>Ga0213834_100017_pt1 | contig 480751 bp, 465 predicted proteins | sample SWPTP12_FD_160580 | JGI IMG/M metagenome (GOLD analysis project Ga0213834, IMG submission 160580) | Coastal seawater microbial communities from Marineland, Florida, United States - SWP TP1 #2 | ecosystem: Environmental > Aquatic > Marine > Coastal | place: USA: Florida | collected 2016-08-06 | reverse complement strand
AACGCTTTGAAATTGCTTAATGACAAAGGCGAATTCATCAGTGGAGAAAACGGTGCAGAAGTTTTGGCTTTGGCGGAAAACGAAGATTTCAATTATGCGGAAGTGGATGATTTGGGGAAATATGAAACGAGAGAGGATGCTTTCGATATTCACATCAAACAAATTTTAGACTTGCCAACAGTTGATGTTAAGGCAATAAAAGCTAAAAACTTCAAAGTTGTACTTGACGCAGTAAATTCTACCGGCGGGATTTCTATTCCACCACTTTTGGAAAAACTCGGTGTTGAAGTTGTGAAACTTTACTGCGAACCAAACGGACAATTCCCACACAATCCAGAACCATTGAAAGAACATCTTGGCGACATCTGCGAATTGGTTATCGAGGAAAAAGCGGATATGGGAATCGTAGTAGATCCCGATGTTGACAGATTGGCTTTGGTAGACGAAAAAGGCGAAATGTTTGGCGAAGAATACACATTGGTTGCCGTTGCAGATTACCTTTTGAAAGATAAAAAAGGTGTGGCAATTTCCAATCTTTCTTCCAGCCGAGCGTTGAGAGATGTTGCGAAAAATCTGGATTCAGAATATTTTGCAAGTGCTGTTGGAGAAGTGAACGTCGTAAACTTAATGAAAGAAAAAAATGCAGTCATTGGTGGTGAAGGAAACGGTGGAATCATCTATCCGGAACTTCATTACGGAAGAGATTCTTTGGTTGGCGTTGCATTATTTCTAACCCATTTGGCTAAAGAAAATAAAACCGTTTCTGAACTCAGAGCAACTTACCCAAGTTATTTTATGGGTAAAAAGAAAATCGAATTGACGCCGGATATCGACGTTGATGCTTTATTAATCAAAGTTCAGGAAGAATATAAGAACGAAGAAATCTCAACCGTTGACGGTGTAAAAATCGATTTTCCTGAAAACTGGGTTCACCTCAGAAAATCAAACACAGAACCGATTATCAGAATTTACACGGAAGCGTTTTCTCAGGACGAAGCGGACAAATTGGGCGATGATATGATTGCGAAGATTAGAAGTTTGATATAAAATATTTTTATTAATTTTAATAAAAATTAGACAATGACAATTACTATAAATCCAAAAAATAAAAAAGAACTGGCTAAAATAAAGACCATTCTAAAAGCGATTGAGGTAGATTTCATTGAGAGTGAAGATTCTTATGATAAAGATTTTGTTTCTAAGATTGAAAAATCAAGAAAAGAAATCTCAAAAGGGGAAACAAAAAAAATTGCTCTCGATGACCTATGGAAATAGAGTTTACCAAACAAGCTGAGAAGGATTTGGAATTTTGGAGGAAGTCTGGAAATAAATTAATTCAAAAGAAAATTTCCGACATTTTAAAAAGCATTCAAGAAAATCCATTCGAAGGAATTGGCAAACCAGAACCTTTGAAATACAGTTTGACTGGTTCTTGGAGCAGAAGAATCAATTTGGAACATAGAATTGTATATGAAGTGATTGACGAAATTATTTATATTGAATCTCTAAAAGGTCATTATTAAAACAAAAATCAAGGAAGTAAAATCTGCTTCCTTTTTTATTTGAATTAAATCGCTTCTTTATAATAAGCGACAAACTCGCGAAAAATGGAGTAGAAATCCCTCAATTCAAAATAATCAGGACTTGCACTTTCAATATTCTCAAATCCTTTCTTTCTGAATAATTTCTTAGTTCTGGTTTGATGAAAATATTGGGAAACAGAAATCGCACTTTTGAAATTCAAACTATCCATCATTCTAATCGAATTCTCAACCGTTTTCTCCGTATCATTTCCGAAATTATCAACTAAAATTTTCTCGGTCGGAATTTTATTTAAAATCAAATATTCCTGCATTTTCTTTCCTTCCCAAAAAACTTCTTTCCCCAAACCACCGCTCACAATAATTGATTTGACTCTTTTTTGATTAAATAATTCGATGCTTTTATCAAGACGTGCTTTCAATCTTTCAGACAACGTTCTGTCTTCATTCACTTTATTTCCAAGAATGATAGCAACATCCGCATTTGTCTTTTTATCATTCAATCCATCAATCGTAATGTAAATCGAATGAGCTACAAACCAAACCATCAGAATGACAGAAATTGATTTAATAAAAATGAAAACTCTCTTCATTAGAAATCCAATTTAAAGCATTTATAGCCAAAAGCAATCAGCCATTTGCTAAAAGCTTAATACTGCATCTTCCTCAACTTCTTAGAAGTCGCACCAATAAACAAAGCCGTCAAAACCGTCATCGTCCCGCCGAAAACCACGGAACGGACAACGCCCATCAGTTTCGCCGTCAAGCCACTTTCAAACTGTCCAAGCTCATTACTCGACATTATGAAAATCGAATTCACGCTTAAAACACGTCCACGTATTTCCTCAGGCGTTTTCAACTGAACAATCGTTCCACGAATCACAACGCTTATTCCGTCCAACATTCCGCTCAGAACCAAGAATGCAAACGACAACCAATACATTTTCGACAATCCAAATCCAATAATACAAAGTCCAAATCCAGTCGCCACGAAAAGTAATATCTTACCTTGATTTTTACGAAGCGGAACCATAGACAATGTAATGATAATCAACATTGAGCCAATATCAGACGCCGCATTCAGCAGACCAAAGCCTTCAGAACCAACTTTTAGAATATCACTCGCAAAAACCGGAATCATAGCAACAGCACCGCCAAAAAGTACCGCAAACATATCTAACATTTGAGCGCCCAAGATTTCCTTAGTTTTATAAATGTACGCCAGACCTTCCTTCACACTTTCGAAGATTTTTATATCCTTATTCTTATTTTCAGAAAATTGTTTGTTGATTGTCCAAAAGAATAATGATGACAAAACCATACAACTCACAATCACCACCAAAGTCCATTTTATAGTAATTAACGCAATCAAAAATCCTCCCAACGCGTGACCGGAAACCGATGCCACCAAAAACGTCGCCTGATTCAAAGTGACTGCATAAGGCAGATTTTCCTGCTTTACAATTCTCGGAATCATACTTGGAACCAGCGGACCAAGAAACGAACGACAAATGCCTGTGAAGAAAATCACGGCGTAAATAAAATAGGTAATCTCGTGTCCTGTAAAATGCATTTTATGACCAAGAAAAGCAGGAATCAGGAGAAGACTAATCAAAACCACGTACGAATAATTGCACAGCAAAAGCAATCTTTTCTTTTCGTTCATATCAATTACGTGACCTGCGTAAAGCGCACAGGAAACTGCAGGAATTACTTCAGAAAGTCCGATCAATCCAATAGAAAAAGGATCGTGTGTCAGCTGATAAACCCACCAGCCAAGCAAAGTTGCCAGCATTCGAAATGCTATGATTAGGAAAAATCTACCGGTAAGAAGATGACGAAATTCTATATTTTTTAAAACGCGGAGTGGTGTGAAAGAAATCATTATGCAAAAGTAGTGGATAGCGATTGATTACACATTAATTTTCAAAATTTTATCTTCGCAGAATGAATTGGATTATACTCATCATCGCAGGATTTTTTGAAACCGGATTTGCAGCCTGCCTCGGGAAAGCACAGGAGACTTCGGGTAGGGAAAGCATCTATTGGTGGATTGGTTTTTTCGCCAGTCTTTTCATCAGTATGTTTCTAATGTTCAAGGCGATTTCCGGTCCAAACGGATTGCCGATCGGCACAGCTTATGCAGTCTGGACGGGCATTGGCGCAGTTGGCGGCGTAATTGTCGGGATTTTGATTTTCAAAGAACCTGCAACATTTTGGCGACTGTTTTTCGTTTCCACCCTCATTGCTTCCATCGTCGGTTTGAAAGCCGTCAGTCATTAATATTTTTGGAGCTAATTCCCGCTATCCGATCATTCCCGAAACTTCGGGAGATGCCGTTCCTATCGGGGCTATGGGATTCGTGCATTCACTGAAGGTTTGGCAATAAATTGATTTGCCAATTTCTAATATCAGCTTGCTAATAGTAATAGTAGTCGGGAGAACTGTTTACTAGTGAAACGATTAAAGCAACAAAAGCCGTCATCCCAGCTACAGAACCCACCACAATAGCCGTAGTTCCGCCAGGGTTATTCTTTTTGATAACTCTGATGTCATTCTTCGCAATAGTCACTTCTTGGTTATTAGCGATTCCTACAATTTTATTTTCTTCTACAGCAGAAACCTTTGCTTTATATTTAGGTTTACCGTTTTCGTAGAAAGTATATTTTTTTCCTGTCTGAACTGCGGAAAAATCGTTTTTATTCAGATTGTTTCTGTAGATGGTTGTGGTACAAGATTGCAAAAGGATGAGCAAAGCAATCAGAAAAGAAAAAGTTCTCATTGTAAATTTAGTTTTTCCAAATATAAAGCAATTTTTCTATCATTTGCAAGCCTTGGAATTTTGTTTTGTCCTCCCAATTTTCCTTCCGACTTGGCATAATCCTGAAAGGCATTTTTCTTCAATTTCGTGATAACCAAAGGTTGCAGAATATTCCCTGAAATCAAATCATCATAATACGTATTTCGTTTTCTGAGTTGCAAATCCAATTCAGATTTAAACGCTTCAAAATTTTCCGGTTCTTTTTCGAACTCGATGAACCATTCGTGGTAAGGCAAACCTTCTGCTGGATTCACTTGCGGAGCAAGATGGAATTCTGTAATCTGAGCTGGGAATTTTTCAACAGTCGCTTTCAACGCTTCCTCGACTTCAAACGCAATCACGTGTTCGCCAAAAGCGGAAGTGAAATGTTTCGTCCTTCCGGAAACCAAAATTCGGTGCGGATTTTTATCGATGAATCTCACCACATCGCCGATGGAATATGCCCAAAGTCCGGAATTGGTCGTCAAAATCAAGGCATAATCTTTATTGAGTTCCACATCTTTCAAAGTTAATCTCGCTGAATTTGGTTTTCCATATTCTTCCAAAGGAACAAACTCATAGAAAATCCCGTGATTCGTTAACAGCAACAAACCTTCTTTTGTATAATCATCTTGAAATGCAAAGAAACCTTCCGATGCCGGAAAAGTCTGAACAATATCGACGGGTTTTCCCAACAATTCATTCATCTTGTCTCGGTAAGGTTCGTAATTCACGCCACCAGTAATGATTAATTGAAGGTTTGGAAAAATATCTGTGATTTTCTTTCCGTGTCGGTCCATCAGTTTTTCGAAGTACATTATCAACCAAGGCGGAATTCCGGAAATCAAGGTCATATTTTCTTTCTCGGTTTCCTCTACTATTTTATCGATTTTGGTTTCCCAATCTTCGATGCAGTTGGTTTCCCAGCTTGGCAACCTGTTTTTCTGAAGGTAATTCGGAATGTGATGCGCAACAATTCCGGATAATCTTCCGTTTTTGATGCCGTTGATTTCCTGCAATTCCGGAGAACCTTGCAGGAAAATCATCTTTCCATTGACGAAATCTGCATTGTTTTTCTTTTCGATGTAATGAAATAAAGCACTTTGAGCCGCTGCAATTTGAAACGGCATTGCTTCTTTGGAAATCGGAATATATTTGGCTCCGGAAGTTGTTCCCGAGGTTTTTGCAAAATATTCCGGCAAGTCTGGCCAAAGGATTTTGGATTGTCCTTTTTTGATTTTCTCGATATAAGGTTTCAAATCTTCGTAATCTGCAATCGGAACGTTATTTCGGAAATCTTTAATGGTCTTTATCGCTTCGAATTGATGTTCTCTTCCGAACAACGTTTTCTCCGCTGTTTTGACAAGTGAAAGCAACAGTTCTTCCTGATTCTTGACCGCATTGGTTTTGAAATCTTTTGTTTTGGCGAGATGTTTTTTGGCCCAGATGAGCGCAATATTTTTCTTGATAAAATCCAGCATCATTAAGAATTTTCGGTTGTCAAATTTATGAACAATTCTTTATGTATAATTATATATATACAATCTTTGTAATTCCGCAGGAATCTCAGCAGTTTAGATTGACTTCGTCGAACCACTGTGCTAGGTTTCCTACGGAATGACAAACTTCTTTTTTAGTAATAGCATGTTTTGATGTAGAATCTGCAGCCCGACTTGAGTGGAGCTCTTTTTGTCATTGCGATTGTAGAAAAGTTCAACTTACTGACTTACGTCGATCGCAATGACAAAAAAGCGGGAACGGAAGGCGGATTAAGCTGCCCAAATTATAATTATTCAAAAGTTTGTGGTAAGTGTTTGTGTTTTAGAAAGAAAATATGTACTTTTGCACCTCGAATAATATAAAATTTATAAACAATGTTTGCAATTGTAGAAATAGCAGGGCTTCAATACAAAGTTGAGCAAAACCAAAAGTTGTTTGTGAACCGTTTGAAAGGAGACAAAGGAGCGAAAGTTTCTTTTGATAAAGTTCTTCTTACTGTAAACGGCGCAATCACTGTAGGTGCCCCGGCTGTAAACGGTATCACCGTAGATGTAGAAATTCTTGACCACGTTCAAGCTGACAAAGTAATCATCTTCAAAAAGAAGAGAAGAAAAGGTTATGCTAAAAAAAATGGTCACAGACAATCTCTTACTCAGATCCTTGTAACTGGTATTACTGGATTTGGTGCTGAGAAAAAAGAAGCTAAAAAAGCGGCACCTAAGAAAGCGGCTAAAGCTGAAGTAACAGAAACCAGCGAATCTGCTGAATAATTTTTAACCACAAAGTTTAAATAAAATGGCACATAAGAAAGGAGTTGGTAGTTCCAAAAACGGTAGAGAATCTCATTCCAAAAGATTGGGTGTGAAGATTTTCGGAGGACAAGACGCTATTGCTGGTAACATCATCATCAGACAAAGAGGTACTCAACATCACCCAGGTGAAAATGTTGGGATGGGTAAAGATCACACTTTGCACGCTCTTGTGGACGGGAAAGTTGTTTTCAGAAAGAAAGCTAACAACAGATCATTTGTATCTATTGAACCAAACGCATAGTTTTAATTAATTTTAAAAGCGTTTTATAAAAATAAAAAATCCTGAGACTTATGTTTCAGGATTTTTTATTTGGTAATTGTTCTATTAAAGCGTTTCTAATTGCGCTTCTGTGAATTCCATATTGTGGAAAACATTCTGGACGTCATCATCTTCTTCGAAACGTTCCAGCATCTTCATATTGGCTTTGAACTGGTCATCCGTCATCTCTTTTGTGTTGTTCGGAATTCTTTGTAGTTCTGCACTTTTTACTTCGATCTTTAAGTCATCAAGCTTGTGAGACATTGCTCCGAAATCTTCGAAGGCTGTTGTGATTAGAACTTCTGTTTCGTCCTGATCGATTTCCTCTGCACCTCCGTCGATCATTTCCATTTCGAAATCATCCCATTCGGTTCTGATTTGCGCTTTCTCAATAGTGAAAATTCCTTTTCTATCGAAGATGAAGGCTAACTCTCCATTCTTCCCAAGATTGCCGTCAAACTTGTTGAAAATCGCTCTTACATTGGCAACGGTTCGTGTAGTATTATTTGTAGTACATTCTACGAAGAAAGCGACACCACCTTGTCCGTAGCCTTCATAAGTTACTTCTTCATAATTCTCTGCATCTGCTCCGCTTGCCTTTTTAATTGCTCTTTCTACATTGTCCTTTGGCATATTGGCACCTTTAGCATTCTGGATGCATCGTCTAAGTGCTGGATTGGCTTCCGGATCTGTTCCGCCGGCTTTAACCGCCAAGGCTATATCTTTTCCTATTTTTGAAAATGTTTTGGCCATCTTGTCCCATCTGGCCATTTTTGAGGCTTTTCTATATTCGAATGCTCTTCCCATTGCAAGTTTTATTTTATGATACAAAAGTACTGAAATATGGAAACAAAAAAAATACCTCCAATCAAATTGGAGGTATTTATATTTAGAAAACTAATTACTAATAATTATTTTTTCTTAGTAGCTCTTTTCTTAGCTGGAGCTTTTTTAACTGTTTTCTTCTCAACTACTGGAAGATCTGATTTTTGAAGAGCATCCCAAGCAGCGCCGTTTACAGCCTCTACTACAACTTTTCTATCAGCTTGTCTTTCAGCATCAGAAGCTTTCTCAGAAACTTTAGCGTCTCTTTCTCCAACTCCTACTGATTTCAATTGACCTGCACTTACTCCTTTTGCTTCCAACGCAGCAACTACAGCAGCAGCTCTTTGTCTAGAAAGTTTCAAGTTGTAAGCTTCTGCACCTTTAGCATCTGTGTGACCAGTTACAAGGAAAGTAGCATCTTTCGCTCCGTTAAGGATAGCAGCTGCTTGTTCAATTTTACCTGCAGATTCTGCTCTTACAGTAGCTTTGTTAAAGTCAAACAAGATGTTTGTTAAAGCACCTGTAGCTTCTTCAGCGTAAGCAGAAGCCGGTTTAGGACAACCTTGATATTGAGCAAGACCTGGAACTGTAGGACAAGCATCATCTTTATCTAATACTCCGTCTCCGTCTGTATCTGGCCAAGGACAACCTTTGTTTTCAGCTGGACCAGGAACGTCAACACAAGCATCATCTTTGTCTAATACTCCGTCTCCGTCAGTATCTGGCCAAGGACAACCGTTGTTTTCTTTAGGACCTGCTACATCTGGACATTGATCGTCTTTATCTGGAATACCATCGCCATCTGTGTCAGGACATCCTTGGAATTCTGGTAAACCTGGCGTATCAGGACAAGCATCTTCTTTGTCTGGAATTCCGTCTTTATCTCTATCTGTATTTCCGAATCTAAATAATAAAGATGCAGAAGCTTGCCAGAAATTAGCAACATTTGTTTTATCTACTGGAGTAGTAACATAATCTCCTTGTACACCTAAACCAAAGTTTTTGGTAACCCAGAAATTAATACCAGCACCTGTACTAACAGTGAAGTGGTTTGCTTTACCATTAAGATCTCCATCTTCATTGTATGCTCCATACACTTCTCCAGATTTAGTATCTGTTCTTGGGAAAGTAAGACCAGTATAGTCGTGTCTTAAATAGTTGGCACCTACTCTCAAGTAAGGATCAAACCAAGACTCTTCATCCCACAATAGACCTGCACCTTTGAATTGAATACCAAGACCTGTCATCAGGAAAAATTCCTTATCCATACCAAATCTCTTGTTATCAACATTACCAACAGTCGTTTGCCAGTCAAGTACTAAACCTTTTCCAAGGCTTCTTGCAACTGTCAACTTAGAAAGTGGCGGTGTAATTGAATACTTCGATACTCCGAATAAGTTTTCCTTAAAATTGTTGAATGAGAACGTATTGCTGAAATTGTTTCTTTGAGCAACGTGATTCACTCCATGAGCACCTACACCTATAACCCAAGGGTTAGTAGTAGTTTGCGCAAAAACAGAAGAGGCAACTGTAAGTGCCAAAGCTGTAATTCCTAATTTTAGATTTTTCATAGAATTAAATGATTAAATAATTGATAATGCAAAATAAATATAATTTTTCTTTATAAACAAAGTTTTTTTAACTTTTCTTTAATATCCGTTGGATATTTACCTTATTCTCTCTGTCTTTTATAGCCTCTCTTTTATCAAACAGTTTTTTCCCTTTAGCCAATGATATAAGCAGCTTTGCCTTGCCTTTATCATTAATATAGAGCTTTAATGGGATTACTGTATTGCCAACATCTTTTAACTTTTTTTTAAGTTTTTGCAATTCGTAATTATGCAGTAGCAACTTCCGTTCCCTTTTCGTTTTATGATTATAAAAAGTGCCTAATTTGTACTCATCTATCATCATATTAATGACATATAATTCGTCATCAATAAACTGGCAAAAGCTTTCTGTGATTGATGCCTTGGAAGATCGAAGGGATTTTATTTCTGTACCCGTCAAAACCAAACCAGCTTCATATTCGTCCAGTATTTCATACTCAAAGCGTGCTCTTTTGTTGAAGATATTAACAGTTTTTTCTATTTTCATAGTGTTAAATTATTATAACTACAGGGCTTTCCTCATCCCAACTAATTTTCGTATTTTTGCACAAACTTACAAAACAATATGTTAACAGTATCTAATTTATCATTACAGTTCGGGAAAAGAGTTCTTTTTGATGAAGTCAATATAAAATTTACAAAAGGAAATTGCTACGGTATCATTGGTGCCAACGGTGCAGGAAAATCGACTTTCCTTAAAATATTAAGCGGAAAACAAGACCCAACTTCTGGTCACGTTTCTTTGGAAAACGGAAAAAGAATGTCCGTATTGGAGCAGGACCATTTTGCCTACGACAATTTCACGGTATTGGAAACCATCCTTAGAGGAAACAAAATGCTTTTCGACATCAAAGAAGAAATGGACGCTTTGTACGCTAAAGAAGACTTCTCGGATGATGATGGAATCAAAGCTGGAGAACTTGGCGTAGTTTACGATGAAATGGGCGGATGGAACTCTGAGGCCGATGCGCAGACTTTGCTGTCAAACGTTGGTATTTCAGAAGATATGCATTACCAATTGATGGGCGAACTGGAAAACAAAGACAAAGTAAGGGTTTTACTTGCTCAGGCATTGTTCGGGAATCCGGACGTATTGATTTTGGATGAGCCTACCAATGACCTGGACATCGCTACAATCGCATGGTTGGAGGATTTCTTGGCAGATTATGAGAACACCGTGATTGTCGTTTCTCACGACCGTCACTTTCTGGATACCGTTTGTACGCACATCGGCGATTTGGATTATTCAAAATTAAACCTTTATACTGGTAACTACTCTTTCTGGTATCAGGCATCACAATTGGCGACAAGACAGAGAAATCAGGCTAATAAAAAAGCTGAGGACAAGAAGAAAGAATTACAGGATTTCATCGCGCGATTTAGTTCCAACGTAGCGAAAGCCAAACAGGCAACTGCACGTAAGAAGATGATTGACAAACTGAACATCGACGATATCAAACCATCGTCCAGAAGATATCCAGCCATCATTTTCGACACCGAAAGAGAAGTTGGAGACCAGATTCTAGACGTGAAAGGCCTTGAAAAAACCAAAGACGGCGAATTACTCTTCACAAACATCGACCTTAATCTTAAAAAAGGCGATAAAGTGGCTGTAATCTCCAGAAACTCTTTGGCAATCACAGAATTTTTCGAAATCCTTGCCGGAAATCTTCCTGCAGACAAAGGAAACGTGGCTTGGGGCGTTACGACAAACCAATCTCATATGCCTTTGGACAACACCAATTTCTTCCAAGATGACATCAACCTGGTAGATTGGTTGAGACAATTCACGAAGAACGATGAGGAGCGTCACGAGGAATTTATGAGAGGTTTCCTGGGAAGAATGCTTTTCTCTGGCGACGAGGCTCTAAAATCTTGTAAAGTCCTTTCCGGAGGTGAGAAAATGAGATGTATGTTCAGCAGAATGATGCTTCAGAAGGCGAACGTCCTTCTTTTGGATGAGCCTACGAATCACCTGGATTTGGAAAGTATCACAACCTTGAACAACTCATTGAACAACTTCAAAGGAAACATCCTGTTGTCTTCCCATGATCACGAGTTGCTTGGAACGGTTTGTAACAGAATCATCGAGTTGACGCCGAAAGGAATCATCGATAGAGATATGACTTACGACGAATATCTATCTGACAAGAAAATCAAAGAATTGCAGGAGCAAATGTATTCTTAAAAATTATTTGGGCGCCTTTATCCGCCTTCCGCTCCCTCCCGATTTAACATCGGGATCCTTTCAAGTCGGGGCGCGGGTTTCTACATAAAATTAAACTTTGTCTTCAAAATAAAGTTTCATACACAACCCTTTCAGAGTTTTGAACTCTGAAAGGGTTTTTCATTTTGTACATATTTCAAATCTTTAAAAAAGTTTATCAAGAACAATATTTTTCAATTAAAATTAATGAAAATCAAAAACTCTTATTAATTTAGAGAAATATATAAACCTTATGAATTCGTTAAAATACTTACTCCTCATTCTGATGATTCCATTTTTGGGATTTGCTCAGACAAAAGACCCACGCTATCAGCCCAAACCTTACGTAGAACTCAAACATCCGGAATGGAGCAAGAATGCGACAATCTACGAAGTCAACATTCGACAATACACAAAAGAAGGCACTTTCAAAGCGTTCGAAAAACATTTGCCAAGACTCAAAAAAATGGGTGTCGATATTCTTTGGTTAATGCCAATCCATCCCATAGGAGAAGAACATCGGAAAGGAAAATTGGGAAGTTATTATTCTGTAAAAGATTTCAAAGGAGTGAATCCGGACTTTGGAACGTTGAAGGATTTCAAGAGATTGGTTGACAAAATCCACGCAATGGGAATGTACGTCATCATCGATTGGGTCGGGAATCATTCCGCTTGGGACAATCCATTGACCAAAGAACATCCGGACTGGTACACCAAATCCAGAGAAGGCAACTTCCAGCCGACGCCCTGGTACGACTGGGACGACGTCATCGATTTTGATTACAACAATCCCGACTTCCGGGAATATATGACTGGTGCGCTGAAATATTGGGTGAAAGAAGCGAACATTGATGGTTACAGATGCGATGTTGCAGGCTTCATTCCAGTCGATTTCTGGGACAATGCGAGAGAAGAAATGGATGCGATAAAACCAGTTTTTATGCTGGCTGAATGGGAATCCAGAGATTTGTACAAAAAGTCATTTGATGCGACTTATTCCTGGACGCTTTGGGATAAACTGAAACTAGCTACAACCGGCGGAAAAGGCGCCAACGCACTTTACGAATATATGGCGCACGATGTTGGCAGTTTTCCTTTAGACTCTTACCGAATGCTATTCACAGACAATCACGACAAGAATTCTTGGGAAGGCAATCAATATTCCAACTTTGGAAAAGGATTGGAAACCGCGATGGTACTTTGCGGAACAGCTAACGGAATGCCTTTGGTCTACAGCGGACAGGAAGCAGGATTGGACAGAAGCCTTGAGTTCTTCGAGAAAGACCAAATCGATTGGAAAGACCATAAATTCTATGGAATGTATCAAAAACTGTTTGACCTTAAACATAAAAATCAGGCACTCTGGAACGGAAAGTACGGAGGCGAAATGATAAGAGTGACGAACAATCAAATGAATGACGTCCTATCCATCTATCGAGAAAAAAATAACGATGCGGTTTTATCCATCTATAATTTCTCCGACAAAAGTTTGCCAACTTCCGTCAACACAAAATATTATAATGGACAATACCGGGAATTGTTCACAGGCAAAATCTACAATATCAATTCTGAAAAGACAACTATGAATTTGAAACCTTGGGAATACTTGGTTTTGGTAAAAAACTAAAAAAAAGCAGCCAATTGGCTGCTTTCGTTTTCCTATTTTGTAAGTTTTGTAGTTGGTAAAGAAACGGTTCCTGGATCTTTCCAAAGACCGTCTTTCTCAGCTCTTTTTTTGATTGCTTCTGCCCTTTTGTTGCTGTCCGGATGCGAGTTGAACATTTTCTTGAAACCAGATTGTGCTGCTGCACCTTCTGACAATAATGCTAATTTTTTGAAAGCTGTGTAAGCACCGACAACATTATAGCCATTTGCTTTCATAAAATCATAAGAATAGGTATCTGCCTGAGATTCTTGTTTCTTGCTGTGAGAAGCATCAAGAATTGCATTTGCCATTTCTCCGATCTGACTGTTGTTCAGTGTAGCGACTGTATTGGAAGACGCTGAGGCAGCATCCAAAGCAGCAGCTTTCAGGTAAGCAGATTTGATGGCATCTTTGGTGTCTTCATTCTTTACGTGACCAATTTCGTGACCGATTACGGCTAGAAGCTCATCATCAGTCATAATATCCATTAATGAGGAAAATACACGAACACTTCCGTCTGCGCAAGCAAATGCATTGATGTCCTTAACCTTGTAAACTTTGTAATTAAGATTTAGGCCATCCTGCGATTTGTGCTTTGCAAATAATTTGTTGAGCCTCACCGTGTAAGGATCTTTTGGACCAGCAACTGCATTATTTTTATCCATATATTCCACGGATTCTTTGGATAATTTCACAGCATCTGCATTGGAAAACGTCATCGCTTTCAGTCCTTTTCCGGCAATATCGGTCGCTTTACCAAGACTGATTTTTTGCGCTTGCATCGTGCTGATTCCACCCAGTAAAATTGCACATAAGATAATTTTTTTCATAAGTTGTTATTTAAATTGATTAAAATTCAATCAAAAACATAACCAAAACCACCTTAAAACGTAAAATTTTTATAAAAATGTAATTTACTTAATGTAAAGTTTAATAAAAGCAATTTAAACCAGACTGTTTTTGTCTGCATAATTGAGTTTAAAGAAGATAAAAGTCATTATAGAAAATGCTAAAAGTGAGCTTCCTCCATAACTGAAAAAGGGCAGCGGAATCCCAACGGTCGGGAAAAGTCCCATTACCATTCCAAGATTGATGGCAAAGTGAATAAGTAATATGGAAGCGAAGCTATAGCCAAAAACACGATTGAATGTAGATTTCTGATTCTCCGCAAGATAATAAATCCGACCAATGAAAATGGAATAACAAAGTATCAAAATCGTGCTTCCAAGAAAACCCCATTCCTCTCCAACTGTACAAAAAATATAGTCGGTTTCCTGCTCGGGAACGAATTTACCTTGTGTTACAGAACCTTGCTTATAACCTTTTCCGGTAAATCCGCCAGAACCGATGGCCGTTTTGGAGTAGAGTAAATTGTATCCCGAAGTATCGCGGAACGCTTTCTCTCCTTTGTACAACACTTCTATTCTCTCGCGCTGGTGCTTTGGAAGCTTCGTAAGAACGTACTGAGAAGAATAGGACAACCCACTGAGAACGCCTACTGTAAGAATAATTCCGATAATCGGCATGATGTTCCCCTGAATTTTGTAAAAATTAAGAAAGACATAAATCGCGGCAATGATGAGAATTGCTATTGTAATATATAAAGGATTGACCGCAATCGAAACAAGAAAAACGGCTGCGAAAACGAAAATAATCCCAAATAACCATCCGGAAAGTCCTTCCCTGTAAAGCGCCATCACGAAAGCAAAAAACACCAAAAGTGATCCGACATCTGGAATCATCAAAACGACAATGCCGGGAATGCCGACAATCGCCATAACGGTGTAAAGAACTTTCCTATTGTTGAGATTGAAATCCGGACTGGAAACATAATTCGCCAGCATAAGCGCCGTTCCAATCTTGGCAAACTCTACAGGCTGCATCGTAAAACCACCGAATTTGTACCAGTTTTTTTGACCAAGGATCTCTGTCCCAAAAGGAAATAATCCAATCAGAAGCAACACGCCGCCCACATAAATAATGGCCGACATATTCTCGAAGAATTTGGTTCTCATAAAAAATATGATCATCCCGACAAACAGAGAAATCCCGAAGAACATAAGCTGTTTGCTTCCCAACTTGGCATCTACACTATTAATATTAATAATAGCGAAAACGCAGAGTATCAGGTAAAGTCCAATTCCTAATTTATCGATCCCTTCTGCCCACTTCATTTTGAATTGTTTTTTAGAGGTTTAACTTTGGAACTGTCTTTCTTTAACTTTTTATTTTCGATGGCCTGCAGGCTGTCTTTGATTCGCTTGAGTTTTACAGTGTCTTTAGGCGGTTCCTTGTACCAACCTTTTCGTTTCATTTCTGAAATATACTGTCGTTTATACTCCGGCATAAAGCTGGAGGTGATCATTTTTTTGTAGAGATTTTCTCTTTTGAGTTCTCCTGTAATATATTTCTCAGCAATTACCGTACAAGCCGGACCTGCCCAAGTTGCGCCGAATCCTGCGTGTTCCATTACGGCAACGACAACAATTTTCGGTTTATCAGCTGGCGCAATCAATACAAAAATGGAGTTATCCTTTCCCTGAGGAACCTGCGCTGTTCCGGTTTTAGCCAGCTGTGTGAAATCTTTTGATCTAAGGCTTCTACCCGTTCCTTTTATCATTACCGCTTCCATCCCTTGAAGAACCACGTTGTAATAATGTGGATTCTGAACCAGCGTCATATGTTTCTTCTTGAATCTTGGATCTGGATTTGGCTTTCCATCGATAGATTTTACGATATGAGGCGTATAATACCAACCTTTATTGGCGATAGCTCCTACGAAATTTGCCATCTGCAAAGGTGTCAAAAGAACGTCTCCCTGTCCCATTCCATTATACAAAGCACCTGTCGGCATCTCGTCCCAGTTTTTGTAATCGGTGCGTTTGGATCCGTTGGCTTTATAAATAGATTTCATTCTCTTTTCATAAAACTCACCGGAAGGGATTCTGCCCTTTGCTCCAACTGCTAAATCATTATTAAGAAACTCTCCAACACCAAAACTATTGATGATTTTTTTCCATTCATCGACACCTCTTGAGGGATTTCCGGGATATTTTTTAAGAATTGCCAGATAGGCATAAGTAAAGTAGCAGTTACTGGAAACCTGGATTGAAGGAATCAGCGGATCTGCACCACCGTGACCTTTGATGCTTTTTCCACGATAGAAAAATCCTCGTCCACAAGGGAAAATCGTTTGATCCGTCATCACGCCCATTTCCATAGCCGTCAAAGCTGTCAACAATTTGAACGTGGATCCCGGAGGATAAGCCGCCTGGATCGATCTGTCGAATGTTGGTTTATTTTCGAAAATGGTATCGTTAGCCAGCTTATAAAGGTTTCTGGATTTTTGCGGTCCTGTGAAAAGATTTGGGTCGATATCCGGACCCGTTGCCATTGTGAGGATTTCTCCGTTGTTCGGATCCAGAGCTACAACTGCGCCGTGTTTGTTGACCAGCATTTCTTCTGCCATTCTTTGTAGGTCGTAATCAATTGTTAAAGTCAGATCTTTTCCGGTAACAACTTCTTTATCCAGCTCACCGTTTTTGTAGGAGCCGATGCTTCTCTGGCGAATATCTTTCTGGATATATTTGATTCCCTTTTCACCCCGAAGTTCTTTTTCGTAAGACTTTTCGACGCCACTTTTCCCTACAAAATCTCCCGGCAGATAGTATGTGGAATCTTTCTTAATATCTGCATCATTTACCTGATTGGTGTAGCCCAAAAGATTCCCGGAAGTATTCACTTCATATTGTCTCTGCGGACGAGGGACGATGCTGAAAGCCGGATATTTGAAAATCAATTCCTGAACTCTCGCCATCTCTTCCCGACTTAGATTTTTCATAAAGGTCATCGGGGTCAACTTGGAATAGTATTTTTCCTTTTCAATATTTTTCAATGTCTGAACGAATTCCCGTTCTGTAATTCCTAATAGTTTGCAAAAACCGATCGTATCGAAATCCGGTTTCAGAAGTGCTGCGGTGTAAGAAATTTCGAATGAAGGCTGATTACCAACTAATATTTTCCCGTTCCTATCGAAAATAACGCCTCTTGGCGGGATGACATATTCTGTTTTGATGGATGTATTCGCGGCATTCAGAGCATATCTGTCGGTGAATAACTGCAAGTAAGAAAGCCTTGCAATAAAGATTAATGCAATGACAGAAAGGGCAAGAATGATCTTGAGGTATTGTGACTTCATATGTGCTTTTACATTTTTTTAGAGGACATATGCAACCTCAGTGAGAAAGTGTTTTTTGTTTTGTACATTCTTTCGGTTTCAGACTTTTTGCTTTATTTTAAATGCTAATGCATAGGCTAATATAAATACAAACGAAATTATACTGGTAACTATTACATTAAATAAAATTTCAAAAAATCTTTCGAACTTAAAGAATTCGATGTACTGAACCAGGAGTTGATGAATGAAAATACTGGTGACAATAAAAAATATAAACTGCGTCCACTGGATACTTTGGAAAGAGAAAAAATCTGTCGTCGTATCCGTAGAAGTCCGAAATATAATAGTTCTGAAATATGCAACAACAGTCGTTGCAAACGCATTGATCCCCCAAGTTCCAAGAAATGCATCCACACACAATCCCAAAATAAAACTTAAAGCAAGAAAATGAAATCTGTTTCTGAAAAATGGATAAAACATCACAAAAACAGGATAAAGCACCGGAATATACTGCCCAAACAAAGCAACTCTATTCAGAATAAAAATCTGAAAAGCCGTCAATAATGCAATCAAAACAAGATCTGATACTACGTTTCTACTGACCATCTTTATTAATTTGAGCTTTTAAAGTATCATCGATTTTTTGGACTTCTGATTTTTTCAGATTTCGAACTACATAAACTTTGTTTAGTTTTCCAATTTTTTCGCTGAGTTCTACAGAAATATCCCAGAATCCGGTTTTGCTGTCCACTTCGTAACCGGCAATGGTTCCTACCATAATTCCAGCTGGGAACATAGATGACTTTCCGTCTGTTACAATACTGTCGCCAACTTTCAGCGGAACATATTTCGGAATATCAGAAAGCGTCATCGTTCTGGTGTCATCGCCTTTCCAGGAAAGGGTTCCGAAATAACCGGACTTTTTCAGAGCTGCACTAATCTTTATTTTATTAACACTCAAGATCGATTTTACCAAGGAATAATTGTCTGTGGTATTAATGACAATCCCGGCAATTCCCCGAGGCGCAATGACACCCATATTGGAATTGATTCCCTGCAATCGTCCGCGGTTGATTGTATAGTAATTATCACGTCTGTTGATGCTGTTGAAAACCACTTCGCCATCTACAAAAGTATAGATTTGCCCGCCGCCAATGGTATCATAGACTCTTCTGAAGCTTGGTTTTGCAACTTTATCTTTCCCATAAAGTTCCAGCATCAAAGCTTTGTTTTGCGTCACGAGATCTTCGTTGATCTGTTTTAGCTTGAGGTAAGAAGTTCCTTCGTCTATATAACCGGAAATCCAGGAATTGAAAGCAGCTGTTCTAGCGGCAATGAAACTTTGCTGCATCGTATTTTTGCTGAAAATAAGTACAATTGCAACCAATTGCAAGAATACAAAGAACACCAACAAAGCATTCTTGGAAAAAAATCTCAGCAAAGCACCCATCTAAGTTATAAATGATAATTGATAAGTTATAAATGATTCAACAAATGTCAAATCTTATAAATCAATTTTAAAAAGATTATTATTTGATTAAGAAATTGAATTTGTCCATATTTTTAAGAGCAATTCCGGTTCCTCTTACAACCGCTCTCAAAGGATCTTCTGCTACGAAAACAGGAAGTCCCGTTTTTCTGTGAAGTCTGTCTGCCAAACCTCTAAGAAGCGCTCCACCACCAGCAAGATAAATTCCTGTTTTGTAGATATCAGCAGCCAATTCCGGAGGCGTAAGTGATAAAGTTTCCATTACAGCATCTTCGATTCTGATGATCGATTTGTCAAGAGCTTTTGCAATTTCTTTATAGTTTACCATAATCTCTTTTGGTTTCCCGGTGATGAGATCACGACCTTGTACAGGAATATCGTCGATTGGAACGTCCAATTCTTCAACCGCAGAACCAACTTCAATTTTGATTCTTTCCGCCGTTCTTTCTCCGATGTATAAGTTATGATGAGTTCTCAAGTAATAAGCAATATCATTGGTGAAAACATCACCCGCAATCTTCACAGATTTGTCACAAACAATTCCGCCAAGTGCAACCACAGCAATTTCCGTAGTTCCTCCACCTATGTCGATGATCATATTTCCTTCCGGTTTCTGAACATCGATTCCAACACCTATTGCAGCTGCCATTGGCTCATAAATCAAACGAACTTCTTTCGCATTCACTTTTTGGGCAGAATCTCTTACCGCTCTTTTTTCAACTTCAGTAATACCTGAGGGAATACAGATTACAATTCTAAGTGCAGGCTGGAAAAATTTGCCTTTGATGCCCGGAATTTGTTTGATGAATTCCTTGATCATATGCTCCGACGCGTGGAAATCTGCAATGACACCATCTTTCAACGGGCGTACAGTTTTAATATCTTCGTGAGTCTTCCCTTGCATATGTTTTGCTTGTTCTCCAACAGCAATCGGCTTGCCTGTAGAGCGCTCTATTGCTACGATAGACGGCTGATCCACAACTATTTTGTTGTTGTGAATGATAAGTGTGTTCGCAGTTCCCAAGTCAATCGCAATTTCTTGCGTAAACATATCCAATATACCCATTTTGTTCAGTAATTATTAAGTTTACAAAGATATAAATTTACACGCATTCTCTGTCCTGAATTAAAAATAATTTGGTTAAAATTTCCTTAAAATTTCAATAATTTCTTTCACCGAATAATTCTGAATATCAATCGCAAAACGATAGATTATTACTCTTTCATTAAAACTTTAAATCTGTTATTATTTATAAAAAGATAATTATCATATTCTATAGATTTTATCAATTTATCAAAACGATATTCGGAAAGAGTCTTTGTATTAAATATTGTAAATTTGCACACTGAAAATGAGCACTAAAAATAAATTTCATCAAACCTCAGATCTCGCCGTTCTAAGCATCAGTTACGAAAAAGCAGATGCAGAAACCCGTGGCAGATTTGCATTTTTTGATGATCACATCAAAGCTTTTGTGAATCAAATCCACGAGCAGGATTACGGCGATGCTTTCGTGGTTTCTACTTGCAACAGAACCGAAATTTACTCTACGACAAAGAATTATCTTCACATCGCAGAACTCTACTGCAATACAGTCGGCGTTTCTCTTTCCGAGTTTTTGAAATATGTGAATGTTCTTCAAAGAGAAGATGCATTGTTTCACCTTTTCCGCGTCGCTGCGGGTTTGGAAAGCCAGATTATTGGTGATTTTGAGATTGTTTCTCAGATTAAAAACGCTTATCATCGATTCAAAACTTACAAGGATTTTTCCAATCCTTATTTAGAACGCGCCATTAATTCCTCAATTCAAATTTCAAAGAGAATCAAGAATGAAACGGGAATCAGCACAGGTTCGGCTTCGGTTTCTTACGCGGCGGTTCATTATATTTTAAATAATACAAAACACATTCACGAGAAGAATATTCTGCTTCTCGGCGTTGGAGAAATTGGCCAGAACACGATTGAAAATCTTGTAAAACACATTTATCAGCCCAAAATAAAAATCGCCAACCGCTCTTTTGAAAAAGCGGAGAAAATTGCTGATAAATACAATATTCCTCAAATCGATTTTGAAACGTTCCCAGAAGAATTGAAACAAACCGATGTTCTAATCGTTGCAACTGGCGCTCAGAAATATATTATTGATGAAACTAATTTTCCTGAAAACAAGGAAATGGTTGTCATCGACCTTTCTATGCCGAACAACGTTCAGAAAGAAATCGGGAAATTGGAAAACGTGACGTTGATAGACGTGGACCAACTTTCGCAAACCATCCAGGAAACGATGGAACAACGCAAAAAGGAAATCCCGAAGGCGGAAGGCATCATCAAGGAAATGGCAAAGGAATTTGCAGATTGGGAAAAGAAAAGAAAACTTGCACCACAAATCAACCATTTCAAAAATTCTTTGAAGAAAATCGAGGAAAACGAAATGCACAATATTCATAAGAAATTCCATTACGCCAAAATCGAAGATATGGAGCTGTCCAACAATCTGGTTCAAAAAATCACGAATAGATTTGCGAAATATATTATGGAAAATCCTTCCCGCGCCGACGAAATCACAAAATTGATGGAGGAAATCCTCGATATCCACAAACAGTAAGACAATGAAAACCATAAGAATAGGAACCAGAAATAGTCCGCTTGCGCTTTGGCAGGCTCACGAAGTTGAAGCTAAACTTCAGAATCTTGGATTACAAACTGAAATCGTTCCAATCATCAGTTCCGGCGACAAAAACCTGAACCAACCGCTTTACGCATTGGGAATCACGGGAATTTTCACGAAAGATTTGGACATTGCTTTGCTTAATGACGAGATTGATATTGCCGTTCATTCCTTGAAAGATGTACCGACGCTTTTGCCTGAAAACGTTCAGATTTCGGCAGTTTTGGAAAGAGATTTTCCGGAAGATGTTTTGGTTAGAAATAAAGATGCGGAAGCTTTGGATTTAAATGTTCTAAAAATTGCAACCAGCAGTTTGAGAAGACGCGCTTTTTGGTTGAAGGAATTTCCGGAAACTGAATTTACAGACATCAGAGGAAATGTCCAGACTCGTTTGAAAAAACTGGATGACGGCGTTGCAGATGCGACGATTTTTTCATTAGCCGGAATCAAAAGAATGACTCTGGATGTGGAATATGAACAAATCCCATTTTTGTTGCAAGCGCCATCGCAAGGTGTAGTTGCAATCGCGAGCAAGATTGATAATCCGGAATTGAGCGCTATTTTGAAATCGATTTCTCACAAGGAAACTGAGATTTGCATTAATATAGAAAGAGAATTCCTGAAAACTTTGGAAGGTGGCTGTACGGCGCCAATTGGTGCAAAAGCTGAATTGATAGGAAATCAAATCCGATTTGTTGGAAGACTTTGTTCGCTTGATGGAAAAGATTGCATCGAGACAGACGAGATTTTTGACTGGAATGATTCTGAGAATTTTGGAGCGAAATTGGCTTTGAAGGTTTTGGAAAACGGAGGGAAGGAATTGATGGATGAGATTAGAAAAAGTTTGTAAAATACTTAACCACAATGGACACAAAGGATTTCACAAAGTGCACAAATTAAAAAAGCCTTGTGGTCATCGTGAAAAAACTTAGTGAACCTTGTGGTAAAAAAGTTCTACCAAGAATTCAAAGATTAAAACGTAAACAGCGCTGTTGAGATTCCTACGGAATGACAAAATAATGTTTTAGCAATGTCAGTCTGAGGTTCTCGAAGACTTTATAAATATGAAAATCCTTTTTACAAAATCACTGGACAAAAAAGAAGTTGCTGAGAAATTAGGAACGGAAGTGTCGGTTGATTTTGTGGAGGTCATCAAAACGGAATTTATTAAAACGAAAACTTTCGGTTTGAAGAATTACTCCTTGATTTTCACAAGTGTGAACGGCGTGAAAGCCTTCTTCGAAAATAGTTTTGATGCAAATGAGAATTTTGCTGAAAAGAATTATAATAAAATTTACGCCGTCGGTTCGCAGACAAAAAAGGAATTGAGGAAACATAATTTTGGGACTTTCAAGCTTTGTAAGAATGCGAGAGAATTGTCACAGTTCATTACCGAAAATTCCGTGAACGAGAAGTTTCTGCATTTTTGTGGCGATTTGGCGCTGGATGTTTTGGATGAGAAATTGCCTTTGCAAAATATTTCTTACAAGAAAATCCCTGTTTACAAGACCGAATTACTGTTTCCAAAAATCAATGAGAAATATCAGGTTGTGGTTTTCTTCAGTCCGAGCGGAGTTCGTAGTTTTGCGAAGTTCAATGGTTTGGATGATTTGAAGATTTTTTCGATTGGAAAAACGACGACTTCAGAATTGAAGAAACTCACTGAAAATAAAATAATTACAAGTCATAAAAATACGTTAGCCGATTTGTTGAATTTGATTTCACTAAATCTAACAATCTAAGCTTGTAATAATTATTTTAAAAAAAATCAATAGGAATGGGCTTTAGCCCGTTTTTAAAAAGTTAGATAAAAATGGCTTTAACCAAAACCTATTTAAATTTTGGCTAAAGCCCAATAGCTGTCAATTTCGACATCGGGCTGAAGCCCGACGCAATTGATAATTGGTAGTATTTTTACAAGCTGTTGCATATTTTGCAATAACTTGAATTGAAGAAATTTTGCACTGTTGCATATTTTACAACAGTTCAAATAAATAAATAATTTTTAAAACTGATTTCTAAGGAAAGTTCAACTTTCGGGAAAGCTGATTTGGAAGACTAACGCTAAACTTTGCGAAGCGCGCCCCGACTTGAGTGGATCCCGATGTTAAATCGGGAGGGAACGGAAGGCGGATAAAGGCGCCCAAAAAATTTAAGAAAATGATAAAGAACGACCTATACTTGAAGGCCTTGCGAGGCGAAACCGTGGAAAGACCGCCTGTGTGGATGATGAGACAAGCCGGAAGATACTTGCCGGAATTCATTGCGTTGCGCGACAAATACGACTTTTTCACCAGATGTCAGACGCCGGAATTGGCCTCGGAAATTACGGTTCAGCCGATTAGAAGATTTCCTTTGGACGCGGCGATTTTGTTCTCAGACATTTTGGTAGTTCCGCAGGCGATGGGCATCGATTTCAAAATGAAGGAATCTGTTGGACCTTGGCTGGACGAACCTATCAGGACGGCTCAACAAGTTGATGATGTGGTAGTTCCGGACGTGAATGAAACTTTGGGTTACGTTTTCGATGCGATAGAAATGACGTTGGAAAAGCTGGACAATGAGATTCCGTTGATTGGATTTGCTGGTTCGCCTTGGACGATTTTCTGCTATTGTATTGAAGGAAGAGGTTCTAAGGATTTCAATATTGCGAAGTCATTTTGTTTTTTGCAAAATGAAGCGGCACACAAACTATTGCAGAAAATTACGGACACGACGATTGCCTATTTGAAGCGAAAAGTGGAGAAAGGTGTTTCTGCAGTTCAGGTTTTTGACAGTTGGGGCGGAATGCTTTCGCCAGCGGATTATCAGGAGTTTTCTTGGCAATATATCAATCAAATCGTGGAAGCTCTCGCGCCGTTGACGCACGTTGTGGTTTTCGGGAAAGGCTGTTGGTTTGCATTGGAGGATATGACGAAATCTAAGGCTTCTGCTTTGGGCGTTGACTGGACGATTACGCCGGAATTGGCGAGACAATTCACGAATAATTCTGTGACGCTTCAAGGGAATTTTGACCCTTCGAGATTGCACTCTACGCCGGCGACGATTCGGAAAATGGTTCACGAGATGATTGACCGTTTTGGAAAAGATAAATACATTGTAAATCTCGGACACGGGATTTTACCAAATATTCCGGTTGAAAATGCGGAAGCTTTTATAAAGGCTGTTGTAGATTGGAAAGCATAAAATAACTGTAGTTGATTAAATGAAAACTTTCAAAAACACTTTAGTAATTTTCATTTTAGAAACAATCCTTTTTTGGATATTTCTTCGCTATTTTTATATTCCAAAAATGTATTTTGAATCAGAAATCATCAGCATTAATATTTTAGCCACTATTATAATTGGAATCAATGTTTTTATTTTTTTGATTCTCCAGTTTTGGACTAAATCTAATGTTAAGCAAGTGTTTTTGATTAATATTTTTTTATCCCCGCTAGTATTAATTCTTGTCTTTAATAAAGCAGATAATAATTATTTTTCTGAAAATTTTCTTAAGAAAACTTTTCAATCCAACTATAACAAATATGGACTGTTTGTAGATAAGCAAGAAAAAACTTTTTTATTAACAAGAACTGATGTACGAAAAAGCACATCAAATATTTTGACTGGAACGGCAGAAATCGTGAATGATAAAATATTGTTAGAAATAAGTCAAGAAAAATATATCATCGAGAATGATTCGATTAAAGGAATTGAAGGGAAAAACTTTAAATTAAAACCATAAAACCAGAGCGATTTGCTCTGGTTTTTTTATTCTAATTCCGTCGGAACTGTTTGGGCAGGTTTGACTGCTTCATTGTTCAGTCCGTCTTTTTGAGGAATCGTCTGTCTTTGCAATTTTTCGTCGGCTTCTTTTTGTCTCTTCTCGATATTCGCTGTGTCTACCATTTTTGGCTGTCTATTTTGCTTTACAGCAGATCTTGCTTTGACTTCTGTTTTTGTAGTGGACATTTTTGTTTCCACTTTTTTTGTAGTCTGAGCCATCGTAAGCATTGTTCCAAAAAGAACAAATGCTGTGGTTGTGATTATCTTTTTCATAATGATTTATTTTAATGATATAATCAACAAAGCCAAATATCAAACCAAATTTTTATTTAATCAAATTAAAGTCGATAACTCAAGATTAAAATCAAAAAAACCAGAACGATTTGCTCTGGTTTCTTTATTATCTATTTGGTTTTGTACCTTCTACCGGACTCACTGGTATTACTTGTGGTGAGGCTGTAGAATTGTTAGGCATTGTGTTATTTGAATTTTGCAACGTTCCATTATTTGGCATTGTCGTATTTGGGTTTTGCAGAGTTCCATTATTCGGTAATGTTGTGTTTGGCTGTTGCAAAGTTCCGTTATTTGGCGACATTTGATTTTGCTTCAATCTGTTTTGATTGTTTTGCATTTTCAATTTGTTATTGGTTGCTGCTGTGTCAATGGTTCTGTTCATTCCGTTGGGCTGGACAGGTGTCGCAATTTTCATCTCCGTGCCGTTGGCAGGTTTGTCCGGCATTGTGGACGGATTATTTTTATTCTTAGTGGTTTGAGCGGTAATGACCATTGTCCCAAACATTAGAAAAGCGGCTGTAGTGATTAACTTTTTCATAATACTTTACTTTTATTGATTTGATTATCAATGACAAACATCAAACCAACTTATGTTAAAGTTATGAAACGATAAGATTTTTAATAAAACTTTATGACCTTACTTTTCCAAGACCTTTCTCAATTTTTCTACAAATACATAAGTTGCAGGGCAAATCAAAGTGTTCTGAATCGTCAAATTATTAATCTGATAAATCTTCTTCCGATCGGTATGCGGATACTCTCGACAGGCTTTGGGGCGAACGTCGTAGATGGAACAAGTGTTGTCATCATTCAGGAAAAAACAAGGCAAATTTTGCAAAACTTTGTCTTGGTCTTCATCCACTCTCAGAAATTTCGCTTCGAAGTCTGCAGGTTTCATCCTAAGATGTTTGGAAATCCGTTCGATGTCTTTTTCTACGTAAAGCGGACCTGTAGTTTTGCAGCAATTAGCACAAGAAAGACAGTCTATTTCCGCAAAAGTCTCCTCGTGCGTTTCCAAAGTGAGATAATCCAGATTTTTTGGCGGTTTCTTTTTGAGTCCGTCAAGAAATTTCCGGTGTTCTTTCTGCTTCTGTTGGGCTTGTTTTTTATAGAAATCGAGGTCCATAATTAAGAATTTTCTGGAAGTGAAGCTGGAAAATTACTGTTGATCAAATCAAGGTTCAAAACCGTAAATCGATTGCTCTCGTCCGGACTGTACATTTTTTCAAACTTGGCTCCGTAAATAATTTCGTCTGATGTGTAACTGGTTCGCTGAACAACATCACTGGAAAATATACTGTCAAAAGCTTTAACGTGAACAATTATTTCGATATCGGTATTTTTGATATCTTCCGCATTCAGTCCATAAAAAGGTGAATCTTCATCTATATAATGTACAATTGTCCAGTTGAGAATCAATGATGTAATTTTTGTGACTTCCAATTTCAGATTGTAAAATGAACTTTTTGTCTGTCCATTTTCTGTAATCTCAAAAGAGGTCAAAACCGTAATGCTGGCATCTGTAAGCGACGTGTTTTTGAACGGCGCCATCCGAAACATCAGCCCAGTTTTGTCTTTGTGAGGCGAGATCAGAGCGACGTCACTGAATTGCAAAAATGCTCTCGGACGGGAAAATCTTCCATAAAAAAGACCTGTCGCAATTGCAAATGCCAATAATCCTAAGAACGCTTCGAAAGTTGCCACCAGACTGGCCAGAAACCCGACTGGCGCAATGCGTCCGTAACCAACTGTGGTAAAGGTTTGGGAACTGAAAAAGAACACATCCGTAAACTCATTCTGGAAATTGCTTTTATCGATGCCAGTAAGATGCTCAATCCCAATTGAATAGTAAATCAAGGCAAAAATAAAATTCACAACAATGTAGCTTCCAACCAATAATCCAATGAACTGCCATCTTTTGAGGTTCAGCATCGTGTGATACCAACTGTAGCGATTCAGGATATTGACACCTTTCTTTTTGATATTCGGATAGCCGTCTTTGTTGATGAATCTTCCGGAAAAATTATCTCCAAAACCAGTGTCGTTGGTTGCCTTTAATCTGGAAAAACTGAATTTTGACATATTTGCAAAATTACATTTTAATTTGTTTTAATTTTGAAAAATGAAAGACATTCAGACACGGGAAGACGTAGAACTATTGGTCAACCAATTCTATGACAAGGTAATAAAAGACGATTTGATTGGATTTTTCTTCACAGACATCGCGAAAATCGACCTGAGTAAACATCTGCCGAAAATGTACAATTTCTGGGAAAGTATTCTTCTGGGAAATCCGGTTTATGAAGGCAATCCAATGCGTGTTCATTTTCCAATCAATGAAGTTTCTGCCTTGGAAGAGCGGCATTTCAACCGTTGGCTGCAAATCTGGGAAGAAACGATTCACGAAAATTTCGAAGGCGAAAATACCGAAACCGCAATTGCCAGAGCTTTGAATATTGCCAGAATTATGAATTACAAAATGGCAAATGCCAGAGAAAATTAAATCTTCAGAAAAGCAATTGATGATCAATCCAATCCGTCAGCATATGGAACAGCAATCCAACGCCAATGATTCTGGGAACTCCTTTGAAAAACAACAGCAAAACATAAATCCCCATCGCCCAATAAGTATGCAAAAGATGAAAGTTGATGCTGTAGCGGTCGGGCGCAAATATTGGTGTACTGAGCAGATGATCGGCATCTACAAGCATCGTTCCCAACATTATGAGATATGCCTTTCGCCAGTCCTTCCGAAAAAAAGCGTATGCAATCGCAACTGGAAAAATCAAGTGGAGAAAGTAGTGAACCGCAATCCGGAAAGGAAAAAACTCTAAATAATTCATCTCATCTTTTCATTTTTACCATCTCAAAATAAGTGGTAATTTTTCTTTTTTAAAGTTAATTTTCAAGTAAAAATAATCGCCTTTGTTGCCATAAAAACTGTAATCGATTTTCGAAATGGCTTTCTTTTCCGAAGCCGAAAGCGATTTGATTGAATTGATTAATAACGGATTATTTTTAATAAAAACATAATTGCCGGAAAAACGCTGTCCAAAATCTACTGCTTTTCTTGTTGATTTAATTGAAATATCGCTTCCGTTTTTCTTAATGACAATCGGCTGAAACGGAATTGGCGTGAACTGACTTTGAGCATTAATCCAATTCTTTTGCTGGAAATACAACCAGAGATTTTCCGATTCCCAACTTTGCAAATTGATGGAATAATTGGGTTGCAAAATATTCTGATAACTCACCTTTTCTACCTCATTGAAATCGTCATCATAAATATAACTGATGATTTTATCTTTGACCATTTCCAGCTCTGCAACGCCAGAAAGCGAATTGATTTTAATGGAATCGCTCAGTTTTTTATTGAATAATTCCGATGCAATTTTCACGTTGGTTGAATCCAACTCTAACTTCAAAAAAGAAGTTTGCTTATCCAAATCGGAAATCATTGTTGAGAAATGGTCGTCTAAACTTTTCGTTTTGATTTCGACATTCTCATCATTCAAATAAACTGCAAATTTGTGAATCTTGGAATTGGCAAAGTAAGAAACGCTGGCAATTGAGTTATTAATCAATTCATCAGCGTACAAATTTTTGAATTTTGAATTGAAAATCTCCGCTGTCGTCTTATCAAAGTTTGAATTTGAAAATCCGACAATACATTTCGAAACTTCGATTTTTACAGAAATTTGGTCCTTTTTGTAAAGGTTGCTTTTAATTAATTTAAAACCTTTCTCATTCAAAAATTTGACAAGTTTATCTTTATCCGAAATTTCAAAAACGCTGTACCACTCGGAGAAACTGGTGTCTTTCAAATGGAAAATCTGAACATAATCCGGAACCTCTACTCCACTATTTTTAAAAGAATTGTTCGTAGTTTCAAACCACTTGGACGGATTTTTTATCAATGTTAAAATGTATTGCTCTGACAATTTTTTAGAATCAACCAAAACCAAAACATCCACGTTTCTCGGAACAGCCTTCAAATCCTTATCCTTCAGAGACCAGAAAAAATAGCCGACGACCGCGACAAAAAACAGGACTGCAAGAAGGATGATTGCTCTTTTCATTTACAAGGCGGTTGACGTTTCTTTTTCAGAAATCTTAATCAAATCATTACAAAAATCGAAGAAATACATCAAACTATTTTCGGAAGAATTTGGCGTCGTGTAGTTGAATTCTGTTTCAATACTTTCTTTTTTCACCTCACTTTTGAAATAGACATCACCGATATTTTTTCGGAAAAGATTAAATCCTTCTTTTTGAGAAATCGTTGTGAATTCCTTCTCCAAACCTTGCAACAAGCGCTGCATATTGATTGTTCCCGAGGAAGGATGTTTTGTCGCGTCTTTCGCCCATTTTTGCGAAACGGCAGATTGTTTTTTAGGAACCAGATTCTCCAGCGAGGTCGTCAAATAGACGATGTTTTCTTTTACCGTGAAATAAATCTGGTCAATGTAATTGCTGTTTTTAGGGTCTTTTTTCAGATAATAGATATCGCCATTCTTAGCAAATTTCTGCGACAATTCCTTGTTCGTTGTCAATACTTCAAAAACACGTTTCCAGTAATTTTCGTTTTCCGTGGCAAAAGCAAAAGTGAAATCTGGAACAACAACGTCTTTTGTTTTCTTAATTTCTTTGTCGTTGAAGCTATCATCATATTCATAATCCGTATATTCTACCTTTTTGGTATTCAGTGCATTCAAGACAAAAACGCCGTTTCCTGGAGCGATTTTTGAGATGGCTTCTTCGTCCAGAACTATCTTAATCGTTTCCATCATCAACTCAAGCTCTTTTTGATATTTCCCTGAATCATTTTTACTTTCGAATAAGCTGTACATCAAATCAAAATACTTGTGTCCATCAACGTTTATTGCATAATAACCAACACTTTTGTCAGAAATCAAAGACATTAGTTTTTTATTCTTCTTACCATTGTAAAGCGCTGAAAAACGCTTCTGAATTTCGCTGTCCCTGTGTTGATAATTACTGATTGCTTTTACTTTATTTTTATCAAAATACAAATTGTAAGACGAATTGGAATTGTACAAATTATCAATTAAATCCCCGAAATTGTAAAGCTTCGCCAAATGTTTATAAGCACCATTTTTCACAATCTCACCATAATTGGAATAAACGAAAACATCCGAATTCGCATCCTGGAATTTGACCATTTCCTTTGAAACCTCAACTTCCATATTGGAATCAAAATATCTGTCAAAATCCTTTTCAGCAAAGGCTTTCACGATTTTAAAATCTTCCGCTTTGATAGAATCCATTTCTTTCTGATAAGCCAAATCTTCCGCTTCTTCGTCGTATTCCTCAGTCGGTTTTGCAGACGCTACTTCATCCAATTCGGTTGTTGCTTTTTTCTCTTCTGGATATTTGTGGTGTTTCTCCAGATATTTGATATCCTTTTGCATCCTTACAATATCGTCCTGATGGCTTTTGATATCCTCTTTTGTATATTTGATTTCGTCTTTTAGATACTTGATTTCATCTTTGTAATTAAAAGGTTTTTCTGGTTCATAGTAAGTGGAATCTGCTTCTGCATAGGCACTATCTATCATCGGCGGCTCTTCCACACTTACAACAACTGTACTGTCAGCAGCATAATCATAATCAAATTTTGGCAACTTTTTCGTGTAACTAATTCCGGAAATCACCGCTCTTTTTCCGTCCCAAGCCACAAAAGTATCATCATTCAAATTGGTGTAAGAATATTTGTTTTTCTTTGTGATTTCCAATTCTTTCTTTGATGAAACCTTGATGAATTCTAAAAACTTCACCGCATCTTCCAAAATCAAATGCGCTGTGTAACTCTTAATAGAATCATTGAAATTGATATAGTGATACTGTTTCGCATCATTTTTAATTCCTGTGTCCGAGAAGTCCTTCCAGGTTGGTTTCTCTTGGTCATTCTTATTCAGATTTTGTAAAATTGGATTGAGTTTTTGCCAATTGGTTTTGCTGTTCAGCAGTTTTCCATTCACTTCCATATAGAAAACGGCGTTTGCAGGAACCTGAATTTTGCTTTGAGAATGGGCGAAACTGCAACAAAATATCAAGAAAAACACGAGTTGTTTTTTGAGTAAAATTGATTTCATAGTTTTAAGATTTTTCTTGAATTAGTTTAATGAGATGCTGTTTTGAATCTGTTGTTTCTGAAGGATAAAATCCAGAATGTTCCCATTTAGTTTTATCGCTTTTTTGTTGGGCGAAACTGTGTAAGAATTGTTGGTTTGAGATTTTATCACGTTTTCGAATTGTAAAATTGACGTGTAAGTCGCATCGCTGAAAACCTCTTTGTCGGCTTTACTCAGCTTATCATACTCGTTTTTGTAACTTCCGATTTTGTTTCTGATGAAAGTCTTTTCAGCAACATTTTGTTTGTACAATTGTGTCGGAACCGTTTTTCCGATGATGTTTTTGGCTTTCAATTGTTCCAGACCTGTGTTGATATTTTCGATTTTCTTAAAGTTACAACTCAGTTTAATAATAAAATTATCAAAGTCCAGACTCGTTTTCACATTGCTGATTCCTGGTACGCTTTTGAAAACGTTGGAAGCTTGATTTACTTTATTTTCGATTTCCGATTTCTTAGGGACTTTTTTACCGTTGATGGTTTCCATTTTCGAGATGGATTGCAGGCGGGTTTTACTTTTGCTGGCATTCAGAATCACAGCATATTCTCCGCTTCCATCGGCTTTCAGATTTATTTTATCAATAATATCAAAACAGCTCGTCAAGCTGAGGAAAATGCAGAAAAGAAAAAAATATTTGATAATCTTCACAGAATTAGGAATTGGTTTTTAACAAAGATAAATTTTTCAAAGTAGAAAAGAGATTTTTGCCGTTTTAATTCAGCATAATCTTCGATTCGATTTTTCGAATCCATTTCTACGCCAAGAATTCTGGTGATTGTGAATTTCTCGAATATTTAATCAAATCCTTCCTTTCAAATAATCCTGACGCAAACTTTCATCCAGTTTTTCTATGGCGTATCGTAGACAGGTTCTTGGCATTTCTTTGTAATGCAAGTTGAGAAAATCCAACAATTCTTGTTCATTTTTATTTCCCATTTCGCGGAGAAGCCAGCCATTGGCTTTTTGCATCAAATCGTGTGGATGATGGAGATTTCTCTCAGCAAATTCTTTCGTGAGTTCAAAACTTCCTTTCTTGATGTAATGCATCGTGCCAACAATCGCGATTCGTTTCTCCCACATTTTATCAGAATTGGACAAATCAATTAACAGCTTTTCTTCTTGATTTCCAAAACAATAACGACCCAAAATCTTGTAACACGACGTATCCACCAAATCCCAATTATTAATGAAATCGAGATGGCTCAAATAAAAATTGATGATTTCTTTTTTCTGAGATTTTTCTTTTGACTTTTCAAATTTCAGAATCAACATCAGCAAAGCCGTCAACCGATGCTCGTGATATTTGGATGACAAAAGTTCGCTTAACTCTTCAATAGAAATTTTGTTGTAAAATTCCTTTGCGACTTTTCTTTGGTCTGGGACGATGACACCTAGGAAAAGGTCGCCTTCACCATATTCGCCTTTTCCGGTTTTGAAGAACTTCGGGAGAAACTCTGCTTTCTCAGGGATTGCGAGGATTTCGAGAGCTTGTTTTATTTCAGATGAAATTGACATATTGTTTCAATTTAGTGTGAGAAATTGAATTCCTTCGGAGTTCCTCGTGAAAAATCAATTTATCTATTAACAGATTGCTCCGCTGGAGCACTTATTTCTAACTGAAAACCTCAACCAAAAATAAAATCATTTCAAATTAAGCTGATTCTGAAACGCTTCCAAATATTTCGCCAAATGAAAACCATCCATCAAACCGTGATGTCCTTCTACTGAAATCGGTAACATTTTTCGGCCGTTTTTTTCAGAGAATTTTCCGAAGACAATTTTGGGAATCGATTCTTTTGGGTCGAAATCGGTCGGATGAAGCAAACCCGTAAAACTGGTCCAAGGCATCGTGGAATGTCGGATATGATTGGGCGGAAGTGATTCGTTTTTAATCCTCAAGCCCGTGGAATTTTGAACCTCATCAATTTCCTTTTGCAAATTCTGATTGAAGATTTGAAAATCATCAGAATATTCGAAATAAGAGAATCCAAACGTTCCATCATTTCGTCCAATTGTAGAACCAACGTGAACGACATCGAAGGCTATAACTTCATCATTTACAATTCGATAACCAAATTCTTCAACTGAGTTTACGGCTTTCATCGATTTGTGAAGATAATGTGCGAAAAAGGATTCTTTGTTATCTTTCGCCAGCTGGAAAGTTTCGGTACAATCAACTTCGGTTACAATTCCAAAATAGGGACTTTTCATTCCGGAAAAGAATTGAAAGTGCTCTTTTCTCTTCCAGGTTTCGATGTCTATGACTTTCATTTTTAAATAATTACTTGACGTCTTCTAAAATTTTTTCCTCTACTGCAATCTTATTCGGATTGGCTACTTTTCCAATCGTAAGCCCTTGAACTACAATTGAAAACACAACGACACAATAGGTAATACTGATGATAATTTTGTTGTATTCATTCTGAGGAATCGACAAAGCCAAAGCAATGGAAACACCACCACGAATTCCACCCCAAACCAGAACTTTCACGGTTTGCGGACTGAAACGATATCTCAATGACATAAACTTCGTCGGAACAAAAATCGCCACCCAACGCGCCAATAAAACGATTAAAATACAAATTCCGCCAGCAACCAAATACTCATTTAAGTCCTTGATTAACAATAATTCAAAACCTATAAACAGAAACAGAACAGCGTTCATAATTTCATCAATCAATTCCCAGAATTTAATCAAATAATCCTGCGTTTCGGATTTCATTTTAAAACTTTCGCTGAAATTTCCCATAAATAATCCGGCTGCAACCATTGCTAAAGGTGCAGAAATATGCATCTCGTGAGCAATCAAGTAACCGCCCATAACGACTGATAATGTGATGAGTACGGAAATAATATAATCATCCACCATCCTCATCGCTCTGGAAGCGGATAACCCAAGAAGAACACCCAAAAGCAATCCGCCACCCGCTTCACGAAGAAGGAGCAAGCCGACGCTTTCGACATTCAAATCGATTTCTTTTCCGATGGCCAATTGTAGAACGACCGTGAAAACCACGACCGCCATCCCATCATTGAAAAGTGATTCTCCGGCTACTTTGGTTTCCAATGATTTCGAAACATTGGCCTGCTTCAAAATACTTAGAACCGCCACTGGGTCGGTCGGGGAAATTAATGCACCGAAAACCAAACAGTAAATAAAAGGAATCTGAACGCCCGCGAAAGGCAACAGATAATAAGCGCCAAAAGCGACAGCAAACGTGGAAATAATCACACCGACTGTTGAAAAAATTACGACTGGACCAAATTGTTCCTTTAAATCTTTGATGTTAATATGGATTCCGCCAGCGAAAAGCAGGAAGTTTAGCATTGCACCCATCAGAACTTCGGTGAAATCAAAATTGTTGATTAGTTCGGTTAGATGGCTGGTGGTCTTTGGTAAAAAATTATCGCCAGACGCAACCAATGTGACAGAAACGACAATAGCGATAACCATAATTCCAATCGCGCTTGGCAATTTTAGAATTCGATGATTGATGTAAGCAAATAGTGATGCTAAAACGATTAGGACTGAGAATGAGTAATATAACTCCATTAATATTTTTGTTTTATCTAAATTTAGACTCCGTTAGAAGTCGTTATAAATGACTTTGATGTAGGTTTTTGTATTGTTGTTTTCCCAAATGTCAAACATTCCGCCGGTTGCCGGTTTGGACGACCTGGAGGCTTGTCTGGGAATCTGGATGACATTGATTAAAATATATTCGTCGCCAACTGAATTGACAACAAAGGCAGAATCTTCCGACTTTCCATCGCCCGAATCCAAGATGGCGCTCGTCAGCAATTTGAACTGACTGAGATAGTAGCTGAAGTTTTTCACATCCTGCAGTTTATCATAACATTGCAGCATTATCATCAGCAAATCCAGATTGGTCGGGTCTTCTGACAACAAATCTCTGGTCTTTGCAATGGCTTCCGGATAATTCTTTTTATTGAAATCTTTCAATAATTTTTTGAATTCGTCATCGCTTGTAGAAACAGTTTTTTCTAAGAAAGTCCTTCCGTAGTACAAATGCTGAGCTTCAATGCTGTCTATGGATTTGGGCAAGGCTTTGTACTTGAAAAGCATTTTCTCGTAGTAAAAATCGGATTCTTTGTCCACGATTTCTTTCTTGATATTATCCAAATTGATTTTTGACTTCTGAGAAAACCCAAAAGTCGCCATCATCAAAAAGAAAAATAAAAAGATTCTATTCATTGACTTCTTCTTCGTCCTCAAAATATTCGAACAGCAAATCGTTGTAAGGGAAACGGGAAATGTGAATCCTGTGAACCTCATCGTAAATCATTTTCTTCATCTCCGGAAAGTTTTCCTTCGTCAAAGCTGAAATGAAAACGGTTGGGAATTTTGATTTTGCCATCCACGTTTTTTTCCATTCTTCCAACGAGATATTTTTGTGAGAACCAGGCATCAAATCATCCTCGTCCTTTTTCTCATAACTGAAATCATCGATTTTGTTGAAAACCATAATCATCGGTTTCTGATGCGCATCGATTTCCTGAAGAATTTCGTTCACAGAATTGATATGGTCTTCGAAACTTTCGTGAGAAATATCAACGACGTGAATCAGCAAATCCGCTTCACGAACCTCATCCAAGGTCGATTTGAAACTTTCTACCAACTGAGTCGGCAACTTTCTGATGAATCCAACCGTGTCCGTCAAAAGGAAAGGAAGATTTCCAATTACGACTTTTCGAACTGTTGTATCTAGCGTTGCAAACAATTTGTTCTCCGCGAAAACATCGGATTTTGATAAAGCGTTCATCAAAGTGGATTTTCCAACGTTCGTGTAACCGACGAGCGCTGTACGAACCATTTTTCCACGATTGTTACGCTGCGTTCCCATTTGTTTGTCAATGACCTTCAGCTTGTCTTTCAACAATGTGATTCGGTCACGGATAATCCTTCTATCGGTTTCGATTTCAGTTTCCCCAGGTCCACGCATCCCGATTCCCCCTTTTTGTTTATCTAAGTGAGACCACATCCTGCTCAACCTTGGCAAAAGATATTGATATTGAGCCAATTCTACCTGTGTCCTTGCGTAGGAAGTCTGCGCTCTTTGTGCGAAAATATCAAGAATCAAATTGGTTCTGTCCAGAACTTTGACTTCCATCTCGCGCTCCAGATTCTTCAATTGAGAAGGCGACAATTCGTCATCAAAAATGACTGTTCCGATTTTCTGCTCTTTTATATAATCACGGATTTCCTCCATTTTTCCCTTACCAACGAAGGTTTTGGAATCCGGCTGAGTCAGTCTTTGGGTAAAACGTTTATCAACAGTAGCGCCGGCTGTGAAAGCCAGAAACTCCAGTTCGTCCATATATTCTATCAGTTTATCTTCGCTTTGGTTTTGGGTAATTAGACCAACCAAAACCGCTTTTTCATACTGATGTTCTTTATTTTCTATCATTAAGTTATGTTATTATCTGATTCTGACAAGATACTATTTTTCGACAAAAAAACCAAAGATGAACTTTGGTTTTTATTTTCTATTTCAAATTTGAAAGTTGATTTTTCAAATTAAGCTAACGTTGCAGTCAATGTTTTTTCGAAACTGAAGGCGACGCTGATAGGGCAAGTTTCTTTTGCTTCCGCGGCAATTTTTTGGAAATCTTCTTCTGAAATTCCAGGGATTTTTGCGTTGAGTGTCAATTCAGACAAAGTCACTTTTCCATCCACCAAACTGAGTTTGCAATCGGTTTCCAATGTTTCCGGATTGTAACCAGCTTCTGACAACAATGCTGAAGTTTTCATCGTGAAACAACCTGCGTGAGCAGCCGCCAATAATTCTTCCGGGTTCGTCCCAACGCCGTCTTCGAATCTGCTTTTGAATGAATACTGCGTATCTTTAAGAGTTGTACTTTGTGTTGTTAAAACACCGCTACCTTCTTTTACTGTGCCTTTCCAGACTGCTTTTGCACTTCTTTTCATAATTTTTTATTTCGGATTTATATTGTTTGAATCTTTTTACTTTTCTCTTGTTTCTTTATTAATCCCAATCTTGTTCAACAAATTTCATTTTGTCGCCGTTTGCATTGGATAAAGTTAAGAAATGTCCTTCGATTTTGTACTCTGTCATATTTGGTAACGCTTTTCCAAATGCTTCTTCCAATTTCATTCGCCCATCACAATACATCATTGTAGCACCAACGCCTGAAAATTTGGATTTTCCGTTGTTGAAGTCTGCGGTGAAGAACATTCCGTTGCAACCCATTTTTGCGGTGTAACGATTTGGCAATTCTGAATTTTTTGTCAAATCAATATTGGCTTCCAGTTTTACCAATTCCTCCTTAGTAAAATCTTTATACTCAACGAGCATCCATTTTTTGTGAAGATTCTGCATTCCTGACATCGGATTTTTTGCTGATTTACAAGAAACTGTGAGAAGTAATATTAATGATAAAATACCGATTGACTGTAGAAATTTCATACTTTGAACTTTGCCTAATCTCTTATCCAAATTCATACCATTAGATTTAAAATAATGAGTAAATTAGCCCCATTAAAATAAATTTCTATTATGAAAAAAATATTTTTGGCGCTGACTTTTTTATTGAGCTTTGCGCAAATGAGAGCAGACGAAGGAATGTGGCTTCTGATGCTTGTGAAACGTCTGAACGGCGTGGACATGCAGAAAGAAGGTCTACACCTGACTCCGGAAGAAATCTACTCTGTGAACAACTCCAGTCTTAAAGATGCTATCGTAAGTTTCGGCGGTTTCTGTACTGGAGAAATGGTTTCTGACAAAGGATTGATTTTTACCAATCACCACTGTGGTTACGATGCTGTTGCGGCAGCTTCTACGCCTGAAAAAGATTATCTGAAAAATGGATTTTGGGCAATGATGCCAAAAGACGAATTCAATGCGAAAGGTCTCTACATCAGATTTCTTGTGAGAATGGATGACGTTTCTGCAAGAATCAATGCAAAATTGAACAACAATATGTCTGCTGCAGACAGAAAAGCGGTAATCGATGCAGAATCAAAAGCTATCCAGACAGAAAACTCTGAGAACGGAAAATATACGGTTGTCGTAAGAGATTTCTTTAACGGGAATGAGTTCTATTATTTCGTGTATCAAGATTATAAAGATATCAGGTTAGTTGGAGCACCACCTTCTTCTCTAGGGAAATTTGGCGGTGATACAGACAACTGGGAATGGCCAAGACACACGGCAGATTTCACAGTTTTCCGTGCTTACGGTGATGCCAACGGAAATCCAGCGGAATATTCTGAAGCTAACGTTCCATTGAAACCAAAACACTTCTTGCCAGTTTCTCTTAAAGGTTACAAACCTGGAGATTTCACAATGATTCTTGGATATCCTGGAAGAACAAACCGATACTTGACCTCTTTTGGAATCGAGCAAATGGTGAACAAAGATTATCCAGCTTGGGTAGAAGCTTCCAAAGTGGCGATGGATGTGATGAAGAAGTATATGGACAAAGACAAAACGACTCAGTTGGATTATGCTTCCCAGTACGCCAGTGTTGCCAATTACTGGAAAAACAGACAAGGAACGATTGACGCTGTCATCAAAAACGGAACAATCTCTGAGAAACAAAAAACAGAACAAATCTACACGCAATGGGCCGCTCAATCTCCGAACGAGCAAACTTATTATGCCGTTTTACCAGAAATCAAGGCTTACTATCAGCAGATTTCAGGGAGAAATGTAGAACGTAATTACGCTTCCATTTTACAGAGAAACGCGCACTACATCGCAACGACATATCAATTAGGAAGTCTTTTCAAAACTTATGCTGACCAGGACGAAGATGGGAAAACAGCAATGAAAGCAAAAGTTCTTGAGGCAGTAGAAAAAGCTTACGATGGTTTCCACGACAATGTGGAAGGTGATATGTTGGTGAAACTGACTTCTCTTTACAAAGCGAAAGTTTCTAAGGAATTTGCTTCTCCAACCATTTTGGCTGCAGATGTGAACAACCTTTCAACTTTGGCTTACGAATCTGTTTTTGCTAATAAAAAATCAGCTTTGGCTTTCATCGAAAATCCGGACAGATTGAAAATTGACGCAGATAAATTGAGACAATTCGTAAACGGCGTGGTAGAAGACCAAAAGCTGGGGACTGAGAAATATGCTAAAATCGATGAGAACTTTGCGAAAAACAGCAGACTTTTCTTAGACGGACTTAGAAAAGCACAGCCGGAAAAAGTATTCTATCCAGATGCCAACTCTACAATGAGACTGACTTACGGAACAGTACAGACACTTCCTACAAGATCTGACAGAAACTACAAAGGCATCAAAGAAAACTATTACACCGACATCAACGGAATGGTGGCCAAATACAAAAAAGGCGACGAGGAATTTGACCTTCCGAAAAAAGTCCTAGACCTTGCTAAGAAAAAAGACTACGGTCAATATGCAGACAAACAAGGATTTATGCCAATCAACTTCTTGTCAAACAATGACATCACAGGCGGAAACTCCGGTTCTCCAATCATCGATGGAAACGGGAACTTGCTAGGTCTTGCCTTCGATGGAAACAGTGAAGCTTTGAGTGGCGACATCGTTTTCGAACCGAATTTACAAAGAACAATCAACGTGGATGTTCGTTACGTACTTTGGGTAATCGACAAATATGCTGGCGCAACTAGATTGATTAGCGAGCTTACTTTGGTAAAATAGTTTTTTATCAAATATCATACAAGCCACCATTTTTGGTGGCTTTTTTGTTGGGTCTAAATCTCAATAATCGCTAAATTATTTTTTTGTAAATTAGAGAAATCATTTTTCATGAGTTTAAAATCTTTACTTCACTGGTCTTACATTTTCCCTTTATTATCCCTCGCCTACTATTTTTTTGGTATTGTTGATGACAATGCATGGCTCGCAACTTTAGGAAGTTTATTATTGATAAGCTCTGTGCTGTCAGCCGTTCATCACGCCGAAGTTGTGGCGCATAAAGTGGGCGAACCTTTCGGAACTATTATTCTTGCAATTGCTATTACAGTTCTGGAAGTCGGATTAATAGTTTCATTAATGGTAGCTGGCGGAAAGGAAACCAGCACATTGGCCAGAGACACCGTTTTCGCTGCTGTAATGTTAATTCTGAATGGAATTCTCGGCGCTTGCCTCTTAGTTGGCGGACTCAAATTCAAAGAACAGTTCTTTGCCAGAACATCCGGGAATATGGCCTTAATCAGTTTGGTAGCGATTGTCGTAATGACTTTGATTTTACCAAATTATACGACAAGCGAACTTTCCGCAACATTCAGCAAGGCTCAATTGATTTTTTTCTCAGTTTCGTCATTGGTTATTTACAGTACATTCTTGATGGTTCAGACCGTAAGACACAGAAATTATTTCTTACCGGAAGACGATGATGAGCCACACGCAGATCCACCAAATAATTTTACCAGCATTATGAGTTTGGTATTTCTAATAATTTGTCTTGGAGTTGTTGTCGTAATGGCAAAATCTTTATCTCCAACGATTGAAAGCGTGGTTCATAATCTTGGAGCGCCGCAGGCATTGGTAGGTGTTATCATCGCAGCAGTTGTGCTTTTACCGGAAGGAATGGCCGCAATAAAAGCTGCTCGAAGAAATCAATTTCAAACCAGTCTGAATTTGGCTTTAGGTTCCGCCATTGCAAGTATTGGACTGACGATTCCTTGTGTTGCCGTAGTTTCTATTATTTACGAAATGCCTTTAGTTTTGGGACTTGACATCAAGTCGATGGTCCTGTTGGCTTTGTCTCTTTATACGGTAATGCTTTCATTAAGCCGGGGAAAAACAAATATCCTTTACGGCGTTGTTCTACTAGTCAATCTTTTGGCGTATATTTTTACTGTTATCGTTCCTTAATTTTTTTTTATTTTTAACTAATGAAAAATTACGAAACCGAAAGATTAATTCTAAAACCTGCAGATTTAGAAGATGCAGATTTCTTTTTGGAATTATATAATCTTCCTTCTTTCATTAAATATATTGGAGACAAAAATCTTCGAACAAAAGAAGATGCAGAAAATTATATTTCAAACAGATTTATTCCTCAAATTGAAAAATTGGGATTTGGGAATTATGTTGTGATTCATAAAGAGCTTAATAAAAAAATTGGCGCAGTTGGTGTATTTGTTCGTGAAGGAATTAGTGTTCCCGATATTGGATTTTCTTTCTTCCCAGACTTCGAAGGCAAAGGTTACGCTTACGAATCCGCAGTCAATCTGATGGAAATCGTTAAAACAGAATTCGGAGTCGAAAAACTTTCGGCGATGACTTCTGATGAAAATCTCTCTTCTCAAAAACTGATTGAAAGACTTGGATTTCAATTCAAAAAATATGTGATTTTCCCTGATGATAACGAGGAATTGAGATATTATGAGAATTAGAAGTGACAGTTCTTCGCTCGGAAATTTTTCAGATTAGACAAATTTCGAGCACAACAATCTGCATAATCATTTAAATCTGCGAGAAAATTAATTTTAAAAACAATGTCAAAAACTTACGAAACCGAACGCCTCATCATCAAACTCGTTGATATCGATGATTCCGAATTTTTGCTGAAATTACTCAACACAGAAAAATGGCTGAAAAATATCGGCGACCGAAATGTTCACAATCTGGAAGATGCTCAGAAATATGTGAGAGAAAAGAATCTTCCGCAAATCGCAAGACTGGGTTTTGGAAATGCCGTTGTAATTATGAAATCTAACAATGAAAAAATCGGAACCGTTGGATTGTACGACCGTGAAGGAATTGATGGTGTTGATATTGGTTTTGCCTTTTTGGAGGAACACGAAGGAAAAGGTTACGCTTATGAAGCGGCGAAAAAAATATTGGACGTTGGAATCACGGAATTCGACATTAAAAAAGTCAGCGCAATTACTTTACCTGGGAATTCCTCATCAATCAAATTAATTGAAAAATTAGGTCTGAAATTCAAAGAAGTCGTGAGAATTCCTAATGACACTGAGGATTTAAATCTTTATGAATTGACTTTGTAATGAATCTACCTCACAGAATCGAAATTCTCGAAGCTAAAAAATTGATTGGTTTCAGCATCACCACTTCTTTTCAGGAAGACAAAACGCCTATGGTCTGGCGCAAATTTATGATGAGAAAAAATGAAATTACCAATCGGATTTTTGACCAACTCTTCTCGCTCCAGATCTATCCTGAGAATTTCACGCCCAATCAATCTTTCACAAAATATGCGCTTGCAGAAGTTTCTGATTTTGATAATATTCCCAATGATTTCGAACCTTTCGAATTAGAAAAAGGAAAATATCTCGTTTTCAATTACAAAGGAAAAGCTGAAAATGGACCGGAAATTTTCAGTTATATTTTCCAGACTTTCATTCCAGAAAATGATATTGAGGTTGATGACAGACCACATTTTGAGATTTTTGGAGATGATTATAATCCTTCAAGTGAACTCGCTGAAGAGGAAATTTGGATTCCGATAAAATAAATCTTTTATTTCCACTCATAAGCTTTTGCATTTACAATTCGCTTTATAGCTTCATCACTAAGTTGAGTATTTGTCTTTAAAAAGAGAGTCGAGTTTTTTATACCTTCAGATAAATCAGAAAAATTCCACAATTCGAATTCCGAAGCATCTTTATAAATCTTCGAAAATTCATCTTTCTCTTTTTCAGAAATTTGGGAATTATTCATTACAAATTCATAGAAAGTCCAAGGTTTTCCTAGACCAGCAAAACTCTCAATTACTTGTGAGAGATTATCCATTTTCCAAAATCTGCGCAGCGTGGTCTTTCGTCTTCACTTTATCAATGACTTGGATGCAAATTCCGTTTTCATCAAAAACGAAGGTCGTTCTCACAATTCCCATAAATTCCCTACCCATAAATTTCTTCAACTGCCAAACTCCGAATTTGTTGATGATATCGTGGTCTTCATCAGCAATAACGTCGAATGGTAATTCATATTTGTCAGAGAAATTTTTCTGACGTTTTTCAGAATCCGCACTTACGCCAATCAATTGAAAACCTTTTTGTTTTAAAACCGAGTAATTGTCTCTCAAATTACAGGCTTCCGCGGTACAACCTGGCGTGCTGGCTTTCGGGTAAAAGAAAACTACGAGTTTTTTGCCTTTCAAATTTTGAGAATCGATTTGTTCTCCATTTTGATTTGTTCCGATAAATTCTGGTAAAGAATCGCCAAGCTTCAACATAATTTCTATTTTTACACAAAAATAATTCATTCTAAGATTTTGCATCGTGGATTTGATGTGAAATGTTGAATAAATGTTGAAATCCGCAGCCCGACTTGAACGGAAATCCTTTTTTGCGGCTGGAAAAGATTGGGCAAAAAGATTGGGAGTGGAAGGCGGATAAAGCTGCCATAAAAATTATCGAAAAAGTATGACCAAAAAGCAAAGAGCAAAAATAGTTCAGGAAGAATTAGAAAAATTATATCCCGAAGTTCCGATTCCGCTGGACCACAAAGATGCTTACACGCTGATGGTTGCGGTCGCTCTTTCCGCTCAAACGACCGACAAAAAAGTGAATCAGGTTACGCCTCGGCTTTTTGCGGTGGCTGATACGCCTGAGAAAATGGCGCAACTGAGTGTTGAAGAAATTAAGGAACTCATCAAAGAAATCGGACTTTCAAATTCCAAAGCGAAAAATCTGAAAAAAATGGCGGAAGTTTTAGTTGAAAAACACAATTCCGTCGTTCCTCAAACCTTTGAAGAATTGGAAGAATTGGCTGGCGTTGGTCACAAAACGGCTTCTGTGGTGATGAGTCAGGCGTTTGGATTCCCTGCATTTCCCGTTGATACGCACATTCACCGGTTGATGAAGCAATGGAAACTGACCGAAGGAAAAAATGTGGTCGAGACGGAACGCGATGCGAAAAGTCTTTGGAAGGAAAGTGTCTGGAATAAATTGCACCTTCAAATCATCTTCTACGGACGGGAATATTCGCAGGCGAGAGGAAATCAGGAGAAGGATTTTATCACGAAAATGCTTTTTGAAAAATAATTAAATATCCATTAATCTTCGGTGATAATTGATTTGACCCAGATGATAATTCAAATGGGAAAGCAAATGGATTAAGAAATATTCGGTTGTCATTTTGTAGCCTAAAGATTCTTGTGGATAATCCTTTTTCAAATCATCATCGGACAATTTTTCTAATGTTGAATTGACGATTTCTATCAGAGTTTCAAGCTTTTCCAGAAGTTCAGTTTTCGGAATGTTTTTCAATGAAAATTCCAAATCACGCTGTCTCACATAACCAGTTTTACCAAGTTCTGCGCCGATGTAAGTATTAAGATTTCCAAGCAAATGAAGACAAAGATTTCCACCGGAATTGGAAATATTCTTATCAATTTTCCAAAGTGATTCTTCGTTTTGATAAGATTCAATTTCGACTTTCAGTTTGTTTAAATCCCGATTGTAGAGCGATTTTAAAATTTCGATTGTCATAGCCATTTAATTTTTCTTTTTCAACATTCGTCTCATATGAACATATTTGGATTGCCGAACGTGATGCGGATATTTCCTACCTTTTGGAATATTATTGAAAATCAAAGCTACAATCAGCAAGATAACTGCGCCACTCAAAACCGGTGACAACGCATACCAATAGCCCAAATCCTGAATCTTCTGCGCTGGAAGCACCGCAATCAAAGCCGTTGCGCCGCCAGGCGGATGCATTGTTTTTGTGATTTGCATTATGACGATTGAAGACGCCACTGCGATAGAAGCATTCAGCCAAAGAATTTCTGGTAAGAATTTAAAAATTGTAACGCCGACCAAAGCTGACAGAACGTGTCCTCCAATCAGATTTCTCGGTTGCGCTAATGGACTATTCACAGCGCCATAAATCAAAACACTGGATGCGCCGAATGAACCTATTAAAAAGACATTTTCAATCTCAGAAATCTGTTGTGACTGTAGAAAAGCAATGATTCCAATTCCGAAAAAAGCGCCAAGAAACGACCAAAAGTGGTCTTTGAAATCGACTAAAGTTTCCTGATAAAAAATATATTTGGTTTGTCTAAATCCTTTTCTGATTTGTTTCTTCATCTAATTCTTACTTTACATCTTTTGCCCAAAGATTCATTTTACGTTCCAAAACCTGCAGCGGAAGGCAGCCTTGACTCAACACTTCATCGTGAAAATCTGCGATGTTGAATTTCTTTCCTAATTCCGATTTATATTTTTCTCTCAATTCACGGATTTTCATTGCGCCGGTTTTGTAGCTTAAAGCTTGTCCAGGCATCGCCATATAGCGTTCCACTTCTGCCGTTGCGCCAGCGTCATCATAAGCGACATTGCTCAAGAAATATTGAATCGCCTCTTCTCGCGACATTTGCCCCGTGTGAATTCCAGTGTCGATTACCAGACGAACCGCTCGCAACATTTCATCACTCAAAGAACCCATTTTCTGATACGGGTCGGTGTAAAGTCCGAATTCTGGCCCGAGCGATTCGCAGTACAAAGCCCAGCCTTCGCCGTAAGCACCAATCCAACCGAATCTCAAAAATTTAGGCAATTTCAAATTTTCCTGTTGAAGAGAAATTTGATAATGATGACCTGGAATCGCTTCGTGAAGAAACAGAGATTCCATTCCGGAAGTGACATTGAATTTTGTCGGGTCTGGAATCAGCGTATAAAAAATCCCGGGACGTTTGCCATCCGGACTTCCCTGAATATATTCTGCACTCGCACTTGCTTCACGATATTTTTCGGTTTGACGAATTTCGAAAGGCGTTTTCGGTGTGACATTGAACATCGTTTTCAGCTTCGGTGTGATTTTGTCGAGGATGGATTGGAATCCGGCTAAAACCTCTTTCGAAGTTTTGTAAGGCATTGCTTCCGGGTCGGTCTTCACATAATTGAGAAACTCTTCCAGCGAACCTTTGAAGCCAACTTGATTTTTCACTTTTTCCATATCAGTACGAAGTCTCTCTACTTCCGAAAGTCCTGTTTTATGGATTTCCTCTGGCGTTTTATTCGTTGTTGTCCAACTTTTGACATAGTAATTATAAATATTGGCGCCGTTTGGCAAAGCGTTGTAACCATCGGTTATTCTTGCTTTTGGCAGATATTCGTTTTCAAGAAATGTCGCCATTTTGAGGTAAGCCGGAATCAGTTTATTCTTGATGGCATCTTGGTAAAGCTTCGCATATTTATTTGAAGTAACTGGTTTGAAATCCTTCGGCATATTTTTGATGGGACCGTAGAAGATATTTTTCTCGATGTCGAAAGTTGTGATTTCTTCGGCTTTCATTTGAGGAATCATTTTGATGACCAATGATTTTGGTAGAACGATGCCACTCTTCATCCCAGCTCTGAAATTTTCAATCGCAGAATACATCCAGACTGGAAAAAGTTCGATTCTCTTCAGCCAATTATCATAATCCTTTTCAGTTTTAAAGGGTTGAATCCCACTTCCACTTCCCAACATCGGAAAATCCAGAGGCAATCCGCCAAATTGCGTGAAAGGAATGTATTCCGGATGATAGGCGTAGCGCTCCTGTTTATCAATCAGCGTGTATTCCAAAACATCGAAAACCACTTTTTGGTCATTATCCAAACCGTTGTAATCCACTGACTTCAATTGATTTTGAATAGAGTCGTAAAAAGCAATCTCATTTTTGATAAATTCCTGACTCAGATTGTTCGGCAAAAGGTCATTGTATCTTTCGTCGCCTTGCGAAGTGGCTTCCAGAGGATAAAGTTTAAGATATTCCTCATAATAGTTGGCAGCGATCGTGTCCAGGTTGGATTCGAATCCTGAATTTTTTACCATCGGCGAGTCTTCCTTTTTGCAGGAAATCACAGAAAAAGCAAGTACCGAAAAAGCTAATATCTTATAAATAAGTCTCATTCTAATTTTTTAAGCCTTGTAAAGATAATATTTTATGATCAGAAAATTTCACCCTGTTTATTTTGAGGGTCGAAGATCCATATTAATACAACATCAACATTTTTATTAATTTCGATGATTATTACTAAAAATAAGTGACAAAAATTTTTCACTTTCATTCTATTTTTTATCTTTGTTCAACACTATTAAAAAAAATCATTTCATAATTTATTATCCTTATAATGAAAGGAATACTAAAGATCTACCACCCAGAGGAAACTCTGAAGTATTTTATCAAGAATACTTATTGCAAGTCTGTTTATATTAATGCTCAAAATTTTCTTGAAGTAGAGATCATCACAGATGACGCTTTGGATCACGTTGATGACGACTCTTTGCAGTACAATTTCCCTCAATTGTCATTAGATATCATAGAGTTTCCGATAACAACTTCTGAATTGGAAGGACAAACTTTTATCGTAGAAGACACCGAAGATGAGATTTTTACTGAAGTTGATCTTTTTGATGACGAGGATGCTTTCCTATTCGAAAACGAACTTAAATTTGATAAAAACGAAACGGGTGACCTCCAACTTTGCTGGACTGGAAACATCACCGATTTCTACACAGGCTCCGAAAATCCAATCCCTTTCAAATTGAAATGCCACTTCCGTCCGGACGAGATAGAAGTTGACGACTAATTTTTTCAGGAAATAATATTTATATTTACGAATCGTTATAAAATTAATTTATAACGCAAACAAGCTTTTCCTATGTATCAGGACCTGGATGATATTATTTTCGAAGACCGACATAAGGCTTACGGCGCCTACGAGTACCGCAAGCACTATGAGTTTACGCTTACCAAAGCTTTGGTGGTCGGCGTTTTCATTTTCTCGGTTTTATTCTTTCTTCCAGCTTCCTTCATCAAATCAGATAAAAAAACGGCAGTCAATAGTGAAACCATCATTCCTGTGGACCTGACCGAGATGCGCATCAACTATGGTGACAACAGAAATGGCAAAGGACTGGAAGAGCCAAAAGAGGAAGAAGGAAGTCCTGCACCCATCGTAGAAAAGAAGGAAGAGAAAGAAGTGGTATCGGAAGTTGCAAAAGTTTCTAAAGAAAAAGTTGACAAAGACATTCCTGAAAATACAGTTCCAATCCCGACCAGGACAAAAAATCCACCAGTCGCAACCAAGAAATCAAACGAGAAAACCAATTCTATCGCAGTTGCCAATTCTACAAAAACAACTCCTGGAAAAACCACTGCCAAAGGTGACATCAAAAAAGAAAATGCAACCGGAGACGGCCGTGGAAACGCAGCCATCGGTAATCTTCTGAAAGGAAGAGGCACAAAATCCGGCTCACAAGGCAACGGAACCGGCCCTGGAAACTATGGCGACCCACTTGGCGGCGATGGCGACGGAACAAGTCTGGTAGGTGTTGATAGAAAATTAGTCGGATTCATCCCAGGAACAATGGGTAGAGGTGGCGCGCAACCAAACCACGATTGCCAGGCCAGCGGAAGCATCAGCATTTCCTACACGGTTGACAAATCTGGGAAAGTCACTTCTGCTAAACGGCTCAGCGGGGTTTCTGACCCTTGTGTGGAGAGCACGGCGGTAAGTTGGGTGAAGCAATATGTGAAAGCAGAAGCCTCATCGGTATCATCCAAAGGAACTTACAAAATCGTTTTCTAAGGACTTTTGGTAATCATCTTTCCTTAAAATTTCCAACAATCTATCGGGATTAATCTTTAAGTTATTCATAAATTTGAAACTGAAAAAAAACAATATTTGAACTATGGCAAATCAACCTTCTATTTGGGAATTCTTATTTGGCGGAGGCTTACTCAGCGTTACGCTGGTCATTATCCTGATATTCTTAGGAATTGCGGCTGTAGTTTTTTTTGGACAGAAGTTTTTTGCACTCAACCGCGAAAATCAAGTTGACCCTTACCTGTTGAAAAATGTGAACGACCTTTTGAACGACGGAAGAGTACAATCCGCTGTCGATTTTTGCAGAAGAGATAATTCGCCAGAATCCAGAAGTGTGGAAAAAGGCCTTTCCCGATTGGGGAGACCAGTTGGCGAAATTGCCAGCGCAATGGAAACCCACGCACAGATTGAACTCAACAAGGCCGAAAAAAACATCGGATTTCTTGCTACACTTTCTGGTGCAGCACCGATGCTTGGACTTCTTGGTGGTGTTTTGATTTTGGCCTCTACTTTTGGAGGCTTATCAAAAACTGACACGGTGATTTCTCAAAATCTTTTAGCTGCAGATTTTTACAAGGCTTTAGCTCCGACTGTAGTTGGTCTGGTTGTAGGATTTCTATCTTATATTTTTCATAACATCTTGGTGGCGAAAGTTAATTATTTATTAATGAAAATCCAGTTTCACACGAATGAGTTTTTGGATATTATTAATAAGCCGGCTTAGAAGAATAGAGATTAGAAGTTCAATTTAGCTTACTTGTTTTCATCAATTAAAAATATATAAATGGAATTCAGAAGAAGAACGAAAAAACTATCAGGGTTGCCAATTGCATTTTATGTAGTTGCGCTTGTTTTTTTTGTGCTTTTGTTTTCATTTAATTCACTTTATTACAAAGCTTCTGAGCAACCCAAACCTGTGGTCACAGAAATTCCAAAACCTGAAGCTGAACCAGAAACAGACTCTATTTCAGAACTGGAAATCTATGTGCCAGATGTTGAAATTTTGCCAGCAGACACCGTTTCCATCGCTCAAGTAAAAGAGGAAAAAAAGGAAACTCCAAAATCTGAAACTGAAGATAAAAAACTCGCTAAAACAGATGAGAAAAAGGATGCTTCTAAAACGGATTCCAAGGAGGAAAAAATCACTAAAATTGGTAAAGACAGAATCTTGACCGCATTCATTCCCGGAACAATGGGAAAAGCCGGAAAATTGCCTTCTCATAATTGCAAAGCCAAAGGTCAGCTCGTAATGTTCATCACGGTTGACAAGGCTGGAAATGTAACTTCTGCCGGACGAAGCAGCGGAATCAAAGATGCCTGCAACGTCACAGCAGCGGTGATTTGGACAAAAAAATATGTGAAGGCGAAGAAGTCTCAGAATGTTTCTCAGGGGACTTACACGATTGTTTTTTAATTCCAAAATTGATATTTGAGCAGAATGAAAATTGCTACGCTTAATATTGATTGGGCTTTGCAAGTTGGTAAAGCAAAAATTGAAGAATTCCTGAATCAACAAGATTTCGATTTTCTTATTCTGACAGAAGCTATTGACCTTGACCTAAAAAATTTCAAATTCAAATATCTTTCGCAACCTATTCCTGATAATATTGAATACGAAGGTTTAAACTACAATAAATATTTGAAAGGTGAAAAGGCTTATCGAAGCATCATCTATTCAAAAATTACGTCAAATAAAAGATTCAATGTTGTTGATGACAAAACAAGTATTGGATTAGAATTTGAGACCGAGTTCGGAAATCTGGCAATCTATTCCACAATTATTGGAACTCGATTCAGAGTAAAACCTTTTGCAAAAAATGAGCTTAAGAATTGCATCAATGACTGCAAAAAAATCTTTGACTCAAATCCAAATCTGATTATCGTTGGCGATTTGAATACTTCTTTTCTTAACACTGAAAAACAGTTTTCAATTAATATAGAAACGACAGAATCTCTGAAATCATTATTCAAAGATTTAAATCTCATAAATGCCACGGAAAACATTCAACAAAATATTGACCACATCATCATTCCTAATTTTCTCGCTAATAATCTGACAGAAGCAAAAATATTTGTTGAAAAGGATATTTTGAGTGACCACAAAGGCATTTGCGTTTCATTTAATTAATTCAAATTATCACAATTAATTCTTTTTGATTCATCTAATTTTTAAATTTGTCCTTTCATCAAGATTATGACTTCACAAGATTATAAAGATGCCGTAGATTGGCTTTTTGCCCAAGCTCCAAATTATCAAAGAGATGGTTCTTCAGCCTACAAACCTGGGCTTGAAAACATCAAAAAACTTTGTGACTTTTTCGGAAATCCTCAAGACAAAATCAAAATGATTCATATTGGCGGGACCAACGGAAAAGGTTCCACGAGCAATATGTTGGCTTCTGTTCTTCAGGAATCACGTTATAAAATCGGGCTTTATAATTCACCACATTTGGTAGATTTTACGGAACGAATCAAAGTGAATGGCAAGAATTGCGATAAGGAATTTGTTTACAATTTCATCCAGAAATTAAAAGAATTACCGAGCGAAATCCAGCCTTCTTTTTTTGAATTCACAACCATAATGGCTTTCGAATATTTTTATCAGCAAAAAGTTGATTATGCAATCATCGAAGTTGGCTTGGGCGGAAGATTGGATTCTACGAACATCATCAAGCCGATGGTTTCTGCAATTACGAATGTTCAATTGGACCATCAAGACCTTTTGGGGGAAACGATTGAAGAAATTGCTTTTGAAAAAGCGGGCATCATCAAAGAAAACATTCCTATTATTTCTGGAGATGAAAAGATTTCTGTTCGCGAAATTATCATTAATAAAGCAAAGGAAATGAATGCTAAGTTCATTGATGCAATAACGATTGAAACTTCGTTAGAATCTGACCTTAAAGGCAAATATCAAAAGAAAAATATCCGAGTTGTTTTAGCTTTGATTGATGAGTTGAGAAGACAGAATTTGACAATTACTGAGGAAAATATAAAATCCGGACTCTCGAATGTTTCTAAAAACACCGACTTCATCGGACGTTGGTTTGAATTTTCACAAAACCCTTTGACGATTTGTGATACTGGCCACAACAAAGCTGGACTGGAAGAAGTTTTCAATCAATTAAACGAATATTTTCAGCAAAAACATATCGTTCTTGGTTTTGTAAATGAGAAGAAAATTGATGAAGTTTTGGAAATTTTGCCAAAAAATGAAAACTATTATTTTGTAAAACCAAACGTCAACCGAGGCCGAAATCCCGAAACTTATGAGAACCTGCTGAAAAAAAGTGAAATTAATTACAAAATTTTTCAAAACGTTCAGGAAGGTTATCTTTCTGCAAAACAGAATTGTAAGGATGATGAAATGATTTTTATTGGCGGAAGTAACTTTGTAGTGGGAGATTTTTTAGAAAAAAATTTGCGGAATTAGTTATAAGTTGTATATTTGCACCACTCAAAACGGTAAGCCGTTACGGGCTCTTAGCTCAGTTGGTTCAGAGCATCTGGTTTACACCCAGAGGGTCGGGGGTTCGAATCCCTCAGGGCCCACAAAAAGGATACTGAAGCCTTTCAAAAAATTTCAGGGCTCTTAGCTCAGTTGGTTCAGAGCATCTGGTTTACACCCAGAGGGTCGGGGGTTCGAATCCCTCAGGGCCCACAAAATCTCTCAATTTATTGGGAGATTTTTTTTTGTTTAAATGTCATTATGTTTTATCTATACATCCTTTTTTCAGAGAAAATAAACTCCTATTATGTCGGTGTTTCTAGCAACGTTGAAGAAAGACTCAGTCGTCATTTGTCAAATCACAAAGGCTACACTGCAAAGGTAAAAGACTGGATTATTGTTTACACTGAAAGTTTTGAAACAAAAACAGAAGCCTTAAAAAGAGAAAAACAAATTAAAAACTGGAAAAGCAAGACGATGATTGAAAAATTGATTGCATCTTAGCTCAGTTGGTTTAGAGCATCCCGATTTTAATCGGGAGAATCGGGGGTTCGAATTCCTCAGGGCTCACAAAATCTCTCAATTTATTGGGAGATTTTTTTGTTAAATGTCATTATGTTTTATCTATACATTCTTTTTTCAGAGAAAATAAACTGCTACTATGTTGGTGTATCCAGCAACGTTGAAGAAAGACTCAGTCGTCATTTGTCAAATCATAAAGGCTACACCTCAAAGGTAAAAGACTGGATTATTGTTTACACTGAAAGTTTTGAAACAAAAACAGAAGCCTTAAAAAGAGAAAAACAAATTAAAAACTGGAAAAGCAAAGCAATGATTGAAAAATTGATTGCATCTTAGCTCAGTGGTTCAGAGCATCCCGATTTTTCATCGGGAGAATCGGGGGTTCGAATCCCTCAGGGCCCACAAAATCTCTCAATTTATTGGGAGATTTTTTTGTTTAAATACTATTATGTTTTATCTATACATCCTTTTTTCAGAAAAAATAAACTCCTATTATGTCGGTGTTTCCAGCAACATTCAAGAAAGACTCAGTCTTCATTTATCAAACCATAACGGCTACACTGCAAAGGTAAAAGACTGGATTATTGTCTACACTGAAAGTTTTGAAACAAATACAGAAGCCTTAAAAAGAGAAAAACAAATCAAAAACTGGAAAAGCAAGACGATGATTGAAAAGTTGATTGCATCTTAACTCAGCTGGTTTAGAGCATCCCGACTTTAATCGGGAGAGTCGGGGGTTCGAATCCCTCAGGACCCACAAAATCTCTCAATTTATTGAGAGATTTTTTTTATATTAGCATCTACAAATTTTTTGGGCAGTTAGCTCAGTTGGTTTAGAGCGTTGCGTTGACATCGCAGAGGTCACTGGTTCGAATCCTGTACTGCCCACTTTCTTAAAATTTTGTTAATTTATTAAATCTCAATTCACACAACCGTTAAACTTTCATAAAATATTTAAGCATCTGTTTAACTTTTTAATTAGGGTAAGATTTTTGATGCTTAATTATTTCTAAAATTGTTGCGCCTTTTTGGTATAAAACTCTTTTAATTACTAATCCCCTCAAAAGGAAACCTATGAAAAGATATTATGCAGTGTTAATTCCCTTCTACACTATTTTCCTGTTATATATGATGTTTTACGGCTGTGGAAGGCATCCCGAATTTGGATTCTTACAACTTAATCCGCTTCAAAGCATCACCTACTTTTTGCGATATAATAATTTTTTCTCAGAGACTTTCATGGTCAATATTGTAGGAAACATATTGGTTTTCATACCATTTGGAGGGTTGGGATTACTAATCAAAAAACTTAACAATTTACCAATATTATTCTTCCTGTTTATTTGTGGGATTTCTGCAATTGAGCTTGCACAGTATTACACCGCAAGGGGAACCGCTGATATTGACGATGTTTTCTTGAATACTTTCGGAATGCTGATCGGATATTTTGCACTTAAAATTGCAACCTGGCTTAATGTTGCCAATATCCAGTTAGAACTTAATTACGAAACGGCTAACGCTTATTCATATAACCAATAAGCTGGCCGAGTTTGTAAAAGTCCAGCACTTTCAGTGACGCATTACCTTTCAAAAGCTTTCTGGTGACTGATGTCTTCAAAAGTTTGTAGAAAGCTTTGTAAATCAGTATAAAACCTGTTCTTTTCATCATCAGATAAGCTTTGGCAAGCTTGATTTGAGTGACTCTTTCAAAATTTTTATCTTTTTGAATTAACTGCGCAAGACTTTTTGCCGATTGATCTGCTTTGTCCAGGAAAACCAAATTGGTTTCCACATCATTATTAAAAATCGGATTATCAATGTGATCAATTTTTATCTGATGATCCTGCAAATCTTTTGAAAACACCAAATCCTCGTAGCCATATTGGGTAATCCCTTCATTGAATGGAACGATTTCTAAAATCGATTTTTTAACAACAAAATTATTGGTTTGAAAATCAAGATATGGCGCTTTAAGACGTTGGCTTACAGGAAGATTTTCCCTTTCTGTGGCAAACTTCCAACGCAAACCGTATTCATCACTTGGTTTGATTGCACTTACTTTTCTACCTCCGAAAATAACTTCCGGATTCTTTTTTTCAATAAAATCAAAATAGGTTTTGAGAAAATTTTCCTTAATGATTTTTCCGTCGCAATCTAGGAAAAGCAGATACTCTGATTGAGAATATTTTAAGAATAAATTCCTGATTTTTGATCTTCCTATATTTCTGTCAAGGAAAATGAACTGGTTGACTTTAGTTTGTAAATCCTTATTTAAATCAATAAATTTTTCTTTCGAAGCGTCATCTATTAGAATGATTTCTGCGTCTAATTGATCTAAATCTATCTGATTTTGAAGATCATTAACTAATTCATTGACATCAAAATTATAAATAGGAATACAAACACTCAGTTTCATACTTTATCTATAATTTTCTGAATGTTGAGTTCCTCAAGACAAGCATAATCTCCCCGGAAACATTCTTTATCACCGAAAACAGAACAAGGTCTGCAGGATAAATCTTTCACGTGGACAATATCATCTTCGCTTTGCCCATAACCCAAAAACCCTGCAAAATGATGCGTGGAACCCCAGACCGAAATACATCTTGTTCCCATTAGACTCGCCAAATGCATATTCGCGGAATCCATAGAAATCATTATTTCCAGTTCGGAGATTTTATGAAGTTCTTCTTTTAAGGATAATTTTCCTGACAAACTCAACGTATTCGGAATTTGGCTTTCCCATTTTTTCAGAATCGCATCCTCTTCTTTTCCACCTCCAAAAAAATAAATTTTATGTGTTTTGGCGAGAATTCTGGCCAGCTCAAAAGATTTTTCTTCCGGCATCATTTTCCCTTTATGCTGGGCAAAAGGCGCAAATCCGATTCCTTGTTTGATATCAGATTTACGACGGTATTGATGTGATAATTCCAGCGGAAAACCCATCTTCCGGAAAACGTCGGCATATCTTTCCACCGTTCTTTTGAGTGGCTTTTTATCAAGATTCCAGATATTCGTCAGTTTTTCTTTTTCAGACTTTCCTTTATTAATTTTGAAAACTTTGTACCGGTGTCTTTTGAAAATAGAATTCACCATTTTTGTTCTGATTACATCGTGAAGGTCAGCGACATAATCGGGTTTGAATTCTCTAATCAATTGTCTCGTCAATTTTCGAATACCGAAAACTCCTTTATAATCATCGAAGCTGATGCCTTTGAAAATCAATCGCGGATGACCGTAAAAAAGATCTCTGAAATGTTCCCTGCTGATGAATATTAGCTCAACATCAGGATTCTGCTCCAGAAACTCGATACAAACCGGAACAGTCATTGCAACGTCCCCAAATGCGGAAAAACGATATGCTAAAATAGTCTTCACCTACTTCTTTAGTTGAAATGCGACTGCGTAAAATTTGATTTGCTTGGTCATCGCCATTAATCCATTTGCGCGCGATGGCGAAAGGAATTCCTGCAAACCGATTTGTGAAATGAAATCAAAATCCGAATCCAAAATCTCCTGTGTTGAATGTCCACTGTAGATTCTCACCAAAAGCGAAACGATTCCCTTTGGCAAAATTCCGTCAGAATCTGCATTGAAGAACAATTTTCCATCCTTGTGTTCTGCATCTATCCAAACTTTGGACTGGCAACCACGGATGAGATTGTCGTCTGTTTTTTTATCATCGGGAAGTCCTTCCAACTCTTTTCCGAGGTCGATGATGTATTCGTATTTCTGTTCCCAATCTTCCAGAAAGGAGAATTCTTCTACTAATTCTTGTTGATTTTCTTTGATTGTCATTCAGAGATTTTATTTGATTAAATGAATCAATTACTTTACCAATTGTGAGATATGAACAATTACGCTTACGGCAGCAATCATACTTTCCAAAGGTACAAATTCGTACGGTCCGTGGAAATTGTGTCCACCAGCGAAGATATTCGGGCAAGGCAATCCCATATAAGATAACTGAGCGCCGTCTGTTCCGCCACGGATGGCTTTGATTTTGGGCTCAATACCAGCATTTTTCAAAGCTTGTTCTGCAATATCAATGATGTGCATTTTCCCTTCGAATTGTTTTTTCATATTGAGATACTGCGGTTTGATTTCTATCTCAGCCGTTTTCTCTCCGTATTTTTGGTTGATTGCTTCTACTTTTTCAGCAATCAGTTTTTTTCTATCTTCAAATTTCTGGTCATCGTGGTCGCGGATGATGTACTGAATTTTGGCTTCGGAAACATCGCCTTCAAAATCTGTCAGGTGAAAGAATCCTTCGAAACCTTTTGTTGTTGCTGGCGTTTCATTTTCTGGTAATGAACTGATGAACTCTGAAGCTACCAATCCTGCATTCAGCATTTTACCGAAAGAATAACCTGGATGAACAGACAATCCGTGGATTTTAACGACTGCTCCGGCCGCATTGAAGTTTTCGTATTCCAATTCGCCAATTTCGCCTCCATCCATTGTATAAGCCCATTCTGCACCAAACTTTTCAACATCGAAATGATGAGCGCCTCTTCCAATTTCCTCATCTGGATTGAATCCGATGGAAATTCGTCCGTGCTTTATTTGAGGATTTGCTAACAAAAATTCTGCGGCTGTTACAATCTCTGCAACGCCAGCTTTGTCATCCGCACTTAGCAAAGTGGTTCCATCTGTTGTGATGATGGTTTGTCCGATGTATTTTTTTAAAGCTTCAAATTTGGTTGAAGACAAGATAAATCCTGTTTCTTTGTTCAATAATAAATCTTCGCCGTCATAATTTTCCCAAATCTGCGGATTAACGTTCTCACCGTTGAAATCTGGTGAAGAATCGTAATGCGCAATGAATCCAACTTGTGGAACCGTTTCCTCGATATTGGATGGAATGAATCCAAAAACATAGCCTTTATCATCGATACTGACATCTTCCAAACCGAGTTCCTGCAATTCTTTGTGAAGGTAATTTGCAATGTCCCACTGTCTTTCTGTGGAAGGTGTGGTTTCGCTTTCTGCGTCGCTGGTTGAAAATATCTTGATGTAGGTGATGAATCTGCTCAGGAGTTTTTCTTTCCAAACTCCGTCCAATTGGATGTTTTCCATATAATTTGCTATATCTGCGCAAAGTTATATATTTATGGAGTGAACAACAAACAATTCGTGGCTAGAGTTAAGTGATAAATGATAAGCGATAGATAATAAACGATGGTTGATTGTTGAAAGATGTTGCAACTCTTAACCGCAGCCCGACTTGAGTGGATCCCGATGTTAAATCGGGAGGGAACGAAAGGCGGAAAAGCTGCTAAAAATTAAATTTAAAAATAGACCAATGTTCTTAACCGAATGTCCTAGAGACGCGATGCAAGGCTGGGGAGAAATGATTCCCACGCAAACGAAGATAGATTACATCAACAGATTGATGGAAGTTGGTTTTGATGTGCTGGATTGTGGCAGCTTTGTGAACCCGAAAACAATGCCTCAAATGGCGGATTCCGGAACTGTGCTGGACGAAATCGACAAATCGCTTTCCAATACCAAACTTTCCGTAATTGTCGCCAACTTGAAAGGGGCGGAAAAAGCGTTGAGTCACGAGCAGGTAGATATTTTGGGATTTCCATTTTCGATTTCGGAAACGTTTCAACATCGGAATACGAACAAAAGTCGTGAAGAAGCTTTCTCGGAAGTGGTGAGAATCTTCGAATTGGCCAAGTCTGAAAGCCGTCAGCTGAATCTTTATTTCTCTATGGCGCTTGGAAATCCGTATGGCGAAAGCTGGAAATGGGAAGATTTAGATTTTTGGGCGAAACGTTTTGAAGAGGTTGGAATCAAGGATATTCTGCTTTCTGACACGACTGGCGTGGGCGATGTGGAAAGAATCAAACTGCTCTTCAGCAAAGTGCCTCACAAATATCCGGCAATCAACTTCGGTGCGCATTTTCATAATCGATACGAAGATTCTTACATCAAGCTGAAAGCGGCTTATGATGAAGGCTGCAGACGATTTGACAGTGCGATAAAAGGAATTGGCGGCTGCCCGATGGCAAAGGATGATCTGGTTGGAAATATGCCGACGGAGAAAGTATTTACGTTTATGTCATCTGAAAAACTGGACATCAAACAGAATCTTCTTCATTTTGAAAGTGCTTATAATATGGCGAAGGATATTTTTCATTTTTAGATTGATCTCCGAAAGATAAATTTTATCATATTTTGATAATTTTTAATATTCAAAATTTCCAAATTCGAAAAAATGGTGTAAATTTATTACAGAAAAAACAATCTAAAAACTATCGTTATGACTTCAAAAACAACTTATTTAGGAGACTTCAAAATTGAATCTGTTCACGAAGCTTCTGGCGACGTTTTCTCAACTTACGTTCCATCTAATGACTTTACAGTAAGAGAGCACTTCTCTCCAACCGATATCTTTGCAACGGCATTGGCAGAAAGCGCATTTGCTTCTCTTGTTGTCTTGGGAAAAGACAGACACGTTGATATTACGGGAGCAACCTGCGAATTGAAGAAGACAATGTACTTCGAGCCAAGAAGAATTGGCGAAATCTTCGCAGTGTTCAAATTCCCTCATTCTTACACGTCAGAAGAGCAGGAATTCATTGAGCATACGGTAAAGAATAGTGCCGTGTATCTCAGTTTACATCCTGATATTAAGAAAATTCTTCTTTTTGAATATAAAGACTAAACAAAAATTCCTGCTGATTGCAGGAATTTTTAATTATAACATACCAAGTTCAAACTTGGCTTCTTCGCTCATCATTTCTTTGGTCCAGGTTGGCTCAAAGGTGAGTTCTATTTTGGCAGATTTAACGCCTTCTACGCCTCGTACTTTGTCTTCCACTTCTACGGGTAGAGTTTCGGCAACAGGACAGTTTGGAGATGTGAGTGTCATTATTACCAAAACGTCTGCTTCTTCTGAGATCTGAACGTCGTAAACCAATCCCAATTCGTAGATATCCACAGGGATTTCCGGGTCGTAAACGGATTTCAGTTCCTTGATAATTTCTTCGCCTATATCTGCGATTTGATCGTCTGTCAGTTTCATTTTAATCTAATCTTTTTAATAAATCTTCCTGACGCATACGCCGGAAAACGTTTGCCAAAGTTAAGACATCTTTTTCACAATAATGAATGATTCTGTCTATATCACCTTCTTTGTAGAATATAGCAGCTACCATACTTCCGTCGATATCGTCTTTTGGTGTTGGGATTCCGAAGATGTGAGCCAACAATTCCAATGAAACATAACTTTTCCAATCTCCGAATTTCCATAATTCCATCGTATCAATATGCGGAATTTCCCAGGGTTTTTTTCCAAACATCTGAAATGGAAGCGGCGGCTGAATGCCGTGAACCAGAAGTCGTCTTGCGATATAAGGAAAATCGAACTCCTTACCGTTGTGCGCGCAGAGAATTACACTGTTCATCCTAGGTGCATTAAACAATTCACAAAATTCGATTAATAAATTTTTCTCGTCTCCTGAGAATGTTTTGATCTTAAGCTTCCCGGAGTTGGCATCAATCATTCCGATCGATATGCAGATGATCATTCCAAATTCTGCCATTATTCCGGCGCGCTGCTCGTAGAAGTCGGACGCTTCAATCTCTTCCTTTCTTTGAGATCTGGTTTTCTTATCATAAAGATACTGGGTTGTCGGATCTAGATTTTCCCAGGAATCGATTTGAGGAACTGTTTCTATATCCAGGAAAAGTATATTTTCGATCGGAAGTTTGTGGATCATTTGAGTTTTGTTTCTTTAAAATTAATAAAAAAAACCCAACATCACTGCTGGGTTTTATATTTTCAGTTCTAAAATTAATTAGAATGGATATTCGTAAATCTCTGATTCGTGGAAAAATGGGTTTCCAGTTGGCATCAGTTTCAGTTTTGACAAAGCTGTCATCACTGCGAAAACAAAAAGACCAACGAAGAAAATAAACGATCCAAAAACTAAGAACAACATTGAAAGATTGTTCCAGTAAGGACCAACTGTTCCCGGCATTACCATATTGAAATAATCAACCGCGTGACCAATTACTACAACACAAGCCATAAATGTTACCACTTTATAATTTCTTTTGATGCTGCTGCTTACCAATACCAACAATGGTACAAGGAAGTTGATGATCAGCATTGGTAGGAAAGTTGGTTTGTAATATTCGAATCTACCGAAGAAATAATTGATCTCTTCCGGAATATTTGCATACCAATACAACATAAACTGACAGAACCAAAGGTAACTCCAAAGCATACTCGTTGCAAATAAAAACTTACCAAGATCGTGAAGGTGATTATTATTGAATTGAGGATAAACGCCTTTTTTCTTAATATAAACACTTACCAAAATGATACAGGCTACAGCAGTTGACAAACAGCTAACCATTGAATACCAGATGTAAAGTGTAGAATACCAGTGTGGGTCTATAGACATCAACCAATCCCAAGCCCAAGCTGCAGATGCAAACCCGAAGAATGCGATGTAACCTACGTTCCAGCTGTAAAGGCTAGCATAAATCTTTCTGTCTCCTTTGTTCTCATCAACTTTTTTAGAGATACTTTTCAATTTCCATACAAAGAAAGATGCTCCTAGTGTATAGATCAAAGTTCTGATAAAGTAGAAAGGGATATTAAGGAATTTTGATTTTTCATATAAAATCACATCAAACTCAGGTGAATTTGGATCTGTAAGTGCCGGATCCATCCAATGGAACAAATGTCCGTTGTGAGTGATATTAAGAATTGTAAGAATAATTAAAAGAGCTCCTCCGTAAGGAATGAATGAAGCAACAGCTTCCATCACTCTAGTTACAATAATAGACCAACCTGCGTGTGCCGCGTGCTGAATACTGTAGAAGAACAATGCACAACAGCTGATTCCGAAAAAGAATACTGCAAATGTATGAACTGCTGCCAAAGGCTGATTGTGGATCTGATGTTTTGCGTGCTCCAGATGAGCATCGTGATCCTGAGGACCAACTAACTCACTTGAGTGAGAAGGTGCATCGTGACCTTTTGAATGAACAGACTCCATCCAATGTGAAATTGCAGTATCATCCAATCCGTGGTTAAGAGCATAACCAATCCCGAATAAAACAACTCCTACAACAATGAGTATGATAGAATACAATTTTAATTTAGGTGAAAAACTATACATTTTTTTCTTTTTTTATTTAGCATTGGTTTTAGCTTCCGTTGCAGGTGCTGCAGTAGAAGTTTTTTCTGTCGTAGCTGTTGCCGTCGCAGCTGGAGCAGCAGCGGCTGGAGTTGCAGTTGCTGTGGCAGCCGACGCTTTGAATGTGTTATAAACATATAAAGCTACTCTCCATCTGTCTCCTACATTAAGCTGTCCTGCGTAAGATCCCATCGCATTTCTACCATTTGTCAAAACATAGTGGATAGATCCGATTGTGATATCTCTGTCAGCATAATTTGGAACGCCTGAGTAAGCACCGCTTTTTACAATCGGCCCTTGTCCGTCACCTCCGGTTCCGTGACAAGCAGAACAAGTATGATCAAACAACACTTTCCCTCTTGCCAGATCTTTCTCAAGATTTTCAGGTTTCAAAGGCGAAGCTGTGATCAATTTGGATGCATCATAGCCAGCATTGTACTGATCTACATTTTTTGGTAGAGCCTCTTCAGTTACGATTCCGTCTCTATTTTGGGCAACACTTCCTTCTACAGGAGAAAGTCCGGTTGCACCATTGTGAGCAACAAATGCAGGGATTTCATTTTCGTGATCAGAATAAGCATCTTTCGCTTTCATCAAAGGATCATAAGCTACAGGAAAATACATATCCGGAAAATATACCAAAGGTGGATTGTCTTTTGGACCACCGCAAGAATTCAGTAAAACAGTAGTTAAACCAAAGATTGCCGTAATTTTTAATATACTATTCTTCATCTTAAGCATCTTTAACTGTTATTTCTTCAACACCTGTATCTATCAACAGTTGTTTAATAGTTTCAACATCATCAGAAACAAACTCCATCATAAATTTATCATCCGTAGTTCGTGGATCCGGATTTTGAGGTTTTGCGCCCGGATACATTTTGTTTCTAACCAAGAAAGTCAATGACATCAAGTGAGCAGAGCAGAATACCATCAATTCGAACGTTGGATCTATAAACGCTGGCATATTGTGCAACCAGTCAAATGATGGTTTACCTCCAATATTCTGAGGCCAGTCGTGATTCATAATCCACGAAGTTAGCGTTACAGCAATCGTAACTCCATATAGAGCATAGATAAATGCTGCATCAGAAATTCTGGTTTTCTTTAATCCAAGTGCTTTATCAAGTCCGTGAACAGGAAACGGTGTATAAACTTCATTTATACTGATTCCTTTATCATTAAAGGCCTGTACGCCGTGCATCAAATCATCGTCGTCGCCGTAAAGTCCATATATAATTTTAGTGGTGCTCATCTCCTTCTTTTGCTTTATAAGTTTCACCGGAAATTTTCAAAATACTTTTCAACTCTGCCTGTGCAATTACAGGGAATGTTCTTGCGTACAATAAGAATAATACTGAGAAGAAACCGATCGTTCCCAAATATACTCCAACATCAATAATTGTCGGTTTGAACATCGTCCAAGAAGATGGTAAATAATCTCTTGACAAGTTGATTACGATAATATCAAAACGCTCGAACCACATCCCGATGTTAATGATCAATGCGATAATGAATGTCCAGAAGATATTAGTTCTAACTTTTTTGAACCAGAATGCTGCAGGAACAACCAAGTTACAAATAATCAATGCCCAGAATGCCCACCAGTAAGGACCAGTTGCTGCTCCAGGAGAAAGATATGTAAAATCTTCAAATCTAGATCCGGAATACCAACCGATGAAATACTCAGTTGCGTAAGCTACAGTTACCATACCACCAGTTACTACGATTACGATGTTCATAATTTCGATATGATACATTGTGATGTAATCTTCTAAGTGACAAACTTTTCTGGCAACCAACAATAACGTCTGTACCATTGCAAATCCTGAGAAGATTGCTCCGGCTACAAAGTATGGTGGATAGATCGTTGAGTGCCATCCTTTGATCACCGATGTAGCAAAGTCAAATGATACCGTCGTGTGTACCGAGAATACAAGCGGTGTTGCCAAACCTGCCAGAACCAAAGATAACTCCTCGAATCTCTGCCAGTGTTTTGCTTTTCCTCCCCAACCGAATGCCAGTAGTGTATAGATCTTTTTATTAAAAGGCGTCTTCGCTCTGTCTCTGATCATTGCAAAGTCAGGGATCAATCCCATAAACCAGAATACAACGGATACTGAGAAATAAGTCGAGATCGCAAATACGTCCCAAAGTAGTGGTGAGTTGAAGTTCACCCAAAGAGAACCAAATTGGTTTGGCAAAGGGAAAACCCAATACCCAACCCAAACTCTACCCATGTGGATCACCGGGAAGATCGCCGCCTGACAAACTGCGAAGATCGTCATCGCTTCTGCAGAACGGTTTACAGACATTCTCCATCTTTGTCTAAATAATAATAGTACGGCAGAGATCAATGTTCCTGCGTGACCAATACCTACCCACCATACGAAATTGGTAATATCCCAACCCCAGTTGATAGTTCTGTTTAGTCCCCAGGCACCGATACCGGTTCCGATGGTGTATGCAATACAACCAAATCCGTAAACAAACAGAATCAAAGCAGCATACAATGATGCCCACCATAATTTCCCTGCGCGTTCTTCGATAGGTCTTGCGATATCCTCTGTGATATCGTGATAAGTCTTGTGACCAATAATTAAAGGTTCCCTTATCGGAGCTTCGTAATGTCCTGACATTTTTTACCTATTTATTATTTAAACTTTCTTTTCTGTTTCTGATTTTTGTATGATAGAATACGTTTGGTTTTGTACCAATCTCTTCTAGCAATACGTATTTTCTGGTGCTGTTGAACAAGCTACGAACTTCTGAAGCTACATCATTCATATCTCCAAACTTAAGTGAGCCCGTAGAACAAGCGTTAGCACAAGCAACCTGGAATTCGCCATTCTTCACTCTTCTACCATCTTTTTTAGCTTCAAGAATTGTAGACTGAGTCATTTGGATACACATAGAACATTTTTCCATCACCCCTCTTGTTCTTGTAACAACATCTGGGTTAAGAACCATTCTTCCAAGGTCATTGTTCATATTGAAGTCAAACTTATCATTCAACGCATAGTTGAACCAGTTGAATCTTCTTACTTTATAAGGACAGTTGTTCGCACAATATCTAGTACCGATACATCTGTTGTAAGCCATTTGGTTTTGACCTTGTTTACCGTGAGATGTTGCCGCAACCGGACAAACAGTTTCACAAGGTGCGTGGTTACAGTGCTGACACATTACCGGCTGGAAGATCACATCTGGATTATCAGCTGGATGGTTCAGGATACCTTCTGAGAAAGGACCACCGTACAACATTGGTGCATTAAGACCTCTGTCGATTTGTTCTTTGGTTTCGATTTTCTCAATTGCAGAGTAGTAACGGTCAATTCTCAACCAATACATATCTCTGGACATTCTGATCTCTTCTTTACCAACAACAGCTACGTTGTTCTCTGCCTGACAAGCAACTACACAAGCACCACAACCAGTACAAGAGTTAAGATCGACAGATAAGTTGAAGTGAGGACCGTCTGTATCATCAAAAGAATCCCAAAGGTCAATTTTTCCGATAGGAAGTTCACCTCCGATAGTGTGCATTGCCAAAGGCTTGTTCCACTCATCCGTTGGCTTGCTGATGAAATCTTCCAAAGAAACTTCTTTAGCGATCTCATAACGACCCATTAATGTATTTTGAAGCTGCATTCCTGCAAATTCGTAATCTTCTCCGGTTTTTTCAATTTTTACATTGGTAAGAACGGTATTGTAACCATCAAACAAAGGATAAGCGTTGATACCTGTATCAGCAACTTTTCCAGAATCTTTTTTACCATAACCTAAAGCCAGACCCAAAGATCCTTCAGCTTGTCCCGGTTGGATAAATACTGGGACATCTTTTAAAGTAACACCATTCGCTGTCACATTCACCAAATCTCCGTCCAACTGCATTCTTGCATTAAGGCTATTTTCCAGATCTAATTTTTCTGCATCTTTTGGAGAAATTGTTAAGTAATTATCCCAAGATAATCTCGAGATCGGATCTGGAAGTTCCATCAACCATGGGTTGTTAGATTGTGTTCCATCTCCAATTGCAGATTTGGTATAAAGTTGTAATTCTAATGGAGCTGGTTTGAAAGCTGATAATTCAGCAACAGCCTGAGCTGCATTTCCGCCTGTATAAGCCAATCCTGTAGAAACACCTCCAGTCGTAAAACCGTTATATAAAGTCTTATTGAAAGTTTTCCCTTCGTTAAGCGTTAAAGCATTTGCCTTAAGATATTCGTAATAGTTATTCGCCGGACTGTTTTTTCCATTGATCCAAACCAAAAGAGATTCTTCAACCTGTCTTGATGTAAAGATCTTTTGAATCGTTGGCTGCATCAATGAATATGCACCAGTTTCCGGAGCGATATCTCCCCAAGATTCTAACCAATGTGTCGCAGGAATCGCTGCTTTGGAAGCTTTGTAGATATCATTTTTCTTATCTGTAATTGCCACAGAATAAGGAACTTTCGACAAAGCTGCTTTTAAAGATTCTCCTTTAGCGTGAGAATAGATCGGGTTTACATTGTTGGAGATCAAAACACCAACTTGTCCGCCATTCACCCAAGATAAAAATTCGTTGAATCTTGCGTTGTCATATTCTTTAAGGAAATTAGCTTTACCAGTGAAAGCTTTAGATCCTAATTTTTGATTAATTAAGTGAGCTAGAACGTAAGCTGCTTTTGAACCATCAGCCAAAACAACTGCGTTGCTTCCTTTTGCCTGAAGTTCTTTTACGATCTCAGAAGCTGTTTTATCAGCAGTTCCACCATTTAGTCCGTTGTAAACTTCTACCAAAGTTTTGAAAACAGCACTAGGCTTCAATCTGTATCTGGAATCAGCATTAGCTCCGGTAAGACTCAAGTTAGATTCAACTTGGATGTGTCTCAACATTTCCGGACCTGGCTTTCTAGCTGCAGCATAAGAAACTTCTAAGCTTGAAGCGTTGAAATCTCCTAAGAAATCTGCCTGGAAAGAAACCACCAATTGAGAACTGCTCAAATCATAAACTGGCAATGCTCTTTGTCCGAAAACTTCCTGAGCTGCGTCTAATGCTGCAGCGTAAGGAATTGCATCGTAAGTGATCAGCTCAGCAGAAGGATATTTAGTCTTGAAATCTCCAAATAACTTTTTGAACGTTGGACTTGGGAAAGAGTGTGATAATACCACGATCTTTTTACCAGTCGCCTGAGATTCTGTTAAACCTTTTAGAACGAAATCATCGATCTTGTTAAAATCAGTTTGCTCATCTCCATTCAATGCTGGCAATTTCACTTTATCATTATCATAAAGAGAAAGAACACTTGCCTGAGCTCTTGCATTGGTTTTACCTAATGAACCAGCTGCAGGGTTTGCTTCAATCTTGATCGGACGACCTTCTCTGGTCTTAACCAAAACACTGGCGAAATCGAATCCGTCGAAATATGAAGAGGCATAATAGTTTGGAATCCCTGGAATAATATCGTGTGGCTTTACCACATAAGGGATCGTTTTAAGAACCGGAGCCTCACAAGCTGCCAAAGTAACAGCCGCTGTAGAGAAACCTAATATCTTAAGAAAGTCTCTACGAGAAGTTCCTGAGTTACCAGCATCTTCCAAGAATTCATCTACCGGAATCTCATTCTGAAACTCTTTCAGCGCCAACTTCCCGTTCAGGGTTGGATCTTTTAGTTCGTGAATACTTCTGAATTGTATTTTATTTGAAGCCATTTATACTTCTAATTTTTGTTATTAATAATGACATTTACCACACTCAAGACCTCCAATTGCATCTACAGTGATCTTACTTCCTTCACCATATTGTTTTTTCAACTTATCATGCAGATTTTTGAAGTATTCTTTATTATAACCGTTGTTCATATCTACTTCTGTAGTTCTGTGACATTCTATACACCAGCCCATTGTGAAGTTGTTTGCCATCTGAACCACATTCATTGTATCAATTTTTCCGTGACAAGCTTTACAAACCACATCAATTTTGTTGGCTGCATCTTTTTGTTTAGCATTAAATGAATTAATGATCGCCTGCTCACCGGCTACAACGTGCTGAGAGTGATTGAAGTACACAAAATCCGGCATATTGTGGATTCTTGTCCACTCTACAGGTTCTGTTTTACCAGTGTAAGCCTGTTTATCAGCATCCCATCCTACATGTTGATAGATTTTTTGAATCTCGCCTGTGTAGAACTCTCTGTCTTTTCCTGGCTCAAGGTATTTTCCTTTGTACTCAGAAATAGAACGGTGACAGTTCATACAAACGTTAAGAGAAGGAATCTCAGAAACTTTACCATATTTTGCACCGGAGTGACAAAGCTGACAGTCGATTTTGTTTTCGCCTGCGTGGATCTTGTGAGAGAAATAAATTGGCTGCTCAGGAGCGTATCCTTTATAAACACCAATCCACATCAACCAGTTCCAAACGCCGTAAACTGCAAACAGTGCCAGCAAAGCAACAAGTCCTTTTCCAACATAGCTGTATTTTTCATACAACGCTGAGAAAGAAGTCACTCTTGTAGAATTAAGATCTGATAATTCCGGAGTCTGCTGTAGTTTAACTAATTGACGGATTTTGATCAACAACCAAAACAATAAACCTGCAATTGCAATCAATGCTGCAATCACAATTTTAGAATTAAGCTGTTGTGCTTTTTGAGCTTCGATGGCTGCTGTACTATCAGTAGCACCTGCGGCTGCTTTATCGTCAGCTGCCGGCTCTTCTTTCGGAGGATTAGTTGTGTATTCCAAGATATCATCGATATCCTGATCAGAAAGTTTCCCTTCGAATACCTGCATCGCAACTTTTCCATTTTCTTCATAGATCTTGTTTGCGTATGCATCGCCTGACGCTCTCAGTTTCTCATTGTTCGTGATCCACTTGTGAAGCCAGTCAACATCTTGACCATCTTTTTTGACTTTCTCAACAACACCGCCAAGTGCAGGCCCTACAACTTTTTTGTCCAAAGCGTGACAAGCTGTACAGTTCGCTTTGAAAAGCTCCTGTCCTTTTTTCGGATCGCCTTGTGCATAAACGGAAGCGCCGGTTGACAACAATAAACTAATTGCTATCAGACCCTTTTTGTAATGCTTTCTCCAACTAATCATTTATATAATCTTGGGTTAGTAAATTCTATTGACTGTTTACATTCAATTCCGCAAAAATAGCACTTTAACAAAAATTAAGACGACCTTATCGGATGCTTTTTGTCAAATCCAATTAATTTGTAATTGTTCTAAATAACAGGGTTTGCGTTTCATTCAATTTATTTTAAATTTGCCTAAAATAAATATTAAATGAACAATCTGCTTAAGCTTTTCATAATCGCAACGGTATTTTCTTTTTACCAAATTGATGCTCAATACATTGTGAAGAAAGACACCCTCTCCGGAACCGAGCTTTCCTTCTCTCTGGACGAACGTATAAATGATGCTTTGGAAAAAGTGGAAGGCAATTGCAACCGCTCCGGAGACAGTTCTGTAAAAGCACCACCAAAAATTTTGGTAGCCAACAGAGAACTTACAAATGCTGAAATCTGCAGAAAAAATCCGAAGATTATGGGTTTCAAGATTCAGGTTGTTGTCGTAAAAAGCAATGAAGAAGCCTCAAGAATCAGTTCAGAATTCCGAAATAACTTCAGAAATCTGAAAGTAGAGAAAGATGCTTCGCTAAGACCAAATTATAAAATCCTTGCCGGAAGCTACTTCTCCAAACAAAGTGCGGCCGACGATCTTCGAAACATCAAGCGTGTCTATCCATCGGCGATGGTGATTCCTTACGCTGTTTTTTGTGTCGAAGCTAAATAATAACATAAACCGGATTCAGTTCCGGTTTTTTTATGTCTTAATTCTAAAGCTTTAATTTTAATCAGATTAATAATTTAATTAATTTTACTGTGTAATCAATTATCGCTTATTCCCTTATGAAACTTCTGTTCTCTATTATCGTTTTGCTTTCTGTGTTACAAAATGACACTTCAAAAAAGCGCTGCGATGAGTTGATCTCAAAAGGAATTGATGCATTATATCAGAAAAAACATACCACTTCATTAGAATTATTTACAGAAGCAAGAAGTTTAGCGGAACAAAATAACTGGTATCAGCAGCAGTTCATCGCCACCAATTGCATCGGACTGAATTATTATCAGATGCTGGATTACAGCGAGGCCTTGGATTATTATCTTGAAGCTTACACCATTGCTTTGAAACACCTGAATAAGGACAAAGAAATGACGGTCCTGAACAACATTGCGCTCGTTTATCTTCGACAGGGAAAATATAAAGAATCCGAAAAACATCAAAAAAGAGCTTACGATCTTGCAATAGCAAACAAAGATACGATTGGAATCGCTTTATACGCCGGAAATCTTGCCGACCTGTACAACACTACGAAAGATCTGGACAAAGCTTCCTATTACATTTCCGTTGCGAGACCGATTGCAAAATTGGATATTCAGAGAGCGCTGGATATTGCCGAAGCCAAAAATGCAATGGAAAGAAAAGATTACACAAAAACACTTTCGATACTCAATCCGTTGATTAACAGACTGGATACCCCTGAATACAACGATCACAAAGTTTCTGCTCTTTTGATTTTGTCCAAAGTTTATGAAGATCAGAAAGCTGCGGAAAAATCGCTTGCATTGATCAAACAGGCTCAGAAAGAAAATCTGAACTACAGCAATATGACGGATATCTACAACCGGTTTTCCGATAAATATTTTGCTGAAGGCGATTACAGAAAGTCGCTTCAGTACAAGGATTCTGTGCTTGTTGTCAAAGATTCGCTTAATGCGATTCAGAATCAGGCGATGTATCAGAACAGTGAGATTAAACTGAAACTTCAGGATTCGCAGAAGGAATTAGTTAATGAAAAAAAATTAAAATTCTACATCATAGGTTTTTGGATTGCAGTTTTGGCTCTGATTCTTTGGCTATTCCGCGGTTATCTGATTAAAAACAGACAGAAAAGAAGACTTGCAGAGCAGAATGAACAAATCATTGCTTTGGAACTTAAGAACAAGGAAAACTATGCTTTGCTTCTTGAAAAGCAGATTAAAGAAAAAGAAACCGATGCGTTATTAGAAAAAGAAAAACTGAAAAACGAACTCGAAAATAAAAACCGCCAGCTTGCCGCCAACGCCATTCATCTTGCTCAGAAAAATGATAAAATTGAGGATTACATTTTAAGATTAAAGGAACGTCCGGAAATGCTGACAAATCCTTTATTAGCAAAACAATTGGATCAACTGAAAGAAGTTTTATCAAAAGAAGATAACGGCGACGATTTCCTAAACCACTTTCAGGAGATCAACAGCAAGTTCATCAAATCATTAAAAGAAAAACATAATGATCTGACTTTAAATGACATCAGATACATTTCTTACGTCTATATGAATCTCTCTACGAAAGAGATCGCTTCTATATTCAATATCACCATTGAAGCCTGCAGAAAGCGAAAAGAAAGAATTTCCAAAAAACTGAATCTGGAAAATTCCAATGATTTATATGCGTATTTATCGAGCATATAGGCAAATGTCACGTTTTTTCTTAATAAGTCCTGTTTATTCCTGTCAATTACAATAGCTGCTGCAAATACAAAAATATATTTGTGCAACAATTAAATCTAATTTGATATGAAGAAAACAACTTTTACTTTATTTTTCATCCTGTTCGTACAGCTTTACTTTTCGCAGATAGCTTTTGCAGGAAATCAGGATTATGGAAGGATGCGGAATTTTGCTTACGACAAAACAACTCCCAACAAAATCTACGCAACCACTTATATCGGTTCGCACATAGTAGTTTCTACTGATAAAGGAGCAACCTGGAATGTACTTTTCACGCTTCCGGATCCGGAATGGGCGCCTGCTATTCAGGAAATGCGTCTTACTAACAATGGAACCGCATTAAGTTTCATCGAATATTATGGCGGCGGAAGCACTTTGAACAAAGTTGCTGTTTTCGATTTGCAATCAAAATCGATCATCAAAGAAATTAAGATTCCATTAGACGAAGCCGTTTTCTCTATTAAAAATTATTCTCTTCTTGATGATGGAAATATGAATACTGCGACCATCTTAACAAGCGGTGATCAGGATAAATTCTTCAAAACAAACAACGGCGGAGATTCCTGGACCAAAGTCTATGACGGAACCGATCACGAAAGTGTCATCTTAAATGACGCAGTGATGGATCCTAAAAATCCTCAAAACTTATATATCGTTCGCAATGGCGGTGCAGGAAATGAGGACGGCGGTTTCTTCAAATCGACTGACGGCGGTGCAACCTGGACAGAAACTCTGAACGGACTTATCCTTCAGTCTATCGACATCGATCCAAATAACAGCAATGTTATTTATGTTGGAACAGGCGTTCTCTGGACTTATCTGGATCAGCACGAAGCGGTTTACAAATCTGTTGATGGCGGCGCAACCTGGACAGAACAGACACAAATCACGTGGTCAGACAGTAGTTTTGGTTTGAAAAACGTTCCGAAAATTCACATTAATCCAAACAATAGCAATCATGTTTTGGTTTTGGCTGATGACAGAGTTGCTGTTACAACCAACGGCGGAACTAGCTGGACAACTACTCCACACGACGGATTGAATGATGGACATTCTTATTTTTACGGAATTGGTGCGGCTTTTAATCCTTTTAATGCCAACGAGGTTATGATTGCCAGCAACCGCTATCCGAAGATCTCTACGGACAAAGGCGTTACATTGACAAGCATCAAAAATCCATTTTTTGAAGGGATGGGAAATCTGAATATCTTCAATGACAACGGAACCGACAAATTGATGTACGGTGTTCAATATGGATACACGGTTAAGAATCTGGAAACCAACGAAGAAACACCAATCAACGTTTTCCCATTGAATGAAAGTCCTATGAGTGGCCAGATCGGATTGGTACACACAGATAAAGATTATCCGGGAAGAGTTTACACTTATGATTCTTCTTTTATGGGAAACACCATCAATGTGAGTAATGATTATGGTGTGAACAAAACGCCGATTTATACCACTTACGATACAGGATTTACGGCGGCAGAAACCGACTCTTCCAATCCGAATATTGCGTGGCTGGCGACTTTCAACGGAGAAACTGCGTCTTTGATTAAAGTGAATTTTGCAAATCCGGATGATGTTCAGATGGATTTTATGATGCTGCCTTATGATGCAGATTATATTTACGGAATCAAATCCAGTAAGACCAATCCGAATGAAGTGCTTGTAACTGTAGGCAACAGAATCTTCAAAACGACAAACGGCGGCACTGACTGGACAGAAATTACCAATGGCTTACAGGATCTGACATTACCAAACATCGCCTTGGAACTAACTCATAATCCATTAAATATGAACCAATATACCATAGCAGCATCCAACGGAATCTACACATCACTTGACGGTGGAAACAGCTGGACTAAGATTTACAACGGAATGGTGCAGAAAGTAGAACATTCTACAAAACAGAATGGACAAATCGTGGGAATCGGCTATTCTTATCTTGACATGCTTCCAAAAGTAGTTTATACAAGCAACAACGGAAATACCTGGACGGAAAAAGCGTCAACCAGTTATTTTAATACGATTGTGATTGCAGGTGCCGTTCGTTTTGTTGATGATAAAAATGTGGAAGTTTATCTGACTTCACAATCTTTGGGAATTTTAAAAGATGAAATTAGTCTGGAAACATTAGGAAATTCTGATCTTGAAAATCTGAAAAACGGAATCAGTGTTTACCCAAATCCGACGCAGAATTTCATTAATATCAAATTGGATAAGAACGTTTCGAAATTCAAAGCGAGTTTGTATAGTGCTGCAGGACAGGTTTTACTGACAACTGAGAACAGATCAAGCATCAATATTTCTAATTTGAACAACGGCGTGTATTTCATAAAAATTGAACCGGAAAACGGGAAACCCGTAACGAAGAAAATTATCAAGAACTAATCCTTTTAATTTATATTTAAAATGCGATTCAGAAATATCTGAATCGCATTTTTTATTGGTAATAAGTTTCTAAGAATTGATAGAATTCTGACATTCGGTAAAAATTATTGACGCCGAGATAAACGGTTAAGATCATTAAAATCCCATACAAATAAGTAATTGGCAGCGTCTTCTCTTTTAAACTGAAAAACAGCCAGCCGATCAGCAATGGAAAGACAAAAACAAAATGTCCGCCGTAAATGTAGGATGTATGAAGTCCGAATTTCAGAACACAATGAATGATAATATCCACAGAAAGAGAAATAACCAAAATCCAAACAAGCTTATTTTTAAAGTTCCTGAAGACGCTCCAGATAATCATTAACAAAATAATTCCGATGAAAATGTAAGGAACGACCGATGAGTAAACGTCCATAAACAAAGCTTTGTAGAAGAATGTTTTGTCTTTGTTGTGATAATCTCTGATCTCATAATTCGAAAAGAGAATATTCCCGCCGAAAAACCACGAGGAAATCATATCCCAAAGCGGCGTCACTTTCGGTTTGGAGAATTTGTCGTACTGTTCTTCTGTCTTGTTGAGGAAATTCTGGAAATTAAAATCCAGTCTCAATAAAAACAGAAAAGCAAAAACACCGATTGAAACAGCAATTTTCGAAACGGCAATTCCGATTTTTTTCCAGTTCCAGAAAATTTTCTTTTCAAACAAAAACGCAATGTAAACTTTGACGATATTGGTGATCGTGAGTCCGCCGATAAAAACCGAACCGAGGATCGTAGCGGCAAATGAAACCGTTTTCTCTTCCTGAATTTTCTTTGCTGAATAATAATTGAAAAACGAAAGGAAAAGCAAAGTGTAAGTGTAAGTTTCCGGCGTGAAAGACAAAAGGATATTCGTCACAAACAAACCATAGAAAGCTAATATCAACAAACTGATTTTCAGTGGAAGCCTGATGATATTATTAAGATATTTGAAGATCTGAACATTCGCTAAACTGACAACCAAAGTTGACAATAGCGCCAAAACCAACCGGAAAGCCGAACTGTAATGATTCCCGGAAATCCACAATGCAAAATCACGAATGACATCAAAGAAATAATTGGCCAACGGATGTCTCTCAAAACCGCCTCCAGTCTGGACAATTGCCCGATTATCAAAACTGAAATAGCCATCCCATGGAATTCTGTCGTCGTAGATAATACTGAAATTATCGGCAATGAACCACGCATTCGCGCCGTAAACAATCACAAAAAACAGAAAGATAAAGGTTTCAGTCTTTGTAGATGGAAAAACGATTTTCAGGAAGGATAAAATTTTGTTCAATAGTTTCAAACTTGAGATATTTCTGCAAAAATAAATCTTATCCTTAAAACTTAAGATTAAATCTGGCAGGAATAGCGATTAAACAAAACTTAATTTAAATAAAAATCGTTTTGAGGCAATTAATACCAATAATTGCCTCAAAATTTTATTACATTTGAGGCAATTAAATGTTTTTATCTCCGCATGACTTACAATTGGCAATTTCCAGATTGGGCAAATTTTACGTACGATGATTCTATATTAGACTCATTGGTTATAGATTTTGCCATTGAAACAGGCGAAATGAAAGGCTTGACGGATTCATTACCAGAGAAAATTCAGCAAGAGACCATTTTGGAATTTATGATTTCTGAAGCTATCAAAACTTCGGAGATTGAGGGCGAGTTTTTCAGCAGACAAGATGTGATGTCTTCCCTTAAAAAGCAATTGGGATTGGCGGATGCATTATTACCAATCCGAGACAAAAAAACTCAAGGTATAGCTTCTCTTATGATTGAGGTAAGAAACTCCTACAAAAATGAATTATCTGAAGCACTTCTAAAAAATTGGCATTTTTTGTTAATGAAGCATACACCTTACATTAATGCTGGAGAATATCGAGCTGGGAAAGAACCAATGCAAATTGTTTCTGGTGCGTTCGGAAGAGAAATTGTTCATTTCGAAGCACCTCCATCCAACCAAATACCAAATGAGATGTCAAATTTCATCAGATGGTACAATGGTTTTGAAGTCTCTACAAATGACATTAGGAATATTCTTCTTAAAACTGCCATATCCCATTTGTATTTCGAAACGATTCATCCTTTTGAAGATGGAAACGGAAGAATCGGCAGAGCAATCTCCGAAAAATGTCTTTCGGAATCTTTTGGAAGACCTATTTTGATGAGTCTGTCCAGCACTATCGAAAACGATAAGAAGCAATATTACAATGCATTGAAATCTGCTCAAAGATCGTTGGAAATTACCGATTGGATTTTCTATTTTTCCTCTGCTATTTTGGATGCTCAAAAACAAGCAAAGCATACGATATGGATGACTCTCAATAAGACCAGATTTTTGGATAGGCACAAGTCCCAAATGAATGAGAGACAAATCAAAGCAATTATGAAAATGTTTGATTTTGGGATTTCCGGTTTCGAAGGTGGAATGACTTCTAAAAAATATGTTTCCATTACCAAATCCTCCCGGGCTACAGCCACACGTGACTTGCAGGATTTGACAGTTAAAGGAATTTTACTGCAACAGGGAGAAGGTAGAAATGTGAGATATGACTTAAATATTGTTGTTTAAGAAATATTTACGAACTACAAGACAACTGGCTGCTTCCCGTCTGATTATCATATTTTGAAGGTCTCTTTTTGTTAAATTCTGGATATAGGTTTTCGTAAGGATTTTCCAACGCTTTTTTCAGTTTGAAAAACATCTCATAATTTCCGTTTTCCGTATCCTGAATGGCTTCGAATACGAGATAATTTCTGAGAATGAATTTCGGATTTGTCTTTGACATTAATTCTAAAGACTCGGTTTCTGAGATTTTATTTTTAAGTTTTCTTGCCTGATATCTCTCTATGAAGTTTGATAATTTTTTCAGCTCATTTTCACTCAGATTTCTATAAAAAGAGTCTTTGAAATCTTCAGTTTTAATTTCGGAAATCGGTCTTTCAATTTGTTGGAAGAATAAAGTGTAATCCAGATTCAGATCCTGCATCATCTGCTGCCATTCTGTGAAGAACTTTTCATCTTCTTTCAAAACCTCATCGAAACCGAATTTATCCGCTAACATTTGGTCGTGTTTTACCCAAAATTGTTTCCCGAAATCATCCAGAATTTTCTCCAAAACCCCAGCATCATTAATTAAAGGAAAAATGGCGTTCGCTAAAGTTGCGAGATTCCAATGCGAGATTTGTCCTTGTTTTCCGAAAGCGTAACGTCTTCCCGGCAAATCTGTGGTGTTTGGCGTGAACTCAAGATCGTAGCCATCCATCATAGAATATGGCCCATAATCAATCGTCAAACCAAGAACCGACATATTATCCGTATTCATAACGCCATGGACAAATCCGACGCGATACCAATCGATAATCATTTTCAAAGTTCTGTCGCAAATGGCTTGGAACCAATTGATGTATTTTGTCGGATTGTTTTCTGCCGAAACTTCGGGAAAGAAATTTTCAATCGTGTAATCTGCTAATTGTTTTAAAAGATCATCCTGTTTTCTTGCAGACAACAATTCAAAATGACCAAACCTAAGAAAAGATTCGGCAGTTCTCACCACAACTGCGCCCTGCTCCTTCTGAGGATTTCCGGAATACTGAATATCTCTAATGACATCTTCGCCGGTTTTAGCAAGACTCAAAGCTCTGGTTGTCGGAACGCCAAGATGAAACATGGCTTCACTCATCAGATATTCCCGGATCGATGAACGTAAAACTGCTCTCCCGTCTGCGCTTCTGGAGTAAGGTGTTGCGCCCGCTCCTTTCCACTGGATTTCGGTCTGTCTGTTTCCATTTTGGATTTCGCCAGCGTAGATTGCTCTGCCGTCGCCCAACTGCCCTGCCCAATTTCCAAACTGATGTCCGGCATAGGCTGTAGCATAAGTTTTTACGTTTTCGGGAAGATGTTGAGCAGCAAGGAAATCCTCATTATTTTCAAGCTTTCCAAGTCCGATCTTTTCTGATAATTTTTGATTAAAATCAATCAGTTCTGTTGTATCAAATTCAGCAGGTTTTACAGAGCAAAACATCACATCGGGTGTTTGTCTCTGCATCGTATTTTCCGAAAAATCACCCGGAAATAATTGGGTGAATTTTTGAGTAATGAGATTGAGTTTCATTTGTATAAAAAACCCACATCAGAAATGTGGGTTGTATTTTTTATTTGTTAAAATCTATATCTTCTCCGGAATTAAGAGCTTCATTGGAACGATCCTCTTTCTTCACGGGTTTTTCCGGTACAATCTGAGTTGGATTTTTGAGCTCGTCTATCGACTGCAATCCGCCTTCATCACCGTAGCCATTTCTTAAATTATTAAGATCGGAACAGCTTCCTGTCCAATTGGCAGGTTTGATGAATTTCTCATCCGGAAGGATATTCAAAGCTTTGTTTGCAAAGACTTTCTTCATAAAAATAGCCCAGATTGGAAGACCCATTTTCGCTCCCTGTCCTTCACCAGTACTGTAGAAGTGGGTTGCTCTGTCTTCCCAGCCTACCCAGACTCCTGTTGCCAGTTTCGGAACGATTCCCATAAACCAACCGTCGGAGTTGTTCTGTGTGGTTCCCGTTTTACCTGCAATCTCTGTTGTGGCAGGAATTCCACGTCTTCTCAATTCACCAGAAGCAGTTCCGAATTCTGCCACACCTTTCATCAGATCGATCATTGTGTAGGCGTACATTTCGTTCATCACTTCTTTTACAACCGGTTTCACTTCTTTGATCACGCGTCCGTTGGCATCTTCAATTCTCCAGATCATTTCCGGTTTGGTGTAGTTTCCAAAGTTGGCAAATGTACTGTAAGCGCCAAGCATTTCGTAGATTGTAATATCTGAAGTTCCTAATGCCATTGGCAAACTGGTGGAAATATCTGTCGTCACCCCAAGATCTCTAGCCGTTTGTATTACATTTTGCGTTCCGGACATCTCTGCAAGTCGCAGTGCGACAGGGTTTTGGGATTGAGCTAATGCATTTTTCAACGTCAGCATTCCACCTCTTCCCGGAACATGATAAGATCCTTTGTTAAAACTTGCATTGGAAACTGCGGAGCAAGGCGTCATTCCAAGATGCATAATTGCTGTTGCATAAACGAAAGGTTTGAAAGTAGATCCTACCTGACGTTTCCCCTGTTTCACGTGATCGTATTGGAAATGCTGCCAGTTGATCCCTCCAACCCAAGCTTTTATATCGCCGGTTGCAGGTTCCATAGACATTAGTCCTGCCTGTGCAATCTGCTTGTGATAGCGGATAGAATCCCAAGGTGACATTTCTACTTCCTCCTCGCCCTGCCAGGTAAATCTCGACATTTTCACAGGTTTATGGAAATCCAGCATTATAGAATCCTCAGACATTCCTTCGGCCTTCAGCTGTTTGTATCTGCCAGTTCTTCGTACAGAAGACATCATCAGCTTATTAATATCCGGTTTTGAAAGGAAATAATAAGGTCTGTTTGAATTACGTCTCATTTCACCATCAAAGCTTCTCTGAAGATCTGTCAAATGCTCTTTGATTGCCTCTTCAGCGTATTTTTGCATTCTGGAATCTAATGTTACATAAATCTTTAATCCATTTTTGTAAAGATTCAGCTCTTTTCCTGTTTCCTTTTCGTAAGTTTCAAGATATTGCTGAATTTCTTTTCTCAGGTAAAATTTATAATAAGAAGAAAAGCCATCCTCCACAGTTTCAATTTCGTGGAAATCTACAACAATAGGTGATGCTACAGCTTTTTCATACGTCGAATTATCGATATAACCTGTGTCCAGCATCTGCTTCAACACAACGTCTCTACGAACTTTCGCTTTCTCAGGATTTCTGTACGGATTGTTTCGTCTTGGTGCTTCCAGCATTGCTACAAAAGTTGCAGCTTCCGGCAAAGTCAACTGGCTTGTCGATTTATTAAAATAAACTCTGGACGCCATTTCGATTCCTTTTGCATTGAAAAGAAAATCCATTTTGTTGAAGTACAAAGCAACGATTTCTTCTTTAGTATAACGTTTTTCCAAGCTCACGGCAACGCTCCACTCTTTCAGTTTCTGGAAAGCTCTTTCAATTTTGTTTTGAGATGCATTTCCGGTAAACAATAGCTTTGCAAGCTGCTGTGTAATGGTAGAACCTCCACCTCTCTCGCCTCCAAAACGGATCGCTCTCAGAATAGATTTAAGATCAATTCCCGAATGTTCTTTGAAACGCTCATCTTCTTTTGCCTGCAGTGCATACACCAAAAATGGCGGCAACTGTTTGTAAGTCACCGGTTTAGTCTTTTCCTTTTCGAATTTTCCCAAAAGTACATTATCCGAAGAATAAATCTCCGATGCAACATAGATATCAGGATTTTCGAGTTCCTTCACATCCGGCATATCTCCCACAAAACCTTGGGAAACAGCGAAAAATAATCCGGAAATTCCTAAAACGACAGCGAAGAATGCGACCCAGATAATCTTGATCCATTTTCTGATGCCGGATTTTGCTTTTTTCTTGTCTGGCAGAGGAAAAGTTTTATGTTCAGTTTTCTTATTTTCCATTAATAAATTATGGCTTTAAGTTTTGAATTTTAATTCCTATATCATCTATTCCCGGCAAAACATCTTTTCTCATCGCCTGAGTGATTTTGACAGAATATTTACCGTTTTGCGGAAATTTATAATTCAGTTTGTACTGAAAAATGATCTCTTTGGTATCTCCGAAACCCGTTCCGATCCACTCACCGTTTGGTTTTGCCAATACAAAATTAAGCGTGTCGGTTGAGATCTTTTTTTTACTTTGCTCAATACTTGCGATCAGCCTCAGATTGCTGTAAGGATAATCATTGTTATTCCTAACGACAAAGAGCAGATTTTTCTGATTCTGAGCATCATTAATATCAAAATCAATAGTCTGGATGTCTTTCTTTTTCCATTGATTATTGATGTCATTCACAAAAACTTTTTCATTTTCGTTTTGACAAGAAATCACGGATAAAAATAATATAAAAACAACTATTGATCTAAGCATTACCTTCATTTTTCGGCGGAAATTTCTTTTTCGGTTTTTTGAACGGTTTTTTGTGCGTTTTATTTTCCGCAGGCTGTCCATCTGCTGGCTGACCATTCTGACTAGCTGCTCTGTTTTCTACAGGCTTCTGCTCATTTGGTCGGTTTCTGTTATCAGATTGTCTTGGATTTTTATTTCCAGCGGCTTGATTATTAACTTGTTGAACTTTCGGTTCTACACCTTTATTTTCTACCGGCTTTTGATCATTCGGACGGTTTCTGTTGTCCGCCTGTCTCGGATTTTTATTATCAGATTGAGGTCTTGAAGATCTGTTGTCAGGCTGTCTAGGATTGTTTCTATCTCTATTGTTGTTGTTTGGTCTCGGTTTTTTGTTCTTCTTTTCGAAACGATCCATACTGTTTTCCTGAATCAAATCGGAAGTCACCATACGGTTTTCCACCACTTTTACATCTTCTAAAGCCTTAGACTTCTCGCCATTTTTATTGATGGCAATCATCTTTTGAACCTCATAAATATCGATATCAAACCAGGCCATAGAGTTTTCTACGTAGGCAAACCACATTTTCTTTTTGAAAACATCGATTTTGATGCAGAACGCTCTTCCTTTTTCAGTATTCAGAACGGTGCTGGATGATGGGAAATCTCTTAGAACATCCAGATAAGTATCCAATTCGTAGTTAAGACAACATTTCAGTTTTCCGCATTGTCCTGCTAATTTTTGAGGATTGATGCTCAGCTGCTGATATCTCGCTGCATTGGTATTCACGGAACGGAAATCCGTCAGCCAGGTAGAACAGCAAAGTTCACGGCCACAAGATCCAATTCCGCCGACTTTTGCAGATTCCTGACGGAAGCCGATTTGTTTCATATCAATCTTCGTCCGGAAAGTCGATGCATATTCTTTGATCAGTACACGGAAATCGATTCGATTATCTGCTGTGTAATAAAAAGTAACTTTTGAGCCATCTCCCTGATATTCAACGTCTGTAATCTTCATTTCAAGATTAAGACCGTAAGCAATTTTACGCGCATCGACCTTGATGGCATTTTCCTTATTTCTAAGGTCTTGCCAGGTTTCCACATCTTTTTGATTCGCAAGGCGATACACCTTTTGAATACTGTCTGTGTGTACATTTTTCTTCTTCATCTGGATTTTCACCAGTTCTCCAGAAAGACTTACTACACCTATATCGTGACCCGGGCTGGATTCTACAGCAATGATACTTCCTATATGTAAAGGCAGGTTGTTGACGTTTCTATAATATAATTTACGTTCGTTTTTAAAACGGACTTCCACATATTCTGAACTTTTTGAACCCGAAGGATTAACGTCGGAAAGCCAGTCAAAAACACTTAATTTATAACTATTGCCACAAGTATCTACACTACTGCACCCACTGGCACTCTTCGTACCGCAAGAGTGGGAAGAATCGCCGGATGTTTTGCATCCACAACTCATATTTTAATTTTTTATGTCTGATTGCAAAGTTAATATAAATTTTATTTAAGCTTAACGAATATCTTTTTTAAAAATACTTTTTTGTTAATTTTAAGTTAATACACGATTAATATTGATAAATAATTAAATAACAAACGTAAAATTTGTGATATATTTAAAATGGAATCAGCCGTTTTAGTATACTTTGTGAAGACCTGTTTAAAATTAAACTGAGCCGGAAATAAATTTTATTATTAATTTAAAAAACTATAAATCAAATAGTTAATTAAACATGGAATTCAAACAATTATTCTTAGAATAGCAATGTTTAACATTTTTTATGTTTTTTTATAATTGTTATCAAAATAATTATAAATTTGGAACATTAATAATAATCACTATGAGAAGAATTTTAATGACCATGGCGTTAACCGCCGGTGTAATGGCATACGCAGGAGGATTCCGAGTATCTCTTCAGGGCGTAAAGCAGCTAGCGATGGCTCATACCAGTGCTCACGCGGAGGATGCAAGTGTTGCATTTTTCAACCCTGCAGGTATTTCTTTTATTCCTAACAAATTAAGTGTAGCAGTGGGTGGTTTTGGCGTTTCGAACCAAATCACTTTCCAAAATACCAATACTTTGCAGCAAACAGAGACTGATAATCCGCTGGGAACACCCATCTATGCGGCAGTTGCTTACAAAGTTCTGGACAATCTTTCTTTAGGTTTCAGTTTTTCCACACCTTTTGGAAGTACAATCGAATGGCCTACAGGCTGGGAAGGTGCAGAAATGGTGGAAAAATTAGAGCTGAAAAGTTACTTCTTCCAACCAATGGTTTCTGTAAAATTAGCACCTTGGGCATCATTTGGAGCCAGCTATATCTATGCAAAAGGAAAAGTAGACTGGACAAAACGAGTAACGCAGCTTGGTGGATCTCTTAATCTTTTAGACGACGAAGCTACCGGACACGGTTTTGGATTTGGTTTCTATTTTCAGCCAGACAGCCAGTGGGACATGAGTGTTGCCTACCGCTCTCCTGTAGATATGAAAGCGGAAAACGGAAAAGCAACTTTTAATATTTCTCAAGCATTATATCCTAATATTGGTTTGGCAGCAACTGGCGGTGTTGACACCTTCAAAGCAACCTTACCTTTGGTGGATGAAATTACAATAGGGGCAACCTTCAAAGTGACTCCAAAGTGGTTGGTCTCTGCAGATTTCAATTACCACGGTTGGGAACGATACAATAAGCTGACTTTAGATTTTGCCAATGCACCTGTTGGTAATCAAGCGTCCGATCCTACTATTTTGGTAGCGCCTAAGAATTTCAAAAATGCCAAATCCGTACGTGTAGGAACACAATATATGTTCACCGATATGATTGCAGGTAGATTGGGTTGGTATTATGATGAGTCTCCTTATTCTGATGAGAATTTCATCCCGGAAACTCCTTCTTTTAACAACTATGTATTAACTGGAGGTATTGGACTAAAATTCAATAAACTAGGTGTAGATATTTCGGGAGCTTACGCAATGCCTGAAAGCAGAAAAGTAAACAACCAGTACAACAGTTTTTACGGACAGGCTAAAGCAGATGTATTTTACTTTGGTTTAGGATTATCTTACAACGCATTTTAAAAAATAGAATAATTATGAAAAAGATATTTTTATCAAGTATAGCAGCTTCACTTTTATTTGCAGTGAGCTGTCAAACAGATTTCGATAACGATACGGAAGATGTTGTTGTAACTTCCGGAGACGCTAATTTCTCAAAATACATCGCTTTAGGAAACTCATTGACCTCTGGCTATAGAGACGGAGCATTGTATTCCAGTGGACAGAATGAATCATACCCTTCTATGCTTGCAGGGCAAATGAAACTTGCTGGTGGAGGAGAATTTTCCCAACCAATGATGCCTAACGATGTTGGCGGATTTGTAGGTCTTCCTGGATTTGGTGGAAAATATAATCTTCAATTAGTGGATAAGAAAGACTATACCGGAGCAGTAGTAAGCCAGTCGCTGTCTCCTGTTCAAGCACCTGCTGCTGCAACTCTTGATGCTATTGGAGGAGCTGGAAAATATTTTAGCAATATGGGAGTTCCGGGAGCAAAATCATTCCACTTGATAACGCCTGGTTATGGAAGTGTTTCTAACTTATCGATTGGTGCTGCAAATCCTTATTTTGTAAGATTTGCTACCTCTGCTACTACAACAGTTTTGGCAGATGCTATGGCTCAATCTCCAACATTTTTCTCACTTTGGATTGGAGCAAATGATGTATTGTCTTATTCAACAAATGGCGGAACTAATTCGCAGACTGTAGGAGGCGTAACTACATACACCCAAGCAACTGACCAAAAAGACAATCCCAATCCAGCAACTTATAGAGCTAATGATATTTCCGATCCCGTATTGGTAGGAAATTCAATAAAAGCAGTTTTAGAAGGATTAAAAAGTAAAGGAGCTACAAAAGGTGTCATTGCTAATATTCCTTATGTAACTTCAATACCTTATTTCACAACTGTACCTTACAATCCAGTTCCGCTGGCTGCGGCTTCTGCTACAGCTCTTAATGCCAACTTTGGACAGCTTAATGCTGCACTAGCAAGTCTTGGACAAGCGAAAAGATTTGTGACATTAACCGCTTCTGCTAATAATCCCGTTCTTATTGTAGATAAAAGTCTTTTGGACATTTCTGCTTACCTGCCAGAAGCATCAAAAATGTATGGGCAAGCAAGACATGCAACTGCGGAAGATTTAATTTTACTGCCAGCATCTGGAATTATCGGTATCGATCCTACAACCGGATTGCCACCGAGTCCAACTTCCCAAAAAATTAACGGTGTGACAATTCCTTTGCCAGATCAATTGGTATTAACAAAAACAGAATCAGCAAAAGTAAAAACGGCTACAGATGCGTATAATCTGCAAATTGCAAATATTGCAACAGCTTATGGATTAGCTTTTGTAAATGCAAATGCCAAAATGACTGAATTAAACTCAAATTCTGGAATTCAATTTGATGGTGTGAAATACACTGCAAAATTTGTTACCGGTGGAACCTTCTCTCTAGATGGGGTACATCCACTTGGAAGAGGTTATGCAATTATTGCTAACGAATTCTTAAAAGCTATCAATTCGAAATACAGATCCAATCTTCCTATGGTAAATCCTAACTCTTACACAGGTGTGAAATTTCCATAATTTAGATTATTAATAATGACAAAGCCGTCTTGTTCTTCGTAACAGGACGGCTTTTTTTATTCGAATCTGAATATTATTTCTGAGTTATAAAATTTTGATTATTTTTACACTATGCTTTCAAAAAGAGTCAAATACGCTATCAAAACTTTGCTTTTCCTAAACAGGACAGACAATGCTTCATTATTTTCCGCAAAAAAAATATCGGAGAACGAACGTATTCCGCTCAAATTTCTGGAACAAATCCTGCGTGAACTGAAACAGAACAAAATACTTAAAAGCGAAAGAGGTGCAGAAGGCGGCTACACATTGATGAAAGATCCAGCCGACATTAAGGTTTTAGACGTCATCAGAATTGTGGATGGTCCCGTTGCATTATTGCCATGCGCATCTCTTAACTTTTATGAAAAATGTGCTGACTGTAAAGATGAAGGCACTTGCAGCATCAGAAAATTACTCATCAATGTCCGTGATAATATGCTGCCGATTTTAGACACCAGCATCGCAGATATGACCAAATCCGAAACTTCTGCCATCTAAATGTTTACCGACGAATACTTTATGAAAATGGCTTTCCACGAAGCTGAATTGGCTCTGGAAAAAGATGAAGTTCCGATTGGCTGCGTTGTCATTTCTAACAACAGAGTCATTGCAAAATCTCATAATCTTACAGAAACCTTAAATGATGTGACAGCACACGCAGAGATGCAGGCTATTACCTCTGCCGCCAACTATCTTGGTGGGAAATATCTTCAGAATTGTACACTGTACGTCACTTTGGAACCATGTGTGATGTGTGGTGGCGCGCTTAGCTGGTCGCAAATTACTAAAGTTGTGATCGGTGCAAGAGATGAGCAACGCGGGTTTGTTAATAAAGGTTTATCACTCCATCCAAAAACGGAAGTCGTAACCGGAATTATGGAAAATGAATGTTCGGAAATCGTGAAAAGTTTTTTTAAAAATAAAAGATAATCAATGAAGATTTCTCATCTGGATCATCTCGTCTTAACCGTTTCTGATATTGAAACTATTGCTGAATTTTACACGAAAGTTCTTGGTTTCGAATTGATTATATTTGACAACAGGAAAACTTTAAAATTTGGTAATCAAAAGATTAATCTTCATCAAAAAGGAAAAGAATTTGAGCCTAAAGCTGAAAATCCAACAGCTGGTTCGGCTGACCTTTGTTTCATAGCCGAAACTAAATTGGAAGAGATTCTATCAGAATTAAAACAAAAAAACATTAACATCACAGAAGGAATCGTAGAAAGAACTGGCGCAACCGGAAAAATCAGATCTATCTATTTCCGGGATCCCGATCTTAATCTAATCGAAGTCAGCAATTACATCCAATAAATTCTTCCCTACAAATCTTTACCCAAAAAATAAAGTCCCTTCAACGTGTGAAGTCTGTCGCCGATATTGATTTTGTCCGTCAAAGGTTTATAAACGTGGCTTACTCCGCCGGTTGCAATCACAAAACAGTCATCGTTCACCTCCTCATTAATTCTGTCGATAAAACCTTCCACCATTCCGAGAAAACCGTAAACCATCCCGCTTTGCATACAACTGATCGTGTCCAATCCTAGAACAGATTTCGGTTTCACTAATTCAATTTCCGGCAGCTGTGCAGTTCCTTGAATCAAACTATTAAGCGATGTTACAATTCCCGGCGCAATGATGACACCAAGCGTCTCTCCATTCTCATCAAGACAACTTGCCGTAAGCGCCGTTCCAAAATCTATGATGATTTTTTTCTTTTCCGGATAAAGATTGTGAGCAGCAACTAAATTCGCATAGATGTCCGTTCCCATTTGTTTTGATTTGGGAATGACTCCGGAAGGCGTATTCCTGTCAACAATAATCGGAATTTGATTATGAATCTTCTTGATGCCGCTGCTCACAACTTTCGTCAATTGAGGAACGACTGAACCGATGATGATTTTGTCAATTTTCTCAACCTCAATTTTATAAGTCTGATACAACATCAAAATTTGAACGTACAATTCGTCCGTCGTTTTGTAAGGTTTTGTATTGATAACCCACGAGATGTCACAATTGTCACCATCAAACAATCCAAAGCGGATGTTGGTGTTGCCTATATTGATTACGATGCTGTTCATTTCTTATTTTTTGTCCGAAGTCCGATGCTGGAAGACGGAAGTTTTTAAAATTGATTTAATTTTTATGTTGTCGAAGTGAAATCTTCCAACTTCTGCCATCCATCTTCCAGCTTTTACTACTTCACTTCCAGATAATTATCCTCAGAATTAACATCTGCCAAACGTCCACTGAAATCAATGCCGATTGCGGACAATTGCGCTTTGGTGTAAGGAATAGTAAATGTATATTCCTGCTGTGTCCAAGCCCAATAAGGTAAAGTCTTGAACGGTCCATAAATATCTTTTGATTTCCAGGTTCTGGTAAGACTTAACGGAATATTGTAATTAACGACCTTCTTATCCTTAGTCAAAACACTGAAATCAATCGGCATCGGAACGCCGCCTTTATTCACCAAAGTAATTGTGGTAGATTCAGGATCATATTTGACATTTTTGATGCCGTAATCGATGGTTTTGGTGGTGTTGATCCAATAATGCTGGAACCATTTCAAATCCATCCCCGTAACCTGTTGCGCAATGTGGATGAAGTCTCTTTCCGTCGGGTGTTTCATCGCCCATTCGTCGTAATACTTCAGCATAATTCTATTGAGATTTTCCTCTCCGACAATGTATCCCAACTGAACCAAAAACATTTCACCTTTAATATAACTTGCATAAGTATAAGCCGTTCCGTTGTCGTGATGATCTGCCAGCCAAACCGCAGGCTCTTCTTTTCCTGACTTTGTAAAATTCACATAAGCTCTGATGGCGTCTGAGAAAGGATTCGGTTTTGACTCCTTTGGCGGAAACAATCTGTACGAAACAAAATCTTCGGCATACTGCGTGAAACCTTCGTCCATCCAAGGCCTTACGCTTTCATTTGTAGCCAACATCTGCTGAAACCAGGAGTGTGCGCCTTCGTGGAACATCAGTCCGCTGAGACCTTCCAAAGTTGTAGCTTCGCCCAAAACCATCGTGCACATTCCGTACTCCATTCCACCATCACCACCTTGAATGAAGGAATAGCTTGGCCATTTGTAACGTCCGAAAGTCGCGTTCATCAACTGGTAATATTTTGTGATGTACTGTTTCATTTCAGACCAGTACTTTGTCTTTTCAGATTTTTGATAAACTAAGAAAACCTTCGGGCCGTCAAGAATTGAAAAGCTTTCCACGGTGTAATCTCTGTCCGCTGCCCAGGCAAAATCGAGGATATTTTTGGCTGTCCATTTCCAGGTTACTTTGTTCGAAATATCTTGTTTAATAGCTGCATTGCTGTCATAACCTTTTACTTCTGTTGGGTTTTCAAGATTTCCGCCGGCTCCGATGACATAATTTTTATCGATTTTGATATTCACTTCGTAATCAGAAAACGGGGCGTGGAACTCCCTTCCGATGTAATCGAAAGCTGCCCAGCCATCATAATCATATTCAGCGATTTTTGGATACCACTGCGTCATGGTCATATCGACGCCTTCGCGGTTGTTACGTCCGCTTCTTCTGATTTGCATTGGGATTACGGCGTCCCATTCCATTGTGAAAGTGGTGGAAGAATTTGGTTTAATGGCCTCAGCCAAATAAACTTTCATCACCGTTCCCTGAATCTCGAACTTCAGATCTTTTCCGTTCTGCTTTATCCAGCGGATGTTTTGCGCGCCTTCTTCATTCTTTGGAATCTCGGACAATCTCGAAATTACTGTATTTCCTACCCTTTTTGCCAGTCTTCCGTCTGCATTCACACCTTGACCCGCCACACGCTGGTCCATCATAGAACCTGCTTTGAAGGCGTTCCAATACAAATGAAAATACGCCACTCTCAACTCATCCGGCGAATTGTTTTGATATTGCAAAGTCTGTTTCCCTTGGTAAGTAAAGTTGGCAGCATCCACATCAATATCCATTTTATATTTTGCATATTGCTGATAGTAGGGCGTTTGCTGTGCCGACAAGATGAGAGAAAAAAGAATTGAGAATAAAGAGAATTTCAGTTTTTTCATAGATTTATTTTATTGAGCCTTATTAGAGCTTCAAGCTCTAACAAGGCTTATGATATTAAATTTTTCCAAAAATACTAAAAGTCTGTCTAAATTTCTTTAAAATTATTTCCATATCTGTATTACGGTTACTAAAAAAGCAAGGTAGTAGAATCTACTTTACTTTTAAAAATTCTTGCCATACTAAATCTGGAAAATTTCAAATATAAAACTGACAGATTCTAAAAGTGCGCTCACTGGCGTATCTTTTCTGTTGTTTTGTATTGGTTTACTGAGTAAGGTTTGGCAGCGTGATTAGATACGCTGTTTTTTTTCACGTTTGATTTTCTTTATCTTTGTTGTGAAAAAATATAATTCTGAAAACCAAACTATTAAACGATGTGAACTATGAAAAAACTATTTTTATTCTTGGTAGTATTAGGCGGATTTGCAAGTTTTTTGAAAGCCCAAGTTGTAACTATTCCTGATGCTAAGTTTAAAGCATATTTGGTTAACAATTCTAATATAAACACTAATGGAGATACGGAAATACAAGTGTCCGAAGCAACGGCATTTACCGGAAAGATAGACTGTGGTGGCAGAAGAATTGTTAACCTTACTGGAATTGAAGCCTTTGTGAATATTACACAATTATCTTGCTATAACAACCAACTGAACGCTTTGGATGTAACCAAAAATACCGCTTTGATAACCTTACATTGTTACTTCAACCAACTGACAGCTTTGGATGTAAGCAAGAATACCGCTTTGATACAATTACTTTGTTCCAACAACCAACTGACCGCTTTGGATGTAAGCAAAAACACGGCTTTGAAAACATTAAATTGTGACAACAACCAACTGATCGCTTTGGATGTAAACAAAAATACGGATTTGAAAAATTTAGATTGTTACGCCAACCAACTGACAACTTTGGATATAAGCAAAAACACCGCTTTAGCAATCTTATATTGTTACAGCAACCAACTGACCGTTTTGGATGTAAGCAAGAATACCGCTTTGGTATATTTAGATTTTTCCAACAACCAACTGACCGCTTTGGATGTAAGCAAAAACAACGATTTGATACAATTACTTTGTTCCAACAACCAACTGACCGCTTTGGATGTAACCAACAAAACCGATTTGATAAGATTATATTGTTCCAACAACCAACTGACCGCTTTGGATGTAAGCAAAAACACCAATTTGATAGATTTATCTTGTTACAACAACCAACTTGGTAGCTTGGATATTAAGAACGGAAAAAATAATATAATGACATACATGTATGCCTACAATAACCCAAGTCTTGCTTGCATACAAGTAGATAATGTAACCAACGCAAACTCGTACACCGGAGGCGGGAGGTGGCTAAAAAATGAAACAGCAAGTTACAGCACAAATTGCTCAGCTATGTCGACAACAGATATTACTAAAAACCAAATCATTGCCTACCCAAATCCAGTAAAAGACCTACTCAATTTTTCTGAAGAAGTTTCTAATATCAAAATAGCAGATATTTCCGGCAAAGTTGTAAAGCAAATTTCAACCACAGGAAAATCTATCAATGTCGCCAATCTTAAAAATGGTGTTTATATCATTAGCGCAAAAACAAAATCGGGTAAGGATATTAACCAGAAAATCATAAAAGAGTAATTTTTAATCGTTGTTAAGGCTTGAAGCCATAACATCCTCTCATTGCAGCATGGAGAAAAATCATTTCGAGAAGCAATTTGGAAAAAGTTATCGATATGGTTTTTACAAAACGAACAGACGACACTCATACAAAATCTTACATAATGTGGGTTTGCAGAGGAAAAACGTGTGTTTGGATTAATTTATCCTAAAAACCGGATAAAGCCGATGTGTTTTCTCGTAATATTCGGAGTGTTTATAAACCCAATCCAGCTGCGCTTCGCGTTTTATGAGAATTTCGAAAATAAACGGGATTTCCAAAAACAAAAATCAAATCATTTTCCATTCCCAAAAATTGTTATATTTGTGAAGAATGGCAACCAAAGCTTTATTTAATACCGTCGTCAATTGGTTTATCCGTCAGCGGATAGATCAGATTGAGCATTTCAAACAGAATCCGGTGGAAACACAGGAGGGTTTGTTGTTCTCCCAACTTTTCAATGCAGAAGAAACCGAGTATGGAATGAAGTACGGGTTCAGTTCCATTTCCAATTACAAAGATTTCCGGAAAAAAGTACCGATCGTGTGCTACGAAGATTTTGAACCTTACATAGAAAAAGCACGTCAGGGACAAAAAGATGTATTCTGGCCGGGCGTTATAAAGCAATTTGCCAAATCCTCCGGAACTACAAATGCGAAAAGCAAGTACATTCCTATTACCGCGGAAAGTCTGGAAGATTGTCATTACAAAGCGGGAAAAGATTTAATCTCAATTTACGTCAATAACCATCCTGAGAGCGAGCTCTTCCAGCATAAAAACCTTCGTTTGGGCGGAAGCGCCGAGATGTATCAGGATTTCAATACCAAATTCGGAGATCTTTCTGCTATTTTAATTGAGAATCTCCCTTTTTGGGTAGAAATCATTAACACGCCAAGCAAAAAAACGTCCTTGATGTCCGAATGGGAAAGCAAGATGAAAGCTATTATCGGTGAAGTGAAGAACGAAGATGTGGGAAGTCTCACAGGTGTTCCGAGCTGGATGATGGTGTTGCTGCAAAGAACTTTACAGGAGACCGGCAAAAATGCCATCTCTGAACTTTGGCCAAATCTGGAAGTGTTCTTCCACGGTGGCATCAGCTTCAAACCTTATAAAAATCAATACGAAGAAATTATTGGTAAAAAAATCCGATACTACGAGATCTACAATGCTTCCGAAGGATTTTTTGCCATTCAGGATCAGGCAGGAAGCGACGAAATGCTGCTAATGCTGGATTACGGAATCTTCTACGAATTTATCCCGATGGATCTTTACTACGCAGGAATCCGAGAAGCCATTCCGATTCAGGATGTTGAGATTAATAAAAACTACGCAGTCGTGATCACCACGAATGGCGGACTTTGGCGTTATTTGATAGGAGATACAGTTAAGTTTACATCCATAAATCCTTACAGAATTAAAATCTCGGGTAGAACAAAACATTATATCAATGCCTTTGGAGAAGAGCTGATGATCGATAATGTAGAAACTGCTTTGAAAATTGCCTGTGAACATATGGATGCCAGCATTTCCGACTACACGGGCGCACCGGTTTTTATGACCAACACAAGCAAAGGCTGCCACGAGTGGATCTTCGAATTTACAAAACACCCGAATTGTCTTGAGGAATTCACAGAAGTCTTTGACAGAACCCTTAAAACATTAAACTCCGATTACGAAGCCAAACGCTACAATGATATTACATTAAGATGTCCGATCGTTCACACCGCAAAGCCAAATTTATTTTACGAATGGATGGCAAGCCGCGGAAAACTCGGCGGTCAGAACAAAGTTCCGAGGCTGAGCAACGACAGACAATATATCGATCCGCTTCTTATTCTTAACGCTCAGTAAACGCTTTTTAATCAAATTATTTTATAAATTAGTGGAATGAAAAAATTACTTTCCGCTCTATTCCTGCTTTCATCCCTGATCTATTTCTCACAAGGGATTATTTTTGAAAATTCTGACTTCAAAAGTTCATTAGCAAAAGCAAAAAAAGAAAACAAACTGATCTTTTTGGACGCTTACACCAGCTGGTGCGGACCGTGCAAACTGATGGCAAAAAACATCTTTACTCAGAAATCTGTTGGCGATACTTACAATACCCGTTTTGTGAATGCTAAGATCGATATGGAAAAAGGCGAAGGAATAGAATTGGCTAAAAAGTTCAAGGTCAATGCGTATCCGACTTATCTTTTTATTGATGGAAACGGAGAAGTTGTGCACAGGACTTTGGGCTACGTGGAAGAAAAAGATTTCCTCCAGTTTGCTAAAGACGCCGAAGATCCAACTAGAAGAATAGGTGCTTTGAAAAAACAATTTGAAGCTGGTGAGAAAAGTCCGGAATTTCTTAAAAATCTGGCAAATCTGACAATCTATACAGAAACTGATTTCACGGCGAAAGTTTTAGACAGATATTTTGCTGATAAAAAAGCTTTGGATAAAGAGGATGTCGGTCTTTTGTTACAGGCCATTAAAAATACTGAATCTCCACTCTATAAAACTTTTGAAGCGAAAAAAGCAGCTGTTATTGCTGTTGTTTCCGAGGATTCATACAACAAAATCAACAAAGATCTAAAGCTTAGCACGATTACGACCAAAGCTTATAATAAAGAAACTAAATCTTATAATGAAACTTATCTACTCACAGAAGCTGAGAAAGTTGTAGGAAAAACAGAAGCTGAAAAATATGTATTAAGACAAAAGGCTGGCAACGCTTTCAGAAACAAAGATATTCCAACTTATGAAAAGCTAATGCTGGAAATTTATAAGGATTATGCATCAGCTTCATCTGGCGCTCTCAATTCTGCAGCCTGGAATTTCTTCGAGAATGTGGATACAAAATCATCTTTGGAAACTGCCGTTTTATGGTCAAAAGAATCGATTAAAAAAGACGAAAATTATGCTTTTACAGATACTTTGGCCAATCTTTACAAAAAACTTGGAGATAAAGCAAATGCAAAATTGTGGGCACAAAAATCCATAGAACTAGCCAAAAAATCTGGCGAAGATTACGAAGACACAGAGAAACTGTTGAATAGCATTAAGTAAAATTACAAGCCGAGAGTGTTTTCCCATTTGTGGAAACCAAAAACAACGATTCTTTCCTTTTCTACAACATAAATAATTGAATAGCCTTTATATATTAATTCCCTAATATTTTTGTCGTCAAAAAATTTACTTTGCTTGTTTTTATAAGGCATTTCTTTTAGTTTTTTTAACTGTGAAAAAATTGCGCTTTTAAAATTTTTAGCAGCTTTTGGTTTGTCTAAAGAAATGTATTGAATTTGCTTTTCTAATTTCGCACGAAATTCAGTTGTTGTTTCGATTCTCATTCCTCAGGGAAAAGAGCATTCATTTCTTTTTCAAAATCATCAATGCTTAGGAGTTTTGTTTCTCCATTTTTATAGGCTTTATAATCTGCATGCAGATCTTCCTTTATTTGATTATATTTGGGATTTTCGTCAATGATCTCCAGATCTTTTTTGGAAAATTTTTCTAAAACCTTCAGTAATTCTTCCTTTATTTCTTGACTGTACTGTAACGTAAGCGTTTGCATAGCAGAGATATTTACATCAAAGTTAATTAATTTTTTCTTTTGAAATTTTTCAATTCTATGAAAACGATTTTTGTAAGAAATAACTTTTTGTTCGAAAAGCCCCCAGAGTGGTCAACAGTTGGTAGAAAAATAATCATCATTTAGCTCCAGAGGAGCGACCAATAGCAAAAATCTCAAAGAACATTCCTTAACCGATCAACTCTTTCGCCTGAGAAATAGCCGCTTCGGTAATCTTAGAACCAGAAATCAACTGCGCGATTTCGTTCAGTTTTTCTTCTTCAGAAAGGCTGACGATCGTGGTTTTTGTGATTCCGTTTTCGTCAAATTTTACCACCTTGTAATTCTCGTTGCCTTTCGCTGCAACCTGTGCTAAGTGTGTAATAACGATCAGTTGAAGATTCTGAGACATTTCCTGCATCAACTTTCCCATTTCTTCGGCAATCCGTCCGGAAACGCCGGTGTCGATTTCGTCCAGAATCAAGGTTGGAAGATCATTATTCTCTGCCATTATTTTTTTGATGGCCAGCATAACTCTCGATCTTTCTCCGCCGGAAACAGCACTCTGAATTGGTTTCAATGGAAAACCGGAATTGGCTTGGAAAAGGATCTGGATATTATTTTTCCCGTGAAGATTGTAAACTGAAGATTCTGACAAATCAATTTTTAAAATGGCTTTTTCCAATCCCAGTTTTGAGAAAATTTGTTTTGCCTGATTTTCTAATGCTCCGGAAAATTTAGATCTGTTTTCTGATAATTTTTTGCTTAATGCCTGAAGTTCTTTTTCAATCAGTTTAAGATTTTTCTCTTTTTCTTCGATTTGATTTTCAATCGTTTCCAAAGAGTTTTGACTTGCGGACAATTCTTCTCTGATTTCCAAAAGTCCATCAATGTCATTCACCTGATGTTTGAGGAAAAGTGAATTTAATCGGTTGACGGTTGTCAACAAAGCCTGCAAAAGATTGGGATCAATTTCCAGATTTTCTGCCTTATTTTCGATTTCGATATTGATGTCTTTCAGCTCTAGATAAGTCATTTCCAGGCGTTGGCTTAGGTCCTGATAATCTGTAGAAAGTTCGGAAAGTTTGGCGATTTTATTTTTAGCATCAAAAAGTCCGGACAAGATTCCGAAATCTTCCTGATTTAGTTTTGAAAGAATCTCAGACAGATATTCGCTTATTTGTCCTGCATTTTCCTGCGTATTCAATTGATTCTGAATCTCTTCAAAATCCAGATCGTCCAGTTGCATTTCTTCTAATTCTGTGAGAAGAAAATTCTTGTAATCAGATTCTTTGTTATTTTCCGCCAGTGCTGATTTCAGTTGTTCAATTTCTCTTTTCGTGGTCTGATAACCAATGTAATGGTTTTGATAATCAGAAAGTAACGATTTGTTTTTTGCTAATCCATCAAGAATTCCAAACTGGAATTGCTCGGTGAAAAGATCAGATGTTTCGAATTGGGAATGAATGTCAATCAATCTCGAAGATAGTTCCTTCAAAACATCCAGCGTGACAGGAACATCATTGATGAAAGCGCGGGATTTTCCGCCGGAAGAAATTTCTCTTCTGATAATTGTTTGCTCTTCGAAATCCAGATCTTTTTCTTCGAAGAAATCTTTGAAATTTTCACTGATTTGAAATTCGGTTTCAACGATGCTTTTGGCGTCCGACTTTGCAAAGGATTTGGCGTCGGCTCTTTCGCCCATTATCAGACGTAATGCGCCGAGGATAATGGATTTTCCGGCTCCGGTTTCTCCTGTAATGACCTGAAGACCTTTCCTGAGATCGATCTCAAGGGTGTCAATTAATGCAAAATTCTGAATAAAAATTCTTGAAAGCACGAAATTCTTTTTTTACAACTAAATTATTACTCAAGTTTGATTTGAAGACAAAACCCGCAGCCCGACTTGAACGGATCCCGATGCAAAAATCGGGAGGGAGTGAAAGGCGGATTAAGCTGCCCAAATAATACTTAAAAGTGATTTATTTCCACTTACTCCATTTGGCATCATTGTCAATCGGAGCAAAAATATTCATCAAAGTTTTCAGTTCGCTGATGTTGACTGAAGCATTGTTGCCGGAATTGAAGATGTTGAAAATCTCGGTACTTTTGCTATCAATAAAAACGGTAAACGGATAATTCATCTGGAAGTTATTCTCATAAAACTTGAGCTGCATCAGAGATTCTGCGATGGTTTTTTTCGCCGGACCCTGATCTGCTTTTGCCAAATTATCCAAACCTGCACGGTGATAGCTGTAATAGACTGTCCGCAAAGTTGAGGTATTTTCGTTTTGCAAACCGGAGATTAGCGCGCCACGGTTTCTTTGGCTTTCGATCTGATTCCAGCCTACATAGTTTTGATTCTGAGAGTTTTGAGCGATTTTGAATGCTTTGTCAAACCACGGCTGTCCGCCTTTTAACTGAAAACTGTCGGCGTCATATCCCAAGATCACATAGATGTAGAAACTGATGACATCGGTCAAATTTTTGCCTGAAAATTGTCTTTCGTTGAAAATCAGGTTTTCGTTTTCGGCGTATTCAAAGGAGAAACTTTTGTCATTGATGTTGATCAAAGGCGATTCATACTGAGAATTGAAAACGGGACGCGTTGCCTGCACCACAAGATTTCCTTCGAAAACATTACCGTTACGTCCGGAAATGACCATTGCGAAGTTGCACTTGATCTTTTCGAAGTTTTGAAGTTTTTTTCCGGTCCAGCTTGTGTTGTTGATGTAATCGCGCAAAGATTTTTCCAATGTTCGGAAAACCTGCGTGTTACTTCCTGCGATCTGCTGATTGTTGATCTGCACCGTTGCCAAAAGCTCCTGCGAAAAAGCCGTTTGAGCGAAAAATAAAGCGCAGATTATATAAAGTAGTTTTTTCATCTATCAATAAAAATGTTTGTAAAAATAAGCAATCTTTGCTAAAGTTAAGAATCTAAGTATTAATAAAAATAGAACGAAAATCTACCGTTTTTCTTACAATTTCTGTTCAATAAAATTGAGAATATCTTTGGCAACTTCTTCTTTTGACTTTAATGAAAAAGACTGTTCTTCGGTTGGCGTGAAAATTTTGATTTTGTTTGTAGCATTTGCAAATCCGGCGCCTTCATCACGCAAAGAATTCAGGATAATCATATCCAGATTTTTCTTGACTAATTTTCCTTTTGCATTTTCCTCTTCATTCTGTGTTTCCAAAGCAAAACCAACCAAAAATTGTCCTGACTTTCTTTCGCCCATTGTTCTGAGAATGTCTTTGTTTTTGACTAATTCTATGGTCAATTCGTTTTCGTTTTTCTTGATTTTTTCTGTTGCTTTTACTTTCGGTGTGTAGTCGGCAACTGCGGCGCTCATTATCGCGACATCTGCGTTTTCGTAATATTTGAAAACTTCATCAAACATTTCCTGAGCCGAAGTCACTCGATGAACTGTAATATTTTTATCATTAACTTTTTGGGAAGATGGTCCGGAAATTAAGATTACTTCTGCGCCGCGTTTTGCAGCTTCTTTTGCGAGATCAAATCCCATTTTCCCTGACGAATAATTTCCGATGAATCTTACCGGATCAATATTTTCGTAAGTTGGTCCGGCTGTGATTAGGAACTTTTTTCCTGCAAAATCTTGGTGAACCTCAGAAAACTGATTTTCCAAAACTGATAAAATGGTGGAAGGTTCTGCTAATCTGCCTTGTCCAGAAAGTCCGCTTGCCAGTTCTCCGAATTCTGCCGGAATGATTTGGTGTCCAAAACTTTCAGCTGTCTGCAGGTTTTTGGTAACTGTTGGATGTACGTACATATCCAAATCCATTGCCGGAGCAATGATCACGGGACATTTTGCGGACATATAAACGGCCATCAGGAAATTATCACAAAGTCCGTTTGTTATTTTTGCTAAAGTGTTTGCTGTGCAAGGTGCAATCAGCATCAAATCTGCCCAGAGTGCGAGTTCAACATGGTTGTTCCAGGTTTTGTTTTCGTCGTAAAAATCAGTGTAGACTTTGTCTTTGGAAAGCGTGGAAAGCGTGAGTGGAGACACGAAATCTACTGCAGATTTTGTCATTACAATTTTCACTTCAGCTCCGGATTTTATGAGATCCCGAACGAGGTAATTTATTTTGTAAGCCGCGATTCCTCCTGTGGTTCCAAGAATGATTTTTTTGCCTTGCAAGCTCATTTTGCTTTGATTTTTATTAGCGAAAGTATTAATAATTTAAATAACAAAAAAACCGTCAGATTGAAGGTGAGTTCAAAGCGACGGTTTTATATTTTTAATCTGAAAGATCTAGTTTTTTTCTTCAGTTTTTCTGTGGTAGATCTCATCATCCAGCCATTCTCTGATAGCGATAGATGTTGGTTTCGGCATTTTTTCGTAATGCTTGGAGATCTCGATTTGCTCTCTGTTTTCGAAAACTTCTTCCAAAGTAGAATTGTGAACAGCAAATTCATCTAGTTTTCCGTGCAATTCTGTACGGATTTCTCCATTGATTTGCTCAGCTCTTTTACCCATAATCACGATCGCTTCGTAGATGCTGGCTACTTTTGCTTCGATTTTATCTTTGTCGTAAGTGATGGTGCTTACTTCTGCTTTTGTATCTTTAAGGCTCATTGGACGAATTGTTTAGGGTTGCAAATATACTAATTATCTTTTAAACTTGAAAGTAGCTTGTGGTTCCGGCGAATTTACCTTTGCACTGTCTCTTCTGGCCTGGTCTGCAGAGTTTTCAATTTTCGCCTGATTTTTTTCCTGCTCCAATTCTTTTTTCTCGTTTTCTTTGGCTTCAGCATTTTTCACCTTTGCATCATATTCCGCTTTTCTTTCTTCAACTTCTACCTGCAATGCTGCGAATTTTACTTTCTCAGCTTCCAGTTTGGCGTTAAGTTCATCTGCTGTTTTGGAATATTCAGAATTTGGAAGTTCTGCAGAAATTCTTCTCGTGTAAGCTGCAGCATTATCCAGTCTTTCTTTTTTCAGATCGTAAATAGAATTGACAGCCAATTCATATTTAGATTTCATAATAATATCGTAAATCTTTGGTCTCAGCTTGGTTGCCGGGAAATCTTCCAAAACGTTTTCAAAAGTCACGGCAGCAGCTTTGTACTCGCCCATTTTGTAGTATTGCTTAGCATTTTCAAACGCTTTGAATTCCAATTTGTACGTTAGCTCATCAACCAATTGGGTAATGTTTTTGGAACGCTCGGAGTCCGGATATTCATTCAGGAAATTCTGTAGTTCCGTAATCGCAGATTCTGTGTTGCTTTGATCAAGATTATATTGCAGAGATCCTTCATAGTAGCAAAGCGCTGAAAGATAGGCTGCCTCCTCTTTTCTTGGATCCTGAGGAAAACTGATCACAAAATTCTTAAACTGATTGGCCGCTAATCTGTAATTTTTATCATAATAATTGGCATAAGCAGAATTGAAAACAACATTGGGTGCATCATCAGTTCCGGCTACCAGATTTGGCAATCTGTCATACAAAGCAAGCGCATCTGCCCATTTTTTCTTTGCGAATTTTTCATTAGCAACTTTTAAGATAAAATCTTTGTCTGCACTCTTCATAGCCTGATCCATTTCTGTTTTGCAAGACAGCAAAATCACAGACAACACTAATAAACTAATATATTTCTTCATAATTCCCGCCAGAATAAATCTGTCACTTGATTGTAATTAATTTGCAAAAATAAAACTTTTTTCTGCAATAGTTTTTTTTTATGAAAGATTAACGTTTTTCTTCTTAATATATTAAAGATTGATCGCATTTTTAAAAACTTTAGAACAATCCGCCATTCCAGGTTTCGGACTATCAATAAATAGTGTATTTTTGCAAATTACAAGAATTTTAAATGAAAAACATCAGGAACTTCTGCATCATTGCACATATCGACCACGGTAAAAGTACATTGGCAGATCGTCTTTTAGAATATACAAACACCGTAACTCAAAGAGAATTGCAGTCGCAAACCTTGGATGATATGGATTTGGAAAAAGAACGCGGTATCACCATCAAGTCTCACGCGATCCAAATGGATTATGAGCTGAATGGCGAAAAATATATCTTAAACCTTATCGACACGCCAGGACACGTGGATTTTTCTTACGAAGTTTCCCGTTCCATCGCGGCTTGCGAAGGTGCTTTATTGATTGTCGATGCGGCGCAAAGTATTCAGGCGCAGACCATCAGTAATTTGTATCTGGCTTTAGAAAACGATTTGGAAATCATTCCAATCCTTAATAAAATCGATCTTCCATCTGCCAATCCGGAAGAGGTTACCGACGAGATCATGGGACTTCTAGGTTGCAAATACGAAGATGTTCTTAGAGTTTCAGGGAAAACAGGTGAAGGTGTTCACGAATTGCTGGAGCAAATTGTCAAAAGAGTTCCGCCACCGGTTGGTGACCCGAAAGCGCCACTTCAGGCATTGATCTTTGATTCTGTTTACAATCCTTTCCGAGGAATTGAAGCTTATTTCAAAGTTGTGAACGGAAGTATTTCCAAAAACGAAAAAATCAAATTCTTCGCTACAGGAAAAGAATACGGCGCCGATGAAGTTGGAACTTTAAAACTAAAACAGCTTCCAAAGAAAACCATCGAATGCGGTGATGTGGGTTACATCATTTCCGGGATCAAAGATGCCCGCGAAGTAAAAGTAGGTGACACAATTACCTCTTTCGTGAATCCAGCATTAGAAGCCATCGACGGATTTGAAGAAGTGAAGCCAATGGTTTTTGCAGGAATCTATCCGATTGAATCTGAGGATTTTGAGGAATTGAGATTCTCATTAGAAAAATTAAGGCTGAATGACGCTTCCTTGGTTTTCGAGCCGGAAAGTTCTGCGGCACTTGGTTTTGGTTTCCGTTGCGGATTCTTGGGAATGTTGCATATGGAAATCGTTCAGGAACGTCTCGACCGCGAATTCAATATGGATGTGATCACGACGGTTCCCAACGTTTCGTACCACGGTTTCTCCAAAAAAGAACCAGACACACCGATCTTGATCAACAACCCATCCGAAATGATCGACCCGAATCTTTTAGACAGAGTGGAAGAACCTTATATCAAAGCTTCCATCATTACAAAATCTGATTTCGTAGGCGGTGTAATGACGCTTTGTATCGAGAAAAGAGGCGAGATTGTCAACCAAAGTTATTTGACGGCGGACAGAGTAGAATTGACTTTCAATATGCCATTGGCGGAAGTTGTTTTCGATTTTTATGACCGACTGAAATCTATTTCCAAAGGTTACGCTTCATTCGATTATTCTCCAATCGGGATGCGTGCTTCGAAATTGGTAAAGATGGATATTCTGATCAATGGTGATATGGTGGATGCCTTATCTTCCTTGATTCATGATAGCAATGCGTTTTACATAGGAAAGAGAATGTGTGAGAAATTGCGCGAATTGATTCCGAGACAACAGTTCGATATCGCTGTTCAGGCGGCTTTGGGAGCGAAAGTTATCGCCAGGGAAACCATCAAAGCTTTGAGAAAAGACGTTACCGCAAAATGTTATGGCGGTGATATTTCCAGAAAACGTAAACTTCTCGAGAAGCAAAAAGAAGGTAAGAAGAAAATGAAGCAAATTGGTAGAGTTGAGGTTCCGCAGTCAGCGTTTATGGCTGTTTTGAAACTGAATGACTAGCAATACTGAAACCTTAATATTGAAAAATCCGGAAATCAATTTTCGGATTTTTTATTATGTAATATTATGGTTTTCAGAATTCTTTGTCTTTTTAAAGTTTGCCGTAAGTGAGAGAATCTTGTTTTTTGTAAAATAAATTTCTCTTTTAATATTTATGTATATTTGAGCAAATACAGAAAACACAAATGTTTAAAATTAACTTAACTGCCGTTTTAATGTTCTTTTCTTATTGTTTCAATGCTCAAAAAACAACAAATAGAAACCTGACAACGCCGTTCATCAATACCGAATATATCAGTGGCGCTTTTTCTCCTGTCGTTCTTGGTGGAGACAAAGACTTGTTTCAAATAATAAAAGATAAAGATAGTGAGAAGTATGCTTTATTATTTGAAGAAAGTGAGTATGCATCCGCAAAGCTAAATGATGACACATCTTATAATCATTCTGCCAAATCAACGGCTTTTTTCAGGAGTGTCATTTTTGATAATAAAGAAGATTTACAGCAACTCTATTTGGAAATCGAAAGCTCCTTTAAAGATAATATGGCAAGAAAAGATGTAAAAATAAGTGGGAGCATTATCACAATTTCTTATGTTGAGGTGCCTTTTATTCCGGGTAAAGTAAATATTATAACGACTTTGGATGACGGTAAGAAAACATCTAGTTTTGGACTTTCAAAAAATAGTTGAGAAGATTTGTTTGCATAACTATAAGGACATAGTCCACAGAATTTTTCTGCGGATTTTTTGTTTCGAAGCCCGAAAAGTATAACTTCGTGTATTCATAACGCAAACTTACTATGCAAGATATAAAAGTCGCTGTAGACGCCGTCATTTTTGGATATTTTGATAAAAAAGATTTACAGATTCTTCTTATTAAAAGGAATATTGAACCTTTCAAAGGTGGTTGGGCACTTCCGGGCGGTTTGGTTTTGGATGATGAAAATCTGGACGATGCCGTGAAAAGAGAATTGCACGAAGAAGCGGGCATTAAACCTGACTTTCTGGAACAATTATTCACTTTCGGAAATGTAGGTCGTGACCCCAGAAATCGTGTGGTTTCCATCGCCTATTTAGGTTTGGTCAATCCATCTTATCACGAATTATTTGCAGATTCTGACGCAGACGATGCACAATGGTTCAGCGTGAATCAGCTTCCGGAACTGGCTTTTGACCATCAGACCATTATTGATTTGGCACTAAAAAGACTTCGTACAAAAATCCAATACCAACCCATTGGTTTCAATCTTTTGAATGATGAATTCGTGTTCTCTGACCTCGAAAATCTTTACAAAACCATTATCGGACAAGAAATAGACCGCCGGAATTTCAGGAAAAAAATAATGAGTTACGGACTTCTAAATGAGACTAAAAATTTTAAAAAAGAAGGAAGCGGAAGACCTGGGAAACTATTTACGTTCAACCAAGAAAAGTACAAAGAGCTGGAAGAGCAAAGCTTCTATTTTGAAATTAAATAAAAATTATACCTGATAATCAATTACTTAATTTATTTAGTGTTATTTTTACGCAAATAAATTTCGCTAATTAATTTTAAGCTTATATATTTGTGTAATAATAACACAATTTGAAATATACTTTAGAAAATATAGAAGATGCTGTTCCGTATGGAACGGCGAAAATCTTTTAGGATTTGCGTTGATGAAAGTTCGGGATATATTGAAAGATTAAATCAAAAATGAAACTAAAACTAAAAAACTATAAAGAACAATTAATATATTGGCCACAAAAAGGACATCACATAATGGCTCAATATGATGATGAAAAAGTTATCGTTTACCAATCTTATCGAAAATCAATTGGAGAATTTGCTGTTAAAAATCAATTTTTTGGAGGCGGATTTAGTTTGGAAAGAATGACTTGGATTAAGCCTAATTTTCTTTGGATGATGTACCGAAATGGCTGGGGAACTAAGGAAAATCAGGAATTTGTGTTGACAATTCATTTGAAAATGGATGCTTTTAAAAAATACTTGGCAAACGCCGTTTACTCTTCGTATAATGAATCAATGGAGATTTCCAGAGAGGAATGGGAAAACGCAGTAAAAGAATCTTCTGTCAGACTACAATGGGACCCAGACCACGACCCCTTTGGGAAAAAACTGGAAAGACGGGCTATACAAATTGGTCTGAGGAATGAATTCGCCCAATCTTTCTCCAAAGAAGATATTATATTAATTGAAGATATTTCTGATTTTGTGAAGGAGCAATATCACTTCGTTTTAAATAATGACTTGAATAATCTAATGATTCCCGAAGAAAAACCTTTGCTCTTTGACGATGAAAATTTAAATAAAAAACTAAAACTCAATGAAACCAAAAATTGAATTAATAAAAGGTGACATCACAAAAATAAATACCGATGCAATCGTCAACGCTGCAAATTCATCATTGCTTGGCGGAGGCGGCGTTGATGGAGCCATACATCGTGCAGGCGGAAAGCAGATTTTAGAAGAATGCATGCAGATTAGAAACAGACAAGGCAAATGCAAAACCGGTGAAGCAGTTGCAACTACAGCTGGAAATCTACCTGCAAAATATGTCATTCATACCGTTGGTCCGATTTGGAATGCGGATGAAGATAAATGCGCCAAACTACTTTCAAATTGTTATAAAAATTCGTTGAAATTAGCAGAAAGTCTTGGTGCAAAAACCATTGCTTTCCCAAATATCAGTACCGGCGTTTACCGGTTTCCAAAAGAATTGGCTGCTAAAATTGCCGTTCAGGAAGTTCATAATTTTGAATCTGATGTCATTGAAGAAGTGATTTTTGTCTGTTTTGATGAGGAGAATGAAGAGATTTATAAAAGAATATTCAATTTTGATAATGAAAAATAGTATAAAATCAGGAATTTTCGGAGTTTGTGTGGGCGATGCTTTGGGCGTTCCTGTGGAGTTCAGAAGTCGAGAACAGTTGAAGCGGTCACCGGTTACAAGAATGAGAGCGATGGGAACTCATCGTCAACCTTCAGGAACTTGGAGTGATGACAGTTCTTTGACCTTATGTATAGCAGAAAGTCTAAGTAATGGTTATGATTTGGAAGACATTGCGTTGAAGTTTCTCCAATGGTATAATGAAGAAATCTGGACGCCACACGGCAAAGTTTTCGATATTGGAATAGCAACCAGGCAAGCAATTTACAGAATAAGTAAAGGCGTGATTCCTCAATTATGTGGCGGAACCACTGAGTTCGATAACGGAAATGGTTCTTTGATGAGAATTTTGCCATTGTTATTTTACATTAAGGATTTCCCAATAGAAAAACGTTTTGATAGGGTAAAAGAAGTTTCGTCAATTACGCACGGACATATTCGCTCTGTAATTTCTTGTTTTATCTATTTAGAATTTTTAATTGAGATTTTAAATAAATCAACAAAGATTGAAGCTTATAAAAAAATGCAAATCAAAGTAAAATACTTTCTGGATAATCATCCAATTTGTTCACAAAACGAAATGGATTTCTTCGACAGGATTTTAAAGAATGATATTTCCACTTATCCAGAAGATGAAATTAAAAGTAGTGGTTATGTTCTTCATAGTTTAGAGGCTTCATTGTGGTGTTTTCTCAATTCCGAAAGTTATTCTGAAGCGGTTTTGAAAGCGGTCAATTTGGGTGAAGATACAGATACAACAGGCGCGATTACAGGCGGAATTGCAGGAATCTATTATGGTTTTGAAAATATTCCCGAAGAATGGATTTCTGAGTTGGTAAGGAAAGATGAAATTGAAAAATTATGTTCTAAATTGGAGAATAATTAATGAAATAAAACACAAACAATGACTGAACCAGAAAAGAAAAAAATAAGCAAGCTTCTAAGCTTAATTCTTAGACATCAACCAGAAACCATCGACTTAAAATTGGATGAAAATGGTTGGACAAACGTCGATAAATTAAGAGAAAAATACTCAAAACATAAAATACATTTCACCCTAGAAGAACTCCATGAGGTTGTAGAAACGTATCATAAAAAACGTTTTATTTTCAATAAAGATAAAACCAAAATTAGAGCAAATCAAGGTCATTCGATTGATGTTGATTTGGCATTGAAACCGCAACAACCGCCAGAATTTCTCTATCACGGAACAGCTCAGAATAATATAGATTCAATTTTAAAAAACGGAATTGAAAAGAGAAGCAGACAACACGTTCATCTTAGTTTGGACAGAGAAACGGCGACCAAAGTAGGGATGCGACACGGAAAACCAATTATTTTGACCATCAAAACTGATGAAATGTTTGAAGACGGAATTCTGTTTTATCTTTCTGAAAATAATGTTTGGTTAACGGATTTTGTGGATAAGAAATATATTAAAAAGAATCCGATTTAATCACATAGAACAATTAGTCCACAGAATTTTCTGTGGATTTTTTATTTAAATATTTTTGAGTTTTCTAAATTTGTACAATGAAAAATCTCGTTACTTTCTTACTCTTAATCTCATCTTTCACATTTTCCCAATCCTTACAAATCCCTTTCGAAAAAGGAAACGGCAATCAAACCGTCACTTTCGACGAAATGAGAAATTACTATCAGAAACTCGATAAAGAATTTAAAAGCATCACTTTTCAGACAAAAGGTGAAGATGATAACGGCGCACCAATCGATGTTGTGATTTTCAATCCTACAAATCAAAATTTCGAGGAAGCCAGAAAAGGGAAATCAGTTTTGCTTGTCAATAACGGTATTCATCCAGGTGAACCGGACGGAATCGATGCCACAATGATATTGATGCGAGACTTAGCAACCGGAAAAATAAAAGCACCGAAAAATGTAATCATTGCTGCAATCGCCAGTTATAACATCAGCGGAATGATGAACCGAGGAAGTTTTTCCAGAGCCAATCAAAATGGTCCGGAAGAATATGGTTTCCGTGGAAATGCGAGAAATTACGATTTGAACCGAGATTTCATCAAAACAGATTCAAAAAATTCCAGAAGTTTCCAACAGATTTTCCATTGGCTGAAACCTGATGTTTTCATAGACAATCACGTGAGCAACGGTGCGGATTATCAATATACTTTCACTTATATTTCGACGAACAAAGAACGATTGGGAACTGTTTTGGGCAATTATTTCAATGGCGAAATGCAGAAAACGCTTCTGAAAAATATGGCGAAAAAAGGTGTGATTTCCGTGCCTTATGTCAACATTCACGGTGATGTTCCGGACGGCGGTTTCCCTGCTTTTGTGGATTCTCCGAGATATGCGACAGGTTACACGACGCTTTTCAATTCCATCGGGACGGTTGTGGAAACGCATATGCTGAAGCCGTACAAAGACCGCGTGAAAGTGACTTACGATTATATGGTCGATAACATTAATTATATCGATGAAAACTACAAGACGATTCAGCAAAAACGGGCCGAAAATCTGAAACAATACAAAGTCGGAAACCGATATGCAATTGCCCGGAAACTCGATTCTACAAAATACGAAACGATTGATTTCAAAGGTTTTGAAGCGAAATATAAGCCAAGCGACGTTTCCGGCAAAACCAGACTTTGGTACGACAGAAAATCACCTTTTTCCAATCCTGTGAAATATTACAACACGTACGTTCCGGCAAAAGAAGTCACCATCCCAAAATATTACGTCATTCCACAATCCGAATGGAAAGTCATTGATTTACTGAAACTTAATCAAATAAAAATGATTCCGATAAAACAGGATTCTGCGATTTCGGTGGAAAGTTATAGAATCAAAGATTTCAAAACTGTTCCAAATCCTTACGAAGGTCATTACTTGCATTATGACACATTTGTGACCAAAGATTCTGGCAAAATGAAGTTCCGAGCTGGCGATTTCCTCGTTCCATTGAATCAAGATGGCGTGAAATTTCTATTAGAAACTTTGGAACCGGAAGCGGTGGATTCCTACTTCAACTGGAATTTCTTCGATGCGATATTGGGTCAGAAAGAATATTATTCGCCTTACGTTTTCGAAGATACGGCCAGTAAACTTATGAAAGAAAATAAAGCTTTGAAAACCGCTTTCGAAATGGAAAAATCCATCAATCCAAAGTTGGCTCAAGACGGCGACGCACAGCTGGATTGGGTTTACAAACATTCCAACTACTACGAGAAAACGCATCGGCTTTATCCAATTTTTAGAATTAATTAGAGTTAATGTTTTTAGCAAATAGTCAATCTCTGAAAGATGATTTCAATTAAATTATACATAATTTGATGAAGTGTTAATTATAGCATTTTTTTCTAAGAAATCGTTATATCATGCCATAACAACTTTAATAAAGTAAATACAAAAAAACCGCCTCGATTTCTTCGAGGCGGTTTGATATTATTTGTACAGATAATTAATTATTCTGCAGAAGTTTCTTCAGTAGCAGCTTCTGCTCCACCTTCTGTTACTTCTTCTTCATCGTCATCATCCATAGCTGCAGCAGCATTTTTGCTAGCATTTCTAGACATTTTAACAGCAACAATTACTGCATTGTCTGGGTGCACGAATGAATACTTGTCATTTTTAAGACTTTCTACATAGAATTTGTTACCAATTTTAAGAGAAGTAATATCAACTACGATCTCATCTGGCAAGTTAGCTGGAATAGCTTTTACTTTTAGTTTTCTGTAAGTTTGTCTTAGAACACCACCGGCAACCACACCTTTAGAACGACCTGTAACTCTTACAGGAACTTCCATAACTACTGGTTTGTCATCAGATAATCTGTAGAAGTCTGCGTGGATAATCTTGTCCGTAATTGGGTGGAACTGAATATCTTGAAGAACTGCAGGAATTACCTGTCCGTCAACTTCAATAGATACCGTGTGTGCTTCGGGAGTATATACCAAACCTTTGAACGCTTTCTCCAATGCAGAGAAGTTCAATGGCTCGCCACCTCCGTAAACAACACAAGGAACTAATTCAGCATCACGTAAAGCTTTAGTAGACTTTTTGCCCACGCTTTCTCTTTTTGTACCTTGAATTGTAATAGATTTCATTTTGTATAAAATTATTTTAAGGGTGCAAAGGTATTAATTTTTTTTAAATAATGAACTTATCGCTGATGGATTTGTGCTCGTGTACCATTTTCATCACATCAGCAAACAAATCTGCACAAGATAACACTCTGATTTTTGATGATAATCCTTCCTTCAAAGGAATAGAATCTGTCACAATCACTTCCAATAATTTTGAGTTTTCTATATTCTCATACGCCTTACCGGAAAGAACCCCGTGTGTTGCCATTGCTCTCACAGATTTTGCGCCTTTTTCCATAAGGATGTCAGCAGCTTTGCAAAGCGTTCCGGCTGTATCAATCATATCATCGATAAGAATTACATTTTTATCTTTAACATCACCAATCAGGAACATTTCTTCTATCACGTTGGCTTTTTTTCTTTCTTTGTAAGCGATTACAACATCGGCTCCCAAATGTCCAGCATAATTTTTTGCCCTCTTTGCACCACCCATATCAGGCGAAGCTATGGTAAGATTTTCTAGATTTAAATTTCTGATGTAATCAACAAAAATAGTAGAAGCGTAAAGATGATCTACAGGAATCTCAAAGAATCCCTGGATCTGATCGGCATGGAGATCCATTGTCATAATTCTCGTCGCTCCTGCAGCAGTCAGAAGATTGGCAACCAGTTTTGCGCCGATTGGTGCTCTTGGTTTATCCTTTCTGTCCTGTCTTGCCAAACCATAGTAAGGAATCACAACGGTGATATTTTTGGCAGACGCTCTTTTCGCAGCATCTATCATTAATAATAATTCCAGAAGATTGTCTGCTGGTGGAAACGTAGATGCAATAAGGAAAACTCGTGCTCCTCTTACAGATTGCTCCAACACAGGCTCGAATTCTCCGTCGCTGAAATGTTGAAAATTAATGATTCCAAGTGTTTGCCCGTAGCTTTTGGCAATCTTTTCTGCCAACTCGTGGCTGGTCCTTGTTGAAAATAGATAACTGGCTTGATGATCTGACATTCTTTCTTTACTTTTTTGCAAATTTAAAAAATAATAAAAACTATAAAAGGTGATTTTTATCTATAGTCATAAAAAAAACCAAAATATTTCTATTTTGGTTTTCTATTCTTAACAATATTCGTCGAAAGCCGCCTGAAGGTTTGCCGCAATAGCACCTGCAGGATTTCCTTCAATGTGGTGTCTTTCCAACATATGCACCAACTCTCCGTCCTTGAAAAGTGCTACAGCTGGAGAACTTGGAGGGAATGGCGCCAGCAATCTTCTAGCTTCTGCCACTGCATCCGTATCAAATCCCGCAAATGCTGTTACCAAATGGTCTGGTTTCTTCTCGCCTGTCAAAGAGTATAAAACGCCTGGTCTTGCCGCGCCTGCCGCACATCCGCAAACGGAATTGATTACTAATAAAGTTGTGCCCGATTGTTTAAGTGCCGAGTCAACTTCTGCTGGTGTTGTTAGGTCCTGGAAACCTTTATCTGTAAGTTCTGCCTTCATTGGCAATACTAAATCTGCTGGATACATAATTGATTTGTTTAAAAGTTTAACGTTCAAAGTTTCGTTTGAGTTGCAAATTTAATCATAATTATTTTGCTTGGCTCATCTTTCATTCTATTAAAACCATTCCGAAAATCTATTGGGACATTTTGACCGTAAAATATTAAAATAAAAAACCCAAAATCCTAAGATCTTGGGTTCAAATCAAATCGATATGCATATTTTGTATATCCTTTTTAGGTTGGAAGTTGGAGGATGGGGGTTGGAAGATAGCTTCCGACATCCGACTTCCCGCTTCCAGCAACTTAAGAAAGTAACTTCTTCACCATTTCGGAAATGCTCTTTCCGTCTGATTTTCCGGCCAATGCTTTGGAAGCAACGCCCATTACTTTTCCTAAATCTTTGATGCTTTCTGCGCCGGTCTCAGAAATGATTTTCTTGATTTCCGATTCCAATTCTTCTGCAGTAAGCTGTTGTGGAAGAAACTTCTCAATCACTTTGGATTGCGCTTCTTCTACTTCCGCAAGGTCCGTTCTTCCCTGAGCCGTAAACTGGTCGTAGGAATCCTTTCTTTGCTTAATCATTCTTTGCAAAATTGCAATTTCCTGCTCTGCTGAAACTTCTGCTCCAATCGCTTCTGTTTTCAGCAATAATATTTGCGATTTCACAGCACGAAGAGAATCCAGAGCAACTCTGTCTTTCTCTCTCATTGCGGTTTTTATCGCGTCGTTTATGGTGATTTCTAAACTCATTGTTTTCGTATTAATGTAAAAAGTATTAATGTATTTATGACTGAAAATGCAATATAACTTTTAATCGTTAATACATTTTACGTCAATACACTTGTACAATTTTTAATCTACATCTTTATTAAGAAAACGGTTTTCTCTCAGTTGCATACTTCCGTTATTGTCAGACAAAAATGTGTTGATGTTTTGGTCTGATGCGTTGGCGCCATCGATGATGATGTTCTTTCTTTTGAACGCCGGAACTGTTTCGAAAACATTCTCGTTGTCCAATTGCTGGTAACGGGAATTGAATTCTTTCAACTTGTTTCTTCTGTCCATCGCCTTTGAAGCGGTGTCGGAAGTTTTGTTGAAGAAAGTGAATTCGCCTTCAGTTTCCTGAATTGGCTCTGGTTTTTTTTCTTCAACGATTTCTTCTTTTACTTCTGATGTGAAAGAATAATTGTTAGCTTTTGGCTCCTCAATTTTTTCTTCGATGATTTCATTTACAATTTCTTCTTTAACTTCGGAAATCACTTGTTTTTCGATGACAGGAAATTCCTCTTCCGCTGGAGATTCGTTGATGGTGAAAGTAACTTCAACCGGTTTTTCTACTTCTTCAGTTTTGAAAGACGCTTTTGGCTTGTCCTCTACTTCGAAAGTGAAAGACTGTGGTTCCAAATCAAAGTCGTCAGTTGCATCATCTTCAAAATTGAACAGATTGTACTCCTGTTTTCCATCGTTGTAATCATTAGAATAATCTACGATTTCCTCGTTCTCGATGATTTGAGTTTCAGTCTGCACTTCTTCCACCAAACTTTCTACTAAAGAATTAGTTGGAAAATTAGACGTTCCGAAATCATCCTCATCTTCTAAACGAAAAAAGTTCTTTCCAGATTCTGGCTGAGGTTTTGACTCTTCCTGAAGTCTGCTTTTGAAAGGGGATTCTCTGTTTCTTGAAAACGAATTTGGTCTGTCGTCCAAAGAATATTTAATTGTTTCAGTGGTTCCTGTGTGCTTTTTATCATCGTTAGAAAATCCTGTTGCGATAACCAAAACGCTTACTGCATCTCCCAATTCCTCATCTGTTCCAACTCCAAAAATAATATCAGCCGTGTGGCCAGCTTCTTTTTGAATGTAGTCCATAATCACACCTATTTCGTCCATCGTCACCTCAGAAACACCGCTTCTAATCAACAATAGAACGTTTTTCGCACCTGTGATTTTGTTGTCATTCAACAATGGAGAATCCAATGCTTTTTTCACTGCTTCTTCCGCTTTTTTCTCGCCGGTTGCAACGCCGGTTGACATCAATGCTGTTCCGGAATTCTGAAGGACAGATTTTGCATCACGGAAATCGATATTGACATCGAAATAACCTGTAATCACCTCTGCCATTCCTTTCGCCGCGTTGGTCAAAACTTCATCGGCCTTGGAAAAACCTTGTTTGAAACCAAGATTTCCGAATTGTTGTCTTAATTTATCATTATTGATGACAATTAGTGAATCAACATTATTTCTTAATTTATCAAGACCCAATTCAGCTTGGTCCAATCTTCTTTTTCCTTCAAAACTAAAAGGCACGGTTACGATTCCTACAGTCAGGATTCCCATTTCCTTCGCTACTTTTGCAATCACAGGCGCCGCACCGGTTCCCGTTCCACCGCCCATTCCGGCAGTGATGAAAACCATCTTGGTGTTTTGCCCCATCGCCGCTTTGATTTCGTCGATGCTTTCAATCGCCGCCTTCTCTCCAACTTCCGGGTCAGCACCTGCACCAAGACCTTCTGTCATTGAGATTCCTAACTGAACTTTGTTAGAAACCGGATTGTTGTCCAAAGTCTGTGCATCGGTATTACAGATTACGAAATCTACGCCGTAAATCCCTTTCTCGTACATATGCTTCAAAGCGTTGTTTCCACCGCCACCAACACCAATTACTTTGATGATGGCAGAATTCCCTTTTGGTAGGTCAAAGGAAAAACCTTGTGTATTTGATATATTGTCCATAATGGTATGTTTTTTTTATAGTTGATGATTGATAAATGATAAGTGATGAATCAATCATCGTTTATCAATTATCATTTATGTTTTTTACTCTTCTACTTCTTCAAAGAATTTTTTCACTTTGTCCATCAGTGATTGTCCGAAAGTTGGTCGGTTTTTCTTCACTTCTGCTTTGTGTTTTGCAATTTCTACAATATCATTCTGAATCTGAGGCGTTTGGATTTCCTGAGATTGAGTCTGAGTCTGCGCCTGGATAGCGTTTTCGATTTGAGGTTTCAATTCTTCGATGATTTCTTCCTCTGTCACCAGCATTTTCTTGTCTCGGATTTTCAGACTTTCCATTAACAAACCGATGGAAGTTGCAAATTCCGGACCTTTCAAATATTGATTTTTATCGTTTGCCACATATTCATTAGCAAAACCAATTCTGCTGTCGAAGCCTGTTGTGTAGTTTGCTAACTGACGAAGGTTTCTCAAATTGGAACCACCGCCTGTCAAAACGATTCCGGCAATCAGTTTTTTCTTCTGTTCGAATGCGCCATAAGCTTTCAACTCCGTATTCACCATTTCAAGAATTTCTTCAACTCTTGCATTGATTATTTGAGCCAAAACCTTCAACGAAATCTCTTTATCCGGACGACCGTGCAATCCTGGAATTGTTACATAAGTGCTGTCTTTTTCCAATTCAGGAACAGACGAACCAAATTTCACTTTCAGTTGCTCCGCGTGTTTCTCGATGATTGAACATCCTTCCTTGATATCATCGGTAATAATCCCGCCACCGTAAGGAATCACGCAAGTATGACGGATGATGTTATCTTTGAAAATCGCAATATCCGTAGTTCCACCACCGATATCAACAATCGCAACACCCGCTTCTTTTTCTTCTTTAGTCAAAACCGCTTCGGACGACGCCAAAGGTTCCAAGGTCAAGGCTTCCATTTCCAAACCGGCTTCACGAACGCATCTTGCGATGTTTCTGATAGAACCCATTTGTCCCACCACCACGTGGAAATTGGCTTCCAATCTTTTGCCGTGCATCCCGACTGGTTCCTGGATTTCGCCTTCGGAATCCACTTTATAATCCTGAGGTAAAACGTGGATGATTTCTTCTCCTGGAAGCATCACCAACTTCTTCACCTGGTCTTTTAGTTTTTCGATATCCTCCTCCGTAATGTACTGGTCCGGATGGTCTCTCATAATATAATCCGAATGCTGAAGCGAACGGATGTGTTTGCCAGCAATTCCGACCGTCACTTTGGCGATAGGCACGCCAGCGCTGGATTGTGCTTCTGCCACAGCGGACTTGATGGAGTTGATGGTTTGGGAAATATTATTGACAATTCCTTTGTGAACGCCTAAACTTTTTGCTTTTCCAACTCCCAGAATTTCAATTTTCCCGTGAGCGTTTCGTCTTCCGACAATGGCGACAATCTTGGTTGTCCCAATGTCCAGACCTACTGAATACTCTTGATTTTCCATTATATGTTCGATTTGATTTTTTATTTTTAACGCAAAGTCCGCAAAGTTTTTTTTGATTCTTGCAATGCTTTTAAGTTCGCAAAGACGTAAAACTCATCAAAGACTTTTATATTTAATTATTCTACAAAGACTTTTATATTTAATTATTCTACAACTACTTTTGTTTTTTTCTTTTTATCATTTGTTTTGGAAGTGGTTTCCTTCTTTTTTACAGAAGTTTTCTTTTCCGTTTTCTTCTCTACTTTTTTCGGTTTTGAAGTTTCCTTTTTGGGTTCTGCTTTCTTAACCTCTTTTTTCGGTTCCGGTTTTTTTTCCTTCACCTCTTTCTTTATTGGAGTTGATGCCAACGTATGAGTTTGCGTTTCTTCCGGTTTTTTGATTTCAATTTTTGGTGCATTTCTTAGAATGCTGTCATTTTCTTTGAAATAAGGATTCAGCGTGGTGACAATCTGATTATCGTATTTTAATGAAATCTTCTTGTACTTCTGCGTATTCTGGTCCACCAGATATTTCTCAACAAAGGTTTTAAAACCTCTTACTTTCAAATCGATATTATCGAGGTCACCGATTTCAACTTTGTAATTTCCATCGCTGGTAAGCAAGTTGTAATCTTCTTTTTCTTTTGTGATGCCGATGAAATATTTTTTGCTGAAATCATCTTTGTCAATCTTCTCAATTAAATCTCCTAACGCCTCATATTCCGAAGGTTTCACATCGCCCATTACCAACATACTTGGCAGTGAGAAGTTTTTTGAAATTGGAAACTCAACGCCTTTTTTATCGACATAGAAATCTTTTCCGTCCTTGTTCAACCTGAAAGCTGGAACTCTTTGTTTGATGTCAACATTCAAATTCCCATTCAAGTTCAAATAAACATTGGCGCTGTCCACGAAAGGAATCAGATTGATTTTCTTCTCCAATTCCGGAATGTTGATGTCACCTATTTTTCTAGTCGGATTATACTGTTTCACCAATTCTTTGATGTCTTTCTCATCCACAAAATAAACTGGTGTTTTGCCTTGGTTCATATTGATAGACACGTTTTCCATCTTAGCATCGTTGAAACGCTTCAATGAGAAACTGAGCAGAAATCCAAAAAGGACCACTGTCACGAGTATCTTCAATATTCTCCACTTATTTTTCATTTTTTTATTTGTTGTATTTATGTAAAATGTATTTACGTATTCACGATGGAAGTCATTAATATATTTTACGTTAATACTTTTTTACAATTTCTAAACTCGGAAGCCACTCCACAATGCCGTCATAAAGCGTATCGATGTTTCCGGCTCCGACTGTCAAAAGAATGTCAAATTCCTTTTCTTTTATCAATTCAAAAGTCTCCTGTAATGTGCAGACTTTCTTGTTGTCAATTTCAATTCTGTCCGATAACCACGCCGAGGTGATTCCTTCGTAATTTTCCTGAAGTTCCCTCGCAGGATAAATATCCAAAAGCAAAAGGTCATCAGCTTTTTCCAGACTTCTTGCAAAATCTTCCGCAAAATCTCTCGTTCTGCTGAACAAATGCGGTTGGAAAACCACCAACAATTTCTTCGTCGGATAAAAGGTTTTTATGGAACCAATGACCGCATTCAGTTCTGTTGGATGATGTGCGTAATCGTCGATGTAGATTTTTCCGTTATCAAAAATATGTTTTGTATATCTTCTCTTGATGCCTTTGAAACTCGCGATGGCTTTCTTCAAGGTTTCGAAATCAACACCCAAATTGCTGAGAATTGCCAAAGCAACCGTCGCATTTTCAACATTATGAATTCCTGGGATTTCCCAAACAAAATCATTGATTTCTTCCGTTGGCGTGTGGAAATCGAAGTAGATTTTATCGTGGTCCATTCTCAAGTTATCGGAGTAATAATCCGCTTCCTCGTTCACCGCGTAAGTCAAATGCTCTCTTCCAATCGCAATTCCTTTTCTCACAAACAACTGATTGTCATTCGGAACCAAGGATGCAAATTGTCTGAAACCATCTTCAATCTGAACTCTGTCGCCATAGATATCCAAATGGTCCGCATCAATCGACGTTACAACAGCCCAATCTGGTGAAAGATTCAGGAAACTTCTGTCGTATTCATCGGCTTCAACCACAGAAAACTGGTTTCCGTTATAATCGAAATTCGATTTGAAATTCTCAGAAATTCCACCTAAAAATGCAGATGACGGCAGATTTGCTTCCTTACACAAATGCGCAATCAAAGTGGAAGTTGTCGTCTTTCCGTGTGTTCCTGCAACAGCGATGCAATCTGTGTTTTCGGTTATTAAACCAAGAACTTTCGCACGCTTCAAAATCTCAAAACTTTCGCTGGCAAAATAATCCAGAATCGCCAATTTTTTGATTGCCGGCGTATAAATAACCAAAGTCGATTCTTTGTCGAATGCTACAATTTTCTCATCTATCACATCTTCAAACGAAATATCAATACCTTCAAAACCGAGTTGAGCTGTCAGTTTCGTTGGTGTTTTGTCATAGCCCAAAACGTTTTTGCCGTTCGCGTGAAAAAATCTCGCCAACGCACTCATCCCAATCCCACCGATACCGATGAAATAGAAGTTTTGATATTTATTTAAGATGCTCATTGTTTATAGCGAACTTTATTTTTTTCTTGTTTCAATTATTCTTTCATCACTGAAAACATAAGATGTATCCGGCTTACCAAATAGTTCAACAGACCTGTATTCAACCTTATTATCTCCTACTAATTTATAATTATATACATCTGTAATTCCATCATAATCGTGAAGTTCATAATATTTTCCGTCCTTCGTCCACCATTTCCCATTTTCTGTAGATTGCTCTATTACCTCTCCATCTTTCAAAGCAATGAATAATAAAATGCTCTTCCCATCATCCTGACGACAAGAAATCCAATATTTTGTCATTCCTGCGACCTGCTGGTCAGTTTCTGTTCCCTTCCAGCATCCAATCATTTTAGAATCTAATTTTTGCGCAGAAAATAATGCGGAAATCAAAATAAATAGTCCGAATAATATAGTTTTCATATAGTTAATTGTTTAATATTTTAAAAATCTCATCCACAATTCCTTCCGCTGCTTTTGGCTTTGCAAAAAACTCCAGATTTTTTGACATTTCATTTCTCAGATTCTCATTCTCACAAATCTCGGAAAGCGTGTTCCAGAATTTATCCTTCATCTCAGAATCTTTGACCATTCTTGCCGCATTTTTCTCAACCAAGATCAAAGCATTTTTGGTTTGATGGTCTTCTGCAGCAAACGGAAACGGTACCAATAAAACCGGTTTTTTCGCAACAGCCAATTCTGAAATAGCGATCGCGCCTGCTCTGGAAACTATTACATCCGCCGCCGAATAAGCCAAAGCCATATCAGAAATAAATTCCTTAATCTGGATGGAAGCTGGAGGTTGGATGCTGGAAGTTATCTCCGCAAAATCTGTTTTTCCAGTTTGCCAGATGAGTTGGTAATCTCTTTCTTTTAATTTATCTAAATTATCTTTCCAACCGTTGTTCAAAGTTCTGGAACCGAGTGAACCACCGACTGAGAGAATTGTTAATTTATTTTTATCCAAGCCTAATTTTTCCTTAGCCAAATCTCTATCAATCAAATCTGTGATGATGTTTTGACGGATTGGATTTCCTAAGAAATAAGTTTTCGTTCCTGAGAAAAATTTCTCCATATCAGGATAAGCCGTAAAAACTGCTTTCGCTTTTTTCGCATTGAAAACATTGGTCTTTCCAGGCAAAGAATTCTGTTCCTGAATGAAAGTTGGAATTCCCATTTTCGCAGCGATGTACAACGCTGGCCCGCTTGCAAAACCTCCCGTTCCAACCGCAAAATCCGGTTTGAAATCCTTGATGATTCTTTTCGCTTTCAACAGACTCGAAATCACTTTTAACGGAAGACCAATATTTTTAAGAAGATTTCCTCTGTCGAATCCGGCGATGTTCAAACCTTCAATTTTGAATCCGGCTTGAGGCACTTTTTCCATTTCCATCTTTCCGTTGGCACCAATGAACAAAAACTCAGCATCGGGAAATCTTTTCTGGATTTCCTGAGCAATCGCAACCGCCGGAAAGATGTGTCCACCAGTTCCGCCGCCGCTTAATAATATTTTTAGTTTTTTGCTCATTTAAGCAATATCATTTATTTCTTCCAAACTTTGTCTTTTGCCCAGACCTTCTTCGTCATAAACCTGGATTCTGGAGCTAACATTCAGAATAATTCCTAACTGAATGTAGGTTACCAACATCGATGTTCCTCCGTAGCTTATCAATGGCAAAGGCTGACCGGTGACCGGAATTAGATTCACGGCCACTGCTATATTTACTGTTAGCTGAATGAAAATCATTAATCCAATCGCCAACACGAGCAACGAGCCGAAGAACGCGGGCATCTTACTGGCAATCATTACGATCCTGATTATCATTATCATATAAAGGCTTATCAAAACAAAAGCGCCAATCCAGCCGTATTCTTCCACAATAATTGCAAAAATAAAATCCGAAACCGATTGCGGTAGAGTCTGTTTCAAAGCACTTTTTCCTGGTCCAATCCCGTTGAAGCCACCGTGAACAATCGCCGCTTTGGCTTGCATCACCTGATAATTTTTTGCCTTTATACTTTCGTCCTCGACGTCTGCATTTTTCTTGGAACTGGTAAAGGTTTCTATACGGCTCATCCACGTATGGACACGGTTTCCACCAATCAGATTTGTATTGAGTGTGACCAGTAGAAACATCACCACAAACACTACGGACAACGAGATAAATCCTGCAACATACTGCCAAGCCAATTGTCCAACAATCAAGATTGCGATTGAAACCATCAAAATCATCAAAGCTGTGGAACCGTTGTCTTTTGCCACCAAGCCGAACACAATTAATATCGGTCCGAAGATGTAAAAAATGTTCTCAATCGGTAATCTCTCTCTCTTGATTTTCTTGGTCAAATATCTGCAGAGATAAATGATCAACATCAAATATGCGAAGGATGACGGCTGAAACGAAATCGGTGTTCCCGGGATCTTGAGCCAACGTGATGCACTCGCACCTTCGATCTTTTGTCCTGTGAACATCGTGACCAAAAGCAATCCAATCGTGAATAAAAGTAATATGGAACTTAATTTACCGATATATTCGTACTTCACCGTTCCTACAAAACGCATAATTCCCAAACCGATCAAAACGAAAATAATATGTTTGAGAACGTGACCCGTTGTGGTTCCATTGTTGACAATATATTCCAGATTCGAACTTGCGGAATAAACCGGAAATACCGAAAGCAGGGAGATCAAAATGATCACCGACCAAAGGACCTTGTCTCCTTTCAGCAGTTCGAATTTGTTGTCTGTCGTTTGTTCCATTTTATTTTACGATTAGCTGATAGCCATTGGCTTTTCGCTTTTTAACACTTCATTTTTGAATTGATTGCCTCGGTCTTCATAACCATTGAACAAATCAAAACTTGCACAACAAGGCGACAGCAAAACGATGTCTCCTTTCTCTGCCACCGATTTGGAAACTTCTACTGCTTGCTGCATACTGGAAGTGTCATAAATCTGCGTTTTCTTGCCTTTGAAAAAATCAATAATTTTTTGATTATCAATTCCTAAGCAGACAATTGCCTTTACTTTTCTTTTAACTAAGTCTTCAATTTCTGTATAGTCGTTTCCTTTGTCTTTTCCGCCGACAATCCAAACGACAGGTTGTTTCATACTTTCCAAAGCGAAATATGTTGCATTCACGTTGGTTGCCTTGCTGTCATTGATGAATTTCACACCGTTGATTTCGGAAACGGGTTCCAATCTGTGTTCAACCGCCTGGAAAGTCATCAATGAATTTCTGATACTTTGATTGCTGATTTCCAATAATTTACCAGCGATACTTGCCGCTAGGCTATTGGCAACATTATGTTTTCCCAGCAAAGACAATTCGTCGATATTCATCGTGAAACCTTCGTTGATATTGACTACAAAATTCTCATCAATTGAGAATGCTCCTTTTTCTAATCTTTCATTCAATGAAAATGGAACTTTGGTCACTTTCAAATCGAGTTTTCCAAGGATTGATTTGCTCATTTCGTCATCTTTGTTGTAGATGAAAAAATTGTTAGCTTCCTGATTTTCAGCAATTCTGAATTTAGCCAAAGCATATTCTTCATAATTGTAATTGTACTGATCCAGATGGTCCTTAGACAAATTCAACAACAAAGAGATGTATGGTCTAAAGTTTTGAATATCATCCAATTGGAAACTACTTACTTCCAAAACATAATAATCGAAATTCTCCTCAGCAACCTGTTTGGCAAAACTTTTACCTATGTTTCCTCCCAATCCAACGTTGAAACCGTCTTCTTTCAAGATATAATAAATCAGAGAAGTCGTTGTCGTTTTTCCGTTGCTTCCTGTAATCGCAATGATCTTTGCATCTGTAAACTCAGAAGCAAATTCAATCTCAGAAGAAAGTCGAATTCCCTTTTCCTGAATCTTCAAAATCATCTCGGCTTTTTTCGGAATTCCGGGGCTTTTGATAATCCAGTCGGCATTCAGGATTTTTTCCTCAGAATGTTTTCCGTCTTCATAATCAACTCCCAGATCGTCCAGCTCTTTTTTGTAGTTCTCACGAATCATTCCCATATCCGAAAGGAACACGTCAAAGCCTTTAGCCTTCGCCAAATATGCTGCGCCAACACCGCTTTCTCCGCCACCAAGTATTACTACTCTCATTTGTAATTGATTAAGAGATTTAAAGATTAAGAGATTTTGTAATTTCTTAATTCCTTAATTTCTCAATTGTTTAATTTAAAGTTACCTCGTTTTTAAAGTGATCAAACAAATGATTGCCAGCATTACACCTAAGATTATCATTCGGTTTACGATTTTACTTTCGTGGAAACCCTCCTTCTGATAATGGTGGTGAAGCGGTGACATTTTGAATAATCTATTGTTCTGGGCATATTCCAGCCCGTATTTTCTCTTTCTGTATTTGAAGACCCAAACCTGTAGAATCACGGATAAAAGTTCTATCAGGAAAACGCCGCACAAAACTGGAATCAATAATTCTTTTCTAAGGATAATTGCCAAAACTGCGATCACACCTCCAAGCATCAAACTTCCTGTATCGCCCATAAAAACCTGCGCAGGATAAGTGTTGTACCAGAAAAATCCGATGACTGCTCCAACTAATGCAAGTGCAAAAATGGTCGTTTCTCCCATATGCGGAAGGAACATAATATTCAGATAATCAGCGAAAATAATGTTTCCAGAAACGTAAGCGAAAAATGCCAACGTAAGCAAAATGACGACGCTGGTTCCGGCTGCTAAACCGTCAATTCCGTCGGCGATATTGGCACCATTTGAAACAGCTGTTACAATGAAAATCACAATCGGAATAAAAACGATCCAAGCCCATTCGTGTGCTTTCGCATCATCCATCCAGAATAAAATTCCGCTGTAATCGAACTCGTTATTTTTTGTGAAAGGAACGGTAGAAACAGGAATTTTTTCCTCATCCATGAAGTTTTGTTCGACATTGTTTCTATTGATAACTGTTGCGTCCGCATATTTTCTCTTAACCTCGATATCCGGATGGAAATACATTGTAACTCCGACAATTAAACCTAAACCAACTTGTCCAATTACTTTAAATTTCCCACTCAATCCATCTTTATTTTTTTTGACTTTCTTCAAATAATCATCAAGAAAACCGATTGCACCCATCCACAAAACTGAAATAATCAAAAGAACGATGTAAACGTTCGTAATTCTGGTAAACAATAAAACAGGTATAATAGTCGCCAAAATGATAATCAAACCACCCATTGTAGGTGTTCCTTCTTTCTGCTTTTGCCCTTCCAGACCGAGGTCTCTCACCAATTCTCCCATTTGTTTTTTTCTGAGGTAATTGATAATCTTTTTCCCGTAGGCCATCGCAATAATCAGCGAAAACAAAACTGCCATCGCCGCGCGGAAAGAAATGTACTTGAACAAGTTCATTCCCGGAACGTGGAATCCGTGAGCGGTTAAATATTCGTACAGATAATACAGCATATTTTCTTATTTTCCCATTAATTGTAATAGTTCTCTAATCGTCTCTTTGTCATCAAAATGATGTTTCACGCCGTTGATTTCCTGATAGGTTTCGTGGCCTTTACCAGCTATGACAACGATATCTTTTGGCTCAGCAAATTTGATGGCCATTTTTATCGCTTCTCTTCTGTCCGGAATCGAAGTGTATTTGCTGAAATTCTGAGGCTGGATTCCCGCTTCAATTTCTTTGATGATTTGCGCCGGGTCTTCCGTTCTCGGATTGTCCGAAGTTATGATTGCCAAAGTCGATTTCTTGGTCGCAATGTCTCCCATTTCCGGACGTTTGGTTTTGTCTCTATCGCCGCCGCAACCGAAAACACAGATTAATCTTTCGTTTTTGGTTCTGATTTCATTGATGCTGTCCAATACATTTTCCAATGCATCCGGCGTGTGAGAATAATCAACAACGAAGAAAATTCCGCCGTTGGATTTTATCGTTTCGAAACGGCCATTCACGCGTTGAAGAACAGAGATCGCCTGCAAAACCTCATCTTCATTCATTCCTAACTCTAAAGCAATTCCGTAAGCTAAAAGTAGATTTGAGGCGTTGAATTTTCCGGTCAAAGTTGTCCAGAATTCTTTATTATTAAAGTTCAGCAACATTCCGTTGAAGTCCACTTCCAGCACTTTTCCGTGGAAATCTGCCATTGTTTTCAAGGCGAAGGTTTTCTTTTTCGCTTTTGTATTTTGAAGCATTACCGAACCGTTTTTGTCATCAGCATTGGTGATGGCAATTGCAGAATCTTCCAACTCGTCAAAGAATCTTTTCTTTGCGTAGATGTAATTTTGGAAAGTCTTGTGATAATCCAAATGGTCGTGCGTGATGTTCGTAAAACCAGCCACTTTGAAGTGTAAACCTTCCGTTCTGTTTTGAGAAATCCCGTGAGAACTCACTTCCATAAAAGCATATTCACAACCGATTTCGACAGCTTTCGCCAACATTTGATTTAATCTAATAACATCCGGCGTTGTGTGAGTTGATGGGATAATTTCGTCTCCGATTCTATATTCAACAGTCGAAATCAAAGCCGATTGATATCCCAAAGTTTTGAAAATATCAAACAACAAAGTCGTCACCGTCGTTTTTCCGTTGGTTCCGGTAACGCCGATTAATTTTAATTTTTCAGAAGGATTTCCGTAAAAATTAGAAGCCAAATGCCCTAATGCTTTTGAAGAATCTTCAACTTTAATGTAAGTAATATTGTCATTAATTTGTGAAGGCAATTCTTCACACACAATCACTTTCGCACCTTTCTCGATGGAAGAATTGATGTAAGAATGCCCGTCGGAAACTGTTCCTTTCAACGCTACATACAAAGAATCTTCAACAACTTTTCTGCTGTCGAAAACCAATTCCGACACTTCGACTTCGCTAAGTGCACAAGTGGAGATTGTTTCCAAAACCTGGATTCTTTGTAATAATTTTTCTAAATTCATATTCATTAATAGGATTATATCCTATTCTTTATTAAATCGTATTTTCAAGACTTTCTATTAATCTTAATTCTGAAGTTCCAGATATATTCTCTGATTTTTTCCGATGTAAGCGCCTTCCGCTGGAAACTGTCCTTTAATTTTACCAACACCCTTATAATCAACTCTGTAACCCATATTTTCCAATTGCGGAATAATATTTTTACCGATCATTCCAACCACATTCGGCATTGAATCTTTTCTGACATTCAGTTTCACACTTGGAACAACCATTTTGTTGAGGTTGACTTTATGCTCCACCAGCATTTCTTTCTCAACATTTAAAGGTGTTTTCAAAAATGTCTTCCCTGCAATCTCTTTGAAAACCGGTGCTGAAACCGAGCCTCCATAAAATCCTTTCGAAGTATCTGGCTGATTGACAACTACAAAACAAGTATACTTTGGATTGTCCGAAGGATAAAATCCAGCAAACGAAGCCTGATATCTCATTGGTCCGGGAAGCCAATATAAAATTCTGGCGGTTCCTGTTTTCCCTGCGATTTTTAAATTTGGTGTATAAATACTTTTCGCTGTTCCTTTCTCAACAGCTTTGGTCAAAGCACTTGTCATCATTTGAATCGCTTTGTCCGATGCCATTTTTTTGACCATCACTTCCGGTTTCGCTTCGTATAGAGTGTTTCCGTCTTTCATTATTTTATCAATGAAAAGCGGTTTTACCATTTTGCCTTTGTTGGCAATTCCGTTATAGAACGTGACCAATTGTAACAATGGAAAACTTGATGAATAACCATAAGCCAGAGATGCCAAAGTTGCTTTGTTCCATCTTTTGCTTTGCGGCGTTTGGATGGACGGCTTTGCAATTCCGGGTAATTCGATCTGCATTTTGTCAAACATTTTCCAGCGTTTCAAATGATCGATGAAAACTTCCGGCTTATCTGCATAATGTGTTGTGATTAATTTCGCTGCGCCAACATTGCTGGATTTTGCCAAAACATCACTCACATCATAAGTTCCGCCGCCGTGACCGTCTGTGATTCTTTGTCCTGCGTAATTCCAGATTCCATTTCCGATATTGACTTTCGTATTTTCATCAATGAAACCGTCATCCATTGCAGCCAAAAGTGACACGGTTTTGAAAGTCGAACCTGGCTCCTGCGCATCTTTTACGGTGTAATTGTAAGCATCAACGTACATTCCCGGCTCGGTTCTTCTAAGATTTACCATTGCCTTTACTTTTCCTGTTGCCACTTCCATCACAACAACACTTCCGTGGTCTGCGTCAAATTTTATCAGTTGATTTTCCAAAGCCGAATGCGCAATATCCTGAATCCTCAAATCCAAAGTCGTATAAACATCCTGACCATCAATTGGTTCCTGAACTTTCCAGTAATCAATTGGTTTCCATTGAGATGAATTAATTCTCTGCTCCAATCTTTTTCCGTCGATTCCAGTTAAAAATTTACTAAAGGCGCCTTCCAGTCCGGATTTTGATTCGCCATTATCAGCGCCAATTGTTCCTGAACCAATTTGAACGGTTGCCAACTCGCGGTGGAAATTTCTTTCTACGATGAAACCGCCTTTATTTTTTCCTTTGTTGAAAATTGGGAAATTACGGATCCTGTCGTATTCATCGAAGTCAAGACCTTTTGCGAGAAGATAATATTGATTGTTCTTCGTGTTTTGGGCGTCTAATTTTGCTCTGAAATAACTTCTCGGCTTGTCAAACATTTTGCTAAGAGAATCGGTTAATGCCGCTACATTATTGGAATAAATCGTGTCTCTCATCGACTTGAAATCCAGATAAACATCGTAACGCATCACCGTCGTCGCCAAGATGGAACCGTCTGATGCGTAGAGATTTCCACGTGCCGCTTTCAGTTTGGCTTCGCGGTAGTTTTTGCTGATGTAATTATCCTCAAACTCCTGAACATTGGTATTTTGAAGAACCAAAATTCTACCCAAAAACACTACAAACAAAACGAAGGCACCTAAAACAAAAAGGTAGCCCCACTTGAGTGCGTTGGCCCGTTTCTTTTCGTAATCGTTATTTTGACTTCTCATTTGTACTGTCTAATTTTATCAATAATTTGAGTGGATGGCTATCCAAACTTACCAGTGAATCCTCTACCATTTCTTTTCCCAGTTCGGATTCCATTCTTATTTTTATCAGCCTGCTTTGTGCGTAAGCATTTCTGGATTTGTACTCTTCTGTTTCTTCCTTCAGTTTATTAACCGTTTCAATTTTTGTATTAACGTGGTGGTTTGTATAAATCATCACCAGCAACAATCCGAAAATGAACAGGAAATATTTATAATGCGCTCTTACCTCATCCCTATTAAGAAAATTCCCTTTTATGATGTCCATAAAAGTTAATTTCTTCTGTTTGCTTTGAGTTAATTTTGCCATTTTTTATTTAGTTTTTTGTTTATTGTCTTTAGTTTTTGGCTGATTCTAAAAGCCAAAAACCATTAACCAAAAACTATATCTTTATTCCTATTCTCATTTTTGCGCTTCGTGCGCGTGAGTTTTCTTCTATTTCTTTATCGTCCGGGATGATTGCTTTTGTCTTTAACAATTCAAAAGTTTTCTTGTAATTCCCATAAATATCTCTTGCCGGTTCACCTTCGAACATTCCGTTTTTCAGGAAACGTTTTACCAATCTGTCTTCCAATGAATGGTAAGAAATCATCACCAATCTGCCTTCCGGCTTTAAAACTTTGTAAGACTGAACCAATAATTCCTTCAACACTTCCAATTCCTGATTGACCTCAATTCTAATCGCCTGAAAAATCTGAGCGAAGAATTTATTTTGTTTAAAAGCCGGGATATAACTGAAAAGTGATTTCAATTCATCCGTCGTGTTGATTTTTTTAGTTTTTCTGTGATGAACTATTTCTCTGGCCAACTTTCTGGACTCTCTCAGTTCTCCATAATTGTATAGCACATTCGCCAAATCTTCCTCTTCATATTCATTGATGATTTTCTTGGCATCAAGACCTTGCATTACATTCATTCTCATATCCAGAGGTGCATTGCTCCTGATGGAAAATCCACGTTCCGCCTCATCAAACTGATGGGAAGAAACACCCAAATCTGCCAAAATCCCATCAACGCCAGTCACGCCGTAAGCCAACAATGAATTCTCCAAAAACCTGAAATTCTGATTAATCAAAGTAAATCTCGGGTCGTCAATCGTATTTTTCAAAGCATCCAAATCCTGGTCAAAAGCAAACAATCTCCCTTTGTCCGAAAGTCGGCTGAGAATCTCACGGGAATGTCCGCCACCACCGAAAGTGCAGTCCACGTAGATGCCGTCCGGATTGGTTACCAGACCATCTACACTTTGTTTCAGCAAAACTGGATTATGATACATATTTTAGGTTTTTGTATTGATGCCAAAAGTATTTACGTATTAATGATTCGGATTCGTGAATACATTTTACATTAATACTTTTTACAAATTTTGATTATTATTTTCGTCCAGATTTCCCATAACATCTTCTGCGAGGTTTGCGAAATCAATTTCACTTACTGCGATGACCTGTTCGTAAGATTCTTTGTCCCAAATCTCGAAGAGTTCGCCGGCACTTGTAATGACGATTTCCTTGTTGAGATTGGCAAACTGCGTCAGATCTTTGCTGATTTGCAAACGTCCGACGTTGTCCATCTCCACGGTTTTTACACCAGCGGTAAACATTCTGATGAAATCCGCATTTTTCTTGACGAACCGATTGAGTGCATTTATCTTTGCCATCAATCTGTCCCAAGGCTCCATCGGGTAAACTTCCAGACATTTTTGAAACACCGAACGCTTGACGATAAATGACTCACCTGCAAAGTGTTCCATCTGCTTCGTAAGCGAAGCAGGCAGTTTGATGCGCCCTTTGTCATCAATTTTACACTCGTATGTTCCAATGAAGTTTTTCATTTGGAGCAAATTTATATAAATTTCTACCACATTTTACCACTTTTGCCCACAATTGTACTTAATGTTTATAACTTTTTGGTTTCAGGGCTTTCTTGGCTAATGATTTGATTTAAAATCGATTAAAATGAATTATTGAGAATTCCTTTATCATAAAGGCTTTTCTTTGAGTGGTTTAAAAAAATCGGTTTAAAATTGTCCATTATTTAAAATCATTCTAAACCCAAAATCAAATCCTTATATTTGTTATATGAATTACTTGGACGCACTTAACTGGCGATATTCTGTGAAAAAATTTGACGGAAAGAAGATTCCGTCGGACAAACTGAATTCCATTTTGGAAGCTGGAAGATTGTCAGTCAGCTCACAAGGACTTCAGCCGTATCATCTTTTGGTGGTGGAGAATGATGAGACGATTCAGAAACTGATTCCGGCATTTTACAATCCGTCGCAGATTTCTACGTGTTCGCATTTGATTGCTTTGGTTTCGAAGACCAATATCAATAAGGAATATGTCGATAATTATTTTAGTCATATAATTAATGAGCGAGGCGTGACTTTGGAACAATTGGTGGCTTTTAGGAATAATATCAATTCGCAATTGGAAAATCAAACTTCTCAGGAAATGGAAAGTTGGTCGGAAAAACAGAGTTATATCGTTCTTGGTTCTTTGATAATGGCTTCGGCACAGGAAAATATCGACAGTTGCCCGATGGAAGGTTTCAGACAAGACATTTTGGAAGACGTTTTGAAAATCGATAAAGAAAGTGAGAAAATCGCTGTCGTTTTGACTTTAGGTTACAGAGCGGAAGATGATAATTTCCAAAACTTCAAAAAAGTGAGAAAACCTGCGGATAAGTTCATCAAATTCTTATAACTTTATTCTTTTGAATTTCCTCAGATATTTTTGAGGGCAGTAATTATTATTTATGATAAAAACAGACGTTCTCGTAATCGGTTCCGGAATTTCAGGCCTTTCTTATGCCATCAAAATCTCCGAACAATTGCCAGACACCAAAATCATCATCGTGACAAAAGGTAATGAGGATGAGAGCAATACAAAATATGCACAAGGCGGATTGGCCGTTGTCACAGATTTTTCCAAAGATAATTTTCAAAAACATATAGACGACACGTTGCGAGCCGGCGATTACATCAACGACCCGGAAATCGTGAGAATGGTGGTGGAAGAAGCGCCACTCAGATTCAATGAAATCGTGGAATGGGGCGCGAAATTTGACCAAGAGAAAGGTCAATATTCACTCGGAAGAGAAGGCGGACACACGGAAAACCGAATCGTTCACCACAAAGATATCACAGGTTTTGAAATCGAAAGAGCACTTTTGGAAACCGTCAACAATTCTCCGAATATCGAAATGTTGGCGCATCATTACGTCATCGATTTGATTACGCAACACCACGTTCCAAATAAAAAATTCGAAAAGGAAAACCTCGATTGTTACGGCGCTTACGTCCTCGACGAGAAAAATAAAAAAATAAAAAAAATCACTGCAAAAATTACTTTGGTTGCAACCGGAGGCGCAGGTCACGTTTATAAAAACACGACCAATCCAATCATTGCAACCGGAGACGGAATTGCCTTTGTTCACAGAGCGCACGGCAAGGTTTCGAATATGCAGTATTACCAGTTTCATCCAACGGCGATGTACTCCAAACGAGACGGAATGTTGTTTCTAATTTCCGAAGCCGTTCGTGGCGATGGCGCAAAACTCAGAACAAAATCCGGCAAACCTTTTATGCAGAAGTACGATGAGCGCGAGGAATTGGCTTCCCGTGACATCGTTGCAAGAGGAATTGACAATGAATTGAAAATCAGCGGAGACGATTATGTTGGTTTGGATTGTCGAGAAATGGACAAGGAAAAATTCATCCATCACTTCCCGAATATCTACAAAAAATGTATGGATGAAGGCATTGACCCAATGAAGGAATTAATCCCAGTAGTTCCGGCTTGTCATTACTTAATGGGCGGAATTGATACAGATAAAAACGGACAATCATCCATCAAAAATCTTTTTGCTGTTGGAGAATGTACTAATTCAGGGCTTCACGGCGCCAATCGCTTGGCTTCGAATTCCTTATTAGAAGGTTTGGTTTTTGGCCACAACGCGGCGATGAAAACGGTGGAACTTTTGAAAGAAAATGATTTCAACTTCGGCGACCTGAAAGCTGTTCCGGAATGGAATGAAGAGGGAATGAAAATGATGGACGAGATGGTTCTCGTGACCTACCTCAGAAAGCAACTTCAGGAAATGATGAGCGATTTGGTTGCGATTGTGAGAAGCAATGCGAGACTGGAATTGGCCAAGAAAAAACAGCGCGAAATCTACGAAGCTGTTACGGAACTTTATAATTACTCCATCCTTTCGCCACAACTTTCGGAATTGAGGAATCTTGTGAATATTTCTTATTTGATTATCAAGCAATCTCTGGAAATGAAAGAAAATAAAGGTGCTTTTTACAATAAGGATTTGGCTACGAAACCGCTTTTGATTAATGAGTAATTGAAATATGCTTAAGGGAAACAATGAACAATACTTCCGTTGGATTTCAGATTTGAAACAGAAAATCCAGCAAAGTCAAATCAAAGCGGCCATTCAGGTGAATTCTGCTTTGATAGAGATGTATTGGGATTTGGGAAAGGAAATTTCGGAAAGGAGTTTTGAGAATACTTATGGTTCGGGATTTTTCAAGCAATTGAGCAATGATTTAAAAACTGAATTTCCTAAGATTAAAGGTTTCTCCGAGAGCAATATAAAACTCTTTGAAAGATTCTATTTATTTTATTATCAAGAACTTACAAATCAGCAACAACTTGTTAACGATTTCAAAAGTGATGATAACTCAAATCTCCAGCAAGTTGCTGTAGAATTTAAAAGTGAGGAAAATCAAAATCGGCAACAACTTGTTGGCGAATTCCCTCAGAAACTTTTTTTAATTCCTTGGGGTCATCATATTCAGATTTTTACGAAATGTAAAAACGTACAGGAAGCAATATTTTACATTAATAAAACCATAGAAAACGGTTGGAGCAGAGCGGTTCTGTTGAATATGATTTCTGGAAATCTCTACCAATCTCAAGGAAAAGCGATTACCAATTTTTCTAAAACCCTTCCTGACTATGATAGCGAGCTGGTAAAGCAAACTTTGAAAGACCCTTATATTTTCGATTTCCTTAATATAAGTGAAAATTTCAAAGAGCGGGAATTGGAAAATGCGTTGATTGATAATATTCAGAAATTCTTAATTGAACTGGGAAATGGTTTTGCGTTTGTTGGTAAGCAAGTGGAAATGAAAGTCGGGAACCAAAGTTTTTTCTTAGATTTACTTTTCTATCATATTAAATTAAAAAGATACGTTGTCATCGAACTGAAATCTGGAGAATTTGAGCCAGAGCACGCAGGAAAACTCAATTTTTATGTAACGTCTGTCGATAAGCAATTGCGTGATGAAAATGATAATGCGACGGTTGGATTGATTATTTGTAAAACGAAAGACGACATCATTGCAGAATATTCTTTGACCAATTTGCACAAACCTTTGGGAATCTCTTCCTATGAATTAAGAAAAATCTTACCCGATAACTTTAAATCTTCCCTGCCGAGCATCGAAGAAATTGAAAATGAACTTAATAAAAACATCAACACAAAATGAAAAGACCAGCATACGCCAGCGATAAAGTTTTAAAGGAATTCATCAGAACCGCTCTGGAAGAAGACATCCAAAACGGTGACCACTCTACGCTTTCCACCATTCCAAAAGATTTGGAGCAGAAAGCGCAACTTATAGTAAAAGAAAATTGCATTCTGGCTGGAGTGGAATTGGCGGAAATTATTTTCAAGAATTTTGATAAAAATTTGAAAGTTGAGGTTTTCATCAAAGATGGAGAATCTGCAAAAAAAGGCGACACCGCTTTCATCGTAACCGGAAAAGCTCGCTCGATTCTATCAACAGAAAGATTGGTGCTGAATTGTATGCAAAGAATGAGTGGAATCGCAACAATGACGCACGATTGGGATTCCCGATTAATAGGAACCAAAACAAAACTTCTTGATACCAGAAAAACCACGCCGAATTTCCGGGTTTGTGAAAAATGGGCAGTATCTATTGGTGGCGGAACCAATCACAGATATGGATTGTACGATATGATAATGCTGAAGGACAATCATGTCGACTACAACGGAAGCATCACCAACGCTGTAAAAATGGCAAAAGACTATGTCAAAAAAAACAAACTGAAACTTAAGATTGAAGTCGAAACCAGAAACCTCGAAGAAGTAAAAGAAGCTGTAAAATCGGGTGCTGACAGGATTATGTTTGACAATATGCCAGTGGAAATGATGACAGAAGCGGTAAAAATCGTCAATGGAAAATCAGAAACCGAAGCTTCCGGCGGAATTACACGTGACGTGTTAAATTCGGTGGCGAAAACTGGGGTAGATTTTATCTCAGCGGGTGCTTTGACCCATTCTTCGAGCAATATCGACCTGAGTCTCAAGGCGTTAAAAATTTAACACTATATTAACAGAACCTATTGATTTTTTTAAGACTTTTGCGGCATAAATCTTAAAGAAATGAAAATGTTATCGAAAAAACCGGCATTAGTCCTTATGCTGACGATGAGTACGGCAAGTTTTTACTTTGCCCAATCTACTCAAGATACACTTAGCAAAGACACTAGCATTGATGAAGTAGTGTTAACTGGCGTTGCTGATATTGCAAAAGACAGAAAAACGCCTGTTGCTGTTTCTACAATCAAAGAAGCACAAATTGTTGAAAAAATGGGAAATCAGGAATTCCCTGAGATTCTGAACACTACACCTTCCGTATATGCTACAAAAGGTGGTGGTGGTTTTGGAGACTCAAAAATGAAAATCCGTGGTTTCGAACAGGAAAACATTGCTGTAATGGTAAATGGTATGCCTGTAAATGATATGGAGAATGGTGCTGTATATTGGAGTAACTGGCTTGGTCTTTCTGACGTTACATCATTTATGCAGGTACAGCGAGGATTAGGATCGTCTAAGCTTGCAATTGCATCAGTTGGAGGAACTGTTAATATCCAGACAAGAGCCGCCGACAAAAAAGAGGGAGCTATTGTTTCTGTTGGTGTTGGTAATGATGACTACCACAAATCTCTATTTGCTTACAATACAGGTAAATCTGAAAAAGGATGGGCATCTTCATTCTTACTAAGCAGAACTGCCGGATCTATGTATGCGAATGGAACTGAATTCGAAGGATATAACTATTACTTTGCACTAGGTTATCAAAAACCAGGTGGTAAGCACGATTTCCAGTTTACTATAACTGGAGCTCCACAATGGCACAACCAGAGATCTAGTTATGTTCCAATTTCAAATGCTATTTTGTTTAATCCTGATAAAGATGGAACACCTAACATAAAATATAATTCCGATTGGGGCTATAGAAATGGAGAGGAATTCTCTAATAGAGTTAATTATTATCACAAGCCTGTAATGTCCTTGAACTGGGATTGGAAAATGAGCGAAAAATCCAAATTGAACTCAGTGTTCTATGCGTCATTTGGTAGAGGTGGTGGTACAGGAGACTTAGGTACTGTAAAAGTAGGAAATACTACTTATAGCAATCTTAATGCTTTCCCAAGAACAGCAGATGGCCTGATCAATTTTGACGGTTTGTTTGCAGCCAATGCAGCAATAGACGCAAATAGCGCAGCAGCAAGAAGCACAATGGTAAGAAGATCTTCTATCAACTCTCATAACTGGTTTGGAACGATCATCAGCTTCAATCATAAAATTAATGATAATTTGAACTTCACAATTGGTACGGATGATCGTTACTATTACGGATATCACTATCAGGTAGTTTCTGACTTCTATGGCGCCAATGGTTACAAAGATATTACCAACCAAAATTACAATACCACTTCTGCAGCAAACGTTTTCACGGCTACACCAAGAGTGATAACAAATTCATTTAAACCGACACCAAACTGGAATCCGTTTGGAGGAAAGTTGAACGATGAAAGTGATATGGTCGCCTATAACAATGACGGTGAAGTTCTATGGTACGGCGGTTTTGGTCAGCTAGAATATTCTAATGACAAATTATCAGCTTATGTACAAGGAGCAATTTCTAATCAAAGTTTCCAAAGAATTGATCACTTTATTTTGGACGGCAGAACATTATTGAATGGGCAAATTGCTGGAACAAATTACACTCAGGGTGGCACAACTTTTACTGCTCAACCAACAGCATCCAATCCAGCACTTAATACCAAAACAGGATTTAAAGATATTTTCGGATATAATGTAAAAGCTGGTGTTAACTACAACATCGATGATCACCACAACGTTTTTGTTAATAGTGGATACTATTCTAAACAACCATTCTTAAATGCAGTTTATCCCAACAACAAAAACTACTTAAATCCAAACCTTACTAATGAGAAAATATTTGGTTTGGAGGCTGGCTACGGATTCAGAGCTTCATTCTTGACTGCGAACCTTAACGTTTACAGAACGTCTTGGAAAGATAGATTCCTAAGAAGAGGTGGTTTACAGATTGATTTGGATGGAAACCCAGCAACTACAAATGACATCATTACCAATGCATATGCTAACATCCAAGGTGTAGAAGAAATCCACCAAGGTATCGAATTAGAAGCAATGGCAACAGTTAATAAGTATTTATCTTTTACTGCAATGGCTTCATTGGGAGATTACTTCTACAAAGGAAACGCAACAAGTAATACATTTGACGAGAGTAACCAACCGATCAATACGCCGGGTGCCGCAAGTGCCAACACCACATTGTATCTGGACAAAGTAAAAGTAGGAGGATCTGCACACAGAACATTGGCTGGAGGTTTTGTCGTTAAACCTACAGATTGGATTTCATTTGACGCTACATATAGAGCGGTGAGCAGATTGTATGCAAACATCAACCCTGTTAATTTCCAAACGGAAGCAGCTCAGAATTTGGGATCACTAGAATTGCCTACATTCGGTTTAGTAGATCTTGGATTAACTTTCAGAATCAAATTGAACAACCCTAAACAGTTCTTTACTTTAAGAGGTAACGTTTATAACATCCTGAACAAGGTATACATTGCAGAATCTAATACCAATAACCACGTAAAACAGTTAACTGATTTTGCAACCACAACGACTGGAGGTGTTACAACAACAGCGCAGCAAAAATATGATGCTTACATCAATAATTCTTCTAACTTTTACAAAGGTTTGGATACTTCCAATCAGGTTTACTTCGGATACGGAAGAACTTGGGCGGCTACATTATCTTTTAACTTCTAAAACATTTAGAGTTTAATAAACCACAAAATCCCGGCTATCTGTCGGGATTTTTTTATCTTTGTCATTCAAAAATCTGAATATGGAAGTTTACAACATTCTTTTGCACGCACACAAAGGTTTCGCTTATCTTGAACTGGCTTTGGTGGCTGCATTCTTAATTCTTCTGCTCGTAACAATGTTTGGTTACAGCGGTAACATTTCAAAAGCTTTGCGCAAAGTGACATTGTTTACAATGATTTTCTTTCACGTTCAGTTTTTGCTTGGTATTACAATGCTGATCACCAACTTTACAAAAGGTTTGGACATGGGCGCCGTGATGAAAAACGCTGACCTGAGATTCACTTACGTAGAGCACCCATTTTCGATGCTGATCGCAGCAGTGCTAATGACTATTGTCAATAAAAAATTAAAAACCGCTGACAAATTAACAATAAGACTAATGTCTCTAGGATTTGTTGCAATTGCACTTTTTGTGTTTGCTTTTCCTTGGGCAAGAGTTTTCGGATAAAATTATTATCATTAATCTTTAATCAATTATAAAAAATGAAAGTAGCTGTAGTAGGCGCAACCGGAATGGTTGGACAAGTTATGCTGAGAGTTTTGGAAGAGAGAAATCTTCCTATTACCGAATTAATTCCTGTAGCATCAGAAAGATCTGTAGGCAACAAAGTCAAGTTCAAGGACAAGGAATTCACTATCGTTAGCATGGACGACGCTATTGCAGTCAAACCCGAGATCGCCATCTTTTCTGCTGGCGGTAACACTTCATTGGAATTTGCTCCCAAATTTGCGGAGGTGGGAACAGTTGTGATCGATAATTCTTCCGCTTGGAGAATGGATCCGACCAAGAAATTGGTAGTTCCGGAAATCAACGCAAATGTTTTGACTAAGGAAGACAAGATCATCGCTAACCCTAATTGTTCTACCATCCAATTGGTAATGGTGCTTCATCCTTTGAATATTAAATATGATATCAAAAGAGTTGTCGTTTCAACTTATCAATCCGTAACCGGGACAGGGAAAGCAGCTGTAGATCAATTGAATGCTGAGATCAAAGGCGAAAGTCCTGAGAAAGTTTATCCTTATCAGATCTTCAAAAATGCATTGCCGCATTGCGATGTTTTTTCCGATGATGATTACACTAAAGAAGAAATCAAATTGATGAAAGAGCCTAAGAAAATTATGGGCGACGATACTTTCAATCTGACAGCAACCGCAGTAAGAGTTCCCGTACAAGGCGGACATTCCGAAAGTGTGAATATCGAATTCGAAAATGAATTTGATTTGGATGAAGTAAGAAAAATCCTTTCTGAAACACCAGGTGTTACACTTCAGGACGATGTGAAAAACAACCATTACCCGATGCCTTTATATTCCGAAGGAAAAGATGATGTTTTTGTTGGAAGAATCCGAAGAGATCTCTCACAGCCGAAAACACTCAACCTGTGGATTGTAGCAGACAATCTCCGAAAGGGCGCTGCTACAAACGCAGTTCAGATTGCAGAATATCTGGTAGCAAACAACTTAGTATAAACTAACAAAAATCAAAGAATCTTCGAAAACCTCGAAGATTCTTTTTTTAGCAATGGAAAAAAGTAAACAACAAAACTCCACTATTACATTTCAGAAATGGATCGCCGCTGTTGGCATCATCCTTTTTGTTGGAAAAATAGTTGCGTGGAAACTGACCAATTCAGACTCTGTATTTTCGGATGCGATGGAAAGTATTGTGAATGTCATCAGCGCATTCATGGGACTTTACGCCCTATACCTAGCAGCCAAACCAAGGGACGAAAACCACCCTTATGGTCACGGAAAGGTGGAATTTGTCACTTCTGCCATAGAAGGATCGCTGATCAGCATTGCAGGTATCATGATCATCTACGAAGGCTGTAACAGTTTGATCCTCGGTAAAGTCATCAGCAAAGTAGATTGGGGAATTTGGATCGTTGCGGCAACAGCCATAGCGAATTATGTTTTAGGATATATTTCTATTCAGAAAGGAAAACGGCAGAATTCTGTGGTTTTGATTTCCTCCGGGAAACATTTGCAGTCAGATACCTTTACAACTTTGGGCGTTGTGATCAGTTTGGTCTTGGTTTACTTCACAAAAATCGTCTGGATAGATTCTGTGGTTGCATTGATCTTTGGCGTCTACATTATTACCGTTGGATACAAAATTGTCCGCCACTCTCTCAGCGGAATTATGGATGAAGCAGATCCTACTATGTTGGGAAATCTTGCCAAATTTCTAGATGAAAACAGGAAAACGGAATGGATTGATGTTCATAATATGAAAATCCAGCAATTCGGAAGCAGACTTCATATCGATGCTCATCTCACTTTGCCCTGGTATTTTGAATTGAGAACGGCCCACAATGAAATGGAAGAAATGATCAAACTCATTGCAGAAAACACGGATCGCAGCGTGGAATTTAATTTTCATATGGATGACTGCAAACCAATTTCCTGCGCCATCTGTCAGATCAGTAATTGTCCTGTGCGTCAACACGAATTTGTTAAAAAAGTTGACTGGACTGGTGAGAATATTTCCCAGCCGGACAAGCACACGGTAGAGAATTTTTAGAAATTAAATCTAACTCCCAGATTCAAATTCAGGATCGTAGCATTAGAATAATATTTTTCTAATTTCTTATTTTCAAAATTGATATCAGAAGTGAAAAAGTATAATTTTGGTCCGAAGAAGATCTGAACATTATTCGGCTTCGAAATCGTGTAAAGAACTTTTGCGCCAAGAATGTATTGATTCCCGTACTGCCTGAACTTGTCTCCCCAATTGATGGATTCGCTTCTCAGGAACAAAGATCCGATACCTGCCTTTGCCTCTAAGTCCAGTCCACTTTCTCCAAAAGAGTGCAGATAGACCAGGTAAAATGATAAATCCGTGAGTCGGGGATCTTCCAAAGCACCAAAAACACTCACATCTTTAACACTAGAAAACATCTGATTAAACTCTACACCCAATCCAAAATCTTTGACAAAAACTGCTTGAAAACCCAAACCATATCCACTAAAAGTTTTCAGACCATCCGCCATAAAATTGTCTCCAACAGGAATGCCTAAATTCCCTTTCAGATCTATGGAAAATCTTGCTTTTTGCTTTTCCGTCTCTTGAGCATTAGAGAATGAGGCAGCCAACATTATTAAAAATAATAGATATTTTCTCATCATTCTACAGTTATGTTATCAAATTTTGTATAACCTTCACCACTAGGAAGTTTTATGGAAAGTGAATCGTAATTGATCCTGCAACCTGTAACATTAGCAGAAAAACTTAATACTTTTCGACCAACAAACAGATTTGCACTGTCTATCGTCGCAGGTCCACCTAAGCCAAAAGTACCATCGGATTTGGAAATTCCTTCAGAAACTAAAAAACTGTTTGTAATCTGCAAAGGTGTAATTACACCTTGGCCATTTTGAGTGGTGATTTTTCCTTCCGCATAGATCCTTGCATTATCAATATAATCTGAGCAACTGACAGAAAACAGGAAAAAACTAAAGCAATAGAAAAATTGTTTGGTTTTCATAGGTTATTTTTTCAAATATAATTAATTATCATTGAAAAAATTATATTTTAAAATAATTTAATCTGTACTTAGGACAGATGCTCTTGTGCCTTTTTTCTGTAGTAAAAAATCGGAACTATCAATAGTAAAGCCAATGGCTGAATCACAAATCTTCTGATATAAAATGAAAACAGATATCCAAACTGGAATTTGTCATAGATACAGAAAAGGTAGATTGGGAAAACTATTACAAAAATTAGAGTGATCAATACGCCCGCCTGCTTTGTCCATTCTTTCTTTAAAAATAAAAAATGGATAATCAAAAGTGAAAATAAGGTATTGAGTCCAAATCTTAAAAGATATGAAAATATCAACCTTCCCCAATGGAAGTCTGGCAGTATGGCACTGTGGTTTGCAGATCTGAAGAACATTAGAAATGGATCGTAAAAAATCACATCTTCTAATACACGAATCCCTATTAATCCTAGAATGCCTAATAAAATCCAAAAATACCTAAGCATAATCAGAATTATTTGGACATTGCAAAATTGATTTGAAGATAATCATTTTACAAAAAATTTAATAAATGACTAAAAATCGATTTCGTATTTTCTGACTTTTGAAGTCGAAAAAACAAAACAAATTTTTACTTAAACAGGAAATTTTCTATAAAATGAATCGTGGTGTTCCGGATACAGAATGATTCAAAAATAGGACATGGAAAGTCCTTGAAATGAGAATAAATTTATTTTTCATTTTATCTATGTGTGTGTTAGGGTGTAAAAGTACAAAATAAAAGAAAAACGGATGTTTTAATTTTTCTTAAAAAAAACAAATATTTGTTAAAATGAAAACAAAAAGACGAAATCAAATCGATCTCGCCTCTTAATATTTCTATTTTTAATTTCGATAAATTTTAAAATTTCATCAGTTATTCTTCTTTTTGAGCGCAAAGAATTGAATCCAGACAAGCCAAAGAATAATCACACCACCATAGATAATGGCAGGAAAAAGATAATCGTGACCCACTTTCTCGTACTGAGGATATTTGATATAAATGATATTGAGCAATGCAATTCTGGAAACATTGAGGAAATGAAGAAGAATTAGTCCGCCAAAAACGTACAGGAAAGTTTTTGCGCCTTTGTAAAAAGCAAAGATAAATGCCGCAAAAAGAATAGCAACCGAGATCACATTACAGCCTTCTACCATTCTGGTCGTGAATTTTCCATTCGTCTGGAACAGGATACTGTGAAGTTTTAAATGATCAACCAGAACTGTTGGAAATCCCACAAAACCCTGCAACGCAGCGACCTGAACACCAACCCATCTGGTGAATGGATCTACCACATCATTCTCATAGCTGTTGAGGTAAAACTGATACAGCAACACGAAAACAATGTAAATTATTACGAATCGTAATAAAATCTTTAGAACCGGTAAAAAATCTTTCATCGTCCGCAAAATTACGATTTTTAGTGTTTCAAAATTCGATTATTAATTAACTTTGTGTTATGTATGCACATCAGGATTTTTTCGAGGATTTTTTAGGACACAAAGCAGACTCATTTGCAGCGCTGCCGCAGAGTGGATCTTCCAGGATTAATTATATTGGATCTTTTCAAAACAGGAAATATGTCATCACTTACAACGAAAATATTCGGGAGAATGAAGCTTTCTTTTATTTTTCGGATCTGTTTAAAAGTTTACATCTTAACGCGCCTGAAATTTTTCTAATTAATGACGAAAGAAGCTTATACATTCAGGAATTTCTTGGAGATAAAACGCTTTCGGAAGTTATTTCTGAAGAAGGATTATCAGGACGGGTGAAAAGTCTGGTAAAAAAAAGTCTGAAGAATCTTTTTGAACTTCAGACCAGGACTTTGGGAAAAGTAGATTTTCGCAATAGTTTTGAATATGAAAGTTATGATGATCTGCCAATCACGCACGATCTTTATTATTTCAAGAATTTTCTGATTGATGTGTTGGAAATTGAATATCATAAATCGACTTTGTTAAAAGAATTTAAGAAGATATCTGAGATTATTCAGACGCTTGATCCAAAAACATTGATGATCCGGGATTTCCAGTCCAGGAATATTTTGGTGAATGAGAATGATGAGGTTTTCTTCATCGATTATCAATCTGCGATGGAAGGTCCGGCCGGGTACGATGTGATCTCGTTTCTTTACCAGGCGAAAGCTAATTTTCCGGCTGATTTCAAAGAAGAAATGTTGGATTATTATTTGTCTTTTTGGGAAAATGAATCTGACAGGAAAGCTTTGAAAGAATCTTTCAATTGGATGAAGATGATGCGTTTCCTGCAGGTTTTGGGTGCTTACGGATTCAGAGGTTTGATTCAGAGGAAGGCACACTTTTTAGGTAGTCTTTTGCAGGGCATTGAAAATATTTATGAGCTGAATCAAAACTGGAATCAAATCTCTCAGCACTTTCCGGAATTATATTTTATCATTTTAAGATTGAAAAGTCCAGAAGTGCAAGCCAAGATTGAGGATTTGATTATTGATTAAATAAAGGTCAGCCTGACATACTTAGTAGAACAATTCTATTACAGTGTCACACTGAGCGGAGTCGAAGTGCTTTGTAATTATTGACCAAACCAATATTAAATAACAAAACCCCTAGCCCCGATTGCAGCGGTTACCCCACAGCAGGCGATGGGAAAAGCAATGGCGCGAGGAGTAATAGCGGAAAGCGGGAAACAGCTCCAAATAATGAGTTGGAGTGTTGGAGAGTTTGAGAGTTTGAGAGTTTTTTACAATTCTTTTAAGTTTAGAAAAATAAAAAACCTCAGAAATGAATTCTGAGGTTTTTTCTGAATATTTTCAGTCTCTCTAATTATTTAATACAGTTAATCTGTCTTCTCTTACAACTCGCTTAGCGAATCTGAATTTTGGCCCCCAATAGTTGTCATCCAGTGATGAAACCATCACGCCTTTGGAAGTGGCTGCGTGGATGAATTTGATCTGTCCGTCTGCTGTTACCTCTTCTACGATCCCAACGTGTGAGATTCTTCTTCCATGGGAGAAGAATACCAAATCTCCTTTCTGTAATTCGCTTCTGTCTACAGAATCGCCTTCCTGTGATTGGTCTGCTGCAACTCTTGGAAGATCCATCCCAGCTGCTGCTCCAAATACGGACAACACGAATGCTGAACAATCTATTCCGCTTCTGGAAGTCCCTCCGTATCTGTAAGGAGTTCCAAGGTAACTTTCAGCTTCGGATAAGATGTTATCGATGGTGTTGCTGTGTTTGATCGCATTTTCTATTGCAGATCTTTTGATGACGTCGTTTGTATTAGCGATTGCCGCTAAGACTTGCTGACCTTTGTCGTTGTTAGAATTATTAGTAACTGCTTTAACATTCAAAGATGCAAATTTGGCATCGGATTTGTATGTTTGTGTATTAGAAACCACATAGTTGGAAACGCAAGATTGCAGTGAAAAGAATGTGGCTACAAATAAGAAATAAACTAGAACTCTTTTCTTCATATATATTTAATTATTTGTTAGACTTGTAATGGTTTTTTGTGATTGCATAGCAAATTTAGCCATTACCATCGGAAGGGTCTCCCAATTCAAACTGGGCAGCCGTCGGTTTAACATATTTTAACAATCTTACGCGGAATGTTAAAGAAAAACAAAGCGCAAAGCCTTTATTTAGACTTTGCGCTTTTATTTTTAGTTAAGATACTTTAACGTTTTCGAGTTTGTCTATCTTGTGAATAACAATTCTCTATACTTGGTCATTGGCCAAAGCTCGTCATCCACCATCATTTCCAACGCGTCAGAAGCATCTCTGATGTTATCGAAAAGAGGCTTCACAACGTTACAATATTCCTCAGCTTGCTCTTGACTTCCTGAAGTGTTTTTCGCTTTTTCTTTTGCTGAAAGAAGTGAATCAACACCAAGTTTGATTTGAGAAACATTGCCAGAAATATCAGAGATCAAACTCAATTGCTCTTTTGCCAAAGTTTTGAATTCTTTCTCGCTGAAGATCTCTTTCAAACCTTTAACATTCTCTATCAATCTGTTTTGATAGTTAAGCGCTGCTGGAATGATGTGGTTTCTTGCAATGTCTGCCAAAACTCTAGCTTCGATATCGATCACTGTAGAATATTTCTCCAGTTTGATCTCGTTTCTAGCTTCGAACTCTCTGTGAGAATAGATTCCTAATTCTTCGTAAAGATCAACGAATTTTTTCTCCATCTCCTGCTTCAAAGCTTCAGGCGTTGTTTTAAGATTGTTCAAACCTCTTTTCTTAGCTTCCTGTGCCCAGTCGTCAGAATAACCATCACCTTCGAACATAATGCTCTTTGATCGCTTGATATATTCTCTAAGGATATTGAATATCGCCTCATCTTTCTTAAGGCCAGTCTCGATCAAAGCGTCCACTTCAGTTTTGAAAGTTCTCAATTGTTTTGCAGCGATCACGTTCATCACGGTCATTACTTCCGCACAGTTTGCAGAAGAACCTACCGCTCTGATTTCGAATTTGTTTCCTGTGAAGGCAAAAGGAGAAGTTCTGTTTCTGTCGGTATTATCCAAAAGGATCTCAGGGATTTTACCAACAACGTTTAGTTTCAATTCTGTTTTTTCTTCTGGAGATAATTTTCCGTCCGTTACTTTTTCCAATTCCTCAAGAACTCTGAATAACTGACTTCCGATGAAAGCCGAGATAATTGCCGGCGGCGCTTCATTAGCTCCCAATCTGTGATCGTTACTCGCAGATGCGATAGATGCTCTTAATAAATCAGCATAATCGTGTACTGCTTTCAAAGTGTTCACAAAGAAAGTAAGGAACTGAAGATTTTTCTTTGGATTTTTTCCTGGACTTAATAGGTTCTCACCTGTGTCTGTTGCTAAAGACCAGTTGTTATGTTTTCCACTTCCGTTGACTCCGGCAAATGGTTTTTCGTGGAATAAGATATGGAAGTGGTGCTTGTGAGCAATTCTTGCCATAATGTCCATTAATAATGAATTGTGGTCAACAGCAACGTTCGCTTCTTCAAACATTGGTGCCAACTCGAATTGGTTTGGAGCCACCTCGTTGTGTCTTGTAGTTACAGGAATTCCCAATTTCATACATTCGATTTCAAGTTCTTTCATAAAGTTTAGAACCCTGGTAGGAATCGAACCAAAATAATGGTCATCCAATTGCTGCCCTTTTGCAGGAGAATGTCCAAGCAAAGTTTTTCCTGTCAAAACCAGATCCGGACGTGACTGGAACAAAGCCGTATCGACCAAGAAATATTCCTGCTCCCAACCAAGCGTTGGAGAAACTTTGGTTACATTTTTATCGAAATAAGCTTTACAAACATCTGTTGCTGCTTCATCAACAGCATTAAGCGCTCTTAGCAAGGGTGCTTTATAATCTAAAGTTTCACCAGTGTAAGAAATAAAGATAGAAGGAATACAAAGTGTAGTTCCCATAATGAAAGCCGGCGAAGTCGGGTCCCAAGCGGTATAACCTCTCGCTTCGAAAGTATTTCTGATGCCGCCATTCGGGAAAGAAGAAGCATCTGGCTCCTGCTGGATCAACATTCCACCACTGAATCTCTCGATCGCTCTACCACCTTCAATTGGTGTGAAGAAAGAATCGTGTTTCTCTGCCGTTGCTCCTGTCAAAGGCTGAAACCAGTGCGTGTAATGTGTTACACCTTTTGATAACGCCCAATCCTTCATAGCAACCGCCACCTGATCAGCGATTTGTCTTTGGATTTTTGTTCCTTTTTTAGACGCTTCCATTAACAGTTGGAAAGCATCTTTTGTAAGATATTCTCTCATTGTTTCTTCAGAGAATACGTTTTGACAAAACAATTCGGATAGTTTTGCAGGAACTTCTACGAAATTATCTCTTCTGTAATTTCTGAAAGGAAGCTCGGCTAAGGCTTTAAATCTTAATGTTGACATAAAATTTTGTTGTTTTAAACGTGGCAAATTTACAAAAAATATAAATTCAAAATAAAATACCCCTTAAAAATTACAGCTGTTTTTATTTGATTTAAATTCCAAACCACAATCCACCCCATCAAAATTAACACTCATTGAATTAAAAATAAAAAACACTATGTTTTATTATTGTTATCGAAATATGAATAAAATTTATTTTAAGAATCATTTCTCAGTATTAGGTAGAAATATTAATTTTAAGACCAATTGCAGATTTACAAAATACATAATCAAACAACTGAAAATCAATAAATTAATTATTTAAATTAAATTTCGTAACTTCGCAGACTTTTATAAAATTTTAATATATGGCAAATTCAAGAGCAAGAGAAACCACAGAGGCTATCGAAAGATTATATGTGTCTATGCGACACTTATTTTACAGAGGATTTTTCAAACCTTCAGGTGTTTCGGGCGAATCATTAAGAAAACTCTTAATGGTCATCAATCCTGAGATCTACGGAAGTATGAGCATTCCTAATAAGATAGAGCTGGACGGTTTACTTTATGTTCTTGACCGTCTTCCGGAAGGCATCGAGGAATGTTCTTTCATTCATTTAACGTCTGATGAAGGTTTTGACAAAGGAAGCTTTGAACCGATCGTTCCAAAGAAAAGACGCAGAAATTGCTACAGAATCGATGAACACCAAATGAACATCGAAGTTCTATTGGGACGTTCTGAGATCTATGATATTCTGACCCACCTTACCTTCTTATATCTGGAAGCAGACAAAATCAGAAACATCGGTTTTGACCTAAGCGAAGATGGACGACCAAGACGCATCTGGAAAATCATTGAAGAGGTTGCGAAAGGCGAGAAAAAACACAGCCGAAAAGAAAAAGAAGTCGCATTGATCCATCTTTCTTCTTTCTTAGGAAGAACCTTTGATGAAACTCTGAACGCTTATAACAGCTTCGGTGATGACAACAATCCTGACCGTTTGTTCAAGATCATCTATTGGTTAGGACAAGTGAGTTTGACCGATTGGAAAGAGGTGAGTGAAAGAGAGATCTATTTTTCATCAATCCTACAAGAAAGAGTTGGCCACCACCTTTTTGGAGAAAAATGGGCAAACAAGATCAAGCAGGTTTTGGTAGAGAATAATCTTCATATGCGTCCACTTCACATCATCAGTGCGAATATGCACTCGGTGAAGAATATGCTTTTTGCCAACGATGCACTAAGCAAAAAAGGAACGAAAGAAGTTGATTATAAATTATTTGCTGACATCAGTAATAAGAAAGACCTCCAAACCAAAGTATTAGATCACGCCTTGAAAGAAGGAATGATCTACATCGATGACCACAGCGGAAGTAATATTGATGTTCAAATCATCGACCTTGCTAAGACTGAACTAAAGAATTCGGTTTTCTCAGGACAGAAATATAAAGGAGAAGATGTCATTTTGGTTTTTGATTATGCTTTTGGAGAACAGGCTTTTGAGGTGATGGACGAATTGCTTAGACCTTACGAGGTCAACGGCGAAGTTTATATGATGAAAGTGAAATCGGTTTCCATTATGGGAAAAGCCGGAATCTTAACTGGTGGAAAAGGCGACATTATGATCCCAACGTCTCACATCTTCGAAGGAACGGCAGACAATTATACTTTCGAAAACGCTTTGAAACTGGAAGATTTCCAAGATGATGAAGTGAAAGCTTTTGAAGGACCAATGGTGACCGTTTTGGGAACATCGCTTCAAAACAAAGATATTTTGTCTTACTTTATGACAACTTCCTGGAAAGCCATCGGACTGGAAATGGAAGGTGCACATTACCAAAAAGCCATTCAGGTAGCGAGCAAAATTCGCCATCACATTTCCCCGGATCTATTCGTGATGTATGCTTACTACGCTTCGGATAATCCTTTGGAAACTGGAAGTACACTATCTTCCGGCGGACTTGGACTCACAGGTGTGAAACCAACTTACATGATCACTCATAAAATCATAGAGAAAATCCTTGAACAGAAATAAAAATTGAAAGCCTCCTAATTTGGAGGCTTTTTTTATATTAAATGGGCAACTGTATAAATGATCAATCCAACCAAACCACCAACAATAGTTCCGTTGATCCGGATAAACTGGAGATCTTTCCCAACTTCCAGCTCCAGCTTTCTGCTTAGTTCTTTTCCTTCCCAATTTCCAACAGTTGTGCTGATCAATTCGCCGAAACCTTTGGTGTTTTTGAGAATATATTTGTACGCGGTCAATCGCACCCAGCTGTCAATTCGGTTTTGGAATTGCTCATCGCTTTGAAGATTGGACACAAACTCGTCCAGATTTTTCTTGATGTAAGATTTAAGTTTAGAATCCTGATCCGTCAATTCTGTTATTAAAGATGATTTCAAAGATTGCCAGATGTCATTGGAATATTGATTCAGTTTTTCACCTTGCAGAAACTCAGATTTGATGGTTTCAAATTCTGATTCCCATTTTGGTTCTTCTTTCAGTTCTTTTGAAAATTCGAAAATCTTGTTCGTGATTTCTGTTCTTAATGGATGCTTCAAATCCTCTTCTACTTCTCGGAAATAATCACTCAGACCTCTTGTGATCTTTTCTGATATTTTGGAATCCACCGATTTTGGAATGAAGAAGAAACTTTCCCTTTCCACGCGCTCTGTTACCAGTTGCTGATTTTCCAGAATGTAATTTTTGATTTGAGAACTAAGTCCAGTGATTAATCTTTGATGGTCGTTTTTATTGAGGATATATTCAATCCCATTTCCAATGATTGAATTAAGTTTGATTGAATCTGCCATTTCCTCGGCTTTGGTCGTAATGAATTTCACAACTGTTTCATCATCCAACTTGTTGATGATATTAATTAAAATCGATGACAATTCATTTATCAAAACAGTTTGATTTCTCTCTTTTGAAAGCCATTCGCCAGCGTAAACCGAAACTTTTAGTTTCTGAATATAAGGTCTGATATTTTGAGGCGAAAGAAAATTTTCCACCACGAAATTTCCCAGGTTATCACCAATCTTTTCTTTAGAATTCTCAATCAAATTGGTGTGCGGAATTTTGATTCCCAAAGGATAATTGAAAAGCGCTGTCACAGCAAACCAATCTGCCAAAGCCCCAACCATCGCCGCTTCGGAAAATGCCCGAATGTAGCCAATCCAATGCGAATGATTTTGTTTTTGAAGAATCGTCATCCCAACAAATATGATCGCCATCAGGACAAATAATCCTGTCGCGAGCATTTTGTGATTCCGAAGTTGTTGTTTTTTTAAGTCATCATTCATAATCAGGGAAATTCGAAAATCATTCCAAACAAATTTAACCAAATAAATATGGATTTGTCTTGAAAATCATAGTGATAAATGAGAAAAAGGAATTTTTATTTTTTAGTTTTGCGGAAGAAAACAATTCCATGAAAAAACTTCCAATTTTGATGATGATTTTTCTGTCATCACTTCTATTTTCTCAGTCTCAGGATCTTTATGCTTTGGCAAAAGGCGATTATCTGGGTTTCAATGCAGTCTTTGATCAGAAGGACAACCTCTTTGGTTATGTTTCCATCTATTCTTATGGCAAAAGCAGTGATAAAACAAAGAAATTTGAATATGTAATTCTGGACAAAAACCTGAATCCGATTGCCAATAAAGAATTTGAAGGTGACATCACGGCTGGCAATTATTTTGGTTATATGGATTTCCGGGGAAATATCATTCTCAGACCATCCAGTCTTGATCGCGAATTTGTGACCAACAAAACAGTTTTCACACCAGCTTCGATGATTATTGACCTGAAAGATAATTCTGTAAAGAGGAAAATCTATTATGATTATGACAACGGAAACTTCAAAGAAATAACAGAGCCCAAATCCTGGAAAAGTGCCAAAAAGGAAAATAAGGAAGAGAAAAAAGCGAAAGGCTACAACTACATTTCTTATGTTGTCGAAAACAAAGAAGGTGGATATATTGCTGTTGAGTACAATGATTACGGAAATTACGTGAATCAAAATAGCTTGATCAAATTTGATGAAGACAAAAAAGAAATCTGGAGATATAAATACAACGAAAGCGGAAACAAAAAACAAGGCGAAGAAATCTCCCTGATCGACAAAGATGAAAAGCATTTGTTTTTCCTTGTCAAGAAAACCGCAGAAAAGAACAAACAATATTTCCTGTTGGTGCTGGATACAAAAACTGGCGAGGAAGTCAGTATGAAAAAGATAGATGTTCTGAATAACGAAACTTTGGATTACATTACCAGCCTGTATTCGTACAGTTTTGGAAATATTGATAACGACAAAATCATCGATGATAAAATTGTAATGCTTGGAAATCATATTACCAATAATTTTAGAAAAATTGGTTACACTAGATTGATGATCAATAAAAAATCTTTTGAAACCAATGTCCAGGATCTAGATCACCTCGACCTTACAGTTGAAATTCCCAAAATAAAGGAAAACGGAATGGTGGAGTCCGGATATTTTCTGGAGCCGAGAGATGCATTTTTCCTGAAAGACGGCAGCGTGGGAATTCTTATGGAAAAATATAAACCCGAAGGAGAATACAGTGCACCAAAGACTACAGATCTTGTTTATGTCTTTACGGACAAGGATTTTAAAAAGAAAGGCGTCAAGATCTTCGAAAAGGAAAAATCAAAATGGTCAAACTCGGATTACCTGTTTTCGCAATATCTGAATGACGGGAAAGATGTGGTTTTCTTCTACCGCGATTATGTGAAAGATTCCGAAACGAAGGAAAAAAACTGGAATCTTTATATCAATACGTTGATTGACGGTAATTTCAAACAGGAAGTTGTTCCTATCTCCGCAAAAGATGACTTTGTAGTCGCACCGTATGTTGGGAAAGAAGGTTATATCCTGCTTAGAGAATTTAATAAAAAAGAAAAATATAATAAGATCCGCCTGGAACGTCTTAATTACTAAAGCAAAAGTCTCTGAAATCAGAGACTTTTTTTATTGTAAAATTCGGCGATATATTTGATGTCATCGAGGCTGAGATTCCACATAAAATTGAGAAATTGCTGGTAACTTTCATCTTGATTTTTGGGATCTACCCTGTCCAGATAACGGTTTAGTTTATAATTTTTTCTGGCTTCGAAGATTTTTTCGAAGTTTTTTCCAAGCCAGTATTTGTAATATTCTGTTTCCTGAGTTTCTTTTTGTAATAATTGTAATGCCGAATAGATTCCGACGCCATAATCTTCTGATTGATAGAAGTTTGGAAGCCTTTCCATACCAGCTGTTTTTTCTAAAGACAGAAACTCTGCGGAAGGATTAACTTCATTGGAAGTTATATTGTGATCCGGAAACTGCCGGTCAAGATATTTGATTCTAAGATCTATTTCCGGATGAGAAGCCACAGAATCTTTATCAATTTTTTCTTTATAATGAGAATAATCGTAGGTCGAGAAGTCTTCTTTTTGCAACCATTTTTCTTTGAAAGGATGTTGCGGCAAATCGAAAAACTGTTTGTAGGTTTCGGTTTTAAGAACATTTGGAGAAATCGTGTCAAACTTTTTCAATGTCAGTAATGCATTTTTGAATTCGGACTTAGCAAAGTTTGATTTTAAATAATAAACAAAACCCAAAGAATCCGCTTCATTTTCCTGCTTCCTCTTTTCTGCGCTGAATTGATACAACTGTCTTTTATAAATCTGATAGGCTTTCTCGCCTTTATTATTTTGTTCTGATACTAAGCTTTTAAATTCTTCTTTTCCGTTTTTCTCAAATTTCATATCCGCTAATTGAGTTTTGATCGTGTGATCCAGAACAAGATGTCCAAGCTCGTGACAAATAACGGACGCAAACTGATCCTGATTATCAACCCAATAAAAGAGACCCATATTCACAACCAGTGTACCATCTCCCATGCAATAAGCATTTGGGGAGTTGTCTTTTTCTATAAGGATTTTCAGATTCGGAAAATTGAGAGCATTGCTTTTCAATATTTGATCAACAACGATATTCACATATTTATTGAAAACGGTATTGAAAACAAAATTTTTGCTCTTCACTTCTTCCTGAAAATATTTTTGAAATCTGGATAGTGAATTTGTAAGCTCCCGTCCGGTTTTGCCTTCGTACTTTTCTTTCTGCTTTTTATTAAAAACCTCTGTATCTTTTGTATAACTCATTAAGAAATTTTTCCTTTCCAGATAATCTGCGGTGTCAATCGGTTTGTAAGTCTGCGCAGCATCAAAGGAGAAAATACCCAGCATCAAAATCAATAAAATTGTTCTCATCAACAAAATTTTAACAAAAATAATGTTTTCCGATCATCATTATCACATTATCTATACTTTTGTAATCAAAGTTGTTGCAATGCAAAAAGTAATTAAAATCGTCCTGTTGATATTAGCCTCTCTGATTCTTTTGATTTACATCACAGGGTACAATTATCTTTTTAGCGGAATGCGCTTGACATATTTGAGAGGCGAATCAAGCTCGACAATCGATGATGGAAAATTTTTTCCTTCTCACACCATTTCCAAAGGCAATCCCAAACCTTGGCAAACTGATATCAATTATAATAAAAACCCATTGTCTCCAGATTTAGAAAAACATCTTATAGAGACAGAATCTGTTTCATTTCTAGTCATTCAGCATGGGAAATTATTGCAGGAAAGATATTGGGATGGTTACTCAAAAAACACTGCGAGTAATTCCTTTTCAATAGCAAAAACAGTAACAGTTCTACTTTTAGGAAAAGCAATCGATGATGGCAGAATTATGAATATCAATCAGAAATTTTCAGATTTCTATCCGCAATATTCCGACAAAGAGTTAGGAAACAATTTGACACTTAGGAATCTTGCAACAATGGAAGCAGGATTGGACTGGAAGGAAAATTACAAAAATCCATTTTCTCCAAATGCGGCAGCTTACTACGGATTTTCTTTGGCCGATGTCGCTTTCCAGAAAAATCTGAAACAAATTCCAGGTGAAAAATTCGAATACCAAAGCGGCGCAACACAACTTTTAGGATTTGCTGTCGGTAGAGCTGTCGGAATGCCATTGGCATCTTATGCTTCCGCGAAATTGTGGAAACCACTTGGAATGGAGCAAAACGCAGAATGGTCTACGGATGAGACAGGAATAGAAAAAACATTTTGCTGCATCCAGTCCAACGCCAGAGATTTTGCAAAGCTGGGATCTCTGCTTCTTCACAGAGGAAAAGTGGACGGAATTCCTTTGATTAATGAAACTTTCGTAGATCAAATGCTTACGCCTACCGAAAATTCAAATGGAATTTATGGAATGGGTGTTTGGACTAATTACGATGCGAAAATCCATCACTATTATCTCCGCGGACTTCACGGCCAATACGTCATCGTCGTTCCAGAGTACGATATGATTATCGTGCGGCTGGGAAATAAAGAAGGTGAAACTAGAGATTCGAAAAACCGTCCGGCAGAAGTTGAATTTTATATTAATGAAGTTTTAAAACTGACAAACTAATCTGTGTCATAATCCAGCAGCGCAAAAACGCTTAGAAGAATACTGCTTCTAAGTTTTTGCTCCGCTTCTTTCATATACTGCGCTTCGTTTGTGGCAGGAATATACAATTCATAAAAATTGCGATTTCTGATAACAAATAGAGTTGAACCAATAATCATCGTCAAGACATCTTCGGATTTCGGTGCATTATGAAAAACCCCGGAAACAATTCCTTTTTTAACGATATCATCGATTCTGGCAACACAAATCTGGTAAAACTCAAGCAAATCATCTTTCACATTGTCCTGAGTTCTGATTTCCTGCGTCACAAAACCGTGGAAGTAGCTGTATTTGAAAAGCAGCGAAACGATATAATTTATAATTTCCTTCATCTGCATCTCCGGCTTACCTTCTTTTATTGTTTGAGCAAACTCAGAAAAACTTTCCTTGGTACGCTGGACACGGTATTGGTAAAGGTAAGACATCATCTTTTCCTTAGACCCGAAGTAATAAGATATCATCGCCACATTGATGTTGGCTTTTGTACAAATATCGCGCACAGAAGTTCCATCAAAGCCTTTTTTAGCAATTAGCTCTTCTGCGACATCCAGAATATTGATTTGTTTTTCAGTAAATTTTTTCTTCATTTAATTCAAAGATAGAATGTAAAATTAACATTTATTTTGACTTATTACAATAATTTAACAAATCATTTTTATCATTATCAAAATAATAATTTGGGCAGCTATTTCTGTTCTAAATTTCTTCTTTTTTTTGTTGGAATTTACATCAGGTATGATGTTAGAATTAATTAAGAAAACATTAATTTCATATCTTTGAATATGGATTTTTTGGACTTTCATCATCATAAACTCGGCAAAAACGGGATTTACAATCTCGACTTTAATGAAGCAATTCCAATTGGAAAATTCTCTGTGGGTATTCATCCAAAAGATATTACACAAAACTGGAAATCTGATTTTGAAAAAATTAAAAATATTTCAATTTCCGAAAATTGCCTTGCCATTGGCGAATGTGGATTGGACGGCTTGATTTCTGCGGAAGAAAATTTACAGAGGAAAGTTTTTCAGGCTCATATTTTCTGGGCAGAAGAGATTAGAAAGCCAATCATCGTCCATTGTGTTAGGAGATTTTCTCAGATTTTACATTATAAAAATGCTAAAGTGCCTTTGGTCATTCACGGATTTAATAAAAAAGAAAATATTGCTGCCGAACTTTTGGATGCCGGCTTTCACCTCAGTTTTGGATATGCAGCATTAGAAAACTTATCTTTGCAGAATATAATTAAAAACATTCCCATCCATAGATTGTTTCTGGAAACGGACGACTCTGATTTTGAGATTATTAAACTTTATGAAAAAGTGTCCAAGATCAAATCTATTTCTCTGGAAAATCTGAAAAATCAAATGTGGGAAAACTTAAATCATATCATTAAGAATGGATAAATTTTGGCTGGAGCGCACCGAGTTATTGATCAAAGAAGAAGGCATCGAAAAACTTCAAAACGCTAAGGTTTTAGTCGTAGGTTTGGGCGGTGTTGGCTCCTTCGCAGCCGAATTTCTGGCAAGAGCGGGCATCGGAAAAATGGTAATTGTGGATGGCGACGTTGTGGACATTACCAATATCAATCGCCAATTGCCGGCGCTTCACTCCACCATCGGACAACACAAAGTAGAATTGGTTGGAGACCGGTTGATGGACATTAATCCAAAACTCGACCTGACGAAAATAAATGAGTTTCTGGAGCCGGACAGAATGGCAGAACTCGTAAAATCAGAAAAATTCGATTATGTTTTGGACTGCATCGATTCTTTGACTCCGAAAATCGCTTTGATCATTGCCTGCCGAAGAAGTAAAACCAAACTTGTTTCATCGATGGGAGCCGGCGGAAAATCTGATCCCAGCAAAGTAATGGTTCGCGATATTCATAAAACCAACAATTGTCTGCTTGCAAGACAAGTGCGAAAACGTCTGAAAAAAGAGAAAATCGATAAAGGTTTCCGTTGTGTATTCTCAACAGAATTGCAGGATGAAGAAAGTCTGAAAATGACTGACGGCGCTAATTTTAAACGCTCTTTTTACGGAACAATCAGCTTCATTCCTGCGATCTTTGGATTGTACGCAGCGGCTGAAGTCATTAATTATTTAACCGGAAAAGAGTAATTTTCCGATGAAAATAAACAGTTTCCCCACTCACGAAAAACTGAAAAGAAAATCAGAGATCGACCATCTTTTTAAGAAAGGCAAGTGGCTGACTGTTGACAATATCCGTGTGATTCACGTCAAATCTAACGAAAATTTCTCCGTTCCCAATCATCGGGTGGGCGTTTCTGTGGGTAAGAAATTTTTCAAAAAAGCTGTTGACAGGAATCGCATAAAACGCTTACTGCGAGAATCTTATCGATTAAACAAAGCTGTTTATCTGGAAGCTTTTAAAGAAAAATCAATTGTGATGATGTTCTGGATTTCCAAAGAAATGCCGGAGAACTTTGCCGTTGTGGAAAATCAGTTTTTAAAACTTTGTAAAAAGAAATCGGAGTAAATTATTCAGAGGTTTGTAGTTAGATTTTAGAAATTGGAATTTTCAAACGCTTTTCGATTTTAATTAAATTATTGCTATTCTCAATTTATTTGTAATTTTAATCTCAAACAAAATTACAAATGGCTGATATCTTACCTTTTTTACTTAGTACTTTTATCGGAATTGGATTGGCTGCGGCTTCTGGTTTCCGTGTTTTCTTACCATTATTTGCTATAAGCCTTGCCTCGTATGCAGGCTGGATTCCGATGAGTGATAACTTTGAATGGCTCTCCGGATTGCCAACACTCATTACGACCGGCGTCGCAACTATAATCGAAATTCTTGCGTATTATATTCCGGTTGTAGATAATATTCTTGATACTTTATCCATTCCTTTGGCAACTGTTGCAGGCTCTGTTCTGTTTGCAAGCCAGTTTATGGAACTGGGAACATTTCCGCAATGGGCATTAGCACTGATTGCCGGTGGAGGAACTGCTGCAACGATTGCTTCAGGCTTTGCAGGAACACGAGCCGCCTCCACTGCCACGACTGGCGGAATTGGGAATAATCTTGTCGCCACTACAGAAACTGCCGGTGCTGGATTAATGTCAGTTCTTTCTATTTTTCTACCTGTGATAGCTTTTATTTTTGCAATTGTATTGATCGTCTTGGTTTTATTTTTTGGAAGGAAACTTTGGCGGAAAATGAAGACTCAGAATTCTGGGATATTTTAAACAAAAAAAAGACCGCTAGTTGCGGTCTTTTTTTGTTATTGATTATAATCTTAATTAGTTAACAACAATATCATCCAATTGGATAGTTGTTGTAACACCCGGATTACCTCCCTCATATTTGAATACAATAAATCCATTACCTGTAAGTGCAGCCGGAATATTATAAGTTCCTGCAGGCGCTAAAGTTCCATATCCTGTAGCCGGAGTTTTAGGAATTGTGAAACTAGACGTTATATCAGTAAGAGTTGCAGTTGAGATATCAGAACCTGGCGTATAGTTATTTGTAGTGTAAACTTTCAAAGCATCTCCATTGTAGAATCCAACGTTGACTCTAAATGCTAATGTATTGGCGGCTGTAAAATCTACAGGAACCATAAAGAATGTTTGATAGCTACCACTACCTGCATTCGCCGACATCTGAATATACTTGTTATTGCTAAAAGTTTTAACTTGCCAGTATCTGTTTGGAGTACCAACATAAGAATAGTTGAAATATTTTGGGAATCCAGCAAAATCTACAGCATAACTTTCAAAGTTTTCTGTAAAAGCACCAGAGTAAGCGATTGCTGTACCACCTAAAATACCAGTAGCAAATCGATCTTTTGTAAAGTTGATATCGCTAACATTTCTGATAACATTTTGATAAGTAGAGTTGAACTTACTGACAACAAAAGTTATTTCGCCACTTTTATTAGGAATAGTGTAAGTTGTAGCTTTGAAGAATCCGTCAGTTCTTAAAATCGCACCTCCACTTGTATCAACTAAATTTCTATTTGTATCAACAAATGTACCTGAAGCATCTTTATCCATTAATAACTTGCCAATTACATTAGACTCGAATTGTACATTTTTGACTTTAACTAAAGTATTGACATATTTAGGAGCTGCTGCTTGTGCTAAAGTCACTTCTTGTGGCACGATATTGACAATTTCCAATCCATTACCTGTACAAACGCCAGACATATATCTACCGATAATCGTCTGAGGCAATCTCCCAATTCTGTAATTAGGATCTCTAGCTCCCAATTTTACAACACCTGCATCAGTTCCTAAGACCAATCCATTAGCTTTAATTCTGATATGTGATCCCACTGGGAAATCTGCATAGTTCATAGATTTGTTAACCTCAATCTGAAGACCCATTGTAGGATTTTCCGGTTTATCCTGGAATGAAATAGTTTTATAAAAATTTCCACTCTCATCAGAAGAAACTACATAACCATCAAAAATGATCGGCTCTGAAGTGGGCTTATTGGGAATTGTAAGTGTATCACCTGCAGCAACCATTGCTACCACTTGAGCCATCGTTTTTGTTGGCGCATCAAATTTGTTTGTACATGTGATTTCTGGTGCGTCCCAATTGTCATCATGGACGCAAGAAATCTGTGTTGCTGCTACAATTGCAGCACCTAGACTGATTTTTAAAATATTCTTTATATTCATTTTTTTCTGTTTTATTGGTTGTTTTTTTAGAATCTTACTTGTAGGTTTACAAAATATGAACGCCCTTGTGTGTACCAATATTTTGGAGCAAAACTTGGGTTTTTACTATTAAATTCGTTCTCAAAGTTGATGTCACCATCCGCATTTCTGATTTGCTCAAATCCTCCGGTTATATAATTTGTGTTATCAAATATATTATTAACAGAAGCAGAAATTAGTAAATAATATTTACCAAATATCCAAGATTTACCAACGTTTGCATTGAAGAAATGCGCAGAAGGAAGTTTTTTCTGAGCCATGTAATAATTCACTTTATCCTGATCAAGATTTGCGAAAGGAACGTTACTGTAATTATTCTGGATAAACTGCTCGGTTCTCAATAATGCACTTGGATCCAAGTTGTTATCATCTAGATAATTCCAGTTGGCACCAACCCACCAGTATTTTGGAGAGCTATACCTTAACCCAGCGGAGAACGCTTTTTGTGGTGTTCCCCCTACCTTCATACCTTTGATATAAGATGTTCCCAGATTGGAATAAGGAGCTGCCAAAACATCTGATGCCACATAAACAGTTGGTGTGTTTCTGTAGGTGTAATCACCCCAGTTTGCAACACCCTGGAAAGATAATGTTGGTAGGATTTTAACATCCACACCTAGTTCAGCTCCCATATTTCTTTTATCTACATTGGACATGGTCTGGGTCACAAAAGCACTAGCTTCAATATCGGATGCACCTTCATCTCCTTCAGATGAGGAAAGTCTCAATCCATCTACAAAATATCTTTGAACGCTGGTATCATTTTGTGTATCAACATAATAACCAGTAACTCTAAGTTTCATAAAAGGTGAAGAAACTATATAACTGATGTCATTTGCACTGACAATTGCATTTTTAACACCTGGTGCAGAATAGTTATTGTTTCTTGGATTAATAAAAATATCCTCTAGGAATGGTGCCTGTGAGAAGTAAGCCCCATTATAAACCAAGAAGTTTCTTCCATTAATTTTATAAACAACCTGTCCTTTTAAGCCATAATTCCAGAAATTAAAGTCCTGACTCTTGCCAAATGAAGTGTTCTGATATAGATAATGTCTGAATAGTCCTTCTCTGTTGGATGTTGAATATCCAAATAAACCACTTACAAATACATCAAAATTTCCTGTCGAAAATTTGAATCCTGGATTTACTTTTACTTCCTGTCTTCTTAGAATATAATCATAAGTCACTTTATCTCCAACGTGTTTCTGAACATTGGTATCATCCACATTGTAAAGTCCAGATGATCCTGGTCTGTTCGAAGATGCAAAAGGATCCATATGTAGCATATAATCCGCGCCAAGAAGATCATTAATTTCTCTATAATATTCTGAACGATAATTTTGGTAAGATAAGTTCAATATAAATCTTGATTTATCTGTAAAATTATAAGTGTAATGAGTCGCTGCATTCCATATTTTATCATCACTTACATCGTTTACAAGAAAATATCTTGCACTTCCTGTAGGACTTTTTTGGTTGGCTGCATACATATTATTCCAGTTGAGCTGGGTAATACTTTGGTCATTATTTTGCCAAGCGTTGAGCAATGTGTTGTACTCATCATTAAGAGTAGCATAATTTGCAGGTACTGTATTGGTTCCAATATTCGAAATACTGTACTGGATGCTATTTAATGGATAACTAGGCAAGTTTTTATAATAGGTTGGAGAAGGGTTTACAACATTCTGCCAATCCAATCTGGATCCTTTGTCTTTACCAAACTGATAAGAAACAGAAGTCCATAAATTTGAGTTCTTGTTGATCTTCAAGAAATCCTGAAGTTGGAAAAGAGGCTGGAATGTTTTTCTAACTCTTTCACTTCTTTTCTCTCCATTTTGCCATCCCCAATAAGAATTGTAATGTACACCTCTGTAATCGTAAACTTCCTGAGTATTTGGACTGGAAGTAGATCTTCTTGTAGGTGAAGCAAATGCATTGAAAGTCATTGTATGTCTGTCACTGAATTTCTTCTCAACACCTAAGTAAGTCCCGTAAGCATCATAGAAAGTTCCGTCCTGGATTCCTTCTTCTGCCCATCTTTTAGCACCCATTAAGGTGAAAGCCCATCCGCTTTTAGACATTCCGGAAGTGTACCTCAAAGAAACTCTTTGTCTGTAATTTCTATTTGTGATAGAGTAAACAGCCTGGAAGCCCTTTCTGTATTCGCTTGCTTTTGTATTTTTGTAAATAACTCCGCTGTTTCCTCCAAATGCATATTCTGAAGGTGAATGATTTGCAGCAATTTCCGGGTATCTTACAATTTCGTTTAGACCGCCCCAATTAGAAAAATCTACATTTCCATTATCAGATTTCACCATAGAAACACCATTCATCATGTTTTCGGAAGTTCTACCGTCAACACCTCTCGGTCTGAACCAATAAGCGCCAAGGTCAAAACTTGCTATCCTGTTGAAAACATCTTGAGAGGATTGTAATAATCCAACTGTCGAAGTTTGACCACTCCCTTCATCGTCACCGTTATCAAGGATTGCAAGACCTTGATCTGCTCCGGTTAATGTGGAATAAAGGGTAATGACTCCCAGGTCTTTTCTTTTTTCTGTAGTAATGTCAAATTCCAAAGTTTTTGTCTCGAAATTTGGTTTCGTTACCACAATCTGATAATGTCCGGTTTTCAGATCTACAAACTGGAAATATCCAATTTTGTCTGCCGAGACACCATTACCTTCTCCTTTTAGATCTACCTGTGCTTTCTCCACGGGTTTCCCGTCAGCATCTTTCAGGTATGCAAAAACCGTAGTCTGTGCATAGTAAAATGATGCCGGAAGCATTGTAAATAAGGAGATTAATGATAATTTTTTAATCATAAATCAATTAGGTTTTGTTTGCTCTTTTTTTCTAATATACAGTCCGTTACGCACGGAACGCAAATGTAAATAAATTTTCGATAATTAAAACTTTTTAACATTTTATTTGTTTTAACAAATTGTCAATTATTTGCAACGCTAATATCAATTGTCAAAAACTTGAAATTTTTATTTTGCCACACTCCAAAAAAAATTACTTTTGTAGCCTTACATATTTTTATTTTATGAAATCGCCATGATTTGAAAAACTCAGACATTGTAAAAATTGCAGCGATACCATAAGACCATAAAAAACAATAAAATCTACTTATGAAAAATATTTTTAGCTTAATTGCTATTTTTAGTTTGTCCTTATTATCTGCACAGCAAAAAAGACAGGTGCGTGCTGCTACCGTAGGATTTCTGAATGTTGAGAATCTTTGGGACACCGTCCGTTCCGCTGATTATATAGATGGAACGAAGGACATCAGCAACCCTGCGTTTCACAGAAGTGTGCCTTTGGATTCCATAAAATATCTTGAAGTAACAGAAAAAGATTATGCTGGACCTTGGAACGACCAAGCACTTAAAGGAAAGAAAGTGGTAAGAATCCAAGGCGGATCTGAAGAGTTCACCCCAAAAAGTGGTAAAAACTATAACTACAAAATCTATAAACAAAAATTAGAAAACGAAGCCAAAGTTATCTCAGAAATGGGAAGAGCTTACACCAACACAGCTCCTGTTGTGGTGGGTATGATAGAGGTAGAAAACCGTCAGGTAATGGAGGACATTGTAAAGGAACCAGCGATTGCAAAGTATGATTATGGTGTTGTTCATTTTAATTCTTACGATTACAGAGGTATAGACGTTGGTTTCATTTATCAGAAAAGAAGATTCACGCCATCCAAATCCTGGAAAAAAGAAGTGAAAATTTTCGGCGACGAAGGCAAAAGAGAATACACCAGAGATATTGTTGTATTGACCGGTTTCCTGGACAACGAAAAAGTAGCCTTCTTCCTAAATCACTGGCCATCCAGAAGAGGTGGAGAAGCTGCTTCACTTCCAAAACGTAATGCCGCCGCTGCAATTCTCAAAAAAGAAATGGACAGTGTACAGGCATTAGATCCTTCAACAAAAATGTTTGCGATGGGTGATTTCAATGATGATCCAATCAGCCCAAGTTTGAAAAATTATCTTAAAGCAGCCGGAAATCCGAAAGATCTTTCAGAAACGACACCTTATTTAAATTTGATGTATCCATTGTATAAGAATGGTGTGGCATCTTTAGCCTATCAGGATTCACCAAACTTATTCGATCAGATCATTGTTTCCGCTAATTTATATTCGCCAAACAAAGAGTTGAGAAAAGACTACACCGTTTTCAAAGCAGAGATTTTTGCACCGGCATATTTGGTCAACAAAGAAGGAAATTACAAAGGTTATCCATTCCGTTCTTGGAATGGCGATCAGTTCACCGGCGGTTATTCCGATCACTTTCCGGCATTTGTAGTTCTGCAAAAAGATCCGGCACCTTAATATTTCTACAATTTCAACTACATATCAACCGTTTCAAATCTTTGGAACGGTTTTTTGTTTAATAAAATTTAATTATTTGGGCAGCTATTTCCGCCTTCCACTCCCTCCCGATTTTACATCGGGAGGGAGTGGAAGGCGGGCTGCGAGAGATTCAACGTTCCAAAATGAGCTTTAAAATAACTTATGTAACTTAGAGCCTTAGGCTTTGCAATTGTCTATAAGTACAAATCTGCCGAATCTGAAAAATCTGCGAGAAATCTAAACTCCAAAAACAAATCTCAAAAATGAAAAATATAATCGTTATCGCCATAATTACCGCTTTCATCTGGTCCTGCTCCACAACTTCAAAACCAAAATCGGAAGATCAAAAACCATCGATCGCAACTCAAAAGAAAACAGATTCTGCCGACGAATGGGAAATCACCGTTTTCGACGCGGAATATGAAACCTTCGTCGCAACAAGAGCGCAGCCGAAATCAATGTTCACTGAATCAAGTCTCAAATCCAGAAATACAATCTTAGTCAACGAATGGAATTCCAGATTCTATTCCGGCATAAACCGCAATTTTTACGAAGTCGCTATTGACTATGATCCAAAAGAAAACTACGGATTAGATTTCGAATACAGAATGTATCAATTCTTCGCCTATTGCAATTGGAAATACGGAATCCAATTCAATGGACTGAGAGGAATTGATAAGGTAAAATAGAAAAAGACTGCAAATTTGCAGTCTTTTGTTTTATAGTAAATTGAGAATCTTAAGAAATCCCCTCTTCTTCTCCCTTTAATTTTTCAGCATTTTCCGCCATTATCACAGCATCGATCATCTCAGAAATATCGCCATTCATGTAAGCATCCAGATTGTACATCGATTTGTTGATCCTGTGATCCGTCACCCTTCCTTGCGGATAGTTGTACGTTTTGATCTTTGCAGAACGGTCACCTGTGGAAACCATTGATTTACGTTGTGCCGCAATATCACCAACAGATTTCTGAACCTCGATATCATATAACTTCGTACGAAGCATTTCCATTGCTAACTCTCTGTTTGCCAATTGAGAACGCGCTTGTTGACAAACCACGACCATTCCAGATGGTTTGTGCGTCAACTGAACTTTCGTCTCAACCTTGTTTACGTTCTGTCCACCAGCTCCTCCAGAACGGGAAGTCTGCATCTCGATGTCTGCAGGATTCAGTTCAAAATCGATTTCTTCTGCTTCTGGCAAAACTGCAATCGTAATCGCCGACGTATGAACACGACCCTGAGATTCGGTTTCCGGAACACGTTGTACGCGATGAACACCGGATTCAAATTTCATAATGCCATAAACGCCGTCACCTTCGATCCTTAGAATTAATTCTTTATAACCTTTGGTAGATTCGCTGGAATCGGTGATCTCGTGTTTCCAACCTTTCGTTTTGAAATACATGGCGTAAGCTCTGTAAACATCTTCCACGAATATCGCGGCTTCATCGCCACCTGTTCCGGCACGAAGTTCCACGATTACGTTCTTGTCATCGGTTGGATCTTTCGGGATCAATAGGAATTTAAGCTGCTCCTCATATTCAGGCAACTTATCCATCGCTTCATACTTCTCCTGTTTCGCCATTTCCACGAATTCTTTGTCAGAACCGTCGGCAATGATCTCATCGGATTCTGCAATCGTGTCTAGGGCACCTTTATATTCATCAAATACTTTCACGATCTTTCCCAGATCGCTGTATTCTTTGTTGAGTGTGGAATATCTTTTTTGGTCAGTGATCACATCTGGTTGGATGATAAGATCCGCGACCTCATTATATCGTTGTTTTATCGCTTCCAGTTTCGGAATTAATGACTTGGACATATTAAATTTTTAATGTGCAAAGATACGGAATTAAGAATCAAGAAAAAAGAGGCAAGAATAATGACTCGAAATTCAAGAAGAGAGTTTGATTTTGCTATGACTTTTTTTAAACCACAAAGACAAAAAGTTTTTGCATAAGGTTCACAAGGCTAATTTTAGATGGATATTTGTAGTGTTCTTTGTGAAATTCCTCTGTGCCTTTGTGGTAAAAAAAGAAAATCCACTCTTAAAAGAATGGATTTAAATATATATTGTTTCGCTTTGAGTGCAATCTCTCACGAAAAGAAAATTGCCAAATTAATGGTGGTGACCGTGGCTTACTGGTTTTTCACCTGCAGGTCTTTGGTAGATTACTTCTACACCTTCTTGCTCATAAAGCTTTTTGTATCTGATCTTTTCTGGGTCGAAGTTCTTGTTGATCTTCCCAAAATATTCCGCTACACCTTCTGTTAACCAAAGTGGTACGATGAATCCGAAGAACATCAAAATACACCAAAATCCACAAATCATCATTGTGAAGAAATAGATTGTCCAAAGGAATTGGTAAACCGGCCAGAATGCTGATAACATCATAATGCTATATATTTTTAGCAAAAGTAGATGATTTTACCAAAACTCACAAAATTTCTGACTTGATTTTTTTCATTTTGCTGAACTTTTAGTTTTTAGTAATTTCGTAAGGTTGTAAAAATCAATGTTAAGTTGGTGGGAAAAGTTAAATAAAAAAGACAAATCCCCTAGCCCCGATTGCAGCGGTTACCCCACAACAAGCGCAGGGAAAAGCCTTGGCGTGAGGAGTAATAGAGGAAAGCGGGATCAAACTCCTAAAAAATAAATAAATATAATATAATGAGTTTCAGAATCGAAAAAGACACAATGGGCGACGTGCAAGTGCCTGCAGAGAAATTTTGGGGTGCACAGACGGAGCGTTCCAGAAATAATTTCAAAATCGGGCCGGAAGGAAGTATGCCTCGCGAGATCATCGATGCATTTGCTTACCTGAAGAAAGCTGCTGCGTTTACCAATGCAGAGTTAGGCGTTCTTGATAATGAAAAAAGAGACCTGATCGGGAAAGTTTGTAATGAGATCCTGGAAGGAAAATTGTACGATGAGTTTCCTCTTGTGATCTGGCAAACGGGTTCTGGAACACAATCGAATATGAATGTGAACGAGGTGGTTGCCAACAGATCTCACGTTTTGAACGGCGGAAATCTTGGCGAGAAAACTTTGGTTCACCCGAATGACGATGTGAACAAATCTCAGTCTTCAAACGACACTTATCCAACGGCAATGCACATCGCAGCTTACACGAAAGTGGTGAAAGAGACTTTGCCGGCTTTGGAAAAATTGAGAAATACGCTAGACGAAAAAGCGAAAAAGTTCCAGAACATCGTAAAAATTGGTAGAACGCATTTGATGGATGCGACGCCATTGACGCTGGGACAAGAATTCTCTGGCTATGTTGCTCAGTTGGATTACGCGAAAAAAGCAATCAATAATACTTTAGATCATTTGAAGGAATTGGCGCTTGGCGGAACTGCAGTTGGAACCGGACTGAATACGCCGAAAGGTTACGATGTTTTGGTGGCTAAATATATCGCAGACTTCACCGGACTTCCATTTGTAACGGCTCCGAATAAATTTGAAGCTTTGGCAGCACACGACGGAATTGTGGAATCTCACGGTGCTTTGAAGCAATTGGCTGTTTCGCTTTACAAAATTGCTCAGGACATCAGACTTTTGGCTTCTGGACCAAGATCGGGAATCGGCGAGATCCACATTCCGGAGAACGAACCTGGTTCTTCTATTATGCCAGGAAAAGTGAATCCTACTCAAAATGAAGCGATTACAATGGTTTGCGCGCAGGTTCTTGGTAATGATACAACGATCTCTTTCGCTGGAACGCAAGGGAATTATGAACTGAACGTTTTCAAACCAGTGATGGCGTATAATTTCTTGCAATCTGCACAGTTGTTGGCAGATGCGATGATCTCATTCAATGACCATTGTGCGGTTGGAATTGAGCCGAATGAACCGAGAATCAAGGAATTGGTTGACAAATCATTAATGTTGGTGACAGCGCTTAACACACACATCGGTTATGAAAACGCGGCGAAAATTGCTAAAACAGCTCACAAGAATGGAACAACTTTGAAAGAAGAAGCCGTGAATCTAGGACTTTTGACTGCAGAACAATTTGACGAATGGGTGAAACCGGAAGATATGGTTGGAAGCTTGAAATAAGAAACTATACTTTAGATATTAGAAAAATGCCTCGGAAATCTCTGAGGCATTTTTTATTTTATTTATTGATTTTCGTCTTTAAATAACGGAAACCTGGTCAGCAAAATATTGCTCCAGATCTCTGAGTGTTTCCGGAGAAGTTTCGATATCTCTTACCAATTCGCCTTTGTTGATAACAACGATCCTCTCGCAAACTTCGGTTGTGTGCGCCAAATCATGACTGGAAATCAGGAATGTGGAATCTGAATTCTTTGACCAATCTCTAATTAAATTTTTAAGTTTGATCTGTGTTGATGGATCCAAGTTCGCAAAAGGCTCATCGAGGATAATAATCTGAGGTGTTCCAATCAACGCACCGATGATTCCGACTTTTTTCATATTTCCTTTGGAAAGGTCGCGGATGTATTTTTTGGCGTTCAAAATTTCGCCGTTGAAAAAATCGTTGAAGTTTTTGAGGAATTCATCAACCTGGACTTTGGTTTGACCTCTGAGTTCACCGAGGAAATAGAAATACTCTTCGGGAGTCAAATAGCCGATAAGAAAAGTTTCATCGATGAAAGCGCCGACTTTGTTTTTCCAGTTTTCGGACTCGTTGACTTTTTCGTTATCAATGGCAACAAAACCTGATGTTGGTTCAATTAAATCTAAAATCAAACTGAATAAAGTCGTTTTCCCAGCACCGTTGTTCCCGACGAGACCGATGGTTTGGCCTTTTTGGAAATCAAGGGATTCTATGCTTAGGACTTTTTTGTTTTCGTAAACTTTGGAGAGGTTATTTATTGTGATCATTTTTTTTGAGGTATTAGAGATTAGGATTTAGGTGGTAGTTTTTTTAATTTCCTTTAAAGGCTTTGATGGTAGAATATTTTTCTTTTTTATAAAGTTTGACAATGAAATCGAAGAATTTTTCTCTGAATAGAAAGCCAATCAATCCCAAGGCAGCTAAACTTGCAACTGCTGCAGCTGTTCCGAAGAAATATTTTGTAGCACCGAAAACTGCCATTGGCAAAACCATTTGAGGTAAAATCATTAAGATGCTTTTGAAACTGAAATTGTTTTTCTTTCCAAAAGATTTTCCTCTGGCATTTAGGTCAATTTGATTTTTGTTGTACGCTCCTGAGAGCAGAACGATCTGAGAATTGACGCCGATATTGTAAAGTCCGCCCGCCAGGAATGTGAAATACAATTCCCAACTGACAAATGCATAGCCAACTGCCAAAATCATACTTATGCCCACGGCACTTATCATGAGCCACCATTTGGCTTTCAGATATTCTTTGTAAGGCACATTCAAAGTCATCATCAGCGGGTAATAGGAACTGTCGAATGACGGCACTCTTTGTCCGAACATAAACAGAAAACCGCCCGTTACGAATAGACCCATAAACAGCTGCATATAAGCAGTTTTGTAAGCTGGAGAACTAAAGAGTAGCAATCCGTAAAACAAGAACAGGAAACTTCCCAAGGCAATGGATTTTGCGGCTTTGCTGCGTTTAATCATTCGGATATCATTGTTGATGAACGTCCCCAAAACACCATATTTATTCAAGAATTGGATACTTTCTGTTTTCCCGACTTCCTGTTTCATTTCCAAACCTTTGTCCAGATAGAAATTTTCTTTGATGAATTTTTTAACGATGAAGAATCCAACTAACATTATTAATATAGGAATAACAATCGTCCACCAATGAATGTAAAACTTGGTGAAGATCAATTCAGAAAATAAGGATAGCGAAATGATCTTGTAATAATCCAAGCCTGCAAACACGACCAAAATGATTCCGATGATCCAGACAACAGCGTCTTTCCCATTTAGAAGGATATTGAGGAAATTGCTGCAGAAACTTAGAATGATAATGGCGAATATCCAAGCAAAGCTTCCTGCAACAGAGTGTCCATTATAAAGCAATATAGCCAATAATGGAATGTAAATAAAGAGTCCGCCCCAACTGAAAAATGATGAAAAGGTTTTGCCGATCATATAATTGACTAGCGTACTTTTCCTGATGTTCATCGTCAAAAATGGTTTGATATTCTGAGTTGGCATTTGCTGGAAAAAATATCTTAAGAAAAGATCAGCCACCAGCCAATAAATCAAATACTTACTGATAAATGAAACCGGATCGATATGCAATTCTTTCTTTGGCAGATAGTAGGCAAGAAAAGCAATCCCTACAAACATTGCCAAAAAATACAGCATTCCCAAAAGCTGGAAAATCTTGATCACGATATTGGCCGCCAAAGAACTGGACCGGAAAAAACTTTTGAATTCTAATTTGATAAACCGTTGCAGCATAAGAGAATTAATTTGATTAAATTTAATGAATTTAGAATTTGCTAATGTTTCTGTCTATTAAGTTCACTTTTTCGTAGAAATGTTACAAATTATTTTGATTTATTAACATTTGAGCACGCAAAATGTTAGTTGTTTGCATATAACTAAAATTGATAAAACTTTCAAAAATTATATCTTTGTACAATGGCACAGAAGGATACATTATCGTCTTTGATTCACGGTAATTTTGCAAAGGAACTCTCAATTTCGGATGGCAAAATGCCGCCAAACGCATTGGATTTTGAAAAAATTGTGATCGGAACTTTTCTAATTGACAGAAAAGGGCTCGACCATTCCATAGACTTATTAACCGCTGAAGTTTTCTACGACCCAAGGCATCAGACCATATTTGCGGCGATCTTGAAATTGTACGAAAGCAACTCGCCTATTGATTTAATGACTGTTATTCAGGAACTTAAAAGAACCGAGAAACTAAGTCTTGGCGGTGGCGATCATTATATTATTGACTTGACGATGGGCGTAAGTTCATCTGCCCACATCGAATATCACGTGCGTGTGATCTTGGAAAAATTTATCTTAAGATCATTAATTAATGTTTCCGCCAACGTGATCGACAGCTCTTATAAAGAAACCACCGACGTTTTCGAATTGTTGGACAAAGCTGAACAATCATTCTTCGAAATTACAAACGGAACCATTAAAAAAGGTTTTGACACAGCCAATTCATTAGTAAAAGAGGCTATTGAAAAAATCAAATCTTTGAAAGATAAAGAAGGCTTGTCAGGCGTTCCATCTGGATTTACCGCTTTGGACAAAGAAACTGGAGGCTGGCAAAATTCCGACCTTATCATCATCGCCGCAAGACCCGCGATGGGAAAAACGGCGTTCATCCTTTCGATGGCGAGAAACATCTGCGTAGATCACAACATTCCGATGGCGCTATTCTCTCTGGAGATGGCTTCGGTCCAGTTAATCACAAGGATGATTTCTTCCGAAACTGGAATCTCTTCCGAGAAATTGAGAAAGGGACAAATGGCTGATGAAGAATGGCAAAGACTGTTCACCAACGTTTCCGCCTTGGAAAATGCGCCACTTTATATTGACGAAACACCTTCCCTTTCCATCTTTGATTTCCGTGCAAAATGCCGACGATTGGTAATGCAACACGATGTCAAGATCATTATGGTCGATTACCTTCAGTTGATGACGGCAAGTTCCGGAAAAGGAGCGGGAAATCGTGAGCAGGAAATTGCGATGATCTCCCGATCTTTGAAAGCAATTGCAAAAGAACTTAACGTTCCGGTAATTGCACTTTCCCAGCTTTCCAGAAGTGTGGAAACGCGCCCAGGAAAACGACCAATGCTTTCCGACCTCCGTGAATCTGGAGCCATCGAGCAGGATGCAGATATCGTATCCTTCATCTTCCGACCAGAATATTACAAGATCGGCGTTTGGGATAATGACGAGGAAGGTGCAGAAACAAGCACCGAAAACCAAGCTGAGATCATCATCGCAAAACATAGAAATGGTGCGACAGCGGACGTGCGATTAGCTTTCCACAAGAATATTGGTAAGTTTGCTGATCTTGGAACCAATTACGAATACACACCTTCCAATTTTGGGCAGAAAGATGAGCCTTCAGGTTTTGATAGAATCACGATCACGAGCGACCCACATTCTGCTTTCGGACTTCCGAATAACAATCAGGTTTCTGGCTCTGCGATGAATGATGATGACGATGATATGCCATTTTAAGTTTCTGTTTTGAGTTTAAAAGTCGAAATCTACACAGACGGCGCTTGCAGTGGAAATCCCGGACCCGGCGGTTACGGAATCCTGATGCGCGTTCCTGAAAAAAAATACCAGAAAACCTACTCCAAGGGTTTCCGAAAAACCACCAACAACCGAATGGAATTGATGGCGGTAATTGTAGCATTAGGCAATCTGAGAACATCTGATAATGAAGTCCATATCTTCACCGACAGCAAATATGTTGCAGATGCCATCAACCAAAAATGGATCTATGGTTGGATCAAACGTGGCTGGAAAAATGTGAAAAACCCTGATCTCTGGAAAGCATTTTACAAATTATATCAACTTCACAATCCAAAATTCCACTGGATCAAAGGTCACGCTGGACATCCGGAAAATGAGATTTGTGACCAATTGGCTGTTGCCGCAGCAAAATCTGGAAAATTAGAGATTGATGCTTACTTTGAGAATCCAACTGAAAGTGGATTGTTTTGATTTCTAAAAAGATAAGGAAAAAAGGAAACGTTTCCAAATGCGCAAAAAATTAGTGAAAGAAATTTTTAAGCCGTAACTAATTTTTAGAGTTTTGTGTATGGTTTTTGATAACTTCGTTTACTTAATTTCCCTATTAAATGATTACAACAAAATATTTCAATTACAAACAAATCGCAAATCTTGCGGGATTGCATCTCGTCTGGCTTACTGCATGGAGCACTTTCGTAGCCGCCATCTATTACTTTTTTGAGTGGCAGTGGATGACAATTCCTTTGGTTCCGCTGACCTTGGTGGGTACTGCGGTCGCTTTTTTTGTCGGTTTCAAAAGCAATCAGGCTTATGACAGACTTTGGGAGGCTAGAAAAATATGGGGAGCGATTTTAAACTCCAGCAGATCTTTTACCTCTATGCTGGCTGCATTCGATACTGAAAAAGGAGAAATGCATTATATAAAAGATTTAAAAAAACAAATAGTCTACCGCCATATCGCATGGTTATATACATTGAGAGATCAGCTTCTAATCCCTACAGAATGGGAACATATGAGTCTTGAAAGACATTTTGGGAGTATTAATTTCAAAAGACACAGACTTATAAAAGCAGGTTTTCCGGATTATACCAGAACACCACTTTTTCAGAAAAGATATCTTTCAGATGATGAATTTGAATTGCAGGAAAAATATAAAAACTTTGCTACTTACCTAATTTCAAAACAGGCAAAAGATCTCAGCCATTTAAAAAAACACAATGTCATTACAGATTTTGAACACATGCAACTGCAAACCTGTCAAAATGATTTCTATGATTATCAGGGACAGGCAGAAAGAATAAAGAAATTTCCCTCTCCGCGACAGTTTGCTAATTCAGGATTTATTTTTATTGTAATTTTCATTATTCTGTTACCATTAGGTTTGGTCAGCGAATTCAGCAAATTGGGCGATTGGGGAATCTGGACTTGTATTCCGTTTTGTGTAATTGTCGGGTGGATTTATATTATTATGGAACTCGTCGGCGATTACTCTGAAAACCCTTTTGGCGGATTGATGTTTGATATTCCTATGCTTTCGATCTGCAGAACTATTGAGATTGATCTTCTCCAAATCATTGGCGAACATGATGATCTTCCGGAACCAATTGGTTCTAAAAATGGGGTTTTGATTTAAAAATAGAGTTCACAAAAAGTAAATATTACTTTTGGATTTTTTTAATTTAAAGGAATTGATATTTAAATTATATAGGGTCTTATTATTCCTAAACATTCCAAAAATCACGATCCAGACTTCTATATTGAATCGCTTCCGAGATATGATCACCTTGGATATTTTCAGAATTTTCCAAATCTGCGATAGTTCTGGCGACTTTTAAGATTCGGCTGTAGGCTCTTGCCGAAAGGTTAAGTTTCAACATTGCGGCTTTTATTAGTAGCTGTGAATACTCGTCCAGTTCGCAATGTTTTTCCATTTCTTTGGAACCCATCTGCGCATTATAGCTGATGTCGGAATCCTTGTACCTTTCATTTTGGATATCTCTTGCATTATTCACACGAGCTCGGATGCTGGCGCTGCTTTCGCCTTTTTTCTTTTCTGTAAGCTGTTCATATTCCACTTTCGAAACTTCGATATGAATGTCTATTCTGTCCAGAAGCGGGCCGGACAGTTTGTTCATATAGCGCTGCATCTCACTGGTTGATGAGGTATTATTGGGATCATCGGGGAAATAGCCGCTGGGACTTGGGTTCATACTGGCAACGAGCATAAAACTTGCTGGATATTCTATTGTAAATTTGGCTCTGGAAATGGTTACCACTCTGTCTTCTAGTGGCTGTCGCATCACTTCCAAAACGGTTCGTTTGAACTCGGGCATTTCATCAAGAAATAAAACGCCATTGTGAGCTAAGGAAATTTCGCCAGGTTGAGGATAACTACCGCCGCCAACTAGTGCGACATCCGAAATTGTGTGGTGCGGCGCTCGAAAAGGCCGAATTGTGATTAATGATGTCTCCGCTCCCATCTTTCCAGCAACGGAATGAATCTTTGTAGTTTCCAATGATTCTTTGAGACTGAGTGTCGGCAAAATACTCGGCAATCGTTTTGCAAGCATTGTTTTCCCACTTCCGGGAGAACCGATCAAAATAATATTATGACCGCCCGCTGCGGCAACTTCCATTGCGCGTTTAGCAGCTTCCTGACCTTTCACTTCATCAAAGTCGAAAGGGAAATGATCGATCTTATCCTGAAATTCCTTTCTTGTATCGATCTCAAACTTTTCCAAAGCAATATCATCATTAAAAAAATCAATAATTTCCTTGATATTATCAATTCCATAAACATCCAGCTGATTGACAATGGCCGCTTCTCTTGCATTTTTCTTTGGTAAGATGATGCCTTTGAAACCGTCTTCTCTCGCCTTAATAGCGATTGGCAAAACACCTCTAATGGGTTGCAAACTCCCATCCAGAGACAGCTCACCCATAATGATATAATCGCTGAGCGTTTCATATTTAATCAAATCTGATGCTGCCAAGATCCCCAGGGCCAAGCTTAGATCGTAGGCTGCTCCTTCTTTCCGAAGATCTGCGGGAGCCATATTAATGGTGATCTTTTTGCCCGGAATTTTGAAGCCGGAATTCTTAAGAGCAGCAGAAATCCGATAGCTGCTTTCTTTGATAGCGTTGTCTGGAAGACCTACTAAATGGTAGCCAACGCCTTGATCCACATTGACTTCGATGGTAATAATTTGTGCAGAAACGCCGTGAATGGCGGCACCGTAAATTTTGACAAGCATTTGTGTTTCGTTTTATCAAAAGTAAAAAAAACTCTTTGATGAAAACCAAAGAGTTAAATATTTTTTACGAAATAAATTAGATTACATAAATCGTTCGCCTTTTTTCAGGTTTTTTAGATCCAAAACGTAATCTTTTATTAGTTGGTCATTATCTCTAGGGCAGATCAGCAAGGCCTTTTCTGTATCTACGATTATGTAATTTTTAAGACCATCGATAACAGCTGCTTTGTTCTGATTTTTGATTCTGATGACATTGCCTTTGGAGTTGTAAGTCAAAACATTCCTGGAACTGATTGCATTGTTGTCATCATTTTTGTCGGCATTTGCATACACCGAAGTCCACGTTCCGAGATCACTCCATCCAAGATTGGCAGGAATTACGTAAACATTGCTCGCTTTTTCCAAGATTCCGTTATCTATTGATATCTTGTTGATGATCGGATAGATTAAGTTTATACATTCTTTTTCAGCCTCACAATTGTACTCGCAACTATTGAATTGGTTGGTCATTTCCGGTAGATACTTTTTGAACGCCTTCAAAATACTTTTAACGTTCCAGATAAAAATACCGGCATTCCAAAGAAAATCCCCAGATTCCATAAAGCTTTTTGCTATCTGTAAGTCAGGTTTTTCTGTAAAAGTCTTCACTTTGGAAAAATCTTCATTATTCTCTTTTATAAATTGGATATAGCCATAGCCAGTATCTGGTCTTGTAGGAGTTATTCCTAAAGTAATAAGATAATCGTTCTCTGATGTCAGCCTGAAACCTAGTTCCACTTTTTGCAGAAATGCGTTTTCTTTAAGAATCAAATGATCTGCGGGCATCACTATGATATTGGCGTCAGGATTTACATCTTCAATTTTCTTTGCCATGTATAGGTTGCAAGCAGACGTATTTTTCATTGCTGGCTCTCCTACAATATTGTTTGCAGGAACATCGGGCAACTGCTGCTGTGTAAGATCTACATATTCCTGATTTGTAACAACATAAATATTTTCTGCTGGGATTAGTTGATTGATTCTGTCAAAAGTCTGCTGAATCATCGTCCTGCCTGTTCCTAAAATGTCGTGAAACTGTTTTGGAAATTTTTGGGTACTCATTGGCCAGAAACGGCTTCCTATACCTCCAGCCATTATGACGCAGTAATTATTTTTGTTCATCTATTGTTCGTTTTTCGACCTTTGCCAGAGGGCGGAATAAATACTTCTTTGAGTTCTTAATATTGATGCAAAGATATAACTTTTTCTTTTTTTCCATAATCCGGTAGAAATCTCCCTTATAACTGAATTCATCATTAATTAACAATTCTTCAATAAATACAGAATCTTCATCAGGATTGTCGATATGAAAATAACGGACAAGTTCGTTACTTGCCATAAAGTTGGCTTTCGGATTTTTAGAAAATCGGTAAATGATTGGTTTCAGATCTTCTGTATAAATTTCAAGGCTTTCCAAGAGCATCTCCGTAAAAGTATTTTTCCATTCTTTACCGTGAGCGCTGATTCTGAAATTAAATTTTTCAAATGCTATCAGATGAGCCAGTTCGTGCGTTAAAACAAAGAAAAACAATTGCTTATCCAGCGTAGAATTTACGGTTATCTGGTGAGATTTGTCCGGCAATCGTCTGTAATCGCCAAGTTTGCTGTTTCGGTTTTTGGTAATCTTGATGTGGATATAATAATCAGAAAACCATTTTTTCAGAAACGGAAAAGTATGCTCAGGGAGATATTGCTCTAAAGTTTTGATTGACATTAATAGTAACCGAATGATCAACAAAAATAATGATTAACCTTGATTTTATAATTAATTATTATCCAATTATTGTTATTTTTCTTAAATTTCGGATAAATAGTAAAATTGCAGAAATCCGTCTTTTGCTTTTTGATGTTAATTCTCATCGGCTGTTCCAAAAAAGAAGAACTGAAAATTGAATCATCAAAAAAGCAGATCAATCCTTTCTACGAAAAAGCATTCGTCTTTATGGATAAAGACTCGGACAGCTCTTTCTATTATCTAGATAAAGCCAAAGACCTCTTCCAGAAAAGAAATGACAGCTTCGGGATGGGAAAAAGCTTCGTGAATATGGCAATCATTCAGGAAAAAGCGGGCGATAATTTTGGAAGCATAGAAACCAGTCTGCACGCCAGCCAGTTTTTAAAAGAAAAAGATACGGCACACTACAATTTTCTCTTTTGCAACTACAACAATTTGGGTGTTGCCTCCAACAATCTCAAAAACTACACAGACGCCAGGCGGTTTTATGATAAAGCACTATTGTTTACAAAAGATCCAATCGACAAAATGGCGCTGGCGAATAACATTGCGATCGTTTATCATAATGAGAAGCGCTACAGAAAAGCTGTTGACATCTACACAAAACTGCTGGACAGCGTTGGATCCAAAAGCGAATTTTTCCCCAAACTATTGCTAAATTTTGCGCGTTCAAAATGGTTCGAAGAAAAAAATTATAATCCGGTTAAAGATTATTTAAAAGCAGAAAAACTAAGTGACAATTTTGATGATGAATGGACTAAGGACGCCGTTTATGCTTATTTATCAGCTTATTATGTCACAAAGAATATTGATTCCACAAGACACTATTCCAATAAAATGCTTACGCTTGCCAAAAAGCTGCAATATCCTGAAGATCAGTTGGAAGCACTGCAGAATTTAATAAAAATATCAGACGGAATTCACGCTCAGAAATATTTTGATAACTATTCCCGAATCGAAGATAGTCTGACCAACAGTCAAAATAAGGCAAAAAATCAGTTTGCATTGATCCGTTTTGAAAGCGAAAAAGCAAAGGCTGAAAATATCATTCTTCAGAAACAGAGAGAGATCAACGAATATAAAATCCTGCGTCAAACACTCATAAGTTGGGCAATTATTATCCTAACACTCATCATAAGCGCAATTATCTTTTTCTGGATCAAGAGAAAACGCAAACGTTTGATTGAAGATGCTAACAATAAATTGCACGCGCAACGTCTGGATTTCTCCAAAAAGGTACACGATGTGGTTGCTAATGGGATTTATGAAGTGATGACGACTATTGAGCATCAAAAAGATATTCCAAAAGAAAAAATCCTGGATAAGTTGGAATTGATGTACGAAAAATCAAGAAATCTCTCCTATGATGACAATCTCCAGCAAGATTTTAATGAAAGAATCACAGGCCTTCTGAGCGCTTTTGATAATGATAAAACCAAAATCATCATTATAGGAAATGATCCGGAATTCTGGCTCGGAATCAATCAGTTTTCAAAAGAAGAATTGTTTCAGGTAGTAAGAGAATTATTGGTGAATATGAAAAAACACAGTCAGGCGAGCAATGTTATTCTAAGATTTATAAAAGATGATAATTTTCACGAAATCAAATATATAGACAACGGAATTGGTTTACCTAAAGGTTTTGCAGAAAAAAATGGATTCTCCAATATGAGATCGCGTCTGGAAGAATTGGGTTCAACGCTGGAAATTGAGGAAGGTAATTCCGGTTTGAAATTATCAATTAAACTAAAGTAAAATGTTCAGTAAAATATTAATCGCAGAAGACCACGAAAGCAGCAATTTCTCGGTGCAAAAAGTTTTGGAAGATTTGAAAATTCCAAGCGTAGATCACGTTTACTATTGCGATGATGCATTTTCGCGCCTGAAAAAATCTTTGCAATCCACACCGTTTGAAGTTCTGATCACCGACCTTTCTTTTGAGGAAGATCACAGAAAACAATTGATCAAAAACGGCCGCGAATTGATCAAATGCTGTAAAGATCTGTATCCGGAACTGAAAGTAATCGTTTTTTCCGGCGAACACAGAATTGGCGTTATAGATCTCTTATTCAAAGAATTGGAAATTGATGCTTACGTCAAAAAAGCCAGATCCGACTCCAAAGAATTGCGAAAAGCGATAGAATGTGTTTTTGCTGGCGAAACATATATTTCTCACGATCTTCAACTGCCTGTGAAAACGATGAACACTTTGGAATTCAGCAACTATGATATTGTACTGCTCAAGTTACTTTCGGAAGGAATTTTGCAGAAAAACATTCCGAAAATACTAGCAGAGAGAAATATTCACCCAAATAGTTTGAGCAGCGTAGAAAAAAGAATGAATGCCATGAAGCTAGCATTGACGGTAAAAAACAACGAACAACTGATTGCAAGATGCAAAGATTTGGGAATAATTTGAAATTATTTTCAATTATTTTTCCATTTTACGGTTTCCCGTAAGGAAATCTGAATTTATGTAATTAATTTTGCATCAGATTAATAACCGTTAGAACACAAAAACACAATACAATTTCCAAAGAGTCTGAAGTTCACTTTAGGCTCTTTTGTATTTTCTGAGCATCTCTGTGTGCGGAATATTATCTTCCAGATATTTTTTGCCTGTATCTTCAAATCCGAAATCGGAATAGAACTTCAGCAAATAATCCTGCGCAGAAATCCGAACCTCCAGAGTTCCTAATCTGTTATCTATGATATCCAAAGCATATTGGATCAATTGTTTTCCAAGACCTTTTCCTCTTCCGTTTTCTGTTGTAACTACTCTTCCAATCGAAGTTTCAGGGTACTTGATGCCTTTGTCAAAGATCCTGCAATAGGCTAAAACTTCGCCGTCTTTTTCTGCCCAGAGATGAATCGCCTTTTGGTCGTAATCATCCAGATCCGGATAAGGACAGTCCTGCTCCACCACGAAGACATTGACTCTTGCTTTTATAATTTCGTAAAGTTCAGTTGTAGTAAGTTCAGAAAACGTTTTGATTTTCCAATCTGCATTAATCATCGAATCGCACTTTATTTTTGATTAGAAACTGGTTGGTTTCTGAGATAAATTTTAGAATATTGTCTGTCCCGGTTTTTTTCTCAGCGGATGTGACATAGATTTCCGGAAGATCTTCCCAGGTTTTTAGTAATTCTGTTTTGTAGGCTTCTACATTTCTGTCCGCTGCTCCAGGTTTCAGTTTATCTACTTTTGTAAAAACGATGGAAAACGGGACATTGCTTTCGCCACACCATTCCATAAACTCAAGATCGATTTTTTGAGGCGCAAGACGCGAATCTATCAAAACAAAAAGGTTGACTAGATTTTGTCTGTTCAGAATATAATTGGTAATCAGTTTTTCGAAATCCTTTCTCAGACTTTTGGAAACTTTTGCGTAACCATAACCCGGTAAATCTGTCAGAAACCAGTTTTCATTAACCAAAAAATGATTGATCAATTGGGTTTTCCCTGGTGTCTGCGAAGTTTTAGCCAAATCTTTATGATTCATCATCGCATTGATGAGAGATGATTTCCCAACATTGGAACGCCCGATGAAAGCATATTCTGCCATCGTAGGTTCGGGACAATCCTGCCATTTTTGGCTGCTTTTTACAAATTCTGCGGTTTTAATTACCATTTTGATATGATATAAAAAACCATCAAGAGATCAAATTATCCTAAGAAAAACTCAATGTCTTAATGGTTTTAATTTATTTAATAAACTATTTTAAATTACTCTTTTCAGCCATTCGTAGAGAATCTCATTGAACTCGTTCGGCTTTTCCATCATTGCGGCGTGACCACATTTTTCTATCCAGTGTAACTCAGAATTTTTGATGAATTTGTGCATATCTTCCGCAACTTCCGGCGGCGTTACATTATCCTGTTTTCCCCAGATGATGCAAGTCGGGCAGGTGATTTTCGGCAAATCATTCAGCATATTGTGTTTGATAGCACTTCTTGCAAGCATCACAGTTTTGATGCCTTTCATTCTGTCATTTACAACCGCAAAAACCTCATCTACCAATTCATCTGTAGCAACAATTGGGTCATAGAAAACTTCCTGAGTTTTTTTCTTGATATAATCTTTATCACTTTTTCTCGGGAAACTGTCACCGAAAGTTCTTTCGTAAAGACCGGAACTTCCTGTCAAAACCAAATTCTGAACCAATTCCGGACGAGAGATCGTGAGAATCAAACCGATATGTCCGCCCATAGAATTGCCGACAATTGTCACCGGCTTTCCGATAACATCTGTGATAAACTTAGCTACAAACTTCGAAATTGAAGTCAGGTTGGTGTTGAGAATTGGCAAATCGTAGATCGGCAATTGCGGAACAATCACGCGAAATCCTTTGTCTGCGAAAAAATTAATCATCTTATCGAAGTTGCTCAAGCCTCCCATCAAACCATGCAGAAGCACCATTGGATGACCTTCACCCGCTTCTACATAAGTATATTTCGTGTCTTTTTTAGTTTTAAAAATCATATTGCTGTTCGATAACCCGCCAAAAATACAAATAAAAGAATAATTTTTTATTTTAATCCTACCAAAGTGGTCAAATTTAATTTATTTTAACACTGTATTCAATTCATTGATGCGGTTGATGATCGGCATTGCGAATATTCCGCTGGTTGTGAGATAAAGTTCGTAAAAAGTTTTCGCTTTTTCTGCAAAATCAATTTTGTGTTCTGTCCTATAATGAAACATAAAAACATTCCCAAGCATTTCGTAATAATCTGCATGGTCCTTCGATTCCCGAAGCTTTACCATTTCAACAATCTCCTCTTTTGATTTTTTTGAAAGTTCACTAAAATCCATTTTGAAAATATCCTTCATCAGAGAATCAAAATCTAGTTCTTTCTGCATCAGACTTTCTTCCGGTTTTCCCAAAAGTAATTTTTCCAATGCCTGAGTTAATTGTCTTATTAATCTAAGTGTAAAATCTTTATCTTGAATCATTTCTTATCCTCTTTTTTTTCTTCGTCAAGTTCTGGGCTTGCGATTATTCTTGAGACAAAGTGAACTGTCCCTTTTTCTGATTTGTAAATTTTTGTTGCAAATTTAATTGCTATAAATATCCCGATTATTATGATTAGATCAGCAACAATTAAAGCGAAAATTGAGTCAAAATAAATATAAACTATTCCCGCCAAAATACAACTTGCAATAAAAGGCGACAGAAAAATTTCTATCCACCCAACTACCTCCGTTGCTTCTTCAAAGAAATTTCTTTTCTGCTCTTCCATTTTCTACCCAAAAAACAAATACGCCAAAATAATTGAAACTACCACTCCAACAAGATCTGCCAACAACATCGACCCAACTGTATATCTAGTATTTTTAATTCCAACCGAACCGAAATAAACTGCAATGACATAGAAAGTCGTGTCCGAACTTCCTTGCAAAATTGCTGATAACTTCCCAGCAAAACTGTCTGCGCCGAAGGTTTTCATCGTATCCACCATCATTCCTCTTGCTCCGGAACCTGATAATGGTTTTATTAATGCAGTTGGCAATCCATCCACGAATCTGGTATCGAGGTGGGAAGCGCTGGCAATCCACTTCATTCCATCGATGATGACCTCAAAAACGCCACTTGTTCTCAGGAGAGAGATTGCAATCAACATTCCTACCAAATAAGGAATAATTTTCACACAAACTGTAAAACCCTCTTTCGCTCCATCAATGAATGCGTCGAAAACGTTGATCTTTTTATAAACTGCGCCCAAAACGATAGCCAGGAAAATCAATAAAATAATGCCGTTGCTCATCACTTTGCTGAAGGAATCCAACTCGTCTTTGCTCAGCTGAACCAAATAGATCACAAGCAAAGCGATAATTGCAGAAATACCACCTACATAAGCTAAAACAATAGGCTGGAAAAGATTGATTTTTTGTCTGATAGAAACAATCGTCATCGCTGCTAAAGTTGCACAAAATGTCGCAATCATACACGGCAGAAAAATATCGGTCGGCGTCACAGAACCCATTGATGAACGGATTGCGATGATGGAAACCGGAATCAAAGTCAATCCGCTGGCGTGCAGACAGAGAAACATAATCTGGGCGTTGCTGGCTTTGTCTTTATCAGGATTCAGGGTTTGAAGACTTTCCATCGCTTTGAGTCCGAATGGTGTGGCAGCGTTGTCCAATCCTAATAAATTTGCACTGAAGTTCAGCATCATATGTCCGAATGATGGATGGTTTTTTGGGATGTCCGGAAATAATTTGGAGAAGAATGGCTGGATCATTCGGCTGAGGAAATTGATACCGCCAGCTTTTTCGGCGATGCTCATAAAGCCCATAAATAGCGCCATAATCCCAATCAGTTTCAGGCAGATGTTGACGGCTGTTTCGCTGGTTCCAATCACACCATCTGTCGCCGCAACTCTGTACGTATTCACGTTCTGAAGGGAATCCATTTTGTAATGGATGTGATTTTCTTCGAGTTCCGGCGTTGCCTTCAAGGATCTCTGAATATCTGGAGAAAACTGCGCCAATGGTTTTTGCGAGATCTGGACCGTGTCGCCGCCTTTCCCGACCACCATATCGTTGAAGATCTGACTGTAATTCTCTGAACTGAAATATTTGATAGAGGCCACCGCAATGGCGATGATGATGAAGGCTGACCAAATCCTGCTTAGAACCATTCTGGAAATTAATTTCAGTAAATGTAAGAAAAATGATAATAGATTTTGGAAACTGGGATTGAGAAATTAAAATTTTAATAGAATACCAAATCCCGCAGCCCGGCCTGAGTGGAGCTCATTTTTTTGCGTTGGGAAAAGCTCGGCAAAAAATAGCGGGAACGGAGGACGGAAATAGCTGCACAAAACTTTAATAATCGCACTGTGAGGACAAATCCCATAACTGATTTTTGTCATAAATCTAAATTATACTTGTTTGGTATGAATTGAATTGATACCTTTGCCACGGCTTTTTTTAAACACTATCAATGTTGAAATTTTGTTTTGTTTGTTGCAGTAATATATTTCAGTGATATATAATGATGTAGAGGATAGTGTGTTTATTTCGAAAACCTTTCATAATCTCATTTGAAAGGTTTTTTATTTTAATTAATTCGTAAAAATGATAGAACTTTTAAACGTTACCAAAAGTTTTAAGACCAAAAATAAGACGATTCAGGCTTTGGCAGACGTTTCTTTGACGGTTGAAAAAGGCGAGATCTTTGGCGTCATCGGAACTTCTGGTGCCGGGAAAAGTACGCTGATCCGCTGTGTGAACCTTCTCGAAAGACCGAACGCCGGGAAAGTGATTGTCGATAATATTGAACTGACAAAACTTTCCGATGCTCAACTGACCTTGGAACGAAGAAAGATCGCAATGATCTTCCAGCATTTCAACTTGTTGTCTTCTCGAACGGTTTTTGACAATATTGCATTTCCGTTGGAATTGGAAGGAAAATCCAAATCCGAGATCAGGGAAAAGGTAAATGGCCTTCTGGAACTTGTTGGACTGAATGAAAAGGCGAAGGATTACCCAGCCAATCTTTCCGGTGGACAAAAACAAAGAGTCGCGATTGCCAGAGCGTTGGCCAATGACCCGAAGATTTTGCTTTGTGATGAGGCGACAAGTGCACTGGATCCGGCAACCACCAAATCGATTTTGAAATTGCTGAAATCCATCAACCAAAAATTGAACCTGACAATCCTTCTGATCACTCACGAAATGGAAGTCATCAAAACTATCTGCGATAAAGTAGCGGTCATCGATCACGGAAAATTGGCGGAACAAGGCAATGTGGAACAGATATTTACCAATCCGCAACAGGAAATAACGAAAGGATTTATCCAATCTTCTCTTAACATCGAATTGCCTTTGGTCTATCAAAGTTCATTGAGCAGTGTTGATAGTGGAAATAGCAATCCGCTTGTGAAATTTATGCTGACCGGAAACAATGACCAGAGTTTTGTCATCAGCAATTTGTTTGAGAAATTCCAGGTCAAAGCGAAAGTGATCAGTGCGCAACTGGAATATGTTGGCAATCTGAGTTTTGGCGTTTTGCTTGTGGAATTGCAGGGCAAAAATATCAACGAGGCCTTGGCTTATTTGGAAAATGAATATTCTAACACAGAAATTTTAGGTTATGTCGGATAGTATTATCAATTTGTTATTTCAAGGGACGATAGAAACGATTGTGATGACCTTGGTTTCTGGATTTTTTGGATTTCTGCTAGGATTGCCAACAGGAATTTTCTTATTCCTGACAAGAAAAGGCCAATTGTTGGAGAACAAAGTTTCTCATCAGATCGTCTCGGTCGTCGTGAATATTTTCCGTTCGATTCCATTCATCATCTTAATTGTTTGGATGATCCCATTCACCAGAACGATTGTTGGCACATCGATCGGTGTGGCGGCAGCTTTGGTCCCGTTAAGTGTTGGTTCGGCTCCATTTATTGCAAGATTGGTAGAAAATAGTTTGCTGGAAATCCCTTCCGGACTAATAGAAGCGGCAAGGTCGATGGGTGCAAAACCGTTGCAGATCATCCGAAAAGTGCTTTTGCCGGAAGCTTTGCCATCATTAATCAATAATGTCACTATCACTTTGATCACACTCGTAGGATATTCCGCAATGGGTGGCGCAGTTGGCGCTGGCGGACTGGGACAAGTTGGCTATCAATATGGTTACATCGGCTATGATTTTGCGGTGATGAATTCGGTCTTGGTATTACTGATTATTCTGGTTTTCATCATTCAATTGGCGGGAGATTTCCTTTCGAAAAAATTCAATCACAGATAAAAAATTAAAAATGAATAAATTAAAAATAATTGCTTTAGCATTTGCTGTCATCACATTATCAGCTTGCAGCAAAAAAGAATCGAACCCGAATATTTTAAAAGTTGGCATCGCTTCCGGACCTGAACAAGGTTTGGCAGAAGAAGCTAAAAAAGTAGCAAAGGAAAAATATGGTCTTGATGTAGAATTGGTAAGTTTCAACGATTACGTGGTTCCCAACGAAGCTTTGAGCCAAGGTGATGTGGATGTGAACGCATTTCAACATTTGCCATATCTGGAGGAACAATCGAAGCAAAGAGGTTATAAATTGGCTGTTGTCGGAAAAACTTTCGTTTATCCAATTGTAGCTTACTCTAAAAAGATCAAATCAATCTCAGAACTGAAATCGGGACAAACCATTGTGATCCCAAATGACCCTACGAATGGTGGAAGATCATTATTGTTGCTTCAAAAACAAGGTTTGATCAAACTAAAAGACGCCATCGGATTATTACCGAAAGTTGCAGACATCACAGAAAATCCTAAGAATTTCAGAATTCTGGAATTAGAAGCGCCACAAATCCCAAGGGTTCTTGAAGATAAGGAAGTTGTGTTGGCAATCATCAATAATAATTTTGCGGCCCAAGCTGGCTTGGACCCGGAAAAAGAAGGCCTTTTCACAGAAGATAAAGATTCGCCTTACGCCAACTTGATCGTGTCCAGAGAAGACAACAAAAACGACGAGAAGATCAAAAAATTTGTCAAAGCCTATCAATCTCCGGAAGTAGAGGCCGTTGCCAAGCAGACCTTCAAAGGAGGCGCTGTGAAAGCGTGGTAAAACTTCTATTTTATATCTAGTTTTTTAAGTTGGCGGTTCAGATTGAATCGCCAATTTTTTTATTAAATTAACCAAAATCGATTATGGCTTCAAAATCATCAAACTAAAATTGCAATCAAAATCGGCTACAAATCAATTCTGTAAAGAAAAATCTTCACATTCTTCAATTATGATTTAAATCATTTTGTTATTTTTATTAGTTCTAAATAAATATGTTTGCAAAAAATTAAATTATATGCTTAATAAATATCTTTGTTTAGGATTGTTTGCTGCTTTTGTAAACACCAATGCACAAAACTGCACACCACAAGCTGCAGGAAATAATGTGGGCGACAACGGCTGCGTGAGTCTTACTTATCAAAACCAAACCGTGTCCTACAAAACTGTGAGAGCTGCCGATGGCTACGAATGGCTTCAGCAAAATCTAGGAAGCTCAAACGTTGCTACCAGCATTACTGACGAAGGCGCACGAGGCGATTACTTCCAATACGGCCGTTGGGATGATGGTCATCAACTGAAAACTTCTACAACCAGCGAAACATATCCGACGCCAAATAACCCGGTTGGTTTAGGAAGCGGAACCACCACTTTTTATATCGGTGGAGGAACGCCTTGGTCCTCTAACTATGTTGGTTGGTTTGCAAATCCGAATCAAAATGACACCTGGTCTGCAAAAAATCTTTCTGAAGTTACAGAACACAACGGAATCGATCCTTGTAAAGCAATCGGAGACAATTGGGAAATGCCTTCTGAAGCAGATTGGGATCTTGTAATGACAAAAGAAAACATCTTCCCGAGACCAGCTGGCGCTACAACTGGAGGAATTGTAAGGGGTTTTGAAAGCAATCTTAAAATAGCAGGAGCGGGCGCTCGTAAAGACGCTGGATGGGCTTTTGAAGGAGCTCGTGCTTACATCTGGACAAAGTCTGCAAGCGCTAATCCTAATTTTTACCGTTACGTGTATTTAGGAGCTGCAGCTTCCAGTACAACAGGTTTTGGCGGTGATGCAAAAAGTTTTGGTTATTCTGTAAGATGCGTGAATAAGTCTAACAATACTTTAGCTGTCAATGATTTCAACAAAACAGATTTTTCGTTCGGACCAAATCCTGCTGATAAATTCATCAAAATCAATACAGAAAATGCTTTGAAATTGGTTGAAGTTTTATCCATCACAGGACAAAAAATCTCTGAAACCAAAGAAAATACAGTTGATGTTTCCAGTTTGACAAAAGGAAATTATTTCATCAAAATAATTTTCGAAAACGGAAAAACAACGACTAAGAAATTCATCAAGAAATAATGAATTCTTGAATTAATAATTGAAAAGAACGCTCAATCGGGCGTTCTTTTTTATTCTAAATAGATTAAAATATCTTTAGCAACTTCCTCATCAACAGAGGTGATCAAAACCGCATCTTTTGTCTTTTTCTGAAGTTCCTCAATAAAGAAAGTGCTTTCGAAAAACTGACGGTGAACACCCGGCAAAAGACTCATAAAATAATCCATTCCCAGTTGATTGTTATGCAGATCCATTTTGGTTTCCAAAGGTTTGTTGGGGAATAGATCTTCGTGCATATCCGTCAGTCTTTTGCACCATTTCAAGGACTTTTCTGGTGATGAAACCTTGCAGAAGTACATCATTATGATACAACACCAATAAGCGTGTCGGAATGCGTTTCCGATGCCGCTGTTGGAATTGCTTTCAGGATATAATTCCTTTGCTATTTTGAAAGCTTTCAGGCTTGCATAAGTGTACAAAAATGCAAACAATGGATGCATGATTCCAATGGAAAAAACCTTCAATAATTTATTAAAGGTTAATGATTTTAATGCTCTGAAAAATATGCCTATAAATCTCATCAATAAAAAACTCTCCCAGATTTGAGAGAGTATATTTTTAGTTTAATAATTTGATTAATGATATTCGTGGATCAAAAGTTTTACCGCTCTGGAAACCTGCTGCTTGATCTCGGTTCTCTTCACGATAAAATCGACAAAACCTTTTTCCTGCAAGAATTCTGAGGTTTGGAATCCTTCCGGCAAATCTTTACCGATCGTTTCACGGATAACTCTTGGTCCTGCGAATCCGATCAAAGCGCTTGGTTCTGCAACGATTAAATCTGCTGTCATTGCGAATGAAGCGGTGATTCCACCAAAAGTTGGATCCGTCAAATAAGCGATGTATGGCAAACCAGCATCAGAAAGTTGAACCAGCTTAGCCTGAACTTTTGCCAACTGCATCAATGAGTAAGCCGCCTCCTGCATTCTCGCTCCACCAGACTGGCAGATGATCATATAAGGCAATTTGTGTTTGATACAATAGTCAATTGCTCTACGGATTTTTTCGCCCATCACAGATCCCAAAGATCCACCAATGAAAGCAAAATCCATACAGGAGATCACCATTTCCACACCATTCACTTTTCCAGTCGCATTGCGGATGGAATCGGTCAATTTGGTTTTGGCTTTCACTTCTTTCAGACGGTCTGTGTAAGATTTTGTATCCTTGAATTTAAGCATATCAACACTTTCCACATCAGCATCCAACTCTTTGAATTTCTGATCATCAAAAAGCATATCAAAATATTCTCTACTTCCAATTCTTACGTGGAAACCATCTTCCGGAGACACAAAATTATTAGCTCTCAGTTCTTCAGCTTCTATAATTTTTCCTGTTGGCGTTTTGTGCCAAAGTCCTTTCGGAACGTCCTTTTTGTCTTCTGTAGAAGTGGTAATATTTTGCCCTTTCCTTTTAAACCAATCAAATGCCATTATACCTGTATTTATGTATCAACGTAAAATGTATTAATGTAAAAGTTCAGCATCGTGAATACTTTTTACATTAATACATTTAGAGTTTTTATTTTAAAGTGTATTAATATTGTTCAGATCTTCGAAAGCCTGAGTCAATCTTTTAATATAAGTTTCTTCTCCTTTTCTTACCCAAACTCTTGGATCGTAGAATTTTTTGTTCGGTGCATCTGCTCCTTCTGGATTTCCGATTTGATGACGTAGATATTCAATTTTCTCAGTCATATAATCTCTGATTCCTTCTGTATAACCGAATTGAAGATCTGTATCGATGTTCATTTTCACAACACCGTAACCGATTGCTTCTCTGATCTCTTCCAAAGTAGAACCCGATCCACCGTGGAATACGAAGTTCACAGGTTTCTCTCCAGTTCCGAATTTCTCCTGAACATATTTCTGAGAGTTATCAAGAATTTTTGGCGTCAATTTTACGTTTCCTGGTTTGTAAACACCATGTACGTTTCCGAAAGCTGCTGCAATTGTGAAATTATCAGAGATGTTTTTCAAAACTTCGTAAGCGTGAGCTACTTCTTCTGGTTGCGTGTAAAGTTTTGAGCTGTCAACGTCAGAGTTGTCAACGCCGTCTTCTTCTCCTCCAGTTACACCCAATTCGATCTCAAGAGTCATTCCCATTTTGTTCATTCTCTCGAAATATTTTGCAGAAAGCTCCAGGTTTTCTTCAATTGGCTCCTCAGAGAAATCCAACATATGAGAAGAATAAAGAGATTTTCCGTTTTGTTTGTAGAACTCCTCACTTGCGTCCAATAGGCCGTCGATCCAAGGCAACAATTTTTTTGCGCAATGGTCTGTGTGCAAAATTACAGTCGCTCCATAAGCTTCTGCCAAAGTGTGGATATGTTTTGCTCCAGCAATAGCTCCAAGAACTGCTGCTTTTTGGTTATCATTATTCAAGCTTTTTCCAGCGTTGAAAATAGATCCTCCGTTTGAAAACTGGATGATAACAGGTGCATTAAGTTTCGCAGCAGTTTCCATCGTTGCGTTTACATTACTTGATCCAATTACATTAGCTGCCGGAAGTGCGAATTGCTTCTCTTTTGCATAATCGAATATTTCTGTTACTAAAGAACCAGTGGCAACTCCTGCCGGAAATTTTCTGCTCATTTTGATTATATTTTTAAGATTTTTTTTGAACGGTAAAGTTACAAAATTATTAATTATTTTAAGTTTCGAATTTCAGTCTTATGTTATGACTAATATTTTTAATTAATTCCGCTTATCATTCCCCCAAAGCAATTTTTGGCGAATGGTTTCATAGAAACTGAAATTTTTTGGTTTAATGAGAAATAGTGAGAAATCTGCCTTTTCGATGGCAATTTCACTTCCGATTTCCATATGATAAAGCCTGGAATCCAAAGCCAAAGTATATTGCTCTACACGGCTTTTGACGATCAGTTTTATTTTTGCATCGTCTTTTACGATGAGTGGACGAACATTCAGATTGTGAGGTGCGATTGGCGTGATGACGAAATTGTCATTTGCCGGCGAAATAATTGGCCCTCCACAACTCAATGAATAAGCCGTAGAACCAGTTGGAGTTGAAACGATCAATCCATCGCCCCAGAAAACGTTCAGAAATTCTTCATTGATATAAGATTCCACCGTGATCATGGATGTGGTTTCCTTTCTGGAAAGACTGACATCATTCAAAGCAAAAGGGAAATCGATATCGTTTGGATTGTCTGTTGTGATTTTGATGACCGAACGTTCGCTGATATTGTAATTTTTATCAAGAATAATTGAATCCAACTCGTCAAAGATCTGATCTTTCCTAAAGTTCGCCAAAAATCCCAATCGGCCTGTATTAACCCCAATAATCGGAATTTCCAAATTTTGAATAAAGGTCAAAGCATTAAGAATCGTCCCGTCGCCACCAAAACTGAAAACGATATTGACGTTTTTACTTTTCAGCTCATCTTTCCCGGAAAACGTATCGAATTCCTTAGAAAAATTAAGATTCTCCGCCATCTCGGAATGCAGAACTACGGAAACATCTCTGAGCGCCAATTCGGAAATGAACTTGTTGAGATACAAAAACGTATCGAGATCTTTCTTTTGAGAATAGATAGCTGCCTTCATAAATTATATCTCCAAAAATTTCTGAAAAAACCCAAATCGGTCCTTCAACAGTTCTTCTTTCTCATCATCGTAATGTTTGGTAACCACCGTGTAGCCATATCTTTCAAAGGTTTCATCAATGGAACTTAGATTTTCATTGCTGATTTTCAATGTAATTTCGATACTATCTTCTTTAATGGCGCTGATGAATGTGCCATAAATCTTCGCATTATTGCTTTCCACAATTTGAGTGATCTCTGTCATCGAATAATGCAAACCTGTTGTTTGAATCGTCAAGATTGCACCGTTCTCGGAGAACAATGGATATTTTGAAAACTCATTGAAGATGTCGTCGCAGGAAATGTAACCTAGATATTTCTCCTCTTTTGAAATTACAGGAATTACATTCGCATTGAAAGTATGGAAAAGCTTGATGCTGTCGAGAATACTGCTGTCCTCTATGATGGCAAATCGCTCGTAGTGAATGTTGAGACTATCCAATTTCCCTTCTGGGCTGTCTTCCAGAAAAGACTGACTAAGTCCTCCGAGGAAAACGCCTTTGCTCACAATGAAAACGTGAGAATACCCGAACTCTTTAGCAATGTCAGAAGCTTCTTCGATAGAATCTTTTCTGCTGAATGCGGGATAATCTTTGGAAATGTAGTCTTTTATAAACATTATGCTAATTTACAAAAAATCCTTACCGGGAAAAGGTTTTAAAAAAAATTATAAAATTTTATGAAAAGTATTGCGTGGTATTAAACAAAAAGTATATCTTTGTCGCCTTTCATTTTTACTTTTTATTAGATTTATTTCAAACTGCAACACTTTATTGTGTCTGCAGTTTTTTTATTTTAAAGTACTTAGGTTTTTCGCAAACTCCCAGATTACTATTCCGCCACAGATACTTACGTTCAAAGAATGCTTGGTTCCCAACTGAGGAATTTCCAAAAACGTATCTACATTTGGCAAAGCTTCATCACTGATCCCGTCGACTTCATTTCCTAAGATCAGAGCGTATTTTTCATCAGATTTAATTTCGAAATCAGAGATCATCTGGCTGTCGGAAGTTTGTTCTATTCCTATAATATTAAAGTTTTCTTTTTTAAGATTTTCAATGGCAGCATTAATATCCTGCTCATAGATCCAATCCACACTTTCCGTTGCGCCAAGCGCCGCTTTATGAATTTCACGGTGGGGCGGTTGAGGTGTAATCCCACACAAAACAACTTTCTTAATCAAAAAAGCATCGCCGGTTCGGAAAATAGCGCCCACATTGTGCATACTTCTTACGCTGTCCAGAATGATAACGAGCGGAATCTTCGCTGTATTTTTGAAGGTTTCAACATCTATTCTCCCCAGTTCTTCAAGTTTCAGTTTCTTTGTCACGGTTTAGGCTTTATTTAAAATTAAATCAATATTTCTTTCGATATTCTTTGCGATAGATTCCATTGGAATATCGTTCTCGTCATTGTTGAACGGATCTTCTATTTCTTCGGCAATCAACTCCAAACTCATCAAAACGTAATACACAAACATTGTAATCGGGATCATAAAAATGCCCAGGTTCACAACATTTGCAACAGGCAAGGCCACAACGTAAAAAACAACAAATTTTTTGATGAATGATGAATAGGAATAAGGAATTGGCGTATTTTTGATTCTCTCACAACCGCCGCAGACATCAAGAAAACCGGACAACTGCGCATCAAGAAACAACATTTCTGTATCCGATATTTTTCCTTCTTTTTTAAGATGAAAAAGTTTTTTGGTTAATAAAAAAACCAACTCTGCAGGCGGATGGTGCTTCAACTCTTTGGCGAGCTCTACAAAATCCTTATCCAGAACCAATCTTGTGGATTCCTTGGAAAGATGGCTGGATAGAAAATGAGGAAAGAACTTAATATATTTTGCAATCTGATTTTTTGTTTTGACATCTTTCTCATCCAGAATGCCACAGATTTTGATCATAAAATTTCGGCTGTCATTCACCAGTTTCCCCCACAATTTTCGGCCTTCCCACCAGCGATCGTATGCGGTATTGGTTCGGAAAACCAAAAGTAAAGACAATACAAAACCCAATAAAGAATGCAGCATTCCGATGTGGCTGACTGTCGATTTTTCTGTGAGATGCAGATATTCGATCTCTAAGTAATACATCCCGTAAGAATAAAGTCCCACGAGAAGCATTGTGGGAAACAGGATTTTCAGCGTATCGGTTTTATGAAGACTGATCAGGATCTTCAGGAAGTTTTTTGTGTTGTAGGCGCGCATACAATTGCATTTGAGCACAAAGATAATTGATATGGAACAAAAACTTGTGATCGCGCAACTATTTAGTTCAAGTTTTAAAACCGTTTCTGAAAATTATTTTTAAATTTAAGCTTTTAAAAACCATTCGATGTCAAATAAAGAAAAATTCATAACCGACCTCAATTCAAAATACAACCCAAAAAGCGACCACATCATCCTTGGAAAAGGAATGTTGGACGGCGAAATCGTCACAGAAGTGAATGTTTCGATTCCCTTGAAAACCGTTAACAGACACGGCTTGATCGCAGGCGCAACGGGAACTGGAAAGACCAAAACGCTTCAGGTTTTCGTAGAGCAATTGTCTCACGCAGGAATCCCGACTTTGGTAATGGACATCAAAGGTGACCTTTCCGGAATCGCTGAATCTGGTGTTGAATACGACAACATCAGAGAACGATATTCAAAAACAGGTTTACCATATTCTCCACAGAATTTTCCGGTGGAACTAATGACCATTTCCGGCGCAAAAGGGGTGAAACTTCGCGCAACAGTTTTGGAATTCGGACCGATATTATTAAGCAAAATTCTTGGGTTGAATGACACGCAGCAAAGCATAATGTCCATCGTTTTCAAATATTGCGACGACAAAGCTTTGCCTTTGGTAGATTTGAACGATTTGAAGAAAGTCCTTCAATATGTAACTGATAATCCTATTGGCAAAAAGGAATTGGCTGACAATTACGGCTCGATTGCGCCGGCATCTTTGGGCGCGATTTTACGCTCAATTGTTGCAATGGAGCAACAAGGCGCTGCTACTTTTTTCGGCGAACCAAGTTTTGATGTTGAAGACCTTTTGCAGACGAGAGACGGAAAAGGCGTCGTGAATATCTTCCGTGTAGATGATATTCAAAGCAAACCGAATCTTTTTTCGACCTTTATTCTATCGTTGTTTGCGGAAATCTATATGACTTTTCCAGAGGAAGGTGACAGCGGTAAACCGAAATTGGTCTTGTTTATTGACGAAGCGCATTTGCTTTTCAACGAAGCTTCCAAAACTTTGCTTTCACAGATTGAAACGATGGTAAAACTGATCCGTTCGAAAGGAATCGGAATCTACTTCATTACTCAAATTCCTGGCGATGTTCCTGAGAATATCTTAAGCCAACTAGGTTTGAAAATCCAGCACGCTTTGAGAGGTTTCACTGGAAAAGACAAAAAAGAAATCGATAAAGCGGTGGAGAATTATCCAACAACAGAATATTATAACGCCAGCGAACTCATCCAAAATCTTGGAATCGGGGAAGCTTTTGTGACAGCACTAAACGAGAAAGGAATTCCGACACCTTTGGTTCACACGTATTTAATTTCTCCAGAAAGTAGAATGGATATTTTGACCTCATCGGAAATTGATGATTTGACGAGAAACTCCGCATTAGTCAGAAAATACGAGGAAAACATCGACAAAGAAAGCGCGTATGAAATCCTTAATAAAAGAATTCAGGAACATACGCAAACTGAAATTCCGCCAATTGCAAAAGGTAGAACAGCACAACCAAAAGAAGAACCCGGAATGTTTGAACAGGTCATTGAAAGCCGCGCCGGAAAAACTTTTCTGAACACCTTGGCGAGAGAAGGCGCAAAGTTTATTTTGGGAATGTTCAGTATGAAGAAAAGAAGATAATATACTGCCGATGGATTATAAACTGATTGAAAAATTACAGACACTTTTGCCGTTAGGGTATTTATATCTTATCATTTTAGGAATATTGAGGGACGGCGTATTTTTCTATATGTTGGGCGTCAATTTTTTGAAATACTCCTCAATAATGGATATTTTAATAAGCCCAATCGCAGAATTGACATCTCAGCCAATCATTTTGGCGACAGTGATTTTAATGATTGTAGGTTTCATTATCTATTATAATTTTCTAGCGAACAACAGTCACAAAAAGTGGGTACGTAATTCGCTTGTCAGTAAAAAATATCTCAAACAAAATCCTGATTCTTCAGATGTCGATTTGAAAATTCATATAAAAAAGCAGGTCTATTTTGCAGTTGCATTTATGATTTTGGCTTTCTTTCTTGGTGGTGGTCTTGGAACAGGAATTAATGTAAAGGATAGAATTACGAACAATAATTTGAAAATCAAACACAGAATAACAGACGATTCCGGTAGTCAAAAAGATGTTTATCTCATTGATTCCAACAGTGCTTATTTCTTTTATGTTGAAAAAGGAAGCAAGATTGTCACCATTGTCCCAGTTGGCTCCATCAAAAAAATAGAACTCATCAACAACAAAATGTTTGAGAATGGAAGTTTCTCAAGTTTCTTAACTTTGTAGAACGAAAAAATGTAGATGTATTCAGTAATAGATATAGAAAGTAACGGCGCACCATTTCGGAAGGAAAGCATCATAGAGATCGCGATCTACCGCTATGACGGTCACGAGATCACAGACCAGTTTATCTCGCTCGTAAATCCCGAAGATGAGATCTCTTCTTTTGTTCAAAAGTTGACAGGGATCTCGTCCAAAATGGTTTTGACTGCTCCGAAATTTCACGAGATCGCAAAACGCGTGGTAGAGATCACGCAGGATTCAACTTTGGTCGGTCACAATATCGATTTTGATTACCGGATGCTTCGCCAATCGTTTAAACGGCTTGGTTACGATTTCATTATCAACACTTTAGACACAATTCCTTTAGCTAAGAAATTGATTCCGGAAGAGAAAAGTTATTCATTGAGCAAACTTTGCAAATCCATCGGAATTCCACTGACGGAAGCACACCGAGCAAGTGGCGATGCTAGAGCGACTTTGGACTTGTTTAAGTTATTGATGATCAAAGATAAATCCAATGAGATCATCCAATCTCAGCAGGAAGAGAACCACGCCAAAAGTTATCTCAATAAGATCCAATTGCTGACAGAAGACCTTCCAAACGAACGCGGAATCTTGTATTTCCAAAATTCTGACGGGAAGATCATTCATTCAGATGTTGTAGAAGACCTATACAAATCAGCTAAAAAAATCCTTGAATCTGATTCCAGAAAATACAAGAATATTCAGGAAGATGCGGTTCTGACTTCTTATGAATTAACAGGAACCGACTTGATTGCCAAACTGATGATGAAGAATAAAGGCATCAGCAAAACGCAACCTTTACCTTTCGGATTGTTTCACAGGAAGAACAAATTCATTCTTGAGAAAATTAAAAAAGAACAGGAAGAGAAACCTTATTTGAGATTCAAAAGTTTTACACAAGGTTTGAAAGCCATCAATTACATCAAATCAAAACCTGAGCTGAAGGAAAATCTGGAGGAATTCACACAGAAAATCAACCTTAAAAAAAGAAACGAGATCTGGACTTCATCTGGAAGAACTTTGGGCGAAAAGTCTTTTCTTATTTTAGAAAACGGAAAACTGACTGGTTTTGGCTTTTACGATTTGTATCATCAAATCCAGTCTATGGAAAAAATTAAAAAATTGATGTTGCCCGTTTCCCGATTCTCTCAAGATTTGCAGAATGATTTGCAGTTGGCGCTTTTGCGGAATGAGTTTGAGGTTTCTCCGCTTCCTGAGAAATAAAAGTAGAGCGTTTCAAAACCACAAAAGAAAAAAAAGTTCTTATATCATTACCATCATTTTGTCATTCCCTAGGAATCTCGACCGCCTCGTTTAGATTCCTACGGAATGACAAAGGTTATGTTAAAAGACAAATGTTCAACTTTGCGAAGCTGCAGCCCGACTTGAGTGGAAATCCTTTTTTGTGGCTGGAAAAGGGTGGGCAAAAAAGATTGGGAACGGAAGGCGGATAATGCTGCCCAAATAAAAATCAATCCAAAAATTGCGAGATTTAGAGATAAACTCTAATTTTGCGAAAAATTTTAACAACAAGCAATGCAATATTTTAAACAAAGCAAAATCGGAAAAAAGGGAGCTGTAAGGTTCTCTAAGGTTTGGAATGTATAATGAGTTGCGTGCATAAGATATCTATTGCGGCAGACTCTTTATATAAGAATCTGCCTTTTTATTTTTAAAAATCTACGATTATGACCAATCAGGACTTGCTAAGCATAGCAAAAGAATTCGGGACGCCCGTGTATGTTTATGACGTTAATTCCATCAGCGAGCAGTATAAAAAGCTGACGTCTTCCTTCTCGAAGACCACGCGTTTTTTCTACGCTGCAAAGGCTTTGACCAACATCAATATCCTGAAGTACGTAGAAAAGCTGGGCGCATCTTTGGATTGCGTTTCTATCAACGAAGTGAAATTGGGCTTGAAGGCTGGTTTCTCAAACGACAGAATTCTCTTCACGCCAAACTGTGTGGATTTGGCTGAGATTGAGGAAGCAATGTCTCATAAAGTGCATATCAACATCGATAATATTTCGATTCTTGAGCAATTTGGAAATAAATTCGGTGGTTCTTATCCGATTTTTGTGAGAATCAATCCGCACATTTATGCTGGTGGAAATCACAAGATTTCGACTGGGCATATCGATTCCAAATTTGGGATTTCGATTCACCAGATGCGTCACATCGAGCGTGTGATGAAATCTACAAACCTTAATGTGGAAGGTCTTCATATGCACACAGGAAGTGAAATCAAAGACCCAGATGTTTTCATCCAAGGTCTTGAAATTATGTTCGAATTGGCAGAACATTTCCCGAATTTGAAATATTTGGATATGGGAAGCGGTTTCAAAGTGCCTTATCAAGAAGGTGACATCGAAACAGATGTGAAATCTCTTGGGAAAAAAGTAAATGCTTCCATCAAAAAATACGAGGAAGAATCTGGGAAGAAATTCCAGCTTTGGTTTGAGCCAGGAAAATTCCTTGTGAGTGACAGTGGCCATTTCTTAGTAAAATCGAATGTCATTAAGCAAACAACTGCGACAGTTTTTGTTGGTGTGAACTCTGGTTTCAATCATTTGATACGTCCGATGTTTTACGATTCTTATCACATTATTGAAAATCTATCGAATCCAAAAGGTCCGGAAAGAATCTACACGGTTGTCGGAAACATCTGTGAGACAGATACTTTCGCTTGGGACAGAAAAATAAATGAAGTGAGAGAAGGCGACGTTTTGGTTTTCAGAAATGCGGGCGCTTATGGTTTTGAGATGAGTTCCAATTTCAATTCCAGATTGAAACCTGCGGAAGTGATGTTCCTGGACGGAAAAGCGCACCTCATCAGAAAAAGAGACGAGTTTGAAGATCTATTGAAAAATCAGATTGAAGTATTGTAATTTGTTGCTAATCAGAAACATTTTGGCATAAAATTTCTTTCAGTATTTTCAAAATCAAATTCTATGAAAACAATATTATTCTCATTAAGTTTATTAATAAGTTCATTTGCTTTAGCTCAAACTAATAATGATGTCGAGGATATGATGACCAATGATATTCCGATGAACGATGCTTCGGTAAGTTCTGTTGCATATAATGTGCGGGGAATTTATCAAATCAAAGACAGCTCTTGCGATCCTGCAAAGTTCAAAAGCCTGAGATATCCGGGAGGTTCTGATGCCTACATCAAAACCTTGAAAGAGAAATTGATGGAAAATGTAAACTGGAAAACATACGTTATCAACGGATTGTTCTATGTCAAAATGGATATTAACAAAGATGGAGTAATGTCAAAACTGGAAGCCGGACCAAAAGTAGCCAACAGCGAACCTTTCCTGAATGACCTAAAAGAAGCGGCTAAAAAAGTCAACAAAACCTGGACGCCTGCAAAATGCAACGGAAATCCAATTGATTCTCAGGCAATGCTGAAAATTGATTTTTCATCGATGGCTTATGATAATGCTTTCAATTAGGATTGTATTAATGTAAAAAGTATTAACGTACAATGATAATATCAAAACCGCCTTTGATTGGCGGTTTTTTTATTTCTTAGAAAGTTTTACGAGATATTGATCATTCTCATCCCGGAAAATTAATTCTGATTTCCAGCCCTCGTCAACAGCTATTTTTTCTAAAGTTTCCTGATCTAAATAAAGCCATTTGAACCAATCCGTCACTTCCTTCTGATATTCGTAGCTGCAAGTGACTTCACCGTAATATCGATCGGTCGGAAATATATCGTCCTCGTACATATAATTAATATCCGAAGAATCAAAAATTAAAATTCCATTTTCATTCAGCAAAGTTTCTGCTTTTTTAAGAAACTTTCGGAATCCATTCAAATCGCCGCACAATCCGATTCCGTTCATTAATAACAAAAGGGTGTCGAATTTTTCATCATTAAATTTGAAAATATCTTCACACACAACATTCTTCAGACCTCGATCTCTCATCACTTCACAAGCGGCCGGTGAAATTTCCAATCCAACAACCTCCATATTTCTGCGTTGAAGAATAAGCCCGTGACTTCCCGCTCCGGCTCCAATATCCAGAACTTTTCCTGTGCAAAGTTCCAATGCTTTTTTTTCAAGTTTTGGCAACTGTTTTTCATTCCGGAAATAAAGGGAAATCGGCATTTCTACCCTTGGTCCAAACGTATCATGGACGTAGAGTTTTGCTCTGCTTGTTTTTTCGTGGAAATTTTTGATGGCAAGTCCGGGAAGATCGATCATAATTAATAAACTTGCTGCAAAGATAAAATTAATAAAAAAAGCATCCAGATCTCTCTGAACACTTTTTTTCGTCATTCGGAACTTTCATTCTGAATGCTCTTGACAAATTTAATTGTTATTTATGACATATCAAATGAACCATGGTTAAGAAATGCGTCTTCTTATCCTGCTCAGTGCCTGCGGTGTGATTCCAAGATATGTGGCAATATGCTTCAGTGGAATCAGCTGGAAAAGGTCCGGTTGTTCTTTCATTAATTTCAAGTATCTTTCTTCGGCAGATTCGCTTAAGTAGGAATATTCTTTGTTGAGTTTAGCCAAATAAATATTTTCAACTGTCAATCTGCCAATGAGATTTCCGACTGGAGAAGTTCTGTAAACCTCCTGAAGATCGTCATAATGAATCTGCCAGACAACCATATCCGTCAATGCTTCCACATTGCATCTCGATGGTGACCTTTGCAGAAAGGAATCATATGAAGTAAGATATTGATATTTAAAAACGAATCTTGTGGTGAGTTCTTTGTTTTGCTTTACAAAAAATAGTCGTGCAGCACCTTGCTCCACAAAAGACAGATAATTTTCTACTTCGCCTTCCTGCAGTATCAGATCTTTTTTCCTGTACTCTTTCCGAGTATTTCTACCACTGTAAATTTCCCAATTTTCGTCTGTTATCGGAATATTTTTAGAAAGAAGAAATTGTTTCATAAACTCCATTCATCATTGTTTTTTATTGATAAATAGAATTCAGTTCATTCATATACTCGTACGCTGTCAAATCAAATTTCACAGGAACGATACTGATAAATCCATTAGATAAAGCAGTTTCATCTGCATCTTCTGACACGTCCATATTATTGAAATAGCCTGTCAGCCAGTAATACTTTTTACCGTGCGGATTGGTTCTTTCGTCGAAGCTTTCTTCCCATTTTGCATTCGCCTGCTTACAGACTTTAATGCCTTTGATCTCTTCTTTTTTAAGGTTTGGAATATTGACATTCAACACAACACCTTTAGGCATTGGTTTTTCAATCGTTTTCAGAATAATGTCTTTAATAAAATCCTCAGCCTGGTCAAAGTCCGCTTCCCATTTCAAGTCGCCAAGAGAAAAGCCAATCGCCGGTAAACCTTCTACTCCAGCTTCTACTGCGGCAGACATCGTTCCTGAGTAAATAACATTAATGGAAGAATTCGAACCGTGATTGATGCCTGAAACCACCAAATCCGGTCTTCTCGGAAGAATTTTGTCTAATGCCATTTTCACGCAGTCAACAGGTGTTCCGGAGCAGGAAAAATCTTTTTGAGGGCCATCAAGATTCAGCTCTTCGAAGCTTAAAGTTGAGTTGATCGTAATAGCGTGTCCTTTTCCGCTTTGAGGAGAGTTTGGAGCGACTACGATGACGTCTCCGATTTGGTTGACTATGCTGATTAATTTTCTAATTCCCGGCGCCGTAATTCCATCATCATTGGTTACGAGTATCAATGGTTTGCTCATAAAATTTTATTTATATTTTTCGCTTTTTGCGAGATTTTCAAAATTATCTCAAAAATAACCAATTTATAATGAGTAAAATAAAATAAGGTGTTAAATTTGGTTTCGTTTTTGAATACCAACGTAACATTCAAAAGAAAATTTTGACTAATATAAGTACAGATTAAAATTTATGTTCAAAAAAATCAAGTTCAAGAAACTGCTGATGTTTGCGCCGCTGATGACGCTGATGTTCTGTTTCAACTCCCCTCAAAATGACGATGAAAAAATGCAGACCATAATGGTAAGCGTGAAGAATACACTTTCATACCTTCATTACAGTCCAAAACCTATTAACGACGCTTATTCACAAGATGTTTTTGATAAATATATGGAAGATGTGGATGCATCCAAAAGATATTTCCTGCAATCCGATATGGACGAGTTCAAAAAACATTATACAAAACTGGATGATTATCTGAACAATGGTAATCTCGTTTTTTATAAACTGACAGTAGACAGACTTTATCAGCGTGTTGACGAAATAGACAAAATGGCTCAGGACATTCTTTCGAAACCAATCAATTTGGAAGAAAATGATGAATTGATCCTTGAACCGAAAAAAAGAGTCAATCCTGCTGACGCGAAACAACAGTACAATGAGTGGAAAAAGTACATCAAGTACAACATCCTTCAGGAAATGGAAACCTTGACCAGCAAAGAAGAGTCTCAGAAAAAGAAAAAAGACTCTGTCATCAACAACAAACTTCCGGACACGATCAAATATGCGCCGCTTTCTATGGAAAAGAAGCGTGAGAAAGCAACTGCGGAGGTTAAAGATATGATCACAGATTCTTTCAGAAGATTCAAGAAAAGAAAGAAAATGGACTGGTTTTCCGTTTATATGAACGCTTACACCGAAGTTTTTGATCCTCACACCAACTATTTCTCTCCGAAAAGCAAAGAGGAATTTGATATGCAGTTCACTGGAAAAGTGATCGGGATTGGTGCATTAATCCAAGAAAAAAGAGGTTATCTCTATCTTGGTGAATTGACAATCGGCGCACCAGCGTGGAAATCAAAACAGTTGGCAGCAGGCGATAAAATCCTTAAAGTCAAATCAAAACCGAATGAAGAAGCGGTAAACGTTGTCGGAATGTTGTCCGATGAAGCTGTACGATTGATCCGAGGCGAAAAGGGAACTCCGGTAATTTTAACGGTTGAGAAAAAAGACAAAACCATCAAAGAAGTAACGATGATCCGTGAAGAAGTAGCGATTGAAGATACTTTTGCTAGAAGTATTGCCGTGACTGCGAAAAATGGAAAAAAATACGGCTTCATCTATCTTCCAAGCTTTAATGTGGACTTTGAAGATCCTAAAGGCAGAAATGCTTCCGATGATATCAAAGCTGAATTAATTAAGCTTAAAAAAGAAAATGTAGAAGGAATCATCCTAGACCTTAGAAGCAATGGCGGAGGTTCTTTGACAGAAGTTGGTGATATTATGGGATTGTTTATGAATGCTGGTCCATATGTTCAGGTAAAAGACAGCCGTGGAAAAGTTCAGACCTTGAGCAACAAATCCAATGAACCAATCTGGACAGGTCCGCTTGTCGTAATGCAAAACGAATTATCGGCTTCGGCTTCTGAGATTCTTGCAGGTGCATTCCAGGATTATGGAAGAGCTGCCATTATCGGTTCGCCAAGTTCTTTCGGAAAAGGAACAGTTCAGACCTTTGTTGAGCTAAACAGATTCCTGAATACAAATGACGATTTCGGAGCTTTGAAATTAACGATTCAGAAATTCTACAGAATATCAGGAGAATCCACTCAAAGAAAAGGTGTGGAATCTGACCTTAAAATGAAAGATTTCTTCTCCTACTCAGAAATTGGAGAACGTTTTGACCAATTCGCTTTGCCTTGGGACAAAATTGAAACTACTTCTTACAAGAAATTGACAGGACTTAATATTCCTCAATTACAGGCAGAACTTGACAAGCAATTGGCGAACAACCAAAATTACAAGATGCTGCAGGAATCTTCCGAATGGAAAGAAGCGCTTGACAAGGAAGAGACAATCACATTGAATCAAGCTAAATTCAACGAATTGATGAAAACGCGTAAAGCGCAGATCGACAAATTCAAAGGTTTGGACAAATTCAATAACGGATTGAAATTCACCATTCATCCGGACGAAGCAGAACGAATCAAAAAAGACGAAGCATTTGCCAAGAAAACAGAAAACTGGAGAAAAAATCTTGAAAGAGATTTCTATCTTGAAGAAACGGTAGATGTGTTATCTAAAATTAAATAAATAAAAAAGGAACTCAAAATTGAGTTCCTTTTTTTATGTGATATATATTCATTTCCTAGCATCACTTTTATGACTCCCATTTTTGTTGGCTTTTCTTTGTATAATCCTAACTTCATATTGCTATAACTTAACGACACTTTCTCCAAGCAATTAAGAAAATTTATTCCTTACGTATCTGGGAAATTCTCCTCCTTTAATAGCTTCCAACAACTCCTCAAACTCCTTCCGTAACCATTTTATTAAATAATCCGCAGTTGTAGCAACTTTCTTTCCGAGGTTTTAAAAAATAAAAACCGCTCAAAAAATTGAGCGGTTATGAAATTTAAATTAATTACTTCTTTTCTATCTTCTTCAATTCATCCGCAATAATATCAATAATTAATGAAGTGTTTTTCTCACTAGCTGTTTTTATTTTGGTAATTATTTCTTTTTCAAAAATAAATTCTTTTCCATCAACAAATAGATCACATATCATATATCCCCTGTCACCACCTAACTTTATTTGAAAGTTTTTGTTTTCGAAAATTACATAATAATAAAAAGTTTGTTTTTTATCATTGATTTCCTTTATCTCAAAATCAGGTAATTTTACTTCCATTATTTCTTTTATAAGTTTTATTGCCTTATCATAATCCAAGAAAAATCTATTATCTGTTTGGTCATCATTTATTAAAATTCTATTTTCCATAATGTTTCGTTTATTCTAATTATTTTTCCTTTTAAGTTATTTGTACCTGTTAAGTAATCTATTTCGTCAAAATAAAATCCTTTTTGATTTTCGGGATTATGAGAGAGAAAAAAATCTTTCTTTTGTTTGAATTGTTCATCGATAAATTGTTTATTAATTTTCCAAATCTCTTTATGATCATTATTAACTTTTTGTGAAACTTCTCTCCACAATTCATCTTTCATCTCAAAAAAAGTATGGTCTTTTCCTGCTCTTGCGTTATAGGAAAGAGGGGAATCTTCTATATATTTCCCTAGCATCACTTTTTTTGCATTTCCATTTTGTGTCGCTTTTCGTACTAAAATCCTAACTTCATAGTGCTCTAACTTAATGACACTTTCTCCAAGCAATTTAGAAAATTTATTCCTTACGTATCTGGAAAATTCTCCTCCTTTAATAGCTTCCAGCAATTCCTCAAACTCCTTCCGTAACCATTTTATTAAATCGTCCGCAGTTACAGCAACTTTCTTTCCAAGATTTTAAAAGAAAAACCGCTCAAATTGAGCGGTTATGAAATTTAAATCATAAAAATTTTAATTTATTCTTCTACATCTATATACCCATGTGGAGTAGTGATAAGTAATGCTTCTCCTGTATCAGCATCAATGTCTAAAAACATACTTCTTTCTTCGATACCCCAAATTTCTCCATATGAAATTGTAAAATGGTCTTTTTTTATACCTTTGTGCTTTCCATGTGGAAAAGGACGCTTCATTTCATCTTTTGAAGTAAATGTTATTTTATTAATATTATCAATACTTGAATATTCTATTTTTTTATCTTTTAGCACTTTTAAAGCTTTTTCTAAAGCTTTTTCTTTTGTAATCATAATTATTTAATTTTTAAAATTTCACTTATTTTAATTTCTTTTCTTACTTCAGGTATTTTTGATAAATCAAAATCCAAATCAATAGGATCTTTGCCAAATCTATTTCTTACTTTATCGTTAATATAATAAACAGCATGGTCAATTTCACTTTGGGTCAAATAGTCTTTGTTCTTCATTAGCATATCAAAAACCCATTGTTCTTTTTCAAGTTCTCCTAAAGTTCCACGCCCTCCCAAAGATAAATATTTTTTCAATCCTAATGCTTGAGAGTGGTTGTAATGCATAAATTCATGGAAAAATTCATAAACTGTTGCTTCTTCCCTCAAAACAATTTTCATTTTTGTACCGTCAGTAATAAATATGGCTGCTGCACCTTCTGGCATCATCGCAGGAACACCTTCTCTAACAAAAAATCCTTCTATTGGAAATGAACCTTCTAGAGGATGTAATTGCAATTCTACTTTCAGTTTTTTGAGTTCTTTAATCAAATATTCAATATCCACCTTCCTCAATTTTTGTCCTAATCTTCTGCCTCTTCCTGATACAGCTATTTCATCCCAATGCGCCAATAACTCATCTTGTGAAGGACTTTCGCCAATTAATTGATAGAATTTTTTTCTCAAGTATTTAGAAAATTCTCCACCCTTAATGGCTTCCAGCAGTTCCTCAAACTCCTTCCGTAACGATTTTATTAAATCATCTGCAGTTGTAGCAACTTTCTTCCCAATGTTTTTTCCAATATTAATACCTTTTGCTCCCAGCTGTTCTGCCTTAGAGGCTAATCTGCTTATTCCCTTAGAAGCCTCGGCTACCAAGGAACTTCCTCCTGTAAAATAGGCAATCACAGCATCCAGAATCAACTCAAAAGCGACCGCACCAATAAAATAAGCCCAGAAGAATTCATTAAGATCTCTTACCTGAATATACTTGTTTCTTACCAGATCCACAAATGCAGAAACTTCTTTCCATATTTTCCCGTTGCTGAAAAGATCCTTAACACCTTCTAATAATGCCTTGGCATTTTCAGAAAATAGATCTACAAAATCTTCTATAAACTCCAGTTTCTCCTGATGTTTCGCCAGTTCCAGAACAGTTGTTTTTTCCGCGTCCAGCATCGGGATGTTGTCTGTGACCATTGCCAGAAGCAGAATGATGGTTTGTGCCAGTGAGATGAGCCCGTTGATCACACCGCAAAGAAAAGCATTCATCTTTGCCACTTCACGGGTTACCTTTTCTTTGATCACAACGCTGATGTTTTTGGCAACATTCTTTATTTCCTTGAAAAGCACCTTCAGCTTTTGGTAAACCGCCTTGATGCTATCCGCCATATGATCCTCAATGAAATTCTTCACGTAGAAAACAATGGCAAAGAAAATATCATCTGTAACAGTTGGCGTAGCTCTTACAATATTGTAAACGATGGCAGTAGAGATTTCTTCAAACGAATCTACAAGAGTAGATAATTGACTCAATCCGTCATCCACGATATCTTGTTTGTTTTCAGATATACTTTTGTATTCCTTATTAGGAAGCGGGACAGAAATAATAGGTTTATACTTTACCTCCTGTTTTGGAAACAGGATTGGATTTCCTGAATTATGCAGATTACTATACATCGGATCTACATAATATTTCTGATAATCATAATTCTCGTCTGTGAATTTTTTTGTATCGATGGCTTGTATTCCGCTCTTCATCCAGTCTGCAAGCTTATTGTTTGCAGAGAAAATTTCTTTGTAAGCTTTGTTCAGATCGCTTTGTTCTGCAATTTCCAGATAGATGGCACCTTTCAGTAAAGTTTGATTGATGTTCTTTTCTTTTGCCAGTGTTTTTACAAATTCATTAAGACCATTCAGGTTAAGATAATCATAAACGATTCCACGGTAATTGACCACTTGATTTTTACCCGAAATCCTTATTAAAAACTCTTTTGCTTCCGGACTCATTTTTACCCTGCAGGCTGTTCCAAAGAAATTGCTTTTTTCTACCGAATCTTCTTCATATAAAACCTTGAATTCTTTAGGCTCTACTTGCTCTTTTTCGTATCTGTCAAAAACTTCGACACCGCTTTTGCATAAGACAAATTTATATTTGATTCTGTCTGTTTCTTTGGTTTCAGGTATTTTGTCAAAATCTTCCGGCGGGACGACGAAGGTTTCAAAAAAAGCATCTTGTTTGCCAAAAGGACTGTTGAGATTTCTGCTCAGTACATATTCTAATCTTTGCATCATAATACTTGGTTTTTTTATTATGAGCCAAATGTAAATGTGGGTAACGCCAAAACTCGTCGCAATAAAAATTCTTTAAAAACAAATTTATGGACACAAAAAAACCGCAATAGAAATTCTATTGCAGTTTGTATTAATTTAGATTATAACTACTTCAAACTCTCAAAACTACGCTTGATAAAGTCTGTCAGTTCTTTTCCTTTCAAAAGATTCTGAGATAATTTTGCGAGATCCAAAGCTTGATTAATCATTGCACTTTTTTCCTCACTACTATCTTTCTTCAATAATTCTCCGGCAAAATCTGAGTTAGAATTCACCACCAAATTGTACATTTCCGGGAAACCGCCCATTCCGAACATTCCGCCACCGCCGGTCGCCTGCATATCTTTCATTCTTCTGATAAATTCTGGCTGAGTCAAGGTAAACGGTGCATCTGTAGAATCAAGGTCTTCCAACTGAACGGTGAACTTTTGGTCATTGATAGATTCCTCGATATTTTTCTTCAAAGTTTCCTTATCCGTTTCATTCAATTTAGAAATGACAGGCTCGTCTTTTTTGATCAAATTATTGATATGATCCGCATCTACTCTGGCAAAAGAAACATTGTCCTTAGAACTTTCCAATTTCTGGATCAAATGCGGAACGATTGGAGAATCAAGCAACAAAACCTCATAACCTTTGTCTTTTGCAGACGCGATGTAGCTGTGTTGCTCATCAGCGTTGGTTGCGTAGAGAATCACTGTTTTTCCATCTTTGTCGGTTTGAGTTGGTTTGATCTTCTCAACCAATTCATTCCAAAGATAATATTGGCCTTCCGTCGTTGGATAAAGCGCGAACTTGTCAGACTTCTCATAGAATTTATCTTCAGAGATCATTCCGTACTCGATCACGATCTTGATGTCATTCCATTTTTGCTGGTAATCTTCACGATTTTCATTAAACAGAGAAACCATTTTGTCCGCCACTTTTTTCGTGATGTAAGAAGAGATTTTCTTCACCGCGCCATCAGCCTGCAAATAAGAACGGGAAACGTTCAACGGAATATCCGGAGAATCGATCACACCTCTCAGCAACATCAAGAAATCTGGAACAATCCCTTTCACTTCATCTGTTACAAAGACTTGATTTTGATATAGTTGTATTTTATCTTTCTCGATATTAAGGTTGTTCGCCAATTTCGGGAAGAACAAAACACCCGTCAAATTGAATGGATAATCCACGTTCAAATGGATATGAAACAACGGATCTTCAAACTGCATCGGATACAATTCTCTGTAGAAATTGTTGTAATCCTCAGCTTTCAGTTCGCTCGGCGCTTTTGTCCAAGCCGGCGTTGGATTGTTGATGATATTATCTACCTCAACCGTTTCTGGCTTTGCATCTTCCGCAGAACCTTCTGGCAAAGGCAAGGTCTCCGTTTTCGTCCCAAATTTAATTGGAATTTGATTGAACTTGTTATACTTCGTCAAAAGCTCACGGATTTTAGATTCTTCCAAAAATTCCAAAGAATCCTCTGCAATATGAAGCACGATTTCCGTTCCTCTGTCAGATTTTTCGGTTTCTTCCAAAGTATATTCCGGACTTCCGTCGCAGATCCAACGAACTGCTTTACTATCTTCTTTGTAAGATTTAGTGAAGATTTCCACCTTCTCCGCCACCATAAAAGCAGAATAAAATCCAAGACCAAAATGGCCGATAATCCCAGCATCTTTCGCAGAATCCTTATATTTTTCAAGGAATTCCTCCGCACCGGAAAACGCAACCTGGTTGATGTATTTCTCAACTTCCTCGCCCGTCATCCCAAGACCTTGATCCTTGATGCTCAGCGTTTTCGCCTCCTGATCAATTTTCACCTCGATGATCGGATTTCCATAATCCACTTTCGCTTCACCGATCACGGTCAAATGTTTCAACTTCGTCGTTGCATCCGTCGCATTGGAGATCAATTCACGAAGAAAGATCTCGTGATCACTGTAAAGAAACTTCTTGATCAGCGGAAAAATATTCTCCACCGACACATTAATACTTCCTGTTGACATATTTATATATTTTTTGTTAATTTTTTTTTAATCTCAAACTCCCGAACTCTCCCACTCTCAAATATAGTTTGGGCGACTGCCAAAAGCCAAAACTTTCCCTGCGCTATTTTGTCACCGGGCTATCCGCTGCAATCTTTTGCTTATCACGATTTGTCATCAGTTGACACATTTCCCAAGCAAAAGGATTTCCACTACTATCCCTGTCGCGGGTTTCCACAGTCCATTAAGATTTCACAAAAAAAAGACCATCCAACAATTAATGACAAATTGTCGCTTGCGATGATGTTTCAAACCGAAAAGTCTTCGACTCCGCTCAGACTGACACTGTTAAAATCATTCAGATAGTATTATAGTTGTCACACTGAGCGGAGTCGAAGTGCTAACACTCTTAAAACTTTTGTGTTCTTAATTGCCACTTAGCATTAACTCGCTTTACTTCAATGTAAAAAACTTTTGTGCCTTTTGTGGTTCAATACATTTTTAAAAATCCTTACATTTACTTTCATCAAGACAAATCCAAAATGCGCCACCAAATCCAAAATCAAAACCCTGATTTCAAGACCATTACCTTCGATTCCAATTCAGAAAATTACACTTTTGAAAAAGACGGTTTGGAACTGAAATCAAAATACACCAGCGAAGATGTCAAAAACAAAGACATCAAAGCCGGTTCCGCTGGGATTGCGCCTTTTCTTCGTGGTCCATATTCCACGATGTACGTTCAAAAACCTTGGACCATCCGCCAATACGCAGGATTTTCCACCGCAGAGGAATCAAACACTTTTTATAGAAGAAATCTCCAAGCTGGACAAAAAGGTCTTTCCGTAGCATTCGATTTGGCAACACATCGCGGTTACGATTCGGACCACGCAAGAGTTGTTGGAGACGTCGGAAAAGCAGGCGTAGCAATAGATTCGGTGGAGGATATGAAGATTTTGTTTGACCAAATCCCATTAGACGAAATCTCAGTTTCAATGACAATGAACGGTGCGGTTTTGCCGATTTTGTCTTTTTATATAGTCTCCGCAGAAGAACAGGGAATCTCGATGGACAAGCTTTCCGGAACCATTCAGAATGACATTTTGAAGGAATTTATGGTGCGAAATACCTACATCTATCCGCCAACGCCATCAATGAAAATCATCGCCGACATCTTCGAATATACTTCCAGGAATATCCCGAAATTCAACTCGATTTCAATCTCGGGTTATCATATGCAGGAAGCTGGTGCAACGCCGGTTTTGGAAATGGCCTACACCTTGGCCGACGGTTTGGAATATGTGCGCACCGGAATAAAAGCGGGAATGAACGTCGATGATTTTGCGCCGAGATTATCATTCTTCTGGGCCATCGGAATGAATCATTTTATGGAAATCGCCAAGATGCGCGCTGCTCGATATATTTGGGCAAATCTTCTAAAACAATTCAATCCTCAAAATCAAAAATCTTTAGCCTTAAGAACCCATTCGCAAACTTCTGGCTGGAGCTTGACAGAGCAAGAGCCTTTCAATAATATAACGCGAACAACAATTGAAGCGTTGTCTTCAGCTTTGGGCGGAACGCAATCTCTGCACACCAATGCTTTGGATGAAGCGATTGCTTTACCAACAGATTATTCAGCGAAAATTGCGAGAAATACACAAATCATTCTTCAACAGGAAAGCGGAATTTGCGATGTCGTAGACCCAATGGGCGGAAGTCATTTGATTGAAACTTTGACGCAACAAATGATTGAGGAAGCAATGAAATTTATCGATGAAGTGGAGAAGGAAGGCGGAATGACGAAAGCCATCGAAGCCGGGATTCCAAAAATGAGAATCGAGGAAGCATCGGCCATTAAACAGGCAAAAATTGACAGCGGAGAAGAATTCATCATCGGCATCAATTCCTTCAAATCCGATTTAAAACAGACCGAAATAGAAATCCTCGACATCGATAACACTGAAGTTCGCAGAAAACAAATCGAAAGATTGGAAAAAATAAAGACCGAACGCAATACAGCATCGGTTGAAGAAATTTTAAATAAAATCCGAGAAACAGCAAAAACCGGAACTGGAAATCTTCTGGAATTGTGCATAGAAGCAGCTCGCAGAAGAGTCACACTCGGCGAAATGAGCGATGCGATGGAAGAAAGTTTCGGACGTTACAAAGCCAATATCAGAACCATATCAGGAGTTTACGCAATGAATGCAAGTAAAAATGAATACTTTGAAAAAGCAGTTGCTTTTAGTCAAAAATTTGAAGACCAAGAAGGACGACGACCAAGAATTATGGTCGCAAAAATGGGACAAGACGGTCACGATCGTGGTGCGAAAGTAGTCGCAACTGCATTTGCAGATATGGGATTTGATGTCGATGTTGCGCCGTTATTTCAAACGCCGGAAGAAGTTGCGAAACAAGCGGTGGAAAATGACATTCATATTTTGGGTGTTTCTTCTTTAGCGGCCGGTCATAAAACATTGGTTCCGCAGGTTGTCGAAGAACTTAAAAAACTAGGCGCAGACGATATCACAATCGTTGTCGGCGGCGTAATTCCGCAACAGGATTATGAGTTTTTGTATACAAACGGTGCGCATCATATTTTCGGACCTGGTACTAATTTGCCGAAATCGGCTTGTGAAATCTTGGAGAAATTTTTAAATTAAAATGAATATTGTAATCCGAAAAATCTAATAAACACAATTAAATACTAAGATTCCAAACTTGCAGGTTTATCCTTCTGTTTTTAATTATTTCTTAGCATTCTCGTTCACATACGCCAAAACCCAATTGGTCTCTTCCGCATTTAGTTTTGCCTTTGGTGCCATTGCAGCGATGATCGGTTTCCAATCAGCCACTGTGAAATCTCCAGGTGAAGGCAATCCGTGGCATCTTCCGCATTTCAGATTGAACAGATCTTCACCTTTCTTTAGCATTTCTTCTTTGCCAAGATTGGCTGTTGCTGCAGAAATTTCTGGCGATGTTGTAGCAGGAGCTGCCTTCTGCGTTTTACAGGAATAAACAATCACACCTACAAGGCACAAATTATATATGTATTTTTTCATTATTTTTGATTTTGATTTACTTCAAAAGTAATTAATTTGATGTCAGCTTCTGCAGTTAATCATTAATTTGTAACAATTCCAAATATCCAAAATGGCAAAGCAATTCGGTATCGACGATTACATCAATGGAATCAAAGCGTCTGATAAGCGGATTCTGGGAAAAGCCATAACCCTTATTGAAAGTAAAAAACCCGAACACAGAGATCTCGCTGATCAAGTTTTGAAAGCAATTCTGCCCCTCACTGGAAATTCGGTCAGAATTGGAATCACTGGCGTTCCTGGCGCTGGAAAATCCACATTTATAGAAACATTTGGAAAATTGGCGATTGAAAAAGGAAAGAAAGTAGCAGTTTTAGCCGTAGATCCAAGCTCCTCTATCAACAAAGGAAGTATTCTGGGTGATAAAACAAGAATGGAAGAATTGGCGAAAGACCCAAGCGCCTTCATTCGCCCGAGTCCAAGTTCGGGATTTCTTGGTGGAATTGCGAATACGACTTACGAAAGTTTATTGATTTGTGAAGCAGCAGGTTACGATTATATTCTGATAGAAACTGTCGGTGTTGGTCAAAGTGAAACCTTAGTCAATGACATTACAGATGTCTTTCTTTTTCTGAAAATTATTGGTGGAGGCGACGAACTTCAAGGCATCAAACGCGGAATTATGGAAATGGCAGATTTGATTTTCATTAATAAAGTCAATTCCGAAAATTTAGCAAAAGCTAAACTTGCGAAAACGGAATTATCCAGAGCTTTACAATTCATCACTTCAAAAGAAAAAGGCTGGAAAGTACCAATTATATTAGGTTCAGCCTTAGAAAATGAAGGTCTTTCTGAAACTTATGAAAAGATTGAAAACTTCATTTCACTCAAAAATAAAAATGGAAGTTTTCTGGAAAACCGAAGAGATCAAGCTGAAAAAAGATTCGAATTTTGGGTCAAAGAATATATTCTCGAGAAAGCTAAACGCGATAATTCATTGGAAAATTCTTACCTGGAGCACAAAAAAAATGCTTCCGAACTCCATTCAAATTCAAGTTCAGAAGCCAGAGAATTTGTTAAAAAGCTGTTTGGGAATTAATTGGATTTAACCGAAATGTTGCCGTCGAAACTGATCGGCTGCCTGTTATTCGAATTAACGGATAAAAACGCACTTCCGTTTTTAAAAACTTCCAGATTGAAAACATAATTTTCCTTCTGGTCGCGCGGCGTAATCGTAAAAAGCGTGTTCCCTTTTTTCGTCGTGGATTGTTTAACGTTGAATTCTTTGGATTCAAACCTGATTCCGCCGTTGTTGGCATCACCCGGACTTGCATTGAAAGCCCGTCCAAAATATGGCAAAGCAACGCTGAATAAATCCTTTTTCAAATTAAAACCATTGCCCGGATCAAGATTTAGAATTCGGGTTCCGGTAGATCCCGGCATCGAATTCATCACGTTGATAACATCATAATTTGTTGGAAAAGCTTTGGTTGCATTGAAATCAAATTCCTTTTTTTCGACAACTGAACTGAGCGTGGCTGGATCTAAATAGGTTTGACTTCCGCAACTTACAGTCATCAAAGCTAAACTGAATATTAATAATAAAGATTTCATTTTCATTGTTTTAGAAAGTTTATATTGCAATAATGATGCAACTTTTAGATTCAACAAAAGCAGAAAAGTTAATGACTCTGTTCCAAATCTTTTCTGGCATCGCTGAACAGTTTCAGGATTTTCTCTTCCTGATTTTCCCAGCAAAGCTCGTCAGACGCTACATTCAGGTTGTGAAGATAGAACGCTTTGCCATTTTCCAGAACCAGATTAATTTTCTTTGCAAGATCTTCCGGCGAATGATTTTGTATAATTTCACCTACGCCAAAAGTCTGCACAATTTCCGTCATTTCCGGGAAATTAGAAACGACAACCGGGACGCGGGACTGGATGTAATCTGAGATTTTGTTTGGTAAAGAATAGTAATAACTCAGTCCTTTATTTTCCTCAATGCTCAGTCCTACATCAGCTTTTGGCGTGATCTGACGAAGATCTTCCGGGCATAATTTTCCAAGAAATTTGACTTTATGCTCCACTCCGGATTGTTTTGCCAATTCCAAAAACTCGCCTTCCAAAGGTCCGCCTCCGGCAATCCAAAGTTCAGCATTGTCAATCGATTGCATTGCAAGAATTGCCTTGTCAATTCCTCTCGAATAGTTGAGCCAGCCTTGATAAAGAATTACTTTTTGCGAATTTTCCTTCGTACCCGTAAACTCAATTTTCCTAGGTAAATTAGTAATGACCAAAGGCTTATTGATATTATATTCCTTCACAAACCAATTAGCATAGGAATTACTCGCTGTGATCATCCGTTTGATTTTCGGGACGAATGTTTTTTCTATTTTCTTCCAGACCTGCTTTACCCAACGGCCTTGGATGGTCGGCATTTCTGTGAAGATCTCGTGGCTGTCGAAGATGAGTGGAATGTTGAGTTTTTTGGAAATCAGATAATTTGGCATTAATGTTTCCAGATCATTGGCTAATAAAATGGTCTTATTGTCAGCATTTTTTAAAATCTCTTTGTAGAGTTTTCTCTGAAATTCGATGTAAGCAAACCTTAGTTTTTGGGATTTTAATTCGATTCTGAAAAACGGATAAGGGCGGTCCATTTCCGGTGCGCCGAGCCAGTTGTTACCGATTAAAATAGGTTCGTAACCATTATCATAGAGTGTTTTGCATAGTTTTTCGACACGCTGGTCTGTAAGTAAATTATTAAAAACACTAACAATAACTTTCATTCTAACTCTTTTTTACAATGTTATAGATCTGAATCACCGCCAATACAGCATTGGGAATGATGATTGGCCAAAGCATTCCGCTGTAGATTCCGTAGATTACAAAACAGATGCAACCCAATAAATTGACGGTTCTTATCGTTTTAATATCTTTGAGCAGGAAGCTCACGACCACGAAAATCGAGGCTAGGTAACCCACATATTCTGACCAGTTATTCATTTAGTTTTTTTTGAGGTTTACAAACCTAAACAATTTTTAAAAAAATCAAGTCATAAAGTCCGTTTTTTTCAGATGGCAATCTATTTGCAAACAAATATTTAAATTTTACAATAATTAATTGTAGGATTTATCATAAAAAACATAACTTAGTGTATAATTTTTAATTATGGATTATAAATTTTCAGACGGTTTGAACCGCGTGTTCAAACAAAGCAAAAATGAAGCAAGGCGTTTGCAGAGTGAATTTCTGAATACTGAACATCTCCTTTTAGGAATCATCAAAACTGAAAATTCTGCAAAAGAGATCCTCGAAAGTCTAAGCGCGGATCTTACCCAGATAAAAAGAAAAATAGAAACCCTGAGCTCTGTAAACTCAAATCCGTTTACAGCGAATATGGGAAGTATCTCTTTCACAAAAATGGCAGATCAGGCTGTGAAAAGGTCTGAGCTGGAATGCCGCCAATATCAATCTTCGGATATCAATACAGTACATCTTTTATTAGGTGTTCTGTACAAACAGGAAGATCCAACGGCAAATATTCTTCAAGCCTACGATATCGATTATGATGCTGTTCAAAAAGCATACAGAACAATGTTGAAAAACACCGATCAATTGCCACAGAACAGTGCGTATGATGATGACGAAGAGAAAGAAGAACCTTACAGCCAAATGAAAAAGCCGACGGGAAATCTTGGCGCTCAGAAAAGCAAAACCCCAACTTTGGACAACTTCGGTCGTGATCTGACTTCTCTTGCAAGAGATGGAAAACTGGATCCGGTCATCGGTCGTGAAAAAGAGATTGAAAGGGTTTCTCAGATCTTATCTAGAAGAAAGAAAAACAATCCGCTTTTGATTGGTGAGCCAGGTGTTGGTAAATCAGCAATTGCAGAAGGTTTGGCTTTGAGAATTCAGCAGAAGAAAGTATCTCGAGTTCTTTATGGCAAACGTGTAATTACTTTAGACTTAGCAAGCTTAGTTGCTGGAACCAAATATCGTGGACAATTCGAAGAGAGAATGAAAGCGATCATGACAGAATTGGAGAAAAACAGAGATGTCATCCTTTTCATCGATGAGTTGCATACGATCGTTGGCGCAGGAAGTTCTACGGGAAGTCTGGATGCTTCCAATATGTTCAAACCAGCTTTAGCAAGAGGTGAGATCCAATGTATCGGTGCTACGACGCTTGACGAGTACAGACAATATATCGAGAAAGATGGAGCCTTGGAACGTCGTTTCCAGAAAGTAATGGTTGAGCCGACTACGGTTGACGAAACTATTCAAATCCTTCATCAGATCAAAGATAAATACGAAGACCATCACAACGTTCATTATACAGATGAAGCAATCCAGGCTTGTGTGAACTTGACCGCGAGATATATCACAGACAGATTCCTTCCGGACAAAGCAATTGATGCGATGGACGAAGCCGGATCCAGAGTCTATATCAAAAATATGAAAGTTCCTTCCGAAATCATCGAGCACGAAACGCGTATCGAAGAAGTTAAGGAATTGAAGCAGCAAGCGGTGAAAGCTCAGGATTACCTTGAAGCCAGAAAACTGAAAGACGAGGAAGAAAGACTCCAAATCGAATTAAACCTTGCTCAGGAACAGTGGGATAAAGACGTCAAAGAGAAAAAAGAAGAAGTGACAGAAGAAAGTGTCGCGGAAGTGGTCTCTATGATGAGTGGTGTTCCGGTGACCAAAGTTGGTAAAAATGAGCTTGATAAATTGGCTCAGATGGATGAAAAACTGAACGGAAAAGTGATTGGCCAGGAAGATGCTGTGAAGAAAGTGGTGAAAGCCATTCAAAGAAACAGAGCTGGTCTTAAAGACCCAAATCGTCCAATCGGAACATTCATTTTCCTTGGAACAACTGGTGTGGGTAAAACCGAATTGGCCAAAGTAATGGCGCGTGAATTATTCGACTCAGACGAAGCTTTGATCAGAATCGATATGAGCGAATATATGGAGAAATTCGCGGTTTCCAGATTGGTTGGAGCGCCTCCAGGATACGTTGGATACGAAGAAGGCGGACAATTGACGGAAGCTGTACGAAGAAAACCTTACGCTGTTGTACTTTTAGACGAAATTGAGAAAGCGCATCCGGATGTATTCAATATTTTGCTGCAGATTTTGGACGAAGGTTTTGTAACCGATTCATTAGGTAGAAAAATTGATTTTAGAAATACAATCATCATCCTGACTTCAAATATCGGAACCAGAGACCTGAAAGATTTCGGAGATGGTGTAGGATTCGGAACCAATGCGAAGAAAACCAATACCGATGCAAGAGCAAGGTCTACCATTGAGAATGCTTTGAAGAAAGCATTTGCTCCGGAATTCCTGAACAGAATTGATGACATCATTATCTTCAACTCTCTTGAGCAAAAAGACATTAAGAGAATCATTGATTTGGAATTGTCCAAATTGTATGGCAGATTGGAAAAATTAGGCTACAGAATCGAGTTGACGGAAGAAGCGAAAGATTTCATTTCAGAAAAAGGATGGGACAAAGATTTCGGAGCGAGACCTCTGAAACGTGCGATCCAGAAATACATCGAAGATTTGCTGGCAGAAATGCTTGTCAACAAGCAATTTGGCGAAGGTGAAACAGTTGTCCTGAAAGTGAATGAAGCCAAAGATGGTTTGGAAGGCGAAACTGTAAAAGAAGAACAAATCGTAAAATAAATAATTTTAAATACTACAGAGACCACCCTAAAAAGTGGTCTTTTTTACATTATGGATGAAGCTTCAAAAGAGTTTTTACTGCAAAGTGTTCCGGGAATTACAAAAGAAGACATCGAAATTCTTGCGCCTTACACCACCGTGAGGAAATTCAAATCCGGGGAAACTTACATCAAATCCGGCGAGAACAATCGTAAGGTTTATTTCATAAAAAGTGGCATTGTAAGGGTCTATCATCTGGAAGATAGCGGGACAGAAAAGACAATCCTTTTCCATAACAAGAAGAGTTTTTTCGGCAATTACGACGGTATTATTTATAATCAACCTTCAAGGTATTTCTACCAATCCATCGGGGAAACCGAACTTTTTGAACTGACTTATGATGCAGTTCATCTCGCTTCACAAAAAAGTTTGACGATTAATAACCTTCGTGCGAATATGTTTTTGGCAATGATTGGAATTCTATTACAAAACATCGAAGATTTTGTACTCCTGAATCCCGAAGAACGGTATCAAAAACATCTGGAAGAAAATGCGAAAGTCCTGCAGAAAGTACCGTCAAAATATATCGCTTCATTACTGGGAATCACGCCAGTATCTCTTAGTAGAATAAAAAAGCGGCTTTTTAAAGGAAATTAACAAAGGTTAATTTTTGTTCCGAAAATTCAGTTTACATTTGTAGTCCTTAATAAGGTCCTCTAAAAAAATCTATCCGAACACAAATGGTGATAAATAAGAGGGCTTTATTTTTTTATAGGCCTACCACAAATCCTACACTCGGGATAAATCCTGTACTGAAAATACTACTTCTTTCCTTCCACAAAACATTGTACATCAATCCAAATTGTGCAAATGCATTATTTCCCAACGACTGCATATAACCCCCACCAAGATAGAGTGCTGTTTCATCGCTTCTAAATTTGTATCCATAATATTTTTCTTCAGAATTGATAAAATATTGCTGAAGATTGGCACCAACAAAGAAAGAACGGGCAAAATAATAATTCATAAACGGACCTACGCCGAACATTGTCGATTTATAATAATCAGAGGTTTGCCATGAAACGTTTCCTATCACCCCACCCTCCAATTGGTCTGTAATCTTGTAACCAACTCTTGGCGAAATCTGCAGATTGAAATAACTGTTGCTACCAAAACCAACGCCAACGCCACCACCAAAAGTCCAGCTGTTGGTTTGAGCTCCGGAACTCAGTGCAATTTGGGAGAAGCTTAGAACGCTCATTAGAATTAAGGAAAGACTGAATAATTTTTTCATAATAATGTGTTTGTTATGTCATCTAAATCAAAAGCTGAATCCCGCAGACCGACTTGAGTGGATCCCGATGTAAAATCGGGAGGGAACGGAAGGCGGAATAGCTGCCCAAATTATTTTTCTTGAGACTATCGTTTTTATCAATCCTTAAAATTATGGTTTTTTTGCGAAAGTTTTAATTGTATTTTTGCATCCTCAAACTAAGAACTCCCGTCAAGAGTTTCGTAAAATTGAAATCAAATGAAAATAGTAGTTGGCCTCTCCGGAGGCGTAGATTCCAGCGTGACCGCTTATCTTTTGCAACAGCAAGGTCACGAGGTTATCGCACTTTTTATGCGGAACTGGAACGATGCATCGGTGACATTGGAAGATGAATGCCCTTGGATCGAAGACAGTAATGATGCGCTTCTCGTCGCACAAAAACTAGGAATTCCTTATCAGGTCATCGATATGAGCGAGCTCTACAAGGAGCGAATCGTGGATTATATGTTTGACGAATATCAAAAAGGACGAACGCCAAATCCCGATGTGCTTTGCAACCGTGAAGTGAAATTCGATGTGTTTATGAAAACAGCTTTATCGCTTGGTGCTGAGAAAGTTGCGACTGGACATTATGCGCGCGTGACTTCAACTTTTGATGAAAACGGAAAGGAGATTTTTCACTTGCTTGCCGGAAAAGATAACAACAAAGACCAAAGTTATTTCCTTTGTCAATTGAGTCAAGACCAATTGTCGAAAGCGTTGTTTCCTATCGGAGAATTGACGAAACCGGAAGTGCGTGAAATCGCTAAAGAAATCGGTTTGGTAACGGCGGACAAGAAAGATTCTCAGGGACTTTGTTTCATTGGGAAAGTAAGTTTGCCGACATTCTTACAACAGCAGCTGGTTCCGAAAGAAGGTGAAATTGTAGAAATCTTCAATGACTTTGCTGAATTCCATAAAGAAACGCCAACTTTTAATTCAAAATTAGAGGAGCTAGAACATCTTTCTGCGAAAATCAACTATAAAAGAGAGGACGGAAAGGTGATTGGCAAGCATCAAGGTGCGCAGTTTTTCACGATTGGGCAAAGTAAAGGTTTGGGAATTGGCGGACACAAGGAATCTTGTTTCATCATCTGCCGAGAAATGGAAAACAACATCATCTTCGTAGGTGAAGGGAGAAATTTCCCCGGACTTTTCCGCAAAGCTTTGAAAATTGAAAATGCCGAATTGCATTGGGTTCGCGAAGATTTGAGATTGAAAAACGGCGAATCTATGGAAGTGATGGCAAGAATCCGTTACAGACAAACTTTGGAAAAAGCAACTATTTATCAATTCGAAGATGGATTCTATATGGAATTTGAAAATCCTCAATCTGCGATTGCTGAAGGTCAATTTGCGGCTTGGTACATCGATGATGAATTGATTGGAAGCGGTGTGATTGCTTAAAAATACACAGAATTAAATAATTGAACAGGCTTCGCGGAATATTGTGAAGCCTGTTTTATTTTAATTTCCAGCCAGCCAATCCTTAAAATCTTTCACTCTATCACGACTTACCGTAATCTCTTCTTCCGACTGAAAGTCCAAATCAACTTTATAATTTGGAGAAGTGTGAATGTTTTTGATGTAATCTGAACTGATGATGAACTGTCTGTTAATACGGAAAAATTTGGATGGTTCCAGAACATTTTCCAATTCGTCCAATGTAAAATCTGTTGGATAATTTCGTTCTTTCGTTTGAAGATAAACGATTTTATTTTCGCTGTAGAAGCAGCTGACCTCATTGATTGAAACCACTTTCAAATTATAACCAATTTTGACCAAAATCCTAGAAAGAGTAGCTTGTTCTTTTTTAACGATTTGTCTGATTTCCTGTGAATTAACAGCACCTTGCTCTGGTAAGAACGATTTGAATTTCTCAATCGCCTTAGCCAAATCTTCTTCCTCGATAGGTTTCAGAAGATAATCGATGCTGTTGAGTTTGAAAGCTTTCAAAGTATATTGATCAAAAGCCGTTGTGTAAATGATAAAAGCCTTTGTAGAAACTTTATCAAAAATATCAAACGACAATCCATCGCCGAGAACGATGTCCGAAAAAATCAGTTGCGGATGTTCATTTTCCTTAAACCATTCGACTGATTCCTCCACAGAATTAAGGCTTGCAACTACCTCTAAATCAGAAAATAAACCCAATAATTTTTCCAGTCTTCTAACTGCCGGTTTTTCGTCTTCGATGATTATCGTTCTTATCATTTTTATAGTTTATTTTATTAGATTCGAAATTAGGTAAAATATTATTTTTCTTTGTCCATCAGTTTGCGAATTTTTCGCTCCTCCCAATCCTTTCCCAAGAAAACAAATCCAGCGTGAATTAGAACTATTATTCCCCAAATTATCAGGCTGTAAAATTGATTTACTTTAATCTTCATATATCCGAAATAATGATAGAGCATATTAAATATCATCAAGACAATATTGACAGCAACAAAAGAAATTAAATGAGCATAAAAACCTCTAATCTCTGCGACTCTTTTTTGCGCATTCAGATAGCGAATTTTTTCATCCGAATTCTCTTCGTGTTTTTGATTTTCCATAAGAATCAATCTTTAAATCATTTATTTTTGTCCATTAATTCCCTGATTTTTCGCTCTTCCCAATTTTTCCCGAGAACAAATTGAGGAACGAAAACACTCATTGCGTGTGCCAACAAACCAATTCCCCAGAAAAACAGGGTGATGAAATTTTCCCATTTGAAATAACTTTCGCCAGGTTTCAAATCTTGAATATTGATGAACACAATCAGAAGATTTACAAGAACATAAATCGTCAAATGGATGTAAAAACCTTTCAGCTTTTTCACTCTTTTCTTAGCTTCAAGGTATTTGATTTCGTTTTTATCTTTGATAATTTCCATCGTTTTGTTTTTTGAGTTCTTTATTAATCATATCATTTTCCCAATCGGAATTGAAGAAAAACAGCTTAATTCCTTTGATAACGAGAATCAAACCCCAGATGATAAAAATCCAGGAAACCTGCATCTCTCCAAGGTTTTGCGGAAATCCGTGTTTGAAAAATTTAATTCCATAAACGATTCCAAATACAATTGCAAAAACCAAGATTCCTGTATAGAATTTTTTGATTTTTCTGACTCTTTCTACGGCCACTTCGTAACGCGGATTTTGTTTATTGATATGTTCCATTGTTATCTGTTTTAGTTATTTCTGATTGTTCATTATCTCCTGAATCTTTTTTTCTTCCCAGTTTTTACCGATGGCAAAAACGTTCATTCCGTGCGCTGCCAATCCTATTCCCCATCCTAACATTGGCCAGTAAAACCAGATTTCTCTAGGCGACGTGATGAGATTGATAATGACCAAAAAAGGAATCACGATGCAATAGGAAATTAAATTTCCGTAGAAACCTTTCAGTTCTTTTACTCTTTTTACCGCTTTTTCATAAGCTGCATTTTCTGTGGTTTGTGAAGTGTAAGTTGTCATTGTTTGGGTATTTTTTTCTATTAATATTGGTATTTTGACTTTGAAAGTCTGTTCTGATTTTTCTATATAAACATTGTCTTTCGTAAGAAGTGCGTATCGCTGAACGATGTTTGCCAAACCGATTCCCGCGCTTTCTGTAAGTTGCTCTCTGACCTGAAGATTATTTTCGATGCAGAGGAATTTTCCTTCGGTAAAGATTCTGACATTCAATGGTTTTGATGATGTGGCGAAATTATGTTTGATACAATTCTCCAGTAATAATTGTAATGAAAGCGGCACAACCTGTTTCTGCAAATCGTCGGGATTGATGTCAAACGTGAAATTTACGCTGTCTTCAAATCTGGTTTTCAGAAGGTTGCAGTAGATTTTAGCAAATTCTATCTCATCCTCTACTTTCACCATTTCCTTATCTTTTTGTTCCAGAACGTATCGATAAATTTTCGACATCGATGTAGTGAACTTCTGCGCCTGTTCCGGATTTTCATCAATCAAAGCAGTTAGGACATTCAATGAATTGAATAGAAAATGCGGGTCCAATTGGTTCTTCAAAGATTCGAATTGGGCGTTGGCAGATTTGGCGATGAGTTTTTGTTCGACTACTTCTTTCTTCGACGTTTTTTTCAGCTCTTCCATAAAACCTTTCGCGTGAAGGAAGGCCGAAATCATCAACGCAAAATTTATCATAAACCAAATACTAAAAGTATATTTTTTGGAAAAGATATCTTCTGCAGTAGCCACTTTTTGAATGACCACATAGTTCAAATAAGTACACAGATAAACCATAATGAAGTTGACAATCAGTGTTGCTACGATTCCAATAATTGTTCTAAGCCTGGTCTGTTCTGCCCACGATAGTTTTTTATTAAGAAAATCATTCACAAAACCATTACTCAATCCTAAGCCGAATGCATACATTGCAGAAATCAGCAAGTTGTAGCCAAAACTTTCCAAAGTCTTTTCATTTGAGAAAAAAGTGAAGAAAAAAATGGACGAGCCAAGTGTAATCCACGATAGTGTTATTAATGATTTCTTATTCATTGTTTTAATTTCTTGAGTTCAAAATTAGGACAGATAGAAAAGTTAAGCAATTCTATATGACCGAATTGTTAAAAAAACCGACTGAACTGTAAAAACTGCCGTTCAGAATCTTAAATTTATGATAAGATTGAGCTTGGACAATCAAAAAGGAACATCTTTTGCTGGGAAAAAATTATTAATCTTTAAGAATATGAAGAGAAACGTAGAAATCATCTTTGCCGGAATCTTCGGGACAGCAGCTGTTCTGGGCGTTTTGGTGGCGAGAAAATATTTAAGAAACAGAGTTTACAACAACGATTATTCTGACCATCATCTATTATTCGGGAATTCCAAGAGAAGTCCTTATGCAGCGGCGGATGACGGCGTAGAGTTGGACGCATTTTTATAACACACACACTATTTTAATTATACAGATTTCCGGTTCTCACGAGCCGGATTTTTTTGTGGAAAACTTTCCGGAATTTTATGAGAGATTTTATTTTTCTAATGATAATTTTGAAGATAATATTTCCAATCAATTTTAACGCAAAGGCAGAAGTTTCTATTTCAAAGCTTCTGTAAGTCGCAAATATTTGCGGCTTAATATGAGTTCAATGACACTTTAATTTGTGCCTTTGCGTTATTTTTTCCACTACAAAATGTCAGATTTCATCCCAAAAGGGCAAGGCGCTCAACGAAATGTTGTCAACAAATTTGACCGATTCACACACGAACCGGAAGATTTTGAATTGGATTTAATCAAAACACAAGTCACAGAAGTTTTCCCGAAAAGCATCATCAACGTCATCAAAAGTCCAGACCTAATGATGGATTATTCTATGAATCCTTACCAAGGTTGCGAGCACGGCTGTTCCTACTGTTTCGCCCGACCGACTCACGAATTTTGGGGTTATAGCGCAGGCGTAGATTTCGAAAGAAAATTGATGGTCAAGAAAAATGCGCCGGAACTTTTGGAGAAAACCTTTCAAAAGAAATCTTACGTTCCGAAAACCATTATGCTTTCTGGCAACACAGATTGTTATCAGCCAATTGAAAGACAATTTGAAATCACAAGGAAATTGCTTCAGGTTTGTTTGGATTACAGACATCCGGTTTCCATCATTACCAAAAACGCTTTGGTTTTGAGAGATATTGACATTCTCGAAAAAATGGCGGAGAAAAATCTGATTTCGGTTTCGCTGAGCATTCCGACCATCAATGAAGAACTTCGACGTGTGATGGAACCGCGAACTTCAACCGCAAAAAATAAACTGAAAGCCATCGAAGTTTTATCAGAGAAAAACATTCCCGTGAATGTAATGATTGCGCCAGTCATTCCAGGCTTGACGAGTGACGAAAGTCTTGGGATAATGAAAGCGGTTTCCGACGCGGGCGCGAGAAGTTGCGGTTACACTTTGGTCAGATTGAATGACACCGTAGAACCTGTTTTTATCCAATGGCTGGAGACACACTTCCCCGACAGAAAGGACAAAGTTCTGAATCTCATCCGTTCAATGCGAGGCGGAAATCTCGGTGAGAAAAGATATTTTCAGCGTTATCAAGGTGAAGGAAATATTGCAGAAATGATTCATAAAACCTTTGAAATTGGGAAGAAGAAGTTTTTTGCAAATCAGGAGAGAGCAAGTTTGACGACTGAACATTTTACAGGAAGTCGGACGCAACAATTGCGATTGTTTTAGTAATTTTAAAGAAAAAATTTGAAATACATCTATATTGTTTTCGTTACCTCTTCCCTTTCTCTGATTTTATTCAGAGCATTTTTTGAGCCAATGTTTTTAACAATTTTCAAAAGACCGCTATTTAACCATTTTTCCTTGTTCCCAAAATCCTTATCTGATAATGACCGCTATTTTTTAGAAAAAGAAATTCGGTTTTACAAAAGACTAAAGCCAAAATTTAAAAAGTCATTTGAAAATAAAATTATGCATTTTGTTGACAGATATCCAATTATCGAACAAGATAACCTCACACTTTCCCAGCAACAAAAAATCCTGATTGCTGCAACATTTGCTGAACTGACTTTTGGAATGAATGTCAAACTTCAGGATTCTTTTGACAAAATAATTGTTTATCCAAACGCTTATTTTTCTACAATCAATCAGGATTTTCATAAGGGCGAATTCAATGCAAGACAAAAAACAATCGTTCTTTCCTGGGAAGATTTTTACCACGGCATCAAAATTTCCAATGACAATATCAATCTTGGAATTCACGAGTTTACGCACGCTATTTTGCATCAGGCAACCAAACCCAAAACCAACACATTTGATTATGTTCTTTTTGAAGACGAGCATCGCAAAATTCTAAAACTTTTGAACGATGAAAAATATATGAATTCTATAAAAAATTCTGGATTCTTCCGCAAATATGCATTCGTAAATTCGAAGGAATTTATTTCTGTGGTAATGGAATATTTTTTTGAAGACCCGAAAAGTCTGAAAGCCAAATTTCCTGACTTATATCAAAGATTGAAGACAATGCTGAACTACGATGAGAATTGTTTTAGTCAGTAGATTCTTTTATTTAAATTTGCAGCACAGAACACAAATTTGCAAACAAATTCTCTCTAATGAAGCAATATTCCGCAAAACGAAGCATCCAAATTCTCGCACATATTCTTGAACAATACGGCATCGACAAAATCATCATTTCTCCAGGTTCCAGAAATGCGCCTTTGTCTATTCATTTTTCCGAGATTGATGCGTTCCAATGTTACAGTATTGTGGACGAAAGGTCGGCAGGATTTGTTGGTTTGGGCATTGCGAAATCTATCAAAAAACCAGTAGCAATCACTTGTACAAGTGGTTCTGCGGCGGCAAATTATTACCCTTCTGTTGTGGAGGCTTTTTATCAGAATATTCCGCTTTTGATTTTGACCGCAGACAGACCTTCGGATTTTGTGGATTTGTTTGATGGACAAACGATTAGACAAAAAAATATTTTCCAGCAACATTCTTACGGCGATTTCGAATTGTTGGAAGATGAAAAAGAGGGCGCAGATGACCACAACTTCGAAACCATCAAAAAAGCGGTTGAACTTTGCATTGAGAAAAGTGGTCCGGTTCACATCAACATTCCTTTGACAGAGCCACTTTACAACTTGGTAGATGAATTGCCGGTTTTGCCAATTGTGGAAAAAACAATTCAGAAAAAAGCTTACGAACTTCCTACAAACTTGGTCGCAGATTGGCACACTTCCAAACGAATTTTGATTCTTGCCGGAACATTGGCGCCAAATCCAGAATTGCAAGCGCAACTTTCTCAATTGGTTAAAAATCATACCGTTGTAATTTTAACGGAAATGAATTCCAATCTTCAGCACGAGAAATTTTTTGCTCACATCGACCGATATATCACAGATTTTACTGAAGAAGATTTCAGAACTTACGCACCAGATTTATTAATTACAATTGGACAAAATGTAGTTTCCAAAAGAGTAAAGCAATTCCTTAGAAAAGCAAAACCAGCACAACACTGGCACATCGATGAATATTGGCAGCCAGATACTTACTTTGCATTAACTCAGAAAATCGAAACTAAAGCTGAGATTTTCTTTTCCAAATTATTGAAATCCATCAACTTGGAACCAAGACCATTCTTCAATCTCTGGGACGTTTTGAAGGACAAAAAAGATGCAAAACACGAGGAATATTTGAACAAAGCGCCTTTCTCAGATTTCTATCTTTTCAATCAGTTATCCAATCATATTCCTGAGAATTATAAGATTCATTTCTCTAATTCTTCAGCGATTCGATATGCGCAATTGTTTGATTATCAGAAGCACGACGTCTATTGCAACCGTGGAACCAGCGGCATCGATGGCTGTACTTCTACCGCAATGGGATTTGCGATGATGGAAGACGAACCAACAATTTTGATTACAGGTGATTTGTCTTTTTTCTATGATATCAACGGCCTTTGGAACCAATATATTCCGCCTTATACGAGGATTGTGATTTTCAACAACGGTGAAGGCAATATTTTCAAAATCATTCCCGGACCAAGCGGAACCAATGCTTTGGACGAGTTTATCGCAACAACGCATCACAGAAATGCAGAATTGTTGGCGAAAAATTTCGGTTTTGATTATACAAAAGTGGAAGACGAAATTACACTTGACCGCGTTTTACCCAACTTCTTCAAACCCAATCCGAAACCAAAGATTTTGGAAGTAATGACTTCTGAGTGTAATAATGCGGATATTTTGAAGCAGTATTTTGTGGAGTTGAAATAGTATATTGAAGAGCTTCGACTCCGCTCAGCGTGACAGTCCGTAAGCTATAAGTTATATTTCCAGTGTCAGTCTGAGCGGAGTCGAAGACGACCTTTGAAGTTTCAATTAAAACTCTAAATCCGTTTCCTCTTTCGGCAGATTGATGATTTTTTCAATCGGATAAATGAACATTTCATTGAAATCATTCAAGGCATTAATTAATTGAAAATGAGAGAATTCTTTGATATTTTCAAGCGTAATTTCCGTTTCTTTGATTTTTTTAGAAGCCAATAAGCTTTGTCGCATTACACCATTTAGAAGATAATTTTTAGGCGTAAACCAAGTTTTGTCTTTCAGGAAAAGGAGATTGGAATAGGACGTGTCTGTGATTTGATTTTCTTTTATGATGATAATTTCATCGGCGCCACTGTCATTTTTTAATTTTTGAAATTGCGTTCTGTCAGCTGATTTGAAGCTGTACTCAATTTCATTATCAATCACCAATTCGAAATCATTGTTTTCTGAAATGGCGTATGGAATAATTTGCATTTTGAAATTATTGTCCAAATCATATTCGATTCGGAATTTGTACAGTCCATCTTCGTCGTGTTCCAAACTGATGAACAAACTGTAAATATCAATTTTACATTCTTTTCCGAAATGGGAAAATGTCTCATTCATTCTTTTCTGATGAAGTTCTGTCAGGAAGATTTTCTGGTCTTCCACTTTGATGCTTTCAATAAATCGGGACATAAATTTTGTTTTTCATTTCTTCGTATTCGCTTGTCAAGTCGCTTTGGTGCGTGATTCCGCCGCCGCTTTTGAAAAAGAGTTTTTCGTTTTCCTTTTCAATAAATCTAATCATCACGCAGGAATCAAGATTTTTCCCATCAAAATAACCTGCAATTCCGGTGTAAAATCCGCGCTCATATTTCTCAGCTTCCAGGATGATTTCCAAAGTTTTTGGTTTTGGAGCACCGAGAATTGAGCCGGCTGGCAATAGTTTTTGGAGAATAGAACCAATTTTGTTTTGAAATTGAGGTTTTATCTCGCCCTCGATTTCGGAACTCATGGCGAGGAGATTTTTTTGTTTTGTTTTGATGAAATCGATTCTCTGAAAATCCTTTACGCGAACATTGTTGGCAACCATACTCAGATCGTTTCTCAGCAAATCGACAACTGTGTAATGTTCTGCTTTTTCCTTCGGGTCATTTTTAAGAGTATTTTCTGCATCTTCGATTTCTGCATCGATTGTTCCTTTCATTGGATGCGTAAAAATCTTATTATCAATGATTTCAATGAAAGTTTCGGGAGAAAAACAAACGAATTCATCGGGAACCAGTATTTTGTATTTGGCTTTTGAAAATTTGAAAATATCCTCCAAAGTCAAGTTGGTTTCAATTTCCGTTTTTCGGGTGTAATTGGTGAGATACGAATTTCCTTTTTTTAAATTTTCCTGGACAATTTCAAATCCTTTTTGATAATCTTCTAGGGTTCCCGGGAATGATTTCCATTCGAAGTTTGGAATTGTTGCGTGTTCATCATTAACGTTTGTAAAATTCGGAAAATCAATTAATAAACTGTTATTTTGAATTTCATTTTGAGTGTAAATTCTGACTTCATCCATCAAAAAATTAATCAAGAAAAAAAAGGTTTTTTTTCTTTCTGACAACTCGTTCATTCTTTGAAACTGCGGATTCTGAAACATTTAACAAAAGTATAGAAAAGTCTTCTAAAAATTGGAAATGGTTGTAAGAACAACAAATCCTGCAGCCCGACTTGAGCGGAAATCCTTTTTTGTGTGCAACTAATTTCTATTGAAATGGAAATCGTCTGCAAAAAAGATTGGGAGCGGAAGGCGGAAAAAGCTGCCCAAAATAAAATCATCAATTTCGATAGTCGTTAATTAATGGTTACTTTTGCAAAAATTTTGAGAATGACGACGCCAAAACCGGAGATTGGAAAAATACTGACAGAAGCATACGAATACTGGATGAGAACTTTGCCGTTTCAGTTTTTGTTTTGTGTGATCTACTTTTCTGTGACGATGTTTGCGGGCTCTTTTGCGTTCCGGTATTACGGACTTTTTGAAGAAATCCAGAAATTTCAGGGATTAATTTATACTGACAGCAAAGCTTTCTTGGACAAATATACCGCGCTGATGCAGACTGATAATGCTGTGCTGTTTTTGCAGGTGATGATTGTGATCAAAGCAGTCATTTTCCCATTGAATATTGGTTTTCTGAAGATCTACAGAAAGTTGGATCTTGGCGAGAAACCGGAAACTGGCGATCTTTTTGCGGGTTTCCAAGGGCATTATTTCTTTTTGTTTGTGATCTATTCTCTGGCCTGGAGTATGATTAATAATTTTCTTTCTGTTTTCACTTTGATCTGGATTCCGATGATGCTTTTCATCCCGGCGTTGATGTTTTTCAAAGGTTTTAATTATTTTCAGTCTTTTCAGGTCAGCGTCCGGACTTTTCAGCAAAATTTCATCCTGATCTTTATCGCAATGATCGTTTCTATTCTGTTTTCTTACTGCGGATTCATTATGTTTTTCTTCGGAATTTTCATCACGTTTCCGTTTTGGAATGCGATGATCTACGTCCTTTACAAGCATTTGATTGCGGATTTTGAGGAATAATTGTCTTTGAGTTAATTCAAGTCAAGGATTTTTTGTGTAGATTTGAATATAAACTTCAAAATCAAACTACTATGGACAATTTTAATGAATTCGATTCTCCGGCCAATGTGCCAACGAAGGAAACGGGAAGCATTATTTCGCATGCTTTAGAAATTTTCAAGAATACCTTTTTGTACTGTTTTCTGGCAGTAGTGATTTATTTTTTACTGAGTTATTTGATTCAGCTGATCACAGGATTCAACTCTACTCTACTGATGGAAGATATCAGAGAAAGTTCTTCCAGCGGCGGTAATTTTGGATACAGAGAAATCATCAACACGCCTGGTTTTGCAGCTTATAGCGGTGTTTCATTTTTTGTAGGATTACTTTTGGCGCCTATTTTTGTGGGATTAATTTATATTGCCAACAAATCAAATTTCAAACAATCCATTTCGGTTTCGGATTTATTTTTTGCTTACAAACAAAATTTTCTAAATATTGTCGTTTATGCATTAATTACTCAGATTCTTCTGACGATTGCGTTTCTGATGTGCATAATTCCGGGAATTCTTGTTCTTCCTTTTTTCATGTTAGGTTATCCAATCATTATGTTTGAAAATCTTGGTGCGATAGAAGCGCTTAAAAAATCATTCAGTATTGCTCAGCAAGATTATGGCACGCTTTTACTTACAGCATTATTAGCTGGACTTATCAGTATTGCAGGCCTTGTACTTTGTTGTGTGGGAGTTTACCTTACAATTCCATTCGTTTATATTGCGATGTACTCTACTTACTGCGCTTATCTGGGAGCTCCAAGACAGTTAGAACAAAAATAAACTATAAAATATATGTCAGATTCCGGTAAACCTATCGACTCCATTGTTATAAAACAAGTGGCTTTAATTCTTTTAATCTGCGTTTTCGTAGGATTGATTTGCTGGAATCTGGCGTTATTTATACCCTCATTTTTAGGAGCAGTCACGCTTTATATTGTTTGTAAAAAGTACAACTATTATCTCGTTGAAGAAAAAAACTGGAAGCCTTGGGCTGCAGCTTTGGTTCTGATGTTTGTATCATTGGTTGTTCTGATTCTTCCTGTTTATTTTATTGTTGATATGCTCGTAGCCAAAGCTGGAAATGCACAGGCTTATATGGAGAAGTTCAATATATTTCTGGAGAAGATTCATCAGTTTATATATTCCAAAGTTGGCTTTGATATCCTAAGCAAAGAAAATATCACTAAGGTTACTAATTTTGCAGGAATACTTTCTACAAAGGCTTTGAGCACAACGGTAAATACATTTACGGTCATTGTATCAATGTATTTTATTCTATATTTCATGTTTGTAAAAGCGCGATTGTTTGAAAGAATTGTTGCCAAAGCAATGCCTTTTAAGAGATCAAATACGCAAATGCTTGGCGATAAATTTACCAAACTTGTTTTAGCAAATGCCATTGGAATTCCAGTAGTTGCAATTGGACAAGGCGTTGTTGCTCTCATTGGTTACTGGATTTTTGGCGCACCAAGTGCGATACTTTTATTCGCTCTGACCGCCGTTGCATCTATGCTTCCGGTGGTAGGCGCCGCAATTGTTTATGTTCCCGTCGGCATTTTTATGATTGCTGAAGGTAATTCCGGAGGTGGAATTGGCGTTTTAATTTACGGACTTGTGGTAGTTGGATTAACCGATAATTTACTCAGATTTACATTACTGAAAAAATTGGAAGACATTCACCCACTAGTCACGGTTTTCGGGATTATTTTGGGTATGAACATTTTTGGATTTATGGGATTGATTTTTGGTCCCATCTTAATGTCAATCACGGTTTTACTGATTCAGGTTTACAGGGACGAATTTTCTGATGAAGACACGCCGCCATCTTTGCAAATCCCAAATGATGACGATGAACTTGACAATAAAATTGATTTAATAGTTTAAATATGGAAGGTTTAAATCCTGAAATCCTCAAGGAAATCTGCGAAATGAGAATGCCGTTTGGCAAACATAAAGATATGATTCTTGCCGATCTGCCCATCAGCTACCTCGAATGGTTTCAAAGCCAGGGAATGCCGAAAGGTAAGCTGGGAATGCAGCTTTCTACGATCTACGAAATCAAAATTAATGGTCTGATGGATTTATTAACTCCGATCCGTGGACAAGTCAAAAATCACAAACCGAAAAACACGGTTTATAAGTTTTAACATGTAAAATGCTTATTTATAGTGTATTAATTATTCTAATTGGAATTTTATTTTTTAAATATTCTCCTGAAATCTCAGATATTGAAAAAGAAGATGCAAATTATTTCCTAAGAAGATTTTTTGCAAAATATACAACTGTCTTTATTTTAAGAGTTCTCTCAATTTTTATTATTTTTGTTGGGCTTTTTGGCTTAATTTCATTATTTTATAAAATGGCTAATTAGCAATACTGTTATGAAATTTAAGAAAAAAATAAATACTGCCAGAAGATCATTAATGCGCAGATTAACCAAAAATATCGGAAAATCAAATGCAGATCTTAAGCACAATTCGAATATTAAAATCCAAAGAATATTGATTTCCAGACCAAATCACAGGTTAGGAAATCTTTTGCTTTTAACACCTTTGGTTCAGGAAGTTATCAACACTTTTCCGGACAGCAAAATCGATCTTTTTGTAAAAGGCGGCGTGACTCCAATCATCTATAAAAACTACAAAAACATACACCGTTACAACCAGCTTCCCAAAAAGCCTTTCAGTAATTTGCTCAATTACATCAAAGGTTGGTTTCAGCTGAAGTTTCGAAAATACGATTTGGCAATTAATTCCAATCCCGGTTCATCATCCGGACGTTTGTCAATTCTTGCCACAAATTCTAATTACAAGTTTTTTGGCGATCACGACGAAGAACTTAGTTCGAAATATCCGGATTACAACCACGACGCCAAGAAAACCATTTACAATCTCAGAAAATTCCTTACTGAGTTGGGCTTTCCTGAAAACACTTCTGAAATCCCTTCCTTAAAAATTATTCTGGACGAAGAGGAACTTAAAACCGGTAAGGAAAATCTACAGAAAATTGTCCAAAACGACAAGAAAACGATTTGCCTTTTCACCAATGCCACCGGCGCCAAAATTTATTCCGAAGAATGGTGGAATACGTTTTACGACAAACTCAAAATGGCATTTCCGGATTATAACATCATCGAACTTTTGCCTGTCGAAAATATTTCAAAACTGAATTTCAAGATTCCCAATTTCTACAGTACAGACATTCGGGAAATGGGTGGTTTCTTAGCCAATTGTGCGCTTTTCATTGCCGCAGATAATGGTGTGATGCACCTGGCAAGCTCTGTAAACGTCCCTACAATAGGGCTTTTCCAGGTGACAGATGAGACGATGTACAAACCGTACAACGACAAAAGTTTTTCCATCAACACAAATAGTGCAGATCAGGATAAAGTAATAGATCTCATCAAAACGTCTTTATAATATTACAGCTTTGAACTGATTACGAAACTATAACCCAATTATTATGAACTTTGTTCTTTCCGAAGATTATTCTCAATACAAAAATGACATTTTAAATATTTTAAAGAATTTTAAAAATGAAGGCGTCATCGTTGGTCACGGAAACAGGAATACAGTTAAATATTTCGATATTGACGGATTGAAATTTAATTTTAAATCCTTCAAACAGCATAATATTATCAACAGACATGTTTATAAATATTACCGAAAATCAAAATCGAGACGTTCTTACGAATATGCTCAGATGCTTTTGGATAAAGGATTTTTCACCCCGAAACCTGTGGCATTTATCGAAAATCATGACCTGATTGGCGTGACTTCCAGCTATTACGTGAGCGAGCAGCTGGAGGACGTTTTCACTTTGGGAGATGCTCTTTATGATCCCGATTTTGCAGATAGGGAAAAGATCATCAATGGTTACACACAGTTGATTTTCAACTTACACGAGAACGGAATCATCTTTATAGACAACGCGTCCGGCAATTTCCTGATCAAGAAAATTGATGGTGAATACCGATTTTTCCTGGTAGATCTCAACCGAATGAGTTTTTACGATGAAATCAACATTTCAAAAAGACTGCAGAATTTCGAACGACTGACTAATGATCTGGAAATCATCAAATTGATCAGCGCCGAATATGCCAAATTATCCGGACAGACTTCGGAATTTTGTTATAATAAAATCGTGGGTTTTGCCAGGAAAAAAGCTTTCAAACTAAAAGTCAAAAGAATTTTGAAGTTCTATAAATTTTTCCTCAAAAAACCTTAAGCTTTCAATGCAGCAATTTCATCACGCAATTTTGCAGCTTTTATGAAGTCTAGATTTTTCGCAGCAGCTTCCATTTCCTTCTGTTTTGCCACAACCATTTTTTCGATGTCTTCGCTTCCGTAGTTGGCTTTGGTTTCTGCAACTTCCTGCATCAGCACTTTTTGCGTGTACTTTTCATCAGGGAAATCTTTGCTTCGTCCAACGAGATTTTCACTGATTTTTTTGTTTAATGCCATCGGAACTTTGCCGTGCTCGGTATTGTACTGCATTTGCTTTTCACGTCGGTAAATCGTTTCATCAATTGCAGCCTGCATCGATTTCGTCATTTTGTCTGCGTACATTATTGCGCGTCCATTCAGGTTTCTCGCCGCCCTACCAACGGTTTGGATCATCGATCTTCGGGAACGCAACATTCCTTCTTTATCAGCGTCCAAAATCGCAACCAAGGAAACTTCCGGCAAATCCAATCCTTCTCTCAAAAGATTGACACCCACCAAAACATCAAACAAACCAAGACGCAAATCCTGCATAATCTGAATCCTTTCCAAAGTCTCCACATCGGAGTGGATATATCTTGTTCTAATGCCAACTTTTGTGAAATATTTGGTTAATTCTTCCGCCATTTTTTTGGTTAAAGTCGTTACCAAAACACGCTCGTCTGCTTCTTCTCTTTTATGGATTTCTTCGATAAGATCATCAATCTGATTCATCGTTGGACGCACTTCAATGATTGGATCCAAAAGTCCTGTTGGACGGATAATTTGCTCGATGTAAGTTCCGCCGGATTTCTCCAATTCATAATCTGCAGGCGTCGCGGAAACGTAAATGACCTGATTTTGCATCGTCTCGAACTCATCAAACTTCAGAGGTCTGTTGTCCATCGCAGCTGGCAATCGAAAACCGTGTTCCACCAAAACTTCCTTTCTACTTCTGTCACCTCCGTACATAGCGTGAACCTGCGGAATCGTTACGTGACTTTCATCAATGACCATCAGGAAATCTTTCGGGAAATAATCCAACAAACAAAAAGGTCTGGAACCTGGCAAACGGCCGTCCATATATCTGGAATAATTTTCAATCCCTGAACAATAACCTAATTCGCGGATCATTTCTAAATCCAATTCTGTCCGCTCTTCCAATCGCTTTGCTTCCAATGGTTTTTCAATTTCCCGGAAGAAATCAACTTGCTTCACCATATCATCCTGAATCTGACGGATTGCGCCTTGCATCGTTTCAGGCGTGGTTACGAAAAGATTGGCCGGATAAATATTGATCGTATCAAAATTCGAAGTGACATTCCCTGAAACCGGATCAAAACTCTGAATCGTCTCAATCTGATCACCAAAAAACTGAAGTCTGATCGCTGTGTCTGCGTACGCCGGATAAACATCGATGACATCACCTTTTACACGGAAAGTTCCTCGCTGAAATTCATTCAAAGCTCTGGAATATAATGCGCTCACCAAAGAATTAAGCAATCTCGTTCTGGAGATTTTCTCACTCTTTGTAATTGTAATCAATGACTTTTCAAATTCCTTCGGATTTCCAACACCATAAATACAGGAAACCGAAGCGACAATCAAAACATCGCGTCTTCCGGAAAGTAAACTTGCAGAGGCAGAAAGTCTTAATTTCTCCACTTCTTCATTAATACTCAGATCTTTCTCGATGTAAGTATTTGTCGAAGCAATGAAGGCTTCCGGCTGATAATAATCGTAGTAACTCACAAAATATTCCACCGCATTATCCGGGAAAAACTCCTTGAACTCCATAAAAAGCTGCGCCGCCAAAGTCTTGTTGTGCGCCAAAACCAAAGTCGGTTTCTGAACCTGATTCACAACGTTGGCAACTGTAAAAGTTTTTCCGGAACCTGTAACACCAAGAAGCGTCTGGTATTTTTCGCCAACATTAATGCCTTCCACCAATTTCTCGATGGCTTTTGGCTGATCTCCAGTAGGTTGATATTCTGATTGAAGTTTGAATTGCATAACACAAAAATACGAAAAAACGTTCCAAAAAATGGAACGTTTTGCTTTTGTAAAATTCTTTAGTATTATTGAAAATTCATAGTAATAGGAAACTGGAAAACTGTGGCCGCAGGCTTTTCGTCTTCGGTTGCTGGTTTCCATGTGACATTTTCTGTTGCTGTCTTCATGGCTTTAACGGCTTCGATATTAAATTTTTCATTGGGACCTTCTGCTCTAACATCGGTCGTTTTTCCATTTTCATCGATCCTGATGTAAATGCTGGTTTTTAAAGTGCCATCATTTTTCCCAAAGTTGGTTGAGTCAAAAATATTGGAAAAGCTCGTTCTCAAAGCATTAATTCCTTCTGGGAACTGTGCTGCCGTACTATTGCTCGCTGGTGGTGGCGGTGGCGGAATTGGCAACTCGTTTTCTTTTAATTTTCTTAGCTTAGATTTTTTATTGGCCGGGATTGTATCCAATATCATTTTTAGAGCGACCGTTTCTGCTCTTGGGATTTTTTCTTTTTTGAGATCATTTTTAAACATCTCAACCATTTTCCTTTGTTCTTCTGTATAATCTTCTTCATTTGTACGAGTTGCTACAGCCTTTTTTTCAGCGTTATTTTGAGCATAAACCTTTTGTACAAAAAGAATACTTAAACCTGCAAACGCAGAAACAGCAAACAGCTTTTTGAACTTTTCTAATTTTGATTTTTTGGTGGTCATCATAATAAATCGTTTTTTGGTGTTATTAAAATTGAATTGGTTTACTAATGATAGATTTTGGGCATTCAAAACCTCAGAAAGAATCAGATTTTGGTAATCTTTGATATTGAATTGTTTCTGGACAATCACTTCATCTGCCAGAAATTCGTGGTTGTCTTTAATGGCTTTTTTATAAAAATAAATTGCGGGATTGAACCAGGAAATTGCCTGAAGGATTTCTATGAATATCAAATCCAAAGAGTGTTTTTGAACCAAATGTGTTTTCTCGTGAAGAAAAATTCTATGATCAATTTGATCTTCAAAGTGTTTTTTGCTGAGATAAATCTTATTCCAAAAACTGAATGGCGGCAGATCTTTTTCAATTAATTTAATCCTTTGATCCTGATAAGTTAAATCAGTTCCTTTCAATGTCATCATTTTTACAATCGACAATAATGATCTGATAATCAAAACAATTGAAACCGACACATAAATAATTACAATCAAATTCATCCAGTTGAAATCTGATGCCTGATTTGTTTTCTGAATCAATTGCTGCGTTCCGATTTCCTCAAAAATCAATTGATTCTTCTTTTCTGAAACCGCTGGTAAATTAATTTTAACAAAAGGAATCGTGTAAGAAAAAATCAAGGCAAACAAAAGGTAAAACCGATTGAATCTGAACATTTTTTCCTTCTGCAAAAACAGATAGTAAATCGCAATCAACAGCGATGAACAAACGCTAATTTTTAAAATAACAGTTTCCATTATGGTTCTATTTCTTTGTCAATAATGTCTCGAAGTTCTTTTAATTGTTTCTGAGAAAGTTTGGAATTCGAAGTGAAAAACGATGCAAACTGACTCACGGAGCTGTTGAAAAAACGGTCAATCATAGAACTCATTTCGCCTTGGAAATAATCTTCTTTCTTCACTTTTGGGAAATATTCTCTCGAGTTTCCGTAAAGTTTGTAGCCCACCAAATCTTTGTTCTGCATTCTCTTCAACAATGTTGCGATCGTTGTTGACGCAGGTTTTGGATCGGCATAATCTTCTATAATATCTTTCATAAAAACCTTTTCTCTTTGCCAAAGGATTTCCATTAAAGTCATTTCGGTTTCGGTCAGTTTTTGCTCGTTCATTCTACAATATTATATTTTGTTCTACAAATGTAGAATTAAAATTGGATATTTTGCTATCTTTGAAAAAACTTTTTGATGAAAAATTTAATTCTACTCTTTTTTTTGATTTTAATTTCCTGCAAAAGCGAGGTCAATCAATATCAAACCATTAAAAAAAATGTTCAGTTAAAAACCGGAGAATGGATTGAAGAAGACGATTATCCTGATCAAAAATATGTGAGTATCGGGAAATATAAAATGGGCGAAAAAGTCGGAAAATGGAAAGTCTATCTGAATGGAAAAATTTACCAAAAAGATAGATTCAAAGACAGTTTGACGCACACAAAATTTTATTATCCTAATGGTAAAATCCTGAAAAAAGGCATTTCCAAAACCATCAAAGATCATCATTCGATCTTTTGGTATTATCATGGAAAATGGAAATTTTACGATGAAAATGGTAATCTCGAATACATCAAAATTTATTACAGAGATAGCAACAAGACGGATAGCATTAAACTAAAAAAAGGATCCAATAAAAATTGAACCCTTTGCAAAAAGTAGTTAGTTAGTGTTTTTAAAATTTAAAATTCACACGGGTGAAGATTTGTCTTCCTGAGAACCCCATCTGAACGGGATCGAAAATACCGCCTGACTCTGTGTTTCCGTCTGATACCGCACCATATTGTAAGGTTGAATATCTGTTGAAGACATTCTTCCCACCAATTGTCCAGGACAAACTCTTGGTAAAATCATAGCCGACAGAAAAATCTGTTGTTACTCTTGGTGTGTAAGTCTGATAATCGTCCGGTCCGGCGTAACCCATCAAAGTCACTTTGTCAAATCTTACCAATTGTAGGTTTGCATTGAATTTTTGGATTTTATAATTAAGATTTAAATTGATTTTAGTTTTAGGAGCTGAAGCTAAAATAAAAGCGCGTTCTCTTGGACTTAGAAAAACATCTTCTTTACCTGCCAATTGCGGCGGCGTATGCACATCTGTAATTTGCATATCGTTGTAATTTCCAGCTAAAGTTGTAGATAATCTTCCCGGACCTAAATCTGTAGTATAAGTCAGAATCACATCAACACCTCTGGATTTCGTATCGACGGCATTGCTGAAAAATTGTGCCTGATCGACTTTCAACGCTGTTAATGTTTCACCAATGACATTATCCTCTGTATCAAACGTTCCGGTCAAAACAATTCTGTCTTTTACCTGAATATAATATCCGTCAACTGTAGCTGTGAATTTTCCACTATTGAAAGTAAATCCCGCACTGCCATTAACCGAAGTTTCCTGTTTCAGTTGCGGTATAAAGGCTTCTTTCGCTAACTCACTGTCATTGGAAGCGAGCTGAACGGTCACCAGATTTCCGCCTTGAAAATTAGTAAACTGCAGGCTGTAATATTTCTGGACCAAAGAAGGCGCGCGGAAGCCGGTAGAAACCGAACCTCTAAATGCAAACTGTGGCGTAATGGCATACCTTGTTGCAAATTTTCCGTTGATGGTACTACCAAAATCGCTGTAGTTTTCAAACCTTCCGGCTAAACTTACCATCAAGTTTTTAGTAATGTCAAGCTCTGTATCTATGTAAGCTGCGAAGTTATTTCTGCTTTTGCCCAACTCGGTAGAATAGCCGGGAAAGCCTTGCGATCCTCCGGGTCTGTAACGAACAGGGTTTGTATCAGGATCTGTTCCGCTTCCGGGAACTTGAACAAGTAACTCTTTTGGTGTATCCGCTGTCGCCACATTTCCGTTGATGTCATAACTGGCGTAAGAACTCTCCTGCCCTTTAATCAAATTGAATTTTTCATAACGGAATTCTGTCCCCATCGCTAGGTTAAATCCTTCCAAAAAGTCAAATGCTTTGCTTGTGCTGATTCCGGTTACATTTTGAGAAAGCGAATGTCCACCCGCATCAAAACTAGTCGGAGAATTTACACCTAAAGTTGCATTGACGGTATTGTCGATTTGGTAAATGAATCTGTTGTTGCCAAAAGCATTATAGAAATCAAAGTCCCAATCGCCGAGTTTGAACTTCAAACCGTTATCAAATGTAAAATCTGAGATCTTTGTATTCTGGATCGGGTTGAAACCATCCGGATAAATTTCCGGAATATTCCCGTCTGCATCCGCCGATCTCGTCCAGGCATAAGCTTTTGTATTACGGTAAGAGAATCCGGGTTGGGAATAGAACGTCAATCCGTCTGTTAATGGCACTTCAATATTTCCAAAGAAATAGATATTGTTCGATTTTGCATCTCCGAAACGCTGTCTCGGTGCGTCGTATTTCTCCGGATTCGCATTTCGGATTGCATAATCTTTATTTATTAATTCTAATGTAAAGTTACCGAAACCGCCTTTGGTTCCGATTTTTGTCCCAAGATTTCCGCTGAAATCGAATGTGTTTCCGTCTAATTTTTTGTCAGAAACAACATCGTTATCTCCCGGACTTTTAAAAAGATTGGCACCATAGAAAGCACTGCCTTCGAAGCCGTGATTTCTGTCATTAAGAACTACATTGATGACACCTGCAATCGCATCAGAGCCATATTGTGCAGAAGCACCGTCTCTTAAAATCTCGACTCTTTTGATGGCCGCAACAGGAATCGTGTTTAGATCCGAACCGCTATTTCCACGACCTCTAGTCCCAAAAATATTGACTAATGATGACTGGTGATATCTTTTTCCATTCAATAATAACAATGTCTGATCTGGCCCTAAACCTCGCAATGTTGCAGGATCTACGGCATCTGCTCCATCGGAACCTGATTGTTTATTAGAATTAAAAGACGGTGCAGCAAATTGCAAAAGCTGATTCACATCTACCTGCCCTGTTGACTGGCTGATTTGCTTAACGTCTATCACATCTACCGGAACAGCAGTATTGGTGACAGTTCTTTTTTTGTTTCGGGTTCCTATGATATTCACCTCATCTACTCTGGTTTCTCCGGAGAGGCTGTCTTTTGTCGTCTGTGCAAAATAAAGCGTGCTTGCTCCAAGGAAAAAAACAACACTTATTTTTTTGAATCGCATATTCATTTGTTAAATTTTAATCAAAAATATAATAATTTTAAATACACATCAGATAAATCATACTTATTTTACCAATTTATATATAATATTAATAATACACCCTAAATAAAACGAGGCATTGCATAATAAAAAATAACTTTTTAGAACATCAGCCCCTAAAACAAATAAGTAAATAGCATTATTTGGGTGGCATTATTTTTTCATTGACCTTAAAAATAAAAGTTATGATAAAATCCATATTACCAACTCTTTTCTGCTCCTTCTTTCTTTTTTATTCGTGCCAATGGAAAGGCCAGCCAAGCAAACCGACCGCACAGGAAGAAACTCCAAACACCGATTACAAACCTGCTTTCCCAGGACAAACCAGAATTACACCCGTAAAAACAACAACACCTTTTAATGTCGAAGTACTGAATACATCATTAGGTAAACCTTGGGGAATCATCAATTTGCCAGACGGAAGATTTTTGATTACAGAGAAGTCAGGTTTTATGAATGTCGTTTCTGCTGATGGAAAACAGGTTACAAAGATCAATGGCTTTCCAAAAGTAGATGACAAAGGCCAGGGCGGAATGCTGGATGTGGCTTTGGATCCGGATTTTAAAACAAATAATATCATCTATTTCAGTTTTTCAGAACCTTATGAAGGTGGCAACCATACAGCAGTTGGAAAAGGAAAACTCTCAGCTGATTTGAAAACCATTTTTGAGTTAAAAGTAATTTTCCGTGCGACACCTACCTATGACGGCGATAAACATTATGGCAGTCGATTGGTTTTTGATAAAGATGGAAATCTATTTGTAAGCACAGGCGAAAGATCCGATAAGCAGACCAGAGTTTACGCTCAGAAAACGGATAATTATCTGGGGAAAATCTTAAAAATAACAAAAGAGGGAAAACCAGCTCCCAGAAATCCATTCATCGGAAAAGCGGGTTACAAACCTGAGATTTTTGCTTACGGAATCCGTAGTCCGCAAGGTTTGGCTTTTGATGAAAAAGGACAACTTTGGGACATCGAAATGGGACCAAGAGGCGGCGACGAGATCAATCTCATCCAAGCCGGGAAAAACTATGGTTGGGGCGATGTAAGTTATGGAATAGAATATACTGGTGAGAAAATCAATAATGGAACGACTCAAAAAGCAGGAACAGAACAACCTGTTTATTATTGGGATCCTGTGGTTTCGCCAAGTGGTGTGACATTCTACACAGGAAATATTGAAGAATGGAAAAACAATCTTTTCATCGGTTGTCTTAGTGGTGAGCACATCAACAGAATCGTCATAAAAAACAACAAAGTGGTTGGTGAAGAACGGTTGTTGCTTGACCAAAAAGAAAGATTTCGCGATGTCTTGAACGGAATGGATGGTAATCTGTATGGAATAACGGACAGTGGGAAACTTTATAAAATTTCGAAGAAATAAAACTTAGAAATCCTGAACGAATCAGGATTTTTTTATGCGGTCAGCTTTCTTAATGCCTTGAAAATCTTTCAAATAAAACGGTTCAAAATAAGCAACATCTTCAAAATCCTTTTGATTGAATTTCTCAACAGATTTTTTAATTAAACCTTTTGCTGATGGATAAACATCAGATTTGAATTCAGCTTTCGGAAGATTCAGAATTTCCTGTGCTTTTTTTGCGCCATCACCGATGAACAGAACTTTCTTATCCGCTAATTCTGAAAAGGAATTTTCATCTAAAATTTTGGCTTCAGTTTCCTTTATCATTTCGCCAGAAGTTCCATCGAAAAATGCGGTATAAACTTCCATTCTTCGGGCGTCAATCAATGGGATAATCAATTCAAAACCTTGATTTACAAATTCTTCCACCATAGAATCCAAAGAATTAATGGCAATCAAAGAAAGCTTTAAACCATAACAAAATCCTTTTGCAGAAGCCGCGCCAATTCTAAGCCCCGTGTAAGAACCAGGACCTTTTCCTAATGAAATCGCATCTAAATCTTTCAAAGAAATTTCTGCGCCTTCCAAAGCCCATTCTACAAAGGAATGTAAACTTTCGGACTGTTTATAATTATCGGAAACTTCTTCGCAAAGACAAAGTATTTCTTCGCCATCAGAAATGGCAACTGAACAGTTTTTGGACGAGGTTTCTATGTGGAGGATTTTCATAACTGATAGTAATTCTAAGAATTAATTTTAAATTTTCTTTCCTAATTTCTTAACCTGTTTATCAAAATCAGAAACTATTTTTTGAGTTTTGTTGAATGTATCATACTCTGTGACGGCTTTTTTATTTGCAACAATTTTTGCTACTTTTCCATTTCCTTCCAGCACTTTATATTCATTAAAGTTCAGAAATTTGTTCACGCTTTCTGCCAGAGATTCCATAGTGAATGTATTTTCTCTTTCAATCAAACCTTCGATATAATCAAAATAACCTGTCACCGTTCTTTCAAGTTGCTGGATTTCTTTTTCTTCCAGATAATTTTTAGCAACCACGACATCAGACTTCAAAATCCTGCCGTCCGGAGAATGTTTCCAAGTCGCCAAGCCCATATTTTCCTTTTCGCTGTCTGCTTTTTTATAAATAATTTCTGCAGCCGTGCTTCCAGTAATCGCAAAATGGAATTTGTTCTGAACCGAGGCGTAAAAGTTTTTTGTCACATCAGAATTCTTATTATAATCAATGCTGCATTCTGCAAAAATGTCCGTCACTTGTTGATAAATCCGCCTTTCACTTGCTCGAATCGAACGAACTCTCAGCAACAACTCTTTAAAATAATCTTTGCCGAAAACAGTTTGTCCTTGCTTCAATCGTTCATCATCCATCACAAAACCTTTGATGATAAATTCTTTCAAAGTTTTCGTTGCCCAAATCCTGAATTGTGTTGCTTTTGAAGAATTTACACGGTAACCGACAGAAATAATTGCGTCTAGATTGTAATATTCTAGGTTTCTGGTAACGTTTCTATCTCCTTCAGTTTGAACTTGTGCAATTTTTGCACTAGTTGAATCTTTATCTAATTCTCCTTCTGAATAAATGTTTTGAATATGCTTTGTGATTACAGTTCTATCCACATCAAACAAAGCGGCCATCGCCTTCTGAGTCAGCCAAAGCGTTTCATTTTGCAAAAAAACATCTACCCGAACTTCATCGTTGGCCAGACTATAAATTAAAAATTGTTTTGATTGGTCTTCCATTTTTGTGTTTTATAAATCTAAAACAAAAATATAATAATATTTAAGATTTCAAACTCACACTTTGCCTGCTCCAAAGTTTCCAGATTCCTTTTTGTCGAATCCAAAATTCCAGGACGGAAAGTTTCATTTCGAAAATTTCGTTTTTGTAAAGTCCTTTTACCGCGATGATTCTTCTAACGTTTGCGAATTTATTTTTAATTTTAAATTCTTTCAATACAGTTTGATTGACGGATTGATATTTTACTTTTCCGGATTCAAAATCTTTCTTGAAATCCTCATAATTCTGAACCCAACCATTGGAATGTCCGAACGAAATATCATCAGAAAACAATTCCAGAATTTTGGAATCATTCTTTTGCATCAATGAATCAAGCTTTGAAATTTGCGTTATCAATGCCTTTTGTTTTTTTGAATAATTCTGAGAAGATCCGAATATAAAACTGAATAAGAAGAAGAGTGCAAGAAACTTCATTTTTAAATTAAACATTTCTGTAAATTGTTCTTGGCTCAGCCTGCGCTTTTGGATAAATTGTAAATTCCGCAATCGAAACTCGCTCTGGAACATTGATGCAATAAGCAATCGCATCAGCAATATCTTCCGCAATCAATGGCTCGTAACCAGCATAAACAGTTGCTGCTCTGTCACCATCTCCTTTGAATCTGACTTTAGAAAAATCAGTTTCCACAGCACCTGGCTGTATATTCGTCACACGAATTCCGAATTCTGTCAATTCTATTCTCATTCCTTCTGAAATCACATCAACCGCTCTTTTTGAAGCGCAATAAACCACGCCGTTTGCATAAGTCTGCCGTGCAGCTACCGAGCTGATATTAATAATTTGCCCGTTTTGTTTTTCTTTCATTAATTTAATAATAGGTTGAGAAACATAAAGCAAACCTTTCACATTTCCGTCCATCATTGCATTCCAGTCATCTGGATTTCCCTCTGCGATAGAATCTAATCCGTGGGCATTTCCAGCGTTATTAATTAGAACATCAATGTTTTTCCAATCTTCGGGAAGTGAATTGATGGCTGCGAAAACCTCATCAGAATTTCGGACATCAAAACTTAAAGTGAAAACCTCAGTTTCTTTTGATAATTCGGTTTTCAATTCCTCGAGAACGGTTTTATTTCTTCCGCAGAGAATGATTCTGTTTTTTTGTTTTGCTAATAGGATTGCAGTTGCTTTGCCTATTCCGGAAGTGGCTCCGGTGATGAATATTGTTTTCAATTTACTTTAGATTTAGATGTACAAAATTAACGCAAAGTCGCAAGTATTTTTGAATCTGAACCTAAAAAAAGACGCAAATAAAACTTTGCGACTTTTAACAGTATTTTTTAAGACTTTTTGTGCCTTTTCGATAAATCCTATTTTTTACTATCAGCCTGGAAATCCAAACTCACAGAATTCATACAGAATCGCGTTCCAGTGGGTGGCGGACCATCATTGAAAACGTGACCTAAGTGGGAATCGCAACGTTTGCAAAGAACCTCAATTCTTTCCATTCCGTGGGTAGAATCTCGCTTGTAGCTCACACCTTCTTTGTCCGCTTCGAAGAAACTTGGCCAGCCACAAGTGCTTGCAAATTTGGAACTAGAACGGAACAAATGATTGCCACAAACCGCACAATAATATTCGCCGAGTTCATCGAATTCATTGTATTTTCCAGTGAACGGATATTCTGTATTGGCTTCTCTCGCGATGGCGTAAACTTCTGCCGGAAGGATTTTTTTCCATTCTTCGTTGGAAACGTTCAGTTTGGTTTTATCGGTTCTTGAATAGTAAGGATTGTTTTTGTGTGTGTTATCTTCCATTGTTTTCTGTTGTGGTTGTTTGGTTAAATCCACTTTTTTCTGCGCACATTGTTGCAAAAATAAGGTCATTAATATTAAAAAGACTAATTTTTTCATTTGAGTAAAATTAAGAAATCTATTAGAAGATTCCATTATCATAAGTTAGTTAAACAAAAGCACTCATTCCCGTAATCGAACGGCCGACAATCAATGAGTTGATTTCCTTGGTTCCTTCGTAAGAATAAATGGCTTCTGCATCGGCTACAAAACGGGCAACATCGTGTTCCAAAAGAATTCCGTTTCCGCCCATCACTTCTCTTGCCTGAGCGACAACATCACGCGTTCTCAGGCTACAGAAGACTTTTGCCAATGATGCGTGTTCGTCTTTCAGAATATCTTGGTCCTGCATTTCCGAAAGTCTGAAAACCAGAGTTTGCATCGCTGTAAGATTGGACAACATTTCTACCAGATGTCCCTGAATTAATTGAAATGAAGCAATCGGTTTTCCGAATTGTTCACGTTTTCTGGTATAGTCCAAAGCGCTTTCATAAGCACCTCTTGCGCAACCAGTCGCCATCCAAGCAACGCCGGCTCTCGTCATTTGAAGAACTTTGGCGGTGTCTTTGAAACTGTTGGCGTGCTCCATTTTTTGAGAATCTGCAACGAAGCAATCTTTCATTGTAATCAATCCGTTTTGGACGATTCTGAGCGCCATTTTTCCTCGAATTTTTTCAACTGAGAATCCAGCGGTGTCTTTTTCGACAATGAAGCCTTTGACCTGATTATCTTCGACATCTCTTGCCCAAATGACGGTCACGTCTGCAAACGTCGCATTTCCAATCCATTTTTTCTGTCCGTTCAGAATCCAGCCACCTTCTACTTTTTGACAAGTCGTGGTCAATCCGCCAGCCGCGCCGGAACCAACTTCTGGTTCGGTCAATCCAAATGCGCCAATCAAATCGAATTGTTGCATTCCTGGAAGGTATTTCTGTTTCTGTTCCTCGGAACCGCACATATAAATTGAACCCATCGATAATCCGGACTGAACACCGAAAAATGTTGCCAATGATGCATCAACTCTGGCAATTTCCATTGCGATGACGCCTTCCATAAGGAAAGGTAAATTCGGGCAACCGTAACCTTCGTAAGTGACCCCGCACAGATTTAGCTTTTTGAATTTTGGGATGAGTTCGTGCGGGAAATCGTCTGTCAGCCAATATCTGTTGACCAAAGGTTTGGCTTCTTTTTCCATAAACTCACGGACTTTCAGCTGGATGGCTCGTTGTTCGTCCGTCAGTTTCAAATGCAGTTCGTAAAAATCGCCGTTGATTGGTGGCAATTCTCTTTTCTTGCCAGAAGAATCGAGCATTTTGGTCAAACTATTCAATTGATTTTTATCGAGTTTTGAAAACTGATGCATCAATTTTGGAAGGTCGACTTTTTGTGAGATTTGGGAAAGTTGGTCTATATCGATATTTTTTAAAAGGTTGAAAACGCCTTTAATCTTGGAGATTGTGCTGTTCATAGATTCTGTTTTTATAATTAATGCAATTAATATTCCTAAAAAGAACTTACAATTCTAATCTTATCGGATATTTTCTGAAAATCTATTTTACAAAAATCTGATTGTCAATATTTTAAAATCTGGATTGTTTTACAATTAGTTTCGTATTGATTTGCAGAATTACTTTCATTTTAATTATCAATTTTGGGAAAGAAGGTTTCAAACCATTGACAAAACGTGATTTGGAAACGAATACCGCAGCCCGACTTGAGTGGAGCTCTTTTTTTGCAATGGGAAAAGCCTGGCAAAAAAAAGCGGGAACGGAAGGCGGATAAAGCTGCCCAAATCAATATCAATAATTAACTCAAAAATAATCTATTATGAAAACGAAAATCTTATCAATAAGCTTAATGGCTTTACTTTTAATCGGATGTAAAAAGGGCGAATACGCGGAATCAGCTTACGCAACTGCAGATAGCGCGGCGGTTGTTTCTGATGAAGTTTCTGTTGCTGCAACGCAAACCGTGGAAGGGAAACAATTTGTGAAAACAGCGGAAGTGGATATGGAGGTGAAGGATGTCTATGGCGCGACGATATCAATCGAGAAACATTTGATTTCGCTTGGTGGATTTGTGACGCAAAGCCGAATGGAAGCGCAGACTTTGTCGGAAAACACTTACAATATTTCTGACGAATCGTCGATGTTGATAAGGAAATTTCAGAATCAGAATAGAATGCAAGTGCGCGTTCCGACCGAGAAATTGGGAGAGTTTCTGGATTTCATCAATGATAAAAAAGTCTTCCTGAATTCCAGAATTATTTCTGCCGAAGATGTGACAGCAAATATCAAACTGTCTAAAATGGAAGTTGAAAGACAAGCGAAAACCAGCACCAACATTTCTCAATTGAAAACCGGAAAAGATAAGGTAAAACTTGATGACGAAAATATGTCTCAAGCAAATTCTCAAAAATATTCTGATGACATCCTTGCCGACCAACTGAAATATTCTACGGTGGATATTTACATCAAAGAACCAAGCACGAGCGTTGCGAAAATCCCAATCGTCAATACCAAAAACATTGATAATGAATACAAATACAATTTCTTCTTCGATGTGAAAAATGCTTTTGTGGAAGGCTTCTATTTGATTCAGCAGATTTTTGTTTTCCTGATTTCTATCTGGCCGATTGTTTTGCTTGGCGGATTGGTGTTTTATTTTTGGAGAAGGAGAAAAACTACTATCAAACCATAATTTTGTCATTCCGTAGGAATCTAAACTGTTGAGATTCCTACGGAATGACAAATTGTATGTTATTTTTATTTCCTAATTTTGCAAAACGATGTTGAGAAAACTGCAACTTTTTTTTATGATTTTCTGTTTGGGGATTTTTGTATTTCCGAAGCAGAATTTCAATGCGCAAGTGGCTCAGAGTTCTTGTTGTGAATCTCAATCCAATAATTCTGACTGTTGCGAGAAAGAAGATGCATCATCCAAATCTTGCAGTCACGATTCCAAAAAAGAAAAAGACTGCAAAGACAATTGCACGACTTGCAAAACCTGCAGTTCCGGATTCGTATTTTCTGTTGTTTTGAATAACTTCGACAACAAACTGAGAACGCCAATTTTCCAAATCGAAAATCAATATTCTTATTACTCTCAATCGCCGTTAGCGCGAGCATTCATTATTTGGCAACCGCCTAAACTTGGTTAATTTTAAATTATTTTCTCTCGCTGATTAAGCAAATCTTGCAGATTTTTATTCTAAAAGTTAATCTGCTAAATCCGTAAAATCTGCGAGAATATAAATTCAAGATTTATTAAACATAAATCAAATAATTAAAATTAATCAAAATGAATACAATCATAAAATCAGGAATGTTGTTCCTATCTATATTTCTATTTTCAAACTTTTCTGCACAGACAAAAACCTTCAAAGCCAAAGTGGAAGGCAACTGCGGAATGTGCAAAGACCGCATCGAAACGGTTGCAAAGTCTGACAAGAACGTAAAATCTGCCGTCTGGAGCGTGAGCAAAAAAACCTTGACTGTGAGTTATGACGCTTCGAAAACCGACAAAAAATCTATTCTGAAAAGTGTAGCTGAAGTTGGTCACGACAACGAAATGTTCCGTGCGTCCAGCAAAGTCTATGACGATTTGGAAGTTTGTTGCCAGTACGACCGTCCGGACAACAGCAAAAAGTTGGCGAAAAACTGCGACCCAAAACAAGTTTGCGAACTTAAATAATCCATTCAAAATTTTTGACGATGAACAATTTAAGTAAAAAACTGATGTTTTTTGTGCTGTTGCTGACGTCTGTTTTTTCCTTTGCACAAGCTGTTACAGAACAGTTTTTGGTGAAAGGAAACTGCAATATGTGCAAAGCCAGAATAGAAACTACTGCGACAAAAGTGGGCGCAATCTCTGCCAATTGGAGCGCAGAAACCCAAACCTTGACAATGGTTTTGGATGAGTCCAAAGTCACTTGCGACACAATTCTAAAACAAGTGGCAGAAGCCGGACACGACAATGAGAAATTCAAAGCGCCAGAAGATGCGTACAAAGCTTTGCCTGCGTGTTGCCTTTACACGAGAGGTTCTGATAAAAATGAAAATGTCCACACAGATTCGGATGCAAAGCAAATCGAAGGTGTGAAAATTACCCGAGAAAAGGAAGCAACCGCAATCAGCAAAAAGGAAGCGGGTTTGATTTTCAATATCAGCTCCAAAGAATTGCTGAAAGCGGCGTGCTGCAATCTCTCCGAAAGTTTCGAAACCAACGCCACTGTGGACGTTTCTTTCAGCAATGCGGTGACAGGAACCAAGCAATTGAAAATGTTAGGATTAGACCAAAAATATACTTTGCTGACCAAAGAACAATTGCCGGAAATCCGTGGTTTGGCTTCGGCTTATGGTCTGAATTTCATTCCAGGAAAATGGATTGGTGGAATCCAATTGACGAAAGGCGGAAGCACGGTTGTGAACGGCTACGAAAGTATTACTGGACAAATCAACACCGAACTTTTGAAAAGTCACGACGATGATAAAAAATCGGAAACGGAAATCAATTTGTTCTCTGACAACAACGGACGTGTTGAAGCTAATGTAACCAGCACTTCACCAATTTCTGACAAATGGAATCAAAGTATTTTGCTACACGGAAACGGAACTTTTGGCGACACAGATATGAACGATGATAACTTTCTTGACCGACCAAAAGGAAGTCAGCTAAATGTAGCTTATTTATTGAATTACAATGATTTGGAAAGCTCTGGATTCGCTTCACATTTTGGAATTAATTTTCTGAAAGATGAGCGAACTGCGGGACAAATTGGATTTAACAAAAGGATTCCGCAGAAAGACCAATCGCTTTACGGGGTTGGGATTGATATTTTGAGGTTTCAGTTGTGGAACAAGACAGGTTATATTTTCATAGGAAAACCTTACCAGAGTTTGGGCTGGATGAATCAACTCACTTATCATCAACAAGATAGCTTTTTCGGATTGAGAAATTATTATGGAAAAGAAACGTCTTATTATTCCAATTTGATTTTCGAAAGTATCATCGGAAATACGAACAACAAATATAAAGTTGGTGCAAGTTTTCTTTATGACAAATACGATGAAGATTACCTTTTGGACAACTATAAAAGAACTGAAACCGTTCCAGGATTGTTTGCGGAATATACTTTGACAGGCGAAAAATTCACTTTGGTGACTGGCGCTCGTGTTGATTTTCACAATCTTGCAGGCACTCAGTTTACACCGAGAATGAATTTCAAATATGATTTGACACCAAAAACCATTTTCAGAATTTCAGCCGGACGAGGTTTCCGAACTGCGAATATCTTTGCGGAAAGTCAGTCATATTTTGCTTCGAATCGAGAAATTCAAGTCATTAATAATGGCGGAGAAATCTATGGTTTGAAACCGGAAATCGCGTGGAATTATGGTGTGAGCCTTCAACAGGAATTCAAATTGTTTGGGAGAAAATCAACTTTGTTGGCTGATTTTTTCCGAACAGATTTTCAAAATCAAGTCGTAACAGATTTGGATGAATCGGCTCAGAAAATTTTCTTTTATAATCTTGAAGGAAAATCATTTGCGAGCAGTTTCCAGACGCAATGGGATTTTCAGCCAGTAAAAAATTTGGAATTCCGAGTGGCTTACAAATATTATTATGTGGCTTTGGATTACCTCAGCGGACTGAAAAAAGTCCCGTTTATGGCTAAGCACAGAGGATTTGCGAACTTGGCCTATTCAACCAATAAAACGGAGAAAGGCAGATTTTGGAGTTTTGATACGACATTAAATCTAGTAGGAAAACAAAGACTTCCAAACACAAAATCAAATCCTGCAGAGTTCCAGATTGGAGATTATTCGCCAAGTTATTCTACTTTGAATGCTCAGATTTCTAGGAATTTCTCAGAGAAAATCAGGGTTTATTTGGGTGGAGAGAATTTGACGGGTTATCAACAGAAAGTTGCAATTCTGGATGCTGGAAATCCGTTCGGAAATTACTTTGACGGCGGAATGGTTTATGCGCCGGTGATGAAACAGAATTTCTATGTTGGTGTGGATTTTAAGTTTTAACTAATTCCTAATTAAAATAGAAAATTTTATTAACCACATAGACACATAGTTTTTTGTATTGATTTAAGATAAATAGATATGTGGTTTTATCTTTTATCAAAGCAAATTTTGCATATTTCTATGTTCCTATGTGGTTTTATTAATTTATATACAGACTTTAAATTTAAAATCTTAATTTTAATAAAAATTAAAGTATTGAAAACATTAACAATCCTAATAGCAAGTGTCGCATTGTTATATTCTTGTGACAAAGCGAAAACGAAAGTGGCAGAAACGGAAGTTGCAAAAAGCGACTCTGTCGTTAATAATAATATCACGGAAAGTGCTACAGTTCCTGCTCCGGCAGAAGTTGCATCATCGGTGACAAATGTTTCCGTTTCCGGAAAACCAGCTCTGAATCCTGCACACGGAGAACCGTATCACCGTTGCGAAATTGCAGTAGGAGCGCCAATTGACAGTGCGCCGACACAAAACGCAACTCCGCAACAAGCTGCTCCGTCAATTTTGAATCCAAATCCTGCTCCTGCAGTTTCAACAACTCCTGCAGCACCTGCTCAGGCATTTGGACCTAAACCAGCTATGAATCCAGAACACGGGCAACCCCATCACCGTTGTGATTTGGCTGTTGGTGCGCCTTTGACTTAGAATTTTTGAAAATTTAGATAAATGAGAAATGCAACTTTTTACAAGTTGCATTTTTGTTTTAGAATATTTGTAAAAAAAATTTAGGCTTCCTGATTATAAAATCCTTCCATCAATTCATTCGCTTTTTCGAAGTCATTTTCGGACACTTTGAGCTGAACACCTCCACTTGTTGTGTTGAACAAGTTGTAAGTATTAGCCAAAATATTCCCGAAAACAAAGGTTTCTACGCCGTTTGTTTCTAGGAAAACCTTAAGCATTTCCGCTTCTATTTCTGTGTTGAATATCTGGAGTGTGACTAATTCCATATTGTTTTTCATTAATTAAATTATAGCCTGTTGGCATTCTCGTTGACCGCTTTTTCCTTGTAATTGGACTTTTTCAATTTTCCAAAGTTATATTTGGCGGAAAGCGATATGGTAGGTGTATTGCCAAAAAAGGTGCCAGTTGACGCGATTTTGTCATAAGACATTTTTTGGATGTAATTCATCTGATTGAAAACATCGTTGTACCGAACGGTAAAATCAAAATCGGAAACGGAAGACGTCAAACCAAGGTTTACCAGACACATTGCATTATTTTCGTACAAGCCTTCCACACGTTTTGTGATGTAAGAACCATCGAGCAAAACGGATAAATATTTCCAGACATTCACCGTATTGTTGGTGGAAAAATAAACGTAAGGTGTCGATTTTTTTAGGACGGCAAGAGAATCTTCGACTTTATCATAATTCACGGCAAGACTGTTCTGAGATGTCCATTTTTTTCCTTGCAAAGGAACATCCACGCCTAAAGAAACACCCGATTCTTTATCAAAATTGACGGCTGTGAATTTCGAAATATTTCTGTCATCATCATAAACCAAAGTGTAACCCAGCGGATTTTTACTTTTGTAAGCAGAGGCGTTGACCGATATTTTATTGACATTAGTCGTGAAAGTTAGCGTGTTGGTGTAAGTCGGAATCAAATCCGGATTGCCCTGATACTCGACATACGGACTTCCGTACAAACCGCCGGAAGACAAATCTCCGTAGTTGGGACGGGAAATACTTTTTCTGAAATTCAGCGTATATTCGTAATTGTCATTTTGCTTGAAATTGATTTCTGCATTCGGAAACCAATCCAAATAATCTCTTTTGATTTTAGTTTTATTCGCAATTTTATCAAAACCTTCCGCATTGGTTGATTCCGTTCTCAAACCAGCATTGATATTCCATTGGTCTGCATTAAAAGCGAGATTTGTGTAACCTGCAAGATTTGCTTCCTTGAAATTGTACAGATAAAATTCCGGATTTTGATTGTTCTGATAAGTTGCTTTATTATCGTTTTTGGTTTCAGCTTTCGTGTAACTTCCGCCCAATTCCAAATTGTAATTTCCACTCAACTTTTTTTCGATATCGATTCTTCCCGAATAAACATTTCCCGAATATCGCTGAACTCGAAATTGATTGAACTCGTAACCAGAATTAGTGGTGTCATTGAAAAATTGATAATCTACATTTTTGCTTTCCCGCTTGAACTGAAATCCGGTCAAAATCTCAGCATCCCAATCTGTTATTTTCTTCTTATAATTAAAGATAGAGTTGATTGTCGCTCTTTTATTATCTTGCTGATTAAGCGTTTTGACATCTTTGGAATTACCATTTTCGGAATAGAAAGTATCGGTAGTGTTATCGCCTTTATCCGGACGGAAATTACCATTTAAAGTGACTGTAATGTAATCGCCATCGTCATTCAATTCCTGATACAGGCTCGCGCCAAAAATAGTTTGTGGCCGTTTCGTAATCGATTTTATGACATAATCAGAACTAATATTTTTACTCGGAACCGAATAATCAAAACCGTTGCTTTCCCAATGGTTGATTTGGTTGTAGGCCGTATTCAGCTTCCATTCCGTCTTGTTTTTCTTTTGCTGGAAATTGACTCCTAAATAATTACTGAAACGTTTCTGGAAAGTCGCAGTCTCCGAAATACTAATTTGCGAACCGTCTTTTCTGCTTTTTTTAAGATTGACTTTTATAACAGCTTTTCCCTCGGATTCGTATTTGACAGAAGGATTTCTGATGATTTCCACAGATTTGATATCATCCACTGCAATCGAGGAAAACATCGCAAAATCAACTCTTTGATTATCAACATAAAGCAAAGGTGTTCCTTTTCCGACAAACGATAATCCTTCACCGTTCGCGTCCATCATTACAAAAGGTAATTTTGACAATAAATCGGTGGAAGTTGGCAAGGTATTTAAAGGAGAATTGGCAACATCGAGCGTAATATTTCCATTTTCTACTTTGAAAATCTTTTTCTTAGCGGTGATTGTCACTTCTTCAATCTGAGAACTTTTGGGTTCACAAATGATTTTTAATGCCAGATTTTTTTCCAGATAAAATGGTTTTTCATTTTTAATAATATCATCCGACGACAACTGAATATGATAATTCCCAGATTTCAACTGTTCAAATTCAAATTTTGAATCCTGGGCGATTGTTGTTTTTAATAATTGATTATCACCATCAAGCAGGTAAACTGCGACAGGTAACGAGATTTTTTCCTGGTTTGAATTAATGATAATTCCTTCAATCTTAAGATTTTGCTGAGCCGAGAAAACAGTTGAGATGAGAATAAAAAACAGTAAAATGCTTTTTGTCATTGATAATGAGTTTTGAATGGTTGTTTTGGTTAAAACAATCATCAGCTTTGTTTTATTACATCTTTTACAAAAATTGTTTTGAAAACCTCAAAGATTTTATGAAAATTCATAATGATAACTAAGCTTTTTCAATCTGCTTGTCATTCCGCAGGAATCTCAACGCAATAAAAGCAGAGGCAGTTTAGAGTCCTACGGAATGACAAAAATGACTCTTAGTTTAATGTTAAAACTAAAACCGGATATTTACAAAACTATTTATAAACTGTTTGAAACTTTAATTTCAGATTTCTTTTGTGACTTTTGTGATTCAAAATCTTACTTTCTCTTGAGAATCTCTTTATTGATTTCATTAATCAACTCCGGACCTTCGTAGATAAATCCTGTGTAAAGCTGAACAAGACTTGCTCCAGCATCCAGTTTTTCAATCGCGTCTTTGGCAGTATGAATTCCACCAACGCCGATGATTGGGAAAGCTTTTCCGCTTTTTTCTGAGAGAAATCTGATGACTTCTGTGGAACGTTTTGTCAATGGTTTTCCGGAAAGTCCGCCGGTTTCGGTTTTATTTTCTGAAGTTAAATTTTCTCTCGACAAAGTCGTATTGGTCGCAATCACGCCAGCGATTTGAGTTTCTTTAATGATATCAATAATATCCAGAAGTTGCTCATCCGTCAAATCTGGTGCGATTTTCAGAAGAATTGGTTTCTGCTTTGGCTTCTCGAGATTGAGGTTTTGAAGCGTTGACAACAATTCTGTCAAAGGTTTTTTGTCCTGAAGTTCGCGGAGATTTGGTGTGTTTGGCGAACTGACATTCACTACGAAATAATCCACGTAAGGAAATAATTTCTCGAAACAGATTTTGTAATCGTTGACCGCTTCTTCGTTTGGCGTCACTTTATTTTTCCCGATGTTTCCGCCGATGAGAACGTTTTTATTTTTCTTTAATCGCTCAATCGCTTCGTCCACACCACCATTATTGAAACCCATTCGGTTGATGATAGCATAATCTTCCTTCAATCTGAACAATCGTTTTTTATCATTTCCAGCCTGAGCTTTCGGCGTCAAAGTTCCGATTTCTACGAAGCCAAATCCGAGGTCGGAAAGTTCATTGAACAGTTTTGCGTCTTTATCAAAACCTGCAGCCAAGCCTACAGGATTTTTGAATTTCAATCCGAAAACTTCACGTTCAAGACGCTTATCAACAATTGGTTTTGGTAAAAATAATTTGGCCAGAAAACCAAAATTCCTGAGAGCAGAAAAGGTAAAGTGATGAACTTCTTCTGGGTCGAATTTGAAAAGAAGCGGACGAATAATGCGTTTGTACATCGGAGAAAAGTTTTACAAATTTAAGTTTTTGTAATGATAATTCAATATTATTCAGGAATATATCGTTTCGAAAATCATTAATGAAAATCTTTATTATCTTTACTTGTTTTTAGCCAAAAAATTAAATGATTCCAAAGCGTTTTCGCAGAAACTTAGTTTTTATATTTTTTCTGCTTTTGTTGCCTTTTCAAACTTTAGCGATCACACCAAAAGATTGCGAAAAGATGATTATTGAAGGCGTGGAAGCAATGAACAAAAAGGATTATGCCAAATCTCTGGAAATCCTGACCAAGACCAGAAAAATTGCCCAGGAAAACAAATGGTACCGCGAGGAATTCCTGGCTACGAACAACATTGGTGCGAATTATTATATGCGTTTGGATTACGGCGAAGCACTTAATAATTACCTTGATGCCTACAAGATTGCCGTAGCTCATTTGGATGAAAAGTCAGAAATGACGGTGCTAAACAACATTGCGATTCTCTATTCCCGAGACAAAAAAACTGAGAAGGCCGAAGAATATTTTACTAAAGCTTACGAATTGGCTGGAAAGGTAAACAACAACACTTCCAAAGGTTTATATGCTATTAATCTTACCATAGTCTCCAACGAAAAGAAAGATTACAGAAAAGCCAAACAGTTCATCGACGAGGCTTTGAAGCTGACAGAAAACTCGCCGTACGCCTTACTGGCAAAAGCGACTTTGGTGGAAACCTTGGTCAATCTGAAACAATACGATGAAGCTGAGAAAATCTCTGCGGAATTACTGCCGAAATTAAATGGCATTGAACATTCGGAATATAAGACGCAGATTCTGTACAACTTATCAACGATTGCGGAGCAGAAAAGTGATTTGCCTAAGTCTTTTCATTACCTAGAATTGGCAGAGAAAAGCAATCTGAATTATGATTTTAAGGAAAATCTGTACGAGCGATTCAGTCTTTTGTACAAGAAAGCGAACAATATTGAGCGCGCGGTTGCCTACAAAGATTCCGTGATGATGATTAAAGATTCGGTGAATCAAATCAAAAACGGGCAGCTTTTTGAGAACAGTAAAATCAAATTCGAACTTCAAAAATCTCAGAAAAATCTGGCGGAAAGTCAGGAAAAACTGACGACCGAACGTTCTTTTTTCATCAAAGGAATTTTGCTGGCGATTTTCATTGTCATCATTATTTTTTGGGCATTGAGGAATAGCATTGTTAAAAATAAACAGCAGAAAATCATCGAACAAAGTAATGCCGAAATCGCAAAACTGGAACTCGAAAAAGAAAAAAAGAATAAGGAAATCCTTGAAAATCAGTTAAAAGAAAAAGAAGTTCTGGCATTATTGGAAGAGGAAAAATATAAAAATGAAATCGAAGCCAAGAATCGGAAACTGACAACCAAAGCGCTTCAACTCACCACAAAAATAGAATTGATAGACGACCTCTTGAGAACACTTTCCCGGCAAACGGATAACGATTTCGAAAATCAGGACGTCAGCAATATCATCAAACAACTGAAAATCTTCCAGAGACAAAGCCGCGAGGAGGAAAGTTTTTTTATCCATTTTGAAGAGGTGAATCAAGGTTTCATTAACAAACTCAAAACACTTCATCCCGACCTCAACTCAAACGACCTTCGTTTTCTTTCTTATGTTTATATGAATCTGTCGATGAAGGAGATTTCTTCCCTTCTGAGCATCACGACCGAGGCTTGCAGGAAGCGAAAAGAGCGCATCATCAAGAAAATGAATCAGGATGACAACATAGACCTATATAACTACATTACAAGTCTTTAGCGAATTTGTCACACTATTTCTGAACCATCGTCCAACTATTTCCGCCGTATTTTTTTGCATTGCTAATTTTTATCACAACATTTGAGTATAAAATTAGATATATGAAGAAAATTACTTTTTTAGCTGGCTTTTTGTTTGTGCTTTTTACAGGCAATGCCAACGCCCAAACTGAAGTGTTGAGCAAAAATGAGTTCGGAAGAATTTTCGATCTTACTTATAGCGTAAAGGATCAAAACACGATCTACGCCATTACCATCACAAGCCACATTGTAGTTTCGCACGACAATGGAGCGACTTGGGAAGTTTTCTATTCTATTCCTGCAGCTGGCGGCGGCATCAGTTTATCAAAATTGAATATTAGTAAGGATGGAACTTTCCTATCTTTTACCACGACTCAAGGTGGTGTTGGAGAATTGCATATTCTGGATATTCCCACAAAAACTCTGACCAAAACTTATTCTTTACCAAATCTGGATGAAGTACCTTTCATCAATGCGTACAACTTTTTCGGAAGTGATAAAAACAGCCTTATTGTAAGTTCTCAGTTTCCATTTGGCTGGGGAACGGCAAACAGAGTTTACACAACCAGCGACGGCGGCACAAACTGGAAAGAAGTTTATTATTCTCCTGATCACAACAATATCATTACCAGCTATGTAGCTTATGGCCCGACCGATAAAAATAAATTATACATTGCCAACGGAAACGGAAGCGAAGGTGTTTACGGCGGATTAAGAATCTCGACTGACGGCGGCGATAATTTCACCGAAAAACTTGCGGGAAGTGTTCTTAGCACTTTGGAATTCAATCCGAATAATCCAAACGAAATCTATGCTGGTACAGGAATCAGTTTTGGCGCAGCGACAGAAAAACTACATCATTCTGCTGACGGTGGTGAAACTTGGGAAGATGAAAATATTACTTTCGGAACCAATGGAATTTTAAATGACATCATTGATATTCAGTTTGATCCGCACGACAACAACCACGTGATTGTTTTGGAAGAAGATGAAATCATCTCCACAAAAGATGGCGGAAACACTTGGCAGAATGTAGAATATCCATATGATAATCTGGACAGTTATTATTACGGGATCAAAGCGAGTTTCAATCCGTTCAAAGCTGGGGAATTGGCGATTACGTCCAACTACAAACCTTTGTTTTCTACCGATAATGCAGCAACACTGACTCAGATTCAAACACCTTTTTACAGTTCTACTGGAGGCGTTAATTTATTTGAAAATACAACTTCCAGACATTTGTACTACAGTGTTCAGGGCGGTTTTGTCCACAGAAATCTTGCAGACAATTCCGAAACGGCGCATAATATCGTTCCGCTTAATATTGTAAGCAACAATAATGGAACTGCTTACATTCCGGATTCTAAGAAAGAAGGCCGTATGTATTCTTTCGCTGGTGGTTTTATGGGATCAACGTTATCATTGAGTGACGATTTTGGAGCGACTTTCAGTCCGATCTTCAGTACTTTTTCTGCTGGCCTTACAAGCGTGATTCCGGATCCTCAGGTTACCAATCAGATTATGACCACTTTCAACAATTGGGGTCAGGGTGAACTGAATAAGATCAATTTTAATGATCAGAATAATATTGTTGTAACTAATATTGCTTTGCCAACAGCAAATCCGGTTTTCAAATTATTACATCCAAATAACATTTCTACTGAATTCTTCATCCTGATCGGGTCAGAAATTTACAAAACCATTGATGGCGGCGAAAATTGGACAGCGGTTGCAATAGGTGATGATGTGACTTCTGACACAGCAATTTACGACATCGTTCAAAATCCAAAAAACCTGAATCAGTTGGCTTTGGGAACCTCATCCGGCGTTTTTGTTTCGAATGATAAAGGCGTAAGCTGGAATCTTGTTTCGCAGTTTGTGGCAAATAAAGTATTCTATTCCGATGTTAATTCCGGCGTTCTTGTGGCAACAACTTATACCAGTCAGTTCGACATTTTCGACATTCATTATTCTGTAGATAATGGCAGTAATTGGAGTACAGTTCCGAGAGCTGATCTTTTGCAGACCGAAAGTAATTCTGTGACAGTTGATTTCTCCGACAAAAAAGCTTATATCTATATTGCCTCAACAGATTTGGGTCTTTTGGGATATAATCTGAATCTCGAAGTTCTCGCAAACAACGAAGTTTCAAATGAAAAAGCGCAAGTCTTGGTGTATCCAAATCCAACTGTTGACGTTGTACACATCGACAGCAAAAATCTGAAATCTGCTGCTCTTTACGATATGAATGGCAAGAAACTATTGGAAAGCAACAAGACAGAAATGAATGTTTCTCAGCTTCCAAAAGGCGTTTACGTTCTTAGAATCGCGACTGCCGATGATCAGGTTGTGAGCAAAAAAATCATCAAAAAGTAATAGTTAGTAAAAATGAATTGGAAAGCTTCTCGTATTGAGAAGCTTTTTTTGTTTCTTTTAATCTTGGAAAACTAAATAAATTCCTTAAAATCAAAGCCTAAAATATTTCCGATTTGTAAAAAACCAGGATTTACATTCAGACTCGCATTGATGGAAATATTTTGATTGGTAATGGGATGCTTTAAAGTGAGCTGATGAGAATGTAAAGGCATTACAGTAATATTAAAACTATTGAGCCACAGCTTATTCTGCTTATTACAACCGTGTTTTCTGCAACCTAAAATGGGATGCAAGATATGTTTGAAATGCTTTCTCAATTGATGAAATCTGCCTGTTTCTGGGATTGCTTCTACCAAAGAATAACGAGAAGTTGGATGTGTTAGAAATGGTAAATCAATTTCGGAAATTTGCAGACGCCGATAATGTGTTATTGCATTTTGAACGATTTCATTTTCATTGGTCAAATCGTAATCAATCGTTTCTTCATTTTTTGTCCATCCTCGGAGAATTGCCAGGTATTTTTTTTCAACTTCACGATTCATAAACTGGTCACTCAGTAGTTTAAGCGTTTCTTTATCGAAAGCAAACAATAAAACGCCTGATGTTTTTCGGTCTAAACGATGAACAAGATGAACCTTTTTTCCAATTTGATCCGTTAGTTTCTCTATAGCATATTCATCTGCTGCGCCAGCATAATATGATTTATGAACCAAAAGTCCGCTCGGTTTGTTGATAGCAATAAGGTAGTCGTCTTGGTAAAGAATATCTAACATCGGACAAAAGTAGAAATTTTCACTACAACCAATTCTTTAAAAATAATAAAAAGACTATATCTTCACTAAGATTGTAACATTTTCTGTTTCTTACGCTCTAAATTCTAAAACAAGACAATGCAGGTTTTAAACTTCGAAGAAATATATCACGATTACTGGAAGCGGATTTTTCGGCTTTGCATGGGTTATGTGAATGACGATGATGCAGCGAAGGATCTCTGTCAGGAAACTTTCGTAGCCGTTTTCCAGCAATTGCCTAAGTTCCGCCAGGAAGCTGCTGTCGGAACCTGGATCTACCGGATTGCGACCAATATTTGTCTAAGACAGATCAATATTGAGAAGCGAATGCCAAAAAGCGAATTGCCTTATCAACTGAAAGATCATTCTGAAAAAGACCAAAAGCTGGAGCAGGATAAAATGACGGATTTTCTTTATCAATGCATTTCGGAGTTGCCAGAATTGGAAAGGATCATTATTTCACTGGAACTTGAAGAGATGAAACAGGCAGACATTGCGGAGGTAGTTGGAATATCTCCGGCCAATGTGAGAGTTAAAATACACAGAATCAAAGAAAAATTAACCGAAAAATTTAAGAATTATGTCAACTGAAAATATTAATTTCCAAGACATTTGGAATAAGAAAAATACGGAAATTCCCAACATTCAGGAGATAAAATCTACCGCTGACAAATACAAAAAGAAACAGCTGCAATCTACGCTCTGGCATATTTTCAGCCTTTCTATTACAGCTGTAATGATTGTCCTGATTTGGTATGTGATAGACTTTAAAATGTTTACGACGACTCTGGGAATCGTTCTGATTTTGATTGCTTTGGCGCTTTACATTTTTTTATTTTCTCAGAATGTGAATGTCATTCGCACAATTAATCCTTCAATCAATAATCAGGAATATCTGGCTTCTTTGAAAAAATTGCAAAAGCAGCAACTTTATATGCAGACAAAAGGTATTAGCATCTATTATGTTTTATTGACCGCTGGTTTTGCTTTTTACTTTTACGAATTTGCTCTGAGAATGTCAACGCTAGGCGCAACATTGGCTTATGGATTAACATTTTTGTGGTTAGCAATCGCCTGGTTTTTCTTAAGACCAAGACAGATTAAAAAACAGAATGAAAAAATCTCCAAGGTGATTGATTCTCTGGAATCGATTGAGAAAGATCTTGAAAATTAAAACCGGCATAATCATTATTTTATTTAAGAATTTAAACCACAAAATTTGAAACTTCAAAAAGTAAGTAAAATCTTGTGAGTCACAAAAATATGATAATTGTCTTGGCAATCCACTAGTGAAACCTTTGAAATTAAACCTAACTTTACCATCAAATTAAGGTTATGGATGATTTTATGGCTGCCCGTTCTCAGATGGCAGTTTCTCTGGGATTCCACATCATATTTTCGTGTGTCGGGATGGTAATGCCTTTTCTGATGGCGTTTTCTCACTACAAATATCTCACTACCAAAGACGAAGTTTACAAAGGTCTTACCAAAGCCTGGAGCAAAGGTGTTGCGATACTTTTCGCTACAGGCGCCGTTTCCGGGACGATGCTGTCTTTTGAACTTGGATTGCTTTGGCCAAAGTTTATGGAGCACGCAGGTCCTATTTTCGGAATGCCCTTTTCTTTGGAAGGAACGGCCTTTTTCATTGAAGCGATTGCGATTGGTTTTTTCCTTTACGGATGGGAAAAATTCAACAAATGGTTTCACTGGTTTTGTGGTGTTGTCGTAGGTGTGAGCGGATTGGCCTCCGGAATCCTCGTGGTTGCAGCCAATGCGTGGATGAACAGTCCGGCTGGTTTCGATTATATTAATGGACAATATCTGAACATTGACCCCATCAAAGCAATGCTCAACGAGGCTTGGTTTCCACAGGCGTTTCATATGACTGTGGCGGCGTTTGCAGCAACTGGATTTGCCGTTGCAGGAATTCACGCTTTGATGATTTTGAAAAAAAGAAATGTCAGTTTCCATACAAAAGCATTTAGAATCTCTGCCGGATTTGCGATTTTCGGAGCTTTATTAGCACCAATCAGTGGTGATGTTGCGGCAAAATCTGTTGCAAAGAGACAACCTATCAAACTGGCGGCAATGGAAGCTCACTTCGAAACCGAAAAAGGCGCAAGTTTTGTCATTGGCGGAATTCCGGACGAAGAGAATGAACAGATAAAATACGCAATCAAAGTTCCGAAAGTGTTGAGTTTCCTGGCTTGGGGAGATTTTGATGCAGAAGTGAAAGGCCTGAAAGATTTTCCGAAAGATGAATGGCCTCCTGTTGCTGTGGTTCATTATGCTTTCCAGATTATGATATTCTTTGGCAGTGTGATGATGGGAATTGGCGGATTATATCTAATTGCGAGTTTCTGGAAAAAGGAATGGCTGACAAAATCCTGGTTTCTGAAGATTTTCATTGCTGCAATTCCGTTTGGCTATATTGCATTAGAAGCCGGCTGGACAGTGACCGAAGTTGGCAGACAGCCGTGGATCATCTACGGAATCATGCGAACTATTGATGCTGTGACGCCGATGCCGGGAATCCAGTATTCGTTTTACTTTTTTACATTGGTTTTCCTGTCGTTGTCATTAATCATAATTTTTCTTTTATTAAGACAAATCAAGATGGTTCCGAAGTTGTACGACCCGACTGATCCTAATTATAATCCTAAAACCAAATAAAATGATCTACGTTGTAATTGCATTTCTTTGGGTTTCGATCTGTTTATATTTAATAACCGGCGGCGCAGATTTTGGTGCCGGCATCATCGAATTATTTTCGAGAAAATCTTATCGGGACAAGACAAAATCAATTATGTTGAAATCGATTGCACCAATCTGGGAAGCCAACCATATGTGGCTCATTATTGCGATTGTCATTCTGTTTGTGGGTTTTCCAACAATTTACACAACAGTCTCGACTTATCTTCACATTCCTCTGGTTTTGATGTTGATCGGAATTATTGCGAGAGGAACTGCTTTCACCTTCAGAAATTACGATGCTGTGCACGACAGCTGGCAGAAACTTTACACTCAGATATTTTACTATTCCAGTTTGCTGACACCATTTTTTCTCGGAATGATCGCCGCGTCAACTATTTCAGGCTCTATTGATACGGATGCAAAAGATTTCCTTGGGCTTTATATTTTCAGCTGGCTAAACTGGTTTGGGGTTTGTGTAGGACTTTTCACGGTGGCACTTTGCGCATATCTGGCTTCATTATTTTCTCTACATCAGGCAAGATTCAGTGATGATGTTTTACCTATTATGATCCGGAAAACAAGACAAACAGCTTTCTACGTGGTCGTTACGGGCATTTTGGTATTTGTGAGCGCCTACTCTTCCGACATTCCTTTACTAAAATGGATTTTTTCCAAAGCTTTGGGAATCATCGCCATTACGCTGGCAACGATCAGTTTACTTTTTACAAATGATGCTATTAAAAAGAGCAATTTTTTGCTGGCTCGGGTTCTTGGTGGTTTTCAGATCATTATGATTCTGGTGGCTGCAACTTATCAGCACAATCCGGATATTATTCTATTCGCAAACGGCGGTTCATTGTCGTTGTTTGATGAAAGTGCGGCGTCAAAAACCATTGCTGCATTGGGCTGGGCTTTGCTTTTGGGGAGTGTTTTTATATTGCCTTTTTTATTTTATCTGTTGTTTTCATTTGGAGAAAAAGGGAAATAAAACAAGGGAAACAACGTTTTAGAAACTATATTTTGAATTAATTATGAAAAAGATTTTTGCATTGGCAGCAATTAATTTCGGCGTGTTTGGTTTTTCACAAGCCTGGACAGGCGCTGGAGATCAGAAAGCACAGGCCGGAATCAACGCTTGGGGACTTGGGACTGGAATCGCTGCGAGCTATGACTATGGACTGAACAGTTTAATCTCTGTTGGTGGAGGTGCTACTGTTTATTTTAATGAAGATGAGGACAATCCTTTTATCTTTGGACGGATAGGATTTCACTTGCAGGAGACTTTGGCTTTACCAACAGAACTCGATATTTACCCCGGAGCAAATGTCGGCGTTGCCGGCCGAAACTTTGGATTAGGCGTTTACATTGGCGCAAGATATTTCTTCACGGAAAACTGGGGCGCATTTGTAGAAGCCGGTAATAATGGAAGTTTCGGAGTTTCCTACTCCTTTTAGAATTCAACCAATTTAATCGTATAAAAAGCATCTGAAATAAGGTGCTTTTTGCTTTTTTAGAAATGATTAAAAAATATTGATTATCAGATTTGCACTATTATAAATGAGAAAATTTTTTACTAATTAACAATTGCAATTAAATAGTTCTGATTATTACGCAATAATATTGATTAATTGTTATTTTTTTCCAAAATATCACAGAACATTGTTTTTTGCATTGTTTTTTGGATAATTTTTCAGAACAAAAAATGACAGAAATCAGCTTATTTGTTTTGATTAATATATAACAATTGTTAAAATTTAAAAATAAATAACTTGATTTTCAATGATTTAAATTTTAATGTGTAATATTTGTTAACAAAATATTACGATATATGAAAAAAGTGTTAATATAGGAAAAACATTTTTTGCGGTTGTGCAATCGATTGCATTAAATCATTAAATAATCTAAAAAAGTCAAAGTTATGCCACATGAAAAACTATCTAGATCGCAGCTAGATTTTCGGAAAACAATTGCAGTTTTCTTTTTGTTCTCATCCGCTGTTGCCTTTGCTCAGGAAACTGGGACAAGTGATACCGTGAAGAGTGAAAAAAAGATTGAGGAAGTAGTACTCGTAGGATATGGTAGCGTCAAAAAAACCGATTTAACGGGCTCTGTAAGCACCATCAGTTCTGAAAAAATTACTGAGAGAAATAATACAAATCCATTGGAAGCCATCCAGGGAAGTACGCCTGGGGTCAGCATTACCTCAAGTACAGGACGTGCGGGAGATGGTTTTAAAGTCGTCATTCGCGGCGCTAACACATTGAATACCAATGGCGGCCCTTTATATGTTGTTGATGGAGTTTCATTAGATAATATCGATTTTTTGAATCCTCAGGATATTGCAAGAATGGACGTTTTGAAAGATGCAGCGTCTGCATCTATCTATGGTTCGCGAGGAGCTAGCGGTGTTATCATTGTGACTACAAAAAGTGGTTCTACTGCAAAACGAGGAATTTCTGTTCAACTTGAAACCTCTTATGGTGTAAAAAATGCAGTTAGATTACCAGAGATGATGACTGGTGCAGAATGGTGGAAGTTTCATCAAGTTGCATACTTCAACGCCAATCCACTCTTACAAACACCTCAAGCATTAGCAACATTGGCAGGAACAGAAAGTCCACTTTTGGTTCAAAGAGCTAATAATGGCTACAGTTTTGACTGGTATGATGCTGTTTTAAGACCAGGAGCCACCCAAAATCATTATGTCAATCTATCTGGCAGATCGGACAATGGATTATCATACAATATGTCTTTCGGTCTTCAAAAAGATGAAGGACTAATTGATAAGGATTCTCAAGAAAAATATAATTTCAAGCTAGGTGTAACTCATAAAATCAACGAAAAGTTCTCAACTGGCGCCAACGTTACAATAGCAAAAACAACAACCGAATTAGGAAGTAATTTAGCAATGCAGGAGGCGTTCAGACTTAGTCCTCTAATGTCTCCGTGGGCTATAGATGCTAATGGTAATGAATTGGTAGGAACAAAATTTTTCTTACCAGGCAAATTAAAATATCCTAATGGTGCTTGGGCTATTAACAAGACAAGTACGCCAAATCCATTAAGCGAAATTGCAAATTCTGAACAAACTGAAAAAATATGGCAAGCTGTGGGAAATATCTTTTTCCAGTATCAACCTAAAAAATGGTTGTCTTTTAAAACCACCTTCTCAACTGGCTTTTCAACGTCTCAATTAGGAATAGCTTATGGTGTAGAATCCAATGGTGGAATTGCTGCAACCAACAAAAATGCTGCGTCGATAACCAGAGCTGATAATTTCAATTACACTTGGGATAATCAGATTGATATGAAACATACATTTGGAGAAAATCATGACTTCAGCCTACTTTTACTACAAAGTATGTTATATAATGAAGATATGGGTTCTTATGCTTATGCTTATGGTCAACCTTTTGAAACTGGAATTTATAATTTAGGATCTGGGATGCAGAATAGTTTCCTCGTGAAGTCAGAATTTCCCAAATATACATTAAATTCATATGCGGCTCGTTTAAATTATGCTTATAAAGGCAAGTACTTAGTGACTGCTTCTACCAGATATGATGGAGCTTCTGTATTATCTCCAGGAAATCAATGGGCAAGTTTTCCTTCTTTAGCATTGGCTTGGAGATTAAGTAAAGAATCATTTTTAGATGATAGTAAAGTTGTATCTGATCTTAAACTAAGAGCTAGTATTGGATATACAGGAAACAATAATGTTCCACCATATACTACAAAAGCACTTTTAGACCAACAAACATTTTACGCCAACGGTAGTACCGCTGTCACCGGCTGGCAATCTGAGAATTTAGCAAATACCAATTTGACTTGGGAAAAAACAAGAGAATTAAATTTCGGATTAGATTTCGGATTTCTAAGAAATAGAATTAGTGGAACGGTAGATGTTTATGATAGGTTGTCAAAAGACCTTATCTTCAAACAAAGACCATCTATAGAAACTGGATACAAAATTACTACAGCTAATGTGGGATCGGTTAGTAACAAAGGAGTGGAAGTTTTACTAACCACAAAAAATATCCAAAGTGAAAAAATATCCTGGGAGACCACATTTACATTTACGAAAAACGTAAATGAGCTAGTTTCTATCTACGGACAGGATCAAGTGAGTGATATTGGAAACAACTTGATAATTGGTTCTAATTTAAATCCAAATTATAATTATATTTACGATGGTGTCTGGCAGGAATATGAAGCGGCTCAAGCAGCAACATTTGGTCAGCAGCCAGGTATGGCTCGTCCAAAAGATATTAATGGTGATGGTAAATTTGATGAAAAAGACAGAACAGTTATTGGAAGTTCTGTACCAAAATGGCAAGGTAGTTTCTATTCGAAATTAACATTTGGAAATTTTGATTTCAATTTCTCCGTAATTACAAATCAAGGACAAACCGTATTAAGCTCATTTCACAGGAACTTTGCTGATGTATCTGATAGAGGAAGACAAAAGATCAAAATGGACTATTTTATTCCAACTAATGGAGCAGGAATAGATTCCAACCCTAATACAGAAAACCCAAGACCCGGCGCTCTACTTACTGGTGCAGGCGCTTTTTGGGCATCAGGAATGGCCTATTACAGAGATGCATCTTTTGTAAAAGTCAAAAATATATCTTTGGGTTACACATTCAACTCAAACTTTTTGAGTCAAATGAAAATCAATGGTTTAAGAATATACATTAATGTTTTGGACCCTTTTGTATTTACAAAATTTGATGGTTACGATCCAGAGTGGGCGGGTTCAGCTTTTGGTATCAACAGACCCGCATCAGTTACAACTCAATTTGGTTTAAGTGCTAAATTTTAAAACATCAATCTCATGAAAAAATCAATATTTATACTAGGTATCATTGCAGCATTATTCAGCTCTTGCAGTGATTTTATAGAAGAAGAAAGTTTGTCTTTTGTAGAAGCAGATGAAACTTATAAAACAGCTTCAGGATTTCAGTTACTAGTCAATAGCAACTATGCATGGCTAAAAGGAATATATGGCGGTGATCCGTGGTTGTTTGTCGCTGGAACAGATATGTATGCAGAAGGCAGAACTCCTGAACCTGCTGGACTGAGTCAATACACCCAACTTATTGCATCTGCAGAAGGTGTAGATCAGCTTTACACAAGTTGCTATCAGTTAATCCAATCAGTAAATAAAACTGTTTACTATTCAACATTGACAGAACAAAATAGTAATGTTCCTGTTTTGGTTGGTGAAGCTAAATATTTAAGAGCAAATGCTTATTTTCTTTTAGTACAGACTTACGGTGGCGTACCTATCGTAACAGAAAATTTCACAGCAGTTCAATTACAATTTGACAGAAATACGGCTGAAGAAGTTTATAATTTTATAATCCAAGATCTTGAAGCTTCTCTTGCGAGTGTGGGTACAAGTTCTTACTCTGCAAATGGAAAAGTCAATAAAAGAGCAGTAAATGATCTATTGGCGAAAGTATATCTGACTCGTGGCTACGAGACTTTCGGTAAGCCAACAGATTTCGCAACCGCTGCAACATATGCTGATGCTGCGATTGCTGGACAAGGTTTAACTATTCCGTATGAGCAACTTTTCACACCTACAACTGATTTGAATGCTGAAACTATTTTCTCTGTTCAATACGATCTTTCGTCAACCAGTACATCTCCTACAACATTAGGAAATAAACAATTCTATTACTTCAGTTCTTATCTTGGTGGTCAAGAAACTCTTGGATCAGCACCTTTAAGAAGTTATAATCTTTGTCCTACGGCTTACGCTTTAGGTCTATTCACACAGAATGACTCCAGATGGGCTGCTACGTTTATGAATATAGTATATGAAAAATATTATGATTTCTACAGAGTTCCAGACAAAACCAACTTAAAAATAAAGCATTTTTATTCTCCAAAATGGTTTACCGCTGCCGACAAAACAGCTTGGTTAGCGACCAATGCTCCCAAATTAGCAACAGGTTTTACTTATCACGATTGGGGAACCTATGACGCAGCTTACACTTTGATCAAAAACTTAGATTACCAAACAATTCCTGTTAAGAAATTTGATGATCCTGCACTTACAACACCTTCGAGTACTGGTCCCGTAAGTACAAGAGACATCATCACAGCAAGACTTGGAGAGACTTATTTGGTTGCGGCTGAAGCTTATCTGAAAGCTGGAAATCCTGCAACAGGTCTTCAGAGATTGAATGCCGTACGAACGAGAGCCGGCGTTACTCCTGCAACAGCCGGAGAATTCAACATTGATTACATTTTGGATGAGAGAGGTAGAGAGATGCTTGGGGAATATACAAGATGGTTTGACCTGAAAAGAACAGGAAAACTGGTTGAACGTGCGGTTTTGCATAACTACAGGATTACAAGTGCAGCCAACTTTAACGGAAATAACGGACAGTTGAAAATCCTAAGACCAATCCCTCAGATTGCAATAGATCTTAATCAAAACAAAAACTTCCCGCAGAATCCAGCATATTAATAGCACTTTTAACTTTAATTATAATAAGAAAGACCGGAGATTATTCCGGTCTTTTTTGTTTTACAAATAATGACTTATTTAATTTCGATTGGATTGTTATAATATGCAATCTTCTTTTTCAGTCTTATTTCCTGTTGTTTTAAGGCATTCATCAATTCTGCATTTTTCTCATCAAACATCTGCATCATTTGGGACATTGGATTTTTTTCATATTCATTTAATCTTTTTTGGAAACCATCTTTGCTTAGTTTCACAGATTTTCCCATTTGAAACTCCAGATAGTTTAATTGGTTTGCAGTAATATCTTGATTTAGCTTTTTGTTACCCACCAAGAGCCAAGAATAATGGCCATTAGTATCTTCCAGTTTGACAATCAATCCCGGCAAACCTGAAAATTTATAAGGCCCATCTTGAATCGGAATTTCTGTTGTGAACCAAGCATTCCAAGTTCTTCCTCCAAAATCTGTTGTCGCTTTTTGCGTATTGTAATTTCCAATCTTTTCTTTTGTGGAAGTAATATTCCACTTCAAATCCGGTTTTTCTTCATAATTATAATATTCGCTCACACCAACAAAATCTTTGAAGATCTGTTTTCCTGCTTTTAATTTATTGATTCTAAAACTCAGATTTGCCGCACTTGAAGTTGGTGGACTAATAAAATCCTGTCCCATCTCTCTCGCTTTTTTGACACCTGCTATGTAAATCGAGTCGTACGCAAGTTGTTTGTAGCTTACGAAAACGGACTCATCTTTCGCTACATCCAAAACCATCATTTCCTTTTCTGTAGTTGCAGAATCTTTGTTGGGTCTGTAAGTTAATTCGTAATAAAATCTGTGAACCTGGGAGTTCACAGAAATTAATATTAAGAATGAGCTAAAGGTTAGTAGTTTTTTCATTGATTATTTTAGTTTAAGGTTTCGATTCTGCGGCGGAAGCGGAACATATCCGTTATCATTGACGACTTTCGGGAACTCGTGGTTTTCCCATTTCCTTTTGGCTTCTTCGATTTTTTCTTTTTCTGAAGAAACGAAATTCCAGTAGATATTTCTGGGCTCCGGAAACGGCTCGCCTCCAAAAATATAAACCGTGGAATCCGGCTTCAAAGTGAAATGGCAGAGTTTTGCATCTTTCGCAATTAGGATATGTTTCGGATTATAAAGATTGCCTTCACTCTCGATGTTGCCTTCCAAAATGTAAAGTGAGGATTCACCGAACAGATAGTCGCCAAGAATGATCTCTTTATCTTCCACAGACGTATTTTTCACTTCCAGAAAATAAAGCGGCGAATAAACCGGAACCGGCGATTTACGACCAAGGATTTCTCCGGCGATCAATTTATAATCCACTTCATTGTCTTTCCAGCTTGGGATGTCTTCTTTATTAATGTGACAAAACTCCGGTTCCATATCTTCGAGTTCTTTTGGTAAAGCGACCCAGATTTGTAATCCGTGAAGGCTTTTTTCGGAAGTTCTCATATATTCGGGTGTTCGTTCAGAGTGGGCAACGGCTTTCCCTGCGGTCATCCAGTTCACTGCGCCTTCTTTGATTTCGATTTCTGTTCCGATGGAATCTCTGTGCATAATGCTTCCTTCAAACAAAAAAGTCAAAGTTGAAAGTCCGATGTGCGGATGCGGCGGAACATCCAGGTTTTCATAATCTTTGAGTGCTGCAGGTCCCATATGATCGATAAAAACAAAAGGCCCAACGCTTCGCTTCTGAGAAAAAGGGAGCAATCTTCCAACCAGGAAGTTTCCAATGTCGGCTGCTCTTTCCTCGATTATCATTTGAATATTTGACATAATTTCATTTTTAATTTGAGACTTAAAATTACTGATTTAAATTTATATCCTAATGTAAATTTATAGAATCTCCCGCAGCCCGACTTGAACGGATCCCGATGTAAAATCGGGAGGAAGTGGAAGGCGGAAAAGCTGCCCAAATAAATTGATGGTTATAAGTCTTTAATGACTTTTTGACAGCGATTTTACATTGGTATAGTTTCTGACGAATTGATTACCTTTGACAACTTATAATTTTAAAACATATTAATGGAATTAGCATTAAAGATATTTCAGTTTATCCTGAGCATTTCTATCCTTGTAACACTACACGAAATCGGGCACTTTCTGCCAGCGAAATGGTTCAAAACCAAAGTAGACAAATTCTTTTTATTCTTCGACCCATATTTTTCCATTTTCGCAATGAAAAAGATCAATGGAAAATGGCAATATAAATTCCTTTCCAAAAACCAGCCAACTGAAGAAGAGGTTGAGATTGACGGCAAAAAAGTACTTCAACCCATTGATGTTTCAACACTTCCTGAAAACGACTGGAGAAAACACGAGGGCGTGAAATACGGAATCGGCTGGGTTCCTTTTGGCGGTTACGTGAAAATCGCCGGAATGGTGGACGAAAGTATGGACACGGAGCAATTGAAAAAACCCGCTCAGCCTTGGGAATTCCGTGCAAAACCGGCTTGGCAAAGGCTAATCATTATGCTTGGCGGTGTGACGGTTAATTTCTTTTTGGCTTGGTTGATTTTCGGTTCGTTGTCTTATTTCTATGGTGAGGAAAATTATGACACCGAGAAATTGGGCGGAAAAATGTATTATTCTGAACCTTCACTGAAAATGGGTTTTGAAAACGGTGATAAAATCTTGAAAGTTGATGGTAAAACGCAAAAGGATTTTGACAAATTATCTTTGGATGTTTTGTTGAGTGACAACATTACTGTTCTAAGAAACGGAAAAGAAGTGACTTTCGCTACCAATGATGCCGGAAAAGCATTGGTTTTGCAGGCAGAAACGCCGAAAGCTTTCCTGATGCCTAGAATTGTTCCAACTGTAGATACGATTACTCAAAAATCGACAATGGATGCAGGATTGAAAGTTGGTGATAAAATCGTAAGTATTGATAATCAAAAGATCGAATACTACGACGAGTTAGCGCCGATCGTTTCCAAAAAAGCAGGTTCAAAAGTTGACTTAGTTGTGGATCGTGGACAGACGTTGGTTCCAATTTCAATTCCTGTGGATAAGGAAGGAAAGATTGGAGTTGGCTCATTCAAAGATTACAAAAAGATGATTACATTAAATCATTACACATTTGGTGAATCAATTGGAAGAGGTTATACGAGAACGATTGAAAGTCTGACCTATCAGGTAAAACAGTTTAAACTGATCTTTAATAAAACCATCAAAGGTTACAAAAAAGTAGGCGGACCGATTGCGATTGTAAACAATATGCATGTGGACAAGAATAAGGACGGCGGTCTTTCTATCAACTGGCACGAGTTCTGGGCTTTTACGGCTAAGTTTTCGATCTGGCTGGCATTTCTTAATTTGATCCCGATTCCAGGCTTGGACGGCGGTCACGTTTTGTTTACATTGTGGGAAATCATCACGAGAAAACCAGTTCCTCAGAAAATTTTGGAAAATGCACAAATGGTGGGTGTAATTTTCTTGTTGGGACTGATGGTGTTAATATTTGGAAATGATATAGTTAAGCTGATAGTGCAGGCTATAGGCTAAAAAAAATAAAAAAAGTTTCAAAAAAAGTTTTGGAGTTTTTAAAAAAGTTTCTATATTTGCACACGCTTAAAGCAAAAAGAAACATTCCTCTTTAGCTCAGTTGGTTAGAGCATCTGACTGTTAATCAGAGGGTCGCTGGTTCGAGCCCAGCAAGAGGAGCAAAACCATCACAGAAATGTGATGGTTTTCTTTTTTTTATATGTACTGTATTGGGTTTGTCTTGATTCTATGACATTTCTGAATTTATTCTAATTTCCATATTTCCAACATTTCTGAGAAATTGAGGTTACCTTTTAGGTTACCCATTTTATTTTTCAGGTTACCCATTCAAACCCCCATTAATACAATGAAACTATCAATACTATTCCTTTTGAGAAGGAACAAGATTAACAGTAGAGGTCTTTGTCCTATTGAATGTAGAATAACATTAGATAAACAAAGAAAGCCTTTCTCTACAGGAATCTTCATCAACCCAAAGAATTGGGACAGTAATAAACAGCTTACAAGACCTCCTAATGAAGAGAATAACAACACCAACAACCAACTAAGCCTGATTAAGAATAAAATTAATCAGGCTTTTTTATTTCTACAAGTCAAGGAAGAGCCTTTTGATGCAAGTGATATTTACAACCAGTATGCAGGCAAGACAATGACCAAAGAGTATACTTTGATTGAGTATTACAAGATTTACTTAGACAGGCTTCAAAAGCTTGTAGGGCTGGAGATAAAGCAGGCTACTTGGAATAAGTTCAACTACATCAAAGAAGATGTTTCTGAGTTTGTAAAATCTCATTACAAGAAACCAGATGTCAAGCTAAAGGATTTAGACTTAAATTTTATTTCTGAGTTTGAGTATTACTGTAAGACAGAGTTAAAACACAAGCAAATCACTATCAACAAATCACTACAAAGACTGAAAAAGGTAATCAAACAATCTGTAATCAATGGTTATTTAGATAAGAATCCTTTTGAGGAACACAGTCCAAAGAAAGTGTACAATAAGATTGTATTTCTTACCCAAGAAGAACTGGATAGGTTAGAAAATCACACCTTTCAATCTGACCCTCTAAATAGAGTTAAGGATTGTTACATATTCTGCTGTTATACAGGATTAGCCTACAGGGAAATGTTTGAACTAAGGAAGGATGATTTGATAACAAAGCCTGATGGTATAACTTGGATATTCCAGAAGAGAGAGAAAACAGAAAGAACATTCTCTGTTCCTTTGATTCTTCCTAAAGCACTGGAGATTATGCAAGCCTACTCATCAGAGAGTGAATATCTATTACCCAGAATCTCCAATCAGTCTTTCAATAGGATTCTAAAGGAGATAGCTTCACTTCTTGAAATCTCCAAGAATCTTACCCACCACACAGCAAGGAAAACATTTGCATCCACAGTTCTTCTTAATAATGATATTCCCATAGAAGTGGTTTCTAAGCTTTTGGGTCATTCCAAGATATCTACTACACAGGAATATTATGCAGAGCTGATGCCTGAGAAGTTGAGTGAAAACTTGAGAAAGCTTAAGATAAAACTTAAAAAATAAACAGATAATTCAATGGTTTTTTTAAAATTTTTATTAATTTTGAACCTACAATTTTAACTCATTATATTATGAATGAATTCCAATCTGATTGGGATTTTCATAAAGAAAATGAGATTGAAAGTAGTCTTCCTATTCAGAAGATATCTGATACACATAGTGAAGATTTAGAAGAGAGTTTTCAAGAGCTAAAACTCTACAATCACGATATTTCCTTTGAAGAAAATTTCCAACAAGACAACACCTCAAAGTACATTCTTATTAAAGTAAATCCCTCTGGTTCTATGGATGTCAATAACGTTTTATCTCCTAATGATAAAATAGTTGTTAATATGAGAGACTATGACCAGTTTAACTTTGATATGTATTTTGTAGACTATGACACCATATTTGGAACAAGATTTCTAACTTTTATTAAGTACGACAGCAACTTCTTTGTTTGCGATGAAAGAGTGTTTTTTGAAGCATTGCTTATCAAGTACAAAAAATCTAGCTTCACTTCATTCTACTGGTCTAAAGAAAGAATATTTAAGGAATTAGGAATAAAAAAGGACAGGGCAGAAAAAATAATCAGTAGGTTTAAAGAGCTTGGAATTATTTCTGTTGAAAAGAAGACAAGAAGCTTTGAGGGAAAGCCACAACAGGTTAATTATTTCTTTTTACATCCTGAGAAAGTTATTGAATTACTTCCTAAGATTTTTGCAGATGAAAATGAAGAATGGGTTTTTCCTCTACATAGGGATATTAAAAAATATCTTAAACCTGGACTCAGAAAAAAAACAGGTAAAAAAGGAATATAATCAGATACATCATTTTCCCATTGGAGGATTTCCCTCAATAAAAGATAGTATTTAAAATATAACAATATCTTTTATTTGAGGATTTCCTCCAATGGCTTTTTGTTCTGAATTCAACCCATTACCCAACTTGTCCTAACTTAATTCATTCCCAAAACAATTCACAATACTCTTAACTTATAGAGTAAAAATTAACCAATTTAAATACAAACTATTATGCAATTAAGACAATCACAAAGAGAGAAAGCCAAAATCAAAATGGCTTTACAAGGCTCAGCTGGAAGTGGTAAGACTTATTCAAGTCTACTTCTTGCAAAAGGTCTAACCAATGGAGACCTTTCTAAGGTAGCTGTTATTGATACAGAGAATGGAAGTGCAGATTTATATGCTCACTTAGGTAACTACAATGTACTTCCAATGATACCACCATTCACACCTGAGAACTATATCAAAGCTATTGATATATGTGAACAGGCAGGGATGGAAGTTATCATCATTGATTCTATTTCTCAAGCTTGGGATGAACTTCTAGATTTTCATTCCAAACTAGCAGGTAACAGTTTCACTAATTGGGCTAAGGTTACCCCTAGACAGAAATCATTTGTAGAAAAGATTTTACAGGTAAATGCTCACGTTATCACTACTATGAGAACCAAACAGGACTATGTTTTAAACCAAAAGGATGGTAAGTTCATTCCTGAGAAAGTTGGCTTAAAAGCAATCCAGAGAGATGGTTTAGACTATGAATTTACCTTAGTCTTTGATGTAGACATCAAACACTTTTCAGTATCAAGTAAAGATAGGACAGGACTTTTTATGGGTAAACCAGAATTTATGATATCAGAGAAGACTGGCAGGGAAATTCTAGAATGGTGTAATACAGGAAACCCTAAGGTAACCTTAGAGAATGGAAATCCTAGAATTGAACTTTCAGAAAAAGATGTGTATGAGCATATCCAAATGTGTAATTCAGTAAGTGACTTACTATCTCTATACAAGCAATATCCCTACTATCAGGAGAACCTTAAAACAGATTTCGAGGACAAGAAGTCCTTTCTTATAAAACTCAATAATCCCCAAAATTTTTCAACAAATGGAGTACACAAATAACACACCAGTAATGGAACTTTACAATGTAGTAAGAAGTGACCTTCCAAAACTAAACCACGATGACATAGAAGATGCAGAAGTGTTCTATGCAAGTAAAATAAACGAATATGATGAGGTTGAAAAAGAAGATTTTCAACCTCTCTTGTTAGATGACACTACTACCTTTGCTGACCAAGGTTACCTTCATAAACCTTTTATTGAGGCTAACACTTTAGAGGTTAACCTCAGCCACCTTAGAACTGACTGCATCATACCTGTATTCAGCAAAGACAATGAGAAGACTATTGCACACCAAGAGTTTATAGATGTTGTTCTTAATACAGTAGTAAAATTATTTCCACAACATACTGTTACAGCTCCTGAAATCAGAGTTAGCCACCAAATTAAAGGCAGAACTCCAAGTGCTATCCACAAGGAAGCCAAGAACTTGTTAGAGCACGAAAAGACCATCTACTATGAAAGAATGGCTTTCATTGTGAAGATTCCTACTATCATAGGAAATGTTGGTGGAAATGAGTTAGCCTTGACCTTAGGTGGTGTTAGGAGTTATAATCAGGAGAACCTTTATAATAAGAAGACCTTTGAGAAATTCAAATTCTTCATAGGTTTTCAGAACAAGGTTTGTTGTAATCTATGTGTTACTTCTGATGGTTTTGTAGAGGAAATGAGAGTTACTAGCTACACAGAGTTACAACAGAAGGTCACTCAAATCATTCAAAATTATAGTGCTGAACAGCATTTAGAAGATATGAAATCTCTCACTAATAGTTACCTTACAGAACATCAGTTTGCACAGCTTATAGGTAAATCAAGATTATATCAGCACCTTCCTAAGAAAGACAAAGTCACAGTACCCAATCTGAATTTTAATGACAGTCAACTTAACACCATTGCAAAGGATTACTATGAAGATGATAGTTTTTCTAGAATGGAAGATGGCAGGATTAATCTTTGGAATGTCTACAATCTATTTACACAAGCTAATAAGAGTAGCTACATAGATACTTTCCTAGACAGGAATCTTAATGCTTTTGACTTTGCTCAAGGCATTGAGAAAGCTCTCAGTGGTAATGAAAGTTATCATTGGTTTTTGAGTTAATTAATTACTCCATATCTATGGGGTAATTTTCTATTAATTATCTAAAATTAGTTCAAGGGAGTTGGTATGAAGCTTGTCTAAATCTCTATTCCAGAGAGTCAATTCTGTCATCCTTTTTTTTAGCTGAATATAATCTTCATCTGTATGAAGAACTGTTGCACAAGTGGCAGAATAAATTTTATTTTTTTGACATTCTAACAAAATACCTTCAACTGTAGAAACTAGTTTGGTAGTATTTATTGGAGTTGGTTTGTCTTCATATGTCTGGAGTTTTTCTAATGCAATTTCTACAGTTTTTAAAAGACTATTTCCAATTTTAAACCTAGGTACCACAAGTCTTTCAGTGTCGTTTAAATCAAGCAAATCAATAGATATTCTAGCCATTGTATTTTTTGGCTTGAGTCTATATACTTTTAGATAAAAATAGTCTTTAGGATTGTGTCTAAAAGGATTTACTATAGGTTCAGCTATTACATCGTGAGTACTCTTATGTCCATTACATCTTTTACAGGATGGTAAAAGATTATCCCAGAGCAAGACCTTTCTTTGATATCTATCTTTATCTTCAAAGTGTTCAACCTCCATATACTTTGATTCTTCTGAAATATCACATTCACAGTAAGCACATTTTTTTAGACTTAGCTCTTTTAGTGATTCCTTGAGCCAACTAACATTCCATACATTGTTACCTGTTGCTATAAATTCAGCTGTTTTCAAAGTAACAAAATTAGGAGTAAGTTTAATTGGGGTAAAACTACGTTCAATCTTAATCATCTTACTTGATACCTATTAATTGAAACTTTAGTAGTTTTCTTAGCTCATTATTTGGATGAAGCATATCATCAATTTGTTGATAAATTTCTTCTGCATTTTGACTATTTTCTTGGTCTATACTTTTTCCAAACTTTTCAAGAAGCTTTGTGAAGATATCAGTCCTTAAATCTTTCATACCCATAACATCAAATAACACCTCCTCTATTGTCCAGCCTTGAAAGCCATATTTTGTACTTGGTAATTCTCTCTGATAGACCTTATTGTTTTCATCAAATCCTAATGCTATAATCTGGTTTGGCTCTGCTGTTTGAATTATGTGGGGGCTATGGGTTGATACAAAAAATTGTGCTTGAGGAAAAACCTGTGTTAGAATTTCTATTATTCTCTCTTGCCATTCAGGATGAAGATGTAGCTCTAGTTCATCAATAAGTATTACACCTTTAAAATCTTTAGCTGTAACTTTGTTTTCCTTATACCTATATTCAATCTCTTTGATTATACCAAATATTATAGAGAATACAGATTTAAATCCAGAGGACAGATACTCGTAATAAATTTCGCCATTAGGGGTATTTATAAGAATTTCACTGTCTTCTGCACTAACCCTGCTAAAAGAAAAATGAGGATTAAGAATAGATAAGCAATCTCTAGCTAGCTCATAATTTTTAATTTGTTCAAATGTTAATGAGCCTTTGTGTAGTGAATACAAATTTCTATTAACAAACCAATTCTTAATATCTTGATACTTTATACCATTAATAGCATCATCTACTAGTGTATAGTTCTCTTTGTTAATATCCTTAGATATTGATTGTAATTCTTGATATCCAAATGTTCTAGAAGCTTTAATAGAAATTAACTCTTTACTGCTTATTTCATAGTTAGACAATCTTAATTCACTTTTAACGTTAGGCAAATAATTATTTATTTCAACTTTTTGATTAACAACCTGGTAGTCATTTTCTATAGTAGTAATTATTTCTCCTTTAAAGTGATTAACATTTCTTTTGATTTCTCCTGCTCCATAAATATTTACAAATGAATGCGCTATTGATTCAAGTATAGATGTTTTTCCAACACCATTTGGACCACAAAGAATGTTCATTCCCTTTTTGAAAGAAAGTTCAATATAGTCTATTCCTGCAACTCCTTTAATTGTAATATTACTTATATACATTCTTACTGTTATTAGGTTTTTGTTTTTACAAACCATCTATTCCTAGAGCCTTGAAGAAAGCCTCGTGCCTTTTCTCAGCAAAATCAACTAGATGATTATAATCAATTACTTCGAAATATAGATTAAGCTCAGGATTGACCTTATAAAGAGTCTCGTGAGGTGTTTTTTTAAATCCATTCCAATTTATATTGTAGTCGATTAGGTCATTATGTAAATCACACACAATGTAGCCAAACTTTGGTGTTTCTTTCTGGATTTGGATATATCTTCCCTTATCATTTTTTGCTTTTGAATGAGATAGTTCAAAAAAGTACTCTTCTAATTGACTATCTAGTTTCTTATCTTTTGAGTTCTCCATATCTCTACCAGGTCTCTTAAACTCAAACAAGACGAGAGAGTTAATCTTATCTGGATTATCAGAGTAAGCACAAGGAACATCGTAAACAAAGATGTCAGGCTCTTTTTGACTAGTAGATTGTAGTTTTTTATTAACCCTTAATTGCTTATCTGAGGCTGTAAAGGAATGAAAAGTAAGTCTTTCATCTAGCAACCACAGATTATGGTATTCGTAGGGGGTATTTTCACTATCTGCTCCCATAGTAAAAATAATGTTGTGGAGATCTTCTTCCAACATATAATTACCTTCGTCTCTCCAATCTAAATACTTCCTAAACAGTTTTAAAATTGATTTCCTTTTTACCATTAAGTCAGCAAGCTTATCCTTAGAAAAAGAAGCCTCTTCCCTGAGCACATCGTGTACTATTTTACCAAACTCTTCCTTATCATACTTCTTCTTCTTAAAAATTTTCTCAAAAGCTTTTTCTCTCTTTTGTTCAAGTTTAAAAGAGAGCTCATGTAAACGAGCTTCTAAGTTGTCATCTGTAGCATTAATAGGGATTTCATTAAACACACCATCTATATTGAGAAGATGGTTATATCTTAATCTTGGTTTCTTCTTGTCTAGGATATAATTTTTGATTCTCTCACTTTTTTCTTTTTCTGCTTCATCTATGTAGTCAGAATAAGTATGCCTAACCTTTTCTGCCAATCCTTTAAACAATTCATCCATCGAAATACTTTCGTAATCGTTGAGCTTCTCTTCTTTATCTGGAATTGAAAATCTATTTCTTTGTGGATGTGCTTTCTCATCTAGAAAGTCACCAGTCACATAGAGTGAGAGATGATATTTTTTTTCATCTTTATCATATAGTTCCTTGAAAGAAGGGATGTATTTTGTTAAGGTTTGCTTTTTACCAACTTGTCTATTGTTAGCGCATAAATGAAGAGAGTGTGATTGAACACCATTGTAATTCCTGATATAATTGAGAGTAAATTTAGGTTCAACATTAGGAATTTCCACATCTTTATCAGTCTTTTCAATTTCAATTACAGACTTGTATATGTCATTTAAGATGATAGCATCTTGTAATTCCTCATTCTGTTCTTTAACGAATATAGTTGGTGCAACGTCATTAATAAAGTAAAGTAAGCAGTGTTGAATTATTCCTTCTGCAATATCATTTTTTTGTATTTGATTGCTCTCTATATATTTCAGATATTGCTCCTTAAAGAGATTAAGCTTAACTTGAGTAAAAATTTCTTTAGGAAATTCTAATGATTCATTGGTAACTTTTTGCAAGCCTTTGATGTTGTCAAACCTAACGTTGTTTTTTTTCTTTGTTTGTATTATAGAAATAGCTTTCAACATCCATACTGTTAAAGCAGGCAAGTACAGTATATCTACCAATCCCTTTACACCCATGATTCTCAGCACCAAAATCTGTGTAAGGTGTTCTGAAGGCTTCAAATCTATTGTTGGTAAAACCTATCCCATTATCGTGAATTGTAAAACCAACTATGGGATTATATGGAGGCTCTTCATCCCCTCCAAAATCAAAAACAGGTAGATTCTTTCTAATGATCTCAACAATGATTTTCCCTGATTTAACAGTATCATTATCTTTAATACTTTGAATCGAATTTACTACAACTTCTTGTAGTGGTAACATAAAATCTTCAGGACTAATGTCAATACTGTTGATTAATCCTTTGAAGTGAACCTTCTGTTCTATAACTTCTATGTTCCCTGTATCTTCCATTCTATTAGTTTTTATTCTTTCAAATTTAAACAATTTTTGTTCTAAAAAAATTTTGGACTTTAATTCTATTTATTTACCAGCCCCAGTACATTCCCCCACCTTTTTTTTAGAAGGGAAATCCCCCAGCTAACTCTTAACTCACAACAGTTTTTTTGCAGGTCTATAATTAATTGTAAAACAATATGTAGTTCTAGTTTAGACTTTTCATTTTTAATAGCACTCTGTGAACTTAAAGATGTGCTTTCAATGAATCTTCCCATACTGATTTCTACTTTCTTATGTAACCTTGTCAGTTATGGTTATGATCAAGGTAACCTTTGTACTCTTTTTCTATTATCAATAATACACCTCCTTAATAACCCCCACCTATAATGAGAATATGACCTTATAGTGTGACCTTCTGGTTATAGTTCTTATTCTGCAGTAATTAATTATTAACTCAAATCCAATTACAAAATGGTAACAATTACAAACTACACCAAAAGAAAAAGAGAAGATGGAACTACCTTCTGTGTTCTAGAAATTAACAGTGGAATAGAACTTCTACAAAGTAAAACCACAGGTCAGTACTATGCTACAGCAAAAAGATGCTATATCCCAGCTACCTTTGATGAAGCAATTTGTAGAAGCCTGAGAGGTACTATGATGAAAGGTAGTATCAACAAAGTTGAATGTGACCCTTATCACTACACCATCAAAGAAACAGGAGAGCTTATTACTCTAAACTACAGGTATGAATATTCTCCAGAAGAGGAAATGGCTGTTCCAGTAAATGAAAAGGAATCTATATTTCAATAAGAATTAAGTATCACTTTTTGTAGAAAGTATATATACACATACAGAAAGTGATACTTTACGAGGACAAAATTTACTACCATTCTGTAAAGAATAGGAGTAGATTTTGTCCATTTTTTATACATTGGACATACTCACATCTATTCACGAGGGTAACTTTAATCCAGTTACGATTAAAATTATAATGAGTAAGATTATATCAAATAGCTTAAAGTTGAACCAATAACATTACATCTAAGATTAGATAATACACTTCTCGAGGGTCACCTCTATGAACTGCTTATATCATCTTACAGTTACATATGAACAAAATACGAATGTAATTACAAGGTCATTCAATCACATCTGTGATAGATGATAGCTTTACTTCAAGACCAAGAGAGATTTTATACAGGGTGTAACTACTAGGACTAGTCTTTCCAGATTCAATCCTATTCATATTAGATTTTTCAAAATTACACAGGGCAGAAAGTTCAGCCTGAGAAAGATTCTTTTCTTCTCTTAACTGTCTTATTCTCTTACCTAAGGCTTTTTGAAAGTCTAACTTTTCCACTAATACTACTATTGAACCCAAAAGTGGTCATTAATGATAATCGTATGGTTATCAATTTTGATAACTTTTATATATTTGCTTTACTATAATCAATACTCTAATAACTATGAAAACAACATTACTAACCTTATGCTTTTTACTCCTTTGTATATCAACAGACCTTAAGTGTCAGTCAAGAAGAAGTAAGAATAAACCTAATCAAACAACAACCAACATTCTTAATCAGAAGGTAACTCTAGAATATCTTATTCATCTAAAGACAACATCTACTTTCTCAGGAGTTTCTAAAGCTTTATTATCTAAAGGGTTTTACTTTAAAGATAAAAACGACATCTATAGCTCATTTACTAATGGTACAGATGAGGTATACTATTTTCAAGGTCAAGAAAATGATGGAAGTGGTATTGTCTATGGAAATATTCAAGAGTTAAAGGATAAAATTGCTGTTCAGTATATGTTCAATTCTGAAGCTTTGTATGAAAATTTAATAGAACAATCCTACCATTACCTGGGAGCAAAGCTGTATAAACAGCAAACAGAGGGTAATGGAAATTTCGTGACTGTAATTAAAACTTCAGACTTTGTAATTATGTTTGGAGAAAATCTTGAGAAGACTGATGATTTGAATTATAAGGTCTTCATAATGTCCAAGTCTAATTTTGATGAATAATTGTGGATGAAAGACAAGAAACAAATTGGAGCTATCATTCTCTTTCTAGTAATACCAGTAATCATTGCATTTCTACCAAAATCAGCTGTTGAACCAGATGAAGATGGTACTTACTGTGCTAGAATTGATTACTATGACCTTGCAACTGGAAAGGAATTATCCTCATCATTGCCTGTAGAGGTTGAAGATACTAGAATAATTAAAGTCTATACTAACGAAGAAGGTTGGTTAGATGAAGGTCATTTTGACCCTGAGGATATTAGTGATGGAGCAACTACGATTACAACATTTGAAGGTCAAACTTATAAAATCAAATTGAAATATTTTGGTAGATGTGATTGAGAGAGTTATGTCATTAAAAGTTTTACATTACTACATACTCGAAAACGAAGGTCACCTTGAAAGAGACTTAACCAATGGAATTATCAGGTTTACTGCAAGGTCAAGCTTCTTTCTGACTAATTGCATCATAGTTTGGGAGATGAACAGAGGTAGACTATACATCTGTGAGATATATAGCAAGAATAATGGAACTTATCAGAAGACTTTCATAGACCAAATACTCGAAGACGATAACAAGAACTTCCTAGATTGGTTTGATTGTGATGTTACCATCCCATCTTACCTTATTCCAAATTTCCCAAAACAACAAGAAACCCATCTCTTAATAAACATTAAAGATGGATTTTTACAAACTTCAGAATACTTAACAGTAAATGAAGGTAATGATGAACCATTCTAAATGCAACCACCTTATAGGTGGTTTTTTAACAACTAAAATCTAATGAAAAATGATATATATGACTATCTAAAGTTTAAACTTGATGATGAATACTCAGATTACGAGTTCCAAGTTATCCCAATACCACCCTATGAAATCATTGAAAACAACATATCACTAGAACCTTATGAATACTTTGGAGAGATAGATGAGGTGTTTAATCTAAGAGTTAGGCACATCTTCCTTTACTTTAATGCTGACATCTTAATGAAAGTAGAATTAAGATATACAGGGAATAAACTAAAACTTCTTAAACAGAAATTAGAGGAACTTAATAACATTCAATTTTCTTCTATTATGTTTCTGAAATTGTACTTTTCAGAGAAGGATAAAGAAACAGTTTTAACCTATCAAAAGAAAGATTTAGTAACTCACCTATAGACACAAAGGCATACTTTTAGGCATATATAAATTTTAAAGCTTTGTAAAAGTAGTAGTATAAAGGAGTATGAACCTTGGTTCGAGCCCAGCAAGAGGAGCAAAACCATCCCGAAGTTTCGGGATGGTTTTCTTTTTTTAGATATATATTTGATTTAAAATTACAAATGTTTTATATCTACATTCTATTTTCAGAAACATCCAATCTTTTTTACACAGGATATACAGCTGATGTTGCCAGACGCTTAGTTAAACATAACGAAACATCAGTTAATACTTTTACTTCAAAACACAGACCTTGGAATCTAGTTGGGTTATTCGAAGTAAAAGGTAATGAAAGCGATGCGATAAAAATTGAAAAATTCATCAAACGACAGAAATCAAAAATATTCATTGAGAAAATTCTAAAAGAAGACACGATTCTTGAAGGAATTTTAGCTCAGCTGATTAGAGTCCCGAAGCTTCGGGATTTAATCAGAGGGTTTTCTGAGGCTTAATCCCGAGAATTCGGGAAGCAAAACCATCAGAGATGTGACGGTTTTTTGTTTTTATGTACTTTCTTATTTTTAATTCTTAAACCAACACGTTCATTTGCATCAATGCAAACACAATAATCATTAGCAGAACAACCAGAATAATGTGGCTCAAAGTAGATCTTATCACAACATTCACTGGATTCATCGATTTAAAAAACTGGATATTCGTCCAAAAGTTTAATCCAATATCGATCAGATAAATAACCAGCATCACCATATTAATGCTAAGCGACTGTTTTATCAGGAAAATAAATGGTAAAAATATAATCTGGACAATCAGCCTCTGACCAGCTTTGAATGTATTCAAAATCAAATATTCTGTGAAGTTGTATCCTTTGTTGTAAAAACAGACAGCCGTTCCAATGGTATAAAGCGGAATCGTGGCCAACGTCAGCCAGCCAAAATTTTTCAGCATAAACTCATCCAGATGAAAAGAATTTGTTTCCACATTGATTTTGGCAGCCGAATCGCTGGACAAGGTAAAAAGATTGATATGAAACCAATGGCAAAGCAGAATGTAAAATCCGGCCAAGATCAGGATAAATGACAGCGGTTTGATGTGATTCACACGCTTGCCTTCAAGATATTCCCTGATAGCGTGACCAGGCCTCATAAAAAGCTGCTTGCTGGTGTACAACAAACCAGCATCGATATGGAAAAAACTGTGCGGGATCTCGTGCCTCAAAAAATGAAAATCGATTCTTTCCGTATCCGCAGTTTGTCCGCAATTGTTGCAGAATTTACCTTCAAAACGATGACCACAATTTTTACAAGTTTGCATAATTTCAGTATTAATTAGTTTTCTTATGCTTTTCCTCAATCCAACGGCTCATATACTTTGTCGAATTGAGTTGATGGTGTTGCAGGATTTTACCAATATAATTTTCACTTCTGTGATTTTCCAGATTTTCCATTAATTCTGAAACTTTATTAATGAAAGAATCCGCAAACAAATCTTTCCTGAACAAAGAATCCAAAATCTGATAACCGTTTTCCTGAGCCTTATTCCAAAGATTTTCGTTTTGATAAAGTTCAACTGCTCTATCAACAAAAACCTCATCAGAATCCTCAATAAAACCATTCCACGGCAAATCTTTGTGCATTGCTTCTGCTCCGATTGATGTTGTCACATTCGGCAAACCAAACTTCATACTTTCCCAAAGTTTACCTTTCAATCCAGCGCCGAAAGGAATGGGCGCGAGAAGAACTTTTGCCTGATTAAAAATCTCCTCCACAGAATCTGCTCTTCCTTTCACCAAAAAACCATCTTTCTCATTATGAAGTTCCAAAACTTTGTGACTAGTGTAAGCACCATAAATATGAAGTTCAGCTTCCGGAAGTTGTTTCTTGATAGATTTCCAAATTTGCTTCAACTTCATAACTGTCTGCCAATTCGGCTCGTGTAGGAAGTTTCCTATGCTTATGAAATGTTTTCTGTCTTCAAATGAAGTTTTACTTTTCTCAAAACTTTTAGTCAAAAACGGAATGTAAAAAAGCAAATTTGAATTGATTTTAAAATCATCAACCAACAAATCATATTCAAACTCCGAAATAATCAACGACAGATCACAACGCAAAATCGATGCAATTTCTCTCACAAAAACATCATTGATCAAATCCTTTTTCTCAACATTTCGCTTTTCAACAAAAGCCTTTCGCCTTGCTTCTCTCAGAAAATGCAAATCTTCCGTATCAATGATTTTCACAGCATTCGGACAATTCTCAGCAACGCGCCAACCGAACTGTTCCTCGGTCACATAGCGGTCAAAAAGCACAACATTTGGATTGAGATTTCTAATCTTCTCATCAAAACTTTCATTATTAATTTCAATTTTTTCAATCACTATTTTCTCAGAGAATTCCACATTATTTGAAGCCGTCAGAAAAGTAATTCGGTAATCGTTTTCAGAAAAAAGCTGGATCAACTGCATCATCCGATGACCAGCTGCAGTAGAAGCCGGCTCAGGAATCACAAGACCAATAATAGCGAGATGTTTCACAGAAACAAAAATAGAAATTCTTATTTGATTATTTTGGGCAGCTTTACCGTCTTCCGTTCCCTCCCGATTTTACATCGGGATCCATTCAAGCCAGGCTGCGGATTCCCAATCCAAATCACATTTGGTTTAAAACAAATTTTCAGCCCAAAACATCATGCTTTTCAAAAAAAATTATATTAATTTTGAAGTATGCGAATAGAAAACGAAATCAAGTTGGGGTTCAAAGATGTAATGTTTCGCCCGAAACGATCCACACTCAAATCCCGCAGCGAAGTTACGATAGAAAGAGAATTCACTTTTCTGCACACCCAGAAAAAATGGAGCGGCGTTCCGTTGATTGCTGCCAATATGGACACAGTCGGCACTTTCGAAATGGCAGAAGCCCTATCCAAAGAAAAAATAATCACAGCCATCCACAAACATTATTCAGTCGAAGAATGGAATCAATTTCTTAACGGAAAATCCGATGAATTTTATCAATACATTGCGCTAAGCACAGGAACTGGAAAAGCAGACGAAGAAAAAATAAAAACCATTTTGGACGCCAATCCCAAGATTCAATTTCTTTGTATTGATGTTGCCAATGGTTATTCCGAACATTTTGTACAATTTGTGAAGAAAGCAAGAGAAAATTTCCCGGATAAAATCATCATCGCCGGAAACGTTGTAACCGGGGAAATGGTTGAAGAACTGATACTTGCTGGCGCAGACATCATCAAAGTAGGAATCGGTCCAGGTTCGGTTTGTACAACAAGGGTAAAAACCGGTGTTGGCTATCCACAACTTTCCGCCATCATCGAATGTGCCGATGCGGCGCACGGATTGGGCGGACAAATCATCGGCGACGGCGGTTGCAAAGTTCCCGGAGATGTGGCAAAAGCTTTCGGTGGCGGTTCAGATTTCGTGATGCTCGGAGGAATGTTTGCCGGACACGACGAAAGTGGCGGCGAAATCGTGGAAGAAAATGGAAAAACTTTCAGATTGTTCTACGGAATGAGTTCTCAAACTGCGATGGACAAACATTCTGGTGGCGTAGCAGAATATCGTGCTTCCGAAGGTAAAACCGTGAAAGTAGCTTACAAAGGTCCGGTTTCTGAAACTGTGAAAGATATTCTTGGTGGTGTGCGTTCAACTTGTACTTATGTTGGCGCATCGAAACTGAAAGAACTTTCCAAGCGGACGACTTTTATTAGGGTGCAAGAACAAGAAAATCAGGTTTTTAACGGTTAATAAAATAATTTACAGTAAACAAAAAACAGCCAAATTGTGGCTGTTTTTTTATTTAAGATTATCAAGTTCTCTTCTTAAAGCAATCGAAGCTTTTTTCACTTCTAATGTCCAATCATCGGCCGCATTTCCATCAGCACCGTCAGAAATATATTTTAGACACAGAAAATCGATGCCTTCCTGTTCCGCTACTTTCGCAAGTGCAAAAGCTTCCATATCGATGACGTTATATTCTGGATTGATATGTTCTATTTCAAACTGGTCACCGGAACTGCAGATTCCATTTGGGAGATTTTCTATATTTAATCCATATTCAAGAAGAATCGGTTCATCTGAAAACGGTGTTTCAAACTTCTGAAAACCCAGAACCCGAACATCCATATCTCTCTGAATGAACCGATTGCAATTAACAATACTTCCTCTATCAAATGTCGTGCTTCCGGCAGTTCCAAAATTGATAATCAAATCCGGATTAGATTTCTGAATTTCTTTTGTCAGATTATAAGTCGCTTTAACCTTTCCAACTCCCACGAAAACTTTATTGAAATTTTCAAACTCTTTTCCAGCTTCCGATTCCAAAGCAAAAACCAATAAAATGTTATTATAAATCTTCCCGTTTATTTTCATACTCTTATCAAGTAAATTTTATCTTTTTTACGAACTGTAGTTCTAATTAAATTAATATTTAAAACAAAACCTTTCCTTCCTTCTTAAGTTCTTCCAAATATTGAACTTTGCTGTCTCTATAAAACAGATTCATCGTCTCAAATGGGATCATTTTCAAATCTTTGTTGACGATGTGTACGCAGGACTTTTTGACCGCACGGACATCGAAATCGTGGGCATCCATAAAATTCATTATGATGATTCTGAAAAGATTGTCATAGTCCAAATTCGGCGCAGAAACCTCTGGAAGACAACACAATAACTGATTGACTTTCGGCTGAACTTTGTCCACGGAAATCCCTGTGCTGAAGATATCAAGCAACTGCATCTGTAAACCTGTATCCTGTTCATAAACGATGGTATTTTTGGTTTCGTTGTTTAGAAGATCGGCTGGATTGATGTATCTTGTTAATGGAATAATTTCGTTTTTCAGTTTCAAAATGTAGCCCATTGCGAGCGAATCCGGATTGCACGGAACCGGAATAATGTCGTCTCCGTTCAGAAGTGGAAACTGATTCAGGATCTCCTGACGAACTTCCGTCAATGTAATTTTTTCGTGTGCAGAATCCTGTCTGTTTCTGCCGGCAATCTCAACCGGTTGAAAAGTTATTCCACGAACACATTTCTGCTTGAGAGCAAACTCGATAATTTTTCCAATTTCGTCGATGTTTTTTCCTTTTTGAAGGACGATGACGAGTGTTGTGGAAAGATTCAATTCATTGAGTTTTTCTAAGGCTTTCATCCTTACATTTGTCAAATCTTTTCCCCTAAAATCTTCTAAAACTTCTGGTTTGAAAGAATCGAACTGGAGATAGATTTCAAATTCCGGTGCATATGTGGCGAGCTTTTCTGCAAAACCAGGATCATTGGCGATTCGAATACCGTTGGTATTAAGCATCAGGTGTTTGATCGGTTTGGTCTTCGCAATATCCATTATTTTGAAAAATTCCGGATGGATCGTTGGCTCTCCTCCACTGATCTGTACCACGTCTGGTTCGCCTTCGTTATGAACAATGGTATCAAACATCGCCTCGATCTCCTCCAAAGTCCTGTGGCTGCCATAATGTGGTGAAGACATTGCATAACAAGTCGGACAAGTCAGATTACAGCGATCCGTAACTTCCACGATGGAAAGACAGCTGTGTTGCTCGTGATCCACACAAAGACCACAATCATAAGGGCAACCAAACTCTACATCGGTTCCGAAATGGACTGGCGTTTCCGAAGCTTTGTTGTAGTTTCTGATATTCTTGTAATAAGGAACATCGGTCGCAATCTTGGTCTTGAAAAAGCCGTGATCCGGACATCTTTTGGTCATAAAAACTGCATCATTTTCGATGATGATCTTTGCGCCCACACGCTTTAGACATTCCGGGCAAAGACTGATCGTGTAATCGTAATAGGTGTAATCTCTAACTGGCATAATTTCTTTTTAAACAAACATTCCGCCGCATACCATTCCACTGATAAGACCGCAGATCAAAAGCGAGATCAGCATGGTCTGCCAAAACTGTCTGCTTGTAAATTTCCGATTGTCTTTGGATTCGTAAATTAATTTTGCAATCACTGTGATAACAACGGATACAACTACAGAAATAATGACTATAATCCCTATAATCATTGCAACTAAGCCTCCCAAATCTCCGACTTCCAATAAGGTTAATGATTTCATCTGTTCTGTTTTTGAAGCGTATTTTTAATAATATAAATGTAATACAAAATCACCAATAAACATACGATTTGGATTGTTCCAAGATTTCCGATAATCGTTTCCCTTGGCTTTATAAAATCAAGAAAAAACCTGAAACAGAAATAACTCAGCATAAAGATCTGAAACAGAAATCCCGATGGATATTTGTTTTTTCCTGCGATCATCTTCAATTCAAACCACAGAAAAATGAGAAAAGCAATCTCGTAAAAAGCTACCGGATGCCTTAGATATTGGTCTCCAAGATGCATTCCGAAAATTGAATCAGTTGGTAATCCATAAGTTTCCTCATAGATTCCTGTAAAAAAACAGCCAATTCTCCCGACGATCATTGCCAATAATAGCGGATAAACAATCAAATCGCCTGTGCTTTCTTTGTGTCCTACGATTTTCTTTGCGAGTTCAACGCCAATCAGTCCAAAAGCTAATCCACCAACAATTGTGTTATTAGTCCAGAATCTGATGAATGAAAATTCCTGACCAAAAAGCACACTTGGTTTTTCTAAGTTTCCAATGATCTTAGAACCAATCAATGCACCAGCTGTTGCGCCAATTAAAACTGCCAATGACACATTTAATGGTAATTTCTCATTGGATTTTCTCTTCAGATAGAAATAATAACGCATTGCCAAAAAAATCCCTACAGATTCCAAAACAGGATGCAGGAGAATTTCTCTATCAAAAAGTTCAAACGTTACAGGAAAGTGAATTGGCATATAATGAAACAAAAAATGCAGCTCTCACTGCATCTTCTTTATTTTTTTAATTTTGATTACGTCAACATTCCGCCGTCCACGTTCAGGACTTGACCGGAAATATAAGATGACATATTGCTACCGAAGAAAACGCACGCATTGGCAACATCTTCGGGCTGTCCGCCACGTTTCAACGGAATCCCGTCTCTCCAGTTTTGAACGGTTTTTTCGTCCAATGCAGCAGTCATTTCAGTTTCGATGAAACCTGGTGCGATGGCGTTGCAACGGATGTTTCTGGAACCTAATTCCAAAGCGATGGATTTTGTGAAACCGATAACACCAGCTTTAGAAGCGGCATAATTCGCTTGTCCTGCATTTCCTTTCACGCCAACTACAGAAGTCATATTGATGATGGAACCGGATTTTGCTTTCATCATTGGTTTGATAACGGCTTTTGTCAGGTTGAAAACTGAGTCCAAGTTCACTTTAATGATCGTGTCCCAATCGTCTTTTGACATTCTCATCAACAAGTTGTCACGAGTGATTCCGGCGTTGTTTACTAAGATATCAATCGCTCCGAACTCTGCCAGAACATCTTCTACCAATTTCTGAGCCGCATCATAATCTGATGCATCTGACTGATAACCTTTGATTTGAGTGGTTTTGCTGAGTTCTGCTTCCAATTCTTTGGCTTTCTCAACAGAACCGGCGTAAGTGAACGCAATTTTCGCTCCTTCTTTGGCAAAAACTTCAGCAATTCCTCGTCCGATTCCTCGGGTTGCTCCTGTAATAATCGCAACTTTTCCTTCTAATAGTCCCATATAGTTTGTTATTCTAAATCTTTTATAATTTGCTCAATTTGTATCTTCAATGCAGGCAAATCTTCTTTCAACGTCTTCCAAACTTCATCATAATTCACATTAAAATATTCGTGAATCAAATAGTTTCTCATTCCCGATGCATATTTCCAAGGAACTTCATAATATTTTAATTTGAAATCTTCCTCGATTTGTTTTGACGCTTCTCCAATGATTTCAAAGTTTCTGATAATTGCATCCTGCTTTATCCAAATCTTCCAAATATTGAACATATGAAAGCTCCTGTGTTATCTTTTCTAACTTGATGATACTGTCTAAAATATGAATCAATCTCAAATAATTTTTATCAATTGCCATAGATAATTTTTAAGTCTTTCAAGATACTTTCTTTTAGAAATGGGTGAAGATATTTTTCTGAAACAAAATCAATACTTGAGTTTAATCTGTTTTCTAACAACTCTTGAATCTGAAATTTTTGAAAGAGAGAAATAGGTTCTTCAAAATTATACAGAATATCCAAATCGCTGTTTTCTGAATTTTCTCCACGTGCAAATGACCCAAAAATTCCAATTTTTTTAGGATTGTAGGGTTTCATTATTTCTATGATGATGTCTATTTGCTGTTGAGAAATCATTCCACAAATTTATATTTATTTTTCGAAAGTAGCTTTTCTTCTTCTTTCTCACTAATTTCAGAATTATTCACAATCAAAACAATCTCACCTTTCAAAGTTTTGCTTTTTGAGAATGCAATCAATTCATCAATATTTCCACGCTTTGTTTCCTCAAACTTTTTGGAAATCTCCCTGCTCAGGCTGACTTTGGTTTCATCTCCGAAGAACTCTTTGATTTGTTCCAAAGTTGTATTGATTTTATGCGGACTTTCGTATAGAATGATGGTTTTCTTCTCCTCTGCCAATTGTTTCAGTTTAGTTTGCCGCCCTTTTTTCTGTGGAAGGAAACCGGCAAAATAGAAATCGTGATTTGGCAATCCGGAAACGACTAGCGCAGGAACAAATGCTGTTGCACCAGGTAAACATATCATTTCCAAATCTTTATCTGCACAAGCTTTCGCCAAGAGATAACCAGGGTCAGAAATTCCTGGCGTTCCTGCGTCCGTGATAATCGCAATCGTCTGACCGTTTTCTAAATCATTAATGACTTTCTCCGTAATATTGTGCTCATTGTGCAAATGATAGGACTTCAAAGGTTTTGAAATCTCATAATGCTTCAGAAGAAATCCCGAAGTTCTGGTATCCTCGCACAAAATATAATCTACTTCCTTCAGCACTTTTATCGCACGGAATGTCATATCTTCCAGATTCCCGATTGGCGTTGGTACGAAATATAAAATTCCACTCATTTATAAAAATCTATTTTCTACCAAAGTCCACAATCTCTGCGCATAACTATCCACTTTCTTCCAATCTCTTTCATAATAAATATCACTTAAAAACTCCTGAGCTTTATCCAATGAAGTGAAAGAATTAAGAACGGTAACCACCTGATTCAATTCACTTTGACTACCATCAAAAAGATGTTGAGAGAAAGCAATTCTGTCATTCAAATCGAGCTTAAATTCCGGTTTTGGTTTTGGCGCTTCCATATAATCTGTCGGCACATTGTTTTTCAAAAGACTTCCGGATTCTTGTTTTGGCTGATGTTGCTCCATATGTTCCAAATGGTCATCATCAAAAAGTGATTTGGCCACTTTCAAACCTTTGATATTTGCGAGTTTGAATTTTTTATCCGGATGTTCTTCTTGCGTTTCGTAATCTTGCCTTGGCTTTTCCTGTGGAACTGCATTTTTGGAAAGATCCATAATTTTTCTACGGTTCTCTTCCAATTCCTTCAGTTTAGCTTCTTTCTCCGCAAGTCTTGTTTCATAATCATCTTCTTTTGGCGCTTGAATTTCTTCTCTATCCATCGCAAAAGAAAATTGGCTGTCCTGCATTGGCTCTAATTTCTGAGAACTATCTTGCAATAGATTTTCCTCAATTTCAGAAACAAATTCGTTTTCTTCAATTTGTTCCTCAACCTTATTTTCTTCAGAATCAATTTCAGCAAAGTTTGAAACTTCTTCTACCAATTCATTTTCCTCAGAATCAATTTCTGAAAAACTGGAAACTTCCTCTACAGATTCATCTTCTAAAACTGAAATTTCTTCAGATTGAAATTCCTCTTCAACTTCATTTTCTTGAGATTGGATTTCAGCAAAATTTGAAACTTCCTTAACCACATCTTCCTGAGAATGCTCCTGCTCATCAATTTCTTTAAATGAATGCACTTCCTCCACTTCTGGAACATCATCAAAAATATCGTGAACCTCAGTTTCTGCCACGATGATTTCCGCCACTTTATTTTCGTCATCAAATTCCTCAACAAAAATCAAATTAGAATCAAGGTTTGTTTCTTGATTGTCAATAACTTCTAAAGGTTCATTTGCGATTGACAAGAAACCAAATTCATTCGAAATTTTCAGAAAAGAGAATTTTTGATATAGATGATTCAGCTGATTTTCTTTGGTCAAAAGATTTTCATAAGAATCGGAATTCGACAATTCTGTCAGTAGAATCTTGATTTCACCGAAAATTTCTTCGTATGGATGTTGCAAGTTTTGCATAATAAATCTTATTAATTTTTACTTAAATTTGATGTTTATAAATTTAAGAACAATTTTGTTCTGTAAAAGGATTTCGTTAAGTTTTTCTTAATTGAATTTTAAAACAATTTTTTGCTAAATTAATAATGTTTTTAGAAAATACAATCAATCATTCCAAACAAAGTGGTTGGATGGAGGTTATTTGTGGCTCGATGTTTTCCGGCAAAACGGAGGAATTGATTCGAAGGCTTCGCCGTGCAGAAATGGCTGGTCAAAATGTGGAAATTTTCAAACCGAAAATCGACACAAGATATTCCGACGAAGATGTGGTTTCCCACAACCAAAATAAAATCAGAAGTACAGCTGTGGATAGTCCTTCCGAAATACTTTTGCTAGGTTCCAACTGTCACGTTGTGGCGATTGACGAAGCGCAATTTTTTGACGAAAGCATTGTTGATGTCGCTAATCAATTGGCAAACAACGGAATAAGAGTCGTAATTGCCGGTTTGGATATGGATTTTCTTGGACGACCGTTCGGCCCAATGCCAAATCTAATGGCAACCGCAGAATATGTGACGAAAGTTCACGCGATTTGCCGACGAACAGGAAATTTAGCCAATTATTCTATGAGAACTTCTGCCGGACAAGACCTCGTGGAATTGGGAGAAACGGAAGCGTACGATGCAGTCAGCAGACGTGTTTTTGTAGAAGAAGTTATCGAAAAAAAATAAATAGTTTATTCTTTGTAAATCAATGAATTACACCATAAAAGAAATTGCAGACATTACCAATTCCGAAGTCATCGGAAACGGTGAAATCAAAATCAAAAATATTGCTTTTGACAGTAGGACGATTTATTCTACGAAACATACTGCGTTTCTTGCCATCAATACCAAAAAAAATTCTGGTCAGAAGTATATTGATTCCGTTATTGAAAAAGGAATTGAGACGATTATTACGGAAAATAAAATCGATAATCCTTCTATCAATCAAATCATTACAAAAAATTCAGTTGAGTTTTTACAGACTTTGGCCAAATATCATTTTGAACATTCTGACATCAATTCGATTGGAATTACCGGAAGCAACGGTAAAACGATTTTGAAAGAATGGCTGTATCAATGTCTGGCGAATGAATTCGTAACAGTGAAAAGTCCGAAGAGTTTTAATTCTCAAATCGGTTTGCCGTTATCATTACTTCAAATCGATAAAAAGCACGAGTTGGGAATCTTCGAAGTTGGGATTTCCAAGCCCTATGAAATGGAGAACCAGGAGAATATTTTTCATCCTAATATTGGACTGCTGACTCATATCGGTTCCGCGCATTCGGCAAATTTTAGTTCCGAAGAAGAATTGATTAACGAGAAATTAAAGCTGTTCAAAAACTCAGAAATTATCTTTTATAATGCAGATAATTTATTGACAGTCAAAATTATAAATGAATTATATTCAAGTAAAAAATTAATATCATACGGATTAGAAATTAGTAATGACATTCATATTATTTCAGATGTGAATGACAGAACTCAGAATATTCAAATCAAGTATTTTGATGAAATCATCACGCTTCCAATTTTCCAAAGAGACGAAGCAACTTTGACAAATGTTCTCGCATTAATCGGGATTTTGAAAGCATTAAAAATTTCAAATTCTGACATCAAAGAAAAAATTGATGCTCTGAGAGCGATTGAGATGCGTCTGGAAAGTATTGAAGGCATTAGAAATAATCTGATTATCAATGATTCTTATAATCTTGATTTGGATTCTTTGAAGATTGCTTTTCAGTTTATAGGCGAATATAACAAGCCAAAGAAATCGCTGATTTTGACGGACATTTTGGATTCCAGCGAGAATTCACAGGAACTTTATTATGAAGTTGCGGAGCTTGTGAATGAGCAAAAATTTGATAAAGTATTTCTGATTGGAGAAGAAATCAGCACGTTTTACGACTTGTTTAAATCTGAAACTTTTACTTTTAATAATACCAATCAATTCATTGATAGTAAAATCATTAATGAAATTGAAAATCAAGTTATTCTTTTGAAAGGTGCAAGAAAATTCGAGATTGAAAAAATCAAAGAAATTCTTGAACTGAGGAAACACGATACAGTTCTGGAAATTAACTTGAATTCGATTCTTCATAATATCAATTTTCATAAATCATTACTAAGACCAGAAACCAAAATGATGGCAATGGTTAAAGCAAATGCTTATGGATTGGGAAGTTATGAGATTTCAGAATTCTTACAATTGCATCACATTGATTATCTTGGTGTTGCTTTTGCAGACGAAGGCGTTGAACTTCGAAAAAAAGGAATCACGACGCCAATTATCGTAATGAATCCTGAACAACACAGTTATGATGCGGTGATTGAATATAATTTGGAACCAGAAATTTACAGTCTTCGTGTTCTGGAATTATTCAATGAGCAATTAATCAAATCTGGAAATCAGCAGAAATATCCGATTCACATTAAGCTCGAAACAGGAATGCATCGGCTTGGTTTTAAGGACTTTGAATTGGATGAATTAAACGAAAAATTAAATACAATAAATGTCAAAGTTCAGAGTATTTTCAGCCACTTATCGTCGTCTGATGTTCCAGAAGAGAAAGAATTTACATTAAACCAAATTGAAACTTTTGAGAAAAATTCAAGTTATCTCATCAATCAACTTGGTTATAAACCTTTAAGACACATTTTAAACTCAGCAGGAATTTCTAATTATTCTGATTATCAATATGATATGGTTAGAATCGGAATCGGAATGATTGGTGAATCTTCTAACAAAAAGATTAAAAAACAACTTCAGGATTCTGTTAGTTTTAAAACTGTTGTGTCACAAATTTCTGAGGTAAAATCTGGCGAATCAGTTGGTTACAGTAGAAAATTCAAAGCGGAACACCATACAAAAATTGCGACAATTCCCGTTGGTTATGCAGACGGAATCCCGAGAATGGTCGGAAATAAGGTCGGAAATGTTGGCATCAATAAGAAACTTTGCCCAATCGTCGGGAATGTCTGTATGGATATGATGATGATAAATGTGGATAATGCGAATGTGAAAGAAGGCGATTCTGTGGTGATTTTCAATTCACATCCAACCTTGGAAGAATTTTCAAAATATTGTAATACAATCACTTACGAAGTTCTGACTTCTATTTCTCCGCGAGTAAAAAGAATATATATAAAAAATTAAAATGATTAAGAAACTCTTTTATCTGATAATTTTCTTGACTTATCTGACGATAAATTCTCAGGTAAAGGAAAATCTTGTCATCCCAAAAAATCCAAGAATTGGACTTTCGCTGTCAGGCGGTGGAGCCAAAGGTTTTACGCACGTTGGTGTTTTGAAAGTTTTGGATTCTCTTGGTGTTAAAATCGATTATATCTCCGGAACCAGTATGGGCGCTATTGTCGGCGGTTTGTACGCTTCTGGTTACACGGGAAAAGACATTGAGAAAATCGTGATGGATACGGATTTTTATTCATTGATTACCGACCCAAAAACGCGTCAGGAAACGTCATTTTTCAATAAAAGTGTGGACAAATATCTGTTAACAATTCCGCTCAGAAATGGTAAAGTTTCCTTTCCATCGTCCATCAGTACTGGTCAAAGAAACATTTATCTCCTCAAAGAATTGATGAAAAATGTCTCAAATATTGACGATTTCTCCAAACTACCAATTCCCTTTATGTGTATCGCAACGAACATCGAAAGTGGCGAGATGAAGGTTTTTGAAAAAGGTGATTTGGTGTCTTCCATATTGGCAAGTTCGGCTTTTCCATCGCTTTTGGAACCTGTGAAAATCGGTGATAGCATTTATGTTGATGGTGCGATGAGCGTTAATTATCCATCAAAACCTTTGAAAGATAAAGGGATTGACATTGTGATTGGCGTGGATTTAAATCAACCTTTAACGAAGCGTGAGAATCTAAATAGTGTTATTTCAATCCTTAACCAAGTCATTGATTTTGGTATTCAAAAAGAAACCAAAAACCAATACAAGTACACTGATATCAACATCAAACCCAATCTTACAGGAATCACGGCGACCAGCTATGACAGCAAACGTCAAATCCTCGACAGTGGTTACGTGGAAGCTTTAAAATACACGGATATCTTGAAAGAATTACCAAAAAGAAATTTTGAAAGGGTCAGGTCTTCCATCAATCCAATCTTCTCTAATGTCTACAAAATTGACAGCCTCGTGGTAGATAACGCCAAAATATACAGGTCGAACTACATTCGTGGAAAAATGGGGCTTAAAATCCCTTCTATGCAGACCTATGGAAGCATCAACAAGATGCTGGATAAGCTTTATGCGACCAACAATTACAAGTTCATCAACTACGATATCGTGCAGGAGAACAATAGCAATTACCTCAAGCTGAACGTTACCGAAGATGAAACCCGCCATTTCCTGAAAATCGGTCTGCATTACGATGAGATTTTCAAAACCGGATTGCTACTAAATTACTCTGCAAAAAGGCTGCTTTTTAGAAATTCGAATCTTTCTTTGGACATTGTCGTTGGAGATAAACCTCGGTATTATTTCAATTATTTTATCGATAATGGCTACATTCCAGGATTCGGGATTTACTCTTCAGCAATGAGTTTTGATTTGAAAAATTCGGATAACAACACGATAGAAAGTTGGGACTGGTTCAGAAATGAAGTTTTTATCCAATCCGTTTGGAAAGATAAATTTGCAATGGGAGGCGGACTCAGCTACGATTATTTCGAAAGTGATAAAAATGGCGCAGATAAAAAAGACGCAAAATTTATGAATCCGTATGTCTTCCTGAAAAGTGATACGCAGAATGACAAAGATTTCCCTACAAAGGGATTTTATTTTAATGCTGAAGGGAAAATTATTGACTTGTTTAGCGACGAAATAGATAAGAAACCACTGCTCGTAAAAGCAGACATCAAGATGAATTTTTACATTTCTAAGCTTTTCACGTATCGTCTGAATTTATATGGCGGTATCACAATTGGGGAAAATCTCCCATCATTTTACCAATACAGAATTGGTGGAATCTTTGAACAGAACATCGTTAACTTCAAAAGATTTGCAGGCTTTCAATTTGGATTGCTGAATGACAACAATATTTTCTTAGCGTCCAACGATTTCCAATTGCGATTCGGCAAGAATTATTTTTTGGTCGGAAATTTCAGTTTTGCAAACCTATTCGACTCCATCAAATTCGAAGATGCAGTCAAACTTAATTACAGTTCCATCGGTTTGACGGCGGGCTACAAATCGCCTTTCGGTCAAGTAAAATTGAATCTGAGCAAATCACTCAACAACCACAAAGCTATTTTCAGTGTCATTTTAGGACACTGGTTTTAACATTATGATAAACTATTTTTTCGAAAACATCGACCCAAAAAAGATAGATTCCAACATTTCAATTTGGTTGGAAGATTTGATTATTTCCGAGAACAAAAAGCTTGGCGACATCAATTACATCTTTTGTGACGACGAGTATCTTCTCAAGGTCAATCAGGATTATCTCGACCACGATTACTACACAGACATCATCACGTTTGACTATGTGAAGGGGAAAACCATCTCAGGAGATATTTTCGTATCTTTGCCCCGCATTTTGGACAACGCTTCTACCCTATCGCAGGATTCAGAAAAGGAGTTCCGCAGAGTTTTGGCTCACGGCATTCTTCATCTCTGCGGTTACAAGGACAAAACTCAGGAAGAAGAATCTACAATGCGCCAAAAAGAAGATTTTTATATCAACCGATATTCAAATTTTTAGGAGCTAATCCTGCTTTCCGCTATATCTTTTTTGTTTTTTCAGAACATTTGTCAATCCAATAGAAGTGATTGCATAAAAAAAAACAAAAAAGGATGCCGCTACAATCAGGGCTAGTTAAGATTAGTATTATAAAAGAAATTTTCGATAATGTTTCACGTGGAACATATCGATTTTAATTATCAAATTTTATTGCTATTAGCGAAGAGCTTTTAGCCAAAAGCAAATAAAATGATTACAGAAATATACGATGTTATCGTCGTTGGTGCAGGTCACGCAGGTTGTGAAGCCGCAGCAGCTGCTGCCAATTTAGGTTCCAAAACTCTTTTGGTCACAATGAATATGCAAACCATTGGACAAATGAGTTGCAACCCGGCAATGGGTGGCATTGCCAAAGGCCAAATCGTCCGTGAGATTGATGCAATGGGCGGATATTCCGGAATCATTGCGGACAAATCAGCCATCCAATTCAAGATGTTGAACCTGTCCAAAGGTCCGGCAATGTGGTCACCAAGAACCCAAAACGACAGAATGCTTTTTGCTGAAGAATGGCGTCTAGCACTTGAAAACACACCAAACCTTGACTTTTTTCAAGATATGGTCAAAAGCTTAATCATCGAAAATGGTAAAGCTGTCGGCGTTGTCACAGGCTTAGGAATTGAAATCAAATCAAAATCTATAGTTCTCACAAACGGAACATTCCTAAATGGATTAATTCACGTTGGAGACAAACAACTAGGCGGTGGAAGAATGGGCGAACCAAGAGCTTTCGGAATCACGGAACAATTGGTTTCATTAGGTTTCGAATCTGGAAGAATGAAAACCGGAACTCCGCCAAGAGTTGACGGAAGAAGCCTCGATTATTCCAAAATGGAAGAACAAAAAGGCGATGAAAATCCTCAGAAATTCAGTTATTTAGATACACCTAAGTTAACCAAACAATTAAGCTGTCACATCGTTTATACCAACGAAACGGTTCACGATATTTTACGTGAAGGTTTTGACAGAAGCCCAATGTTCAACGGAACGATTCAAAGTACAGGACCAAGATATTGCCCAAGTATTGAAGATAAAATTAACCGTTTCGCAGAAAGAAACAGACATCAACTTTTCGTAGAACCAGAAGGTTGGAAAACTGTTGAAATCTATGTGAATGGTTTCAGTTCATCACTTCCGGAAGATGTTCAAATCAAAGCAATGAGACATATTCCAGGTTTCGAAAACGTCAAAGTTTTCCGTCCTGGTTACGCGATAGAATATGACTACTTCCCTCCTACTCAACTCCATCACACACTTGAAACAAAGTTAATTCAAAACCTTTATTTCGCTGGTCAAATCAACGGAACGACTGGTTATGAAGAAGCAGCCGGACAAGGCTTGATGGCAGGTATTAATGCACACAACAAAGTCCACGACAAGGGTGAATTCATTCTTAACAGAGATGAAGCTTATATTGGCGTTCTAATCGATGATTTGATTACAAAAGGAACCGAGGAGCCTTATAGAATGTTCACTTCACGAGCAGAATATAGATTGCTTTTGAGACAAGATAATGCAGACATCAGATTAACAGAAAAAGCTTACAATCTTGGTTTGGCAAAAGAAGAAAGATTAAGAAATGTTCACGAAAAAATCACAAAAAGTGATGAATTGGAAGCTTATTTGAGAGAAACTTCCATCAAACCAAATGCTATCAATCCAATTCTTGAAAGCATTGAATCTTCTATTGTAGACCAAGCTTACAGAGCTTCTCACTACTTGACTCGTCCAAATATGACGTTGGAAAAGCTAGAAGAAATTCAAACTATAAAAGATATTACTTCAGCCTATAAGGAAGAAGTGCGAGAACAAGCTGAAATCAACATCAAGTACAAAGGTTACATCGAGAAAGAAAAGGAAAATGTAGCCAAACTAAACCGTTTGGAAACCATCAAAATCCCTGAAGATTTCGATTATTCTAAACTATCATCTTTATCTACAGAAGCTAAGCAAAAGATGACCAAAGTAAGACCAGTAACCATCGCTCAAGCTGGAAGAATCAGCGGTGTTTCTCCTTCTGATATCAATGTTTTGTTGATTTATTTAGGAAGATAATTTACAATGTTCCACGTGAAACATTGAATTGTACAATGTAAAAAGTAAGAAGTACATTGTACATAATACATACTACTTTATACAATTATGAAGATTAAAGACCATTTTCTCTCTCAAGAAGAATTCGAAATCATAGAAACTGAAACAAAAGGTGTTTTCAAAACAGCTCCTATCCCATCGAATATTTCCAAATATTATGAGAGTGAAGATTACATTTCGCATCATCAGGACACTGGAAGTTTGAAGGAAAAAGTTTACAAGTTTTTACAATCTTTCAATTTGCATTATAAGAAAACGATTCTTCTGGACAGAATAAAAAAGGATTCTAAAGTGTTAGATTACGGTTGCGGTGCTGGAGAATTTGTAAAATATATCGAAAATGATTTTGAAACTTTCGGGTTTGAACCTAATTCGGACGCAAGAAATGCAGCTATAAATAAGACGTCAAAGGGAAAAATTATTGATGATTTAAATTCAATAGAAAATAGAAGTCTGGATGCCATTACACTTTGGCACGTTTTCGAACACATCGAAAATCAGAGAGAAATGCTGGATGTTTTTCATTCAAAATTAAAGGAAAAAGGTTTGCTGATTATTGCAGTTCCTAACCCTACTTCTTACGATGCGAAACATTACAAAGAATTTTGGGCGGCTTACGATGTACCAAGACACATCTATCATTTTTCGAAAAACGGAATGGAAAATCTCATTTCTAAAAATCCAGATTGGAAATTAAGAAAAATCAAACCGCTCCTACTCGATTCATTTTATATTTCTATGTTGAGTGAAAAATATAAGAAATCACCTCTTTTTTGGCTAAAAGCTGTTATCCACGGAACGATTTCTAACGTAAAGGCTCTTTTTAACACCGAATTTTCCAGTTTGATATACATTATCGAAAAAAGATAGAAAATTGATTTTTGAGTACTTTATGAAGGTCAATTTTTAGCCATTTTGTTCAAAATTTGTTAATAATTACAAAAATCTAGGAATTTGGCCGATTTTCTAAATTTTACAAAAGTCCTTGAGAATCGCTTAAAATATTTTTCTTGAACATAAATCAAGTACAGACAAAAATAAAACCGACAAATTGCTTTGTCGGTTTTTTATATTTTAGAAAATATATTCTTATTTGTTGATTGCGGCAACACCTGGAAGTTCCAAACCTTCCAAACTTTCCAACATTGCTCCTCCTCCAGTCGAAACATAACTTACTTTGTCAGAATATCCGAATTGTTTCACAAAAGCAACACTGTCTCCTCCTCCAACTAATGAGAATGCGCCAAGTTTTGTAGCTTCAGCAATACTTTCACCTAAAGCTTTAGTTCCATCAGCAAAATTTGACATTTCAAAAACACCGATTGGACCATTCCAAAGAATCGTTCTGGAGTTTAATAAAACATCATTGAAGATTTCTCTTGATTTTGGACCTGCATCCAAACCTTGCCAATCTTCAGGGATTTCTCTGATGTCGGCTACTTTTTTCTCAGCTTCGTTGTTGAAATCATCAGCTATCACAACATCTGTCGGAAGATAGACTTCTACATTATGTTCTTTTGCCTTCTCCAGAATTTCTAGCGCTAAACTTAATTTATCGTCTTCAACAATTGATTGTCCAATTTTTCCTCCCAGTGCTTTGATGAATGTGAAAGACATTCCACCACCGATGATTAAGTTATCAATTGCTGGAAGAATATTTTCTATAATTGTAATTTTTGTAGAAACTTTAGAACCTCCAAGTATCGCAGTTACAGGCTTTTCACCAGATTTTAGAACTTTATCGATGGCAATTAATTCATTTTCCATCAGTAAACCGAAAAATTTAGTAGAAGGGAAAAACTCAGCGATTACAGCTGTGGAAGCGTGTGCTCTGTGCGCAGTTCCGAAAGCATCATTCACATAAGCATCACCTAATTTTGATAACTTCTCTGCGAAAGCCTCATCCCCTTTCTCTTCCTCATTATGAAAACGAAGATTCTCCAACAAAAGAATTTCACCAGGTTGAAGTTCAGCAGAAGCTCGCTCAGCCTTCTCTCCTATTGATTCGTCCACAAATTTCACCTCTTTACCAAGAACTGAAGAAACTTCATCCAGAATATTTTTAAGGGAATATTTGTCGTTTACTTCGCCTTGTGGTCTTCCAAGATGCGTCATTAGGATTACAGAACCGCCATCAGCAAGAATTTTATCTACGGTTGGTTTTACAGAAACAATTCTGGTATTGTCCGTCACTTTCAGATTTTCGTCCTGAGGAACATTGAAGTCAACGCGTACTAAGGCTTTTTTGTTTTTAAAATCGAAATCTTTTATAGTTTTCATTAAATAATATTTTTAAAGTTTTTATTAAAAAGAACAGAATAAATCCTGCCCTCTTTGTTTCACAAATTTAAAACTTATTCTTCCCTTTCAAAAATTTAATTTGAAAAAAGAATCCACAAACCTTCATTACATTATTATACATCTCTTTTTCTTTTTATAAAAAAATAATATTGTAGTCTATTGTTGTAGTGCGGTAGTATGCGGAGAAATAAAACTTGATTATTTCATCACACGAAATGTGGATTAATAAGTAGGTTTTTAACATTAATTTAATATTGATAATCAAATCATTGAGATTGTTATTAACAAATGTTTGTAATTAATTTCCGTTGTCAATATTAGAAACCATTCTGGGGATAAACTTCCTTGAAGTGAACCAAAACTAATTTGAAATAAAGAATTGAAGTTGCCAGAAAATAGTCCATTACTAAAAATTATCAGTTATAAAAAGAAATACTTGGCAGAAGTTATCCACAGGTTTTCTAACAATTTCTAACATTCTATTGTCTTTTTATTAATGATTGTAAAATTTGATTATTTAATTATCATTATAAATTTTATATCGTTGATATTTAAATAATTATACGAACTATCATTGATAATTGTATTAAAATAGTATGCCAACATTAATAAAATATGTATTAATTTTATCCTTGAAATAAATCTATAAATCGAACGAAATGAAAAAGATTGCAATAGCCTGTGACCACGCGGGTTTTGAGTATAAAGAACTAATCAAAAAATACCTCGAAGGTAAGTATGAAGTCCAAGATTTTGGCACCTACTCTGCTGATTCTGTTGATTATCCTGACTTTGTACATCCATCTGCAACTTCTGTAGAAAATGGAGAAAATGAATTGGGAATTTTGATTTGTGGAAGCGGAAACGGCGTACAAATCACAGCTAACAAGCATCAGAAAATACGATGTGCGCTTTGCTGGATGCCAGAAATTGCGTCATTGGCAAGACAACACAACGATGCGAATATGATTTCCATTCCAGCGAGATTCATTTCAAAAGAATTGGCATTTGAGATTGTAGATAAGTTCCTGACCACGGATTTTGAAGGTGGAAGACATCAGAACAGAGTCGATAAAATTGCATTTTGCTAAACATAAAAAGCCTGTAATTGCTAAGATTACAGGCTTTATTTTTAAAGTTATATCTTTGCATTGCATTTCACGGAGAAAGTTCTTTCTCACGAAACCATAAATTAATACAAAGGTTTCCAAAACTCCCCTATTTTATTTTATCTTTATTGATGATTAATTACTGCGAATCTCAGTAAATTTAAAATGATAAAAATTTTATTTTCTTTTTTGATGATTTTTTCTTTTCTGGGTTTATCAGCACAGGAAATAGATAGTGATGGTGATGGAGTTTTCGATAAAGATGATTATTGTCCTAATGTAAAAGGAAATTATTATGGATGCCCAGACCCAAGGAAACCAGATTGTATAGAATTTCAGAAAGAGAAAAAACTATTATTTGATAAATTGAAACAAGAGTCTCAAGCAATTGATTACTCGAAACTTGCCGACATTATTTTTTCTAAAATCGATTTTAAAAAATTTAAAAATCATAATCTTCTAATTAGCCTAGAAAATATGAAAGGATATGATTGTGGAGTTCCTTTTATGTATGAATGTAGGAGTGATTTTAATGTCATAAATCCAAATTTTTCTTCGTCTGATTTTATGACTGAAAAAATGATAAATTCTTTCAGAAAAAAATTCGATGCAAACATAATTCCGGTCTTAGCAATCAATAACTTTGATACCGATTTTGGAATGACTTTGCTTTCGAAGAAAGCATTTGAAGATTGGCAAGGATTTAGGGACTTCAGATATTTTAAAACTATTGGAGAACTAGCATCTACATCAAAAATTTTATACAAGAATCAAGAACAGGAAATGTATTATTTCCCCAATAAAAAATATGAACTGAATATCGAACAGGCAGATAATCTAATGTTTGATTTCAAAAATGAATTAGGAAATTTAGTAATTGTTGATATTTATTATAACAAAGAAGATATCCCACAAACACTCAAATTTCAATATAAAAATAGTAAATGGATTTTACTATAAACAAATAGAGAACAATGAAAAACAAAAAAAATACATCTCATAAAAACGAACAGAAACTTCTGGATTTAGGAAGAACAATCCTTCGTTTTATGAATCAGAAAACATCCAAAATCTACAATTACAAGCAGATTGCGGATGGGATAGATTACAAGAATCCCAGACAAAGAGAGCTTGTAATCCAGGCGCTTCACAGATTGCAGGCGCTACAGAAAATCAAAGAAACCGAGAAAGGAAAATATATCGTCAATCTCAATATTGAAGGAACTTTGACAGGCGTCATAGACTTCAACCAATCCGGAAATGCTTATGTAAAAGTTGAAGGAATGCCGGATGACATCTTCGTGCATCAGAAAAATGTGAAAGATGCATTGCAAGGCGACAAAGTGCTTTTAGTAACCTACAATTTCAAAGGTAAAAAAGTGGAAGGTTCCGTTGCAGAAGTTCTGGAACGTGCGAAAGATACTTTTGTGGGGATTTTCCAGCAAATTGCAGAGAAGGATTTCGGATTTGTAGTTTTCGAAAAGAGAACGATGAATACCGATATGTTCATTTCCAAAAACCATTTCAACGGCGCACAAGACGGCGACAAGGTCATTGTCAAAATGCGCGAATGGCGACCAGGAAGCAAAAATCCAGAAGGCGAAATTGTAACCGTTCTTGGAACACCAGGTGACCACGAAACAGAAATCCACGCGATTCTTGCAGAATATGGTTTGCCGTACAATTTCGAGCCAGAAGTGGAGCACGACGCCGACCAAATCGACAGAAGCATCAACGATGAAGAAGTCGCAAAACGTTGGGATATGCGTGATATTTGCACCTTTACCATTGACCCGAAAGATGCAAAAGATTTCGATGATGCGTTATCCATTCAGAAATTAGAAAACGGATTGTGGCAAATCGGCGTTCACATTGCAGACGTTTCGCATTACGTGAAACCGGGAACTATTTTGGACGATGAAGCTTACAAAAGAGCAACGTCGGTTTATCTCGTCGATAGAGTAGTGCCGATGCTTCCGGAGGTTTTGAGTAATGATGTTTGTTCACTGCGAGCAAATGAAGATAAATTTACGTTCTCAGCCGTTTTCGAATTGGATAAAGATGCGAAAATTCATAAACAATGGTTTGGAAGAACGGTAATTCACTCAGACAGAAGATTTTCTTATGAGGAAGCTCAGGAAAGAATCGAGACTCAGGAAGGCGATTTGACAGCGGAAATCCTTCAACTCGACAAATTAGCCAAAATCCTAAGAGCCGACAGAATCAGAAATGGCGCGATTACGTTTGATAGGAGCGAAGTGAGATTTAACCTTGATGAGAACAGCAAACCAATTGGCGTTTACTTCAAAGTCAGCAAAGATTCCAACCATTTGATTGAGGAATTTATGCTTTTGGCCAACAAAAAAGTGTCCGAATTTATTTCATTAAACAAAAGAAACGAACCAACCGGAAACACTTTCATCTACAGAATCCACGACGACCCAGACCCAGCGAAATTGACTGCTTTGAGAGATTTCGTAGGCACTTTCGGGTACAAAATGGACTTGGCAAATACCCAAACCGTAGCGCAATCATTAAATAGATTATTGAGCGACGTCAAAGGAAAAGGCGAAGAAAATATGATTGAAACCTTGGCAATGAGAAGTATGAGCAAAGCCGTTTATTCCACAGAACCAATTGGGCATTACGGACTTGGCTTCGAATATTACTCGCATTTCACATCGCCAATCCGCCGTTATCCCGATTTGATTGCGCACAGATTGCTTCAGCATTATTTAGACGGAGGAAAATCGCCGAATAGAGAAGAAGTGGAAACACAGGCCAAACATTGTTCTGCAATGGAAAGACTGGCTTCTGAGGCAGAAAGAGAAAGCATCAAATTTATGCAGGTCAAATTTATGGAAGACCACGTGGGCGAAGTTTTCACGGGCGTTATTTCCGGCGTTGCAGAATATGGTTTCTGGGTAGAAATCCCTGAAAACGGCGCAGAAGGAATGATAAAACTCCGCGATTTGGTAGATGATTCCTACTCGTTGGATGCAAAGAATTACGCGATTATCGGTTCCAGAACGGGCAATACTTTCCGACTTGGAGACGAGGTCAAAATCAAAGTGGTGAAAGCCAATCTGATTGCGAAACAACTCGATTTCAAAATTGTGGAGTAGAATGTATTAACCACATACACACATAGAAAAAGCTAAAGTAGAAAAACTTCTATTTTAGCTTTTTTATTTTTAAATTCAAAAACTATGTGACTATGTGGTTGAATTTTTCAAGTTTAAATTCTCTGATGACATTATTTAAAAAGTAAAATGTATTTTTGTCTTCGTCTTTCACAAGATACATTTTGCTTTTCACAAAAAACTAAGAATGTTAGAACTCATTTTATACGCAGTCGGCCTGGGAATTATGCTGAGTTTGGTGTTCATCGGACCCATCTTTTTCCTGCTCATAGAAACCAGTTTTTCCAGAGGTCCCAGACACGCGATTGCCTTGGATATTGGTGTGGTTACTGCGGATTTACTTTGCATAGTTGTCAGTTATTACGCCAGCGCGGATTTAGTGAGCCTCATCGACAAACATCCAGGATTTTACCGGATTTCCGCTTTTCTGATTCTTATTTATGCCATTTATATGCTCCTTTCGAGGACCAAAATGCACATCGAAGGCGAAGAAAAACTCATCGACCAAAACTACATCAAAACATTCCTCAACGGATTTTTACTCAATCTACTGAATATTGGCGTCGTCCTTTTCTGGCTCGTAACGGTCGTTTCCGTCCGAAATGCCTATCCAAAAGTCGAGGATTTCGTCCTTTACATTGGAATCGTAATCGGAACTTATTTGTTGATAGATTTGTCCAAAATCATCTTAGCAAAACAATTCCACGACAGACTCAACCAGCGTGTGGCGAACAAAATTAGAAAAGCTGTTGGTTGTATCTTAATGATTTTCAGTGTGTTTATATTTATGCAAAGCTTCAAAAAGTTCAACAAATTCGAAGAAAAATTAGAAAAAGCAGAGAAGCAACAACCGAAGATAAAGTAAAAATTATTTGGGCAACTTATCCGCCTTCCGCTCCCAATCTTTTTTGCCGACGATTTGTCTTCAAAAGAAAACGAAGAAAAAGCAAAAAAGGATTTCCGCTCAAGTAGGGTTGCAGATTCTAATTAGAACAACAGTCAATTTAAAACAGCATTTTGTCATTCCGTAGGAAACCTAACGAAGTGGTTCGACGAAGTCAATCTAGACTGTTTAGATTCCTTCGGAATGACAAACTCAATTAATCTAGATTTCTTTGATGAGCGAAGCGTCCTTGCGAATCTTAAAATATTTTCAATAAAATAAAAAAATCTTTGCGACCTTTGCGTTAAAATCAAACCAACACAAATGCAAAACACCACCTTCCCAAAACCCCTAAAAAAAGGAGACAAAATCGCCATCATTTCCCCAGCTGGTTCTGTTGAAGAAACTCAATTGGAGAAAACTTTAGCCTTAATTAAAAGTAAAGGTTACGAACCTGTTTTAGGCGAAAATCTCTACACAAAATTCCAAAATGGCTATTCATACGCCGGAACAGAAGAACAACGGACTAAGGACATCAATTGGGCTTTGAACGACCCAGAGATTTCCGCAATCTGGGCATCGCGAGGTGGTTACGGTTGTCAGCATTTAATTGAGCATTTGGATTTGAAAGGATTCAAGAAAAATCCAAAATGGTACATCGGATATTCCGATAATACGGTGATTCAAAGTTATCTGTTTAAAAAAGGTTTTGCATCCATCCACGGACAAACCATCAAAACGTCAAGCTTTGGCGTGATTGACGAAAGTTATGACTTGACCTTTGACATTCTGAAAGGAAAATTCCCAAACTACAAAATCGAATCCACAGAACACAATAGAGTAGGAGAGGCTTCCGGAATTTTGGTTGGTGGAAACCTTGCTTTGATTTATGCACTTTTGGGAACCAAATATTCATTCGATTTTCAGGATAAGATTTTATTCATCGAAGATATTGGCGAGAATTTCTACGCGATGGACCGAATGATTATGAGTTTGGAATTAGCGGGCGTTTTCAAAAAAATCAAAGGACTCATCGTCGGCGGAATGACCAATATGGGAAAAGAAAACGAGAACAAAAGCTACGAAGAATCCTTCGACCCATTCGTCAATCAGCAGATTGCAAACAGAGTTTCCAACTACGATTTCCCAACAGTCTTTAACTTTCCAAACGGCCATATTTACGACAACAGACCTCTGATTATTGGTTCAGAAATTACAATGAAAGTCGGCAAGGATGTGAAGATTAAGTTTTAATCATTTATCGAATATCATTTATCATTCATAGGCTATGGCAGACCACAACGACTTTGGAAAAATAGCAGAAGACCTAGCTGTAGATTTTTTGGTTAAGGCCAATTACAAAATCCTCGTCCGTAATTTCCGCTACCTAAAAGCAGAAGTGGACATCATCGCAGAATTTGAAAATCAAATAATAGTTGTAGAAGTAAAAGCCAGGCACACAGATGCATTTTTGGAGCCTCAGGAAGCAGTTAACAAAAAGAAAATCAAGTTGTTAATATCAGCAACCAATTATTACGTCGAAGAAAATAATATTGACAAAGAAGTTCGTTTTGACATTATTTCCGTTCTTCCCAACAAGCAAAAAACTTTGGAAATCACCCATATTATCGATGCTTTCCAAAGTTTTGAAATATAATTTTTAGGTAGAAGATATTAGGATTTAGGTTGTAGATTTTTACAAACTTAAACCTTTAATTTAAAACCTATTTTATTTCCACACATCCTACACGTCCGCCTGCATTTCCAGTAGGTTGCGTATGAAAATCGTCTACACCAGCGTGGATCACGATTGCTTTTCCAATAATGTTTTTCATCGGATCGTCACAGCCCAGACACCATTTATCTGTGTTAAAAACCAGCCTTGCAGTTCCGTCTTTATCTGCTTCAAGGTTACCAATATCTCCCATATGGAAGTGTTCACCTTCCCATTTTCCGTGATCATCTTTGGAAGGATTCCAGTGTCCACCGGCAGATGAAGCGTCTGTTGCACTGCAGTTTCCAAATTCGTGAATGTGAACGGCATGCAATCCTGGCGTCAATTTGAAAACGCTCAGATCCATCTCTACATTACCTTTTTTTTGAATAAAGTTAGCCGTTCCCTGCGTCAAAGTTTTTGATTTTGGGCGCACAATATATTGTTTTGAAACAGTTTTACAGGAAGCCAGCGTCAATCCAGCGATTCCAATCAGTATTAAATTTTTCATAATAGTTTATTTATTGTTTTTAAGTTTTGTATGCAGTCGCTTGTTTGGTTTTCCTTTCGAAATTTTACCTTGTGATTTTATAATTTTGAATTAAATTATTGTAAATCTTCTATAACAATTTTAAAGCCAACGCAATAAAAAAATGTTTTACGTGAAACATCTTACGATTCGGTCATCATAATATACGGTTCAGATATAATTATTCTGATATTATCATTAGTAGAAATATCTTTGAACCGAAATTAAACTCTATGAAAACTCAACGCAAAATTTTTGGACTATTAATGTTGTTACTCAGCATCAGTATTTGGTCACAAATCACTATTTCCGGTAAAGTTACTTTTAAAAACAAGGCTTTGAAGGATGTAAATGTAACATTGAAAGATACTTATGATGGCGCAACTTCCGATGCAAATGGAAATTACGCTTTTACAACGACAGAATCAGGAGATAAGATTTTAGTTTTTTCAGTTAACAATTATGAGGAAATAGAAATTCCTGTAAAACTCGAGGGAAAAGATTTGATAGTTCCGGCTAATTTAAAAGCTCAGATTAACGAAATCAATGCGGTTGTAATTACCGCCGGAAGCATTGAGGCGAGTGACAAAAAACGCGCGGCGGCTTTGCTCACACCTCTGGATATTTATACAACGGCTGGCGCAAATGGACAGATTACTTCTGCCTTGGGCTATCTTCCGGGCGTTCAAAAAGTGGGAGAAACAGAAGGTTTGTTTGTAAGAGGCGGAACCGGTGCGGAAACCAAGATCTTTATGGATGGAAATCTGATTAATAATTATTTCACGAATTCGGTTCCGGGAATTGCGGGTAGAGATCGTTTTAATACATCATTATTTAAAGGAAATATTTTTTCAAGTGGCGGATATTCTGCTGTTTATGGACAGGCTTTGTCTTCAGTTTTGATTTTGGAAAGTGTTGATTTGCCGGAAACTACATCATTTGATTTTGGTGTTTCTCCGATCTTTCTCAGCGCCAATTATCAAAAATTAAATAAAGAAAAAACAGCATCTTGGGGAATTGCCGGGAGCTATTCCAATCTTGGACTGATGGGAAAATTATTCAATTTCAATACAGATTTTGGTAAGTATCCGCAAGGTTATGGTTTTGATGGGAACTTCAGAATTAAAACCAAAAAAGGTGGATTCATCAAATATTACGGTAGTGTTGATCAAAATGAGATGTCTGTAGGATCGGAAAGTCTGGCGGCAGATTACGACAGAAATAATGTCAGTTTGAAAGGCAATAATACCTATCACAATTTGTCTTACAAAGAAAAGTTTGGGAAATATCTTGTCAATATTGGTGGTTCTTATTCCTTTAATTCCAGCAATCTGGATTTTGCAAATCTTAAAAATGATGTTGAAATCAATCAAACAAAAATCAACAGTAAGTCTAATTATATAAATGCAAAATTAGTGGTAGAAAGAAAAGTGGGAAGAAATACGGTGCGTGGAGGATTTGAATTAAACAATGCTGATGAAAACATGAATTATGGATTCTACGAGAAAAATTATAAAGATCTCATTTCATCTGCTTTTGCAGAAACAGATTTGATTTTCACCAATGACTTATCTGCAAAAATCGGAGCGAGAACAGAACATTCTTCTTATCTCGACCAATGGAATTTTGCGCCAAGAGCAGCTTTGGCCTACAGAATTTCCAAAGAATGGACAACGTCTTTAGCTTACGGAATGTTTTATCAAAACCCGGAAAGCAAATATCTGATCTCCAATAATTTCGATTTTCAAAGAGCGGATCATTATATTTTTCAGGTTCAGAAAAACTCAGAAGGCAGAAATTTAAGATTCGAAGCTTTCTATAAAAAATATGATAAACTGATCAAGACTTCTTCAGTTTCTAATGGAACATCATCGGCATCCAACAATCAATACAGTCAGTTCGCAGATAGTAATGGCGGCGGCGGTTTTGCCAAAGGTATCGAACTGTTTTGGAGAGACAAGAAGACGTTCAAAGAGTTTGATTATTGGCTGACGTATTCTTATTTGGATTCTAAAAGAGACTTTTTAAACTATCCTTTTAGTTTAGCACCTAATTTTGCTTCGAAACATACTTTTAATGCTGTTGCAAAGAAATTTATTATGGATTGGAAAACGGGTTTTAATTTGTCTTATACTTATGCCAAAGGCCGTCCTTATTATGATATTATTTCTCAAAATGGTCAGAATACTTTTCGTCAGGAAGGAGGAAGGCTCAAAGACTACAGCGGACTCAATTTCAGCGTGAACTACGTACCAAGTGTTGGTAAAAAAGACTCTAAGTCATTTACCGTGTTTGTACTGAGTGTTAATAATATTTTAGGAAATAAAAATATCTACGGCTATAATTTTTCATCCGATCCAAACAATTTTTCCAGAAACGCCGTGAGACCGCCAGTCAATACCTTTGTTTTTGTAGGAGTCTTCGTAAGTTTTGGTGTTGATAAAACGGACGATGCTATTAATAATAATTTATAACCTTTCAGTTATCAAAAATTACGGTTCAGCAGAATAAAATTTAAATCAAAGAAAACTCAGTCTATCTTTGAATCAGAAATTAAAACAAACAAATAAAATAAACTCGCAATGAAAAAATTAATCTTAACATTCAGCCTTTCACTATTAGGTTTCACTGCTTTTGCACAAACTGCTTATGAGAAAACAATGACAGAGAAAGTTGGCAAAATAGATGCTTCTAAAACGCCTGAAGAATTAACCGCTTTGGCCAATGATTTTGAAAGAATCGGAACAAAGGAAAACTCACAATGGCTGCCTTATTATTATGCTGCTTATGCAACGATACAAAAGGGTAGAATGCTGATGAGATCGGGAAAAACGGCTGAACTGGATCCATCTGCAGAACAGGCGGAAAAGTACATCGCAAAAGCCGAAGCTCTAAGTCCGAACAATGCTGAAATCTTTATTCTTAAAAAAATCACCAGCGGTTTCAGAATGATGGTAGATCCAATGTCCCGCTATATGCAGGAAGCACCAATTGCACAAAGCGCATTGGCAAAGGCGAAAGAATTAGATCCTGAAAATCCGAGAATTACCGTTCTTCTGGCAGAAGATGCTTACTTCACACCGGAGCAATATGGCGGCAGCAAACCAAAAGGCATCGAGCTATTCAACAAAGCACTGGAGCAGTTCAAAACTTACAAAACAAAAACCGCACTTGATCCAAACTGGGGAAAATCCGAAGCAGAATTTTTCCTGAGCCAGAAATAAAACACAAAACATTCATATTTCATCAAGTTCCTTCGTCTTTGGCGGGGGAATTTTTAGTTATTAGATTTTTTCCGATATCTAGTAAAATTTAAAACACTCATATGCAGGAGTTTGATCACGTAAAATCGATTTTTGGAATCATTCTCGGATTAGGTTTGACGCACCTGATCAAAGGTTCTGTCATTTTCATTCAGCATCCCGGGAGAAAGAAGTCTTATTTTGTTCACTTTTTGTGGGTCTTGTACGTTTTCCTTTCGATCGTTCATTTTTGGTGGTGGGAAATCAATCTCAAGCTCATTTCAAAATGGAATTTCTCCGAATATATCTTTCTGATCAGCTACATTCTTTTGTTTTACCTACTTTGCGCCATTCTTTATCCCGAAGATTTGAAGGATTACAACAATTACGAAGATTATTTCTACTCGAGGAAAAATTGGTTTTTCGGAATTCTGGCCATTTGTTTTCTGGCGGATATGGTAGACACAGCTTTGAAAGGCGATCATTATTTTTTGAGTTCCCAACCGCTTTATTATTTGCGGATCAGTTCGCATTTTTTACTCTCATTAATTGCAATCAAAGCCCGGAACAAAACTTTTCACACGGCGTTGGCTGTCTTCTTTATCGCATTTGAGGTTTTATACATTGCGAGGTTTTTCAATGTTGAATAAATGATTTTTATTTCAAACATCTTGCAGGAAGAAAAAGTAATTTGAGTTTTAATTAAAACGGGTTGTTTAGAGAAAAAGCAAGTTGTGATTTAGTTTAATCAAGCTGCAGGAAGGAAAAACAATTTGTGTTTGAATCTAAACAGGTTGTTTGGAGAAAAAATAAGTGTGTTTTAGTTTAAACGAGTTGCGCGAGACCAAACAACTTTGGCGGAAGTCACAAACACTATCGCGGAAAACCAAATGACTTTTACTTTTGTTACAAACGTTAGTGCGGGAAACAAAACAACATTGGCGGAGGTCACAAACACTATTGCTGGAAACAAAACAACTTTTACTTTGGTTACAAACACACTTGCGGCAGACTTCGGAAGTTTTATTTTTTTGTATTTTTGAGAAAACCTTTATCAATGAATATTAAACCGGTATTATTAACGGCTGGAGTCTTATTTTCAGCCACTTTTTATTCTCAAAAAATGACTTATCCTAAAGCAATAAAAGGAACTCAGACAGATAATTATTTCGGAACCCAGGTTGCCGATCCTTACCGCGCTCTGGAAAACGATTCCGAAGCCACTAAAAAATGGGTGGATGAAGAAGTGGATTATAGTCAGAATTATCTCTCCAAAATTCCTTTCAGAGAGACGATTAAAGATCAGCTGAGAACGATTTGGAATTATGAAAAAATCTCTGCACCTTTCAAAGAAGGCGATTACACCTATTTCTCTAAAAACAACGGATTGCAGGCACAATCTGTCATCTACAGAACCGGACCTAAAACAAAAAACATCGAAGTTTTCCTGGATCCAAATCTCTTTTCAGAAAAAGGAACCACTTCACTTTCCAATCTTTCATTCAACAAAAAAGGAACCCTTGCAGCCTATTCGATCTCCGAAGGCGGAAGCGACTGGAATAAAATTATTATCATTGATGCCATTACGAAAAAGCAAATCGACGAGACTTTGCTTGATGTGAAATTCAGCGGCATCTCCTGGCAAGGTGAAGAAGGTTTTTATTACTCCAGCTACGACAAGCCGAAAGAAGGAACCGTTTTGTCCGGAATGACAGACAAGCACAAGGTTTACTACCACAAATTAGGCACAAAACAATCTCAGGATCAATTGATTTTCGGCGGTGAAAAAACACCGAGAAGATACTTGTCAGCAGGCGTTTCGGAAGATCAAAGATTCCTGATCATTTCCGGAGCCAATGCAACCAACGGAAACGAACTTTACATTAAGGATCTTAAAAACGGTGGTGATTTTGTTCAGATTAATAAAGGTTTTGACATCAATGCCAATATTGTGGACACGCAAGGCGACGATCTTTTCATCTTTACAGACAAAGACGCGCCGAATATGCGATTGGTGAAAGTCAATATCAAAAATCCGAGTCCTGAAAACTGGAAAGATGTGATCCCGGAAACAGAAAATGTCTTGGGAATTTCCAGCGGTGGCGGTTATTTCTTCGCAACTTATATGAAAGATGCGATTGATATCGTCAAGCAATTTGACAAAAAGGGAAAACTGATCAGAGAAATTTCACTTCCCGGAAAAGGGAATATTTCCGGTTTTGGAGGTAAAGAAAAAGAGAAAGATCTTTATTATTCATTTACCAATTACATCACGCCAGGCACGATTTACAAGTATAATGTAGATTCCGGAAAATCAGAAGTTTATCAGAAGCCGAATGTGAAATTCAATCCTGAAGATTACGTTTCCGAACAGGTTTTCTACACCTCAAAAGACGGAACCAAAATTCCGATGATGATCAATTATAAAAAAGGAACGAAGCTGGACGGAAAAAATCCAACCATCCTGTATTCCTACGGTGGTTTCAACATCAGTCTGCAGCCAGGCTTCTCTGTTGTGAATGCAATCTGGATGGAAAATGGCGGAATATACGCCGTTCCAAATATCCGTGGCGGTGGCGAATATGGAAAAAAATGGCACGATGCAGGAACGAAACAGCAGAAGAAAAACGTGTTCGAAGATTTCATTGCTGCTGGAGAATATCTACAGTCAAAAGGTTATACGTCGAAGGAATATATGGCGCTTTCCGGACGTTCCAACGGTGGACTTTTGGTTGGCGCAACGATGACAATGAGACCGGATTTGGCAAAAGTCGCTTTCCCGGGCGTTGGCGTTTTGGATATGCTGAGGTATAATAAATTCACGGCTGGCGCAGGTTGGTCTTATGATTACGGAACAGCTGAGGACAGCAAAGAAATGTTTGACTATTTGAAATCTTATTCACCGGTTCATAACGTGAAAGCAGGAACTTGCTATCCTTCAACGATGATCATCACGAGTGATCACGATGATAGAGTAGTGCCGGCACATTCTTTCAAATTTGGGGCTGAGTTGCAGGAGAAACAGTCTTACAGCAATCCAATTCTTTTGAGAATCGAGAAAAATGCCGGACACGGTGCCGGACGTTCTACGGAACAAGTGATTGGCGAAAATGCGGATCTGTTGAGTTTTGCTTTGTTTGAAATGGGAATCAAAGCTTTGAAGAAATAATTCAATAAAATTTATAAAGAAATCCTGAAATTCGTTTCAGGATTTTTGTTTTGGAAAACAATTTGCTAGACCATTTATATTAACTTAAAACTCTTCTTAATGATGAAAACAGATATTTTAATCTTCAGTTCAGTCGCTTTAGCTTTAGCTTCCTGCAAGAAAAATGAAGACAGCAAAATGATGAAGCAAACTTATGCCACAGAAACTACCGTAACTGATGACAACGGAAAGATAGACAGCGCCATCACAACATCGATGGAAAAAGACGTCAACGGAAACGTGACCAAGAATTATTCTTTTCCTTACAAAGCTGCAGACGGAAGCCGTGCAAAAGCTACTTTTGATGACAACGGAAAATCAAAAACAGTTACCATAGAAGCGAATAATATGAAATATGTTCTGGACTTCAAAAAAGCCACAACAACTGGTGAACTTTATGAAAGGAATAGTATTTCTGCAGAAACGACAAATGATTCACTTTTAATTTCTCAAGGGAATAATGTGATTCATTTGGGGAAAGTAAAGTAATTGATGCAATTATTTAATAAAGAATCCCAACTTAATTTTTGGGATTCTTTATTATTGAGATAGGAAGTTTTATTTCTTAGTTATTTTTCCTTCTTGAATGACTTTCCCATTTTCTTCAATTTTATAAATATAAATTCCACTTTTTTGCTTAGTTAGATTAACTTTGCTATCAATTTTTGATCTATTGATAATTTGGTTTCCACTAATATCATATATGGAAATTTGGTATTTATCTAGATTTAATCCTTTAAACTCTATCGTAGAATTGGTTGGGTTTGGATAAACACTAATTGCATTTTTTGGTTGAACTGATGGAGGAGTATTATAATCATACCAATTACCACCTACCTGAACACTCGGGCATCCATTATTGTAATTCACTGTAATAATAGCACCAAAGCTGTTGCCATAATAACAATCTCCAGGAACAGAATCATATACCTGATAACTAAGTGGAAGACTACTAAATGGAGGGATTGCAACCATATTGTCAGTACCATCAGCAAATGTCGCTCCGTTAAGCCAAATATTTATACTTGAAATTTTACTCCAATCTACAGAATTATCATTTATACTTAGAGTTCCACTGGTTTTTTGGCCACCGCCTCGGCAGAAAAAAACACCCGATAAAGTTGGAGCATTACAATTTGGTGGATCAACAACGTTCACATTTATGCAGCAACTGCCAGTACCTGATTCTGTAAAATAAGTTAGACAGATCTGTCCAGTTCCAACAGATAATCCTTTTATGGACACCGTACTATTCATGTCAGAACCTACAATTTGCAGATTGCCAACAATAGAGTTGTCAGACGATGTAGAATCACCATTAATATCCCAATCGTAACACTGTGGACATTGAGCAGTTACAATCGAACTAAAATTGACTGTTTGCCCCACATTGATTGTTAATGCCCCAGATATACATGCGATTTGATCACCACCTCCAGGAACAATCTTATAATCATTTTGTCCAAAAATGATTAGACTCTGCATTAAAAATAGAAAAAGAATAATTTTTCTCATGATAAATAATTTTTATGGTTAGTTTTGCTAAATTAATAAAAAATATTAAATAATCATAAATTAAAATAAAAAATCCCAACATTTCTGTCAGGATTATCTATACATAAAGCAATATTGTTATTAAATTTTAGAAAGCAAATTTCTAAAACTTGTCTTCTCATCAATGATTCTTCTCAAATCAGCCACAGGAACTCTCTCCTGTTTCATTGTGTCTCTATCTCTGATGGTTACAGTGTTATCTACCAAACTATCATGATCGATGGTGATGCAAAGTGGCGTTCCGATCGCATCCTGTCTTCTGTAACGTTTTCCGATGGCATCTTTCTCTTCATAGAATAAGTTAAAATCATACTTAAGATCATTGAAGATCGTCTCTGCATATTCTGCCAGACCATCTTTTTTCATCAACGGAAGGATTGCTGCTTTTACCGGCGCCAAAGCTGGTGGCAAACTTAGAACGGTTCTCTCTGAGCCATCTTCCAAAACTTCATCCTTAAGACAAGTTGAAAATAAAGCCAGGAACAATCTGTCCAAACCAACTGAAGTTTCCACAACGTAAGGCACATAATTCTCATTTCTTTCCGGGTCAAAATACTGTAATTTTCTACCAGAATGTGCTTCGTGAGCCTTCAAATCAAAGTCAGTTCTGGAATGGATTCCTTCTAATTCCTTAAAACCAAATGGGAAATTAAACTCAATATCAGCCGCAGCATTCGCATAATGCGCCAATTTCTCGTGATCGTGGAAACGGTAATTTTCAGAACCCAATCCAAGAGCTAAATGCCAATTAAGACGCTTTGTTTTCCAGTTTTCATAGAATTCCAACTCCGTTCCTGGCGCTACAAAATATTGCATTTCCATTTGCTCAAATTCTCTCATTCGGAAGATGAATTGTCTCGCAACAATCTCATTTCTAAATGCTTTTCCAATTTGTGCAATCCCGAAAGGCAGTTTATGTCTGGAAGTTTTTTGAACATTAAGATAATTCACAAAAATCCCCTGAGCCGTTTCTGGCCTCAAATATAGATCCGTCGCCGTATCAGCAGAAGCACCCAATTTGGTTCCAAACATCAGGTTGAATTGTCGCACTTCCGTCCAGTTTTTAGAACCTGTGTCCGGATCAGCGATTTCCAATTCCTCGATGAGAGCTTTTACATCAGCAAGATCTTCGTTTTCCAAAGATTTCGCCATTCTTGTAAGGATTGCCGCTCTTTTCGCACGATATTCCAAAACTCTTGGATTCGTAGCTTCAAACTCAGCTTTATCAAAAGCATCACCAAATCTCTTGGCTGCTTTTTCGATTTCTTTATTTTCTTTATCCTCAAGTTTCGCGCAATAATCCTCGATCAAGACATCCGCACGGAATCTTTTTTTAGAATCCTTGTTGTCGATCAATGGATCGTTGAATGCATCCACGTGTCCGGAAGCTTTCCAGATCGTTGGGTGCATAAAGATGGCAGAGTCGATGCCCACGATGTTTTCGTTCAGCTGAACCATCGCTTTCCACCAATATTGTTTGATGTTATTTTTCAGTTCCGCACCGTTTTGTCCGTAATCGTAGATCGCAGAAAGTCCGTCATAGATCTCAGAACTTGGGAAAATAAAACCATATTCCTTTGCGTGAGAAATCACTTTCTTGAAAACATCTTCTTGCTTTGCCATATTTAGTTTAATTGAAGTGCAAAAATAACGATTTTATTGAAATTTTTAATGCTTTTTGAATCAAATGAAAAGTCTGCATCAAATTATTATTGTCTCATTGTGAGTATTTGAATTTTTAATGATAATTTTAACCGCATCAGATATTTGAATTATGAGATATTATTTTTTGATCTTTAGCTTCTTAGTGAATTTGTTTTTCGCTCAAAATATAAAGAAGGGAACAGTTGTTACCACGCATATCAAGGCAGAAACTTTGAAAAATATTGCGGGAGAAAATCCGGAAAGGAGAGTGACAATTTACCTTCCGCCAGATTATGAAAAATCAAATATAAGATACCCTGTCATTTATTATCTGCACGGATTTTTCTGGAGCGACAGTCTTTTGGTTTCAAATGATAAAATCCATAAGATCTTTGACAGAGCCATTAGTCTGGGCAAGATAAAACCAGTCATTGTGGTAATGCCGGATGAAAGTACGATTTATAAAGGCAGTTTCTATGCAAATTCGAAAACAGCTGGAAACTGGTCAGATTTCACATCCATTGAACTTCCCAATTTCATTGATAAAAATTACAGAACCATTACCAAAAAAGAAAGCCGAGGCATTGCCGGACACTCTATGGGCGGAAATGGTGCTTTGAGAAACGCTTTTCTCCATCCAGAGATATTCTCGTCGGTTTACGCATTGTCTCCCGGCATTTTGGATGCACAATATTTTGCAATGAACGAAATCGATTTGTACAAAAATTTGAAAGACATCAAAGAACCGAAAGATTTTTTCAAACCGGAAAATGCAAGGACAAACATTATTTTTGCAGTTGCAAGAGCTTATAATGCTAATGATAAAGCACCTTTCTATGCGGATTTTCCTTTTTTCTTTGATGATAATGCGCTTAAAATAAATCCTGAAGTCTCAAAAGCTTTGAAAGAAAACTCAACTTCAGAATTGATTTTTTCTCAATTTGAAAATATTAAAAAACTGAAAGCCATCAAATTCGATTGGGGCAGAAATGACGAACTGGCACACATCCCTCCAAGTTGTAAAAGTCTGAGCAGAAATATGGAAATGCTGAAAATAAAACATGAAGCTGAGGAATACATCGGAACGCACGGCAGCGAAGTCAGCAAAGAGAATGGCAGAATAGAAAATGAAATGCTTCCATTTTTTAATAAAAATCTCGAATTTTAAGGACTGCTGAAATCTAACGATTTGATAATTATGATCTTAAATTTTGAGATGCTGAATTAATTATTTTAAAAAATACAGATTCGGATCCAATATTACTATGTTGCTCAGTGCTTAAATTATATGTAGGTTTTAATCATTTATTTAAATAATTGCATCTTGTAGAGCTTTTTTTAAAAGCTCCAGTTTATGAGTGTCATAAAACCAAAAAAATGGCTTATTTTTCTTAAATTTGCACATCTTATGGCATTTTCTGTAAGATCGATTTTAAATTTAAAACCTTAAAAAGAATGTTACCAAAAATAAATCCACTGCATACTTCCGCCTGGAAAGCTCTTAATGATCATTTTGCAAACAACGATTTCGAACTGAGAACACTTTTCCAGTACAACGAAAACCGTTTCAAAGAGTTTTCATTGGAAACAGAAAACTTCCTTTTTGATTATTCTAAAAACTTAGCAGATTCCAAAACAATCGAATTGTTGCTTGATCTTGCTAAAGAAACCGAATTGCAAACGGCGATCAAAAGTATGTTCGCTGGAGAAAAGATCAATGAAACGGAAGGCAGAGCAGTGCTTCACACAGCATTGAGAGATTTTTCCGATAAAGAGATTTTGGTAGACGGAGAGAACATCAAACCTGCCATCAAAAAAGTTTTGGATCAGATGAAAGCTTTTTCCGAAAGCATCATTTCCGGTTCTCACAAAGGTTTTACAGGAAAGGAAATTACAGATGTTGTAAATGTCGGAATCGGAGGTTCAGATCTCGGACCAGTGATGGTTTGCTCTGCGTTGAAACACTTCAAAACAAGATTGAACGTTCATTTCGTTTCCAATGTGGACGGAAATCATATGGCTGAGGTGGTGAAAGACCTTAATCCGGAAACCACACTTTTCATAATTGCTTCCAAAACATTTACGACTCAGGAAACAATGACCAATGCAAAATCTGCAAAAGATTGGTTCTTGAAATCCGGCGCAACTGAAGCGGATGTTGCAAAACATTTTGTGGCTTTATCAACTAACATTCAGTCAGTTAAAGCGTTCGGAATTGCGGAAGAGAACATCTTCGAATTCTGGGATTGGGTTGGCGGTCGCTACTCACTTTGGAGTGCAATCGGATTAAGCATTGTTTTGTCCGTTGGGTATGAAAACTTCGAACAATTATTAAGAGGAGCTCACGATACAGACGTTCATTTCCAGACTGCCGAATTAGATAAAAATGTTCCGGTTTTGATGGGACTTTTAGGAATCTGGTACCGAAACTTCTTCGCAGCAGGCACTTATGCGATTTTGCCTTACTCTCAATATCTTGACCGTTTCGCAGCCTATCTACAACAAGGTGATATGGAAAGCAACGGAAAATCGGTGGACAGAAACGGCGAATTTGTAGAATACGAAACCGGACCAATCATTTGGGGAGAACCTGGAACGAACGGTCAGCACGCATTCTATCAATTGATCCACCAGGGAACTGAATTGATTCCAGCGGATTTCATTGCTTATGCAAAATCTGTGAATGAAGTTGGAGAGCATCAGGATATTTTGTTGGCAAACTATTTCGCACAAACAGAAGCTTTGGCTTTTGGTAAAACAGAAGATGAGGTTTTCACAGAATTAAAATCATCAGGAAAATCAGAAGAGGAAACAGAATTCCTTTTGCCATATAAAGTTTTTGCAGGAAATACACCTACCAATTCATTCCTGTTTAAGGAATTGACGCCGTTTACATTAGGACAATTGATTGCTTTGTACGAGCACAAGATTTTCGTTCAGGGTGCAATCTGGAATATTTTCAGTTTTGATCAATTCGGAGTGGAACTGGGGAAAGTATTGGCAGGAAAAATCCTTCCGGAACTTGAAAGCGAACATAACATTGATACGCACGACAGTTCTACAAACGGACTGATCAATTATTATAAAGGAAATAAGTAAGAAAAGGAGGTTTTCATTAATTTTGATTAAAATTTAAGCAATGACACAGATAACGATTCAATTGAAAGACAAAGAAGAAGAAACGTTTGTGGAAACTTTTCTTAAGAAAATGAAAATCCGTTTTGAAAAAAATGAAGGGGATGATTTGGAGTTGACAGATAAAATGAAAAGGATAATTGACGAAAGATTAATGGAAGACGAAAGCACATATGTAGATGCTTTTGAATCTTTAAAAAAGATTTCGGCTAAACATGGCATATAAAATCATCATTTCGCCAGAAGCAGAAAAGGAAATAGATATCGCTTTTGAATATTATGTGGAATTTTCCAAATCTGCAGGTAAATCTTTTAATAGACAACTTTCAGATTCCTACAAGAAACTTAAGTTAAATCCTTTTTTTGAAAGAAGATATTTGACTGTAAGAGTTTTACCATTTCCAAAATATCCGTACATCATCCTTTTTCGGATTGATGAAATAAAGAAAAAAGTCTTTGTCCTCTCTGTTTTCTGCACGCATCAGGATCCGGAAAAGTATCCTTAAAATAAAAATCTAAAAAGTAAAAAGAAAGAAATGGCACAAATTCTAGACGGACTAAAGGTCTCAAAAGAGGTAAAAGCTGAAATCAAACAAGAGGTTGAAAAAATCCTTGGCAACAATAGAAGAGCACCGCATCTGGTAGCAATTCTTGTTGGAAATAATGGCGCAAGCAAAGCTTATGTGAACAGTAAAGTGAAAGATTGTGAGGAAGTTGGATTCCAATCTTCATTGATCAAATTCCCAAGCACTGTTTCAGAATCTGAATTGCTGGAAAAAATTGATGAGCTCAATAAGTCAAAAGCTGTGGATGGTTTCATCGTTCAGTTGCCGTTGCCAAAGCAAATCGATCAGGAAAAGATTATCATGGCCATCGATCCAAGAAAAGATGTAGATGGATTCCATCCGGAGAATTTTGGGAAAATGGCTTTGGAAATGGACACTTTTCTACCAGCTACACCATTTGGAATTTTGACCTTATTGGAAAGATATAATATTGAAACAAAAGGTAAAGACTGTGTGATCATCGGGAGAAGCCGCATCGTTGGGAAACCAATGAGCATCCTGATGGGAAGAAAAGATTTCCCGGGAAATTCTACCGTGACTCTTACACACTCTTACACAGAAAAAATAGAAGAATATACAAAAAAGGCAGATATTGTGATCACAGCTTTGGGCGATCCTAATTTCCTTAAAGGAGATATGATCAAAAAAGGTGCAGTGATCGTAGATGTTGGGATCACCCGTGTAGAAGATGATTCCGAAAAAGGCTATCATCTTGCTGGTGATGTAGATTTTGACAGCTGCGCAGAAAAAGCGGATTGGATAACGCCTGTTCCGGGCGGAGTAGGCCCAATGACACGTGCAATGCTGATGAAAAACACCATCATTGCCTATAAAACTTCGGTTTATAATGACTAAAGAACAAGAAGACATATTACTAAAAGAAGGTAGAATGCTCCCGGTGATGGAGCATTTTTACACTATTCAGGGAGAGGGATTTCATGCTGGGAAAGCAGCTTATTTCATTCGCTTGGGCGGATGTGATGTCGGCTGTCATTGGTGCGATGTCAAGGAAAGTTGGGATCCTACGCTTCATCCATTGATGAATACGGAAGAGATTGCAGAAACTGCCGCTAAACTTTGCAAAACCATTGTTTTGACAGGCGGTGAACCATTGATGTGGAATCTAGATATTCTGACGTCAAAGCTGAAAGAACTAGGTTGTACAATCCATATCGAAACTTCCGGCGCTTATCCGATGAGCGGTCATCTCGACTGGATTACGCTTTCCCCAAAGAAAACTGGGCTTCCGTTACCTGACATTTATAATGCTGCAAGCGAATTGAAGATGATCATCTTTAATCAAAATGATTTTAAATTTGCTGAAGAACAAGGCAATAAAGTGAATGAAAGCTGTGAGCTCTACCTTCAAAGCGAATGGAGCAAGCGCGATGCAATGTATCCAAAGATCACAGATTTCATCCTGGAAAATCCGAAATGGAGATCATCTATCCAAACGCATAAGTATCTCAATATTCCTTAAATTTAATAAATAGGTAACAAAAGATAATAAACCAGCCTTTCAAAAATAATTTTAGAGAAAAAAATCCAGCATAGTTATTGTAAGAATAAAGAACTAATTTTGTTTTATGTTAAAACGACTATTTACAGCCATTGGCGAATATTTCATATTGCTAGGAAAAGCGCTCAGCAAGCCTCAGAAGAGAAATGTTTACCTCAAACTCCTCGCCAGGGAGTTTTATGACCTTGGGGTCAATTCTTTCGGATTGGTATTGTTCACATCATTCTTTGTGGGTGCTGTTGTCGCTATTCAGATGTTCAACAACTTCAGCGCTTCATCCTTTCCGATTCCGAATAGTTTCGTAGGCTATGCAACCAAAGTCGTTTTGATTTTGGAATTTTCACCGACGATTATCTCAGTAATTCTCGCGGGTAAAGTAGGATCCTATATTGCGTCGAGTATCGGTACAATGCGGGTTACGGAGCAAATTGATGCTTTAGATATTATGGGTGTCAATTCTGCAAACTTTTTGATTTTACCAAAGATTGTTGCAAGCGTTGTTTTCAATCCGATATTAATTGCCATCAGTATTTTTGTTGGAATTCTAGGCGGATATTTTGCTGGCGCTGCTACAGGAAGCTGGACCAAGGCAGATTATATCACAGGTGTTCAGATGTATATGCCAACTTATTTCATTTGGTACGCATTTGTGAAGACTGCCGCTTTTGCTTTTCTGATTGCTACTATTCCTGCCTATTTCGGTTATAATGTGAAAGGCGGATCTCTGGAAGTTGGCCGTGCCAGCACTCAGGCTGTGGTTTGGACGATGATTGCCGTAATTATTATGAATTTGATACTAACCCAAATGTTACTCAGCTAATGATAGAAGTCAAAGAATTAAGAAAAAGCTTTAATAATGAAGTTGAGGTTCTGAAGGGCATCACAACTACATTTGACACAGGAAAGGTTAATCTAATCATAGGACAAAGTGGATCCGGAAAAACGGTGTTTCTGAAGTCCTTATTGAACGTTTACGAACCTTCCAGCGGTAGTATTCTTTTTGACGGAAGAGATATTATGACGATGTCACGCGAAGACAAACAAGTGCTAAGGTCCGAGATTGGAACGGTTTTCCAAGGAAGTGCGCTTTTCGATTCTATGACCGTGGAAGAGAATATCAGTTTTCCGCTCGATATGTTTACCAATCTCACTTATCGCGAAAAGAAAAGGAAAGTTCTTGAAGTAATTGGCAGAGTGAATCTTGATAAAGCCAACAAAAAATATCCATCAGAAATCTCCGGTGGAATGCAAAAAAGGGTGGCAATTGCCAGAGCGATCGTAAATAATCCTAAATATCTCTTTTGTGATGAGCCCAACTCCGGACTAGATCCATATACGTCAAACGTAATTGATGATCTGCTTTTGGAGATCACAAGAGAATACAATACCACAACAATTATCAACACCCACGATATGAATTCCGTAATGACAATCGGTGAAAAAATTCTTTACCTGAGATTGGGAATCAAAGAATGGGAAGGAGACAAAAATATGCTGACTACAGCAAAAAATAAAAATCTTATAGATTTCGTTTATTCCTCAGAACTGTTCAAGCAGCTGAGAGAATTTATGTTAGAAAATGATCAAACAAGTTTAATTAACGATAAACCAGAAGAAAACAATGAAAAAACTGATTAGTACACTTGCCATATTCCTTGGAGTAATGGCTTATTCTCAAGTAACATTTGGATTGAGAACCAATGTCTTACTAGATACATCATCTGCAAGTTGGGAAAATTTTAAAGGAGCTGTAAACACAGCTGTGGACACAAAGGGAGGCAATTCAACAGGTTTTAATGTTGGTTTGGCTGCTAAAGTGGACTTTCCTGTAAGTGGATGGTTTGTAATGCCGGAAATCTATTACACATCATTCAAAAAAAGTGTTGAAACTACCGGCGATGTTGAGATTGAAGCTAAAAGTAACAGAATTGATGTTCCTGTTTTAGTAGGACACAATTTCTTATTAGGTAAATTGGCCGCTTTTGTTGGCCCGGTTGCATCTTACAATCTGTCAACAGATAACACCTATGCAGATTTCAAAGAAAATGGAACTAAAGAATTTACTGTAGGCTATCAAATCGGTGCACAGGCTACACTTTCAAAATTTGTACTTAATGCCAGATACGAAGGTGCTTTTTCTAAAGATAGCAGAAAATTTATCAGCGCTGTAGCGGGTAATGAGACAGAAATAAGATATGATAACCGTCCAAGTATGTTTATCTTGGGTATTGGTTATAACTTCAAATAATCACTTTACTTTATAAAAAAATAAGGCTGGAAATTAATTTCCAGCCTTATTTATATATAGACCTTAAAAATTCACAAATACAATCCTGTGAGAAATTGTTTTTGCTTTACAAAAGTAGAGGGTTGCGTTGAATATTCTTTTAACTCAATAAATAAAAAACAGAACAATATTAATATGTTTTGTTTATTTTTGTCTTAAATTAACATTAACTGGAATGAAAGTAATTCTAGAACATATTTATCCGGATGACAACAGCTCTTTCAAAGTCTTGCATATTAAAGATATTCCGATCTCAGAACTGAACTGGAAATATCACTATCATCCTGAAATTGAGATTGTTTGCGTACTCAAAGGGAAAGGTACAAGACACGTTGGCTATCACAAAAGTCATTTCGAAGATGGCGCTCTGGCACTGATTGGTTCTAACATTCCGCATTCCGGACTTGGTCTTAATGCTACAGATCCGCACGAAGAAATCGTAATTCTGTTCAAAGAAGAGATTCTTTCATTGCCGGAAGGCGAATCCGACACCAATTCCATCAAAAGATTATTGGAAATGTCAAGATATGGCGTCCTTTTCTCTTCTGATGTCAAAAAACAACTCATTCCAAAATTAGAAAAAATTACGCAGGAGGAAGGCTACACCAGATATTTGTTGCTGCTAGATCTATTGTTTGAACTTTCTAAAACTGAAGATTACGAACTGTTGAATACCGAAATAATGCCGTACACCATCGTTTCCCGAAATAGAAACAGGCTGGAAGCGGTCTTCACGTATGTTGAAAATGGCTATCAGAATGAGGTTGATATTCAGCAGGCTGCGGATCTTGCAAATCTTACGAAGCCGGCTTTCTGTAATTTTTTCAAGAAAGCAACTTCCATCACTTTTGTAGAATTTGTAAATCGATACAGAATTGATAAAGCCTGCATTCTCTTGTCACAAGAAAAAAGCATAGCAGAAAGCTGCTATGCTACAGGTTTTAATAATATTACTTATTTCAATAAGATTTTTAAAAAATATACCAAGACAACGCCCGGGCAATTTATAAGAAGTCTTTAATTGCTAGAAAGTTCCGCTGTTAAGATTATTTTCAACACGTTGCTTCTCCAATTCAGCTTTCTCTTTCTGAAGCTGTTTGAACTCATTTCGTAAATGAGCTTCTTTCACCGCATTTCCTTTGCTGACGTAGCCTACCAATCCGCCTATGATCAGGCCAATTCCAATGCCGGAAAGTGCGCCGTAGATTACTCTCAGGTCTATTGCCATATCATTCAGATAAAAAAGCAATGCGCCCAATCCTAATAAAATAACACCGATAACAACTAAACTTTTCATCTTTTATATTTTTAATTATTTTATAAAGTTAAGATAAAAATTTAAAGTTTACCACCTGCTTTTTTATAATATTCCAAAGCTTTTGGCATATCGGCATTTAGGTCAGCAATTCTGTTTGCCGGATTCGGGTGGGTAGACAGGAATTCCGGCGGTCTGCTTCCTGAAGAAGAAGATGCTTCCATTCTCTGCCAAAAAGCAGTTGCGCCTCTTGGGTCGTAGCCTGCCATTGCCATCAGCTGTAGTCCCATTTCGTCTGCTTCAGATTCCTGTTTTCTGCCGTAAGCTAAGAGTCCTACTTGTGCGCCAACAGGATACACTTTTTCGAAAATTCCTGCCCATTGGCTGTTGGACATCGATCCGCCAATTAGACTTCCTCCATACTGAGCAAGCATCGCTTGGGAGATTCTTTCATTTCCGTGTCCTGCTAAAGCGTGGGAAACCTCGTGTCCCATTACCACCGCAACACCATTATCATCTTTACAAACTGGCATTATTCCGGTGTAGAAAGCCACTTTTCCGCCAGGCATGCACCATGCATTCAATTGTGGATCCTGAATGAGATTGAATTCCCAGCTGTACTTAGCCAAGTCGGATTCACGGCCAATATTTTTATAATATGCGTAAGCTGCATTTTTGATTTTTGCACCCACATTTTTCACGCGGTTCGCATCAGCAGTTCCCGTCACCACTTTCGCAGTTGAAAGTGTAGTTCTGTATTCTGTTGCAGCAGCAGTGGCAATTTCACTGTTGTTGGCGATTTGGATTGAGGATCTTCCGGTTACGGGATTCGTAACGCAAGCTGTAATTCCTAAACCTGCTATTAAGTAGCTCGAAATTTTTAAAATTTTCATCGTTTTGATTTTATTAATCTTAATTGTGCTTTACAAGTTCTATTCCAAAATTTATCCTTTGTTCAGGAATGCGTCCCAACCCTGCGCTGTCAGTGGAATCAATTGATTGGAACCTCTGGCAATTAGGAAATTTCCCTCATTATTTTCTGTGGCGTGACCAATTATTGTAAAATCCGGATGGTTTTTAATTTTATCAAAATCATTTGGAGAGATGGTGAACAGCAATTCATAATCTTCGCCGCCATTTAGCGCTGCCATTGCAGGATTTAGGTTTAATTCGTCTGCTGTGTGAATGGTGGTTTCGTCCATTGGGATTTTTTCTTCATAAAGATTAAAACCAACTTTTGACTGATCCGACAAATGAAGAATTTCTGAAGCCAATCCGTCAGAAACATCGATCATAGATGTAGGGAGAATGTCAAGTTCTGCCAATTTAGCTTTAACATCTGTTCTTGCTTCCGGCTTCAGTTGTCTTTCGAGAATGTAATCATAGCCGTCCATTTCCGGCTGCATATTAGGATTAGCCAGAAAAACGGAATGTTCTCTTTCCAAAATCTGTAAACCCAAATAAGCGCCGCCAAGATCTCCTGTGACTACCAAAAGATCATTCGGTTTTGCAGTACTTCTTTTCACAATATTCTCTTCTTTTTCCATTCCTATTGCGGTAATGCTAATGACCAAACCAGCGTTGGAACTCGTTGTGTCTCCGCCAACTAAATCAATTTTGTATCTGTTGCAGGCTAATGCAATTCCGTCATAGATTTCCTCCAAAGCCTCCACCGGAAAACGGCTGGAAACGGCAACAGAAACCAAGATCTGAGTCGGGGTTGCATTCATTGCAGCAATATCGCTGAGGTTCACGACAACGGCTTTGTAGCCCAAATGTTTCAACGGAACATATCCCAGATTAAAATGAATTCCTTCTGCCAGCATATCTGTCGAAACTACAACTTTTTGACCTTCAGAATCAATGATTGCGGCATCGTCGCCGATGGATAATTTGGTTGAATTCTGAACGATCGGAAAATTTTCCGTCAAATGTTTTATCAGGCCAAATTCTCCAAGTTTGGAAATGGGCGTGAGTTCTTGTGATTTATCTTCGAGCATTTTATATAAATAATAATTGATGAATAATAATTATTAATGACAAGCGAAAAAATTTTTTAATCGATTATCGTTAATGATTTATTGGAATTTTTCCGGATTAATATTCTCCGGTCGGAAAGGTAAGGTTTTCAGGAAATCTCTTGTGATGATATTCACATTTTCAGATTTAAACTCGTCCATTACCAAAATAATATCTTCCGGCGGTGTTGTGATTTTTCTAAGCATAATGTCAATCCAAACGCCTGTGGCTTCGGCAGTGGCACAATGTGTTCCATCCGGCAGATAAAATTTGTGAACAAATTGATAAATAGAGCCATCGTCAGAAATTGCAGCAACTTCCAAGCCGACGTAAACAGTCTGATCTGCATAAATTTCCCTAAAAAAAGAATATTTTTCGTGCATCATTACAGGACCCACTCCCCAACGGTTGAGCTGCGTCAATCCGATTTTGTTTTTGGTAAGAAAAGCCATTCTTGTTTGTGAGCAATAGTCTACATAAGTGGAATTTCCCAAATGACGGTTGGCGTCGATATCGCTCCAGCGCACTTCAAATTTATGGTAATAAACAGACATGTTTTCGATTTTTAATATTCTTCAAAATTAACCATTTGAGATGGATCTTAAAAATGTAATTTTGTGCATCGAATATAAAGCAACAGAGCTGCGATACGTTTGTAGGACTATCAGAAGTATCAATATACAGTTCAAGCGGAGCGACATATTGGTTTTTATAAGATTAAATTAATGTCAAAAAAGAAAAGAATCATCATCATTGGAGGTGGCGCTGCCGGATTTTTCACGGCGGCAAATCTTGATGAGGACAAATATTACGTCACAATTCTCGAGCAGAATTCGGATGTTTTGCAGAAAGTCAAAATCTCCGGTGGTGGCCGGTGCAATGTGACGCACGCCTGTTTTGATCCAAGAGAACTTGTGAATTTCTATCCAAGAGGAAACCGCGAATTACTCAGTGTTTTTACAAAATTTCAGCCGGGCGACACTATGGATTGGTTTGAAACCAGAAATGTTCCTTTGAAAATTGAAAAAGACAATCGCGTTTTCCCAACTACAGATTCTTCGCGAAGCATTATCAATGCAATGATCAATGAAGTTAATAATAAGAACTTCGAAGTCAAAACTCAGGTTTCAGTTACTGAAATTCTTAAAGATAATGACACCTATTTAATTAAAACAAAACAAGGCGATTTTACTGCTGATATTATCGTTTATACAACCGGGAGTTCTCCAAAATCGGTTAAATTGATTCAGAATCTCGGGCACAAAATTGTAGAGGCTGTTCCATCACTTTTTACGTTTAATATCAAAAACGATCTGCTGAAAGACCTGCCCGGAACAAGTTTCGAAAATGCGGAAGTCAGCATTCCAAGTCTGAAAACGGAAGAATCCGCACCGCTACTCATTACCCATTGGGGACTTTCAGGTCCTGCGATTTTGAAAATTTCGGCTTGGGAAGCAAGAAATCTTGCGAGATTGAAATACAACTTTGAAATTGAGGTTAACTTTATTTCAAAACCAATTTCAGAAGCTGAGGAAGAATTGAAAAACTTCAAAAACAGCAATCCAAAAAGATCGATCGGCCAGTCAAAAATATTTGATGTGACCAATCGTTTCTGGAACAAGATTCTGGAAATTAACCGCATCAATCCCGATAAACAGATCGCTAATCTTTCTGGAAAAGAAATGGATTTGATTCTGGAAAATCTTTGTGCAAAAAAAATGAAAGTCACAGGAAAATCGACTTTTAAAGATGAATTCGTAACGGCCGGCGGCGTGGATCTGAAAGAAATTAATTTTAAAAACATGTCTTCGAAAATTTTACCAGATTTCTATATCGCGGGTGAAGTTCTTGATATTGATGCAGTTACCGGTGGTTTTAATTTTCAAGCCTGTTGGAGTGAAGGGTGGCTTATAGCATCTGGCTTAAATTTGAAATAGGAAGAAAACAAATTTTCAAATGAAAAGTGTTTGATCCTACGAAATTCGTTATCCAATTTCTGCAAGCATTCTGTGTTTAAATCCCACTAAGTGTCTCAACAAAGAGTGTTGCGGACTTTATCTTTTGAGTTCCTAAAAACGCACAAATTAATAGTGATAGAGTAGGCAAAAGTGTTTCGCTACCTCCAAACTAGATACAAATGTGAGAATAAATGATTAATCATTTAAAGAATATAATCATCTAATTCTTGTGAAGTACTGTGATAAAATTAAACAAAAATTATATATCCACGCCTACAATTTCACGCCTAAAAATTTTTAATTTACCTCTTATCAGAAATTTAAAATATTGAATATCAATGAAAAATGTTTTTTTTTATTGAGAAATATAAAAAATTTTAATTACTTTTGCATCGAATAAAAACACACAATGAAAAACACATTTTCTACCGAACGCGCCATGACTTGCTCAAGTTGGCATATTACTACTTACCTACACAGTTAAGGGATTTAGATCTCGAAATGATTTATTCAATTTGAATATTACTTGACCTTAGATTTTACATGACCGATTAACTTAAATGCAGATCTCAAAAGCCACAAAACAGGTTTAGAAGATTTTGCAAAAAGTTTCAAAATTTCAATTATCAATGGTATTTTTCTAATAATGCAATATTAGTATATTCTTACTACAAAAAACACACACAAAAATGATAAATAAAACTATTCTAACTTATTTGTTGTTCTTCGCAATTTTCAGTTATCAAATAAATGCACAGACCAACCTCGCATTGGGTAAACCAATAACTTATTCTACCGGAACGGGAACTGGAGCTACAATCGTGGATGGAGACTTCGCTACTAGTTTTCAGACAGGAACTACACAGTCGCATCCAAATGCAGAATGGATACAAATAGATCTCGGTGCAGATTATCTTATAGAAAATCTTGTTCTAGGCGGTCTTTCTTCAGGAACCAACGACAGACGTTTTATGATTGTTACCTGGCCAAGTACCGTTCCATTTACACCCACAGCACAGCCCGATACTGCCGGTTATTTGAATAATTCTCTTTTAAACCGTTTGATATATACAGATGCTGCCGCTATTAATGGGAGTAATGTTTTTGGTGAAACTGCAGGAAATCCTAATACTCCAGGAAATGCAGCACAAAACCTAGGACCCGTTTATCCTACAGAAGTGATTGGCGGAAGTAGTAGACCAGTATTACGTCTTAATGTCGGAATTCATGAAGCTAGATACATCAGAATTATCAACTTACAAGACACGGCTCTCGGGTTTTCTGAAATACAATTGTACAAAACCAATACATCTCCGGTAAGAGTTTTTAGAAACGGAGGCTTCGAACAAGGAGGTACAACAGCACAGGGCGTGGTAAGGGAAGCACTTGTAAATGGATGGAGCACAACGGATCCTGTGGGAATGTTTGATCAAGATCCCACAATTCCCGCAAACGGATCATATATAGAGTTTTGGCGCACAGGTTTTGGTGGGGTAAATTCTGCAGAAGGTAATTATTTTGTAGAGTTAAATGCCAATGCTAACGGGATGCTTGTGCAGGAACCGATGTGCGTACTTCCTAATGAAACTTTTTCCTGGTCTTTTGCACACAGGGGCAGGCTAGGAGTGGATCGTATGGCTTTGGTGATTAATGATAAAAATGTTGCTCAATTTGACGACTCTAATACAGTAGCTGGGACGCATCAGGTGGTTCCTGGTACTGTAGATGCTGCCTCTACAACTGCATCAATAGTCAGCACAAATGCTAATGGATGGACCTATTACCAAGGGACTTGGAAAAATAATTCAGCGGTCTCGGACATTGTAAATTTTGGTTTTAGCGCAATAAGTTCGTCTGGTGGAACAATTTCGGTTGGTAATTTTTTGGATGATGTAAAAATTGCAACAACCAATACTGTTGCCGGTTTTTCAAATCCTGCATTTCAAGGCTTAGAAAATATCCCAACCGCCAATCTGCCTGTTATTATACTGTCAGGAGTTATTAGTACAGCCACGACAATTGATCTGAACATCCTTGGTGGAACTGCTGTGAGAGGTGCAGACTACACTACAACGCCAACGTCCGGTATTATTACCATACCGGTACCAGCAGGAAGTTACGATGGTACCGCTGCAACCGGAATTAGCCTTGCTCCATACATTCAAATAGTGAATGATGTAGTAACACCTGAGGTGGATGAAACAATTATCATTCAGTTGCAGAATCCTGGGGGTAATATTTTGCTGCCAGGCGTTAGCTACTGTGAACCTTTTTATACACCAGTTACTTACACAATAAAAGATTTTCCACGTTGCTACAAGCCGGCTGCTACTGTCGGAACACCGCTGCAAACTGATCACGGTATTACTTCATTGGGCAGAGCAGGAGCAAACAACGGCAACTGGCCAATGGTAAGAAACGGGGCGTGGACCGTTTTGGAGGCAAAGACAAAAGGTTTTGTAATTAATAGGATTCCGACTACTGCAGAAGTGGTTTCTATCAGTAATCCTGTGATAGGAATGATGGTTTACGATGCCGAGGCAGACTGTCTCAAAATCAACACCGATGGAACACCGGCGGGCTGGAAATGTTTTAATACGCAAACTTGTCCTTAACTACAATACGCATTGCTGGAAAAACTTATTTCTGACAATGTTTCACAATACAAAAACACAAAAAGATGAGAAAAATAATCACTATAAGCGTTGTGCTTCTTTCTGGAGCCATCTATTCTCAAGTTGCAATTGGGAAAGCCTCTATCAGCACATTGTCAGACAATGTGACAGCCAACCCAAATATTTCTTTAGAATTCGGGAATGGGAACAAAGGAATTATATTGCCTTGGGTGACATCCGCAGGAAACGTTACCGGAGCAGTGAATGGCACTATAATCTACGATACCACTGATAAGAAAGTAAAAGTAAAGCTGAACTCCGGCTGGAAGGATCTTTCGGTAGACGGAACAGGCGTTGTAGATACAACCCTTCAAAATTCACCATTGCTGGTGGAGTCTCTTACAGCGAAAACACAAATTGGAGGAAACCCTGCTACAGATAATACACCCGGAATTTTGGTTTTGGCAGACATTAACAAAGCTATGATCCTGCCTAAGACAACGTACACATCCATTGTGAATCCCGCTCCCGGAATGATGATCTATGACACAACAGCCAATCAGCTTGCGGTTTTCAACGGAACAGTTTGGAGTTTCTGGAAGCCATAGCTGAAATAAGATTATGATTCATTAAAGAAGTTCTTAATAAGATTAATTTCAATTTTAAAGTACAAAATTAAGAAGATCTATCTAAGAATAAAGATTGAAAATAATTATAAATCCAAAATCATTAGATTTATAAAGGAGTGTAAAATTCTGACACTACATTCATTCTGAAATGTTATCAGCACATCCTTTATAGTTAAAAAAAAATTATTTATTAAACTTTAATGATTCAGTACTACCTAATTCAAAGACATGACAGATTAATCCCACTTGACGGCGATGAATAATAACTTGATCATACAAAATCTTAATACTATATTTTAAAATCTTTTATTAACTTTGGCGGTAGATCTACTTATCTTAAAAAAATGAAATTCTCAAACCTTATTACCAAAGTTGTTGTCCTATCTTTATTTTTCGTCCTTGCATCTTGCACAACAAGAGTTGTTTCTCCAAACAAGCCAATTCAGGACAATTCTGTGGATCTCTATAAAAAATACACCATCCAAACCAAGGATGCCAAAAATCAAAAGATTGAGGTTCTAAAAGTGGATGCAACCAAGATTTACGGAAAAAATAAAAATGGAGAAATGATAGAAATCGAGAAAAGTGAAGTGAGAGAGATTCGCAAACCGAATATTCTAGCTTCAGCGGTGATTGCGCTTGCTGCCATTGCAGCGGTTGTTTTCATCCCGATTTAACTGAGGTTTATGCTTGGTTTTATCAGATCCAGGAATTTTATTTTAAAGATAATTGTTGCGATTGTTTTTATTTATTTTTTTGGATTGATGCTGAGAATCACGTTGGACTATGTTCCAATAAGTTCTAATGTCAGCTTTCTGATGATAAAACAAACGGAAGTCACTTCCAGACCGGAATATCTTCCCATTTTTTATGCACACGTTTACAGCAGTATATTCGCTTTGATGGCCGGATTTATTGCTGTTTTTTTTGATAAAAACTTAAAATATCTTCACCAGTTTTCTGGAAGGGTTTATGTTTTTACAACATTGTTATTTTCTTCATTGTCAGGGATTTACATAGGTGTTTTTGCCAATGGCGGATGGATTGCGAAAGTTTCATTTGTTATTTTGGGAATTCTTTGGTTTTATACAACTTACAGATCTTTCACAGAAATCCGGAAACGAAATATTCAGCAGCACAAATTCTGGATGTGGCGAAGTTATGCATTAGCACTTTCTGCAATTACCTTGCGGATGTGGAAGGTAATTTTAGTATATTTATTCCATCCCAATCCGATGGATGTTTATCAGATTATCGCCTGGCTTGGCTGGGTTCCAAACTTTTTATTAGTAGATTATCTAATCAAAAAACAAAAACGATGAAACACTTAAACCTAATTTTCGCAAGCCTGATTTTTTCTGTTGCATTAATTTCCTGTAAAAAAGAAAAGACCGAAATAGCTGGAACCAAACCTCAGAAAGATTCTCTCGCAGCAAATCAAAATCCGGAAGTCCACAAGGAGATGTACGGCATTTACTATGGCTATTTTTCGCCGGAAGATAATCTTAATGATGGAGAATACACTGAGGAAGATATGGTGAAAAAGATTTCTATTAAAATCAATAAAATCACGAAAGACAGTGTTTACGGACAAAGCGTTTTGAATGGAAACCAAAGAACTTTTCGCGGTGTTTTAAATGAAAATACCAATTCATTCGTGTTGGATGAGCCTGGTGATGATAAGACGGATGGAAGATTTGATGTCAAGATGAAAGGCGATAGTCTGGTAGGAAGCTGGACTGCATTCAATCAATCCGCTGTGAGAGTCAAGCATAAGACACTTAAACTGGAAAAGAAGGAATTTGTTTACAATCCGAATTTTATGCTGGACAAGGACACGGATGTTGTGGACTGGACCAGTCATAAAACTAAGAAAGTTTCTTATGGTAAAAATGATGACGGAACAGAGGAATCTTACGAAACCGATCAACAGAGATATGCTACAGATGCTATTTTCAAAATTAATGCGTCCAAGCAAAAGCTGACCGAGAAAGATTTGAAAAACCTTCCGAAGCTGGATATGGAAATTATTAAGAATGCCATCTTTGCCAGACACGGCTACTCATTCAAGAAAGAAACTTTCCGACAGTTTTTCAATCAGTCGGCTTGGTATGTTCCAGTTTCCAATAATGTGGACGCAGAACTTTCACCTTTGGAAAAGGAAAATGCTGCGCTTCTGAACAGGTTTATAAAGTATGCGGAAGATCATTATGATACTTTCGGGCGATAGAAATTGGATTCAATTAAAAATAAGATCACACAGCCTGCGAAATAGCAAAGAATATCAATCCAGCTAAAAGAATTTCCCAGTACAATCATCATTATTCGATTGTCTTTGAATCCCAGTAATTCTCCAAAGTGAAAATACTGGAGAAACTCTATCAAACAAGAAAAAACAAAAATCCTAATGATCAGTTTTGTAGGATTTAGATTGAAGAATGCTTTGATAAAGTAATAAATCAGCATTACCACCAAAACGTCGCCCAGATAAGCTCTGACGAAGAAAATATCTTTGAGTTTTGTCGCAATCAAAACTTCGACAATGAAAATGATAACAGTGATCAGGAAATATTTTAAGTTGAATTTCATATAAAGAAGTTACGGTTAGGATATTTGACTTTTCGATATTCCAGGTAAGAAACAATAGCATAGTATCCTGCAAAGAGAAAAACTTTTCCTGCTGTTGACATCAGGATTCCATCGCCAACTCTTTCGTGATGCAAAATTCCCATTTTATCCAAGATGGATTCTGTAACAGTCACAACAAAACCGACTGGGAAAACAAGTAAAAAGCGGTAGGTTTTTGCCCTTGCAAAAGCAGATTTATCGTCTGGACTCAAATTAAAAAACAAATAACGGTTTGCTAAAAAAATGGCAATGAAAGTGTTAAAGTAGACGGAGTTAAATCCAAATTTGAGGAAGAAAAATATGAGGGCTGTAACCAATATTACGATCAAAATAATTCTTCTGATGTTATCCGGAAAGTAGATCAATATAATAATAGGAATTGCCAAAAAGACATCGAAGAACCACAAATATATATAGTTCTTCTCCATATCAGAACCTGCAGAACTAGGATACAACGCAATAAAAATATATTGCACAGCCAGTAATCCAAAAGCAATGGCAGCCTCATATTTTGAGAAGAAATTTTGCGTTTCTAAAATTTTAAGATTTCCCAGGATAATGATTTGTAATGATTCAAATTTAAAAATTGTATTTGATATTACAATTGACGATGAGCTTTTAATTAATATTTCGGTTTGATTTTTGACTATATTTATACAACATAACCATAAAATTTACCAAGATGAAAAAGTTATTAATATTCAGTTCGTTAGCATTATTGGCAACCAGCTGTATTCCAGACAAAGACAAACGCGAGCAGCGCAAAGACGATCACAGCGCAGAACATATGAGAAATGAAGGCGTAGATTCTACTTCACTTTCCACAGATTCTAAGAAAGTGGATACCGTTGCGGTTAAAAAAGATTCAGCTAAATAAGGGTTATTTCCCAATCATTTTCTTAATCGAATTCAGCTTCATTAGAGCTTCAATTGGCGTCAAAGTATTGATGTCAATTTTTGTGAGTTCTTCCCGGATGTTTTCCAAAACCGGATCATCTAGTTGAAAAAACGAAAGCTGAAGATTTTCTTCGGTCACACGTTTTATTTTGCTGCCAGATTCTTGTGTAGATCTATTGGATTCCAAAGTTTTCAGGATCTCGTTCGCACGATTTACCACTTTCGAAGGCATTCCGGCCAATTTTGCCACGTGGATTCCGAAGCTATGTTCGCTTCCGCCGGAAATCAGTTTTCTCAAGAAAATAATTGTTCCTTTTGCTTCTTGGATGGAAACGTGGAAATTTTTGATTCTTTCAAAATTGATGGACATTTCGTTCAACTCGTGATAATGTGTTGCGAAAAGCGTTTTTGGTTGCGTTGGATGTTGATGAAGATATTCTGCAATCGCCCAGGCAATGGAAACACCGTCGTAAGTAGAAGTTCCACGTCCGATCTCATCAAGCAAAATCAAACTTCTGTCCGAGATATTATTAAGGATATTTGCGGCTTCATTCATTTCCACCATAAAAGTAGATTCGCCGGCAGAAAGATTATCCGAAGCGCCAACTCTCGTAAATATTTTATCTAAAGTTCCAATCTCCGCGTGTTTCGCCGGAACAAAACTTCCGATTTGAGCCAGCAAAGAAATAATCGCAGTTTGTCTCAGAATCGCTGATTTACCAGCCATATTCGGTCCGGTGACCATAATGATCTGCTGAGAATCTCTGTCCAGGAAAACATCATTTGGAATGTAAGATTCGCCAAGTGGCAAAGATTTTTCGATAATTGGATGTCTTCCTTCTTGGATATTAATCGAGAAAGAATCATTCAGAATCGGTTTGGTGTAATTATCTTCCACCGACAATTCAGATAATCCAACTGCGCAATCCAATTCTCCGATCAATTTTGAATTTTCCTGCAACTGATCGATGTAGATCATCACATTATCGCAGACATTTCTGTAAAGTTTAAATTCAAGCGCGCTGATTTTATCCGTAGCGCCCAAAATCTGAGTCTCGTATTCTTTAAGTTCTTCGGTAATGTAACGTTCGGCGTTTACCAATGTTTGTTTACGGATCCACTCAGCCGGAACTTTGTCTTTATGTGTATTTCGAACTTCGATGTAATAACCAAAAACGCCGTTGAAATCGATTTTCAAACTCGAGATTCCGGTTCTTTCGATTTCGCGCTGGCACATCTCGTCCAGAAAACCGCGACCTTTACTTTGAATATTTCTTAAGTGATCGAGTTCTTCAGAAATTTCTTCTCGGATGACATTTCCTTTATTGATATTGACAGGAAGTTCGTCATTCAAATGATTTTTAATGAAATCAATAAGCTCATCCAAGTTTATAATTGCATCCAGCCAAGCCAAAACATCTGGGAATTTCAGCAGTTTCATTCTGATTTCCTGAATGTTGACAACCGATTGTCGGAGATAACCTAATTCTTTCGGTGAAATCTTTTCGGCGGCCAATTTTCCGATTAATCTGTCCAGATCAGAAATACCTTTCAACAAATCCTTGATGTCATATTTCAAAGCATCTTCCTTATTCAAAAACTCGATGAGGTTGAGTCTTCTGTTGATGTCGCTGATATTTTTCAAAGGAAGAATGATTCGTCTTCTCAACAATCTTCCACCCATTGGCGTAGAAGTTTTATCGATAATATCCAGAAGCGATTTCCCTTGCTGACTGGCAGAATAGACGATTTCCAGATTCCTCAAAGTGAAACCATCCATCATCAGATAATCATCTTGCGGAATCAGATTGATTCTTGTAATGTGTTGTAATAGTGCGTGATGCGTATCTTCAACCAAATAAGCGAAGATGGCTCCAGCTGCAGTCACACCCAATTTATGTTCCTCAATCCCAAAACCTTTCAAAGATTGAGTTTTGAAATGAGCAGTCAGTTTTTCGTAAGCATAAGGAAATCGGAAAGCCCAATCTTCTAATTTGAAAGCACTTTTGTTTTTTAATTGACTCGGAAGTTCAGTCGTTCTTTGATAGATAATTTCGCTCGGATCAAAAGTGTGGACAATGTGAAGCAATTTCTCAAGATTGCCTTCGCTGACGAGAAATTCGCCTGTGGAAACATCCACCAAGGCCAATCCATATTTTTCTTTTTCTTTGTGAAGAGAAAGTAGAAAGTTATTTTTCTTGGAACTCAAAACCTGATCGTTGAACGTTACGCCAGGCGTCACCAATTCTGTCACACCACGTTTCACGATGCCTTTCACCGTTTTCGGATCTTCCAATTGGTCGCAGATCGCAACGCGCAATCCGGCTCTCACTAGTTTTGGCAAGTAGGAATCCACAGAATGATGCGGAAATCCTGCCAACTCGATGTGACCTTCGCCATTGGCTCTTTTGGTCAAAACAATGCCCAAAATTTGAGACGTTCTGATCGCATCTTGGCCAAAAGTCTCGTAGAAATCTCCCACGCGGAACAGCAAAAGTGCATCAGGATATCTTGCCTTGATGGTGTTGTATTGCGTCATTAACGGAGTTTCTTTCTTAGCCAATTGTCAGATTTTTAGAAGCGCTAAAATACGAAATTAATTAAGAGCGAAACCGGAATTTGGAAATAGGAATTTTATTTTCCGAGCTTTTTTTGAAGTGCCTTGTGACTGTTTTTGTATGCCAGTTCTTCTTTGTATTTTATCCATTTGGCTTTGAAGATCTTCCGCATCAGTTTATCTGTAAACCGCATTACAAAGACGTGATAAAGCATACTCAGAAACTTGGAAGGTTTGTTGGGCAGGGCTCGTAAAGATAGTGAGAATCCGGGTTCGAGATAGCGATTGAAATGCCAGACGGCACCGGGAATGAAAAGTGCATCGCCGTGTTCCATGTAGATCTCGTGGCCTTTTGCATATTTCAGAGCTGGATATTTTTCATAATCCGGATTTTCATAATCAATTTCCTCGATGGTGTGCACGGACAATGGCACTTTGTAAAGGAAATCATTTTGCTTCTGATCAAACAGAAGGATTCTTTTTTTACCACCAAAATGGATGTGCAGGAAATCACCGAGATCCACATCATAGTGCATCAAAACGTGTGCTTCGCTTCCACCAAAAAAGAGAGTCGGCAACCGTTTGAAAAATTTGATCCCAAGATCCGGATACGTGAAATCCCTCAATAGTTCCGGCAATCGGTCTGTAATGATGTAGAAAAAGATGCGAAGATCAGAAGGTTTGCTTTTGATGGTATCAATGTAGTCTTTCATTTTCATTTTCGTCACGGGAGCATCCGAACTTTTCGTTGCGTCTGCCGGTGTATTGTCGTAGATGGGAACGATCTGGTCGCCAGCCTTCTCTCGGATGTAGTCCAGATTCCACTTGTCATAAGCATTCCATTGTTTTGCAAATCCCTTGATCAGAAGTGGTTTTTGTGGTTTGAAATACTTATTTTGAAAATCGGTTTTGCTGATTTCGTGCAAGGTATCTACGGTTTCCAGAATCATATTGATAAAATTTATTGAACCAAATAAAGTTATAATAATTTTTGTAAATCATCTTAATGTCTTTAAGTTGATAATGCAATTCAAATTTCTGGACTGGACTGAAATCATTTTTATTAAAAGTATTTGATGATAAAATTAAATTTTACATTAATTTCGGACTGTTTTTAAATTTAATCGGATGATGTTTTAAAAGAAAATTAAAAATAATCCGTTTAATTCTTAAATTTGAATAATGAAAAAATATCTTTATCTCCTTACCATATCGTTTTCTTTAATAAGCTGCTACACCTACAGAATCAAATCTGAAACTGATGGAGCCGGAAAAGATGGCGTGGAATCTCCTGTAAATTCTAAAGAGCAGGAAGAAAAAAGGTTGGGAAGCAAGCAGGCAAGTCTTAAATCCAAAAAGCCGCAAAGCTCGAAAACAAACAAAAACAAAAATCCTGGACAGCCAATGAGTATCCAGGAAAAGCTGGAGGCTAATAAATATTTCAAAATCGAAGTTGGCGGCAGACCTTACAAAATTCAGGTTGACAAATGGGAAAGTGATACGCTGGTAGCACACGTGATCCATAAGCCTAAAAAGATTTTGAAGTTTCATAAAAATCAGATCAACCAATCGACCGTTGCAGAAAGAAGATTTTCTCAGCCGACGGCCGATATTATCACGGTTGTCGCTTATGCAGCAGTAGGTGTAGGAATTTGGGCTTTGGTGAAATAACCGAAATCAATCATTTGTTTAATTTTAAATCGATATCATAAATAATATCAGTTAAAATTTATTTACAGTTAATCCAAATAACCTCATATTTGTAGTTATAAAGTTTCAAATAATTTAAAATTTTAAATGTTTGAACATAACCTATTGATAGACAATGAAAATTGAGCAAATATATACCGGCTGTCTTGCGCAGGGTGCCTACTACATCGTTTCCGAAAACGAAGCAGCGATCATCGATCCGCTGAGAGAAATCAAGCCTTACCTGGAGCGTCTGGAAAAAGATCAGGTAAAACTAAAATATATTTTTGAAACGCATTTTCACGCCGATTTTGTTTCAGGACATCTGGATCTGTCGAAAAAGACTGATGCGCCGATTGTTTACGGACCAACTGCAAAGCCGGAATTTGATGCAATTATCGCCACAGACAATCAGATTTTTGAGATAGGAAAAATTAAAATTAAAGTTCTTCATACGCCAGGTCATACCTTAGAAAGTTCAACTTACCTTTTAATAGATGAAGACGGAAAGGAAACTGCCATTTTCTCCGGAGACACTCTGTTTTTAGGCGATGTTGGGAGACCGGATTTGGCTCAAAAATCTGGCGAAATCACCGAAAGAGATCTGGCCGGAATGTTGTACGAAAGTCTTCACACGAAGATTTTACCACTGGATGACTCAATCACCGTTTACCCGGCACACGGCGCTGGCAGTGCCTGCGGAAAAAATATGCAGAAGGAAACCGTGGACACTTTGGGAAATCAGAAAAGAACCAATTACGCGCTGAATCAGCCAACCAAAGAGAGTTTCATCGATGAAGTTCTGGATGGTCTGACTGCGCCTCCAAAGTATTTCGGGATGAATGTTGCGCTGAACAAAGGCGGTTACGAGAGTTTCGAAAAAGTCCTTAAAAAAGGTAATAATCCGATATCAGTAGAAGATTTTGAAACGGCAGCAGAAGAGACTGGCGCATTGATTCTCGATACAAGAAGCGCGGCAGATTTCCATAAAGGTTTTGTCCCAAATTCCATCAACATTGGTATCAAAGGCGATTTTGCACCTTGGGTTGGAGCAATGATTGTAGATGTTCAGCAGCCGATTATTCTGGTTTCGGATCTTGGTTCGCAGGAAGAAGTAATCACAAGACTCAGCAGAGTTGGTTTTGATAATGTTGTAGGGTTTCTGGATGGCGGTTTTGAAAGCTGGAAAAATTCTGGGAAAGAAATCGATGAGGTGAAAAGAATTTCTGCGGAGCAATTTGTTTCAGAATATTCTCAAGGTCAAAAAGTTATAGATGTAAGAAAAGAAACAGAATACGAAGCAGAACACATAGATGAGGCGTACAGCAAACCATTGGCTTATATTAATGATTGGCTGAATTCTATTGACAATTCCGAGCATTTTTATATCCATTGTGCTGGCGGCTACAGAAGTATGATTGCGGCAAGTATTTTGCAATCAAGAGGTTATCGGAATTTTACTGAAGTTGAAGGTGGTTTTAATGCCGTTAAAAAATTTGATAAAGTTCCGACGAGTAATTTTGTTTGCCAGACGAAGACTTTGTAAATAATTGCATAGATTTTGATTAATTTCTAAAATCTAACTTCAATATCTTTTATTATGTCACAAAAATTCCAAGAACTCATCCAATCCGAACGTCCTGTTCTCATTGATTTTTTTGCAACATGGTGCCAGCCTTGCAAAGTGCAGTCTTCTGTCCTTAATTCGGTAAAAGAAAAAGTAGGCGAGAAAGCCAGAATTGTGAAAATCGATATCGACCAATTTCCATCTATTGCCAGTCAGTATAATGTGCGTGGTGTTCCGACTCTAGCAGTTTTCAAAAATGGAGAAATGCTTTGGAAGGAAAGTGGTGTTCATGATGTGAATTCTTTGGTGGGTGTGCTGGAGCAGTACGCTAATTGATCTTAATTTCAAACCAATCTTTCTCCGCCAAAAACGGAAACTTGTTCCGAAATTCCTTTAATTGTTCCAAATCCCATTCTGAAGAAACTATATTATTTTTACGTTCAGAAATTTCCTTTCCGTCGGGAAAATAGACCAGCGAACTTTCTTCATAATTCAAATTATAACCATCAATTCCAATTCGATTTAATCCAAAAAGAAAAGCCTGATTTTCAATCGATCTTGCTTTTAATAGAGATTTCCACGCTTCAACTCTGGATTGTGGCCAGTTTGCAACATAAAGGATTGCATCATAATCATCTTGATTTCTAGAGAAAACAGGAAAACGCAAATCGAAGCAAACCTGTAAAAGGATTTTAAAACCTTTGTATTCAACGACTTTTCGCTGTGTTCCGGCAGTGTAGATTTTGTCTTCTCCTGAATAGGAAAACAAATGTCTTTTATCATAATACTCAAAATTCCCATCCGGAAAAACGAAGTAAAACCGGTTGTGAAAATTGCCATTTTCTTCCACAGATGCACTTCCGGCTATTGCAGAATTTCTTGATTTCGCAAAGGATTTCATCCAGGTCAGAGTTTCCAGATTTCTGTCTGCAACTTCATCTGCTTCCATACAAAATCCGGTGGAAAACATCTCCGGAAGCAAGAAAATGTCAGCTTCGGTTTCCGAAAATTGCTGTTCTATTTTCCTGAAATTCTGTTCCTTGTTCTTCCAGACAATATCCAAATTTAAACCGGCGATTTTGAGTTTTGACATAACTTAAAGTTTTATAATGCAATTTATCACTTTAAAATTCGTTTCTATCATTCAACCAAAGATTTCAACTTCAAAAATTCACAATTAATTATCATAATGAAATCTTAATAAAAAGCTTCTCTAAATAATCATTTTGAGTTAAAGTTTCATAAAGAACTGTTAAAAATTATATTAATAACTTATTGAAAATGATATAATTGTAATTTTGCACCAATAAAAAATAAAAGAAATATAATTAATTTATGAAGAAATTCCCATTGTTATTAGGTCTGTTTTATTTGATCACCACCTCTTTTTTTCCAGCGAGTTCCGAGAATATTTCTCCATCGTCTGTTACTATCAAAGAAATAAAATTAAGTCCTAAAAAGAATTTCTCACCAGTGAATGAAGCAGAAGAAGTGTACAAAAATCTGCAGTTTGAAGGGGAAACATTGAATTTTGAAGTCTTTGAAAAAGCATTTTTAGGATTCCAAAATTTGAAAAAATCCGGTAAACTGGAACCAACGGCGCATTTGCTTTCGGTTTGTGATTTCAGTCTTTCTTCCAACAGAAAACGCCTTTGGGTGATTGACACTGGAGAGAAAAAATTGCTGTTCAATTCCCTGGTAGCGCACGGAAAAGGAACAGGTGAAGAGTTTGCAATGAATTTTTCCAACACGGAAGATTCACACCAGTCAAGTCTCGGATTTTATATCACAGAGCAGACTTACACAGGAGACAACGGCTATTCTCTGAGGTTATTCGGGATGGACAAAGGTTATAATGATGCTGCACTGGAAAGATGTATCGTGATGCACGGCGCAAATTATGTGAGCGAAGATTTCATAAAAGCTGAAAAAAGATTGGGAAGAAGCTGGGGTTGTCCTGCAATTCCAAGAGAATTGGCTCAGCCGATTATCAACACAATCAAAAATAAAACGTGTTTGTTTATTTATTATCCGGATCAGAACTATCTCTCGAGCTCACAATGGCTGAAAGGCAACGAACAAAAAGATCAGATTCTCAATGATGTTTCAAATCAGAAAATGGCGACTAATTAATTTGTCCTCAATTCATTAAAAATAAAAATCCCTTCAGTTTATATTGCTGAAGGGATTTTTTATTAATCTTACTGAGGATTTTTCACCAACAATCGGAAACCTTCCCCGTGAACATTGATAATTTCCAATCCGTCATCATCTTTCAGCAGTTTTCTCAGCTTGGCGATGTAAACGTCCATACTCCTTGCGGTAAAGTAATTTTCTTTTTTCCAGATTTTTCTTAATGCTAAATCTCTCGGCATAAAGTCGTTTCTGTGGATGCAAAGCAGTTTCAGAAGCTCGTTTTCTTTCGGTGAAAGTTTGTATTCGTTTTCTCCCACGCGCAGTTGTCTCAACATAGAATCGAAGAAAATATTGCTGATTTTAAATTGCTCCTGATCTTCATTTTCTAGAACAGCACTTCTCTGTAGAATTGCTTTTATTTTGTATAGAAGTAACTCAGTATCAAACGGTTTGGTGATATAATCATCTGCTCCGATTTGGTAACCTTTCAAAATATCCTCACGCAGATTTCTTGCGGTAAGGAAGATGATTGGGGTATTTTTATCAATTTTCTTAACATCTTCTGCCAATGAAAATCCGTCTTTTTTCGGCATCATCACATCAAAGATGCAGATGTCGAATTCTTTTTCTGTAAACTCTTTCAGTCCCATTTCTCCGTCAGTTGCCAAGGTAACCTCAAAGTTGTTTATCGTAAGATAATCTTTCAGAACTGCGCCAAAACTCTGGTCGTCTTCTACTAATAATATTCTATTACTCATATTTTTAATTTTATTATTTGATAAAGAACAATGTTCTTTGTAGTGTTAGTATTTGCTTTTTATTTTATTAATCATTTACAATTTCCTCTCCATTTTATTGATTTTTCTGCTGCTTCATCTATAATTTTTTATTTTAATAATTTTTTTCTAAACCATAGGTAACTTAATTGTGAATGTACTTCCTTTGCCTTTGTGAGAATCTACGGAAATCTGACCTTTATGGATTTCGATAATCTTTTTTACATAAGACAATCCAAGTCCCTGTCCTTTTACATTGTGGATATTTCCGGTTTCCTCGCGGAAGAATTTTTCAAAGATTTTGGTTTTGTTAGTTCCATCCATTCCCATTCCTTTATCAGAAATTTCGATGACGTAGAAGTTGCCTTCGTTTCTTGTACTCACTTTTATTTCCGGCGTTTCCGGCGAATATTTGTTGGCATTATCCAAAAGATTGATCAATGCGTTTGAAATATGAAATTCATCTACGAGGAAATTATATTTTGTAGCATTAAAATCAGTAATCAACGTTCCATTTCGCTGATCTACAATGAGTCTGAAAGATTCTGCCACACTTTTTATCAATTCGCGAACGTTGGTTTCTTTCAAATGAAGAGGCATCTCGTTGCGCTCCAGTTTGGACATATTCAGAACTGTTTCCACCTGCTTTTTCATTCTCAGATTTTCCTGTTTTATGAGACCAGAATAATATTTGACTTTGTCAGGATTCGTAGCAATAAGATCATTGGCCAACGAATCTGCAGCTACGGAAATGGTTGCTAAAGGCGTTTTGAACTCGTGAGACATATTGTTGATAAAATCCGTTTTGATCTCTGCAATTTTCTTCTGACGCATCATGTAATTAATGGAAATAATATAGATCCCAAGAATCGTCAACAATGAGATGAAAGTACCCAAAAGCATTGGCAGATTGTGCTTCACCAATGAATAATCTTTTCTCGGGAAGACGATTGCCAAAGTATAAAGTGTCCTGTCTTTGCTGTCTGTAAAAAGAGGATAAGTATAATTAGTCTTGTCTTTCTGATCCAGATAGATATTGTTTGCGATAGTCGTCAGCTTATTGGTTTTATTGATGACGCCGTAGCCAAATTTCGTGTCGATTCCTTTTAATCTCAATTCTTTAGTTACCACAGAATCAATCGTTTTGCTGTTTACCCGTTTTTCAATAGGAAGATTTGTGGCGCTCAGTCTTGCGAATTCCTTCATCTGGAAAGAATTATTATCAAGATCGCGGCTGATGTTCGTGGTAAGTGGTTCCGGTGAACTTTTTTTCAGTTTCAGCTGACCTTCGTCTTTGTAAAGTTTTGTGGTGTAAAGCGTGTCTCCTTTTGCGGAAACCGGAATATTCTGCTTCTCTACAATGCTCGTCTGGAACAGAATATTTGAACGGTTTGCAGAGTCAGAACTTTGCTGAATGTAGGTCTTGGTTGGTTGATTAGACGATGCTAAAACTTCTTTCCCAACGCCGCCATAAGTCTCATTCCAATATTTATTAACCTCAATTTGATTCACTTTCTGAGTCGAAGTTTCTAAGGCCGAATAAACTTTGTTGGAAAAATCCTGCTCTAGGGAAGTATATAATTCTTTGATCCAATACAACTGCAGAGAGACAAAAACGATCAACGAAATTGTCATAAATACAGAGATAATCGGAATGAATTTATTATTCATATGAATTTTTAAGTTTGAAAAGTTAAAATTAATGATTTTAAGATTGTCTCAATAAAAAATAACGTTTGAAATTATTAAATATTTCTTAAAATTGATAGATTTAACATTTTATTGTGAATATCAAATATGTTGCCACAAGAAAAGTTTGGTGTGATTTTTAATAATTAAGTTTGTAAAAAGAGATAACGTTATGAATTCAGAAATTATTTTTAATAAGGATTTAGATTCCGCAAGTGCTTATATTTCTAAGATTTATGAGGCAGATGTTACGACGGTTTGGGATTATTTCACCAAATCAGAACTGCAGGATCAGTGGTGGGCACCAAAACCTTGGAAATGTGAAACGCAAAAACTGGATTTTAGAGAAAACGGAACCTGGCATTACGCAATGGTTGGTACTGATGGAGAGAAAATCTACAGTATTGTGAAATTCGGCGAAATAATGGAGCACAGAAGTTTCGACGGCGAAGATGCCTTTTCCGATGACAAAGGAAGAATCGGTGAAAATTTTCCGGAAACCAAGTGGCTGTACGGCTTTACAGGAATAGAAGAAGGGACAAAGCTAACTGTAAACCTGACTTTTTCTTCAAAAGATAAAATGAAAGAACATCTAGAAATGGGCTTTGAAGATGGTTTCAAAATGGGATTGAATCAGCTGGAAGATTTACTGTCAGAGAATTAAAATTACTCCCTTTAGGGCTGGGTAAATAATTTTAATTCTTAATCCAAATCAATCTCCTCATCCTGAAAATACTGAATAATCGCTTTTTTCATCAAGAGCGATTGTTCGTTTGGTTTCAACTCTGGCAAATCATCCAATTTGTCATAATGTGGCCAACCGTCTTCGTAATGCGTGAATTTATAATAACCAAAAGGTTCCAACAATCTGCAAACCGCAATGTGCAAAAGATTGACCTTATCATCTTTCGTGAATTTCTGCTGTCCGCTTCCCAATTCCTGAACACCAATGATAAAAAGTAATGTATCGATTGGCGGATTTTTTTCTGTTTGAAAATTAACTTCAAAAAAACGTTCTACTTTTTTCCAGATTTCTGCTTCACTCATTTGTAAATTATATGGATAGATTGACCTGTTTTCCTTTAATTAATTTGATATTCTTGGAAATAAGATCTAATAAAACTCTGGTTAAATTTTGAACCAGAGTTTTGTATTGTTTGTGGCAAATTTACAAAAAATCAACCTTGTAAAATGATAATTAATTTTTGACCTCAAGAATCATCGCTGTTTTAGCAGGAATATCTAATGTATTTTGAAAACTGAAATCTTTTCCGGAGATAATATCTTTTGCTTCGAATTTTAAAGGAATCATTTCATTATATCGATTGAGGTCAAGCGTTACTTTATCATTGTTTTTGTTGAGCAAAACCATCACTTTTTGATTGTCGGTATATCGGAAGTAAACATAAACGTCATTATTTGTCGGCGCATAATGCTTAAATTTTCCATTGGCAATCGCATCACTCGATTTTCTCCAATTAAGCAAGTCGGTAAGATATTTCTTTGCTTCTTTTTCCTCATTGTTTAATCTCGCTTCTGTCACAGCATTTTTAGAATCACCTTTCCAGCCACCGTAGAAATCGCTTCTTCGCTGCCCGTCGCTTCCGGCTTTGTCATTGGTCATCAAAACTTCGGTTCCATAGAAAAACTGAGGCGTTCCCCGCATCGTGATATACATTGCTATTCCGAGTTTCCAGTTTGCAAAATTTTTGTTGAGACGTGAATAGAATCTGTCCAAATCGTGATTGTCCGGGAAAATCAATTGGTTATCAGGATGTGGAAAGAGAAAGTCTCCGGCAACGCTTTCATATACTTTTCTCCAGGAAGAAAACCAGCCACTTTTTTCATTGAGCGCAGAAACGATATTGTCATTCATAGAAAAATCCATCATCATCGGCATATAACTTTGGTAACCATCACTATTTTTCTTGTCGATTTGCCAGTAAGAAGTCTGAGCAGTATTTCTTGACATTTCTTCGGCAACAATGTTCATTTTCGGATATTCTTCAAGAATGGCTTTTGTCCAATCCGCCAGGAAATTTTTGTCGGAATATGAATAAGTATCAACGCGTAATCCTGAAAGTCCAGCGTACTCAATCCACCAAATGATATTCTGGGTCAGAAATTTTGCCAGCAAAGGATTTTTCTGGTTAAGGTCTGCCATATGACCATCGAACCAACCGTTCAGATATTCCTCTTTGTCAATTTCGGTGGCGTAAAGGTCTGTAATTGTGGTTTTAAGATGATTGGTTCTAATTCTGTTCTCCGAATCAGGATAGTTAATCCAGCTTTGCTCAGGCAAGTCTTTGACGAAATAATACTCTGAACCACAATGATTAAGCACAACATCCCAAATCAATCCGATGTTTCTTTTCTTGGCTTGTGTGGCTAGTTTTTTCAAATCTTCATTGGTTCCAAATCTTGGGTCAATCTTGTAAAAATCGGTTGATGCATAGCCGTGATAAGAATAGGTAGGTTCATCATTTTCAATCAAAGGTGTGTTCCAGATTTTAGTGTAACCCAATGACTTGATATAATCCAAATGATTGATAATTCCTTGGATATCACCGCCGTGCCTTGCATCTTCATTGTTTCTGTCAAGTTTTTGTTCCAAAGTTGTTTTGACAATATCATTCTTTTCATCACCATTTGAAAATCTGTCCGGAACAATCAAAAGAATCGCATCTTTTGAACCATAACTTTCCCGATTGGCGCTGTTGGTTTCCCGAGCATAGATTGGAAAATCTTTTGTCAGAACGACTTTTTTATCCTTTGAAAATTTGATTTTTACAGTTCCGGCTTTTGCTTCAGGATTGATTTGTAAGGTTAGAAACAGATAGTTCTTGTTTTCAACCGTTTTATTTTCGGTAATAGTGACTCCGGAATAAGAAATTGCAGGCTGTAAATCTGAAATGTCTTTGCCATAGATTAATAAAGTGACCGAATTATTTTTCATTCCAATCCACCAATTGGCTGGTTCTATCCGTTCAATCTTTTGAGAAAGAATGAGATTGAAACTGATGAAGAGTAAAAGTATTGCTAGTGATTTTTTCATTTTATAATTGAATTTGAGATTATTATTTTTTTAAAAGAAATTCCAATGGAATTGAAAAACGTTTGCTCCAGGCATTTTCGCTATGGTCAGCCAATTCGAATTTTTTGGTTGTCCAGTTATTTTTGTAAAAGCCTTTCTCCTTCATTATCTGGTCAACTTTGTTTTGATGCTTTTCGTAATGGCTGTCCAATCCTTCGGTTCCAAAATCGAAATAGATTTTATGTGTTTTCGGATTCGGAAGTTTTTGTCTGAGATAATTTTCGAAAGCGGTTGGAATTTCGTCATTCAAAAGGTTCGTAATTCCAATCCAATGTGTGGAAAGACAAGCTGCGCCACCAAAAATCTCCGGATATTCGCAAATCGCATACATCGAAATCAATCCGCCCATACTGGAGCCAGCGATGTAAGTATTTTCCCGGTCTTTCAGGGTTGGATAATTTTTATCAATAAAAGGTTTCACTTCTTCTACAATGAATTTCAAATAGTTATCCGACTGAATTTTGTCTTGGAAGTATTTCTCAAGCGTTTGATTTTGCAGTTCTTTAGATAAATTTTCAAAGGCTTTTTGTGGGAAATATTCCGAATGTCGGGTTGCGCCGGTATTCCAAAGTCCAACAACGATGCAGTCTTTCAGTTTGATTTTTTTGCTCAGTTCTGTATAACTTTCATCCACTTTCCATTCGGAATTATTCCAATTGATTGACCCGTCAAAAAGCATCTGTCCGTCGTGCATATAGAGAACAGCATATTTTTTATTCGGGTTAAAATTCTCAGGCAACCAGATATCTACATTTCGCGGTGCAACATATTTCGAAGGGAAATTGTTGATTCTGACGATTTTGCCAGAACCCACAGCGGGAATCGAAGTCTGAATCACATCTTTGTAGCGGTCTTTGATATCAACATATTTCTTGATGGCTGTTTTGTATTCTTTCAAATTTTTAGGTTTTCTCCAATCCGGGTCAGGAAAATTATTTTCGATAGAAGTCCAATCTTTTCCAGTGAAAAAATCGTCATCGTAAGTGCAACCACTCAAATCCTTGAAAGGTTTGAGAAAAATATAACCGTCAAAAAAATCCTCCATTTTAAAATCGGAATGACAAAAGCTAAAGAAACTATTGTCAGAAAGTTTACCAGCTGGCGTATTGATTAAATCGAATCCAATCTGCGGATAATTAAGTTTCTGAAGAGTATTTTCCAATTCTCCATTCGCAGGCGAAACATAAGCCGGATTGTATTGCGTTTTAGAAAACATCGGTGTGTGGAACATAATGTTGAAAATCTTTCCGGGCATTAGTTTATAAAGACGATTTCCAACCATTCCTTCATCATAATCACAAAAATCATCGTTGTTCACTTTCAGGATTGGCATTTTGTATTTTGTGAAAACGTGGACGTGTCCCATATAAATCAAGGCTTTTTCATTTTTATCAATGATTTCCTTTTTGATAATTTCAGTTCGGAACTGGTCTGGCGTTCCAAGATTGAAAACCGCTTTCATATTCTCGGGCGTTCTTGCACCACCTTTGAAGTTTCCCCAACGGTATTTATAGCTCAAATTGACAATTCGGAATTTTTTCGCATCAGGTTTTAAGGTTTTATTGAATTCCCAAACCGCCTTGTAGATGTCAAAATATTCTTTGTAAGCCCAGCCGACGTTGTAATAAAAGAACAAATCTTTTGCCTTTCGTTCATCAAAATTTTTAGCATTCAGCAATTCGTCCAATTCCTTTTGCTTTTCAAAAGCTCCGAATTCCATACAGAGATTGTAAACGCCCGCCTGATATAATTCCGGGATAAGACTTTTGACAAAATCAAGATTTTCCTTCACAGCGTGGTCTTCGCCCAGTAAAACGAGAGGATAATTTTTGAATTTGGAAACGAGATAATCTTTAGGACTTTTTGGATGTTGCTTCAGATATTCTACAGCCTCAAGTGTTGCTTTATTTTCCTGTCCGAATCCTAAAACCGGAAAAAGAAATGCTAAAAATAAAAGTGAAAATTGAATTGGAAATTTCATTTTTTAGTTTGAATTTTGAACAAAAATATTCCTCATTTCCTTTTGTTACAAGGCTTTTGGACAAACGACAGGTTATTCTGTACAAAAAACAGACTTAGAAATTACCGAAGATTGTTTTGGGATAAATAATTACATTTGGAGAAGATTAAAAAGTATGGACCAATCGTTTTCTGAACATTTCAAATCAAAATTTTGGCTGAAGCACGTTTTCTACTGGACGGCGTTCGTTCTTTTTTTTGGATTGGTTTGGGGCGTTTCGGATAACAATTATTCACGGAATATTTTGATTCAGATTTTCTGTCTTCCTTCGCGGATGTTGTTGGTCTATGTCACGCTTTTTTATCTCTTTCCGAAGTTCTTCAATCAGAAAAAATATTTCAGCTTCTTTGTTTCGTATTGCGTTTTGGTTGCTTTGATAAGTGTTTTTATTCAGCGTCCGTTATTTCTTTATTTCATTCAGCCGAACTTTCTCCCGGGATTTAAAAATTCAGGGTTTTTCATCATATCAGAAATTATGAATACGTCTTTGGACATCAATATCGCGGCGATGATTCCGATAGCTTATACTTATCTGACCACGATTGAAAATCTCCAGAAAAACAATTCGGAGTTGAATGAAGAAAATAAATTATTAAAGGAAGATTCTGTAATTCAGAATAATAGCGGTGAATCTTACATCAATTTGAAAATCGATAAAAGTGTGAGGAAAATTAAAATCAATGATATTGTTTTTGTAGAAAGTCTCCGGAATTACTGCAGAATCAAACTGATTGATTCGGAAATCACGGTTCTTAAAACGCTGACATCTGTTCAGGAGTTATTACCCGAATCCAAATTTGTCAGGATTCACCGCTCTTTTTTAGTTAATAAAGATAATATTACCTCTGTTTCTCCCAGCAAGATTGAAATCAATCATATGTCGATTCCTGTTGGGAGAAAATATAAAGATGAGGTTAAAAAGAAGATGTTATTGGTCGATTTTTAGTAGGAACGCATATTCCAAAGCGATTTCTTTCAAGCTTTCAAAGCGTCCGCTTGCACCGCCGTGACCAGAACTCATATCGGTTTTGAAAATCAAAATGTTGTCATCCGTTTTCAATTCTCTCAATTTCGCCGTCCATTTTGCTGGTTCCCAATATTGAACCTGAGAATCGTGGAATCCTGTGGTAATTAAGATATTAGGATAATTTTTTGCTTCTACATTATCGTAAGGCGAATAGGATTTCATATAATCATAATATTCCCTCTCATTCGGATTTCCCCATTCGTCGTATTCGCCTGTTGTCAAAGGAATCGTATCGTCCAGCATCGTCGAAACCACATCCACGAAAGGAACTTGCGCCACAATCCCATTGAAAAGTTCAGGATTGTAATTCATCACTGCGCCAACCAAAAGTCCGCCGGCACTTCCGCCCATTGCGTAAAGGTGTTTTGGTGACGTATAATTTTCTGATATTAAGTATTTTGCAGCATCGATGAAATCAAAAAACGTATTCTTTTTATGAAGCATTTTTCCGTCTTCGTACCATTCACGGCCAAGATATTCTCCGCCTCGAATGTGAGCGATAGCAAAGATATAACCACGGTCTAGCAGCGATAATCTGGTGCTGGAAAAGCTGGCATCCACCGTGTGACCGTAACTTCCGTAGCCGTAGAGTAGAAGTGGTGTGTTTTCAGACTTTGGTGTGTCTTTGTGATAAACCAAAGAGATTGGAACTTGTTTTCCGTCTCTTGAGGTTGCCCAGATTCTTTCCGAAATGTAATTTTCTTTGTGGAATTTCCCGCCCAAAACTTCCTGTTCTTTCAGGAGTTTCGTGGTTTTTTCCTTCATATCATATTCGAAGGTCGAAGCTGGTTTTGTCAAAGATGTGTAGCCAAAACGTAATTTCTCGGTATCAAATTCCATATTCGTTCCGATATACGCAGTGTAAGTCGGGTCAGAAAATGGCAGGTAATGAGAATCTCCGGTTTTGCTTTCGATGATTTTGATTTGAAGAAGTCCACTTTCTCGTTCTTCCAAAACGAAATATTCATTAAAAATCTCGAACCCTTCCAACAACACATTTTCTCTGTGCGGAACAAAATCTTCCCAGTTTTCAATCGAAGGATTTTCGACTTTCGTCTTTACAATTTTAAAATTCGTAGAGTCATCCGCATTGGTAATGATGTAAAAATCATCTTGATAATGCTCAACAGAATATTCCAAATCCTCAGTTCGTTCCTGAATGATTTTCCAATCCGCAAAAACATCATTGGAAGGAATGAATCTGTGCTCATCTTCATTCGTGCTAGATGAAGAGATGAAAATGTAATCTAAAGTCTTGGTTTTATAAACATTAACATCAAAAGTCTCATCTTCCTCGTGGAAAATCAAAACATCTTTTTCAGTTTCGATTCCCAACTCGTGGCGATGGATTTGGAATGCTCTCAGACTTTCGTCTTTTCTAATATAAAAGACATAATTGTTATCACTTGACCAAACTGCTTTTCCGGTCGTGTTATCAATTTCGTCTTTGTAGATTTCGCCGGTTTTCAGATTCTTGAAGAAAATCTTATAAATTCTTCTCCCGATAATATCCGTTGAAAAAGATAGAATGTCATTATTAACACTTATAGAAATGCTCCCAATATCGAAATAGTCGTGTCCTTCAGCCAAAACATTCGCATCCAAAAGAATCTCTTCTTCATTCTCCAAGGTTTGAAATTTCCTTGAGAAAATCGGATATTCTTTCCCGTCTTCATAGCGCACGATGTACCAATATTTATTGAAAAAATAGGGCAAAGACTCGTCATCCTTTTTGTAGCGGGATTTCATTTCCTCGTAAAGGTCGTTCTGAAGGTCTTCCGTTTCCTTCATCACAAAATCTGTGTAGGCATTTTCTTCCTCCAGATATTTGATGACTTCGGGATTTTCTCTTTCATTCATCCAGAAATAAGGGTCGTTCCTTTGGTCGTTGTGAATTTCGAGAAGTTTTTCTATTTTTTTTGCTTTTGGAGCATTCATTTTGAAATGGTATTAATTGAACCACATAGACACATAAGATTAAAATCACATTAAGAAAAAATAGACAAAACCTAGAATGTCTTTCCTATTTAAACTTATAATTTTTTTAAATTCCAGAAAACTATGTGTCTGTGTGGTTAAAAGTTTTATTTTCAGATTTAACAAAATTAAACAAAAAACCATCCCGAAAATTCCGGGACGGCTTTGATTTATGTCAACAACAATTACTTATTGATGCTTTTGATATATTTTTCAATTGCCATAGTCATCGAGGGCGTTTCTTTCGTTGGAGCCATTACGTTGACGGTCAATCCAGCTTCTTCTGCGGCCGCTTGAGTCGTGGTTCCGAAAACAGCGATCTTCGTTTCTTTCTGTTCAAATGTTGGGAAATTGATTTTCAGAGATTTAATTCCTTGCGGGCTGAAGAACACCAACATTTCGTAATCGTCGATGTTGATATCAGTCAAATCACTCGCAACAGTTTTGTACATAATTGCTCTTGTCCACTCAATATTGGCAGAATCCAGAACTTTTGGAACTTCCGGCGTCAGAATATCTGATGATGGCAAAAGATATTTCTCTGAAGGATGCTTTTTGAACAAAGGCGCCAAGTCTGAGAAGTTCTTCTCACCAAAGCTGATTTTTCTTTTTCTGTAAACAATATGTTTCTGCAAATAGTTGGCAATTGCCTCGGATTGGCAGATGTAGCGCATAGAATCCGGCACTGTAAATCTCATTTCTTCCGCAAGACGAAAATAGTGGTCTATCGCATTTTTACTTGTGAAAATAATTCCTGTATATTGAGTCAGGTCGATTTTCTGAGTTCTGAGATCTTTTGCGTCAACACCCTGAACGTGGATAAAAGGACGAAAATCAATCTTGATTTTTTCTTTTTTTGCAATCTCCAAGTAAGGCGAAGATTCGTTTGGCGCTGGTTGTGAAACTAAAATAGATTTGATTTTCATCTTAAAATGTGGTTATAACATTTAATAAAACAAGAACTTCCAAAGTACCAAAACAGGTACTATTTGAAGCGTGCAAATATACAAAAATTTATAATACCATTTTTCTGGTAAAATAGCTTGATTATGAAAAATATAGATCAGGTTTTTCAACACAAACAATGATATTAATATAATAATGATGACATAAAAATATTGTACCAAATCCAAAGGATAGAAATACAGCGCAAATCCGGCGACAATGAGTCCGATAGATTCCAGGAAATAAAACTTGCTGGAGATCAACGCCAGACCTTTCAAATTTTTTCCGTCGCCAACGCTGTTGTAGAAAAGAAAGGTTAGAATATTTTTGATCACGTCAAAAGCAAGCACCGCCAAAAAAGCAAACCCAAATTTGTTAATTTGAAACCCAAATAGCTGCAGATCAGAAACAAACTTCGGAACAACGGGTATGAATTGCGACAGCAATAGGGAAATCATCACACTTCTGACAATTGAAATAATGGTCCACGAAGGCGTGAGATTATTAGAATCCTCAATTTTTTGGGTCAAAAAATCCTTGATGTTGGCATCGCGGTTGAAAACAGAAAGCACGATGATGTAGGCAAAAATACTCCCGAGAATACAATATACCACCCAATCATTATGTTCCGCAATTCTTACCAAGCTTCAAATTTTTTGCAAAAATAAGAATTAGATCAATGGAATCCCGTAATTAATTTTATAATTTCTTAAACTTATTCTTAAAAAAAATTAATTGTTTACTTCACACTTTCCATAAAATTGACCGCTTCGTCAAACCTTTTGCTCCACGGTAAAAAATATTGCAAAACCATCGGAACGTGCTTTTTATTGAGCAGAATTGGTTTCGCATCTGGCTGGAAAGGTTTCAGCGCTTTCAAAAAATTCTCATTTGCGACTTTTATGGAAGGGTAAGTTTTCTCGCCTACATAGATCAAAAAAGGCGGCGTTTTCTCATTAATAAAATAAATCGACGACGCTTGTTTCCATTTTTCTGGGTCTTTGCTCCACGTCACATCATAATTATCTTCTGCTGTAGGTGGATATTCTTCGAGATAATTTTTCATATCAATCCCAGCGCCATCAATTAGGATGATTCCTGAAATCGTTTTCTCTGGAATTCCATATTTGGGATTCATCACTGCGGAAGTTGATAATTGTCCGCCCGCAGAATGTCCGGAGATAAATATTCGTTCTGGATTTCCGTGGTACTTTTTTGCATTTGCTTTTATGAATTGAATTGCTGCTGCGATTTCCTTGGTCATTTCGTTCACATCGGCATTCGGACTCAAAGTGTAATCCGGAATCACGACGACCATATTTTTGCGGGCAAAGTTTCTGCCTAAAAGATTGTATTTGTTCTTATTTCCCGTGTTCCAGTTTCCGCCGTAGACAAAAATAAGAACCGGATAGTTTTTGTTTTTAATTTTTTTCGGTGTGAAAATATTCAGCTTTACATCTTCTCCTTTATTGTTTTTGGTGTAGGAAATATCTTTATAGATCATTGTCGGTGAGCAACTGATTATTATTAAGGCAAGGAAAAAGAGAGTTATAATTCGTTTTTGCATATTATTTATGATAAAATTAGATACGATTAATTTTAGAGTTTAGATTCATCATCTATACCGATTATACATCCTTTCTATGCCATTTCTATATGTGCTGTATATCCTATGTTCGATGCTTATTTGATTTTATTTAAAGAAGTTGCATTTTTTTATAAAAGCAAAATAAGGTAAAAATTATATGTTAATTATCTGATTTTCAAATAATAACGTAAATATTATGCTGAAATTAATATTATTTTTAAAATTAAATATAATGCGACAAGTTTTGTCGTTAGTGACATCTAGTTTTGCTTCAGAAATAATTACAGAAGAATAATATTAAATATTGAAACAATGAAAAATTAAACAAGCTCTTACATTAAATAACAAGAAAACAAGGGACATATATAATGAAAGTCCTGTATTATAAAATTTTTAATTAATAAAAAAAACAATTATGGAAGACGATTATTTTGAAATAATATCCAACGACGAATTTATTTTCGGTATTGTTGACAAAGACCTAAAATTAGTTTTAGGAATAAGGCATGACGGGACATTGTTTAACCTTGATCCCACCATTAGTAATTTAAAACATCACCCGGCATTTTCATCGGTAAATGTAACTAGTAACTCCGAGTTTATGTTTGCAATGGTAGACAGAGACAACAATGTATTGTTCGGCAAACGTTATGATGGAACCACTTACGATTCTGATGATAGTATCAAAAAACTTATCAATCAGATAAAAACAAAAAAGGATGACGTTTTTTACACCTCCAATCCTTTTCCAACAACGAGTGATTTTGAAAATCTAACAGAAGGGTGTACTCTTATAAATACGATTGATGGAGATCGTGAGAGTGCTGTGATTCAAAAGTCTAAATATGTTAATGGGAAACTAAGTAGCTGGTATCTTCCTAAACCACTTTCTTCCCTTAATATATATACAAAATGGATAGCTGATATTAATGATTCAAAAAGAGATGTTATAGAATTTGCCGTGAATGAGGCTAATCTTCTTCATAAGGATTCTATTATGGGTTTTTTGCATCATAGATTATTAGACGATGATCCTGTTAGAGAATCATTTGAATCACCATTAAAAATATCTTATCTAAGATATGGCAGTGGCTTAAATTCAAATGATAATAATAATCCTGGAATTATTCGGAAAAAATATATACAAAAAGCTCTTGACAGAGACATCAAGGTTATATTTGTAATTTCAGATATAATTGTACAAAAAAATTTTGTGAATAATATCGGAAATACTCTTGAGCAAGTTGATATACTTTATGAGGAATGGGGAAATAGTATAATTTACGACATTTGGAATGAACCCAATCTATATGATGAGCTTAAAGGTAATGAGGATGTTGCATTTTATTTAATAAATAGAATATATGACCATTTACGCTCAAAACGTGATGGAGCATCATTAAAGTTAATAGCACCGTCGATTTCTATTTTAAACATCCCTTATTTACAAAGATTTTTAGATTATTGCCGGACTCATAATATGGTAATAGATTATTTGGCTTGGCATCATAATATGGAATTATTTGAGCATGATCTCACAAAAATGGAAGAGGATATTCAGGAAATCCTTCATCTTGCGAATACATATAAAGATGTGATAAGAGAAGGCATCATGTGTCCGGAAATACAAACAAACGATACTGTAAATCCGGCCTCTGCCATAATACAACTGGCTCTATTCGACAAATACAATATCCCAACCTGCAGAACCTGCTCACACGAAGAACTCGAATCTGGTGATATAATAAGAGTTTGTAATGACGATTCATTAGATGGATTACTTTTGGTAAATCCAATAATATCGCAAGTGAAAGAAAGAACCGTTTGGTATGCCTATAAATTTTATTCAGATTCAATAGCTAGAAGAGGGCAGACTATCAAATCAAACAATCTCGTTGGTGGATTTTCCTGGGCAGAAAGTGATAATATCCATGCAGTAGTTGGAGGTTACAAGTACGATATCGAAAATTTTTCCATTTATTTTTCATACATCAATTCAATAGTTAAGGATGTAACAGCTGTAACAGTAGAAATACAAGAATATATTAATAGTGGTTATGCTGCTTTTGGAAATAGACACCTTCCACCAAGTGTTTCCACAAGAGCCATAATCAGAGAAGGTGGTGTAATCGTGGTAAGCATTCCGTCCTTAAAAGCAGGAAATTTGTATAAAATAAAAATTAGTAAATAAATAAACCCAAAATATTATGAATCAATGTGTAGTCATCAAATTAAAAGAATCATCAACCGCAGAAAATCTCACCAGATTAGGAGCATTGAAGTTAAAGGTTAATGTCAAATCTTCAACAGTTATAGGATTGGAGTTTTTTTCAAGTAAAACACAAACCATAAGAGTAAATGGATATGATGCCCATTTTACAGATGAGTCTGGATCGTCGTTACCTGTATTACAAGAATGTACAGTTGATCCTTTAAATGGAACTATTTTAGTTTATATATCAATCACAGGAGGAGAAACAGAGATAGAATTTTCTGATAAATATGCAATAACAAGATTAAGTACTTTCGGCGGAAGTGATTTTATTTGGGATCAAGGAGGGAGTGGAGTTGAAATAGGCATTGATGTCGACTTTGAAGATTTTAAATATTGTACGGCTTTAAACAGTATATATTTGTCAAAGGGACAAGGAACCGGTAGTCTGGAGAACTTCAAAAAATTATCAATTGTAAATTTTTGGTTGTACCCCAATAAAGATGATAATCATTTTAATAGATTGATTGTTGAGGGTAATATTTCAAACATCCTGAAGCAAACTAGTTTTGAAAATATTCTTATAAACGATCAAAATCTAGTCACAGGTGATTTATCAGCTTTTTCAACTAAATTTGTCAATGGTACATTTGATTTATCGGGAACATCGATCACAGGAAAAATTGATAATTTGTCAGGAGTTAGTTCACCAAGTTTATTTTTAAACAGAATGAAAAAATATATAGGTGGTAATATCGGTGCTTTAAATAACAATGTAAAATTCTTCTCCGTTGCAGAATCTTCTAATGTAGGTTTTGAATATAATGGCTTCAATGGTAGAACCAATTTTTTAGCAATTGAAGGAGGATACGTTAGATTTGGGATTAATGAATTAATTGTTCACTCACTAGCATTAGATGCACCCTCATTAACTGATGTTCCTGAAGGAAGTATAAGAAGAGAGATAAATGTCACTGCTTACAATTTAAATAAGCTAGATCCTACTGTCTCCGATGCCCTATTAAAATTAAGGACTATTAAAAAAATACGTGTTAAAATAAATAATGAATACGTTAATTAGATTTCGGAGCCAAAATAGATTTTAGTAATTGATTATAGTTGTGTAAACTAATCGCAATTGTTAGTTTCGTATCAAATTTGAGATAAGTAGAGCGTTATCACTATTATTTAAATTTCAACCAATCAAAATAAAATCAAATAAAACATGAAACGAGAGTGGATAGTTCTACTCTCGTTTGTTGTGAGAAAAAATATAGCTTACTAATAAAAAACTAACTGATGTATAAATATTTGAAACATCTATTTTTTTCTCGGATCATTTTCTATTAAAAAAAGTTAATTTCCACCGCGCCAAATAAACATTAACGATTAAAGATTATCTTTGCGGATTATTTGCCGGATGAAGAAACTTGTCATTATTCCCACCTACAACGAAAAAGAGAACGTCGAAAAGATCATTTCGGCTGTTTTTGCTTTGAAACAGGATTTCCACATTTTGGTGGTGGACGATTCTTCGCCCGACGGAACGGCTGAGATCGTCAAAAGTCTCCGGGACAAATTTCCGCTTCAGCTTCACCTCACGGTTCGAAAGATAAAAGATGGCTTGGGCAAAGCGTACATCCACGGTTTCCAGTGGGCAATCCACAACGAATACGATTACATTTTCGAAATGGATGCAGATTTTTCTCATAATCCGAAAGATTTAATTAAACTTTATGAAGCCTGCAAAACAGCAGATATGGCCGTTGGTTCCAGATATTCTCAGGGTGTGAATGTGGTAAACTGGCCGATGGGAAGGGTTTTGCTTTCTTATTTTGCTTCGAAATATGTAAGGTTTGTTCTCGGACTTCCAATCCACGATACGACGGCTGGCTTTGTTTGTTTTAAGAAGGAAACCTTGATTGCTATTGGACTTGACAAAATTAAACTGAAAGGTTACGGTTTCCAGGTCGAAATGAAATACCGGGTTTTCAAAAAGAATATGAAGATCGTGGAAGTTCCAATCATCTTTACGGATAGAACTGAAGGCGTGAGCAAAATGAATGGTGGAATCATCCAGGAAGCGGTTTTCGGCGTTTTGAACTTGAAATGGAAAAACCTGATCGGAAAATTGTAAGAATGAAGTATTTCTTTTACATATTAATGATTTTCTGTGTGTTAGCTTGTACAGAAGCGATAGAAAAACCAAAAGATATTTTGCCGGAAGATAAGATGTCCGAGATCATTGCGGATTTTGCAATTAATGAGCAGCAATACGTTATTGGGACTAACATTAATTCTGAAAATGCGACCAGATTCATTCTGAAAAAATATAAGATCAAAGGCGAACTTTTTACCAAAAGCTATGAATATTATATGACCAAGCCGGAAATCATCAAAGAAATTCTGGATGACGCTCAGAAAATCATCGTAGCCAAAGATCCGAAGGCTGAGGCTTTCATCAATATAAAATTAAAAGAAAATCCGGGAATACCGCCGCAAGCGAGGTAATTTTGGAGATATGTAGTTATGCAAAAATTTTTTGAAATCGAAAAAACTTCAGAATCCAAAGCAAGGGCTGGAGTTATCAATACCGATCACGGACAGATCCAAACCCCGATTTTTATGCCGGTGGGAACCGTTGCATCCGTGAAAACTGTTCACCAGAGAGAACTTAAAGAAGACATCAAAGCACAGATCATTTTAGGAAATACCTACCATTTGATGCTTCGTCCTACGATGGATATTATGGAAAAAGCGGGCGGACTTCACCAGTTTATGAATTGGGATTTACCAATTTTGACAGATTCCGGCGGCTATCAGGTTTTTTCGTTAGCAAAAAGCAGAAAAATTACAGAAGAAGGTGTAAAATTCAAATCACATATCGACGGTAGTTTGCATTTTATGTCGCCAGAGGTTTCAATGCAAATTCAAAGACAAATCGGCGCTGATATTTTTATGGCTTTCGATGAGTGTATTGCTTATCCAAGCGACTATAACGCCGTGAAAACTTCAATGGAACTCACACATCGTTGGCTGAAAAGATGCATCACCTGGACAGAGGAAAACAAAGAATTATACGGTCACAAACAGAGATTGTTCCCAATTGTTCAGGGTTCTTGTTATTCTGATTTAAGAAAAATTTCGGCTGAGGTAATTTCTGAAGCTGGAGCAGAAGGAAACGCGATCGGCGGACTTTCCGTTGGTGAGCCGGAACCGGAAATGTACAGAATCACAAATGAAGTGACAGACATTCTCCCGAAAGACAAACCACGATATTTGATGGGCGTTGGAACACCTTGGAATATCCTGGAAAGTATTGGTTTCGGAGTAGATATGATGGATTGCGTAATGCCCACCAGAAATGCAAGAAACGCAATGCTCTTCACCTGGCAAGGTGTGATGAATATGAAAAACGAACGATGGAAAGAGGATTTCTCTCCGCTTGATGAGTTTGGGACGAGTTTTGTGGACAGCGCTTACAGCAAGGCTTACGTGCGTCACCTTTTCGTTTCCAAGGAATATTTGGCAAAACAAATTGCATCGATCCATAATTTAGCATTTTACCTTGATTTGGTGAAAGTTGCGAGAGAACATATTGTGGCAGATGACTTTTATCAATGGAAAGATTCAGTCATTCCGCAGTTGAAGACAAGGCTTTAAAAGAAACAAGAGAAAAGTAAAAAGACTCAAGAGAGAATCAATTATCAATCATCATTTATCAATTATAACTCGATGAAAATCATAGACCTTTACGTCATCAAAAAATATTTGGGAACCCTCATTTTTATGTTGGCGCTTTTGTCTATTATCATTATGGTTGTGGATGTGCAGGCAAAAACGCCAAGGATCGAGAGCAATGGATTCACGGTTGGTTATTTCCTGCTTAATTTCTATCCGTTTTGGATCCTGAATCTGATTCTGACCTTTATGTCAATCTTGGTTTTCATTACCGTAATTTTCTTCACCTCCAGAATGGCAAATAACACAGAGATTGTTGCTATCATCAGTAGTGGTGCGAGTTTTCACAGGTTTGCAAGACCATATTTGATTACTTCTTTACTTATTTTTGTGGTGACTTTGGCAGTTAATCACTTCATTTTGCCTTGGTCTAATATTAAGAAAAATGTCCTGGAGCCCTACACCTATAATGCTGTAAACAAGGAAAAATTGTTGGGAAATATGAGCATTGCCTCAAACATCAGTCCTACTGATTTTATTTTTGTAAATAGTTATAATAAGAAAGAAAACCGCGGATCCGGTTATATGTATCAGAAATTTGACAAGAACAAAAAGCTTGTCTATCAGATCTCTGCGATGGATATCAATTGGGATGTTAAGAAAAAACATTTCATTATTAATAATTACACCGAAAGAACTGCAGGAAAAAACGACACCGAAGTTTTGGGTAGCGGAACTACGAAAATTCAGGATTTCAAATTGCCGCCGTCAGAATTGTTTCCGGATAAGCTGGTAGCTCAAAACAAGACCACACCCGAATTGCTGACGATGATCGAGCGTGAAAAAATGAAAGGAAACAGCAATGTTACTTCTTTTTACAATGAGCTTTACCAAAGAACATCAATGCCGGTTTCGATTATTATTCTGACATTTTTGGGATTGTCGTTATCATCCCAGAAAAAACGTGGCGGATTGGGACTTAATCTGGCTTTGGGAATTGCCTTGGCGTTCCTGTTCGTCTTTTCCTTTCAGGTCTTGAACGTCGTTTCGGAGAACAAAAGTTTACCGCCATTGTTGGCAATGTGGCTTCCGAATATGATTTTTGCGCCTATTGCAGCGTATCTGTATATCAAACGGGCGAATCAGTAAAGCATCTCAATCTCTTTGTGGAAAAACTTCTGCAAACCTTCATTTTCAAGATCTATCCACAGAAAACCATTTTTGTCAGCATTTTTGATAATGCCATTTTGGCGCACATCCTCTTTTTGAAAAACAGAGATTTCATCTTTTCTGAAAAGCGAATTGTTATAGGTCAACAGGATGTCTTCTTCTGATTTAATTTCCTCAATTTTCGAAATTATATCCCGATGAAAATGATTTGTAAATTCTGTCAAATTAAAACTTAAACCCGTGACAGATAACACCGAGCCGGCTTTTGGAAGATTTGAAAAATCAGTTTGATGCAGATTAATGCCAATTCCGAGGATGTAATATTCTTCATTATTGATTTTCTTCTTTTCGATGAGAATTCCACAGACCTTTTTGCTGTTCAAAATGATGTCGTTTGGCCATTTTATTTTCACATCTGCATTTGTCAGATTGGCAAGAAAATCCTGCACGATAATAGCGGTATAGTAATTGAGGAAAGTATCGGAGACATTGATTTTTGAAGTTTTAAAAGCAAGTGAGTAAGCCAGATTTTGGTTGGGAATCACTTTCCATATATTTCCATATTGTCCGCGGCCTTTTGTCTGATTAAAAGTAAAAACAGCAGTTGGTTCGTCTTCATTTAAGAGCGTGATAATTTCGTCATTCGTAGAAAAACAATTTTCGAGATGGAATAATTGGCTCATTTATGAAAACTTTAAGAGATAATAAATATGAGAAACAAAAGATAAATAGATTAAAATCAATAAATTTGCAAATTAGACAATTTTTTGAATGAGTAAAATTACAGAAAAACAATTATTAATCGATAGGATCGTAGATTCGATTCAAGATACAAAAGGAGAAGACATCTTGGTTTTCGACCTGACAGGAATAGAAAACGCAGCAGCAGAAACATTTATCATCTGCAGTGGAAACTCAAATACACAGGTTTCCGCCATCGCAGGCAATATCCAAAAAAATGTAAGAAACGACCTCAATGACAGACCTTGGCACGTAGAAGGGACTGAAAACTCTATGTGGGTTTTGGTGGATTACGTTTCCGTGGTGGTGCACATTTTCCAAAAAGAGATCCGTGAATATTACGACATCGAAGAACTTTGGGGTGATGCAAAAATCACAAAAATAGAAAGTTAAAAGATGCACTTTAGCATCATCAATCTTTAAAAAATAAAAATGAATAACAAAGGATTCAACTGGTTTATACCCGTTTTATTGGGACTCATTTTACTTATATTTCTTCCGGGACTTCTCGGAGATTCTATGGTAAAAAACATTGATGAAAAGGAATTTTACACTCTTGTAGAAAAAGGAAAAGTTGGTGAAGTGATGGTCTACAGAGACAACTTCAAAGCTGACGTTTACCTTACAAAATCAGCAAAAGCTGAACTTAAAAAAACTGACAAGGAGAGCGATCCGCTTTCTGTGATCAATATCAAACCAAGTCCGGATTTTGTCCTGACTTATGGCGATCTTAGATATTTCCAGGAAAGATTTGAAAGCATCAATACCAAACTGCCTACGCAGGCAAGAATGGAATTTGGTAAAAGCCAAAGTGGTTTCTCCGAGTTGCTGTTTACTTTAGCACTTTGGGGTGGACTTTTCGCTTTGTTGTACTTCTTCATTTTCAGAAAAATGGGTGGTGGCGCAGGCGGACCTGGCGGACAGATCTTCAGCATTGGAAAATCTAAAGCCAAATTGTTTGACGAGAAAGACAAGATGCAGATCACTTTCAAAGACGTTGCAGGATTGGAAGGTGCAAAAGAGGAAGTTCAGGAAGTTGTAGATTTCTTGAAGAACTCAGAAAAATATACAAAACTAGGCGGTAAAATCCCGAAAGGTGTTCTATTGGTAGGTCCTCCGGGAACTGGTAAAACCTTGTTGGCAAAAGCTGTTGCAGGTGAAGCGAAAGTTCCGTTTTTCTCACTGTCAGGTTCAGATTTTGTGGAGATGTTCGTGGGTGTTGGAGCTTCCAGAGTAAGAGATCTCTTTGCTCAGGCCAAAGCGAAATCTCCGGCCATTATTTTCATCGATGAGATCGATGCGATTGGTAGAGCTAGAGGAAAAGGTGGTTTCCAAGGCGGAAATGACGAGCGTGAAAATACATTGAATCAATTACTGACAGAAATGGATGGTTTTGGAACTGATGTCAACGTGATCGTGATGGCGGCTACAAACCGTGCCGATATTCTGGATAAAGCATTAATGAGAGCAGGTCGTTTTGACCGTTCTATTTATGTTGATCTTCCGGAATTGCATGAGAGACAACAGATCTTTGATGTCCATTTGGCTAAAATCAAAATGGATGATTCCATCGACAGAGAATTCTTAGCAAAACAAACACCAGGTTTCAGCGGTGCTGATATCGCAAATGTTTGTAACGAAGCGGCTTTGATCGCAGCAAGAAACTCTCACGAATCTGTAAACAAGCAAGATTTCCTAGACGCAGTTGATAGAATTATCGGCGGTCTTGAAAAGAAAAATAAAGCCATTAAACCTTCCGAAAAAAGAAGAGTTGCCTTCCACGAAGCTGGTCACGCGACAATCTCCTGGTTGGTAGAGCACGCAGCGCCACTTTTGAAAGTGACAATCGTTCCTCGTGGACGTTCACTTGGTGCAGCCTGGTATCTTCCGGAAGAAAGACAATTGACGACAACTCAGCAAATGTTGGATGAGATTTGTGCGACATTGGGCGGTAGAGCTGCAGAACAGGCTGTTTTTGGTAACATTTCTACTGGCGCATTGTCTGATCTTGAAAGAGTGACAAAACAAGCTCAGGCAATGGTTACGATTTATGGTTTGAACGATAAAGTCGGGAACATTTCTTACTACGACAGTTCAGGTCAATCCGAATACAGTTTTGGAAAGCCTTACTCAGAACAAACGGCGAAACTGATTGATGAAGAGATTTCGAAATTGGTAGAAACCCAATATGAAAGAGCGGTTACTATCCTGACAGAAAACAGAGATAAACTGGACGCTTTGGCCAACAAACTTTTGGAAAAAGAAGTGATTTTCCGTGAAGATCTTGAAGAAATTTTCGGAAAACGTGCCTGGGATCCAGAACTGACAGAAAAACCTGTCTCAAGTATTGATAATCCAGTTGATGCTGGAAATGTCTTAAATCCAGAGAGTTAAAACGTATTTAACAACATTATAATAAGAAAATCCTAATTTATTTAGGATTTTCTTTTAAAATAAAGTTTTGGTTTTTAACCGATTATAATTATTTTTTTACATTTGTATTAATTAAAGCATATTAAATTGAGTCTGTTCAAAAAACTCGTCAGTAAAATAATGAATCAGCCCGAAGAAGAGCAGCCGGATGTTACCAAACTGGCGGATCAACTTCGTGATGCGGATTTGGATTATAAATTTGCGCAACTTTTCACCCATTCCGGTGGTTTTTTTAATTATTGTGCAGATGAGTCTGAAGCTTTGCAAACGCTCAATCAAATCATCAAGATAGAGCAGATCAACGATGTTTTCTGTTGGGACCAGGATCTTCGAAACTTCCTGGATGTTATCAAAACGCCTTATTCTCCAGAACTTACGGAACAGAACGACGCCGCTTTCATCACTTGCGAATATCTTATAGCTTTCGACGGACGAATTATGCTTTCTCACAACAATATTCTTCACTACCATTCTTCCAGATTGCCAAGCAAAATCATCATTATGGCAAACGTTTCTCAGATTGCTAATAATCTGAATGAGGCGATGATGAAGGTAAAACGTGCCGGAAATCTTAAAAATCTGACCTCAATCAGCGGAAGTCAGTCCAAATTAGACACACCTAATAAGGATAATACCAAACTTTTCTTACTTTTGCTGGAAGATTAAATTTCAGTTTTGGATAAAAATTTCATTCAGCGTACCCTTTCCGCAATCGTTTACGTGTTGGTCATTGTGATATGCACCACTCCGGTTGGCGAAAATCTCTTCAGCAGTTTCCTGCCACAAGTCAAACAGCAGTATCTTTTTTACGGATTGATAACTTTATTTATGGTGATCGGGCTATATGAATGCATCAAAATCATGAAATTTGATAACAGCATTTACAAATGGCTGGTTTTTCCGGTTGCAGCGATTATCTATTACCGATTTACCAAAAGATTCTTCTATCACGGTTTTTTCTTCGATTTCAATTTCAGCGAGATGATGGCTTTGACGCTGATTCCGATTGCCGTCGTTACACTTTTCAAATATTCCCGGGAACTCTACTTCGAAAATGGAAAACTGATTTTTACCGTTGTTTATGTGACTTTACCATTCGCATTTTCATTAGGCTTACCGAAATTCAGCACATTAGACGAAAGCAAAACTTTCACTTTAGAAATATTTATGCTTTTCGTTTTAATTTGGAGCAGCGATACTTTTGCTTATCTGACAGGAAAATTCTTCGGAAAACATAAAATGGCGCCAAGGATTTCACCTAAAAAAACATGGGAAGGATTTGCCGGCGGCGTAGTTCTGACATTGATTCTCGGATTCTTTGTAGAGCAGTATTTCCCGGAACTTCGAGGAAACTGGATGATAGTTGGATTCCTGGTTTCTGTCTTCGCTCCTTTGGGAGATTTGGTAGAAAGTCAGTTAAAACGTAGTTTTGCAGTGAAGGACAGTGGAAATATCATTCCCGGTCACGGTGGCGTTTTGGACAGGCTGGATAGCTTTCTGATCTGCGTTCCGGTTGTTTACTTATATTTTATCTTAGAAAAACTGGTTTAGAATTATTTATATGAAACTACATAAAGAATCAAAAGGAACTCTGGTCGTTGCAATAATATTTATTGCATTTATCGCAACCATATCCATTTATTATTTAGAATTATGGTCTTTGGTAATCTTAATTCCGCTTCTAGTGATGTTAGGATTGATATTCTGGTTTTTCCGTGTTCCTACAAGAGCGATTCTGGATCATACGGAAAACGTGGTAGCGCCGGTTGATGGAAAAGTCGTGATGATCAAAGAAATTGTCGAAGACGAATTCATCAAAGACAAATGTATTCAGGTTTCAATTTTTATGTCACCTTTGAATGTCCATATTTGCCGTTATCCGGTGAGTGGTGATGTGATTTATAAAAAATACCATCCAGGAAAATATTTGGTAGCCTGGCACGAGAAATCCTCTACAGAGAACGAAAGAACAACGGTTGCCGTGAAAAGTTTGACCAATCATCAGGTTGTTTTCCGTCAAATTGCAGGATATGTGGCGAGAAGGATTGTTTTCTATTGTAATGTTGAAGATAAAGCAAAAGCCGGTCACGAATTCGGATTCATCAAATTCGGTTCCAGAATGGACGTTTTCCTGCCTCTGGATACAGAAATCCTTTGCAAAATCGGAGACAAGACCAAAGGTGGAATAGATGTCATCGCAAGAATGAGAGATTGATTTTTTATCCATATAAAATTTAAAAGAGGCTTAACTATTAAGTCTCTTTTTTTGTTTAATCCTGAGAATTGACAGTTTGGTCGGAATTTATGACCATTCGGACCATTATTTTTTTAATTAAGGTCTCATCACTATAATTTTGAGGCATAATTAAAAATCAAAACAATGAAAACATCAGTATTCTTCTCATTCTTCCTTATTTTATTATCCCTTTTTTTCAAAGCTCAAATGGATGACAAATTCTATCAGCCCAAGAAAGAAATGAAACCTCTGGAATTCAAAAACATCGAAAACATCAGTCTACCAGTTGAAAGTGATACCATCACCGCGGTCGTTTTGAAACCTGAATCAAAATCAATCAAAAAAACAATTGTCTTTTTTCACGGTGCTGCCGGCAATATTTCAACTTATCAATATATTACCAAACCGTTGGTAGAAGACGGATTCCAAGTTGTAATGGTAGATGTGAGAGGTTACGGAAAGTCAACGGGCAAACCAACCCACTTGAATGTGGCAATAGATGGTCAAAAAATGTTCGATTATCTCTTGACCAGAAAAGATATTCAAAATACAAAAATCTATTTGTACGGCGCTTCTTTGGGTTCTCAGATTGCAACGCATTTGGCTAAGGAAAATCCAACAAAGATTTCAGGATTGATTGTGGATGGCGGAATGTCGTCTTTCACAGATATTGCGATTCACTTTGCGCCGCAGTACAAAGAAATCATTGAGAAAGCTCTGGTTTCACCTTACTCAGCAAAAGAAGATGTGAAAGCTCTTAGCAATGTTCCGAAACTTTTCATTTACAGCAAAGGTGATTCCACAGTTCCGTTTGAACAAGGCCAACTGATTTACGCCAACGCTCCCGAACCAAAACAGTTCCTAGAATTTTCCGGAGAACACATCCAGGCGATGGTTGTGGAAAAAAGTAGAATCGTAGCGGCCATCGAAAAGTTATAATAAAAAAGGAAACCTCAATGGGTTTCCTTCTTCTTTTTAGCTGATTTTTTCCTTAGCTTTTTTGGCATTTTTGATTTGACGAATTGCTCTCTTTCTTTTAGGAATTCAAGCATTTCCTTATTATAACTGAATTGTTTTGCTTCTTTCAAAAATTTCAAAGCATTCGGAAAACTTCCTCTCATCTCGGAAAGCAAAGCTCTGTAATACCATAAAACAGCCTTATCAATTCCTTTGATTTTCAAAGCATACGCAATCAGTTTTTCTGCTTCCTGAAAATCTTCGTTGTCCAAAAGACATTTGATGTAATATTTTGGCGTATTCAGATTGGTCACATCACACTGCATCGCTTCCTCGAAATAGAGTTTTGCTTTTTCATAATCATCGAGCATTTCGCTGTAGATTCTTCCCATCAGACAAAGCGAATCTGCATCTTCAGGGTCGTAGGAAAGCGCATAATTCAACGCTTCCAGACAATCCGGTAAATTGTACGGAAAATTATCCAGCGCTTCGAGATAATATTTACTTTTAGTTAAGGTCATTTCTGTAGTTTTTTAATTCATTTTTCAGTTGATTTCTTTCCTTTTTAAAAGATTTCTCCTGATGATTCTTTTTAAAATCGGTTCCTGAAAAAGTTCGGATAGGATTTCCTCTCTGAACATTCAAATGATTGTTCCAGGTTTCCTGCATTTGTTTTTCCAATTGCTGGATGTGAAATTCCATCACTTTTTCTTTGAGTCTGATGATGGAAATCTTTTTATTCTCCAGTTGCGAACGTGAATCCTGCACGAAAACACTTTGTCCCGTTTTCAGATAAGTTGCACGAACTGCGGTTTCTACTTTATTCACGTTTTGTCCGCCACTTCCCTGACTTCTCGTGGTCTGAAACTGAATTTCTTTTTCATTAAATTCAATTTTCTCCAAACCTTCGAGTTCAAAAATCCCGATAAACCAGTTGCTTCTTTTATGGAATTTTCGGAACGTGCTTTTTCCAATCCAAAGAATGCTTCCGAGCCAGGTTTTTAAAAATTCGTTGACTTCTTTTCCTTTTAAAAGTAAAGTCGCAGATTTCAACGTCAGGTTTCCATCACCATTTTCACGGTGAATGATTTCGTAACCGATTTTATTTTGTTTTGCTTCCTCAAGGAAAACCTTCAGAACTTTGGCAACTACCCATTGACATTCCAAAGGTCCTCTTCCCGAGGTGATTTGTATTATTTTGTCCATTTTTTTAAATTTTGTTGATGGTTGTTAGTTGATGGTTGTTGGAAGACAGATTGCTATCAACTAACAACCATCAACATTCAACCAAATTATTTGTCCATCCTCACAATTCGAGGTTGGAAAGTTCCGAGAATATCGACCAGTTCACTTTGCGCATTCATCACTTCATTGATGTCTTTGTACGCCATCGGTGCTTCTTCCGCATTTCCGCCCATCAAGGTGACATTTTTGAGTTTCAATTCTTTCTTAATGTCATTTTGAGTGAAGCGGTTTCTACATTCTCCTCTCGAAAAAACCCGTCCCGCTCCGTGTGAAGCCGAGTTCAGCGAATCCGGATTTCCTTTTCCACGAACGATAAAACCTTTTGCCGTCATCGAACCGGGAATCATTCCCAATTCGTTTTCGTTGGCCGGAGTTGCACCTTTTCTGTGAACGATTACTTCTTTTCCGTTGTGGATTTCTTTCCACGCGAAGTTGTGATGGTTTTCGATTCTGGCTTTCACTCTTCCACCGACCGCTTTCACCAATCTTCGGTGAATATCGTTGTGACAGGCCGAGGCGTAATCTCCTGCGAGATTCATCGCTGTCCAGTATTCTAATCCGAGATGAGTATTCAAATCCAGCCAGGCGAAGTTTTGTGCTTCTTTTGGTAACGGACATTGTTCGGTCGCCACTCTCGAATAATACTGAGCGATTTCTGCTCCCAAACCGCGCGAACCGCTGTGCGAGAGAATTCCGAGGTATTTTCCTTTCGGAAGATTGATTTGTTCATCTTCTTCCATAATTTCCACTTCCCCGAATTCCACAAAGTGATTTCCGCCGCCGGAACTTCCCATTTGCTTGATGGCTTTTCCTTTTAGTCTTCTCAAAATTGGAATTAAATCGAACGTATCTCTGTCGAAAATCTCCTGGTCGACGTGAGATTTGTGCGTTTCGTACATCCCAAATTTGGTGTGTTCGGCAAGTGCTTTTTCATATTTGTCTTTGGCACCGTCGAGATATGAAATTGGCGTATCCAAAATACTGAGCGACATTCTGCAGCCGATATCCATTCCGACTCCATACGGAATCACGGCATTTTCTACTGCGAGAACTCCCCCGATTGGAAGCCCGTAACCGCTGTGAGCATCAGGCATCAAAGCACCTTGCGTTGAAATTGGCAGTTTCAATGCTGTGTACAGCTGATTTTTTGCTTCATCTGAAATATTGTTTCCGAAAATTTGGAAAGAAGCTCGGTTGGTGTTGAGCGTTCTTTTTTCAGTTTTCTTTGATGAAAGCAAGGCTTCCGCGATTTGTCCGAAGGTTAAATCTTTCTCGAAGTTCTCTGGATTTTGCTGGATTTCCTTAAGAAGAGATTTCACATAATGAATATTTTTGGTTGCAAAATTTCTCTTCATCACTTCCAAAGCGATGTTTACGCTCTGGTTGTTTGGATAGCCTAATTTTAATATATCTTTTCCTTTTAGTTTTAAATTTCCCATTTTTTTAGATAATAGATGCGAGACGATAGATTTTCTCGCATCGAATATTTGAATCAACTAAATTTCTAGTTGATTGTTTGTTGTCACAATATTTTTATGACAAATATTGATTTGGAGCTGAAATCCCTAGCCCCGATTGCAGTGGAAATCCTTTTTTGTCAAAAAAAGATTGCAACGGAAAGCGGGATTAAGCTCCTAAAAAATGATTTCGGGGAAACTGTGAGTTTGAAATATTGCGCAATAAAAAACCCGAAATCTTACGACTTCGGGTTTTGATATTTCATTATACTGTTGTTCTAAGAATGTACCAAACCACGAAGCCTCGCCTTTGCAAAAGGCAATCCTACTGATGTATGTAAGTTGTATTTGAACATTGCTTCGTTGTTATTATTGTTGGTTGAACTTGATTTTCAGTTGCAAAGATATTATTTTTTTTGAATCTGCAAATTTTATTTTTGAAATGGTAAAAAATTTTAGCTGATTAAAGCTTCATACTTTTTGCGATTGTCAATCAAAATCCAAAGGTTGATGGCTGCGAAAACCAAGGCGATTGGAATGCCTTCCGGAGCTTTTGTAAAGTTGTGAAGAACGATTCCGACCATAACTGGTAAGATGACAATGGCGCCCAACGCTCTTGTTTTTGGAAAGATGAATAATGCACCACCGATGATTTCCACGGCACCGACCAATGGCATCAGCCAGCTTAGTTCTGCAAAGGCGGCGAATGATTTTTTCATAGATTCTGTAAGTTCCGGCATTGGCATATAGTGTAAAAACTTGTCCAGTCCGGCGTTGATGAACATTAAGCCGAAAAGGATGCAGAGGATTAATTTGACGTATTTCATAGTTTGTAAATTTTATAGTTATTTTTTAATTTCTAAAGTTTCATTTTGAACCGGTTCTCTTCCTCCGCGAAACTGTGTTGCAAAGAGGAAAGCCAAAACGGCGAAACAGACCAACAGAGCAGCAATGACGATGAAAATCTTTTTGCGAAATGTCAGATTGGGAATGTATGTCACCAAAAATATCAAGATGACCAATAAAATTACAAATAGTGCGGTAATTCCCATATGATGTTTTAATATTCTGGTGTAAATGAATTTGTAAATACGAATTTAATAAAAATTTGAATTGAATATTAAAATAAAAAATCCGTCCGAGAAAATTTCCCGGACGGATGTATATTTAGAATTTTAATCTTAAGTTTTTTACTTCAAAGCAATCTCGACAACTTCGCTCATGTTGTTTACGTAGTTGACTTTCAAATGTTTCAGATAATCTTTTTTGATTTCCTCTACATCTTTTCTATTCGCTTCGCATAGAATCACTTCTTTAATTCCGGCTCTTGTAGCAGCGAGTAATTTTTCTTTGATTCCTCCGACTGGAAGTACTTTTCCTCTTAGTGTAATTTCGCCAGTCATTGCCAAATGTGGTTTCACTTTGATGTTCTTGTAGCTGGAAACCATTGATGTTAGCATAGCAATTCCGGCAGATGGTCCATCTTTTGGCGTTGCGCCTTCCGGAACGTGAACGTGGATGTTTTTCTTTTCGATGTCTTCTTCAGAAATGCCTAATTCCTCGTAATGTGCTTTGATGAATTCCAAAGCGATGGTCGCAGATTCCTTCATTACATTTCCGAGGTTTCCAGTCATTGTCAAAGCGCCTTTTCCTTTAGATAAAATACTTTCAATAAAGAGAATATCGCCACCAACACTTGTCCACGCCAATCCTGTTACTACACCAGGAACATCAGTAATTTCGGCCAATGTTTTTGGTCTCGGAACACCAAGGATCTCATCGACTTTATCAACAGAAATCTTTGGGTCAAATTCTTTTTCCATTGCAATCTGAAGTGCTACCCAACGGGCGATTCCTGCAATTTTTTTCTCCAAAGTCCTCACGCCACTTTCAGAAGTATGAGCATCAATGATATGTTTCAATTCTGTATTTCCGAGCTTCAGATATTTGGTATCCAAACCATTTTCGCGTAATTGTTTTTTGATCAAATGTCGTTTGGCAATCTCCACTTTTTCTTCCAAAGTGTAGCCAGCAATGCTGATAATCTCCATTCTGTCCAAAAGCGGACGCTGAACGGTAGAAAGTGAATTGGCCGTTGCAATGAACATTACTTTGGAAAGGTCATAACCGAGTTCTAGGAAATTATCGTAGAAATTGTTATTCTGCTCCGGATCAAGAACTTCCAACAAAGCTGAGCTTGGGTCGCCGTGAGCACCTTGTCCTAGTTTATCAATTTCGTCCAGAACGATCACTGGATTTGAGGTTCCTGATTTTTTGATGGATTGAAGAATTCTTCCAGCCATCGCACCAATGTAGGTTTTTCTGTGTCCGCGGATCTCACTTTCGTCGTGCAATCCACCCAGGGAAACACGCACATATTTTCTTCCTAAAGCATCGGCAACAGATTTACCTAACGAAGTTTTACCAACACCTGGCGGACCTACCAAACAAAGGATTGGCGACTTCATATCATTCTTAAGTTTCAGAACAGCAATGTGTTCCAAAATTCTTTTTTTGATATCTTCGAGTCCGAAATGTTCTTTATCTAGAAGCTTTTCCGCTTTATTCAAATCGAAGGCATCTTTGGAATAATGTTCCCAAGGAAGATCGGTGAAAAAGTCCAGATAATTACGCTGAACATTGTAATCCGGCGAGCTGGAATGTTGTCTGGAAAGTCGTTGTAATTCTTTCTCGAAGTGTTTTTCTACATCGTCATTCCATTTTAGTTTTGAAGCTTTTTTACGGAATTCGTCTGCGTCAGATTCTGCGCCGCCACCTAACTCGTCTTGGATGGTGCGAATCTGCTGATTTAGGAAATATTCGCGCTGTTGTTTGTCCAGGTCTTTACTGGTTTTCTGATGGATTTGGTTTTTGAGTTCCAAATGACGGAAATCGTCGTGCATCATTTCGTACAGATTTTTTGCACGACCAATCAATGTTTTTTCGTCTAGTAAATTTTGTTTTTTGTCCGACGCAAAATTTCCGTTGGCTGACACAAAATTCAAAAGGTCTTCTTGTCCGTCAATGTTTTTAATGGCGAACTGGGCAGCATTTGGAATATTCGGGTCGATGTTGATGATTTTTTCTGCCAAATCTTTGATGTTGTCCATCAAGGCGGAAAATTCCTCTTTGTCTTTTGGCTGCGCATCTTTCTGTTTGGTGATCTCAGCAAGAAAATAAGGTTCATTTGAAACAAATTTCTTTATTCTGAATCTCTGAACGCCTCTTGTAATCGCCGTGATGTTACCTTCCGGAAGTGTAATGATCTTCAGGATTTTTGCTAAGGTTCCAACGGTGTAAAGGTCTTTTTCCGACGGATTTTCTTCATTTGGATTTTTTTGGCTGATGATTCCCACGAGTTTATTTTCTCTTTGAGCTTCTTCCAAAAGTCTTTTTGATTTCTCCCTTCCAGCCGTGATTGGTGTAATTACTTTCGGGAACATCACCATATTTCGCACGGGAAGAATTGGGAAAACCGTTTGGGTTTTGTCAGCTTCCTGATTGCCCAATTCATCAAGGTTGATTTCTTCCGCTACAATCCCAAAACCTTCGTCAAGAATCTCTTCAAAGTTGATATTATCAAATTCTGTCATAGTATGTTGAATGACATAATGTCATTAATCTTAATTGATATAAAAATCATTCCTCAATTTAAATAGAGAAACAATGCTGTTTTAAACGAATCTATAATTTCGCAAGAGATGTGCCATTAGAAAAAGCAATACAATTTGTCAGTTTTATAAAAAGAAACCTCTCGGAATTATTCGAAAGGTTTTCTTCGTTTATTTAATTCTCGCTGATTTAGCGGATATAGCACAGATTTTTACTCTGATGGAAATCTGCATAATTATCTCTGCGAGAGGTATATTTTAGTCTTATACCAACATTCTCTGCGCTTTTTTTACACCTTCTACCAGAATATCAATTTCTTCCAAAGTATTGTAAACTGCAAAACTTGCCCGAACCGTTCCAGCGATGTTAAAGAAATCCATAATAGGTTGGGTACAATGGTGTCCGGTTCTCACGGCAATTCCCAATTTGTCGAGAATCATTCCGGTGTCAGAGGCTATTCCTGCGCCTTCCAAGTTGAAAGAAACTACGCCAGTTCTATTGGCTTTTTCGCCATAGATTTTGATTCCTTCCAATTCAAGAAGTTTTTTCTGAGCATAATTCAGAAGGTCATTTTCGTGGTTTTGAAGGTTTTCGTGACCGATATTTTCAATGAAATCTACAGCCGAGCCAATCGCTATGTTTCCGCCAACATTTGGCGTTCCTGCTTCAAATTTGAAAGGTAAACCTGCGTAAGTTGTTTTCTCGAAACTGCAAACCGCAATCATCTCTCCACCGCCGTGGAAAGGGTGAAGATTTTCGAGCACAGATTCTTTGCCGTACAGGATTCCTGTTCCCATTGGTGCATACATTTTGTGTCCTGAGAAGACGAAGAAATCACAATCCAGTTTCTGAACATCGATTTTGAAATGAGGTGCAGATTGTGCGCCGTCAATCAAAACGTAAGCGTTGGAAAGTCTTCTTGTTTTTTCAATGATTGCTTCGATGGGATTGATGATTCCCAAAGCGTTAGAAACCTGATTTACAGAGACTATTTTTGTTTTTTCGTTCAGCCATTCATCCAAAACATCGATTTGGAGGATTCCGTTTTCGTCCATTGGGATGACGCGGAGTTTTGCGCCTGTTCTTTCGCAAAGCATTTGCCACGGAACGATGTTGGAATGATGCTCCAAATATGAAATAATGATTTCGTCATTTGGCTTGATTTGATTTGTCAAAGCGTAAGCAACCAAGTTGATTCCTTCTGTTGTTCCTTTGGTAAAAATGACTTCGTAGTCGTGTTTTGCATTGATGAAACGCTGGATTTTCTGTCTGGAAAGTTCCATTTCTTCAGTGGCCAATTGACTCAAAGTATGGATGCCACGGTGAACGTTGGCGTTGATGGTTTCATAATATTGTTCCCAGGTTTTGATGACTGAAATCGGTTTTTGGGAAGTTGCGGCGTTGTCCAGATAAACTAATGGTTTGCCGTTGACTTCTTGGTTCAGGATTGGGAATTGGGCTCTGATATGATTGATGTCGAACATTTTAAATTAGATGTTAGAATTTAGATTTTAGAATTTAGACCAATGGGAAAACTCTTAAAAATATGATTAAACGTTGAATCTTTGCAGCCTGACTTGAGCGGAAATCCTTTTTTGCGTGTACTCACGTTCTATTGAACTGGAAACCATCTGCAAAAAAGATTGGGAGCGGAAGGCGGAAATAGCTGCCCAAATAATAATTAATTATTTAGAATGTGTCAAAGTTACGGCAAATTTTATTATATTTTTCGATGTTAAATATTTATAAAATAAGTCTAATTCTTGGTCGATGGAATAATAATTGACTATTTTTGAACAATTCATTTATTAACAAATAAATACCAAACTATGTCATTCGAATTACCAAAACTTAGTTATGCGTACGATGCGTTGGAGCCAACCATCGATGCAAAAACAATGGAAATCCACCACTCAAAACACCACCAGGCGTATGTGGACAATCTTAATAATGCAATCGCAGGAACAGAACTTGAAGGGAAATCTCTTGAAGAAATCCAAAAGACAGGAACTGACAAACCAGCAGTAAGAAATAATGGGGGTGGACACTTCAACCACTCACTTTTCTGGGAACTTTTGACGCCGGGCGGCAGCAAAGAACCAGTTGGAAATGTAAAAGCTGAAATCGAGAAAATCGGTGGTTTTGATAAATTCAAAGAAGATTTTTCTACAGCAGCGAAAACCAGATTCGGTTCTGGTTGGGCTTGGTTGGTGAAAAATTCTGATGGTTCTGTAGTTGTATCTTCTACTCCGAATCAAGATAATCCATTGATGCCGGTTGCTGACAAACAAGGAACGCCAATTCTTGGATTGGATGTTTGGGAGCACGCTTATTACCTTAATTATCAGAACAGAAGACCGGACTATGTGACTGCGTTTTTTGATGTGATCAATTGGGACAAAGTGGAGGAACTTTACAATAAATAATTTTTCATAGAATTATATTGAGAAACCCATCAGAGATTATCTGATGGGTTTTTTTATGGATTTGTAGTTGGTGTAGACTGCTCTGTTTTGGTTTCTGGCTTTGTCTCCTTTTTGGTTTCCTTGGCTTTTTCAGCTTCCAACTTGGCTTTTTCTTTGTCTAATTTTTCCTGCTCGGCTTTTGCGATTTTGGCTAAACTGTCTTGCTCTTTTTTGATGGCTACTGCATTTATTTTTGCCATCACAGCTTCGGAAGTTGCGCCAGGACCGAACGAATCGATGGCTGTTGTGTCATAAACTATATTCGGAGCTGCATCCAGATTGTCAGAAGTGTTCAAAACGGGTTTTTCTTTTGAGCAACTTATGATTAGTAAAGTCAAAAATGAAATTGATATTTTTTTCATGATCTGATGTGGTTTTAATCTACTAAAAATTCAGCGATAACAGGAAAATGATCAGAGATTTTCACACTTCTGTCGACCTTGTAACTGATTGGTGTAATTGATTTTGAGGCAAAAATATGATCGATTTTGATAGGGAATTTGAAATCGTGGAAACTGGTTCCGCTTCCTTTGCCAACTTTTAAAAATGTGTCTTCCAAATTTTCGGATAAGGTGTAATATTCATAGGAATTCGGAACGGAGTTGAAATCGCCAGCGAGAATAATCGGATAAGGCGAACTGTCCAGAAATCCTTTGATAGGCGCTATTTGACTTTGGTGTTTACGGAAAGTTGGAATGAGTTTATGAAGAATGTTTTTTGCTTTTTCTTCGTTAATGTTCATATCACCGGTTGGTTTCACCATACTTTTGTCGAGATAAAAAGGTTCCATGTAAACATTAACAAAACGGATAATCTTTCCATTAATTTTAATGTCAGCATAAATACAACGCCCGTTTTTCGCATCGGTTTCCACGATTCCGCTTTCGACAATTGGAAATCTGGATTGGATTTTCACCACGGGAAAATTTCGTTCGAAATATTCAAAACCTTTGAGATTTTCAGCACTTTTGTATTCCTGAGTCAGGACAACATCGGCTTTTTGGTCATTAAGAAAACTATAAATATTCTCGTCGCCGAATTTGCCGGATTTTCCGTTAAGAGAAATGATTTTAAGATTTGGTGTTTCTTTTTTCGTAGGCGTATAATTAATCCATCTTCTTGTTGGGATGATGAAAAACAAAGATAAAATAAGGAAAACAGCCGCTCGTTTTTTCCAGCTTACAATCCAGAATATTAATAATAAAATATTAATAATAATTAAGATTGGAAATCCCAATGATAAAAGATTCAGCATCCCGAAAACACTTGGCGGAATGTAAGCATTCATAATTGTCCCAAAAAGCAGCGCAATAACGACAATATGAAAAACCGTTAAAATAAGTCTGATGATTCCCATTTACTGGATTCTGTCCCGGTTTTTTTTCCAGTTCCAAACGAATAGGAATCCAATCAATGCGCCACCAAGATGAGCAAAATGTGCAATATTATCGCCACTGAATTGTCTTAGTCCTAAAAATATCGAAACGGCAATGATGATTGGAGTCAAATATTTTGCCTTGATAGGAAAAGGAATGAACATAAACATCAATTTTGCATCTGGAAATAATGTAGAAAATGCAGCAATTATTCCAAAAATTGCGCCTGAAGCGCCAACCATTGGTGTTTTTAAAATAGCAAAAAGTTCTCTTGCCGAACTATCAATACCTTCTTTGTCAGAAAATTGTGGGTAATATTTTATATTCCTCGTGTCTACGGTTTTATAGACATCGTGAATATCAAATCCTTGTGATGTAAGATAACTTGTTAGTTGACTTACTTCGTAATAATTCCATAAATTGAATAGCAGAAAACCACCTAAACCTGCTGCGAAATATAAGACAATAAATTTTCTCTGGCCTAGAACCTGCTCTAGAACCGGACCGAAACTGTATAGCGTAAACATATTAAAAATAATATGGAAAAGTGTTCCACCTGGTTCTCTAAAGCTTGAATGCATAAACATATGAGTTACAATCTGCCAGCTTTCAAAATTCGGTGAAAGCGGAAAGTAACCAGAGAATTTATCATACAAAAGAGGGTAGGAAACAAAATTACTGACTATATAAAAAATCACATTCAGGATGATGATATTTCGCGTCACTGGTGTTATTTGAGGGAACATATTTTAAAATTTATTTTTAAAGTCGTCAAATGGAACTTCCATCCAACATTTTTTACCATTCACGGTATATTGCGGAAATCCAAGGTCGATGAAGTCTTTGACCAATTGCTCCACCTCGGTTTTATAAATGAAATCAAATTTGGATTTTGTTTTAAGCTTAATCCATTGATATTCAAAATATTTGGAGAACTCATCTTCGGTTCGGTATTCCAAAACTTCGAAAATCTTTTCAAGGAATTTGATGACTTGAGACTCTTTCAAAGCTTCTGGAACAGTTTCGATTCTGAGGACATTTTCCTGAGCCAACGTCATTTCAAAACCAAAATCCGGCAAATATTTTTTGATGGATTTATATTTATTTTTCTCGATTTCATTCAAATGATATTCTAAAGAAAACAACAGACTTTGACCCGCTTTTTTCGTTGGCAGATTTTCCTGATGCGAAGACATAATCACGCGGTGCATTCTCCCAAGATCCAACATATACGTCAATCCATCTTTGTTCAGAAGCCAATAACCGTTTGGCAATCGGAACAGATCTTCGTCCAAATCATCATCTTCGAAAAGATTGATTTTTGATGGCGCCGCTTCTGTGGCTTGATAAAGTTCAGCCAAATTGATCCGCTCCTCATCCGTGGTTTTTTCCACAGAAAAAGGATTGAAATCTCTATCCACATTAATGGCGGATGGTGATGGTGCGCTGTAAGTGCTTTTGCTGGGCGCGAAAAAAGCTTCCATTTTCGGGTCTCTTTCAAAATCCAGACTTGGCGCAACATTGTAGATTCCCAGAGATCTTTTAATTGTAGATCTTACCAAAGCGAAAATCAACGCCTCGTCTTCAAACTTGACTTCTGTTTTCTGAGGATGAATATTCACATCAATTTTCTCCGGATCCATTTCCAGATAAAGAAAAAATGACGGAATGTAACCAGGTTGCAAAAGTCCTTCAAACGCTTCCTGGACGGCTTTGCTGAGATAAGCACTTCGGAAAAATCTGCCATTGACGAAGAAGAATTGTTCGCCCCGTGTTTTTTTCGCGCCTTCAGGTTTCGCCACATAACCGTGCAAATGAACCCAGCCAAGATCTTCCTTAATAGGAATCAAAAGTGGTTGCAGCTTTCGTCCGAAAACATCCACGATCCTCTGCATTTGACCACCTTTTCTCAGTTTGAAAACCGGCTCATCATTATGAAACATTTCGAATTCGATACTTTCGTGCGCCAAAGCAACACGCTGAAATTCATCAATGATATGACGAAATTCTACATTGTCATTTTTAAGGAATTTCCTTCTCGCGGGAACATTGTAAAATAAATTCTTGACCGAGAAGTTAGAACCTTCAACCGTTTGAATCGGATCCTGAAATTGGAAAAGTCCACCTTCGATATAGATATTCGTCCCAACAGGCGAATCTTTTTGTTTTGTTTTAAGCTCTACTTGTGCAACCGCAGCGATAGATGCCAGAGCTTCACCACGGAAACCTTTTGTTGCAATCTTAAAAATATCTTCGGTAGAGCGGATCTTTGAAGTGGCGTGACGTTCAAAAGCCAATCTCGCATCCGTCTCAGACATTCCGATACCGTTGTCCACCACCTGAAGCAGATTTTTCCCAGCGTCACGAATGATGAGTTGGATTTTACTGGAACCTGCATCTACAGAATTCTCCAAAAGTTCCTTCACGATGGAAGCTGGCCTTTGTACCACTTCTCCAGCAGCAATCTGATTGGCAACGTGATCCGGTAAAAGCTGAATGATATCTGACATTTCTACGATTGAACTTGTAAAAATAAGGATAACAATCGAGTGGTAAAAGTTAAATATTTATAAAGAAGCTGGGAAAATAATGATAATTTTGACTTTCAGATAATTAATCACATCGATGCAAAGAGATCTCTATATTGATTTTGCCAAAGGACTGGCGACCATTTCCATTATTTTCATTCACACGGCTTTCTGGAGCGGGCAATTTTATATTCCGACCGAAGTCAGGGTTTTTTCTTTGGTTTTCGATGTAGCCTTGTTTTATGCTTTGAGCGGAATCACTTCTGGAAATAATATTGAGAAAACGCTTTACAGATTATTGAAGTTGCAAATTACATATATGATCTTTGTGACATTCCTCTTTTTCATCGACTATTTTTTCAAAGTTTTTGGATTGAATTTTTTCTCATTTGAGTGGTTGAAGGATTTCTATTCCACTTTTGGAACTAAGTATGTTCCAAGCAGTATTTCGTCAGAACCGCAGTGGCAGGTTTTGGGAAATTGGTATTTGCACGAGTATTCCAATTGTGACACTTTTCCTGTGGTGATGGGAAGTTTCTGGTATTTGAAAGTCTATTATATCCTGACGGTTTTAGGCGTATTGATTTTAAAATTCTTCCCGAAACACATCAATTGGTTTATTGGACTTTGTGTTATTTTAACATTGATATTCAATATTTTTCCACATTATTATCCTAATGGACAAGGCGGTTATGTGGCTTTTTATATGGCGGTTTTTCTGATTGGAAACAGAATGAAAGGCAAGAAGATTTCAACCAAAATGATTCCCGTTTTGTACGGATTGGCCGCGGTTGCATTGGCCTGGATGTTTTGGAATTACGGGTCAGATATATTTTATAAAATCAATAAACAAAAATTCCCGCCGAAAATTCCTTACATCATTTGGACCTTATTCTCATTGGTAACACTTTTCGTCTTCTGCAACCGACTGAAAATCACTAAGCCAAATTTCATAACCAATGTCGGGCAAAATGCAATCTTCTTTTATTTCGCTCAGGGAATGAGTTCTTCGATGATTTATTTCCTCGTCGTTCCTTTAAAAGATTCGATGAGTTGGTGGCTGTTGGTTTTGATCATTTATCCTCTCAATATTTTATTGGCATTCCTAATTTCGATTGGTTTGAAGAAAGTGGATGATCTTGGCTGGAAAGTTTTAGAATTTCTAAGGGCAAAAACTGCTTTAAAAATCCATAAAAAAAGCGCTCCTAAAAGCGCTTTGTAATATTTTAATCATTTCTCTTCCTTCCGCTCATCGCTACAATTGCGACAATCACAATAAGAACGACACCACCAATAATCCAGTAAGTAGGATTAGTTTGCCATTCCTCCGATGAAGTGGTCACATTTGTGGTTTTAGTCACTGTCGAATCCTGTGCAAAAGTTAATGCTGAAGAAATGATGGCTAAAAAGCTAAACATAAATAATTTAGCACGATTGATAATAGTTGAATTTTTCATAATTTAATTATTTGGTTGTTGATGATTTTTCAATATCTGTGCCAAATTGCAATATGATCTGTTATTGTAAGGTTTTTACACAACGAATTTCAAAATTGAATTTTAATTAAGAAAATTATCATCAAGAAGCAATCAAATCCTTATTTTTACAAAAAATTTAGAATGTTCCGTCTCAAACTTCTTACAGACCCACGTTGGGCAAATATTGCAGAAGAAAATCTTGAAGAAATCCTTACCGATCATGCCTGGTGCGAGCAAAAAGCAGCAACCAACGCTATTGGACTCATTACAATGGTTCCAGAACACACAGAAATGGTAACCGAACTTTTGGCAATTGCGCAGGAAGAGTTGGATCATTTCAATCAGGTTCACGAGATTATCAAGAAAAGAGGTGGCGTTTTGGGGCGCACTAGGAAAGATGATTATGTGAATGACTTAATCAAATTTTTGGTAAAAGGAGGACATCGGGATGAGCAGATCATCGACAAAATGCTTTTCGCTGCTATGATCGAAGCCAGAAGTTGTGAACGTTTCAAAGTCTTGACAGAAAATATCAAGGATGAAGAATTAAAAAAATTCTACCACGATCTGATGGTTTCCGAAGCGAATCACTATACAACATTTATCGGCTTTGCCAGAGAACTGGGCGATCCGGAAAAAGTGAACAAACGCTGGGAAGAATGGCTGGAATATGAGGCTAATATTATGAAATCCTACGGGAACAAAGAAACCATCCACGGCTAATATTTTTAGCTGAAAGACATAAAGGTAAAAAAAGAAGGTTCAAAAATCGCAGGGATTTGCGGTGAAAACAAAAGCAAAAGTGGACAGAAATTTCAATGATTATCTACGGTTATTTATACGATCCTTTATTCAGGGATTGATTATCATTGGGCCGTTGGCAATCACAGTTTGGGTGATCTGGAGCGTGGTTTTCAGCATCGATAATTTGGTGCCTTCTGTTTCAGAAAAATTTCCGGGATTGATCTTCTTTCTTGTCATTTTCGGAACCACATTCATCGGGTTTTTTGGAAACAAATTCATCATCGGAAGATTGATAGTTGACGGTGTTGATTACGTTTTGGAACATATCCCGGGAATAAAATTTCTCTACACATCTCTGAAAGACGTTTTAGGATCTTTCGTAGGTGATAAGAAAAAATTCAATGTTCCGGTTTGGGTCAAAACCAATGAAGCACCGGAAATCTGGAGAATCGGATTTCTGACGCAGGCCGATATGTCCGTCGTAGATCTTGAACATATGATCGCCGTTTATCTGCCACATTCCTACGCCGTTTCCGGCTGGGTGATCATTACCAAATTCAATAATGTAAAGGAAGTTACCGGAATGAGCGCTGCTGAAGCTATGAAATTTGCTGTCAGTGGAGGTGTTGCCGGATTCCATTCAGACGACAACGTTTTCAAAGCACCGGAGTAGTTTTTATAATTGATTAATGATGAAGGATAATTGATTTAAAGGATGATTTAATCATTCTTATTTCAATTATATATTTATTGAAACACATCTTGTTTCAGAGTTATACTTTCATCAATGTCACTTTTCATTTATCATTCATCAATTATCATTCATCAATTATGAAACTACCTTACGCAGAACCATTTAGAATTAAAATGGTCGAAGAAATATACCAATCTACTCAAGAACAACGCGAAGAATGGCTGAAAAAAGCCGATTACAATTTATTTAATCTAAGAAGTTCCCACGTTTTCATCGATTTGCTGACAGACAGCGGAACCGGCGCAATGAGCGACAAACAATGGGGCGCACTGATGATTGGCGACGAAAGTTATGCCGGATCAAGATCTTTCGAAGCTTTGCAAAGCACCGTCGAAAGAATCACAGGATTTCCTTATTTATTACCAACACACCAAGGACGAGCTGCAGAAAATGTCCTCTTTTCCGTAATGGTAAAAGAAGGCGACATCTGCCCGGGAAATTCACACTTCGACACCACAAAAGGCCACATCGAATTCCGAAAAGCCCACGCCATCGATTGTACAATTGATGAAGCGTTTGATATTAATGATCTTCATCCATTCAAAGGAAATATTGACCTAAAAAAATTAGAAGCGGTTTACAGTGCTCATCCAAAAGAACAGATTCCGTTTTGTCTGATCACTATTACTTGTAACTCTTCTGGTGGACAACCAGTTTCTCTCGAAAACATCAAAGCTGTGAAAGCGTTATCAGACCAATATGGAATTCCTGTTTTGTTTGATTCCGCGAGATTTGCAGAGAATGCTTACTTTATCAAAAAAAGAGAAAAAGGACAGGAAAACAGAACGATTAAAGAAATCTGTAAAGAAATTTTCTCCTACGGCGACGGAATGACAATGAGCTCCAAGAAAGATGGATTGGTAAACATCGGTGGATTTATCGCTTTGAAAAACAGAGAGATTTTCGAGAAGGCTTCCAACTTTACAATTATTTATGAAGGCTTCATCACCTACGGAGGAATGGCCGGAAGAGATATGTCGGCGCTGGCAACTGGATTGGACGAGGCAACAGAATTTGCTTATCTGGAAAGCAGAATTTCACAAGTGGAGTATTTGGGGAACAAATTAATGGAAGCCGGTGTTCCTGTTCAAAAACCAATTGGCGGACACGCGGTTTTCATAGATGCGCTTAACTTTTTACCAAATATCAAAAGAGAGGAATTTCCAGCACAGACTCTGGCAATCGAACTTTACAAAGAAGCCGGAATTCGTGGGGTAGAAATCGGAACTTTGCTGGCTGACAGAGATCCGGAAACCAGAGAAAACCGCTATCCAAAACTTGAATTGCTGAGGTTGGCAATCCCAAGACGAACTTACACAAACAATCATATGGATTATGTTGCCGCAGCCGTCATCAATGTTTTTGAAAGGCGAAACGAGATTAACAAAGGTTATAAGATTACAAAAGAACCTGCCATTTTGAGACACTTTACAGTGCAATTGGATAAAATATAATCAACAAAAAAGAGAGCAATTTAAGTTGCTCTCTTTTTTTTATTTAAGTTCTGCACTGCTAGGCTGTACTGCCTGCACCTGTGCGGGCGCGTCATCTCTTCCCGGCTTTCCTGGTCCGCTGTTGACCGGAGCAGATATATTTCCGGCTTCATTCTGATCCAGTTCGCGCCTCAACTGTTGTGTTTTTTCTTCATCAGGATTTGTTGTCGGTTTCTGCTCCTGAGGTTTTTGAGAAATTGCATTGCCTGTTTCGTCTGTCAGTTCAAGTTTTACATCGCTCTTTAGATATTTCAAAAGTTCTTTTGCCTTGATGCCTTCCGGTGTTTTGGCATAATTGAGAACGATCTGCTCCAGTTGTAGGATCATAATCTCTTTTCCTGCATTTTTCCCTGCATTGTAAGCATTAAGCAAATAAAATTTAGGAACCAAAGCGTCTTTTGGATTATCGGTAATTGCCTTATCGATGATGGCTGACGACTCGGCATACTTTTCTGTTTCGTAGAGTTTATATGCATCGGCGTACAATTTTTCTACATCTGCGGTTGATTTGTTGAAATCTTTATTTTTCGGATTTTTCACATATTCTGCATACGATGTGTATGGATATTTTGCCAGAATTTGCTGTTTAGCTTTCTCAGCTTCAGCAGGATTTTTCTCATAATTAAAAACAAAAATATTGTACAAAGCCTGAAGATCTGTTTCTTCATCCGGTTTTGCTTCTACCAAATCAAAAAGCGTTTTGGTAGCCAGTTTTGTATTACCAAAAAACGATTCGTACATTCTTCCCATTCCAAGACTTGCTGTGTCTCTGTCTTTTTTAAGACGTCCTAATTCTTCCGCTGAGGTTGGGATTTTCTCAATATAAAATTCAGGTTCCAATCTTCTCGGATCTGGCGCATTGGCTAATCCTAATGCCTCGTTTTTCAACTCTTCAATCGTTGTTGACTTCGCAGAATAACGCCAGTTGTCCGATAATGTTCTGTTGCCCCAGGTTTGTTTAAAGGAATTTTCTCCCCTTGGAATATTGTTGGAATTGGCAAAGTAAAAAGTAGATCCGCTGGAGAGTCCGAAATTCTGAAAACTGTTGCTGTCTGTAGAATTTCCGGCAAAAATTGAATTGGCATTGTAATCCGAATTATCAAAACCTTTGCTGCGTTCTGCCTGTCTTTTTGCAAGATCGGCAGCTTCTTCTTTTGCTTTTATTTTGTCAATATATTTTGTAAAATAGTCACGTTGCTGTTCGGGAGACATTTTCGTCAAATTAAGAATACTGTCATTTTTCTTGATGACGTAATAATTCTTAGAAAGCTTTTTGATGTTAGAGGTAAGGCTGGTCAAACGTTCTTTTTCAGGCTGATATGTCATTACTGCCAAAGCGCTGTCGTAGTAAACGCCGGCCGTGAGGTAATCGTCTTTGGCGAAAAATTTCTTGGCAATTTCAGAATAGGTAAGTCCGCGAATTTGAGGATCTGACTGTTTCTCTTTCAAAGCTCTTCTGAAAAAAGAATCAGCGATGGAATCTTTTGCAGCAGAGGTCGCAACCAATCCGCTTGCATAGTACAGCTCATTTTTACGCGAGGCGTAAGTTCCTTTTTTGGCAATCTTCGCAAGGTAAGCCATTGCCTCTTCGTAGCTGTCGGCTTTTCCGTCAAAAGTTTTGGCAATCTCGATCTGAGATTTTACCTCGAATTCGTAGCTGTTTGCATACTTGTAAGCGGCTGCGAATGATTCTCTGGCTTCGTCTTTTTTATTAAGACTAGAAAGAATCTGTCCACGCAAAAATGCAATTCTACTTTTTGTTTTTCTGTTTTTGTTGAATGTAAAAGCTTCTTCCAGAACTTCTGCGGCAATTTCTTTTTTGCCCCATTTCAGGAAGTTGTCTGCCTGATAAACTTTCAGGATTCTCAGATGTTCTTTTTTTGGTTTGATTTTAAGATCTTCCTCCATATTCCGGAAAACCTCGTCTGCACGGTAATATTCCTTAAGTTTGGTGTAATTGGCTGCTTTGTAAATGTACGCCAGAGCGATTCTTTTGTCCTTTCCCATTGTATTGAAAAGGTAGCCGAGAGCGTCCAGAGATTCCAGATATTTTCCCTGATACATTCGTGCTTTGGCCAAAAGAATGTACGCATCAAAAATCTTCTTGTTTTTTTCTACACCATTTACTAAGACCGAATATTTTGTGATCGCTTTGGTGGCTTTGGCTTCCGTAATTTCCAGAATTGAAGCACCTTTGCGAGTTCCGTTACCGTTAGATGATCTGTCATCGCTGCTATTGAAGTTGGAGACCGACTGTGAGTTTCTGGAATTTCCTCTTATTCCCATCGGCGCGCCCGAATCATTAGATCCTTCCAAACCGCCCGAAATGCCATTTTGCTGATTGGCAATATCTTCCGTTGTGTAAACAGAAATGTAAGGATCATAAAAATTATCAACATGACCTTTGTCTCTGCTTTCCATTTCCGCCGCAAAAGCTTCCTTACTGTTAAACAAAGTATTATGATAAGTCATAAACCTGTTGATCGGACCACTTTTGGTTTTCTTCTTTTTGTTCCGAGGATTACAGGCTAAAATGCCCAAGACGGCAAGTATGATTAATAAATATTTTCTCATCTAATTATTTTCAATTGGAAATTGAGTATTCAATCTGTAAAAATAACGAATTTTTGCAAGGAAAATTATCTAAAGAATCGAGTTTTGAAAATTGTTTGGAAAGCAGCCCAATTTCTTGAGTTCTTCGTAAACCAAATCCACCGGAAAACCCATCACAGAATAGAAAGATCCGGAAATATTTTTAATTTTTGCCATCCCCAGCCATTCCTGTATTCCGTACGATCCGGCTTTGTCAAAAGGTCTGTAATGATTGATATAAAATATGATTTCATCAGCGCTGATTTCCGAGAATTCCACATCGGTTTTGCTGGTTTTGCTGATTTCAGAATCTCTAGTTTTAATGGTAAAGGCAGTGTAAACCTGATGTTTTTTTCCGGAAAGGTTTTTCAGCATTTCAAAAGCTTCATTTTCATCTTTTGGTTTTAGGAGAATTTGATTGTCCAATGCAACAATTGTGTCCGAAGTCAAAAGAATTTCATCAGAATTTACCTCAAAAGCGTTTGCTTTTTTATTGGAAACATATTTGGCAATATCTTCCGGTAGCAAGTCTGAAGGATAGGACTCATCAACATCAATTGAGACGGTTTCAAATTGATAACCCAATTGTGATAACAATTCTTTTCGTCTGGGCGATTGCGAAGCTAATAATAATTTCATTTTCAGTACTTAAGCTGATTTTGTTTCTTCGTCCAGATTCCATTTTCCCTGGACTTTCATCACTTGTTCAATGACATCGCGAACTGCACCTTTCCCGCCATACACCGGAGAAATGTAATCCGAAATGGCTTTCACTTCCGGAACTGCATTAGCCGGACAAGCAGAAATTTCTGCCAACTTCATAATCCCAATATCCGGAATATCGTCGCCCATCATCAGAATTTCGGAATCCTGGAGATTATACTTTGATTTGAAATTTTCATAGTCCGAAATTTTGTGGGAAGATTTTGGATAATAATCTTTGATTCCCAAATATTCCATCCTGTTTTGCACCATCGGATCATTTCCGCCTGTGATGATTCCTATTTTAAAACCCCGTTTGATGGATTGAACTACGGCATAACCATCAAGAACGCTCATCACTCTAGACATATTTTTGTCCGGTAAAAGGTAAACGCTTCCATCTGTGAAAACGCCATCAACATCGAAAACGAAGGCTTTTATGTTTTTTAGTTTTGGTAAATAACTCATTATATTAATATTTAAAAAAAGATTCTACAGATGCAGAATCTTTGAATTGTCAAAGGTAATATTAATATTTAAAAACCAGATGCCGCTCCTACGGAGCTCAGATTTTTTTGGTCAATCTTCTACAAACATTTCGCTCCTATGGAGCTTTCTATGGGAAATGACGGGGTAATTTTATTAGATTTTCCACAACATTTCACTCCTACGGAGCTGGCTCAGATCTATGGATAAATTACAGGTTCTATTTTATTATTATCATTTTTGATGATTTCTTTTTGGAATTTTTCCATATTCCGAAGCATTTCGGCGGGATCTGTCATTTCTTTTCCATTGATGTTGACTTTCATTTTCACGCCTGGTCTGGATAGGTTTTGCCGCATATCTTTTACCGGATCGTTTTTATAATCCTTCCATTGCTTGATGAATTGATCTTCAGTAACTTCCAATTCTTTTCCACCTGCCATATTTCCGATTCTTACGATTCTGCCGCCGGGAGCTGTATTTTCGATGTCTTTTTTCTCCACTCTTTCTACTTCATCAAATTTTTTGCTTCCTGCGAATTTGAAAACGTAAGTTCCTGTAGAATCTTCCATTTCTAATATCAATCCCGGCAGTCCATGAAATTTGTAAGGCCCATCCTGAAAAGGAAAATCTTGTGAAAACCAAGCCGTCCAGGTTCTGCCGCCAAATTCTAATGTCGCTTTCTGTACGTCGAATTTATCAATCTTCTTTTTCTCTGATTCAATTTTCCAGGTCATAGGTTTTGAGTCCAAAACATTAAAACGATTTTGTCCCAATGTGGTGTGCAGATTTATTTTGTAATCCGGATAGGTTTTATTGACAGAATATGCCACTTTTCCTGCGTTGCTGTCGTTGTAGCTGAAATTACCTGCGCCGGAAGCCAGTTGCTTTTGAATGTAAACATCACGGATGGAATCGCTGTAAAATTTCTGACGGCTGTAAAATTTGCTGCCGTCTTTTTTTATATCAAGATACATCAATTCCGTATCGGCAGAATCTTTCTTCGCCAGATCTGAGACAAATCTGTACTCGTACATAATCCTTGTTCCCTGAGCAAATGAAAGCAAACTCAGGAAAGTCATCATAAATAAAAGTGTTTTCTTCATAACTAATTTTTTAGTGATTTAAAATTAAAGAAAATAAAAAGGCGAACAAAAAATTGCTGCCTTTTTGCTTATTATAAAATAGTGTTATTTGAAATTAAATTTAACCGTGAACATAAACTGGCTGGGACGGATATATATTTGATTGCTAGTAATTAACTTCTGTTGTACATTAACGTTCACAGTTTCATACAGTTTTTTGTTAGCAATATTCAACCACTTGAATTCAAAATCTATTTTCCTCTTAACCCAAGTATATTGATAAGAAAGATCATAGAATGAATTTCTAAATGACAAACCTGTTGTAGAAGATGAAACATCATCCCAGTTAAATCCAAAAGTATGATTGTCAGACGGGTAAATATATGCTGCAAGATTATGATTCCACCCGCTTGATCTTTGTTTAAAATCTTCAGTTTTATTATAATTCTGATTCCAATTCATACTGATATTATAATCTATACTGAACCAGCTGAAATAAGCATTATTAAATTTAGCGGATAAAGTTTGTATATTATTGGTCGTTTCTGTCAAAGGAATTGTGCTTTGATCAATTGTGCCAACAGGGATGTTCTTAAAAAAGTTATTAGCGTCTGTATTCGTAAAACTCACAGAAAAGTTAGACTTGAATTTAGGAAAGTATTTTCCTATTTCCGCACTTTCTGTTTGAGTTTTTGTATTGGTTGTAAGATCTATTAGATTTAAAACTGAAGAAAGTCCGCTTCTTGTATAACTTTCCAAAATATTTTTACGATTTGTACCATAGTTATATCGGACATTGAAGAATAGATTATTAAGAGGATTTCTGTATTCTAATCTTGTTCCGATATTTCGATTTCTAAACTGAGGCATAATTTCAGATTCAGGACTTCTTAACGAAATACTCAAAGGATTAGTAAGCATTTTACCTCCATACAAATATCCAAAACTTCCGAAGTCATAATTTTGACTTGCGAAAACCCAATATTTGAAGAAAGAAGCGAAATCATAGCTTGCAAAAAATGTAGGTTCAAATACAGACTTGTTTAAGTCAGTATTTTTATTATTAAGATGATCTTTGTAAGCTATACCATAAAAATTATAAGGCAATGTTACATTAAGATTTAATCTGTCAGATTTGTAATTCACACTCACTTGAGTGTAAGACTGGATCTCATTCCAATCTACATCATTAATGTAGGAATTATTTATAGTTGTGAAAGAGTCATTTTTTCCGCCGTACAAAGCAGAATTCAGTCTATTGAAATTCATATTGATTCCTACTTCTGGAATCAAAGTCCATTTCTTAAAATTAAAACCAACAGAAAGAGAGTGATTCGCTTCCAAAGTATTAGAATTAGTATATTGTCTTAACTTATCATAACCATCAAATTCCGGATTGATATTCTGAAAGTTGGTATAACTAGCAGGATTAACTTCCAAAGTTTGTCTATCCTTTTGATATTTAAAATAACTCATCACATTGAACAATTTATCTTTCCAAGGAATAATTGTACTTAATGAATTTTGAAAAGCCCCCGTTGGGGAATCCATAGATTGTCCACTGGCGCGATTACTTATAGTCGAACCATTAGGTGTATTTTGAATAACATCAGCTCTGTTAGCGTTCCAATAGCCATTCCAGGTTGTTGTATTTTTGAAAAAACCTTTCTTAGCATTTTTTGTAAAAATTAATTCTCCTTTTGCTGCATCGGTGTAAAAGTTATTGGATGCTGAAGACGTGATGGTTCCGCCTGGTGTAAAACTTGGAGATCCAGCTTCATAAACATTGATAGAAGAAGAGACTCTTTCCACATCATTATTCGTATAGCTTGCATTGGCTTTCAGTTCCCATTCTTTATTTTTGAAAGGGCTTGTCAAAAGATTAGCAGAAACGAAATGAACATTATTAAGTAAATATCTTTTTTCAGGAAGATTTGGAGTATCTGCAGATTCCACATTCAGCCAGGACTTCTGAGTAGTCTGAGATCTTCTGCCTTCCCATCGGCTTCCAAAGCTTAAAAGATTGCCTTCTTTTTCTACACTTTCGCCATTATTATTGGCTTTGTAGTTGACGACCCACTGATTTTTCTGTCCGAAGAACATCGGCGTCAGTTTCACATTCCAAAGCAATGGACTGAAGCCTGCACCAACTTCGCCGCGACCTGTCATCGTCACCGATTTTTTTAGTTTAATATTTAATGCAGCCTGATCAGATGGCACTTTGTCTCTCAAAATACTCACCGGCTGGTGGTTTTCCAAAACTTCCACTTTGGAAACCGCATCTTTCGGAAGCGAATTGTTGATCGTTCCGTAACCGCCTTCCATTAGGTCTTTTCCGTTGACATAGAATTTGTTGATCGCTTCTCCCTGATATAGAACTGTTCCATCTTTGTTGACTTCAATTCCCGGGATTTTTTTCAAAACATCGGCAAGAGTTCGGTCGTTTTTATTTTCGAAAGATTTGAGATCGTAAGAAATGGTGTCTCCTTTTTTGGTAATAAGTTTTGTTTTCAGTCTTACTTCCTGGATTTCAGTGGCCTGAGAATCTAAGGAGAAATTCAGTTTCTGATCATCATTTTTAATGGATTGCGTAATCGGTTTCTGGTTGAAGGCTTTGATCTTCAGATCCAGATTGCTTTCAGGGGATGTAAAAGTGACTTTGTATTCGCCTTTTGCATTGGAAATTCCGTAAGCTAGAATCGCGTTTTTTCCTGGCTCTTCAATGGTTACACTTGCGCTTGCAAGGGCTTTTCCGTCGGCATCAGTGATGATTCCGGTAACGGTTTTCTGCGCAAAAACGATGAGAGAAAATGCAATTACGAAAAAGAAAGATAGAAGTTTTTTCATAGTTTTAATGGTATCACTAAAGTATTAGTAAAAGGAAGTTATAAAATGTTACAAACTTTTTGTTGGAGTTGATAAAAAGATCAAAGTTAAATGGAGCTTGGTTTGATAATTGAATGAATGAAAAATTCTTTGTAGATCATTAATAATATCAAATCTGGTAATTTAAAATAATTATAGATAAGACCTTGTTTTTTTCTGTCGCAAAAGTAAAATTTAATAAATTTGTTTCTTAATATTAGATTAACATGGGAGTTATTTTAAAACCAATTGATATTGTAGACGATATTTCTAAGGAGGATTTCTTTGAAAAATATCTGAAACCCCGCAAACCGGTTGTCATCAAAAATATGGCGAAAAACTGGCCGGCTTATCAAAAGTGGACAATGGACTATATCAAAGAAGTTGTGGGCGATGTTACAGTGCCTTTGTACGACAGCGCCAAAGCCGATCCTGCAGCGCCAATCAATACGCCTAAGACGGAGATGAAATTTGCAGATTACATCGATCTGATTCAGAGAGAACCTACCGATTTAAGAATTTTCTTTTTCGATCCCATCAAGCATGCACCCGATATTCTGAATGACTATATTTCTCCAAAAGAATTGATGGGCGGTTTTCTGGACAAATATCCAAGTATGTTTTTCGGTGGAAAAAGTTCGGTGACTTTCCTACATTATGATATTGATCTGGCTCATATTTTCCACACCCATTTCAACGGTAGAAAACACGTTTTACTTTTCGAACAAAAATGGAAAGAGCGTTTATATTGTCTTCCTTATGCGACTTATGCGTTGGAAGATTATGATATAGAAAATCCGGATTTCAAAAATTTTCCTGCATTGGACGGTGTTCAGGGCATCGAATGTTTTCTGGAACACGGCGACACACTCTTTATGCCGACTGGCTGGTGGCATTGGATGAAATATCTGGACGGCAGTTTCTCATTGTCACTAAGAGCCTGGGACAAAAGTTGGGGGGTGAAAGCTAACTCTCTATGGAATCTTACTGTACAAAGAGGTTTTGATAATTTTATGAAGAAAAACTTCAAAGCCAACTATATGAACTGGAAAGAGAAAAAAGCCATCGAAAGAGCCAATTATGCCTTGAAAAGAGGTTTACCGAAGTAATAAAAGTATTAATTACAATTAATTCCAAAATAAAACAAAAATGCAGCTAAATTACTTAGCTGCATTTTTTATGATCAAAGTTGAATTCTAATTCTAAAACCTAACTTTTAATATCTTAATTAAACTACACCCTGAGCCAGCATTGCCTCAGCTACTTTCACGAAGCCTGCAATATTCGCGCCTTTCACATAGTTAACATAGCCGTCATCTTCTTTACCATAATCTCTACAAGCTTTGTGGATGCCGATCATGATTTCTTTCAGTCTCGCATCTACTTCTTCAGAAGTCCAGTTGAGTCTGATGGAGTTTTGTGTCATTTCCAATCCGGAAGTGGCAACACCACCAGCATTAGAAGCTTTTCCTGGAGAGAATAACACCTTGTTATCAAGGAAATAGTTGATGGCGTCCAAAGTAGAAGGCATATTTGCAGCCTCAGTTACACAAAGACAACCGTTTGCAACCAAAAGTTTTGCATCTTCCAAATCCAGCTCATTTTGCGTTGCAGATGGGAATGCAATGTCACATTTCACCTCCCAAGGTCTCTTTCCAGCGAAGAACTGCGCTTCCGGATATTTCGTAATGTAATCTTCAGCTCTGTTGTTTCCGGTAGCTCTCAATTCCAGAAGATATTCTATTTTCTCGCCTGAGATTCCGTCTTTGTCGTAGATGTAACCATCCGGACCGGACATTGTCACAACTTTCCCACCAAGATCATTGATTTTTTTGATAACACCCCAAGCCACATTTCCAAATCCGGAAACTGCTACCGTTTTACCGGCAATGGTTTCATTAATGGTTTTCAGCATTTGCTCAGCGAAGTAAACAACGCCGTAACCGGTTGCTTCCGGACGGATTAACGATCCACCGTAAGCCAAACCTTTACCAGTCAGTACGCCGGTAAATTCGTTTCTGATTTTTTTATACATTCCGAAAAGATATCCGATCTCTCTTGCGCCAACACCAATATCTCCTGCAGGAACGTCTGTTTCAGGACCGATGTGTTTGCAAAGCTCCATCATGAATGCCTGGCAGAAACGCATTACTTCCATATCCGATTTGCCTTGTGGGTCAAAATCAGAACCTCCTTTTCCACCGCCCATTGGCAAGGTGGTAAGTGAATTTTTGAAAGTTTGCTCAAATGCAAGAAATTTCAAAACGCTGAGGTTCACCGTCGGGTGGAATCTGATCCCGCCTTTGTAAGGTCCGATGGCGGAATTCATCTGAATTCTGAAACCTCTGTTCACCTGGATTTCGCCTTTGTCATCGATCCACGGCACGCGGAAGATGATGACTCTTTCCGGCTCAGCCATTCTTTCCAGAAGTTTCATTCCGGTATATTCTTTTCTCGTTGCGATGAAAGGAATTACGGTAACCGCAACTTCTTTTACAGCTTGGATAAATTCGGGTTCGTTCGGATTTTTGGCTTCAATCTTTGCCATAAATTCCTGAATCTTTTCTTCGACGTTAAATAATTCCATTGTGTACAATTATGACAACAAATTTAAATTCTTTTTCGAATTTCGCAAGTAATATTTTGATTTTTATTGAAAATTCATTTATATAGATTAACTTTTTTGCATAATGTATAATTACGTCTTTTGCGTTAAGGATTTTTTAAGTTAATATTAAATTACTTCAAATTTCCGAAATGTAAGTTTCATCAGCTTAACTGATATTGTCTGCCCGAAAGGCATTTGATGTAGCCATATATCTCAAGGTCAAGAAGAATTGGTAAAATCTTGTGATGCTGAATCTCGGATTTTTCTGCTAAATCGTCCAGCGAAATAGAATTGTTTTGAGTGATGATTTCCAGAATTTTATGATGGTCTTTCTTCTCTGGATCAATCTTTATTTTTGGTTCTTCTTTTGGGAATAATTCAGGCTGAGGTGTGAAATTCAGATTTGTGACAAGGGTTTTGATATCAACAATAGTTTCAGCTTTATTAGTTGCAATCAAATGATTACAACCTTGGCTATAGGTGTCAGTTATTTTTCCGGGCAAAGCATAAACATCCCTGTTGTATTGATTGGCTGCAGTTACAGTTGTGACAGATCCGCCGCCATAAGCCGTTTCCACAACAATCAGATGCGGTGAAAATCCTGCGATGATCCTGTTGCGCTGCAGGAAGTTTTCTTTTGCTATTCCTTCGAATGAAGCATATTCTGTGATCAGTGCGCCATTGTTTTCGAGGATTTTTTTCGAAAGATTTTTGTTGGAAGCCGGATAGATTTTGTCCAGACTTTGAGCTAAAACTGCAATAGTTGGAATTTCATGCTTTAGAGATTCTTCGTGTACACAAGAATCGGCTCCCAAAGCCAATCCACTGATTGTGCAGACTTTTGATCCGGCCAATTCGGAAGTCAGATCCTGAATGAAATGTTTACCATAAGCGGTTAACTTTCTTGTTCCGACGATACTTACAGGATTAAGATCATTATTGAGAGTACCTTTGTAAAATAAAATTACCGGTGCATCATCGCAATTCAACAAGTGATTAGGATAGATTTCGTCTTCCTGTGTAATGAGTCTGATGTCGTGTTTTTCGGAAAACTTGATTTCTTTTTCTGCTAAAAGCAGAAGATCTTTGTTACCGATGTTTTGGATGCTGCTTTTCCCGATTCCGGAAATCGAGAGGAGAGATTTGGGCACGGATTCCCAAACTTTTTTAGCTGATCCTATATTATTTATCAGCTTTTTTAGATTGATGTTACCAATGTTTTTGCACTGTTTCAGCGCGAGGATGTAGAGATGCTCTTCGGGATTCATAGGGTCATTTGTGTATGACCAATTTAGAAATTATTTTTCATTTTCCCGTATCTCATCCAGATATTTCCAAATATTATGTTGTTTCAGCTGTGGCAACTCTTCAAAATCCTCAGGATGATTCTGAATGTATTCCTGCCAAAGTTTGTCGTCTCTTTCATTGTAATATTCGGGATATTCCCAAATGTACTTGACTTTCTTGTCGCCGTATTTTCTGAAAATTAAGGCTAAAATAATTCCCGTAATACTTCCTGCAAGATGCGACTGCCAGCTGATTTTGCTGGGTTCCTGCAAATTGGAGAAAAATTCTTCCGGAAAAATACCCCAAATCAAACTTCCGTAGTACAAAGCTACGACCATTGAAACCGTCAGTAATTTCATATTCCAACGGAAAACGCCACTGAAAAAGATGAAAAACGCCAGCATATAAACCAATCCGCTCGCGCCGATGATGCAGCTGTAGTTCCACTGTCCGGTCGTGATATCAATCGGAGGAAGCATCCAGACTAATAATCCGGAGGCAATCCAGCCAATGAGAAATATTTTGAAAGCAATTTTTGGGTAAAATTCAAACAACAAGAAAAGAAGAATGGCAATCGGCATCGAGTTGCCAATGATGTGATCCAGACTTCCGTGAAGGAGAGGCGCAAAGATGACGCCGCTCAAACCTTCCGGTACAAGTGGAATGATTGCTCCATAGCAGCCGCCAAAAAATCCGAGATTCTGAAGCAGGAAAAAAATCCACATCAATGCAAGCATCACGATCGGAACCAAAAAGGATTTTAAATGAAAGGTTTTCAAAAACATGGATTTGAGAATCACAATTATACAGCCATTATGAAGAAAAGGTAATTTTGTCCGTAAAAAATGATGGATTAATTGAGAATTTGGTTATAAAGTCAGATTTTTAAAAATTTAGTTTTGCTATTTTTGCTGAAAAATTTTTATCAATGAAAAAGGTATTGTCGATTTTTGCGGTTTTAGTGGTTTTCTTTTCTCAGGCTCAGATTACCGAATACCAGAAATTAATAGACTCGATTGCTCAAAGAAGATGGGACTCTACGGCTATTGACATCGACAGTCTTGCAAATCCTAAAATCGTTGATATCAGATCATTAAAGAAAGATTCTGTAAAATTGTCCAACAATACCATTATCGTCTCCAATACAGAAGACACAAGTCCGTTGACGCCGTCATCAATCCTCAATTTACCGACACTCAAACGCTGGTTTTTCTTTGGGCAAAACAGTCTGGTTTTCAATCAGTCATCCTTTGCGAACTGGTACGCAGGAGGAAACAACAATATTGGCGTTATTGGAAAAGTGAATTACAATATTGTTTACAAAAAGAACCGACATTATTTAGACAACAATATACAGATGGCTTACGGATTTGTATCATCTACTGGTCAATCTACCAGAAAGACAGATGATTACATTAATATTATGACCAATTATGGTTATGAGTTGGCGCAGCATTATTATTTATCAACAGGTTTCCAGTTCCTGTCACAATTCACGCCGGGATTCAATTATGCGAACACGCCGGATCCGGTTTTTGATGATAGAATTTCGAAATTTATGGCGCCGGGTTATCTGAACGTTGGTCTTGGTTTTTCTTACAATCCGAATGATAATTTCCAGGTTATTTTGCGACCTCTGAATGGTAAATTTACTTTTGTTTTAGATGAAAAACTTCAGATGAAAGGTTTGTACGGTTTGGAACGCGACGGCCAATCCATGCGTGCGGAGCTCGGTGCGATGCTGAATATCCTGTATAAAATTAAGATTTACAAAGACATTACTTACGTCAATCAGGTCAATTTCTTCAGCAATTATCTGGAGCATACAGAAAGAGTCGACATCAATTATAGCGGCGCACTGAATCTTAAATTCAACAAATATATTTCCGGTGTTGTGACGATTGATATGATTTATGACCACGATCAAATCAAAAGACTACAGAGAAAGCAGACGTTAGGCTTTGGAATTACATATAATCTTGGTTATAAAGTAGATCGTGATACAACAACTGGTGTGATTAAACCTTTTGTGAATTAAAACATTAATTAAATTATATACACAATGATGAAAAAATTATTTTTAGTGGGCAGCATTCTGGTTGCTCTCAATTCTTATGCTCAGGAGCAGCCTGTGCAGGATACCGTAAAAGCTTGGTCGGTTGTCGGGCAAAATACATTAATGCTCAATCAGTCTGCCTTCTCCAATTGGATTGCAGGGGGAGCGAATAATGTTGGCTGGCAAGCAGGCATTAATTATAATCTGACTTACGAAAAAGACAGGGATCTTTGGGAAAACATCATCATTCTGGGTTATGGAATGAATAATACGCAAGGTGTTGGGAACAGAAAAACGCAGGATGTCATCAATATTTCAACCAATTACGGACGAAAAATTTCAGGTAATTGGTATGCCTCTGTTGGCGCTGGCCTGATCTCTCAATTTGCGCCGGGCTACAAGGATGGAAACAATCCCGAAGCCGAGAAAATCTCAAACTTTATGTCACCCGGTTATGTGAGTGTTGGTGCTGGTTTTACTTACAAACCTAATGATAGCTTCACATTGACATTGAGACCTGCCAACACAAGATTCACATTTGTGACGGATCAAGATCTGCGGTACGCGGGAAATTATGGTTTGAAGAATGATGGCGATGCTATGTTGTTTCAGTTCGGATTTTTGGCAACAGCGCAGTACAAAGTGAAATTAATGGAAAACATTACGTTGCAAAACAATGCCTCTGTTTTCTCAAACTACCTGGAACATCCTGAACGATTGGTGCTTTCTTATGGTGGAATTCTTAATTTGAAGGTCAATAAATATATCTCGACCAATGTCACTCTAGATTTGTTGTACGATCACAATCAGATCAAGAAAACGCAGTTGAAACAAACTTTGGGAATTGGCTTTGCATATAATGTCGACAATGGCAAGAAAAAATCCGACGACAAGCGAAATCAAGGCTGGAAATAAGTTGTTTTTAAAATATAACATATAAAAAAAGTGGAGCTTATAGCTCCACTTTTTCTGTTAACCAGCCCAATTCTCCAAAATGTTTTTTGAATTTTTGGATCTTTGGCCCAACTACAGCGCTACAATAAGGCTGGTTTGGATTGGCGTTGTAATAACCTTGGTGGTAAGCTTCCGCTGACCAGAATTTCTCGAAAGGAACAATCTCGGTAACATATTTGCCATTCCATTCTCCTGTTGCCTCCGATTCTTTCATAGATTCCTCAGATTCCTGCTTTTGCTTGTCGGAATGATAGAAAATAGCTGATCTGTACTGTGTTCCAATATCGTTTCCCTGTCTGTTCAGCGTTGTAGGGTTGTGCAGGAACCAAAATACTTCCAATAATTGTTTGAAGGAAATAATCTTTGGGTCATATGCGATCTGTACCACTTCTGCATGTCCCGTTGTTCCGGTACAAACTTCTTCATAAGTAGGATTATCTTTTTCTCCGCCAGAATATCCCGACGTTACAGATTCTACACCCTTCAGCATATGAAAGCAACTTTCCACACACCAAAAACATCCTCCTGCCAATGTGGCATATTCCAAATTGTTCTTATCCATTTTTTTGATTTGTTAAAGATTTTGATTGTTTCTCCTGTCCATTAAAGATGACAAATAAAAAGCTTAAGAATATTAATAAATAATTTTTTATTATTGAACAGAAAAATCCTCTGATTCTACGATTTTTAACAGCAAACACTATTCCCATTAAAAACCATTGTCAAAGGATTTCTCTATCGTTATTATTTATTTTCCCAGACCAGTGCACTTGCGCCAAGAATGGCAGCATCTGCTTCGTCCAGCTCACTGAAAACCAATTTTACTTTTGACCGGAAAATTGGCAGCAGGTTTCTTTCCATATGTAATTTGGTAGGCTTCAGCAGGAAATCTCCAGCTTTTATAACACCACCAAACAATAAAATTGCTTCCGGTGAGGAGAACATTACGAAGTTAGCCAAAGCTTCTCCCAATTTTTGTCCTGTGTATCTGAAAACTTCAATTGCTGTAGGATCGCCTGCCAATGCACATTCGTGAACCGTTTTAGAATTGATATTCTCTTCAGGATATTGATTCAGCATAGAATCCGGAAACTCAGCACGGAATTTTTTTGCTGTAATAGCAATTCCGGTTGCAGATGCGTAAGCTTCAAGACTGCCTTCAGAGCCAGTGCTCCAATGCTTTCTTCCGCCCGGTTTTACCACTGTGTGACCTAATTCTCCGGCAAATCCATCGTGACCGTAGATCAGACTTCCGCTGGCTACGATGCCGCTTCCAACGCCCGTTCCAAGTGTTATCATAATGAAATCCTTCATTCCTCTTGCAGCACCAAACATCATCTCTCCAAGTGCAGCTGCATTGGCATCATTCGTCATTTTGCACGGAACACCGAATTTTTCCGTCATCAATTTGGCGAAAGGAACAACACCTTTCCAGGGAAGGTTGGGCGCCAATTCTATGGTTCCTGTGTAATAATTTGCATTGGGTGCGCCAACGCCAATTCCGTCCAGAGTTGTGTTGTCGGAAACCTTATCAATCAAAGGTTTTATGTTAACGTACAAAGCCTCTATAAAGTCTTCTACCTGCTTATATTCTTCAGTTTTAATACTTCCTTTTGCGAGGATCTCTCCACGGTGGTTTACCAATCCAAATTTGGTGTTGGTTCCGCCAATATCTATACCTATGGCGATTTGTCTGGATAAATCAATTAATGACATCTATCGAATTTTTAAGACCCCTAATTTAGAAAAAAGGAATTTAATATTCAGAAAATATTAATTTAATTTTAAATTTTAGAAATTATATTTAATTGTAATACCGTAAGTCCGTGGATCACCTAAAACAGCCGCATAATGTCCTGCATTTCCTGCGCCCGGCAGCAATTGCTCAAAATAATCTCTGTTAAAAATATTCCTTACCCAAAGATAAGTAGTAACACCCTGTCTCACCCGGAATCCAAATCTGGAATTAAATAAAGCATAACCCGGAATATTCAAAAATTGCGACGGTGTGGGGCTTGACGAAAAAGTTGATCGGTAATAACTGTCCAAAGCGAAGAAATAATCGCCGTTATAATTAAGGAATTTTCCGGAAAAGTTAATTTCGCCGCCTGTAGAGCCAGCCCATTTTGAAACGCCGGGCAAAACGCCGCCAGAAATATCTACAAAATTAGCCCCGCCTGTATCTTCCAAAGCTGGCGGCGCATTGGTAAATTTTTTATAAATAGCTTCTGTGTAGGCCAGATTCGAATAGAAGTATAAATTACTGAATGTATATGAGATATCTGTCTCTACGCCCCGCACTCTTGCTTTTTCTGCATTAGCAAGATAACCTCTGTTGATGGATACTTCAGCAGCCTGAACCTGGATCTGATAATCTTTGATCTCTGAGTTGAAAACGGTAAGATTAAAAATTAAATTTTTGAATGGCTGGGATTTTAGTCCGATTTCATAGTGGAGAATGCGCTCCGGTTTTACAACAGCAAGTTCTGTCATGACTCTTCCGTTATCTGTAGGCAGTCCGCCGAGATTAAGTCCAACCGGTTTGAAACCAGTAGAAAATGTTCCGAAAAGATTGTAATTCTTAGTCGGTTTAAATGCTAAAGTCAACTGTCCGGAAAAATTAGTATCATCAATTGATGCGTTGAATTCCTGATTGCTGTAAACCGAGTTTTTAATCGTTGTTAAAGCGGCAGCGTTCGGCGTAGAATCTGTGATTTCTAAACCGCCGTACGTGATTCTTTTAAAATCGATTTCTTTTTTATCATAATTAATTCTGATTCCCGGAAGCAAACTTAATTGATCCGTAAAACTCCAATCCAACTGTCCGTAAGCTGCGCCACTAAAGGAATTGAGACTTGGGTAAGATTTGATGCCGTAACCTTCCAATAATCCAGGCGTTTTCCATTGATTTACTACCGCTGCATTGTTCGAATTAAGAGAAAACCGCCATTGGTCTTTTCCTGCTTCTTCGATTTGTCCGTTTTTATCTGCTCTCAATCTTTGCCAAATTCCGAATACGCCGAAAACACCGCTTAATTTTTCATTGAAATTTCCTGACCAGCGGATTTCCTGACTCCATTGCTGATGCTTGCTTGGTGCCTGTGATTTTGCCAATGCCGAAAGTCCTGTAAAATCACGATCATTAGAAGGATTCCAGTTCCAGAAACGCCACGCTGAGGTGGAAACAATCTTTCCTTTTCCTAAAGTATATTCGGCATTCAAAGAAAGTCCGCCCATATCCTGCTCAGCTTTCCAGGGCGTGTCTGTGTCGACAGTTCTGTTGAAAGGATCGATTGCGGGAAGTGTGTAACCAAGGTCTGAAATGATATTTCCAAATTGTCTGTAAGCTGCTCTTTTTGTTGTCACAACGCCGGCAATGACCTGTGCATAACCATTCGCCCTCAATCTGTTATAATCTCCGGTTAAGATGAATTTCAGATTTTCATTCGGTCGATATAATAACTGATCTCTTAGAGCAATGGAATTAATATCATTAAGATCCTGACTCGTTCTTGAATTATAAATCGTTCCGTCACGATGCGTTCCTGATGCGGAAAAACGGTTGGCAAATTTGTCAGAAATGGCGCCAGTAACAGAAGTTTTTGCCTGAATAAAACCGTAATTACCAAAACTGATTTCAGACGTTCCTCCGGTTGTGAAACTTGGCTGTTTCGTAGTCACGTTGAAAGTTCCTGCCGTCGTATTTTTACCAAATAAAGTTCCTTGAGGACCACGTAAAACCTCAATCCTCTCGATATCAACAAAATCTAAAGTTGTAGCCGCTGGTCTTGCATAATAAACGCCGTCAACATAAAATCCGACACCTGGATCCAAACCGTCATTAGTCAAACCAAAAGTAGAACCTAATCCGCGAATGCTCAGACTCGTATTTCTGGGTGTTGAACTGTAAAACTGAACTGACGGAACTAGTTCCTTCAAACGATTAACATTGAAAGCGCCAGTTTCCTCCGCTTTTTTCCCTGAGATCACATTGATCGGAATCGGAACCTGTTGCGCCGTTTCTTCTCTTCGTCTTGCTGTAACGATGACTTCAGTTATTTCAACATCTTTTGGCAGAAGTTTGATGAATAAAGTATCGCTTGGATTTTCTTTGATTAAATAAGATCTTATCTCGAAACCATTTTTCTGGATTTTAAATTCGAAAGGAAATTGATTGATATTATTTAAAGTAAAGTTTCCATCTTGATCAGTTTGTATCGATAAATTTTTATCAGATTTCGAAGTAATCTTTACCGCCGATATATTTTTATTATTAATGCTGTCCAGAATCTTTCCGTAGATGGAAGTCTGTGCAAATGAATGGACGAATGTGAAAGTAAAAAAGAGGAATAACCACTTTTTTAAGACGTTAGAATTTCTGCTCATAGTTTATTAAAAATAGAGAGCAAAAATATAAAACTTTATTATCATACTAAAATAGTATGAATTAAAATTAATATAAAACCTGAATGATTAAACTCAGGTTTTTTTATCAATTATTTAATCTGTGTTTTCTTTCTTCGTCCCCACCAGATCATAAATCCAGTGATCGGCATCGAGGCAATGATCAAACTGACAATGAATGCGATGATCTTTGTCGGCAAACCTAGAATCGCACCAACGTGGATATCGTAATTGGCAGCAACGGTTTTTTCTCCGAAGTTCTTGTCTTTCGGATCGTGTGTGTGAAGAAGTTCACCGGAATTCTCATCAAATATCAAACTGCTGCTTTTGTGATAAGAATAGGAAAGGTGTTTTACATAAACTTCGAAATTCGGATGTTCGTGATCATCGATGTGAGGATGACCAAGATCCAGACTGAAGCCGTAAGCACTTGGATAAAGTTCCTTTACTTTATTAGAGATTTTGTCCAAAGTTCTGTCGGTTCTCATTTCGATCGGCGCTTTCGTTGTGATCTTCGAAAAGTCTGGATAAGCTGTTTCGCCTCCGGAAAATATAACATAAACCATTGCCTGAACTACAAAAAAAGCATAGAATAATCCTGTAATTGTAAGAATCAAAGCGAAGATAGAAGAATAGAATCCGAGGATATTATGAAGATCGTAATTCTTTCGTTTCCATTGTGTTGTGTCTCTCCATTGGAATTTGAAACGTTGTTTTCTTGCGGCTTTGTTTTTTGGCCACCAAAGAACGATTCCTGTGATCAGCATTAATAAGAAAATAATAACCGGAATTCCAACGACATAAGTTCCCCAATCTTGTTTCAAAAGAAAACTCCAGTGGATGGATTTTACGATGGCAAAGAATCCGTTTTTCTCATCATAAGTCTGCAAAACCTTGCCGTTATAGGGATTGACGTAAGCGACTTTATAAATTGGAAATTCATCAAAATAATTCCACTGATCAGGCTGATGCTCGTACCAGTAGAATTGATAGGACATTGTTTTATCAATCGGGACATTCACCCAATGGATCGGATATTTCTCTTTGGTCTGCTGATCTACCAGCTTTTCCATTTGACGGATTGGCAGGATTTGTTTTTGATCAATATTCTGCTCGTGGTGGTAGATGTATTCTTTTCTGGAGAAATTTTCTACCTCATCTTTGAAAACGAATAACGCGCCAGTAATCGCAATGATAAAAATAAGCGTACCAATGGACAAGCCAAACCACAAATGTAGTTTGGCTGTCCATTTTTTGAAGAAACCCGGTTTCTTTTTATGATGATGTTTTTTCCTCATAAACATTGAAAAAGCTAAGCGCAAACTTAGCTTTTTTATTTTTAGAATTTGTAAGCGATACTTCCTAAAGCATTAATAAGAGTCTGTGGATTTGCTGTTGAATATCCAATCCAGTAATGTTCGTTTGTAAAGTTATCAACTTTTACTCCGATTCTGAATTTTTTAGTATCGTAATAAGCATTAGCATTTAATACAAAAAAGCTGTTCAAAGTAAAAGTGTCCTGTACATTTGTTGCTGTATTAAACTGATTGAGCACTTTGTTATCGCTTGCATAATTACCTCCAATGCCAAATCCTAAACCTTTCAGACTTCCATCAATAAACTGATAACTTGCATTGAAGTTGGCTAACCATTTTGATCCAGATGTAGCTGGTCTCATTCCAGTGGATTGATCTACAGTGTCATTATATGCAAGGCCTCCGATTAAAGAAAATCCTTTAACAAGATAGGCATTAACTTCAAGTTCTACACCTTTGCTGCGGATCTCTCCAGTTTCATTCTGGATAGGTTTGTTGTAATCTGGTATTCCTGAATAATCAGTAACATATCCTGTCTGAACCAAATAATTTTTAGCAGTGATATCATAATAACTTACGGTAGCGTTAATTTTACCATTAATTAGGTTAGTTTTGAAACCTCCTTCAAACTGATTAGCTCTTTCTGGGCTTGACAATGCAATGTTTGCATTATTATCAACGAAGTAATAACCATTGCTTTTGAAACTATTCTGGTAGTTTCCAAAAACAGAGAATTTATCTTTTATAATTTCATAAACTAAACCGGCTTTAGGAGATAACGCAGATTGATTATAAGCATCTACTGGCCTAGTTCCAACCATACCTGCATCTGCATCATTGCTTTCATAACGTAATCCAAACACTACATTAAGACCTGTTAGTGGTGTGAAAACGTTGGAGACATAACCGCTATATGTATTGAGATCTGAATTTATATCATAATTGCCGATATTCTCAGGATCACTATAAAGGTTGCCCATTGCAGTGCCGTTGAAGCCGGAATAGTCTGCTCCGTTCGCCGCTATAGCAGGAAAACCATTTTTAACGAGATAAATAAATCTAGATCTATCTTTCGTCTGCAAATAGTCAAAACCCGCAACAGTTCTGTTTCTCATGCCATTACCGAATGTGTAATCGAAGTTGAAGTTCTGTTGTACTTGGAACCAAGATTTCTTACTGTCTTTTGTCCCTTGATCATATCTTTGAATCATCAATTGGTCTCCAGCAAAACCTGCAGCAAAATAAGGTCCGAAACCATTTGAAAAACTGTGAGAGTTATTGATATTGGTTGAAGACTTGATGTTGTCATTAATTTTATAATTGATTTGTCCGAAAACATTATTGACTCTTGCTGTAGTGTACAATCCATCACCTAAATAAGATTGTTTGTAATCAAGACCTGCTTTTTCCAGATCTTTCATATTATCAATTTTATTAAGTCCTCCAGGAGAAAGATAGAAGAATAATTGCTCGCCAACTGCTCTGTTGTTGAACATTTCGTACTCAACGTTGAACTGTAATCTGTCAGAAGCGTTATAAGTCAATGAAGGCGTGAATGCAAAATATGAATTTTTCATGTCACTTTTCTGAAAAGTGCCAGAGTTTGTGTAGGCTGTATTAACTCTTAATAAAAGTTTTTTATCTTCAGTCAAAGGTGCATTGACATCAGCCTGAGCTCTGTAAGTGTTGTAGCCACCGCCAGTAATGGTAACATTTCCTCCAAAAGTTCCGTAAGGTTTTTTCGTCACTCTATTGACCAAACCTCCGTAAGATGCTACGTTACTTCCATATAAAGTTCCTGAAGGACCTTTTAGTACTTCAAGTTTTTCAAGATTGATAGCATCTACTGTAGTTGTTACTGGGGCAACCAATCCATTTCTCATAGAACCGGAGGAAACGAAACCTCGCAAAATTACAAATGATCCGCCATCTCCAGCTCTGCTGGTAGCATTCCACATTTTTTGTAATCCAGTAATGTTTCTGTAAGCATCATCTATGGTATATATAAGTTGATTCTCAATCGCTCCGTAACTAATTGAAGATAGGACTTGAGGATCTTCAATAGCTTTTAAAGGCATTTTGTTAGAATAATCACTATCCTTTTTTACCAAAGCATCGATGATAACTTCTTCAATATTTTTTGAATTAACTGTATCTCTTTCCTGAGCATAAGCAAAAGCGGAAACCAAAACCACTGCACTTACAAGTACTTTCTTCATTGCTATAATAATTTTTTGCAAAGTTATTATTTTTACTTATTCTAAATTAACAAACTTTATGATTTTTGTCATTTTATTTAGAATTGATATAAACAAAAACCCGCTGAATATCAACGGGTTTTAATTTTATATTTGAAAATTCTTATGCGGGAATCTCTCCTTTGTACAAGAATGAAACAATTTCTTTGTTCACTTTCTCAACCATTTCACTGAATAAGTAGAAAGATTCTTGCTTATAAATTACCAATGGATCCTTCTGCTCGTAAACGGCACCTTGGGAAGAACGACGTAGGTCATCCATTTCTCTCAGGTGTGTTTTCCAGTTTTCATCGATGATAGATAAAGAGATGTTCTTTTCAAAATCAGTGATCAATGATTCACATTTGGTTTCGTAAGCCTGTTGTAGGTCAGTTACAATCGTCATTGTTTTGATACCGTCTGTAAAAGGAACCTGAATCATTTTGAACATTGAACCTTGGTTCAGGAACACATTTTCGATGATTGGGTAAGCTTTTTCTTTAAGAAGGTTTAATCTAAGATCATAATCCTCTTTTGCCGCTTTAAAAACTATGTCTGTCAAAGCAGGAATCTGAGTACTTGAAAACTGAGATTCTGTCACAGGAGATTCCATTGTGAAATATTTAATGACGTCGAATTCAAAATCTTTATAATTTCCGGTTGCTTTGGATTGAGAAACAATCGCTGCAGCTGTATCATAGATCATATTCACGATGTCATACTTCAGGTGATCGCCGAACAAGGCGTTCTTTCTACGTTTGTAGATCACGTCACGCTGTTTGTTCATCACATCATCATATTCCAACAATCTTTTTCTGACACCGAAGTTGTTTTCCTCCACTTTTTTCTGAGCTCTTTCGATAGACTTGGAAATCATAGAATGTTGAATCACTTCACCATCTTTATGACCCATTCTGTCCATCATTTTCGCAATTCTTTCTGATCCGAAAAGACGCATCAAGTTGTCTTCCAAAGAAACATAAAACTGAGAACTTCCCGGATCTCCTTGTCTTCCAGCTCTACCTCTCAACTGTCTGTCAACACGTCTTGAATCGTGTCTTTCTGTTCCGATGATCGCAAGACCACCGTTGGCTTTTACTTCACCTTTCAGTTTGATATCCGTTCCTCTACCTGCCATATTGGTTGCTATGGTTACAACACCAGCGCCACCGGCTTCTGCAACGATCTCTGCTTCCTTCTTGTGAAGTTTCGCATTCAAAACGTTGTGAGGAATTTTTCTTAAGCTTAATGCTTTTGACAATAATTGAGAAATCTCAACAGAAGTTGTACCAACCAAAATAGGTCTTCCGGCTTCAACTAATTTTTCGATTTCCTCGATTACTGCATTGTATTTTTCACGATTGGTTTTGAAAACCAAATCCTGTCTGTCATCTCTCTGGATTGGTCTGTTGGTAGGAATTACCACAACATCCAGTTTGTAAATCTGCCAGAATTCTCCAGCTTCTGTTTCCGCAGTTCCTGTCATTCCCGCAAGTTTGTTGTACATACGGAAGTAATTTTGCAAAGTAACCGTTGCAAACGTCTGAGTCGCAGCTTCGATCTTTACATTTTCTTTTGCTTCGATCGCCTGGTGAAGTCCGTCAGAATAACGTCTACCTTCCATAATACGGCCAGTTTGCTCGTCAACGATTTTCACTTCTCCGTCAATTACCACATATTCATCATCTTTTTCGAATAATGTATAAGCTTTAAGTAATTGATTTAATGTATGAATACGCTCAGATTTGATAGAGAAATCTCTGTACAATTCTTCTTTGGCAGCAAACTCTTCTTCTTTAGGAAGATTTTTCTTTTCTATTTCAGCGATCTCAGTTCCGATGTCTGTTAAAACGAAGAATTGTTGATCTTCATTACCGGCAGACATATATTCTACACCTTTATCAGTAAGATCGATTTGATTGTTCTTCTCATCGATTACAAAATAAAGATCTTTATCAACAATTGGCATATCACGGTTGTTATCAGCCATATATTGACCTTCAACTTTCTGCAATAATGCACGGTTGCCACTTTCTGACAAGAATTTAATTAATTGTCTGTTTTTAGGAAGACCTCTGTAAGCTTGTAGTAATTTGAAACCACCTTCTTTGGTTTTTCCGGCAGCAATTAATTTTTTTGCTTCATTAAAAAGAACTGAAACTGTTTTTTTCTGAACTTCAACGATTCTATCGATTGATGGTTTCAAAACATCATATTCCTGTCTGTCACCTTGCGGAACTGGACCAGAAATGATCAATGGCGTTCTGGCATCATCTACCAAAACTGAATCCACCTCATCTACGATCGCAAAGTTCAATTCTCCCTGAACCAATTCAGTTGGAGAAGTCACCATATTATCTCTCAAATAATCGAAACCAAATTCGTTATTAGTTCCGTAAGTGATACTTGCCTGATAAGCTTTTCTTCTGGCGTCTGAGTTTGGCTGGTGAAGATCGATACAATCGATGTTCATGCCGTGGAATTCGTACAATGGACCCATCCACGCGGAGTCACGTTTTGCTAAATAGTCATTCACAGTTACAACGTGAACACCACGGCCAGGAAGTGCATTAAGATAGATTGGCAAAGTTCCAACTAGTGTTTTTCCTTCCCCAGTTGCCATCTCAGCAATTTTCCCTTGGTGAAGCACAACACCACCAATAAACTGAGTGTCGTAATGCACCATATCCCAAACGACAGGCGTTCCTGCAGCATCCCATTTGTTTTTCCAGACAGCGATGTCGCCTTCCAGCACTACAAAATCCTTTGTTGCTGACAATTCGCGGTCTCTGTCTGTAGCCTTTACACGGATTTCTCCATTTTGCGCCAAACGTCTGGATGTTTCCTTAACCAAAGCAAATGCTTCTGGAAGAACTTCCGCTAATACTTTTTCCTCCACTTCGTAAGACTCTTTTTTCAGAGTTTCGATTTTGGTGAAAAGTGCTTCTTTTTCGTCAACGTTGGTAGAGTTTTTTATCTGCTCTTTAGTTTCTTCGATTTGGGTTGTAAACTTGGCAGTGGCAGTTTTCAATTTTTCTTTAAATTCTGCTGTTTTATCTCTCAGTCCATCATCGGTTAATGATTGGATTCCAGATTCTACTGTTTTGATTTTTGCGACAACTTTTTTTACTTCTTTAAGATCTTTTGCATTTTTGTCTCCCAAAAAACTTTTAAGAACTGTATTTAAAAAACTCATAATTTGCTATTTGCGGTTTGCACTTGGCTTTTGACCAACTGCGTTATTTATTTAAAAGAATGGCAAAAGGTAAAAAACCAAAAGCCAAAAAACGAATTAATATTCGTCTTCGTTCCAGAGGTAATCCTCGTCTGTAGGATAGTCGCTCCAGATCTCGTCGATTGCGTCATAGATCTCACCTTCATCCTCGATGGCTTGTAAGTTTTCTACAACTTCCATCGGCGCTCCGGTTCTGATAGCGTAATCAATCAATTCTGCCTTGGTCATCGGCCAAGGTGCATCACTAAGGTAAGATGCTAATTCTAATGTCCAATACATAATTTAAATTTTTTGCAAAAGTAAAAAATTAGGTGATACTTTATACACTTTTCTACTGATTTTCAACAATATTTAAAAATTATTTTATTTAATATTTAAATTAGATTGTCATCGTGGCGTATTACTGCGGATTTCCCAAAAACCATTCCACAAATTTTTTTATGCCATTTTGGAAGTTTGTGCTTGGCGCATATCCGATCAAAGTCTTTGCTTTTGTAATGTCAGCATTGGTTTTCCGGACATCGCCGGCTTGCATTGGCAACATTTTTTTTATGGCTTTTTTGTCCATTGTAGTTTCTAAAACTGACAGCATTTCATTAAGTGTCACCACTTCACTTTCTCCAAGATTGATGATTTCATAAACTTTTTCATTGGTCTCAAGATATTTTATTGACTTCAAAACCCCATCAATAATATCATCAATAAAAGTATAATCTCTCGCTGTGGAACCATCGCCGTAGAAAGGGATTTCTTGATCTTCTAAGATCAGTTTCGTGAATTTGTGGATCGCCAGATCCGGTCTTTGTCTCGGACCATAAACAGTGAAAAATCTCAGTTGGATCATATCAATATGGTAAAGACTATGATAAACATGACCGATAATTTCGCCACATTTTTTTGTCGCAGCGTAAGGCGAAATAGGATTGTCCACATTATCAGTTTCAGCGAAAGGAATTTTCTCATTATTACCATAAACACTTGACGATGACGAACAAACGAATTTTTTTATTCCAAATTCTTTACAAAGGTCATATAGATTCTGAGTGCCACGGATATTGACTTCTTCATATTCCAAAGGCCTTTCAATAGAAGGTCGAACGCCAGCCAATGCCGCTAGATGAATGACTAAGTCAATTTTATGATTGCGAAAAATCTCTTCCAAACCTTTTTTATCACGAATATCTTGAGAATAAAGTTGATAATAATCTGATTTAGTTTCAGTTGATAATTTTTGAATATCGGTTTCTTTGTCCGTAAAATTAAATTCTGACTTTGAACCTAAAGATTCGAGCGTATTTTTAATTTTAATTTTATAATCATAAAAACCATCGAAGTTGTCAATATTAATGACAGAATGTCCATTTTTCAAAAGTTGTTCTACCAAATGAGAACCGATAAATCCACTTCCGCCAGTGATAAGATAAGTCATAACATCAATTGTGTTGCGAAGATAAGAATTAAACAAAAACAGAAACGATTCTTTTGAAATTTAGTTGGGAACTTAAAAATTAAATTAATAATACTTACTTTTAATCCCAATTTCAAATCCACGACAAAATGCAATTCTCCGGACAAATTCTGAAAATGATCTCTCAAAACGGAAAACCGATCCAATATTACCTCAACCTGAATGGCGATCTCATCAATATGAATCAGCTTTTCGGAAAAGAACTTCACATCAAACATATTGGCTACCAATGCTTGAATTGCGGAAGTGATGAGAAGATCTACCGAATGGGATTCTGCAAAAAATGCTTCTTCGAAAGTCCATACGCAAGTGACACAATCATCCGACCGGAATTGTCAACCGCGCATCTTGGCGTTGGAGAAAGAGATTTGGAAATTGAAAAACAAATCCAGCTTGTTCCGCATATCGTTTATTTGGCTTACACAGGCGATGTGAAAGTTGGCGTGACTAGAGAAGCGCAAATCCCGACAAGATGGATCGATCAAGGTGCAACTTTCGCCCTGCCAATCGCCATCACGGAAAACCGTTACGAAGCCGGAATGATAGAGGTGGAACTGAAAAAACACGTGGCCGACAAGACCAATCCGAAGAAAATGCTTCTGGATGATTATGAGGACACCTTAGATTTGATTGATTTCCGAAATAAAATTGCAGACTACTTCCCCAACGATTTCAAAAAATTTGCAGTGAGTGAGGAGAATATCATCAAACTCGATTTTCCTTACGAAAAACCTGAGAAAATTAATGTTTTCACATTGGACAAAAAACCAGAATTCAATGGTATTTTGAAGGGAATCAAAGGGCAATATCTTGCTTTTGAAGGCGATGATTTCATCAATGTTCGTGGACACGAAGGTTATGTGGTGGAACTGACGGTGTAAAGTTGGAACGGTTTTTAGTAATCAATTAGTTAGAAAAAATTAGATGAAAAAAACTTTAAAAGTTACCGGAATCGTTCTGGGAAGTATTTTGCTTCTCATCCTGATAGTGAACGTTGGATTCACGCTTTGGCTCAAGTATCAGCTTCCGGATTACATCAAAAACAAAACACCTTACGCCATTACCTACAAAACTTTGAATGTCGAAATTCTCAGCGGAAGTATTTCGGCAGACGATATTTTAATTAAATCCAAAAATCCGAATGACAAAAAAGTCCTGGCGATTGATGGCTTTGTTGATGGTTTGAATGTCAGTAGATTGGGAATTATTGATTTAATTAAAAACAAAAAAATCAACACCAATTCCATTCGATTGACGAATCCACGTCTCAAAATCAGATTGGCGCAAAAGAAAACGAAAGATTCCGTAAAAGAACCAATGCCGTTTCTCATCCGAAATATTGACATCACCAAAGGAAACATCGATGTTATAAATCCGGACGACTCAAGGGCTTTCTCTGCTAAAAACCTAAATCTCGAAATCAAGAATCTTAGCTTGAACGATAATCCGAACGAATTGCCGTTTGCTCTGGATAGCTACAAGATTACCGCGAAAGATCTCTTCGCCAAAATAAGTGATGTTTATACGATTAATTCCAGCGATGTTAAAACCAATAATGGCCAATTGGAAATCAATGATTTTGAGCTGAAATCGATTTTGGATTTTAAAGATTGGGAGAAAAGTTTTACGAAACAAAAAAGTCTTTTCAGCATCAAAAGCAAAAAGATTTCTTTCAATGATTTGGTTTTTGATAAGACGAAACTGAATTTGAACAACGCCCAATTCATCAATCCGGAATTTGTGATTCAAAATCGTGATGCGAAAATCATTAAGCCAAAAAATACAGAGAAAAACGGCATCGATTTAAATTTTGCCAACATCGATATCAAAAATGGAACCTTGTCAATGCTGAAATCCAACGGCGAAAAATCCTTATCACTTGCAAAATTTGATGCAAATGTGAAAGAATTTTTGATGGACGATGAAACTTCGAAAAACAAATTACCTTTCAAATTCAAAGATTATAAAATTGTTGGAAACACATTTTTCTACGATTCCGGTAAATATTACAATCTCAGTTTGTCAAGCTTCAATTTGTCTTCGCAATCGATTGATTTGATGAATTTTAAAATGATTCCAAAAATGTCGCGCGCCGAGTTTGTGAGAACCATTCCGATGGAAGATGACCAATTTAATATCTCAGCAAACAGAATTCAACTTTCTGGCGTCGATTGGACTTTTGAAAAAGAACTCGACCTACATTTGAAATCCGCAAAACTTCACAATGTGGACGCCAATATTTTCCGAAGCAAAATTCCGAAAGACAATCCAAAAGAAAAGTTGCTCTATTCCAAAGTTCTTAGAAACATAAAATTCCCTTTAGTTGTTGACAATCTGAATCTTATCAATTCAAAATTGGTTTATGAAGAAGACAAGCCAGACAACAATGGTCCTGGAAAAGTATTTTTCACGAATTTCAATTTGAATGTCAAAAATCTGAATTCCAACAAAAAGAAAGGCGCCAATACGAAAGTTCCGATTGTCATCAATTGCAATTTTATGGGCGTTTCTCCAATGAAGGTGAATTGGAACTTTGATACCTCGGATTTGCGAGACAACTTTACAATCGGTGGCTACATCAATGATTTGCCGGCCAATGACATCAATCCATTTATCAAACCTTATATGAATATCACAGCGACTGGAACGATTACGAGTCTTAATTATAATTTTAAAGGGAACAATGATATTATGAATGGGAAATTCAAAATTACACACAAAGATTTGAAGGTTGCGCTGATTGATAAAGAGACAAAGGAGAAAAAGAAATTCCTTTCCGGCGTTGCCAACCTGTTTGTGAAGAAGGATTCTCAGAAATTTCCGGAATCTGTGGATATTTATGTGGAACGAAATAAGGAACGATCATTCTTCAATTTTTACTGGAAAGGCATTGAAGATGGTTTGAAAAAAACATTACTCATTATCAAAATTTAATCATAAAAAAACCTTGACTTTTAAAAGCCAAGGTTTTTTATGTCTACTGGAAAAATTGATTAAAAATCGTATTCTTCCTTCTGTTCGTCTTCCTCTATTTTTTTCAGAAACTCATCAAATTCCGGCCCGCTGTAATTGCTGTTGGCGCCGTAAGAATCGATGATCATTGCTTTGTTACCATAGATATCTTGCAAAAGGTACAAGGCTACATTATCAGCAGGATCACTTGCGCCCTCGAATCTGTAAGTACGGATGATTTTCAGATCTTCTGGCTTATAAACAATTCCCTCATCTCGCAACACAAATTTCTTATCCTCGTTCATGAGGATTTCTTTGGTGATGCCTTTTTGTCTTAATTTTTCCATCACTTCGGAAAGTGTAAGCATTGGTTTCGGATTATTCATAATGATATTTTTTATTGATGTTAAAAGTAAATCAAATCGCGAACCAAAAAAAGACCTTACAGAATGTAAAGTCTTAAAAAAATAAAAGTTATGAAAAATTAAATTATCCTTCTCTGCAAAGATTGAGATAAATTATTTGTTAGCCTTGTAACGCTTATCTGGCGTTCCGTCCTTTTTCAGGGTTTTGGCGGCTTTGTATCGTTTGTCCGGCGTTCCGTCTTTTTTCATTTTAACGTCTGGCGTGTTTGCCACTTTTGCGGCTTTCGCTTCTACGGATGTTTTAGAAGTTTTCGCTTTGACTTCTGTTTTCGTTGCTTTTGCAGCTGGTGTTGTTTGTGCTGATGCTGCTCCTAGTCCGAAAGTAAGCAGCAATGTTGCTAAAAGATTTTTCATTTTGAGTTGTTTATGTTTTTTGATGAGACAAATTTATAGTAATAATTGATTAAAAATGAGAAATATAAAACTTTAACCAGAAATTATAATAGCTTAAAATCTCCTTAAAAATTAAATCGGTAAGCTAGGCTGATGTTTACTAATGCTGCTTTTGAATAATACTTTTCAATATCCGGATTTTGATTTCCGATTTTGGAATTGTAGAAATTCAGCTTTGCGCCAAGGACAACTTCCTGAAAACCTTCCGAATCCAAAACATAGATGGCTTTTCCGCCAAAATTAATCCCACCGTTTCCTTCTGAAAACTTCGCAGAGTTATCAAGAAAAGGACTTTTCATCCGGTAAGTGCTGTAACCCAGGATTTCTTCTACAAAAAAATCTTCAGTGATTTTGTCCTTATGGAAAACGTACCAGTCAAAATTATTCATAGAAGGTGAGCCAAGATAGCCGTAAGTATCCCGATTTTTCACGTTGGCAAGGAAGTAAGTGTATTCTACGCCCAAACCAAAATTCTTGTAAAGATTGGTATTGAGTCCGATTCCGAAACCGTAGAAATAACCCAGATTATCGTGCAGGAAATTATCACCAAAAGCGGTCATCACTTTCACATGAGGATCTACGGAAAACTTCACCTTCTCTGTCCAGCTTTGCTTTCTGCGCTGTGCCGAAAAAGAAATAGAAGTCATGACAATGAGAAAGAGAATCGATTTTTTTATCATTTCAAAGTGATGTCATTAAAAATAATATAAGTCACACCGTCCGGAATCTCTATGCTGAGCGAGTCTGAAGAGATTTTACAACCTTGAGTTTCTGTAGAAAAAGATTTGATTTTGAAATTTCTCAGTTGCAGTTTGTAAGCGCCTTTTTCATACGGTCCGGCCAGGACAAAACTCCCGCTTTCTTTGGGAAAGGTTTCTGCAATGATTTTTTTGTCAACCACAAGATGGATTGGGTTTTCCAAGAATTTACCATCCGTAAAAGTGAATCTTCCTTCCGTATAAGCCCGGAAAATATTGGCATCATCATCTTTGCACTGTGTCAAAAGAATTGACATCAGAGAGAGAATGGCTAGTATTTTGAATGAAAATTTCAAGTTTGAACAAGTTTATTATAATGTAAAATTAAAACTAAATTTTCTTAAAAATAGTATCTTTGTTCAGAATTACGATTCCGGGAACAAGCTCGGAATCGTTTTCCTGTTTATACATATTTCAGAATGGAATTAAAAAAAATCAATGAAAATCTGCTTCCCGATTTGCTTAAAAAAGAATTTGGGAGTGAGATTTTTTCACAATTAGATAGCAATCAACATATTTCTGTGAAAGGAAGCGCGGGTTCGGCGGTTTCTATTTTCACGGCAGAACTGTTTCTAGCACACAAAAAGAATATCCTTTTCATTGTTGATGACAAGGAAGATGCGCTTTATGTGAACTCGGAAATGGAAGATCTGCTTGGGAAAGAAAATATACTCTATTTTCCAGCAACGCACTTGGAGCCTTACCAAGTTGAGAAAACGCAGAACGCCAATTTGGTTTTAAGGACCGAGGTCATCAATAAAATAAATTCCGGAAAATCTCCGAAAGTCATTGTGGCTTACGTTGGTGCGTTGTCCGAGAAAGTGTTGAAGAAGGAAGATTTCAAAGCAATTTCCCATCAGATCAAAGTCGGCGACCAGTTGGATTTTGATTTTGTGGATGAGTTGCTGAATCATTACCAATTCAATCAAACCGATTTTGTTTCCGAGCCTGGAGAATTCTCTGTTCGAGGTGGAATTGTCGATGTTTTTTCTTTCTCTAATGAAAAACCTTTCCGGATCACATTTTTTGGTAATGAGGTGGAAAGCATCAAAACATTTGATATCGAATCTCAACTTTCATTGGACAAGATCACGGAATTCCAGTTGGTCTCCAATATGAATTTTTCGGTTTCCGGGAACAAGGTTTCTTTCTTCGAATTGCTTTCTAATGACAGTTTGATCGTATCGAAGAATCTATTTATCGGCGTTAAAAAAGTCAAAGATTTTTATGAAAAATCATTTGAGAAATTCGAAACATTAAGCAAAGAGATCAGTCATAGAAATCCGGAAGAATTGTTTATTTCCGAAAATGAATTCAAGAATAAACTGATCAAGTTCAAAACCATCGATTTCAGTTCACACCCATTTGAACTTCCGAAGATCAAAACATTGGAACTTAACCAAACACAACAGCCAAGTTTCCACAAGAATTTCGAACTGTTGATCGATGACCTCCAGGAAAAACAAATTCTCGGTTTCGACACGTGGATCTCTTTCTCATCAGAAAAGCAAAGAGAAAGATTGCAGTCGATCTTTGAAGAATTGGGACATCAAATTCCATTTAAAAGTTTCAGATCCGAACTTCATCAGGGTTTTGTGGATTTGGAACATAAACTTCTGGTTTACACAGATCATCAGATCTTCGACCGTTATCAACGTTACAAATCCAAAGACACGTTTGCGAAATCTGAACAACTGACTTTGAAAGATCTAATGTCATTGAAAGTGGGCGATTACATTGCGCATATCGATCACGGCATTGGGAAATTTATGGGCTTGGTGAAAGTCAATAACGATGGGAAAATCCAGGAATGTTTCAAACTGACCTATAAAAATGGCGACCTGCTGTATGTAAGTATTCATTCCCTTCATAAAATTTCAAAATATAATGGACCAGACGGGAAAGAAATTGTCCTCAGCAAACTCGGTTCGCCCGCGTGGAAATCATTAAAACAAAAAACAAAAGCGAGAGTCAAGCAGATCGCGTTTGATTTAATAAAACTTTACGCGCAACGGAAAACCGCGAAAGGCTTCCAATATTCGCCGGATTCTTATCTTCAAAATGAGTTGGAAGCGAGTTTCCTTTACGAAGACACGCCGGATCAGGAAAAAGCGACTTTCGATGTGAAGCGCGATATGGAAGATGAAGGCGTGATGGACCGTTTGATCTGTGGCGACGTAGGTTTTGGGAAAACGGAAATTGCGATTCGTGCGGCTTTCAAAGCGGCGACGGACAGCAAGCAAGTGGCGATTTTGGTTCCGACCACGATTTTGGCTTTCCAACATTACAGAAGTTTCAAAGAACGATTAAAGGATTTTCCGGTCAATATTTCTTATTTGAATAGATTCAGAACGGCGAAACAAAAATCCGAAACCTTAGCCGGATTGAAAGATGGAAAAGTGGATATCGTAATCGGAACACATCAATTGGCTTCGGAGAAGGTGAAATTCAAGAACTTAGGTTTGTTGATCATTGATGAAGAACATAAATTCGGCGTTTCTGTAAAAGATAAACTGAAGACGATGAAAACCAATGTCGATACGCTGACATTGACTGCAACACCGATTCCGAGAACTTTGCAGTTTTCATTGATGGCTGCACGAGATCTTTCGGTGATCAAAACACCACCGCCAAATCGTCAGCCCGTTGATACTAGTATTATTGGTTTCAGCGAAGAAATCATCCGTGATGCGGTTTCGTACGAACTTCAGCGTGACGGACAGGTTTATTTCATCAATAATAGAATTGAAAATCTGAAAGATATTGCAGGATTGATCCAACGCTTGGTTCCGGATGCGAAAGTTGTCATCGGTCACGGCCAGATGGAAGGTAAACAATTGGAGCAAAATGTCCTCGATTTTATGAATGGAAAATATGACGTTCTGGTCGCTACAACCATCATCGAAAGTGGAGTAGACGTTCCGAATGCGAATACGATTTTCATTAATGATGCTCACCGATTTGGAATGGCGGATGTTCACCAGATGCGTGGACGAGTTGGGCGAAGCAACAGGAAAGCGTTTTGCTATCTCATCACGCCGCCGTTTGATATGATGACTTCCGATGCGAGAAAACGTCTGGAAGCGATTGAGCAATTTTCGGATTTAGGAAGTGGATTCCAGATTGCGATGAAGGATTTGGAGATTCGTGGTGCGGGCGATTTGCTTGGTGCTGAACAAAGTGGTTTCATTAATGAAATGGGATTTGAAACGTATCAGAAAATGATGCAGGAAGCTTTGGAAGAATTGAAGGATGATGAGGATTTTGAAAATCTTTTCGAGAATGAGGAAGACCGTCAGAAATTATTCAAATCGACGAAGGAAGTGAATATCGATACGGATCTGGAGTTGATGTTGCCGGATCATTATGTGAGTTCAACGGAAGAAAGATTGTCATTATATCAGAAATTAGCTGAAATCAATAATACTATCGACCTTTCAAACTTCGAAAATGAATTGAAAGACCGATTCGGAGAATTGCCAGATGAAGCCATCAATCTTCTAAAATCTGTGGAGCTGAAATGGCTGGCGGCGGAAATTGGATTTGATAAATTGGTGGTGAAAAACAAAGTGTTCCTCGGATATTTCCCTGCGAATCCTCAGGACAAATTCTATCAAAGTGAAAAATTCAAAAAAATAATCGCCTATCTCACACAAAATCCGAAGGAAGCCACGTTAAAAGAAAAGAACAACCAGTTGATGATGAGGAAAGACAACGTGAAAAATGTGGATGAGGTGAATCTGGTTTTGAATAGGATTTTGAATCATTAATGAGCCATTATTTATTTCATATCAAGAAAATTTTTTTGCTGTTATTAGTAATGACAGCTTCCTTTTGCGATGCTCAGATTCTGAAATACCATTATGATAAAGAAATGATTTTTCTGAGTGAAGCAGATAGTTTGAGCGGCATTTCGGTAAGATTTAATTCTAAAGATAAGAGCGTTCCTGTCTATTCCATTGATTTTGATTCTGAGAAGAAGTTCATTAGAAACACCATGAATTTCTATTATTCGTACCGGAAAAACATGTACAAAATGGATGGCATTCTTTATAATAAAAAATATGCAACGGCCAATGGATTCCGGACTTATAGCGCAGAATCGCCGGTCAGAACTTTTAGAAAAGCTTCGGATACTTTGTACGATTACAGAACTTTCAAAGATTTGGAAAAAAGAGTCGCAAGGGACAAAGACGGAACCAAAATAGAAATATTTGTAGCGAATCTAAAAGACCAAATCGATTATTCCGAACCTGCACTTTTCTATCTTTCCGAACATTATGGCATTTCGCCGGGTTTGGGCAAAGGAGAAATTGTAGTTTATGCGAATTATATCTTTAATAAAAATTCCAGTTCCGCCAGTTTTGTAAAACTGAAAGACATTAATGAAGATATTTATTTCAACAAAGAGCAGATCGAATATTTGATCGATGATAAATATAAAGACTTTTACAAAAAAGTAGAGACAGAAGAAATGCCGATGTACTGTTCCGTAACATCATTCGGTAAAAATGTGGATGAAAAAACCAGGGAGGAAATCAATGATCTTTTGGGAAATGTCTGCGAATATTTCACGCTCTGGCGGAAGTATGAAACGAATGAGGAATTCAAAAAATATTATAATGCTGAAGTCAATAGAAGAGTTGAGATTTATAAGAAAAATGGAAATCTAAGTGAGAAGCAACTCAAAATTTATATCGAAGAAGTAAATCAACTCAAAACTCAGAATTCCAAAGAGAATTTTGATTATCAGTAAAATATTTAGTGTCACCATTAGACATTTAAAAATTTGTTTTAAAAAACTAACTTTGCAAACAGAAAATCAAACAATGAAAAATATATCATATTATTTGTCGCTTATCTTTGGAATTTTGATGCTGTCATCTTGTGATCCCAATCAGGATGCCAACGGCGATTTCCTGATCGGAGTGGATTATGACCCAACGACTGGCGGAACTGCAACACCAACGAAACTTTTGAAAAAAGTAACTATTAATGATGCCGGCAGTGTTCTTGTGTACACTTATTCCTACAATGCCAATAAAAAACTGACAGGCATCACCACAGATGACAACAGCGTCCGTCTTGCTATTACATATCTTACTTCTGGGAACATCGCCAAGATTACAAGAATGGAAGACGGGATGAGCGGCATCAGTACAGAAGAAATTGTACCTGTCTACAGTGGCAGCCAGATTACCAAGCTAGACATTACCCATAAAGAAACCAGCGGAACCCTGAAGAGTGTAGCAGACCTGACTTACGGATCCAACAATTGGCCAAGCAAAGTACAGGAAAAAGTTTTTGCAGAAGGTAGTACTACACAAGTCGTAGCCAATGTTGTATCAGACCTTACTTATAATGGGAATAATATCACGAAATGGCATTTTAACTCTTCGTTCAATGCTTCACTTCCTGTTCCGGTTTTTGATTTTTTAAAGGAAATAGATTTAACGGTAAATCTTTCGGATTATGATAACAAAATCAATCCTTACAACCTGTTGCCGAAAGACTTTTTGATTGCTGTCATTCACGCAGAAGCAGATGCCAGCAGTATTACAGGTTTTGCGAAGAATAATGCGAAAACGCTCAATTTTATTTTAAAACTGGGTACCACTTCAGTTGGAGACACTCAGAAAGCAATCTATGCATATGACAACGATGGTTACCCAACTTCTGCAACTTCCACCGATGTTGTTACGAAATTTGAATATCAATAAATTTTATGAAATATCTTATTGTCGGCATCGGGAACAAAGGGGAAGAGTATGCAGAAACGCGGCACAATATCGGTTTCAAAGTGGCCGAGAAAATAGCTGAAAAAATAGAAGCGCCTTTCAAATCTTCAAACTTCGGACTTTTGGCTGAGGGAAAATACAAAGGCAGAAAAGTATTCATACTGAAACCAGATACTTACGTGAACCTTTCCGGAAATGCCGTGAAATTCTGGATGCAGAAAGAAAACATCCCGTTGGAAAATATTCTGATTATTACGGATGATTTGGCTTTGCCTTTTGGCTCTTTGAGGATGAAGATGAAAGGCTCAGATGCGGGTCATAATGGTTTGAAAAGTATCCAGTCTCAGCTGAACAGTCAAAATTATCCACGTTTGAGATTCGGGATTTCTGCAGAATTCTCAGAAGGAAAACAAGCCGATTACGTACTCGGAAAATGGAATGACGAGGAGAAAGAAAAACTCTCCGAAAGAATCGAAAAGTTTTCTCAGGCTGCTTTGTCATTTGTCTTCGCAGGCATTCAGAACACGATGACGGGTTTCAACGGGAAATAAATTAATCAGCATCTGTCCTCCACGAACGAATTAGCGTACTGTCACTCTTTGAATAGAAAAATCGGGCTTCCGCTAGAGGAAAGTAGTAGTAAACATCTATAATTTCATTTCCGAAATATTTTGATTCGTCAGGTTTTCCTACGATATTTCTGGCGTCACCTATTTTCATATTTTCCTTGATTTGATCAAACTTATAATGATGATTAAAGTCATAAACGTAGAATCCTACAAAAAATAGAATTGGAATACAGATCAAAATCAAAACAATTTTTCGGAATAATTTCATCTTTAATTTAACGGAATTTCTAAAGATTTCGCATAGTCAAATTATAAAATAAGTAAGCCGGATAAAATAAATTACCCGGCCTACGAACCTAATTAATTGTATGAAAAAAAGATGTTTTATATCCAGGTCACTACGCCGGTTTCCACGTCATAGTTAGCGCCAACGATTTTGATTTTGCCTTCGTCCTCAAGTTTCTTAAGGGTAGAACTCTGGCTGCGAATCTCATCCAGCGCATTTTTTACGTTACTCTGATTCAGTCTTTCCAACAGATCTTCATTTTTAGAAGAACGCTCCTCGCCGTCATTAATAATATCTTTAATGATGTGATCGAAGTGACCAATCAAATGATTCAGATTATCCATTCCAAGACCTTCGATTGCTGCTGAGTCCAGGCCGCCTTTCAACGCGCCGCATTTTGTGTGACCTAGAACAACAACCAGTTTGGAACCTGCCACGTTGCAGCCAAATTCCATAGAACCAAGGATGTCCTGATTCACAAAATTACCTGCAATTCTCACACTGAAAATATCGCCCAGACCCTGATCGAAGATCAATTCTGCAGACGTACGGCTGTCGATACAGCTCAAAATTACAGCAAACGGCCATTGTCCTGCACGCGTATCATTTACCTGAGACAACAGATCTCTGTTAGCTTTGAGATTATTTACAAATCTCTGGTTTCCTTCTTTCAGGATGTCAAGTGCTTTGTCAGGCGTAATGGTCGTTTGTGTTTCGAATGTATGTGCTTTCATATTTTTAAATTTAATAAAAGTGTTAATTGTTAAAATAATAATTTAAATGTTTGTCAATGTGTTTAGATTGATTTTAAAGCTATCAGCAAAAAAGCCAATTGCTATCATCTAACTACATTGCCCTTTTGTGATTGACGATCACGTGCGAATCTTCATCACTCGCATAGTCTCTGTAAGACGTTTTGAAGCCGATCAGTTCCACTTCGATGTCTTCTTCTTTCGCTCTCACATTGGCAAAATCCTGGATCATTTCCAGAACATCAGTCGTGATGTAAGAGGTGGTTTTTGCATCGATGATGACTTTGGAACCTGATTTTACGTTTTTCAATGTTTTCTTGATGGCCGCTTTATTCAGAAATGACACTTCTTCTGCCAGCTTTATCGTGATCTCGTCTGCATCGTCCAGTGTTTCTTTGCTGAGGTAATAAGCGCGTTTCATATTGCCCTGAAGAATGTAGAAGACTGAAATCAACAATCCGATTCCTACACCTTTCAAAAGATCTGTAAAAACTACTGCCAAAACTGTTGCTAAAAACGGAATGAACTGATATTTACCATTATGCCAGAAATGTTTGAAAGTCGCTGGTTTTGCCAGTTTGTATCCGACTAAAATCAATACTGCTGCCAATGTTGCCAATGGAATCAGATTTAGGATTACAGGAATTGATAAAACACAAATCAGCAACAGAACACCGTGAATGATGGCTGATGCTTTGGAAGTCGCTCCGGCATTGGCATTAGCAGAACTTCTAACCACCACCGATGTCATAGGCAGTCCACCGATGAATGAGCTGACGAGGTTTCCAATGCCCTGGGCTTTCAGTTCCAGGTTGGTGTCCGTGATTCTTCTTCTAACATCCAGTCTGTCCGAAGCTTCAATACAAAGTAACGTCTCGATAGATGCTACAATTGCAATCGTTGCACCAGCGATCCAGACTTTGGGATTGGTAAATCCATTTAAATCAGGGAATGTAATCAGATTTTTGAAATCTTCCAGTGAACTTGGTGTCGGCAAAGTCACAAGATGTTTTTCAGAAATTGCTAATGAGCTTCCTGACATTTTGAAAAATTCATTCAACAAAATCCCTGCGATCACCGCAACCAGTGCGCCTGGCAAAAGTTTTAATCTTTTTAGAATGGTAACGTGATCCCAAGCCAATAATATAGCTACGGAAACCAAAGTGATAATGATTGCTCCGGGTGTGATTGCAGCACCTAATTCTGCAAAATAACCGAAATTCAGGCCTTTATCAAAAATAGATTCGTGGCCTTCATAATCGTTGTCAAAACCTAAGGCGTGGGGAATCTGTTTCAGAATAATGATAATTCCAATCCCGGCAAGCATCCCTTCGATCACGTTGTTCGGGAAATAATTGGAAATACTTCCGGCGCGGACAAATCCTAAAATCAACTGGAGAATTCCCGCAATGATTCCGGCACAAAGAAATAACTCAAATGCCCCAAGATCCGTAATCGCAACCAGAACAATAGCTGTCAAACCAGCAGCCGGACCGGAAACGGAAATGTTAGAATTGCTGATGCATCCGACAATAATACCACCCACAATACCGGCAATAATCCCGGATAATGGCGGCGCTCCAGATGCTAACGCGATCCCTAGACAAAGTGGCAATGCCACAAGAAATACGACAAGACCGGAAGGAAAATTCTCTTTGATCCCTCCAATCAAAGATTTTGATTTTTGCATAATAGTATAGCAGAAGTCATTGATAATTAGCTGGCAGCAATTTGCTTTTTACTAATTTTTTGAATTGAGTACCTTGAAATTTAATTATAACAAGTTCTCAATTAATATCAATTATTCTAAAAAAATGTTGATTGACTTAATACAGAATAAGGCTTACTGTCAATTGAGACAGCAAACAAGATTACGTTTATCGAAAAACGAAATAGTGATTAAGCTTCTGGCGGTGGCGAAAAAATGCTGAGGTATGGGGAAAAGTAGATATTAGATTCCCAATTTGGTGCAATTGTTTTCTGAGGAACAGCTTCCTGGAATTTCAGAAAATCGTGAATGTCCAGCGTTTTAGGAATGGTCTTTTCGTAGAGCGCAAAAGCGTTGGAATGCGTTTCCTCCTCGTTCACTATAACATTGGTTCTCGGTAATTCCCAACCGAACATTGCGGCCATCCCGGGGAGAACCGTAAAGTTGAGAAAAATCGTTAATGTAATAATGCTCCAAAACTTCATATATAAATCTTAAATAAGATTTTTGTTGTTCTTTTTACTCATTACCCAATCAGAATCTGTCAGATTATAGATTTTCTGGATGTCTTTCAAAATCTTTTCAAAATCTATTTCCAGATCTATAATTTTTCCAGATCTAAGGTCGAAAACCCAACCGTGAACAATTGGATATTCGTCTAAAATATAACGTTCCTGCACGCAGGCCATTTTGATGACATTGATGCACTGCTCCTGGACATTCAGTTCCACAAGGCGATCGTATTTTTTGTCCTCATCCACAGAATCCAGTTCTTCCTGATGAAGTCTATAAACATCACGTATATTTCTGAGCCACGGATTTAGAAGTCCAAGATCCTGAGACGTCATCGCCGCTTTTACACCGCCGCAGTTGTAATGGCCGCAGACGATGATATGTTTCACTTTCAGATGTTCCACTGCGTATTGGATGACCGCTGTAGAACTCATATCCAAAGTGTTGACCACATTGGCAATGTTTCTGTGAACAAAAACTTCGCCCGGTCCTACACCCATCAGTTCCTCTGCCGTTGCGCGGCTGTCGGAACATCCGATGTAGAGATAGTCCGGATGTTGTGTTTTAGCCAGATCGTGGAAATAGTTGGGATTGTCCGCTAACTTTCCTTCGACCCATTTTTTATTGTTTTCGAAAATACCTTCGTACGAGTTTGTCATCACAATAAAGTTTGCTGTTATTCATTATTTGATTCGCTATAATTGATTTTAAAAACTAATAGACTAAATCAATAATAACACAAAAATATACTTTAAAAATTTAAAATGCTAAGTTTTTAACAAAGTTTAATAGTGAAGGTTTAAATATCATTAATAATAAAATAGAAATAGCCGGAAATTTTATTTCCGGCGTTCTGGTTTATGAGATGCTTCCTGCATACTGCGAGTGGGAAACCAATTCTCCATCTGATGAGCGAAATGCCATCCACACGTGCAGTGTTTTGCTGTGGAAATTAATCGGAAGATTTACGGTGTAGGATTTGCCGGAACGGACTGCAGCATTTTCTACGAAAAGCGAGAGGTTCTCACCTTCGGCTGCTACCAGAATCTGAACGGCGTCATTTTCCCTGTCGGTATTGCCTGCCGAGTTGTCCTGCCAGTTAAGCTCCAGTAGTTCGGCGGAAGCCAAATTAAGTGCCAGCGGAATGGGAGTCAGCAGATTGCCTCTTGAGAAAGCCAGTGAAGGATAATCCGGGGAAATGCTGGAAGCGGCATAATCTATTTTAAAGTTCTCCATCAGATTGGTCATTGCCAGATTATAGCAGGATTTCATCCCGCTGCGAAGTCCGAAATATTTGCAGGCATAGCCTCTGTAGGACTGCATAAATTCTGCACATCTCTTCATCCTGTTCTGGATGAGCAGCTGCTTGGCTGTTGGTTTTGAAGTTCGTTTTTTCGGTCGGATTCTGCTGATCTCGTTTCCGTAAACGTTGGCTATCACGATACGTCCTGTGCGTCCTGAAGTGCCTGATAATAGAGAGTCATTTAACTTACCCATAAATACATTTGTTTTTTTGTTAAAGAATATTGTTAGTGATTACCACTGTCGGTAATATTTGTCAAAAGTATTTTTGGGAAGCGACAAAACTTGACGTGTTTTTTTTAAATGATGAAAAATTTACAATTAGCTATTTTCTATTATGTTACTATATTAGTAATCAGTAATTTAAAAAAATCTGTCAATGTTTTCTATATCCTTTGTATATCCCTTCTATATCTTTTCTTCGACTGTTGTTTATCCTATCTATATTCATTGTTCGATGCTGGTTCTATTTTAAAATAAGTTTATTAGTCAAAATACAGAATGATGTGAAAATTATATGTTAAATTTTTGATTTATAAGGGAAACCGTAATTGTTTTCTCAAAATAAATTTTATTTTTATAACCAAATTATAATGCGTCAAGTTTTGTCGCTGACCGGGGTTAGGTTTGCTTCGAAAATAATTACATAAGACTAATATTAAAAACTAAATTATGAAAAAACTCTACCTATGTGTGGGTATCCTTGTTATAGGGTATTCCTATGCCCAAAAAATAAGCTGGCAGAAAAGTGTAGAATCCGGAACACAGGATTTTCTCTCGGGGTTGGCTGTTACCGTAGACGGACAGTATCTCGTTTCAGGCTCATCCATACAAAAAAACCAAAACCCAACTGGAAATAACCAAAATAAAGGTTACGATTACCATATTCTAAAACTTGACCAGCAAGGTCAAAAGGTTTGGGAGAAATATTTCTCCGGCAACCAGCACGATTATCTCAATTCCACCGTCGCTACTCAGGAAGGTGGTTTTTTGTTAGCCGGAACCTCCTATTCATCATCAGCACTTAACAAGAAACAGAAATCCAACGGATCTTCCGATATGTGGATTATTAAGGTAGATGAGAATGGCGAAGAAGAATGGCAGAAAACGATTGGAACAAGATATTCCGAAGAAGCAAGATCCGTTACGCAGACTACGGATAAAGGATTTGTAGTGGTTGGAAGCACGAATCACCCGAAACTTGGTTATGGTTCCAAAGATGTGATGGTGGTGAAAATTGATAAAACAGGAAAGATACTTAACCAGTTAATTCTTGGCGGAAAGGGACTGGATGAAATTGAGAAAGTGATCCCAACGAACGACGGTGGCGTATTGATGGGAATTTACTCCAGAAGTGGTATTTATGAAGGACAATCAAAATCCAAAATCAATTCCAAAGATCTTTTAACTCAAAACTCAGATTTAAATTTAAACTCCACAAATAACAATTCATCCTCAAATTCCCATTCAAATAATAGTTCACCGACCACAAACAATCAAGCCCAGGAAGAATCTTACGATGTCAATTTTTACAGTAAAGCCTATGGGAATTATGGTGAAGGAGATTACTGGATTGTGAAGCTTGACAAGAATGGAGCTGTCCAATGGGAAAAGAACTTTGGAGGCAGTGAAGATGACCACATCCGAACAATGGCATTGACGGAAACCGGATACATCATCGGTGGCGAAAGCAGATCCCAAACCTCAGGTAACAAAAGAGCCAAACTGGAAGAAGGCACAGATTTATGGCTATTATCATTGGATCAGGACGGAAATGAAGAATGGCAGAAATCCTACAACTTTAAAAACAGGGATGTCCTGATGAGTCTCAATACCATCAGAAACTCCAACTCCGAAACGAAAGGATTTCTGATCGGCGGATATACGCAGAGTGAAGGAAAAGTTCAGGAAAATGATGAGACTTTCTGGATGCTTTACATCGACCGAAATGGCAAAGAAGTATGGCGGAAATATGTTGAAGGGAAAGATAAGAAGAATGAAGAGAGATTAATATCAGCTATTCTTAACAGAGACGGATCATATGTTTTGGCAGGGACGAGTGCGGAGGAATTGGGTAAGGAAAACTGGAAAATTGTGAAACTTCTTGACTCTGATGTTGAGAACTTAATCGAGGATAAGGACATCCATATCTATCCAAATCCAGTGAAAGATTACTGTTATATAGAGATCGGACTGGACTTCGAAAGTGCTGATATCTATGTTTATGATATGACAGGGAAAATGATCCAACAACTCCAGGTAAAGAATAAAGTTACAAAAGTTGATACAAGTAAATTACCACAAGGTGTATATGTGATTAAAGCCAACATCCCGAACCAACAAGACAAAAAACTAACTACTAAAATCGTGAAAGAATAACACAATGAAAAAAAAAATACAATTATTATTTATCCTTTTGTTTGGGATGAATAGCGGAATAAAAGCTCAGGATGGAAATAATGGTTCATCCAATATGAATAGTACAATAGATATGTATCCTAAAGCGCCCGAGGCTGCTGCGATGTCAAAATTGGTTGATATACCTGCCGGAAATTACAATGGGGTTGCTGATTTTTCCATACCATTATATACAATAGAATTCGATGGACAAAAAATCCCAATAGAATTACGCTATACAACTACCGGAATCAAAGTAGACCAGATTGCTTCACGTGTAGGTTTAGGTTGGGTTCTCAATGCAGGACCTTCTCTCTCCCAACAGGTTATTGGTAGACAAGACACCTATTTTCCAAGACCATTTTTTGATCCTTCTAATTTTTCTCCTAATAGTGCCACAAGTACTGAAGATCCAAGTTATAAGCTGGCACGTAAGGCCGCCGGAATGGGATCAGAACAGGTGGATCTGGAGCCTGATATCTTCACATACAGACTTCTGAGTAAAAGCGGCAAGTATATTTTAGATAATACAGGAAATAAAGGTATTTCCATTCCTTATGATCAAACTAAAATTACTACAGAAGATTACAGGAACAAAATGATTCTTGCAGATGAACAGGGATATAAATATATTTTCAACAGTTCAGATATTGATAGAATTAAGAATATGAACACCTGTATTATTTCGGGAGATATGGAATTTGTATATGATGACCCAAATTATAAAGTAAGCCAGATAATCTCTCCAAAAAATGAAGTAGTCAATTTTATATATACTGCCAGCATTGCAGATTTCAAATATATTCCGAATGTACAAACTCAGGTAAGTTTAGGTATGCTATTACAGGTAGCAGCTCCGATAGGCTCCATGATAGTACCAGCCCATGTTAACAAATGCATTAATTACTCTACATCACGTGAAACAGCATTGAGCGAAATTCGGTTCAAAGGCGGTAAGATTCAATTTTCATATAGTAATAAAAATTCAGAACAAAGATCTGATCTCCCCGGTGATGTTTATCTTAAAAATGTAACAGTTGTAAATGATAAAGGACAGACTATAAAAAGTTTTACTTTGACATATGACTATTTTTCATCTTTATCTTCAACAATTCCTGCGGAATTTAATACTCTTACCTCGTACTCGCAAGGAATGGATAAAAGACTAAAGTTGATAAATGTGAAAGATAATCTTACCAATGGAACTTATATTCTTGATTATTATGAAACGGCAATTGATGGTAAAAAATTACCGAGAAGAGCATCCAACGATCAAGATTTTTGGGGCGTGTACAATGGAGCAAATAATGGAGAACGGGCAATAAGCATCACTGCAATCGGAACGCCATATTACAGTGATGCTGATAAATATTTAAAAGCCAATAAAGACCCAGATATTAGATATGGGATACTTGGGAATCTAAAAAAGATCACTTATCCTACCGGAGGATATACCCAAATGGAATATGAAGCAGATAATTATGGAGACTTTAGTACTGTGATTATATATTACTCGGAAACAACAAGGGAAGAGCCATTCTTTGAAGCTAATGATAATAATTACCTTCCTGTAAAAACTCCTTTTACAATCTCTGATATTGCAACGGACAAAGTATTAGAATTTGTGAAAAATCCTTCGGACGGAGTTTACACAAACCCGTATGCTTGTAGATGGCATTTGAGGAATGTTGATACAAATACCGAAACAAATGGCGGTGGGGTTAGTGCTTTTCTAAACAGGAATGATCCTCCTGGTAATTATGAACTATGGCTAACGCAGGGAGATACTTTCCCGAATCAAAAATGTAGCGCCATGTACCGATGGGTGGAAACCACAACAACGACAACAAATATACCTATTGATACATTATATATAGATGGTAAAAAACTTGGTACCATCAGGATAAAAAAGATAGAATCTTTTGACAATAATAATGGCAAGACTGTAAGGGAATACACCTACAGAAATCCCACGGAGAATCATATTTTACCATACATTAATTCAAGCGGAGTAATCCATGGGGATCTGGAATTTTCCAGCAAGGTCATACGAGTAAGCCCTATGGATGATAAAGATCATTCCTCAATTGAAACTTTACTGGTAAACAATCCCGGCTGGCAGACATCTAGTGTTAACGGAAAAACCATTGGTTACACTTACGTTCAGGAATATTACAAAGATGAAAGCCATCCCGAAAATTCTTACAGAAAAGAATATGAATTTCTAAATGATGACGGAAATACACCTGTTTATGGTGAGGACAATGGCACTAGTGTGACTTGGACTCCCGGTAATATGGACAGGGGCTTTGTGAAAGAAGAAGTTTTATTTAATTCTGATAACCAGAAAGTTAAAGAAACTTTTAAAACCTACAAACGTGATGGATATTATAATGTAAAATATGGAGCAGGCAATACTTACAATGAGTATATAATGGGTTATGGGTTGAAAATTTATCCTAGATCGAAGTTTGGAAATCAGGGAGGCATGTTCAAATTCAATTACAGACCATATAATTTAACCAACACTTGGATCCGAGAGGACAGCGTAAGAGTAAGAGATTACACCAATGGCGTTGATTACGTAGAGACTATCCAGACCAACAATTATTCAATCCCGTCTTATAAGCATACTTATCCCACAGAATCCCTGTCTGCGGGCAGCGGCAATGTGATGAAAACCACTTTCAAATATCCGCAGGATATTACTGTAGCTTCCGAAGTCGGAGCGGCGCAAAGTCAGGTTGCTCTTGATGCATTGGTAACGCAGAACCACCTTTCTGATCCGCTAATCGTGAAAAGCTATAAGAATAATGTTGTTAACTCGGAGGTCAGGACACTTTATGAACAATATAATACAGATGTTTCCGGCAAAACAATGGTTCTTCCGAAATACATCTATATGAAAAAAGGAGAAAACGCAGATGCGGCAGACCGTAAGATTACCTTTAATTCTTATGACACGCAAGGAAACCTGACGCAATACACTTTGGAAAACGGCATTCCTGTAGCAGTCATCTGGGGATACAACAAAACCAAACCTATCGCAAAGATAGAAGGGGCACAGTTGTCTGATATTTCGACAACTTTGAGAGATAATATTGTCAATCCGTCCAATGCCGATAATATTTATTTACCGTCAGTTTCTGCGGATGAGACGGAACAGAATCTGATCGATGCTCTGGATACTTTCAGAAAAAGCCTTCCCAATTATCAGATTACAACCTACACGTATGATCCGCTGTTTGGTGTGAGGAGCGTAACACCTCCATCCGGACTCAGAGAATATTATACCTATGATGCTGCCGGAAGACCGCTGGAAGTGAAAAGGGCAGAAAAAGACGCAGGAGGAAATGAAGTGTTCCGAGTGCTTAAGAAGAATGAATACCATTACAAGCAACCATAAAAACTATAGATCATGAAAAAAATATTATCCTTATTTGGTTTGCTTGGTCTTGTTGTTAATGGTTTTGCACAGACTCAGACAGAGAATTATGTATTCAGCACGACTTGTTTAACGGCTGACTGTGTCAAAAAAATGGAGGTGATCCAGTATTCTGATGGGCTTGGCAGACCAAAGCAGATTGTGAATGTTGCAGCATCACCATCAGGAAAAGATGTGGTAACCCATATAGAATATGATGGTCTGGGAAGACAGATCAAAGACTATCTGCCAACACCACAGTCCGGAACCAGTACCCGTAACATCCGAACACAGTCCGAGGCAACATCTTCTGCGGCATACGGAGTAGAAAAAATCTATGGTGAGAAAGTGCTTGAGAACTCGCCGCTTGGCAGGATGCTGGAGCAGACCCAGCCCGGATCCGCTTGGGAAAGTACTCCGATAACTTTTGATTATAAAGCCAACAGTACCAGCGAAGTTTTGAGATTCAGGACAGTCACCGGAAGTCAAAACGGAGCCAACTATGTGCAAAACCTCATTATAGACGGGCACTATCCCCAATACACGCTTTACAAAAATAAAGTGACAGATGAGGATGGGAACACAACCACCGAGTTCAAAAATGCGCAGGGACAGACCCTGCTCATACGGAAAACAGTAGAGAATGAGCCCCAGGCCAGTTTGGCAGGTGCGCCTGCGGGTCCCGGACTGAGTTCTGAGAATGTGGATACCTACTATGTTTATAACGAGTTCAACCAGCTTGCATTAGTCATTACACCAATGGCGTCCAGGGAATTTAAAAGCAACCCCAACCAAACCATTGCCAGTCCTGCAGGCAACAGCATCATCAAAGAACTGTGCTACCAGTACCGCTACGATAGCAGGGAAAGGCTTGTGGAGAAAAAGCTGCCCGGCAAAGGATGGGAATACTTCGTCTATGACAGGCAGGACAGGCTGATTATGACGCAGGATGCCAATCTGGGTGCATCGGGGCAATGGACATTTAATAAATTTGACCAGTACGGCAGACCTGCCTATGCAGGACTGTGCAACCCCGGAGGCGGAAACAGAATCTCTCCAAATATGCTGCCGGATGTCTACAGGCAGACACAACAGACAGCTGCCGATGCCGCAGGCAGCAATAATGTATTCAGGACGGACAGTTTCGTTGTAGACTACAGCGGGATCAAGATCCTTTACACAGTAGGAGATTCCTATCCTGTCTACAACACTGTTACCCAGTTGCTGTCTCTCAATTACTATGACAAATATCCAACTTTGGACGACAACTATGCCAGTGGCGGAACTGCCCTGCCCGCTAGGACAGATTATGTACTTGGACAAAAGACATTATCAGATAATGACAGTGCTCAAAAGATCAGTACCAAAGGACTGCCGGTTGCGAGCTACATCAACATCATAGGCGGCAGCCAATGGACCAAGACCTTCCTCTGGTATGATGAGCTGGGCAGAGGTATCGGCTCCCACACCATCAATCATCTTGGTGGCAGCACCGTGGCTTATTCCGTGCTGGATTTTGCAGGTGCTCCCGTAAAAACCGAAACCTGGCACAAGCGTTTAGATTCTGAAACGCCCATTCACATTGTAGAGAATTTTGAATACGATGACCAGAAGCGCCTACTGAAGCATTACCACGAGGTAGAAGGCAAGACGCCGAAAGAACTGCTGGCAGACAACCATTACAACGAAAAAGGCGAGCTGGACAAGAAAAAAGTGGGTGCCGGATCAGATGAGAATTTTACCGCTGTGTCGCCTCCGTTGCAGGAGATCTCCTATGACTACAACATCCGCAGCTGGATGACGGGGATCAACCTGAAGCAGGATGACCCTGCCAGACCACTGGATCCCGCAAGGCTCTTCTCCTACAAGATCAAATATAACGACCCGGCAAGCGCATCGCCAAGGTACAACGGGAACATTGCGGAGATAGACTGGGTGTACGAAGGCAATGACGTCAGCCGATATGCCTACCACTATGATGCACTGAACAGATTGCTGCTGGCAGACTACAAAACGATAAAAACCACAGGGACTGCGGATAACCAGTATTACAACGAGCAGCTGTCTTACGACCTGAACGGGAACATCCTCTCCCTGAAGCGGAATGCAAGACCGCAGAACACCACACAGGCAGCGGTGCAGGTGGATAAGCTGAAGTACTACTACGAAAACGGCAACCTGAGCAACAAAGTCTGGAAAATCACCGACAACGAGGGCAACACCGCCAACCCGAGCGGCTACCCGGGCGGCGGCGCCACGATGACCTATGATGCCAACGGCAATATGCTGACGATGCCCGACAAAGGCATTACCCAGCCGATAAGCTACAACTACCAGAACCTGCCGCAGACTGTGGTGCAGAACGGACAGCCTGTGAACTACACCTACCGCGCAGATGGTGTGAAGGTGCACAAGCAGTTTGTGGTGAACGGGCAGAGCATAGAGACGGATTACCTGGACGGCTTTGTCTATACCACCCCTTACACAGAAACTCTGGAAATGGCACTGACGGAGAATCCGGAGATGGCATCTGCCAGGCAGCCGGAAGCTTTTGAGCTGGCAGCCAGGGAAGTGGTAGCAGATCCCGGAACACCAGTGCTGAACTTACAATCTTCTCCCAACTTTTTCCCAACCGCAGAAGGATTTTATGATTACGAGAATTCTAAGTATATTTATCAGTACAAAGACCATCTTGGAAATGTAAGGCTTAGCTTTGCAAAGAACCTTGATGATGGCAGCGTACAAGGTCTTAGCAGTAATGATTATTATCCTTTTGGACTGAACTTTATTAATATCCGAAGCAAGGTTACACATCCTCCGGTTTACAATCCATCAGTTAGTTTTGAGAACTATAAATATAACGGTAAAGAACTTGAGGAGACAGGAATGTATGATTATGGAGCACGTTTCTATATGCCGGATATTGGGAGGTTTGGAATGTATGATCCTCTTGCGGAGAAAACCTTTGAACCCTATGCTTATGTTTACAACAATCCTATAGGTTTCTATGACCCGACAGGAATGGAGGGAGAAGAGTCTGCATCCTCTGATTCCGGAGGCGGCGGAGAAACTGGAGCAGGTGGCGGAGAAAATGAAGGGAAAGGATTTAATTCTGACACAGCAGGTAGATGTCCTCCTGATTGCCCAGAATTCAATAATGGTGGACGAGCTACATCAATAGAGCAGGTTAATCTTACCAAGGTAACTCCCATAAAATCCTCTTCATCACCAACTGTATCATTAGGCTCTACTATTGCGATGTTCACTTTGGTACTAAACGATGGAATTAGAGGTATGGTTATGCCAAACGTTAGTCGTACTGCTACAATCGCTTTTGCTTCAAGATCAGTATGGGCACTTCCATTGATACTTAATGGGGACGCTGCAAAAACAGATGATGAAGACAAAATACCAAACATTACCCTCTACAGAGGAGTACATGCAAAGCATCCAGATTTAGCCAATGCATATCTAGGAAATGCCTTTCCTTGGGGAGGATCTTTTAGTGCCAAAGATCATAATAGAGGACATAATAATAGTATGTTTACTTCATGGTCTACAAGTATTGATGTAGCAAATTATTCAGCATCAAGAAGAGGATCTGGGGGAGTAATTTTAAAACAATCTTTTCCTTTGTATAGACTATCGTTTTTTGATAGACACGGGGAAGGTGAAGTACAGGTTTTTGGTCCAGTTACCGGAGCACAAGTTATTAAACCTTGGGATGGAGGAACCTGGACTCCGTATATAAAATAGAATTATAAATATGAAAGATAAAATAATAAACGATCTATATGATATAAGGAATTATTTAGATCAAGTTGTTGATTATATTAACAAAATCAAAGACCAAAAAGATCTCTTTGATTCCTCATTTGCTGAAACAAGGGAGCATCTATATGAGATTTATAATGATAGATTTGATTTCAGTATTTATTCTGGAAAATATTTTGAAGGATTACCCGAAGTAGTAAAGCGAATGAAATATTCGAATTTAAAGAATGTAAAATTATCCTGCATTGATGGAGAGAAAAAAAGTTGTTATATTTTTAGTAGTGAAGATTTTGATTTAATTCTTGGGATGATTTTTTATGATAATTAATTAAATTATCCAGAATATATTATTCGTAAAAATAGTACAGAGACCATATTGGAAATGTAAGGCTAAGCTTTGCAAAGAACCTTGATGATGGCACCGTACAAGGTCTTAGCAGCAATGATTACTATCCTTTTGGACTTAACTTTATCAACATCCGAAGCAAGGTTACACATCCTCCTGTGTACAATCCTTCTGTAAGTTTTGAGAAGTTTAAGTATAACGGGAAGGAACTAGAGGAGACAGGAATGTATGATTACGGAGCACGTTTCTATATGCCGGATATTGGAAGGTGGGGAGTAATAGACCCGTTGGCAGAAAAGGATACACGGTGGAGTCCATATAAATATGCGAAGAACAACCCGTTGATGTTCATAGATCCGGATGGGATGGAGGAAGAGGCAGCAAGCAATGATAGCAGTGCTGCCGGAGAAAGTGGCGCAGGAACAGATGGTGTACTTACTGACTTTACATTAAATAAAAAAACAGGAGAGGTTAAACAGGTTGGTGAAACAAATAATGATCCTGATAGAATAGTAAAATCAGATAAAAATGGTGATGCTGTAAAAGATAAAAATGGTAATGTTAAAGTTGAAGTAGATAATATTGCAAAAGGAATTTTACAGGATGGTCAAAACTTTAAAACAAGTGATCAAATTATTAATGTCGGAGGAGCGGGTCAGCCAACTTTATCGCAAGCAGAAGACTTTGCCGTTAAACTATCAGAATATTTAGGAGTAGAATTAACAGGTGCTTATCTTGCAAAAACAGGAGGCGAGAATGCTTCAATTTCTGTGTTTTATTTAGATAAGTACAAAAACAATACTTATAAACATTCAGAAGCATCATTATATAAATGTAATTATGGAGATCCAAGATTGAATGGGTATTTTAAAAACACAGATTTTCATACTCATCCAACTACCGGATTCAGTAGAGATTCCATAGAAAATCCTTCGGGCACTGATTTAAATTCAAGAGACAGATTCAAAAATGATTTTTATAAATTTCAAATTCTAACCAGAGAAGCTACATATCCTTATAATGTTCAAAAAATTGATTATACAAAATATTAATATGAAAAATAAATTTCTGTATCTAATTATCTTAGTTTTTGCTGTTCAAAATTGTTCAGCATGGAAAAAAAATCTAATTCAACATGGAAGTTATGATATTGCAATTAAAAATGCTGTGATAGATTTTTGTAATACCTCATCGTTAGCTAATAAAGATAAAACCTTTTATGTTAATTATAAAGGATATGATTCTATTATTAGTGGAGTTAGTATTTTTGGAGACGTAAATAAAATTTATTTACTATATGGTATTCCTCAAAGTAGAGTGCCTAATCAATATTTTGAATTTAACAAAAAGCTATTTTATTGGTATGATGATAAAAAAGGCAAAGATGCTACTGTTATCAAAAAACTTGAGGAATATAAAGTGATAGATAGTATAACTTCTATTAAAGAAGATATGGGGTATATCAAAGATGAGGATAAGAAAGGTGTAAACTATTTTTTCTGTAAAGACAATTTATTAATTTATAAAAAGGAAAAAAGTTCTACGGCACTTCCAAGAAAATTGAAGAATAATTTAATTTGTAGATGAGGAATTTCTCACTATTGGTAGTGTTACTAAAAGTAGGTTATAAAAATGATGTAATTCTTCAAAGATCACTATGACATAAGCAAATAAAATTATCAGAATATGGTATTTTAAAAATAGTACAAAGACCATCTTGGAAATGTAAGGCTTAGCTTTGCAAAGAACCTTGATGATGGCAGCGTAGAAGGTCTTAGCAGTAATGATTACTATCCTTTTGGATTGAACTTTATTAACATCCGAAGCAAGGTTACACATCCTCCTGTGTACAATCCATCTGTAAGTTTTGAGAACTTTAAATATAATGGTAAAGAACTGGAAGAAACCGGAATGTACGATTATGGAGCTAGGTTCTATATGCCGGATATTGGGAGATGGGGAACTGTTGACCCTTTGGCTGAGAAAACAATGGAGCCTTATGCATATGTGTATAATAATCCATTGAGGATGATTGATCCTACAGGAATGGAGGGAGAGGAATCTGCATCCTCTGATGAAGGAGGCGGTGGAGAAACTGGAACGGGAAGTGATAGTTTTAGAGACGGCAATGGGCCTCAAAAATGGGCGAGTGCTAATAAAGGAGAAGGAAGTGGTATAACAACTGGATGCTGTCCGGATGGTATTACGGCTCAAAGAAAAGCTGCTGATGGAACTACCGAAAGTGATATTGCGGGTGTTACAGTAACAGGAAGGTTAAAGTCTTCTTCCTCTAGTTCGTCTTCTAACTCTGTTAGCGGAGTTTCTGCTGTTGGTAATATGTTATCTCAATTTTGGGATAATGATTATATAAGAGGGGTTACTGGAGATTTTGTAAATATTGGTGGTGGTTTTTCTGGTATTTCTGGAGTTGGAGCGGGGGTCAGTTGGGAGGCAAATTGGGTTTTGCATGGTCCTGAAGCAAGTTTTTTACCTGCATTTACCACAACACCATCTGTTGGTGCAGGTTATAATGTAGATATAACAATTAATGTTGGTAATGCAAATTATACAGGAGCTGCTGCTGATATAAATAGAGATATGTTAGTGACAAATAGTGGTGTTGGTGTAAGAAATTTCCCAACCGTATGGACTGCAGTTTCTGCAACTATGGGACCAGAGATTGGAGTTACTGGAACATTTACCCCAACTACAAATGGATCTATAATTGGAACTCAACTAAATGGTGGTCTTGGACTTCCATTAGGTTCAGTTCCTATTAATTATTCTACAGGTGTTTCTAATACTTATTTAATGAAAGATCTATATAAAAAATGAAAAAGGAAAAATATTTTTATTTTGGGTTAATTATAGTACCCATATTATTCATTTATTATGGGCATATATATACTGTAAAACAAGAAAAGGATAACTTTGACAAATTTAATAAGTATAACATTCACAATGTTATACTAAATTTAAATCCTCAAAGTAGGTCAACCATATTACAATTTAAAGAAGATACTGTTAGTTTCTATCCTAAAACAAGTGAACTTAACGACAATAATATTTTTAATTTTATAGCAAAAAAAGGAGACAGTGTTATAAAAAAGCCATTTCAAGACACGTTGATACTAAAAAAAATAGATGGTTCAATTTATAAATATACCTTTATGAAACCCACAAAATAATGAAGTTGAGATCGTATACATATTCTTTTTTAATAAATCCGAAGGTTTTTCTAATACTTATTTAATGAAAGATTTATATAAACCATGAAAAAGAAAAATTATTATTTGTTTTTTTGTAACTGTTTTACTATATTTTTATTTTGCAAATGTTTATACTGCGAAGCATATAATAGAAACTTTATTAAATTTAATCAAAGTAATCTTGATAATACTATTCTAATCTCAGATATAGACTAAAGGGGTAATATTCCAAAGTTAGTGACGGTACTAATTTTATATATTAAACTATTGAAAATCAATTAGAATTAGAATTATAAATTTAATAAAACGAGGGTCGGGTAGCCTGCTCTCGTTTATTTTTGCAGAAAAAACATACTATAAATGATTGAGGATCATAGCAGGTGTTTCAGAGTTAGTGACGGTTCTTTTTATCGCAGAAGGTTTTTACGATTACGAGAATTCTAAGTATATTTATCAGTACAAAGACCATCTTGGGAATGGGAGGCTTAGCTTTGCAAAGAACCTTGATGATGGCAGCGCAGAAGGTCTTAGCAGCAATGACTATTATCCTTTTGGATTGAACTTTATAAACATCCGAAGCAAGGTTACACATCCTCCTGTGTACAATCCTTCTGTAAGTTTTGAGAACTTTAAGTATAACGGTAAAGAACTTGAGGAGACAGGAATGTATGATTATGGAGCACGTTTCTATCTGCCTGATATTGGAAGGCGGGGAGTAATAGACCCGTTGGCAGAAAAGGATACACGGTGGAGTCCATATAAATATGCGAAGAACAACCCGTTGATGTTCATAGATCCGGATGGGATGGAAGAGGCAGCAGCGGCACCACCAAGTGAAGAAACTACCGGAGGCGGAAATCCCAATCTAGAGGTGGGCTATGGGATCCATCTTAGCGCTTATGCAGGAGCAAGGATAGATGTGGCTTATTATGGAGATCGTTGGTGGAGCGGCTAATAATTCTGGGTCAAATAAAAAAGAAGAGAAATCTAATACTAACTCACTCCACGGAAAAGGAGTATCTGCTTTAGGAGATTATTCTTTGGATGAGGAGCCTGTGAATCTATTTGGACCAAATGAAAAAAGTTCAGCTCCACATGGTGTAGTAAATTCACGAGCATACAAAGATAATGATGGCAAATTCACTGTTTTTGGACATGGATCTGCTGGCGTATTTCAGGATGGGAATACATTGGATCTTATAGCTAATCCCAAGGATTTTGATAAAATGATGAATAACTATTCACCAAATTGGGATGCCGCCAAAGATAAAAAAGGAACTGTACTCGCTTTATGGCTTTGTAATTCTGCTACTGGGGGACAAAATTTCATTTCATTGGCAGCACAAATTTCTAAAGCTCATCCAAATATAACAGTCATTGGTGCGGATGGATTTTTAAATTATGTTAGAACGGTTAGCAATCAATATAGAATTGCAAGTTCTGATAGAGTAAAAAATTCGGGAGATAGAAAAGGTGATGTAGTTACTTACCAAAATGGTGTGGAAGTATCTAGAAGACCATTCACAAAATAATGCCCAAGTAAATTAAAATGTAAATTTTTTATATTAATCTTTAATCTATAAGTTAATTGACTAAGTTATAATTTAACAAATTATTTAAAATGAAACAATTTTTATATAGTGCTTTTTTTCTTTTGAGTATTTGCTGCAATAATAATAAAAATGATGATATAGTTGAATCTGTAAATACAGGACAAATATTTACTGAAAAATTTAATAACAAAAGCTTAAGGGATAGTATTGCTAATAAAGCGATTTATTCAAATGACACTTTAGCATATAAAGAGCTTAGAGGTATTTATTATTTAAGTGGTAATACGGATGAACTTTATTATTATGCATTGCTTATGTATAATAGAAATAATTATAAACTCTCTCTTAAAGATTTATATTTTATTCTAAACAAAACAAGAGTTGACGATAAAACAGACAAGCTTGCTAAAGAATATTTAAAAAAATCTAAAGAAAAATAATGAGTCTAATCGTAAATTTTTAATGATTAATATGATTTAAGGAGATGTACGTTTAAGTTTTACAAAGAATCCGGATGGGATGGAAGAGGCAGCAGCGGCACCACCAAGTGAAGAAACTACCGGAGGCGGAAATCCCAATCTAGAGGTGGGATATGGGATCCATCTCAGCGCTTATGCAGGAGCAAGGATAGATGTGGCTTATTATGGAGATCCGGTTGGTGGAGCGGCTAATAATTCTGGGTCAAATAAAAAAGAAGAGAAATCTAATACTAACTCACTCCACGGAAAAGGAGTATCTGCTTTAGGAGATTATTCTTTGGATGAAGAGCCTGTAAATTTCTTTGGAAAGAACGACGGATATTCTTTCAATAAAAAGTTTCAAGATAGTTATTCTAAATTTAAAAATACAGCAGGAGACGGGATTTTTAGAGCTTATGGACATGGCTTTGCTGGTTATCTCTGGGATGGAGAAAATTCAATTTACAATGCTTCGACTTTTGATAAAGTAATGGCAGGTAAAAACGCTAATTGGAGTAATATAGATAAAATGAATGACCCAGTTCTTATTCTTTATTTTTGTTATTCTGCAGCTAGACCAGTTGATGGTAAATCTATTGCTCAAATAATTTCAGCAGCACACCCAAATTTAACGGTAGTTGGATCTAGAAATGAAATTATATATAATATTCCTGGTGATAGACTTACTAAAGTTACAAAACACGGTGGAATAGGTGGAGATATAGTATTTTTTAGAAATGGTAATCAACTTGGGGCATATCAGTATAATCAATTTTTAGGAAAATATAAAAATTTTCAATAGATGAAAAAGCACGTATTAATTTTATTATCTTTTTTTTGCTTGTATAATTGTAAAAAACAGCAACAAGATTCTTTAAGAAACCAAAATGATGGTTATATTAAATTTGATATAAATAATAGAAAAAAAGATTTAGAAGAAGCAATTATCAAAAATGATACTACAGCTTACAAAATGTATTTTAAGGAATATGTTGTAAATGGATATGCAAGAGAGTTTTTATATTATGCTATTCTTATGGCAGAAAGAAATAATTATAAAGGAGCATATCAAGACACTTCAGCAATTTTGTATTCAACGACAGATGATACTCTATCCTACAGGAGTACTTTTGCAAATTTTACATTATTGAAAGCCTATGAGATGGGCGATAAAGTAGCTACTCAACATGTAAAATACATGTATATTGAAAAAGGAAAAAAGCCACCAAAATCTACATCAATTTATTGTGAAAATAGGTAAAGTAAAAATTCTTGATATTATGTGAAGATCAGTATAATTTCTAAAAAAATACTACAAAGACCATCTCAGGAATGTGATGCTTAGCTTTGCAAAGAATCCTGATGATGGCAGCGCAGAAGGTCTTAGCAGTAATGATTACTATCCTTTTGGATTGAACTTTATTAACATCCGAAGCAGGGTTACACATCGTCCTGTGTACAATCCGGCTGTAAGTTTTGAGAACTTTAAGTTTAACGGTAAAGAACTTGATGAGACAGGAATGTATGATTATGGAGCTAGGTTCTATATGCCGGATATTGGGAGATGGGGACAGCAAGATCCTCTAAGTGAGATCACACTGGATCCTTTTGGATATGTTTACAACAACCCTCTATTTTACAATGATCCTACAGGGATGGAAGGAGAGGAAGTTTCTTCTGATACAGGCAGTGGTGGAGAAGCAGGTGCTGGTGGCGGTGGTGATCCTCCTGTCAAAGGAGCGAGCTTTGGGGGAGCGAAGTATGATGGTGGTGTCAGCAATTTTAAGGTAGCAAGCGATGGAACACAAAGTGCAGATATCACAGGTGTAGCATTAACGAAAACATCCAGTACTCCTTTACCTGTTTCTGGGTCTTCCACTTTAGGTGGCGGTGGGGGAAGAGCTAAAAGTAGTTTTAGCTTGTCAAATGGAAGTTCAACCAGTACTTTTAATCCTTGGACTGCTGCTTTTGCTACTTCAGGTGTTTTATTAGCAGATGATGTAACTGGTGTGGGCGTTGTAGATGATGCTGCCATTGTTGCTGTATTAGCAGCAGCATTAACTTATGATGCGGCATATAGAACTTATGTAACTTATACTTTAACAGGACCGAATGGAGCAAAATATGCAGGAAGAGCAAGTGGTTTCGGACCAGCTCCTGTGATAATGTTGAATAGATATGCGAATCATCATATGAAGCTTTTAGGATATGGTAATCCTGTTCTTGACGCCTCGGCTCAAGGTTTTCCGAGAGGTTATTCGGCGATAAGGGGTCGAGAGCAACAGCTAATAGACCATTACGGAGGTGTTGGAAGCCCAAAGGTAGGAAACTCGATAAGAGGGGTTGCAAGAGGTAATCCTGCAGGTTATGAATTTTGGAGCCTATCAAATTCTCATTTTGGTAACATTGCACCTTATACAGGTTATACACCATGGTAATTAATATTAAATTTCTTAAAAAGACAAATGCAAGCAAAAAATAGTAATTTGAATTTTCTTAAAGACTGGATGACTTTCATCTTAAATTTTCTGCATCGTAACAATGAAAACAATGCATTGTATGAAACTATGCTTACACGTGTTATGAAATATTATGATGAAAAGAAAAAAAAAGAAATGAACTTTATGCTGATGGAACTTCGTTCAGTTGTATCAACGAGTTCTGAAAAAATACAGTCAGCCTTGGATGATTCTCTCAAAAAAGAATTTAATATGACCTTTAAAGATATTACACCAATCTCTAAAAAGAATCAGTCATTAAATGAAAAGCAGGAAGTAGAAGCTGCTTTTATAAAAGACTGGTGTCTGACACTTCTTGAGTTTATATATTCTAAATATAGTGAGCAAGCTTCTTTTGGAGAAATGCATAAAGCAGTTTTTGGGGAAGAGACAAAGCAGAAATATTTAAATGAATTAAGCCCCTCAATTTATTTAAAAGGCTTACGGATGGCATTTAACGACACTAATGAAATGGCAATGGACGCACCGCCAGCTATACAGGAAGAAGTCAATAAAATATTACGGGATAAGTTTGGAAAAGACTTAATGACCTATTCTAAAAAGATACAGAAGAAAATAACACAGATCAGACAAGTAGGTAAAATATCTAATGTAGATGAATATAGTTTGATTATGAGTTATATCGATACGATTTATAATGAAGAATCAAAACGAGAGGAATTGGATATACTTAACAGTCTTTTGTTATCTTGGGATAATGGTATGACAAAGAAATAATATTTACTAAAAGAGCTATAAAACAACCGCGGTAATGAGTAACAGTCAATTTCGGCAACGTTCCAAACTTAGTGACAGCAACGATTTCAAAGTGGGGTAATGTTACAAAGTTATTGATTGATATAATTTTCAGTATTAACCTATTGAAAACCCCTTCGGTTCATAGATCCGGATGGGATGGAAGAGGCAGCAGCGGCACCACCAAATGAAGAAACTACCGGAGGCGGAAATCCCAATCTAGAGGTAGGCTATGGGATCCATCTCAGCGCTTATGCAGGAGCAAGGATAGATGTGGCTTATTACGGAGATCCGGTTGGTGGAGCTGCTAATAGTTCTGGGTCTAATAAATCGACGAGCTCTACTAATAATGCTACAATACATGAGGTTGGTGTTGGTGCATTGAGTGATCATTCTTTAGATACTAAAGTAGAAAGCTCATCCGAAGAAACTGAAGACTGTTGCAAAAACTTTACAATTACAACTAAAATTGAACATACTTTAATCAAATATATAAATTTATTAGGTGCTAAGCTTGAAGTTTCAACTGCTGCAGGAACTATAAAAGGGAAAGGAGATGCAGGAATAACAACAACAAATGGTGGCCCAGCAACCTACAGCACTAAGGTAAGATTAACTGATATTTCTTCAATTTCTTTAAGTTATGATAAGTACGGTGATTTAACAGGTGTATCCGGTCAAATAAGTTTTGGAGGGGTAACTATGAGTGAAAGTCTTTCTAAAGGTACTTACAACGCAGAAATTTCAGTAAAAAAAGGTGAAAATTTTAATAGTATAAAAGGTTCTTACACGCGCGGAGTAGCTCCATCAAGCTTCCCAAGGGTAGTTCCTCTTCCTTCAATACCAATTCCAATACCACGTTATTCGCGTTAATTTAGTATTATGAAAAAAAAAATAATTATTTCTTTAGTAATTCTATTATTGGTTTTTATATTTATAAGACCAGATAAAATGTTGAAAGCGCTATTTCAGTATGAAGATTTTTTAAGCACTGAAATACCAAAAACTTATAAGATAAGTAAAACTGAAAAAGAATCTTTCATTTATGCGAGTGAATACAAAAATTTTTATCCCATTTTATTCTTTAGAAATGTCTCCTGTGACTATCTATTATTCAAGCTTAACTTTAATATCAATAAACTGAAAATTACTGATTTTCCATCTGGTTCTGTTCTGAATACAATTTCTAGTGGCTATACCTTTACTAAAGGCGATGTAAATTTCTACTTAAATGAAACAAAAAAAGAATTTAGTACTATTATAATTAATGGAAAAGCAATTGAAAAATTAAATTTTAAAGGTAGTGTAATTTGTGAAACAACCAATGATTTTGAAATCTTCCAGGATAAGCAAAGAATATTTTATTATCAAGCGCAACTACCTTCAAAAAAATTCATTATTATAAAAAAAAATACCATTCCCTTAGTTTATATTATCGAAACAAATAATTTATCGAGAGAGGATATTATCAATGAATTTTTAAAATAAATTGATTGGTGGTAAAGTTTCAAAGATTACTATGACATAAGCAAATAAGATTGTAAGAATATGATATTTTTAAAAATGGTATAAAGACCATCTTGGAAATGTAAGATTAAGCTTTGCAAAGAATCCTAAAGATGGCAGCGCAGAAGGTCTTAGCAGTAATGATTATTATCCTTTTGGACTGAACTTTATTAATATCCGAAGCAAGGTTACACATCCTCCTGTGTACAATCCTTCTGTAAGTTTTGAGAACTATAAATACAACGGTAAAGAACTGGAAGAAACCGGGATGTATGATTATGGAGCACGTTTCTATATGCCGGATATTGGGAGATGGGGTGTTGTAGATCCGCTGGCGGAAACCAGCAGAAGATGGAGTACCTATACTTATGCATATAACAATCCGATTAGATTTATAGACCCTGATGGTAGAGAAGGTGAGGATACCTCTTCTTCTGATTCAGGTGGTGGCGGAGAAACAGGATCTGGAGGCGATGGTGGCATTGATATTGGCCTAGGAGGCATTAAAATAGCTGCAGGAACTGCTGCTATTAGCAGTTATTATTTTGGAGATACTTCAAGTAGTGATGGCTCTAGTAACAAAGGTTCTGGTAAAAACTCTAATAATGCACAAGCACCGGGAAATTTAACTGATACGGGAGGAGATCTTGCAGCGCCTATGGAACCGGGAACATATGTTGGACAAACTTATCAGGATGAAGATGGAAATTTCACATGGAACGGATCAACGTGGACAAGAGATGATGGTTCAAGCTGGATAGCAGGGGTTACTATACAATCTCAAATGGCAATAGCAAGAAATTGGACTACAGCAATAAGCAAAACTGGAAACATTGTTTCTTTGATAGGTCTGGCACTTACAGTAAGTGTGGTTGGCGCAGAGATAGGTTTACCACTGATGGCGATTGGAGGATATGTTAGCTATGCAGGTGATGCAGGAACAACAATATCTTATGCAGCTGAAAATAAATGGGGAAAAGCAGGAGGGCAAGTAGTTGAAACGGCAACTTCTATTGGTGTATCTAAAGCAACAGGCGGATTATTAAATATGAGAGGAGCTGGACAAATTGCAATCCCTACAGCAGGACAACAAGAAGTCGCGAAAGAGTTAAATGGTCATATAGCAGCTGAGGGCGTCAAAATCATTCAAAATGAAATTAAATAAAATAATTTTAATTCTAATTTAGCACAATGTCAAAAAATGAATTTTAATTGATTTATAACAACAAGCAAAAAAACTTATTAAAATGGGATATTTATTTTTACTAATAGGATTCGTTTTATTATTTATCAATTTAAAGTTTAAAAATCCTCCAGCAAAGGATAATATTGGTGCAGGGATGTATGATAAATGCTTAATTTTAAATCTTGGAGTTTTATGATTTTCTGTTTTATATTAGGTACTATAAAAATTATTCAAGATATTATTCATTATTTTCATAATTAGTATTTGGATGGTTAAAATATGGGTAATGTTCCAAAGTTGGTGATAGCAATAATCTTAAACGTTAACCCTTTGAAAACCAATTATAATGCTAATTTAAAATTATAAAACGAGAGTAGGATAACCTGCTCTCGTTTATTTTTGGAAAAAAAACTTACTGCAAATGATTGAAGATGATTCTAAGTGTATCAAAGTTAGTGATACAGGTATTTGCCCGTTTTGCTATTCTGATAAGATTATTAAAAACGGAACAACAAAGACCAAGAAACAACAATATGTCTGTAAAAAATGCTACCGCCGATTTTTAGATTTCTATACTTACAAAGCATATCTTCCCAATATTAATTCATTAATCATCCAATTTACCAAAGAAGGTCTGGGCATCCGCTCAACGGCCAGAGTATTAAGAATATCAACAACAACCTTGCTCAAGAAAATTATAATCATTGCAGAGCAAATAAAATTACCTATCCTATCTCTCGGCAAAACTTATGAGCTGGACGAGATGCGTTTTTTCATCAGAAAGAAAAGCAATCCAATGTGGCTGGTTTATGCCATTCATAAAACAACAAAAGAAGTTGCAGGCTTCTATGTCGGCAGGACGAATAACAAAACTTTAAATACCGTTGTAAAAACCTTGCTAAACGCTGAAGCGAAAAAAATATATACCGATAAGCTAAGGAATTATCAATATCTGATTCCAAAAGAAATTCATTCCACTAAACGATATGAAACCAACTTCATCGAAAGAAATAATCTCAGCATCAGAACGCATCTGAAAAGACTAAGCAGAAGAACAATCTGCTTTTCCAAAAGCCTAAAGATTACAACAGCAGTTTTAAAGATATATTTCTGGAGCTAAACCTTATTATTAATATAACCCTCAGTCGCATTCATTTTCGAAGTAATCACAGCAGGATTTCCCAAAGCAATAGAATTGTCCGGAACATCCGTATTCACATAAGCGTTCGGAGCAATCAAAACATTATTTCCAATTGTTATATTTCCTACAATCACGGCATTTGGACCAATCCAGACTTCGTTTCCGATGACAGGAACGCCTTCATTTTTTCCACGGTTGGCCTGAGCAATGGTGACACCTTGCGCAATGTTGCAGTTTTTCCCAATCTTAGCTTTCGGATTGATGACGAGAGTACCCCAATGTCCGAGGTAGAAACCTTCGCCAATTTCGGTTTCAGCATAGATCTGGAAGCCGTATTTGATCTGATAATGGCGGAGAATGAGTCGGTAGAATTTACCTGTTAATGAGGATTTCGGATGTTTCTGAGCATTTCTGAACCAATAGATGTAATGCAGATTCGGACTGAAACATTTTTTCAAAATTTGAAAGTGTGACAGATATTTTCCGCTTTCTCTGTAAAAATCTTTTTGAAGAATTGAATGACTCATTGGCTAAAATTACAAATTATCAATGATTTCCATAATCTTATCGACGGAATTTTTCAGGTTGAAAGGCATTTCGTAATGCTCAAGATTGTCCTGATATGATTTGAAATGTTCAGGATTTGTCAACGCTTTTTTCATTCCCTGATAGATTCCTTCTTCGGAATTCTCTGTAATCAAGCCGAGTTTTCCGTTTTCAAGCATTTCTGTAACGCCGGAAACATCGGTTGCGATAATGTTCTTTTTCAGAGTAATCGCTTCAAACAAAACGGTCGGATAACCTTCGTATCTGGAACTCAGAATATAAAAATCTGCCGCTTTGAAGTACGGATAAGGATTGTCTGTAAAACCAAGCATTGTGGCCGTTTCATCAACGCCCAATTCTGTTTTCAGTTTTTTGACATTTTCAAAATCGTAACCATCGCCAACAATCAGAACTTTGTGTTGGAAACCTTCATCCAAAAGTCTTTTATGAACTTGCAACAATCTGTCAAATCCTTTCTGAGGAAAAACGGTTCCCACGGAAATAAAAGTTGGTTGACGGTTGATGGTTGATGGTTGATGGTTTTCACCTGTCATGCTGAGCGGAGTCGAAGCATTCTTTGGTTTTTGAATCTTTACTTCCGACTTCCCGAGAATTTCGTTGGTGTCCAGAGGATTGTAAATTCGCACAATTTTATTTTTTTCAGCTTCAGTTTTTGCTAAATCCAGAAATGTCTGCTGGATTTTCTCAGAAATGACCATAACCTTGTCATAAAGAAAAAAGTGTCTGATCTTTTCGGGCTTGTAGCCGCTGACCTGCGTAAGATCGTTATGGATCCACATCAGTTTTTTCGATGATTTCAAAGGGCTGTTCAGAACTTCATCTTTGAAGCCGTGAATCGCAGCAAACTCAATGTCATAAACTTTATTTTTGAGTTTCCGTTTATAAAGAATTTTCGGATATTTTTTTAAAAGTCTTTGATAGACAACGCGGTATATTTTTATGGGAATATCTTTCGGGCGGTTGGTGGTGATCATTTCGCCGCGGTTTAGGTACATCACGTTGACCCAATCCGGAACGTCTGTCAAATATTTTCCGGAGTAGAGATTTAACAACAGATCAATCTCATATGTGTCTCTAGGGAGGTTTTTGAGAAAAGTTACCAGCACTTTTTCTGCGCCGCCGTGACGCAGAGAACCAATTCTGATAAGGATTTTCTTCTTCAAAATTTAGAATTCTAAAATTCCCGCTCCCCAGGAATAGCCAACCCCAAAACCGGCAACCATCACTTTGAAACCTTCCTTTATTTTACCTTGATTTAAGGCCAATTTTAGCGCAATCGGAATACTGGCAGAAACTGTATTACCAATGTCTTTCATATCCAGGAAGAATTTTTCGTCTGGAATATTACAAAGATTTTTAAGGTAATTCAGCATGTAAGAACTTGCCTGATGAAACACAAAAAGGTCGATGTCTTCCAGTCTGAGTTTGTTCTTCTCCAGCGTTTCACTAATTAATGCAGGAATATTTTCCAATGCAAAAGTGAAAATCTTTGGTCCTTTCATAAATAGAACAGGCTTTTCGGAAGCGTTTCTGGAAGCGCCGTTTTCTACAATCAGATTGTTATAACCCGCGCCATCTGTTCCTACGACATATTGGAAATCTGCTTTGGAATCGTCCTTTTCAATCACACTCACAGCAGCACCGTCTCCGAAAATACTTCTGTTGGACTTATCATTTTTGTCCAGAAATTTGGTGTAAGTATCAGACGTAACGAGTAGAATATTTTTAGCTAAACCAATAGAAATCAAACCTTTTGCTAAGGTCAATCCATAGACGAAACCAGAACAGCCAAGATTGAAATCCAAAGCACCAATGTTTTTTTGAAGTCCCAATTTGTCCTGTAAAATACAGGCGGTCGTCGGAAGGAAATAGTCAGGACTTTGCGTACAGAAGAGAATAAAATCGATCTTGCTCTTATCATAATTTTCAAAAAGCTTTTCGCAAGCTTCGAAAGCTAAATCAAGTGCCGTTTGAGATTCATCTGCGAAATGTCTGGATTCCACACCGATTTTTGATTTGATTTTTTCTGCATTCCACTCCGGGAATTCATTGGCAATATCTTCGTTGGTTAATATATTTTTGGGCAGATAGTATTCTATCGCTGCAATGTTAATCATATTAGCGTGGGGTAAATTTTTGCAAAGATAAGCATCTTAAAAAGAATGTTATGTATAGAATGCCACCGGAAAGAGTTTTTTATGAAACTTTATGCTTATTGATTCATCAAAAATAATCTGTTTTTATTAATTAATCTTGAAAATCGACTTTAAATAAAGGGATTCAGAGGATTTAATTAATGAGCAGAATAGCCGCCATCTACAATCAAATTCGTACCAGTAATCCAGCTGGAACCTTCCGAAAGTAGAAAAACTACCGATTTTGCTACATCCTCAGGATTTCCGATTCCCAGCGGATGTTTGTCCAGAATATTTTTTGTGGCTTCCTCGCCAATGTTGTCAAACATTTTTTCGCTGAGCGGCGTGTTTACCATTGCAGGACTCACACAGTTGACACGGGTTTTTTGCTTTGCCAGTTCCAGAGCCAAAGATTTGGTACCCGAGATCAACGCACCTTTTGTAGCGCTGTAAGCTAGATTTGCGGGTTCGCCTACAACGCCCGCAATTGAGGAAATAAAGACAAAGCTTTGATTGTCAGCTTTTATTTTTTTCTGAGAAAAAGCTCTTGCCAAATAAAATCCTGAAAATACATTAACCGTAAAACTCTCACTCAATACTTTCGTTCCGGTATTTTTGAGTGGCAGTGTATGTTTCAACCCGGCAGAATGTACAAAGCCTGAGATTTTTATGTCTTTTTCTATCAGAGTTTTAGAAAGCTGGTTTACATCATCTTCTGAGGTAATATCCAATTCTAGGAAGAGCGGTTTTTCTTTAAATTTAAATTCCTGAAATGCACTTTCCAGTTTGGAAATGTCTCTTCCCAGCAGGATTAATTTGGCTCCTGACGCTGCACAGAGTTCTGCGCAGGATTTGCCAATTCCGGAAGAAGCTCCGGAAATGACGATGGTTTTATCCTGAAGTGAAAAAAAATCAGACATTAGTCTTCAAAATTTTCTGAACCGATCAGTTCCATCAGTTCCTGCACGGTAGAAATGTCTTTGAAATGTTTAGTGTCCAGGCTTTTGTCGAAACTTTCATCGATAAAAGCAATCAAAGATAGTACAGACATGGAGTCGTAATTTTCCAGTTCTTTGAATTTTGTTTCAAGTGTCAAGGTGTTATCTTCTTCCAGTTCGTCCTGTAGTTTTTCTAAAAATGTCTGTGTATTCATTAAGTATATTTTTTTATTATTTAAAATTCTATAATTCCGGCTGCCCAGGAATAGCCAACACCAAAACCTGCGATGAGAACTTTGCTTCCGGATTTTATTTTTCCATTTCTAAGCGCAGATTCCAAAGCAATTGGGATTGTGGCAGAAACTGTATTTCCCGAATTCTTCATATCGATGACAAATTTGTCTTCCGGAATTTTGCATTTTTTCCTAAGATAATTCAGCATATAAGAATTGGCCTGATGAAAAACGAAAAGGTCGATATCTTCCATCGTCAGACTGTTCTTAGACAAAGTATCTTCCACCAGTCCGGGAATATTTTCTATAGTGAAGTTGAAAATCTCCGGTCCGTTCATAAACAAGGTTGCATCATCTGATTTACCGAATCGTGAAGCCCCGTTTTTGACAATCAGATTTTCAAAACCACTTCCGTCTGTCCCTACAGAAAACTGAAAATCTGCTTTTGAATCGTCTTTTTCAACAATTGTCACTGCCGCCGCATCGCCAAAAATACTTCTGTTTGATTTGTCTTCTTTATCCAGAAATTTGGAATAAGTCTCGGCAGTTACCAGTAGAACATTTTTTGCCAGTCCGATAGATATCAATCCCTTTGCCAAAGCCAATCCGTAAACGAAACCGGAACAGCCCAGATTGAAATCCAGAGCTCCTGTCTTTTTTGGCAGCTCAAGCTTATCCTGAAGCATGCACGCGGTTGTAGGCAGGAAATAGTCCGGACTTTGCGTACAGAAAAGGATAAAATCTATGTTTGATTTGTCGTAATTTTTAAAAAGCTTCTGACAAGCTTTGAAAGCGAGATCCAGAGATGTTTCATTTTCGCCGGCTACGTGCCTTACATCTATCCCGATTTTGGCATTGATTTTTGCTGCATTCCATTCGGGGAACTCTTTTTCCAGATCCGAATTTGTTAATACTTTTTCCGGGAGATAATGTTCTATCGCAGCAATGTTTATCATTTTTGTTTTGTGTAAGTTTCCCTGCAAATATAGCGATATCAATTAAATATTGGTCTTATGTAATGATAAGTAATTTATAATTATCAGCAAATATCAAAGTACTTGCAGCCAACTTTCCATAATCTTTTCTCTCTTCCATTTTTTGGAATCTTCGAAGCTGGATTCTATTTTCTTTGATAAAACCGCTTCATTATTCATAAGATATTCCAGTTTTTCACGGAACAATTCTTTGTTATGTAACGGAATCAAGTATCCATTTTGTTCATTGATGATATCGGAAGGACCACTTGGGCAGTCGTATCCAATCAAAACATTAGAAGAAAAAAGACCTTCCACCAAAACAACTCCAAAACCTTCCCGGGTAGATGTGAGACAAAGGATTTTGGACTTCAGCATGTAATTTCGAACAGCTTCGGAATCTACCTGTCCCAGAAAATTAACCTGATGCAAACCATTGGTTTCAGCATAGTTTTTTAACAAATCTAATTGTGAGCCCTGTCCAATAATATTGACTTTCCAATCGGCAGGAAGTTTTGTTTTTTTTATGATTTCCAGAAATTCCAGAATGTTTTTTTCCGGATCCAGTCTTGCAACAAGTGAAATGCTGTTTTCTTTTTCTACGGAAGGTTTGAAGTCAAGTTTCTCAAACTCCGGATCCATCATATTGCCGATTACTTTTGTTTTTGGATTTATTTTAATGAAATAATTATAATCATTTTTATTCAAACAGATTACTTCTCTAAGATGATTGTATCTGCTTTTCAGATTATTCCACAGCTTTCCACCTACCAGGTGACTGATGTGTTCCCAAGAAATAGTTTTGCGACGAACTTTTTTGTTAAAAGTGAGAATGCAGGAAAGTTTGTACCAGCAGGAGATGATGGTATCGTACTGCGAATGGTTTTTATTCAGCCAACGGTTCATCAGAACAGCAATCCCGTAGTGATAAATATAGGTATTGATATTTTGTATCTTCGGAATGAATTTTAAATATTTGTTGTTGAATTCGCAGAGTCTCCAGGTCCAGAATGAGAAAGAATTTACATAATGTTTTTTGATGCGCGGATCTACAGCATAAAAATCCTGATGTTCCTTCATAAGGAACAGGATGTCGATATCAAAACCTTTATCCACCAATTCATTCATCAGCGTCGTTGTCACTTTAGCAACACCGCCGGCTTTAATATTCTGATAATAAATAAATAGAATCTTTTTGTTTTTCATTTGCGCTTAATTATATAAAACAGAATATTATGGATTGTAATATCCGGCTTGCGTAAAACAATAGTTATTGTCTTAAGTTCATCATTCACAAATATAGGAATAAAGAGAAAATGATTAAAATTGCAGTTGACAATATTATATTTAATTTTGCAAAAACAGAAAAATGATTCTTTTCTATAAAATACTGCTGAAAATACAATCCGTTTACGAGCAAATGCTGAACAAAGCCAATGTTGAGATCTGCAAATATAAAGGGATGAAAGTGGGCAAAAATCTGAATACGCCGGACAAAGTTTATTTCGGAACCGAGCCTTATCTTATCGAAATTGGAGATAATGTGAATATTGCTGCAGGCGTAAGATTTGTAAATCACGGCGGAACCACTACGATGTTGCGGAGAATTCCGGGTTATGAAGATGCACGTATTTTTGGAAGAATCAAAATTGGTAACAATTGTACGATTGCCCTCAACTGCGTCATTACAGAACATGTTGAGATCGGCGATAACTGTATTTTGGGTGCTAATTCGGTTTTGTCGCAATCTATGCCGCCGAATACTGTTTTTGTAGGTAATCCCGCTCAGTTCGTCTGCAGCATAGAGGATTACGGTGATATTGTTCTGAAAGGAAATGCTGTGTATCCGCGAGAATTGGAAAAAGAGCGAAAAGCACTGGATGAATTTATCAAGAAAAATCAGCCATATAAATTCAAAAAAGCGAAAAGACTTCGTTAGAATCAGCTTTCGATGATTTTGGTAACTTCATCAAAGATCTTTTGATTGTCGAATTGTTTTTCGGAATCTTTCAGATTTTCTCTGATCGTTGCAACTAACTGGGAATTGATTAGAAACTCTTTCATTCCATCCTTCATTTTTTCAGCATCATAATCAATCAGATAGCCATTTTTCCCATTGGTAATCATCTCCGGAATGCCACCAACATTGGTTGCGATAATTGGGATTTGAAGAATCAGTGTTTCTGCGATAATCAGCGGCCAGCCTTCTGTTTCTGATGGCATAATGTAGAAATCTGCATTTTTCACATAAGGGTAAGGATTCATCTTGGTTCCTAGAAGTTTAAATGATTCTTCTACGCCAAGCTGTTTAATCTGATTTTCAAGATTTTCTCTTTCCTCACCATCGCCAACGACGATGATTTGGTGTTCAAAACCTTCATCCAGAAGCAGTTTGTGCGCTTCTATTAATTTATGAAATCCTTTTCTGAAATGTAATCTCGCAACAGACACAAAAGTTGGAATTTTCCCATAATCTACCGGGAATTCTTGCGCTTTGATTTTCAATTCTTCAATTGGAATCGGATTGAGGATAACGCTTTCGTTTTTAATCTTGATGTCAGGAAAAGACTGGTGCAGAATATCGTACGACTGCTGTGAGCCATAAATCACATGATCGAAACTTTGAAGATTTCTCAGGATTTCCGGAAGAATGCCTTTCAATCCTTCCACAGTAATGTCCGAGTGCAGCCAGCCGATTTTTTTAGAATTCCTGTTCGGACTTTGGATCACAGAATTGTAATCAGCGTAGGTGGAAGCAATCTCTACGTCGAATTTTTTCTTCAGATAAATCTGATCGATAACAGCAGGAAATTTTTCCAGAAGTTTAATTTTCAAACCTCTTGCCGCAATCTGTATTTTACTAATCAAAGGATTATTGGAAAAATCCTCTTTTCCGCGGTTTATTTTGATGTAAGCTACGTGTGCGGGAACTTTGTTTCTCAATTCTCCCTGATGTAAACTGACAATATATGTTAAGTCAAATTTCTCCTTGTCCAGATTTTCCAACAGGCTCAGGATTACCTTTTCTACGCCGCCCATTTCCATAGATCTGTGTCGGAAAAGCACCTGTTTTTTTTTCTGCATTACTGAGTTGTCAAAAAATTAATTCTAAAAAAACAAATATAAAGATTGTTTGAATAATTCTTTTGTATTTTTGCATTTCAAAACATAATTTAATGAATAAAATCTCTGAAATTCTTTCTACCCTTTTTGCATACCTCAAGCGTCCAGATCTTTATCCGGAACTCCGAAGAAAAATCTGGAAAAATATCTTCAACCGTTCTTCCGGACTGCGAGGCAAAGAAGAAGCGGAAAAATGGTGTGCATCATTGGCAATTTCTGAAAAAGAATTCATAGAAAAAGTTTTGAATCTGACTTTTATTCCATTTGAAAAGATCTTTCCTCAGGAGTTTGCAGAAGCATTACAAATCCAGGCAAAAGCACCTGTAAAACTTGGAGGTGCCGGATCTTTAAGTGTTATCTATTATATTAATGAATATACGAATGCTCAGAAAACGGTAGAAACCGGCGTTGCTTACGGCTGGTCTTCATTTGCAGCGTTGGCATCACTGGTACACAGGAACGGAACACTTTATAGTTCTGATATGCCTTACTTATTACAAAACCAAAGTGAGGATTTCGTAGGTTGTGTCATTCCTGAAAAATATAAAAGCAATTGGGATCTATACCGTTTTGCGGATAAGGAATCTTTACCAAAAATATTCAGCAAAGCCAGTTCTTTTGATGTTGTCCATTATGACAGCGATAAATCCTACGATGGAAGAATATGGGCTTACAGCCTGTTACTGAGCAGAGTAAGAAAAGGTGGAATTTTCATGAGCGATGATATTGGCGACAATGCAGCCTTCAAAGATTTCTGCGAAACTAAGAATCTCAAACCTTACGTCGTAGAGTTCGATGGCAAATATGCCGGACTGATTATAAAAGATTAAAACAAAAACCACAGATTTTCACTGTGGTTTTTTTATGATCGCAACACATACTTCTTAAGAAATTACAGGCTAGATCGTTTCCTGTGTTTTACTTCCTGCAAATTTTCTTCTTAGATAATGATTCAGTGGCTCTTCAATATAGGTAAACAGGATAATAGAAATGATATTCAGAATAATAAAAATAACGAGTTTATTATCACTCACATAATCATTGATGAACACTGGCAAAAACCCTTTGTGTATTAGATAAAAGATATAAGAACTCTTTCCCAGCAGCACAAAAATACGGCTCGAAAGTACTTTTTGTATGATCGTTTTTTCATTAATCAATCCCCAAAGCAGCGGAACAATCCCGAAAACCGAAAGAATTATAGCATAAAAAGCACTTCCTAAATCTGTTTTGAAGTCGATGATACCTACTACATAATGTTTACCTAATAAATAAGTAATAATCACAGCTATTCCAAACCATGTCATCCAATTTCCTGAGAGATTGATCTTGCGTTTTAAAATAAAATAAGCTAAAGCAATTCCCGCAAAAAAATCAAAAATAAAGATTGCGATATTTTCCTGTAGGAATCCCCAACTATTTGCTGGATCATCTGTAATATCCTTTAAAAAGATACCGAACAGGAAAATTAAGATGGGTAAAATCAAAAGATTCCATTTGCTTTTCCTGATCAATATGAAATAAAATGGTGCTGCGAGATAGAATATTTCTTCCAATGTCAAAGTCCAGCCCTGTGCAATTCCCGCAAAATTATATTTGGAAAAAAGCGCTTTGGTCATTGTAAACGAAAGAACAGCTTCTATTGTTTTTTCCGGACTCCACGAATTGTTCTGAAAAAACGAGATTAGAAAAACGGCAAAAGTAATGAGGAAATACATCGGGTAAATCCTTGCAAAACGATTTACCATATACTTTTTAAAATGAATCGGGTAGTCGTTGAAATATCTGTAGGTAATCAGAAATCCGCTCAGAACAAAAAACATTTCGACTCCGATATGGAAATTGAAAATCGTGTTTTTAGCAATTTCGGGATATTTCGGATTGTTGAACGGCATAAAATGATACACAAATATCATCCACGCAGCAATTGCCCGATAACCTGTCAGCGCCGGAAAAAATTGTTTGCTAATCGACATCAGATCCGAGATTTCTATATTGAACTTTAAACTGATCTACCCATTTTTCGTATTCTTCAAGATTGGTTTTTCCAGCAAGAAATGATTTAAAATAATCAAGAGAAAAATCTTTCGGATAATTCTGCATTGCGTCAAATTCGCCTTTGAGCCAAGCTTCATTCATCAGATGATTGAACTGATTGACATCGAAATCAAAACCATATTCATGGTAAGAATTGGCTGCGGAAGATTGAAAAGTGGTTTTCATTGCCTCTGTTTTTAGTCTTGATATGAAATTCGGATTGTCTCTGTGTTTTCTGTACACCAAAGAAGCATTGATGAGTTGTCTTTTTTCGTCCACGTTTCCATCCATCTTTTTCCAGATTTCCAGCCAGTAATCTTTTCTGAAAAAGCCCATTAATATTGAGTTGAGTGCCCAATATTTGACCTGCGTTTTATTGTCAACTTTTCCGAATTTGTAGAGTAGTGAGAAAAATTTGTAACGGTTGTAAAAGAAAGCTTCCATCAGTTTTTCCTGCATCAGCATCAGGTTTTTTGGCTGGGCAGATTCTATATTGTCACTGATTGATTTTAGGTTGAGATCATTGCGTTCCTGCACATTTCCTAGCCAGCCCAGTTTCAGCAGATGAATGTTCAGTTTTTCAGATTCTGCTGCGAGGTCGTCGATATTCAGAGCTTGTGTAAACCAAACGTCATCTTCTGTCACGATCACATAATTTGACGCTTTTTCTACATTGTCGTACCAGAATTTTGTCGGGATCTCAAAGCCGTTGATTGCCTTTCCCGAAATCAGATTTTCTGTAATCGCTTGTGTTTTTTTTTCGTAGCTGTCAGAAAGATAGAGTTCTACTTCCGGATATTTTTCTCTGATTTTGTCAATGTATTTCTTCGGCGTGCCGTCATCCAGGATTTTGATTTTGAAATTGCCGGAGATGTTTTGATAGATCGAGGCAATGCATCTGTCCAGATAAAAAGCTCTGTTAAAGGATTTTATAAAGATGTCGGTCATAGAAATTTTCTTTTGATTTTTCTCAGAATGGTATTTTGTTTTTGATGGATGAATGTCGCCAGATTATCAATCTCAGACACGTTTTCTCCATATATTTTTGTGATATTCCGTCTTTGTAAAGTTTCTTTTAAAACGTTATTCCAGGCTTCATACCGCTGTTTTGTTTTGTTTTTGTCCCGCGAAAGTCCGGTGTTGTGAAGGCGGTAATACAGAAGCGGCTGTTTTATAAATTTGAAATCGCCCAATTCATAAAGTTTCAGATATAATTCCTGATCTTCTGCAATTCTGTAGTTCGGACTTATTTTCCTGGTTTTCAAATAAATATCTTTCCGAAAAGTGAAAAAATGGTTGACTGTGAAAAAAATATTCAGAAAAAGAGGATCATTATTTTTGATTTGATGCGAATCTGAAAACTTTTTGATAATGTTCAAAGACTGATCGCAAACCCAAAACTGGGAATATGTTGCAACCGTTTCCCCGGAATAATTGTCAACAGAAACTTCAATAGCGTCCGGCGTCAAAACATCATCAGGATCCAAAAATCCGCAGATTTCTCCAATGGCCAACTCAATCAATTTTCCTTTGGTAAACCCAACACCTTCATTTTTTTCGTTTCTGAAAACCCTGAATCTCGGATCATTTTTCACATAATCTGACACTTTTTCGAATGACCCGTCTGTAGAAAAATCGTCTAGAATGACTACTTCAAAATTCGTATAAGTCTGTTTCATAAGACTGTCGTAACAATCTATGAAAAAATCAAAATGATTATAATGGGCGATGAGAACGGAGAATAACATTAAATATTAAATATAGATTTGATGCGGTATTTCAATAATTCTTTTACGCCGCCGTATTTGTGATATAAAGAACTCAAGGATGCCGAGAGGCGATTTTCTCTTGCGTAAAATGTGTAAAGTTTTAGAAATTTCAGATTCTGATAATCTTTGAATAAAAAGGTGAATTCATTCAAAACATCATAATAATATTGACCCAAAGCGATCTGCTTATGATCCGTAAGATCCGTCCGTCTGGTAATTTGCTGACTGCTTCTCCGGATGGCAACAAAGGTAGAATTGACACCTAAAATAGGCTGATTATTAGCAAAATCCAGGTAAATCATCAAGTCGGTTTTCCAGGCCAGCGGATATCTTCGGAAACCTTTCAGATCATACATTTTTCTTGAAAAGACATTTTCTGAAATTGAAATAAACATTTTCTGCTCCAGATCATCCCAGATGTAATCTTCGGCTTTGTAACGCTCCGGCTGCTCCAGATCTATCAGGAAAGCACCGTCCTCAGCCACTCGTCGCATTTTGAAACGCATCAATTCCGAATTTTGTTTGGCTGCTACTTCTGAAGCTTTATAGAATTCTTCCACAAAATTATCTGCGATGTAATCATCATCTGCAAGGATCACCAGCCATTCTTCATTTTTTGAAAGTGCGATGCAGCGTTCCCATTGCTCCACAAGCTGACCTTTGCCACCAAGATTTTCGGCAAATTTTGTATAAAAAATATTGTGGTGGATATTGTACTTTTCGATAAGATTATGAGGATCAGCAGCGCTTGCATCGTTACCAATATAAACATTGAAGTTTGGATTGGTTTGATTGGCAAGACTTTTCAGCGTATCTTCAAAGAAATCAATCTTGAAGAAAGGTATTACAATTGCAAGTTTCTGATCCATTTTTTTTCATGATTAAAATTTCAAACTTATCTTTTCCAGATGCGACTCCAAATAATTATGATTCAGAGTTTTAAAAATAAATTTGAGATTAATGTCATTGTGTTTTATTGGGGCAAATATACAGTTAATGCCCGATTTTATTTATATTTTTGCCTAAATTTAATAAAATTAAAATACAGCAGATGAATCCTCTTGTTACCATTGTAATCCCCGTTTATAAAGTCGAAAAATTCATTGTGCGGTGTTTGCAATCTGTTGTCAATCAATTGTATAAAGACATAGAATGTATTTTGGTAAATGATGTGACGCCGGATGCTTCTATGGAAATTGCTGAGGAATTCATCTCAAAAAATTCGGATTTTGATTTTAAAATTATCAGTCAGCCTTTCAACCAAGGGCTTTCTATGGCGCGAAATGCGGGAATGGATCTGTCGAAAGGGAAGTATATTTATTTCCTGGACAGCGACGATGAGATCACAGATTATGCTATTCAAAATCTGGTAAAACTTGCGGAAGAAACCGGTGCAGAAATGGTCTTGGGACAAAGTGTCTGCATCAATGAAGAAGAGGGCTGGACCAGAAATTACTTTCCTATTGAATCTGAAAAAGATGTTCTGCAAGGCAGCAGAGAGATCGTCTGGAATTTTGTGAAAGGTAAATATCCTGTGATGGCTTGTGACAAGCTGGTGAGAATGGATTTTCTGATGGAAAACAAACTCTATTTCGTGAAAGATCTTTTCTCTCAGGATGTCCTTTGGAGTTTCCAGAGTATGCTGAAGTTTGAGAAAATTGCTTTTTTACGGGAAGATACTTATCTCTATTATTTCCACGGCGCATCTATCATTCATAATCGTAGTGAGAAGCATTTTGGAAACTGGATTACGATTGCCGGATATATGGATGAGGCTTACAAAGCAGAAAAAAATCCGTACAATAAAAAATTAATTCTGGAAAATCTGGTGGATTTCAAGGCTTCGACTTTGGAAATGAACTGGAAAGCGCAGAAAGATGAAGGACTTTGGAAACGGAGTTATAAGGCTTATAATCAATTAAATGGATTGAATTTGTTTAATTATTTTTCAAGTGCCTATTCTACAAAAATAAAAAAGCAGGACTTATTTTATCGCCTGCCTTTGTTTATTGGATATCCATTTTTCCGATGGAGATTCGGGAAATAGTTATAATCTTGTTACGCAATCATCTTGCTCAAGAATCCCTTTTACGTCATAAATAATTCCGTTTTCAGAAAGAAGATTTTTGATATTTAGGTTTTCAAATTCCTTGTGAGAAACTGCCAAAACAACTGCTTCATATTTTTTGAAAGGCATTTTTGTAGACGTTTCAAGGCCATATTCGTGTTTCACTTCGTCGGGATTTGCCCAAGGATCGAAAATACTGACATTGATGCCATAATCTTCAAGATTTTTTACCACATCTACAACCTTGGTATTTCTTACATCGGGACAGTTTTCTTTGAAAGTAAAGCCTAAAACCAATACTTCGGATCCGTTTACTTTGAGATCTTTTTTCAGCATTTGCTTCACGGTTTCGCTTGCAACATATTGACCCATTGAATCATTCATTCTTCGTCCCGCCAAAATAATTTCAGGATGATAACCGAATTCCTGAGCTTTCTGAGCCAGGTAATAAGGATCTACACCAATGCAATGTCCGCCAACCAAACCTGGTTTGAATGGGAGGAAATTCCATTTTGTACCGGCAGCTTTCAGAACTTCGTGCGTATCGATATTCATTAAATTGAAAATCTTAGCCAACTCGTTTACGAAAGCAATATTGATATCACGCTGAGAATTCTCGATCACTTTTGCAGCCTCCGCAACTTTGATCGTCGGTGCAAGATAAGTTCCCGCCTCGATTACGGAATTGTAAAGATCATCTACGATTTTTCCGATTTCAGGATTGGAGCCGGCAGTTACTTTCAGGATTTTTTCCACCGTGTGAAGTTTATCACCCGGATTAATTCTTTCTGGAGAATAACCGGCGAAGAAATCAACATTGAATTTCATCCCTGTATTTTTCTCCAAAACCGGAACACATTCTTCCTCGGTTACGCCCGGATAAACTGTTGATTCGTAGATCACAATATCTCCTTTTTTAAGGACTTTTGCTACAGTTTCGCTGGCTTTGTAAAGCGGCGTCAGATCCGGACGGTTATTTTTGTCAACCGGCGTTGGAACTGTAACCACATAAATATTAGAATCAGCAATATCCTCAAGTTTGTTGGAACAGAAAAGTCCTGTTTCTCCAGATTTTGGATTTTCAGAAACCAAAGCAGATTTCAAAAGTTCGTCGGAAACTTCTAAAGTATCGTCTTTTCCAGCGTTTAGCTCACCGATTCTTTTTTCATTAATATCAAATCCTACAACAGGAAATTTGGTGGAGAATAATCTGGCTAGTGGCAAACCAACATAACCCAATCCGATTATTGTAATTTTATGATTCATTTTTCTATTTTAAATTTTCCCAATACCAATTGACAGCTTCTTTCAATCCTTCCTGCATCGAATGTTTTGGCTGATAGTCTAAAAGATTTTTTGCTTTATCGATGCTTGCAAGAGAGTGTGGAACATCACCTTTTCTGTAATCGCCGTAGATGATTTCTACATCTGCAATTTTAGGATCAAAATCTGATAAATACTGTTTCAAATATTTTACGAGATCGTTAAGAGTTGTTCTTTCTCCGAAAGCCGTGTTGTAAACCTGATTCAGAGATTCTGTATTATCTGAAGTTAATGCCAGAAGATTCATCAAAATGACATTGTCAATGTAGGTAAAGTCTCTCGAATATTCTCCGCCACCGTTGATAACGGGAGATTCATGGTTCATCAGCTGCATCACGAATTTTGGAATCACGGCTGCGTAAGCACCATTTGGATTTTGCTTTCTTCCAAAAACATTGAAATATCGCAACCCAATCGTATCAAAATCATAAGTTCTTTTGAAAACATCGGCGTACAACTCGTTTACATATTTTGTGATAGCGTAAGGCGAAAGTGGCTTTCCAATGACATCTTCAACTTTCGGGAGACTTTCGGAATCGCCATAAGTAGAGGAACTTGCTGCGTAAACAAATCTTTTCACACCGCAATCTCTGGCTGCTACAAGCATATTCAGAAATCCGCCAACATTCACATCATTGCTTGTAATTGGATCATTGATAGATCTTGGAACAGAGCCAAGCGCTGCCTCGTGAAGCACAAAATCTTGATTTTCACAGGCTTTTTGGCAGTCTTCCAGGTTACGGATGTCACCTTCTATCAATTTGAAATTAGGATTGTCTTTGATGGCTTCAAGATTCTCTCTCAAGCCAGTAGAAAAGTTATCCAGACAAGTGACGTTTGCACCGAGATTCAGAAGTTCTTCGCAAAGGTTGGAGCCGATAAAACCAGCACCACCAGTCACTAATATGTTTTTATGATTCAGTTTTTCTTTGATGTTGCTCATATATTTTAAGAGTAATATTTCTCTAAGATTTTGCAAAGATATGATTCTTTGTTTGTAAGACCATTATTTCGGAAATAATCTTCTAAATCCGGGACATTAATATCATATCCGGATCCACTTTTTACAAGATTAAGATCAAGTTTTGTGTTGTAAAAGCGCTCAATGATTTCCAAAATCTCAATGATAGCATAGTTCTGAATGTAGGCAACGTTTACTATTTTGTTCAGAGCCTGATTGTCCAATAGCATAAATGTAATGTCTTTTATATCTTCAGCATCTATCAGGTTTCGTGTTGCTTTTGTATGAACATTAATAGTCTCTTTATTTTTGATAGAACGGATGAGGTAGTTCATCAGAAGATTAGGGTTTCCACCTTTACCGACAGCATTACTTACTCTCAGAATCAAATATTTTTTGCAAGAATTTTTAATAATCTGTTCCATTTTAAGTTTGTGGAGTACATAATCACTTCCGGTCTTCGAAGAGTCGTAAATGCTGCAGGTAGAAAAATATACGAATGTTTTATCAGTATTTTGTTCTATTGTAGATCTTATTAAGGTTTCCTCGCGAAGAAATTCTTCAGTTCTTTCTTCCAGAGAATTGGAAACCCCCGAGGCGAAGAAAACCGTGTCTTCTCTGTCATTTTCTATGAATAGTGATGCTAAAAGTCCTCTACCTACAATCATGCAAAATATGTTTTAATTTTTTTCTCAATGGATTTTCAAAATATATATATACAAAATGAGAAATGACAATTAAAATTAAGAATCCAATCAGGAAGTAAATGTAAGGATTTTTAATTGTCAAGACAGAATTCACCTTTTTCAAGGCCATAAAAATCGGGAACTGCAAAAGATACATTGCGAAACTTATGTCTCCCAGGTGAACCAGTTTTTTATTCTTAAATGCCTGTGTTATTTTTCCATTATTAATCGAAAGAATAAAAATAATCAATGCAAAATTAATGGACAGAAGTCCGTTTTGAAGCAGCAGATGCTGAAAAATAATTACGAAGGCAGCTGTCAGAACTGTCAGAAAGATAATTATAAAATCGTAATTTCTATTTTGAAAAATTTTTGATCTGAAAATATACCCGGCCAGACAGCCAATCACAAAACTACTTGAATTGAAAAAAGGATTGTAAAACAAAAAGTTTTTATCCAAAACATTTTTAGGATCGAAGAGGCTGGAATTGTAATATAAATTAAGACAAACCTGAGAGATGAGCCAAAATGCCATAAAACTGAAAATTACAGTTTTAGGTTTCGTCCTCTTTATTAAATAATTGAATAAAAATGGAAAACAAATATAAAAAAACAGCTCAACAGAAATAGACCAGGACGGAATATTAAGGCTAAGTGCATTGCCTGGGAACCATGCCTGCATCAAAAAAATGTTGAGTATAAATCCCTGCATATCAAATTTGTAATATTCCAGATAATTAAGACTTGATAAAATACTAACAAGAATTGTGAGAAATAATGCCAATAAATGGGTTGGGTAAATTCTTGAAAGTCTGTTCGTCAAATAGGTTTTGAAGTTGATGCTTTCGAGATTAGAATAGGCGATCATCATCACATAACCGGATAAAACAAAGAAATAACTGACACCAAGATGGAAATTTTCTCTAAGTATTTGGAGAAAATCTGGTGTTTGAGGAAATAATCCCGAACCATAATGCAGAAAAACAATTAAAAAAGCAGCAATGAATCTTGTAAAAGTGAGTTGAGAAATCATTTATGGTTTTTGTTATTGGATTGATTTTCAATATGTTCAATCGTTTTCAAAATTTCGCCTGACATAAGATTACAAGCAAACGCATTCCAATGAGAATCATCATATTGGTAGAGCATCCTATTATCCTTTTTTCTGAAGTTATTATAAAACTCGATAGTTGGATAATACGGGATATTTTTCTGCTTCAGTATATTTCCTAATTTGAAAAGATAATCGGGCTGTTTCTCTACAGGAATTTTATCAAAATATACCGTTTCCTTATTCGGCATTGGTAAGTAGAGAAACTTTGAACCCATAGAGTCGCAATATTTTTTGTAGGATTCCAGAGAATTTATATTTGTATTCATCCATTCCTGTGAGGGATTCAAATGTCTAGTATCGTAGAAAAACAAATTTTCCTGAACTTTTGATTGTGTTCCGGATCCTTGAGATCCCATTATCTTAGCTTTTGCATAATTATTAACATAACCGCGAAAAATTTTATTCAAGAAAACATTCGCATTTCCCAAACTCCAAAAGTCATAATATTTATATTCCAGTCTATTATTTAATGAGTTCTCAAAATATTCAATTTTTGGAATTTTCCCTCTTTCGACACGTTCGTAGATGATATACTTCGGTTTCTGAATGATATTAAGTTTTAGCAACTTATCCAACATCGAAAAATCAACAGGTGCCATTGCGTAAGCAGAATATTTATGATTGGAGTTTTCCATTATCCTTTTCGCCAATAGCTGAGCCTGACTGAGTGTTGCGCCCATCGTGTAAGAATCTCCAATGATAAGGATGTCGGGATTTTCTATAAATTGATCATTTCTGAATCCCAACTTATCAGTAATATAACTTTCATCCTTTGGGATTTCAAATTTTGTATTAAAGCACAAATCGCCGCTGCCAATCATATTCCCTTTTTGATTCTGATATAATGGGAAATTGTGAGGAATAATATTGCTGTTGAAGGTTATAGACTCGTGAAAACGGTGGGTAAAAAAATTGATCGGCAGAAAGCCCTGCAAAATCTCGATGAGCAGCAGAGGAGACAAAAATAAAACCGTTTTTAAAATGAATTTTTTCAATTTAATTTTGCTTTTTGGTTATATTCAGAATTTAATAAGTTTTTTATTTTATTCTCCTTTAAAAACTGACTGAAATAATCTGCGCCTTTGTCATTCAAATGAAAGATATCCCAAAAATATTTTTCAGGAATATTCATTTTAGAAAAATCCAAAAAATCTACGTTTCCGAAATCTTTTCTGTAAATATCATAAAATTCCCCGAAGTTATAAAATGGATATCTGCTGGAATGATTGTTTTTGGGAGGCTGAATTAATATCAGCTTGATGTTTTTAGCGTCACATTCTTTCTTTATTTTCTTCAAATATGATACTTCAAAATCACAGATTTTTGCAGGCACTTTATGACTGAAAATAGTATCATTTGTATTTTTTCCTTTCACAGGAATGAAAGAACCGAACTTAAACATTTTATCTTCCCTTTCTAATGAGAGCAGATTATAGATACCGGACTTTCCGATCTTGATAAAAGAAGCGCCGTAATTTTTAGGTGTCTGTTTCATTACAGCGAGATGATCTTCGAAGGAAAAATAATTATATAGCGCAGGCATACGGTTCAAAAGAGGCGTTTGGCTAGAGTCGTCCCACCAGACATTGTTGATAATATTATGGGGGTTGAACGATAACATCAGGGTGTCGATTTTATTGTCTTTATCAAGCATTTTAAGTTTTGTTAATGCAAATAAATAGGTTTCCCCACCAGTTGAATAATTTTGATAATCAGCTAAAATACTGTCATTAATCCCCCATCTAGTGTTAGAATCTCCGATGATAATATTATGTTTCTCCAAACTAAAACTTTCCTTTTTCTGAAAAAACAAAATGCTGAAAAGAACAAGCAGAAACAGAAATAAAAAACCGATAAATTTAGACGAACGATAAGTGAATTTTTTCATCTTTTAAAATTGAAAATAAATAAATTCAGATTGTTCTCCTGCAAACAAAAGCACCAAAACAGCTAGAAGTAAATAAATCGTCCACCTTGCAAAAACCGGCATCTTGGTAAATGGCTTTCTCAATGGATGCAATTGTTCCCTCATAAACCATTCGAAGATCAACATTATCAGTATGAAAATCAAAACTTTCATATCGCCATTCAGTAATTTGTACGGATAGCCAATTCCAGTTCCCAATGTTGAAAACATTCTGCCGATATATTCGAAAGCATCTGTCACAGAAGCCGAACGGAAGAATATCCATGCAAAACTTGCTAAAGAGAAAGTCACAATTAATTGAAAAATCTCCTTAATATTTGGAAATAATTTCCCTTCTGCAACAATATCCAGATTATTTCTGTTAGTTTTTAGAACAATCGATGGCAAAATGAATAGTGCATTCAGAAATCCCCAAATGATAAAAGTCCAGTTGGAACCGTGCCAGAAACCACTTACGATGAAAATAATAAACGTGTTCCTTATCCTCATCCAGTTGCCGCCTTTGCTTCCACCCAGGGGAATATAAAGGTAATCCCGAAACCAGGATGAAAGCGAAATATGCCAACGTCTCCAGAATTCTGCAATATCACGCGAAAAATACGGATACGCAAAGTTCCTCAACAAATCAAATCCAAATAATCTCGCAGTTCCAAGAGCAATGTCCGAATATCCGGAAAAATCACCATAAATCTGAAAGGCAAACAAAACAGCACCAAAAATGAGAGTTACGCCAGTATATTGATGATAATCATTGAAAATCATATTAGCGTAATAAGCACAATTGTCCGCAACCACCATTTTTTTGAAAAGTCCCCAAAGAATTTGTCTCAAACCGTCTACAGCGTTGTCATAACTGAAGTTTCTCTCTTTTTTGATTTGTGGTAAAAGATGTGTCGCTCTTTCAATTGGTCCTGCCACCAAAAGCGGGAAGAAGCTTACGAATAATGTATAATCTATCCAGGATTTTTCTGCTTTTATTCGTTCTTTATAAATATCAATCACATAAGACAATCCGTGGAATGTATAAAAGGAAATTCCGACAGGTAAGACAATTTGCAAAACCCAGGGACTTGTATGCAACCCAAAACCGGAAACAAATTGTGCAAAGGATTCTGCAAAGAAATTGTAATATTTAAAAAAACCAAGGAAGCCAAGATTGACACTTATGCTGAGCCAAAACCAGAACTTTTTAGAAGATCTG